>ERZ1292623.1-Hain-H51-01um-R1-1-length-765891-cov-16_pt1 | contig 765891 bp, 783 predicted proteins | sample MGYA00564398_ERZ1292623 | MGnify/ENA primary metagenome ERZ1292623 (study PRJEB36523, sample SAMEA6512633) | groundwater metagenome | collected 2019-01-07 | study: AquaDiva: Metagenomics assemblies of 32 groundwater samples
CCAGATGAATCTGGAACCCTTTGTATCCAAACTTCTACCAGTTGTGGATTTGCTCCTACTTCAGGCTCAGGTAATTATATCCAAAATCAATACGCATCTCCTCAAGCAGGTGATTTCAGTATTCAAGGGACTTCTGCTGGCAATAGTACTGCTACAATCCAAGGAGCAGTAAATAGCACAGCTACTACTCTGGTAGTACTACCTGGTTCAAGTCAATCTGGGCCAGTCTTAGATGTCCAGGGCGCTGCTGGCATAAGTGCATTGAGGGTTTCTACCGGTGGTGGGGTTATTATAAATAATAGTAATCAAGCAGTCACCACTACTGTAAAAAGAACATTAATTGTTGACACAGGTAGCTCAGCAACAGTAGGGCTTATTGTTCAGGGTAGGGCATCTCAGACGGCAGATCTTTTACAGCTTCAAGATTCTGCAGGAACGATACTCACTTCTTTCGATGCCTCCGGTAAACTTGTCTTTGGCCCATCTGGTTCACAAGACACCAACCTCTACCGTAGTGCAGCCAATTCGCTCAAGACGGATGATAGTCTATTAGTTCAGACAGCATCAAATTCAACTACTGCCTTTCAGGTCCAAAATACACTAGGCACAGGCTTATTCACTGCAGACACTTCTGGAATGAAGCTTACTAGTGGAGGGCAGTTAATAGCCCAAACCACTTTTACAAATCTAGAGGTAAATCCAAGCCTAGAAACTAACTTAACGGGTTGGACCTATGATCCAGCAGTTGGAGTCCCTTTCAACTTCAGTCAGACTACTTCATGGTCGTCTTCTGGTACAACAGCAGGTAGGTATCAAGTAAATGCAGCAGGTTATGGTGATGTCATCACTTCCACAGGAGTGAATGGTTTTCCGGTTACTGTAGGCACAACATATACAGGACAAGCTGTGTTGAATGTTATTAGTGCCCACAGTTCTGGAGTACAAATAAGGATTAATTGGTACGATGGGTCAGGGGCACTACTTTCAAGTTCTACAAGCTCTGCTCAAACTGGTACTGGAGTAAAGAACTTATCCGTTACTGCCGTGGCTCCAGCAAGTTCTGCATATGCTTCGTTTTCTCTCGGAGTTCTAACGCCAGGAGCTAACCAAGACGTACAATTTTATTGGGATTCTGTAATGTTAGTGGCTAATGGTGCAACGCTTGATTATTTTGATGGCAGCATCCCAGGAGCGGTATGGAATGGTACCGCTCATGCCTCTACCAGCACGCGTAGCTCCATCCTAGGAGGGCTTTCTATATTCAGAAACACAACTAATTCGTCATCTGCCTTTCAGGTTCAAAACGCAACAGGTACAGACATAATGAACATAGATTCCACTAACTCACAGTTAAGTGTTAGAGGTATAAATAGTATTGCGGTACTGGGTTCAGAATTAGCTAGCGGAGTGGCTTGTAGTGGTACAAACTGGTCAGGTACCGGCCCATGGACTCACACAGCTGGCTCAACCACTAGTTTGTCATGTAGTCCACCAGCTTCAGTAACGGCAGGAGCTGTCTATCAAGTTGAATTTACAGTTGGAGGTTCTCCAACCGCAGGCACAACAGTAAGACCTAACATAGGTGGAGCTAATGGAATCTATGTAGGTGAAAATAGTAGTGAGTCTCAGCTGATTACCACTAGCAATACTAACGCCTTAATTTTCACCCCATCTTCTAGCTTTAACGGGACAATCAACAGTATCTCGGTCAAGTTAGTTACCGTATCTAATAATGTGTTGTCTCTGAAAAACAGTGACAATACAGTTGGTTTAGAAATGCGCTCTGGAGGATCTGGCCTCAGGAATACATTTGTTGGACTTGGTTCAGGAAAAGCAAATATTACTGGCACTGAAAATGTGGCAGTCGGTGATTCATCACTCCTGTACAACACTACCGGTGTAGAGAATACTGCACTAGGTACTTCAGCCTTGTACTATAACACCACAGGCTACAATAACAGCGCCTCAGGTGCATACTCACTCACTAACAATACAACAGGCGGAGAAAATACTGCCTCAGGATCCTACTCACTAACTGATAATTCAACCGGTTCTAGAAATACAGCCACAGGGACCTACGCACTGAGCAACAACGAAATAGGTGATCACAATACAGCAAGTGGCTATAATGCTCTGGGCTCCAGCTCAACAGGGTCTTATAACACAGCCACCGGTTACTATGCGCTTGCATCCAACACGTTAGGCTCTTACAACACAGCCTTAGGCTATCAAGCTGGCAACACTGACGGTGGTTTTGCTACATTATCCAATCTCCAAGAAGCAAGTGCGATTGGATCATATGCTCAAGTACAACAGAGTAACAGCTTGGTCCTTGGCAGAACGGCCACAGGTTCTAATCAGACAAATGTAGGTATTGGCACCACAGCCCCGACTAACCTCTTTAGTGTTTCGCCGATCTACTATAACACTGGTACGGCCTCACAATCCGGCACTACAATAACAGGATCTGGCACTACATGGACTAGCAGTATGGTTGGTATGGAGTTTATTTTTGCCGATGGTACTAAAAGGACTATCACAGCATTTGGTAGCACTACTAGCCTAACAGTAGGCACATCAGGCACTGTTGGCTCTCAGAATTACCGTATTCATAATCCAGCTTTCTATGTTACTAATACAGGATCTGTCTCTACGCGTAGTTCAACTAACTCAACCACAGCATTCCAAGTTCAAAATGCGGCTGGATCATCTCTGCTTAATATAGATACAACAAATAATAAGATAACAATTGGTGGCAATAACTCTGGTGAATTAAATACTTGGGCCTCTACTACTTCTTTGCCAGTCTCTAATCCTAGAGCCTACCACCCAACCGTTACAGCAAATGGCTACATGTACGTAATAGGTGGTTGGGACGATGTTTCTGCTAAAAGTACAGTGTACTACGCCAAGGTTGGTGTTGACGGAACAGTCGGTAGTTGGCAGACTAACGCAAATGCTTTGCCAATAGCAATAGGGGATAACGCTGCAGTGGTTGCCAATGGACATGTATATGTTTTGGGTGGCTACAATGGTTCTTATTTGGATACAGTCTACTACGCCAAGCTTAACGCCGATGGTTCCACAGGTGCTTGGCAAACTACTACAAACCTTCCTGCTGTCAGACATTTGCCTACGGCAGTCACAGCTAATGGATATATATACTTACTAGGCGGTAAAGATTCAGGAAGTGTTTTCCAAAATAGTGTTTACTACGCTAAACTTAACGCCGACGGAACAGTCGGCTCTTGGGCAACAACCAACACGTTTACAACAGCTAGAGACGCACATACATCAGTCACAGCTAATGGATACATATATGTGATTGGAGGAGAGAATCCTGCCTTGACCCCACTTACTTCTGTACAATATGCACAGCTTAACGCTGATGGAACAGTCGGTAGCTGGAGTGCTACTACTGCATTATCCACTGCGTTAGCGGGGCATGCCTCCGTTGTAGCCAATGGATACATATATGCTATGGGTGGCTATAATGGCACTGCTAGTTCTTCTGTATATTATGCTAGGCTCAATTCTAATGGAACAATTGGATCATGGACTACAGCGACAACTACCTTACCTGCAGCTAGAGGTTTCTTCTCAGGAGTAACAACAAATGGCTACTTATATACTTTGGGTGGGCTGAATGCTTCAGGTAATTCACAGCGCGATGTTTACTACACTTCAACTCAACGTATTTTGATGGGCGGATCACTTGATCTAGTTGGCTTAGGTGTTGGCAACTTGTCTGATGGAGAATCAGGCTTAGGTGGATCACTAACAGCAGGTAACACCAACATAATAGGCTCTCTTGATGTTAGAGGAGCCACTAATCTAGGTGCAGGGGTGAATGTGACTGGTAATTCCAATTTCAATCTATTATGGAATACAGGATTTAATATCCAAGATGCTGCTGGTAATTCAATGCTTAAGGCCATAAATGATCCAAATGGTAGCCATATAGAGATAGGTCATTCTTATCTAAGCCTTTCTGGTGTGCCGACTCCGGTAAACCCAACTGTAGCCAGTGCTAATGATGCCGGTGCGACTTTAGCTGTCGATACCTATTACTACAGAGTTGCATCGTATGACATTTCTGGACTTCAGAGTGTTGCTATAGCGACGACTCCAGTTTCTATAACAAATCCTGATACTACAACCAGGCACACTGTATCTTGGACTCCTGTGGCAGGAGCTGCTGGGTATGTTGTTGATAGATCCTCTGACGGTGGAGCTACCTTTACCAGAGAAGACGTAGGTAATGTATCTTCTATAATCGACAATGGCATCACCTATGATTGGGTTAGTAGTGATTATGCAGCTAATGGTAGGATTGGTTATTCATCAAGTGTTACTCTGCAAGATGCAGGCGCCGTATTCTTTGATATTGATAACTATACTTATATAAATAAAAACCAGTCTAGGAGTAGCCTTGATATTATCAACTTATCAGGAGATGTACAGATGGTGGGTGATAACCTTGTGTTCCAAAGCACGAGTACATACCAAGACTTGTTTGGAATAACAACTGCTGGAGAAGCTTGGTTTGGTGTCGAAGGTGCAGATTCTGCTACAGCATTTAATATACAAAGTGACAGTGATGCTAACTTATTCGTTGTTAACAGTGTGACGAGCAGGGTTCACATAGGAGATCCAACTGCTGATGCTAATGCAGTTCAGTTAGTATTAGATAGCAAAAATACTTCTGGTGACCCGACAGGAGTTGATGGTGCGATGTACTATAATTCCAACGCAGGTAGATTCAGGTGTTACGAAGCCGGTGCGTGGAAAGAATGTAACCACAGAACAGTAGTTAGACTTGGTAGCGATCAAGGAAACTCCAATGCTGTTGCCGACACCATGGAAGACGTTACGGGGCTATCTTGGAACGTTACCGCGAACACTATGTATTCATTCAGCTGTACCATTTACTACACATCAGCAGCCACTACAACAGGATCAAGGTGGGCTATAAATGGCCCGGCAGGAAGTGGAATGATGCAATCAGAGTATACTCTTACATCTACAACCTCAACACGTAACTCCATGGTTCAAGCATATGATTCACCGGGCGCCTCAAATGCCTCGTCTGCCTCTGGCACGAACCTCGCTACTCTAAATGGATTCGTATTGCCAACGTCTAATGGAACGATAATAGTTAGACATGCATCTGAAGTCTCAGGATCAGCTATTACTGCTAAGGCAGGCAGTAACTGCGAGTGGTGGTAACCCTTAGAAGTTTTCGATGAACTTAGTAAGAGTTGCTTCGTCTATTGCACCTGTTCCACTAACACTCAGTAGTGTATGATCCGTTATAATAATGCCTCTAGACTTATCACCCAATTCCGCTACATATCCTTTACCATAGCTAATCTCTATGTCTTTACTGCCTGACAGAATATCAGAATTAAAATCCGTTGGTTTCTTTTGCTGAGTAACTACTATTGTATTGTTTCCTGATTTGTAAAAGCTGGTAACAATACCACCAGATGATTTAATAGATTCGCCTTGTAGTTGAAAGTCATTACTTATTTTTTTAGGATATAAAATAGGAAAGTCTTGGGTCTTCTGAACAGACGAGAATTGTTCTTTATAAGGATTATTTTTTTGCGATTTTATAAACAGTAGTAAGGTTGCGGAAGATATAATTATGATTACAGATGTGAGAAGACCTATAGTAAATACTTTAGATTGTTTGGTCCTGGTTGGGTTTTGGCCTAGGATACTTCTCTCTTCCATAACTAAATACTAGCGTGAACACATAGGTGGGTGCAAATTATAGTGACTCCTTAGATATTGTCAAACAACGGTGTAACTGCTATAATGAGACTCAACTTAAAAGTATTTCAACATTTAGTGAGAAAAGGAAAGATTTAGATGAGCAAAGCAGTTATTGCTACTGGTGGCAAACAGTACTTGGTAGAGACAGGTGAGACCCTTGAGGTTGAACTACTTAAATCAAAGGACAAGAAAGTGTCATTTGACCCGCTACTTGTGTTTGACGGCAAAGATGTAAAGGTTGGTAAGCCTACCGTTAAGGATGCCAAAGTAACAGCAGAGATCATCAATCAGGATAAACAGACCGATAAAGTCACTTCAATCCGCTATAAAGCTAAAAAACGTGTACGAAAAGTCCGCGGACATCGACAGCACAAAACTACGATCAAAATCACAAGCATCAAATAATAGAAGATAGAAAAGCTTTTACCAGAAGAGCGGGGAATATTTGTGTGATAATACTAGTATTATACAGCTAGTAATATAGTACTATATACTGATTGAGCTTTTCTTGTAGGGTTTGTAGCAGTTATGCTAATCTATAGGCAGACGAGGGGAAAATGAAAAAGCCAAAAGTAATATCAATAATTAATCAAAAAGGTGGAGTAGGCAAGACTACAAGTGCGGTTAATATCGCTAGCTACTTGGTTAAGAGCAAATACAAGGTATTGGTAGTTGATGCTGATCCACAGGCAAATGCCACAAGCGGACTTGGCATCAATAAAGACAGTGTCAGAACTTCGCTGTATGATTTTTTGATTGGTGACGTAAAAACTTCTGATGTTATTTTTAGCTCAGATATTGAAAACCTGGATGTTCTGGTAGCAAATCCTGCACTTGCAAGTCTGGACTATGATTTGGCGGGGAAAGACAGAAGAGAGTTTGTTATGAAAAATAAGCTCGCTGATAGAGAACTTGCTAAATATGACTATATACTTATAGACTGCCCGCCGTCACTAGGGATGCTAACTGTAAATAGTTTGACTGCGTCTGACTACATACTTATTCCAGTCCAAGCAGAGTACTATGCGCTTGAAGGTTTGAGCCAACTTCTTCAAGTAGTGCAAGTTGTGAGTAAAAATTATAATCCAGAGCTTGAAATTGTTGGTGTGCTGGTGACCATGTATGACAAAAGAACAGTTCTCAGCGATCAGGTCTATAAAGAATTAACGAGTTATTTTAAGTCCAAAGTCTTTAAATCTGTAATCCCTAGAAATGTGAAGCTTGCTGAAGCTCCGAGTTTTGGAAAGCCAATTTCAGAACATGACAGATGGAGTAAAGGCGCGAGAGCTTATAAATCTCTAACGAAAGAACTCATTAATAGAATAGGAGACGGGGCATGAGTAAAGGTTTGGGCAAACAATTTGGCAGTTTGATGCCAGATAACTTTGACGATAGTATCTTGGTAGATAAGAAAGATAGAGTAAAGAACTTGCTCATATCAGATATTTTTCCAAACCCTGACCAACCGAGAAGAGACTTTGAGGCCGAGTCTATAAAAGAGCTTGCCCAATCAATTAAACAGTATGGTATTTTGCAACCACTGATAGTAACTCCAGAGGGTGGTAAATATATGATTATCGCTGGAGAGCGTAGATTTAGGGCCGCAAGTTTAGCAAATCTGGAATTTTTGCCTGCATTGATTCGATCAAGTGAGGAGCTAGAACGCTTAGAGATCGGGCTTATTGAGAATGTCCAGAGAGTTGATCTCTCACCGCTTGACCAAGCTGTCTCGATTGCGCGTTTAAATGAACAATTTAACGTGGATTATAAGGAAGTTGCCAAACGCCTAGGTAAGGCACACACGTCTATTCTTAATATTGTCAGATTACTCCAACTTACTGATGAAGCCAAAAAGGCGCTCTCCGAAGGTAAAATAACAGAGGGTCATGCCAAAGCGTTGCTTGCCATTAAGGATAATCCAGAATTGCTCAACACAATACTGCAGAAAGTGTTGAAAGGTAAGTTAAGTGTTCGAAGTACGGAGAGTTTGGTCAAACAGACTACTACTGAAAATAAAATCAAGGCCAGTAAAAAGACAAATGACGACTATAAAGAAAAGCTAAAGCCACTTCAGAGTATCTTTGGGTCTAAAGTTGCTATTGCGAATAAGTCTCGGGGCAAGGGAATGGTGACTATAAGTTTTCAGAACAAAAAAGAGCTTGAAAAAATAATAGCCCTTCTGAGCTCAGTCAAATAATTAGCTAGAAATGTTTTGTTTTTCCAAATGGGTAGATTCTGAAGGTGGCTTTGCCAACTATGTCACTTTCTGGAACAGTACCAAATACTCTTGAATCAAGTGAATTGCTCCGGTTGTCGCCAAGTACAAAAACTTCGCCTTCACCAACAGTCTCATCAATACTCCCAGATGTAATGCTGACTGTGGTTGTGTTTTTTTCTGGTCCCTCTCTGTCTACACTAAATCCTTCAGGATTATCTTTGTTATAAATAGTGACCAAGCCTTCTTTTATGACGATTCTATCACCTGGCAAACCAATTACCCTCTTTATCAGTTGTTTGCTCTCGACAGCTCCTAGGCTATAGGCGTCTTTGTGGTTAAATACAATAATATCGTATCTCTTTGGTATGTAATCCTGTGTTGTTATTCTCGAGAAGGTCTTTTTATACTTGACCACAATAAGCCGATCTTTGTTGTGCATGGTTGTTTCCATGCTTGAACCTTCTACAACATAGGATTGGAATACGAATACTGTTAGCAACCAAGCCAAGAGTGGCGCAGATACTAAAATGAGTAGGGTAGACAGTAAATCTTTGTGTTCTTTTATAAAATTCTGCATCATCTATTACTGAACTATTATATAGGAGATGACTTAATAAACATAAAAACTATTGAAGTTTCATATTGGAGACTAAATAGTCTATAATAAGGCTTTATAATCTTATGGATAGAGAAAATAATAACAAGCGCAAAAAGCAAGTTTCTATAGATGGCTTCAGCACGCCAAGAAGGTCTCAAAGTAGTGGATCTCTAGGTCTTCGTAAGGGTGCATCATATCAGCCGAACAAGCCTTCGCATCGACTAGATAACTTCGAGAAAAAAGAAGGTTTGAGCCCGAATAGACAACAATCTATGAAAATTAACACTTCACCTTATTTTAAGAAAGAACATGATTTTGAAGCTCCAGAAAAGTACAAAAAACGTGGAAGATTGAGCAGGCTTAAGTTCTGGGATAGGTCAGGTAAGCCACCTCTTAGTAGAAAGCAAAAAATACTGCGTGGTTTTGGCATATTTGCTTTCATAGTCTTGCTGGTCGTTGGATTTTTGTTTGCAAAAGGATACATCAATCTCCATAAAGCTTTGAAAGGCGGTGGGGGCGCGGCAGCTCTTGATACTAATGTTGACCCATCCAAGTTGAAGGGTGAAGGAGATGGCCGTATCAATATATTGCTACTTGGTCGTGGTGGAGAAGGTCATGAAGGTCCTGATCTTACAGATACAATTATCTTAGCGAGTATTGACCCTATTCAGAAGCAAGCCGCTCTGGTGAGTATCCCAAGAGACTTATATGTAAATGTCCCAAGCTACGGATCTATGAAGATAAATGCTGCTTTTGCAAATGGCAAGAGTTCTGCTCTATCTAAATATTCTAAAATTACGCCAGAAACAACCAAACAAGCTGAAGACGCTGGGCTAAAAGTGGTGTCTGATACCGTAGAGAGAACACTTGGTGTGCCTGTCCACTACCACGCTATGGTTGATTTTGAAGGATTTGAAAAAGCAGTTAATACAGTTGGCGGTGTTGATATAGATGTAAAAACACCTGTCAAAGAGCAGATGCGCATAAAAGGTAAGAATTATATTCTAGATGTGCCAACTGGTCGTCAGCATTTTGACGGATTCAGAGCTTTAGCATATTCTCGTTCGCGATATACTTCTGCTAGAGGAGACTTTGATCGGTCGGAGAGACAAAGGCAGATGATAGTAGCCCTTAAAGAAAAGACAATAAGTCTGGGCACTCTCTCAAATCCAGCGAAGATATCAAGCTTGCTAGATGCTTTTGGAAAACATGTTACTACTGACTTTAGTGTTAATGATCTGAATAGGCTCTACACTATAACTAAGGATATCCAGGCTAACAACATTATATCTGTGGGTCTAGCCGATCCACCAAATAACTATGTAACCACAGGAAATATCGGCGGATTGTCGGTTGTTATACCTAGGGCTGGAGTAGGCAATTACAAGGAAATCCAGAGCTATATCAGGAATACTTTGAAAGACAGCTTTTTAAAGAATGAGAACGCCAAGATAGTAGTTCTGAACGGTACTAACGTGAACGGTCTGGCCTCTAAGAAATCTGAAGAACTGAAGAGTTATGGCTATAATGTGGTTAAAGTCGATAATGCTCCAACCAAGAACTACAATAATTCGGTAGTAATCGACCTGCGTGCTGGGCAGATGAAATACACAAAGAGTTATCTAGAGAAGAGGTTCAAATCCTCAGCGGTAGGTAGTTTGCCGGATGCAAATATACAAGCCGGAGATGCAGACTTTGTTATAATTATTGGTACCAACACAGCTGTTGAAGAATAAGACATACAATGATTGCAAAATTACTAACTGAAAAAATAAAGCCGATGAAAGGGTTTTCCCACATCTTTCATATTATGTTGGTTGCTACGCTCCCTGTAGCTCTTTTTATTCTTGTGAGGCTTGAATTTACAGTTTTGGCTTTCTTGCTACTCCTTTTGAGTAAGTGGCGGATCTTTGCTGTTAGGACGAGATACTGGCTTGCAAATATAAGATTAAGCCTCGTTGATATGTTATTCGGAGCGGGTATTATTTTGGCGATGATGTCAGCTAACTCAATGTCAACTCAGCTAGTTTGGCTCGTCGTTTATCTAGTCTGGCTTCTATATATAAAACCTGGTTCATCTAAATTGATGGTCGCACTCCAGGCTGTTTTGGCTCAAGGCCTTTTCTTAGCAACTTTCACCGATAGGTATAGTCATTTTCATTCATTCATTCTTGTAATCGTATTTTGGTTCGTCGCTTATTTTTCTGCTCGACATTTCCTGGGTGGATTTGACGAAGAAAAACCAGGCTTACTGGCAAGCATTTGGGGGCTGTTCGTAGCGCAACTTGCGTGGGTTAGTTCACATTGGTTAGTTTTCTTCGGTAGTCTAGCCCAGCCAGTAGTTTTGCTAACGGCAATTTCAGTAGGCATTGCATCACTTTATTATCTCGAAAAAGAAGACAGGCTATCTACCTTTGCTCAGAAGCAAATAATCTTTTCGACGCTTTTTATAATCATTATTATTATCGTGCTTTCTGATTGGGGCGATAAAACCATTTAAGCTGATCTTAAGGTGGGAGAGGTAATATTTGATTAAGTTATGAAAAAACCAATATCTCTTTTTAGTGGGACTGATACAAAAAAATTTGCTACTGTAGCATTGATGCTACTTTCTAGTATTTCGGCGGGGTATGTCGGGGGATACTTCGGTAGTAAATCAATGAATGGCAGTAATCAGTCAGTGCAAGTAGCTAGGCAGGAGATAGATAATGAAAGCAATTTGATAACACAAATTGCCAAAGATGTTGGGCCAAGCGTCGTATCGATCAATGTCGTTAGTCAGGGTAACCAGCAGACATTTTTCGGCACAAGAACTATACAGCAAGAGAGTGCAGGCACAGGGGTGATTATCGACAAGTCCGGTATTGTTATCACAAACAGGCACGTTGTGCCGAAACAGTCTAAGTCAGTTAGTATTACCCTTTCAGATGGAACAGAATTAAAAGATGTGGAAGTTATTGGTAGAACCAATGATAATGATAGTCTAGATATTGCATTCCTCAAGATTAAAGACACCAAAGGTAAAGATCTTAAGGTAGCAAAAATTGGTGATTCTTCAAAAGTACAAGTTGGCGATAAAGTTATTGCTATCGGTAATGCTTTGGGCCAATTTCAAAATACAGTAACAAGTGGAATAATCTCTGGTTATGGCAGGGATATTCAGGCAGGCGATGAGTCCGGAAGTGGTAGTGAGACCCTACAGAATCTTTTTCAGACAGACACTGCTATCAACCAAGGAAACTCAGGTGGCCCGCTGGTCAACACTAAAGGCGAGATTATCGGTATTAATACTGCTGTTGCTACTGGATCGGCCGAAAACATTGGATTTGCGATACCAATCGGTGACATACAGGGACTCATAACAAGTGTCTTAAGAGAAGGGAAGTTGCTACGTCCGTATATAGGAGTTAGGTATGTAAGTCTGACCGATGACTATGCCTATCAATATAATTTAAATGTTAAGCGTGGAGCGTATATAGCGCCAAATCCAGACGGTGACTTGCCAATTGTAGCGGGTAGTCCAGCAGAGAAGGCTGGTCTTAAAGAAAAAGACATAATAACCAAGGTAGATGGCATTGAAATTGATGATAAACATAGCCTGACTTCACTGATAAATAGAAAAGCTGTGGGCGATAAAGTGACGTTGACTATTGTCCGCGACGGCAAAACAATGGAAGTGCATCTACAGCTAGAAGCTTCGCCAGCAAGTTAATTACTTTATCATGGATTTGACATCCAGTCTTTATTCGGTATATTATATGCTTTGAATATGAGTATTGAACAGGGAGCAATCAGTGTTGAAGCTGAAGCGTATCTAATCAGAGATGCGCGTATTTATGTTGATTTGGAAGGCCGTCACGAGCCCAATGAAGAATCTGTCGAAAGATTGGACCAGATAAAGGAGTTATTCTCAAGTGATTTAACTGATCTCCAGATAATTGATTTAGTTGAGAGTGTAAGCGAGCACTCTAGGGATATTGAAGACCGGGGTGAAAAGGTGCCGGAGATGGTCGAAAAAAATACAGAAATGCTCCACGCGGCTATATTTGTTCTGCCCCGAATCGATACAATGCGGGCAATTAGGCTTTATAATTTAGCACTCAATTCACCAGACTATCCAGAGACCGCAAGTATGGTAGTCAATGGGTTGCTAAATCTCAGCTCAATCAATCTTGATAGAAAAGCATTGAATCTATGGAAAAAAGCATCAAATTATCCTGGCAACAAGGCTTCAAAATGGGCAAAGCAATATTTAAAAAACCCAGACAAGGAAGCTAATGGTCTTTTAGACGAACCAGAGATTGAGAGACTTAGGAAATTTGGCAAAAAATTGACAGAGATGAGGCTTGAGGCGAGCTTAATCCCTCTTGAAGAGGCTGACAAGGACGTGAACCCTGACCAAGGTGAATCCGGCTCTTCTAGCGAGACTCTCTAGATCTTTTTGCTGGGATTCAAGAGATTCGATTAATACATATTGTGGCTTGGTTTCAAGTTCGCCTACTTGACCCCAAAATTTATCATAGTGGCTGAGGCCATCCGTTCCGGAGAATAGGGCTCCACTTGGTTCTTGGCGTATTTCTGGACTTGTGATTAAGCCTGATGGCACGTAAGGCAGATTGGCTACAATCGCGGTGTCTGTATGTATGAGCTCAGAAATTGAACTCAGCAAATCGCTTTGAACAAAATTAATATTAGCGTTGTGGTATGACGCATTTTTTTGAGCAACTTTTAGTGCTTTTTGATCTATGTCTGTAGCAGTTACCTCTGTTTTAGGTAGCTCAAGTTTTATGGTAATGGCTAAGCAACCAGACCCAGTGCCAATGTCAACTACATATTTTGGATCGATGCTTTTTACTAGTTCGATGAGATCTTCAGACTCGGGGCGAGGTATTAGAACATCAGGATTGACGTTGAAGAATCGTCCAAAAAACCAGGCTTTACCGCGAATGTAGGCAAGCGGTTCGCGTCTCACCCTACGTGCTACGAGTGTTTCTAGCTGGTCTGTTTGCTCTTTGTTTAATTCTTTCTCAGGATGGGCTAGAACCCACGCTCTGTCTTTGTCCAGAGTATCTTCAAGCAGGACAAGTGAATCTCTGCGCGGGGCATCAACACCTGATTCGCCCAGACGTTTCATACTTTTTATTAACCAAGTCGATATATTCATCTATGTGTTAAAATATAACATAGATGAGTAGGGTATTTAACTTTAGTGCTGGTCCAAGCACGTTGCCAGAAGTTGTGCTCCAAAGAGCTAAAAAAGAGCTTCTGGACTACGGCGGAACAGGGATGAGTGTGATGGAGATGAGCCATCGAAGTCCTGAGTTTCTACATATCGCGCGACAAGCAGAGCTTGATATTAGAGATCTAATGAAGATCCCTGATAACTACAAGGTTTTGTTCCTGCAAGGAGGAGCAACTGGCCAATTCTCTGCAATCCCACTTAATCTTGCCAAGCAATCAGATAGAGCGGACTATGTTATTACCGGAATGTGGGGCAAAAAGGCCCATAAGGAAGCTTTAAAATACCTAGATAATGCCAACGTAGCCATCAAGACAGATGCACATACGCATGTACCGGAGGTTGAGGATTGGGATATCAGCTCGGACTCTGCCTATGTGCATATAACACCAAATGAGACAATTCACGGAGTTGCTTTTACTGATATGCCAGATGTTGGTGACGTTCCTCTTGTAGGGGATATCAGCTCAATGATCTGTAGTGGGCCACTTGATGTCTCAAAGTTTGGTGTGCTGTATTCTGGGGCACAGAAGAACTTGGGCCCTGCAGGTCTGACAGTTGTTATAGTGAGAGATGATTTACTCGGTAGGGCAAGAGTCCATACTCCAGCAGTTTGGCACTGGGCTGACAAATCAGAAGCAGATTCAATGCTTAATACTCCACCAACATACAGCTGGTATTTAGCGGGTTTGGTGCTTGATTGGCTCAAGAATGATATAGGTGGGCTTGATAAAATGGCTACAACCAATAAACGCAAAAGCGATGCTCTGTATAAAGCAATTGATGATTCTAATTTCTATGCAAATCCAGTCGAACCAAAATTCAGATCCAATATGAATATACCTTTTACACTAGCTGATCCTGAGTTGGACAAAAAATTTATTCAAGAGGCTAAAGAAAAAGATCTAGTTAACCTCGGTGGCCACAGAAGTATTGGTGGCATGAGGGCTAGTATCTATAACGCTATGCCTGAAGAGGGGGTTGACGCGTTAATTAAGTTTATGAAGGAGTTTGAGGCAAAAAATGGCTAAATACAGTGTGAGAACATATAACAGCATATCTAAAATAGGGATTGATAAATTTTCTGACGATTACAGGGTTGGCCCAGATATAGAAAATCCAGATGCAGTTATGCTTCGATCTTATAATCTTCATGATGAGAAACTTCCCAGTAGCGTACAGGCTGTTGGTAGGGCTGGTGCTGGTACTAACAACATTCCAGTTGATGAGCTTGCCAAAAAAGGAATCGTGGTTTTCAATGCGCCTGGAGCAAATGCGAATTCCGTTAAAGAACTTGTGATAGCTGGGATGTTGCTCTCTGCCCGTAACATACCAGGAGCGGTGGCTTACGTAGAAAATCTTGAACCTGGTGACATGAAAAAGGCGGTAGAAGCAGGAAAGAAAAAGTTTGCAGGAAGCGAACTATCGGGGAAAACTCTCGGAGTAATCGGACTTGGAGCTATAGGCTACCGAGTAGCCAACACTGCTACAGATCTGGGTATGAAGGTTCTTGGTTATGATCCGGCCATGACGGTCAGCAATGCATGGCAACTATCTCCATCAGTTGATAAAATTGATGATCTAGACAGTTTACTTAGCCAGTGTGATTTTGTGACTATCCATGTGCCATTGCTCGACGCAACTCGTGGGCTTCTCGGTGTCGATAGACTAAAAAATATGAAAAATACGGCCGTTTTGTTGAACTTTTCTAGAGACGAATTAGTAGACGAGACAGAACTCATAAAACTCTTGGATAAGGGCCAGCTAGCTCAGTATGTAACAGATTTCCCAAACAAAATAACTAAGGCTCACTCCAAAGTTATTGCGTTGCCACACCTAGGGGCTAGCACTGACGAAGCTGAAGACAGCTGTGCGGTAATGATAGCTAATCAACTTCAAGAGTATTTGGAGAACGGAAATATTAAGAACTCAGTTAATTTCCCAGAGGCAAAGTTGCCAAGAAAAGGTGAGAAGCGAATAACTTTAGCTCACAAGAACGAGGCAGGGGTTGTGGCGCAAATTACTCAAATACTGGGTTCTTCAAAGATAAACATTGTAGAACTACTCAACAAAAGTCGTGGTGAGCTAGCCTACACAATAATAGATATTGAGTCAAAAGATCTCCCAGATGGTGTATCCAAAGATCTAGAAAATATCCCTCAAATCTTAAAACTTCGAATTATATAAAGATTCATTTCACAAAGCTGAGCTGGATAGGCTAGTCTATATAGACAAAAAGTGAAAAATCTGCTATTTTTACAGATAGTAATATTAAAAAAATAAAAGCATGTCTGAACGAGAACGAACTAGAGAGATAGAAATTGCCGACTCTGCTAAAGTAGCAGAACTATATGCGTTAGTTCATCTTGGGCTTGAGAACGCAACTGTTCATGATGATGATGGACACTCACGTGCTAGTTCCTGGACTATCATAGTTAGAAATAAGTATTCAGGATATGTACATGTTGAAGCTGTAGATCCTTTCTCAGTCTTCAATAGTACTGGTTTATGCGCCATGGTATCCGTGGGAGAACTTGATGAAGGTAAAGAAGTTGATTTTGGTAACAGTAGTTATCTAGATGATGTAAAAGAACTCGAGCACTTAACAAAAACATATTTTATCTATCATGATGGCTCCCGACTTAGTCTAGGGGTTGATACCACAGTACAAAAACCGGCAGACGCTGATAGCAGATCAAAATCTGAGGAACTGTTACTTGGTGATGCTGATTTGGGACATAACCTCAGTACTGTTTATACGGCTGAAGCTGAAGAGTTAATTGCCAGATTAAGAGGCGTCTTAGCCCAAAAGCAATAATTTATCTTATTGGCTTTCGATAAGTTCGTGTTCAGCTTCAAGTAGTTTTTCGATCAAATCATCAATGTCTCCAGCAAGTGCTGAGGGTATATTTGACCGAGAATAGCCGATACGATGATCTGTTATTCGATCTTGTGGGAAGTTATAAGTTCGAATTTTCTCGCTACGGTCACCAGAGCCAATAAGTTTTTTACGAGCATCAGATAATTCTTTTTGCTCAGCCTCGATTTTATTTGCAAGCAGTCGGGAGCGAAGCACGCTCATGGCTTTTTCTTTGTTCTTGAGCTGGTTTTTTTCGTCCTGGTTAGTTACGACTAAACCAGTAGGGATGTGTGTAATACGCACTGCGGAATCAGTTGTATTAACGGATTGGCCACCATGTCCGCTAGCACGATAAATATCAATTCGTAGATCCGCAGGTTTAATCTCTATATCTGTTTCTTCAGCTTCTGGCAAAACTGCGACGGTGGCCGTACTGGTGTGAACACGACCTTGAGATTCTGTCACAGGAACACGCTGGACACGGTGGACACCTGCTTCAAATTTGAGAAATTTATATGGTGAGTTACCGCGGATAGCAAAAGTAACTTCTTTAAATCCGCCAGTATCATTTGCACTATCACCAATATATTCAACCTTGCAGTTATGATTTTCAGCCCAACGAGCATACATGCGGTACAGTTCTCCGGCAAAAAGGCTGGACTCGTCACCGCCAGCGGCGGCACGTATTTCTATAATCACATCGCGGTCGTTGTTGGGGTCTGCTGGCGTTAATATCTCTGAGAGCTTGGCTTCAACCTTCAGTAGTCTTGAACTTAGCTTTTCAAGCTCCGCGTTTGCCATCTCTGCCAACTCACCACCACTTTTAGACATTTCTGTGGCTTGACTGATCTGATCTTTTAACTCTTTTAACTGATTAAATAATTTAATAGTGTTTTGCAGTGTTGACTGTCTTTTGGCAATCTTGGGGTACTTAGGATCTGAAAAAATCTCTGGATTCTGGAGAGTTTTCTCGATATCAGCTAGTTCTTTTCGGAATTCCTGCTCTTTTTTATCCATCTGTGCCCCCTAAGACCACCTTTTGATAAGAATTTAGACTTATTAGTTAACCGATTTTTTGTGAAGTTTGCTCTTCACTAACTTCTTCTGTGTCTTTTTTAGCTGTGTTCTTGGTAACTTTAGCTTTGGCTGACGCGCGGGCTTTAGCAGCTGCTGCAGCGCGGGCTTTGAATTTATCAACACGTCCTTCAACGTCAAGAAGCTTTTCCTGCCCAGTGTAGAAAGGGTGTGAACTGCTACTGATATGGACTTTTACAAGCGGGTATTCTTTTCCATCAGTGTATTTTACGGTTTCATCAGTTTTTGCTGTCGAACTAACCAAAAACATTGTACCGTCAGAAATATCCTGGTAAACAACAGGACGATAATTATCTGGGTGTATTCCTTGTTTCATCTCTCTCCTTAAAAAGTAATAAACTATTTCAAACATTTTAACATATCTTCTGTTGCGTATCAATCTGTTTTTTAGTATAATTGTAGGTGATACAAATTAAGCAGGTGTTATACGCGTTCCTCCGATAGATACTTCTCAAAGGTTATCAAATCGGTCGTAGCACTGAAGAGAAAGGAAGAACACACGTATGAAAGTCGATATTGATATTAAAAAATTACTTGAAGCCGGAGCACACTTCGGACATAAGGCTAGCCGTTGGCATCCAAAAATGGCACCATATCTTCACAGCAAGCGTGATGGTAGCCATATAATTGATCTTACTACTACTGTAGAGTCTCTAGAAAAAGCTACTGAGTTTATTGAGAAAACAGCAAAATCTGGCAAGCAAGTTTTGATAGTTGGGACCAAAAGGCAAGCTAAAGGTCCAGTTAAGCAAGTCGCTATAGATACCAATATGCCTTATGTTTCTGAGCGTTGGGTTGGTGGGATGCTAACAAATGTGGCAACTATCAGTGAGCGAATAAAAAGACTCAAAGATTTTGAGCAAAAGATGGACTCAGGCTATTTTGCTAGCAAGTACAACAAATTAGAGGTCCAAAGATTTCAGGAAGAAATCGATGAAATGAATTTCTTGTATGGCGGTATTAAATTTATGGATGTTAAACCAGGTGCTGTATTTGTATCTGATGTAAACAACGATATTAACGCTGTTCGCGAAGCTAGAAAACTCGGAATCCCAATAGTTGCTATTGTAGACAGCAATGCAGATCCAAGTCTTGTTGATTACCCGATCCCTGCAAACGACGATGCGCTTAAGTCAGTTGCATTAATACTTAGCTATATTGAGCAAGCTATCAAGTTCGGCAAAGCTGGAGCTAAAGCACCTAAAGACAAAACAGAAGTAGCAAAGGAAAAATAATCATGGCAGATATAACAATAGATGAAATTAAAAGACTTCGAGAGCTTACTGGTGTTGGCATAACCGACGCAAAAAAAGCCTTGGTAGAAGCAAAAGGAGACTTTGATAAAGCTCTTTCTGCGATGCGAAAAAAAGGACTAACAAAAGCAGAGAAACGTGGCGAGCGTGAAGCGCGAGCAGGTATAGTTAGCACATATAATCATGACAACCGTATTGGTGTTGTCGTTGAGGTCAATTGTGAAACAGATTTTGTTGCTCGCAATGAGTTGTTCACTGACTTAGTTAAGGATGTATCAATGCATATTGCCGCCAGTTCACCTATATATGTCAGTATCGAAGATGTTCCGTCAGAAGATGTTGATAAGGTGAAGGCTGAATTTACAGAAAAAGCAAAAGCAGATGGAAAACCAGAGAACATGATTGAGAAAATTGTTGAAGGTATGGTGTCTAAACATTTTGCTGAAAAATGTCTTATGGATCAGCCTTTTATTAAAAATCCTGACCAGAAAGTCAGTGACCTCGTAAAAGAAAATATTGCAAAACTTGGTGAGAATATTGTCATAAAGAGATTTTCTCGCATGGCAATTGGCGAAGTTAGTTCATAACCACACCAAATAAAATAACGTTTTTTATACACAACTGACTGTCTACAAAAATATTTTTGCTTCGCACCATATTGCAAATATGATTTGTCACAAAAACAAATTTTGTAGTCTAGTCAGTCGTGATCTAAAATTACGCAATTTTGTTTGGTGTGGTTATAGTACAATATACATATGAGTACGGATTCTCAGATCCAAACAACAGTTATAGAACAGGCATCAGCAGAAATAGCTGAGCAATTAAATAATTTGTTGGTTCAGCTGAGCCCGGAGTCCAGGGTTGAGCAAGGTAGGTTAGAGCGAATAATTAGCTCGGATACAGCAGGGATTATAGTTGCAAAAGACGGCGATAAAATTGTCGGCATGGCGACACTAAATGTTATCCAGAAATTAGCAGAATCAAAAGCTGAGCTGGAAGATTTTGTGGTAGACGCAGACCAAAGGGGCAAGGGAGTTGCTAGTATCCTATGGGATAGTGTTATTGATTGGTGTCGTCAAAAAGAAGTTGAGAATCTAGAATTTACTTCTAGGCCAGCGCGCCAGGCAGCGCAACAATTTTATAGCAAAATGGGTGCAGAAATAAGAGATACAAATTTCTTCAGATACAAAATAAAGTAAGGGGTATTAGTATAACAATGGACAACATAGTTGATAGAACCAATTCAAAACTCAAGGATGCGTTAGAACATTTTAAAGATCAAGCAAAAAAACTTCGTACTGGCCGTGCGCATCCAAGTATGCTTGAAAAAGTAGTTGTTGAGGCATATGGACAAGAAATGCCGTTGATCCAAGTTGCCAGCGTGTCTTCTCCGGATGCACAGCTACTGCAGGTTACACCTTTTGACCCAAATAACCTAGAAGCTATTGTCTCAGCTATTAGTTCTGATAGTTCGTTAGGGTTCAATCCTAGTGATGACGGGAGGGTCATACGAGTGCCGGTACCAGCCTTAACAGAAGAAAGACGTAAACAAATAGTTAAGCAACTCAGAGAAAAAGTTGAAGAATGTAATATTTCTTTTCGTAATCTTCGTCATGATGCACTAAAAGAAATTGATCAATCAGAAAAGAATAAAGAAGTATCAGAAGACGAAAAGAAAAGACTTGTTAAGTCCATTGAAGATTCGCTGGCGAAGTCCAAGCAAGAGCTAGAAACCATAGCCAAAGACAAAGAAGCAGATATCTTAAAAGTTTAATATTTGGGTTATAATACTATTAGAGTATGAGTATTTTTCTAATTATCTTGGGGTTCTTGCTTTTTATTGGGCTAGTTTTAGTCCATGAATGGGGGCACTTTATTGCTGCTAGACGTGCTGGTGTTGAAGTCGAAGAATTTGGCATAGGTTTTCCACCAAAAGGTTGGGGCAAGAAAATAAAAACAAAGAAAAGTGAATTTTTGTTCACCATAAATCTTTTGCCACTTGGCGGTTTTGTTAGGCTCAAAGGAGAAAATGATTCGGCTAAGCATAAAGGGAGCTACGGGGCTGCCAGTTTGCCAGATAAGACCAAGATTATGGTGGCGGGAGTAGTCATGAATTTGGTGACAGCGTATGTCTTATTAGTAGTAATCGCCTTGATTGGTATGCCACAGATTATTCCTGATCAATATAAAGTAGACAGTGATTCTAAAATCACCCGCCAATTAGAAAACAAAGGCAAGGTTACCATAGCTAAAGTCTTGACCGATAGTCCCGCCCAGAAAGCAGATATTCAAGTTAATGATCAGATCCAGCTGATTAACGGCAATGTCATATCAAACCCGATGCAAATTTCTGAAATTACAAAAGAATACGCTGGACGTGCAATAGAAATCAAGCTTAATCGTGGTGGTGAGGATATAGTTAAGACGGTTCAGCTAAACGCCAAAGACAGTGGGCAGGGATATCTGGGCTTATCGAGTCAGTCCGAGCAGAAAGGTGTTGAGTTGAGACGTTCGACCTGGTCCGCACCTGTTGTGGCGGGTGGGGTTATAGCCCAGTTCACGGAGCTGACTTTCAGAGGACTCGGCTCAATAATAACTAATTTATTCAGTGGTGATCCTGGCAAGGCAGGTGATCAAGTCTCTGGTCCAGTAGGAATAGCGGTAGTCATAAAAGAGGGAAGTAAAATTGGCGTTCAATTTATACTAATGATAATTGCAATTATCTCACTTTCTTTAGCGATTATGAACATATTGCCAATCCCAGCTTTAGACGGAGGCAGGCTCTTTGTCACGTATCTTTTTAGGATTTTTAGGTGGGATTTGACCAAAGAACGTGAATCAGTTATTCATGGAGCAGGCTTTGCTTTCTTGATGGGGCTATTTGTGCTAATAACGGTAGTTGACGTTAGAAGGTTTTTCTAGGGGATAAAACGTTATGCAAAAAACTAACCAGGATTTTGTCCCGATACTTCGTATAGCTCTGGCGGTTCTATTTATCCTTTTTGCTTACATTTTTTCACAACTAATCTCCGGATTGGTGGTATATACGGCTCTTGCTTTAGGTGCAGGTGGTCAGTCGGACACTTTAGACCAATTGCAGAATTCTACACTCTCGCAATTCGCATTCTTAGGCGTAGCGATGGCTGTTGAGCTAGGACTTTTCTATGGTCTTAGTCGTATAACAAAGTTAAATCTAGGCTATTTGAATCCAAATAAATTTTCATTAAGCAAGAGTTGGATAATCCCAGTAGCCCTAGCTATTTATATGATAGCTTCGTCGGCTTTGATGGGTCTTTTGAGTGGGGCAATTGATACAGACCAAAAACAACAAATTGGATTTGAGAATGTACAAGGAGGGCTAGAGCTTGCTATGGTTTTTGGGGCTCTGGTGGTCTTGGCGCCACTGGCAGAAGAAATACTTTTCAGAGGATTTTTGTATACAGAATTTAGAAGGAAGGCTAATCTAGTTGTTTCTTCTTTGTTGGTGAGTGCATTTTTTGCTGGATTTCATTTGCAACTTGGATCTGGTCATCCACCACTTTGGTCAGGATTTGTTGATACCTTTGTTCTATCTTTGGTACTTTGTTATGTTCGGGAAAAGACCGGCTCTATTTGGTACGGTGTCGGCATACATTCACTAAAGAACTTTTTAGCGTTCTTGTTGATATTTGTCCTACACATCAATATTTAATCTGTCAATTACAGCGTCGATAGTTTAGAATAGTTATATGAAAATCACAGATTTATTTGTAAAGACAACAAAGAATATCCCAGCAGATGAACAGGCAGTAAATGCTAAGTTGTTGATCCAGGCAGGATATGTACATAAAGAAATGGCGGGTGTTTATTCGTATTTACCGCTCGGTCTTATGGTATTAGAAAATATTAAAAAGATCGTCCGAGAAGAGATGAATTCGATTGGTAGTAGTGAACTGATCATGACGAGTTTGCAACGTAAAGAGCTATGGGAGAAGACTAACAGATGGTCTGATAAGGAAGTTGACGTTTGGTTTAAATCCCGTCTTAAAAATGGCACAGAAGTGGGATTTGGTTGGTCGCATGAAGAACCAATAACTGACATGATGCGAAATTTTGTATCAAGCTACAGGGATTTGCCCATCTATGTCTATCAATTTCAGACAAAACTGAGAAATGAACTTCGCGCAAAGAGCGGGATCATGCGCGGACGTGAATTTGTGATGAAAGATCTGTACTCATACTCTTTGACTGAGGAAGATCATGAAAAATTTTATCAACAAGTCGTTGATGCTTATAGTAGGGTTTTTAAGCGTGTTGGGTTGGGTGACGCAACGCATTTTACTTATGCATCCGGCGGGGCATTTACGCAGTTCAGTCACGAATTTCAGACTGAGTGTGAGGCTGGTGAGGATATTATCCATATTGATAGAAAGTCAAAAGTTGCGATCAATGATGAAATTCTCTCAGATGCTATGATAAAAAAACTAAAAGTTGATCAGTCAAATCTAGAGAAAGTAAAAACAGCAGAAGTTGGCAATATCTTTAGTTTTGGTGCGAAGAAATCTGAAGAACTGGGCCTTTATTTCACGGATGAAAAAGGTGATAAGAAGCCAGTAATACTAGGATCTTATGGAATTGGTATCACCAGACTAATGGGCGTTATTGTAGAAAAATTTTCGGATAACAAGGGCCTTGTTTGGCCAGAAGAAGTGGCTCCTTTTAAGGTCTATTTAGCAACAATAGGAGATGATAAAGCAGTTCATGAGTCTGGTAGAAAACTGTATGAATTCCTACAGAAAGCAGGTGTCTCTGTGTTGTATGATGATCGAGACCTGAGGGCAGGCGAGAAATTCGCCACCTGCGATATGATAGGCATACCGCAAAGGTTAGTCGTCAGTGAGAAGACGATAAAAAATAAAAATATAGAATTCAAAAAGCGCCAGAACATTGAGGCAGAATTTATACACCAAAAAGATTTAGAAGATCTGTTTGCAATAAAAAGTTAATTATCTATAATGTTTATCAACGTGGGTCAGAACTGACCTATTTATTTGGAGGAAAAATGAAGAAATTGTTTCATATGACAAAAGACGGAATTGAGGAACTAAAGAGTGAGCTCAGTTCATTAAAGCTTAGGCGTGGAGATATTGCGGAAGCTATTAAAGATGCTCGTGAGCAAGGTGACTTAAGTGAAAATGCTGAATATCATGTTGCTAAAGATGAGCATGAAAAAACAGAGTCACGTATCCTAGAGCTTGAGCACATATTACAAAACGTAGAGGTTATTACTAAGCGTGGTGGTAAAGGTAAGGTAACACTTGGCTCTACTGTAAAGCTAAAGACAGGTGACGGTAAACTAACAGAATTCACGGTTGTAGGTACGGTAGAAGCTGACCCACTTAGCGGAAAAATATCCGACGAATCACCAATTGGTCAAGCTTTGATCGGTAAAAACGTAGGTGATGAAGTAGAGATTAACCTCTCAAGCGAAAAACGTAAGTTTGTCGTCGAAAAAATTGGCTAAATTTAACGTACTCAGATCATAGTTAACCTGTTATAATGGTTTTCAAATGGCTAGCTTAAAAGAATACAGAGATGAACGGCTCAAAAAACTAGAAACTTTGAAATCAAAGGGCTACAATCCGTATCCCACAAAGGCGACCCGGAGTGTCTATGCAAATGATATCAGGGATAAGTTCAAAGATTTAGAAGGTAAAAAACATTCGATAGTCGGTAGGATTACGAGTATTCGTAGTTTTGGTAAAATAGCTTTCATAGTCATTAAAGATAACTCAGGCCAGATCCAGATTTTTTTAAGATCTGGAGAAGTAGCAAAGAGTGATCCAAAAAATGGCGTACTTGATATTTCTGATATAGGGCTTCTGGACAGTGGTGATTTTATAGAAGCAAATGGGGTAGTAGGAAAAACTCAGACTGGCGAGATCAGTCTCATAGCCAATAGTATCAAGCTCGTCGGCAAGTCCATAAGACCTCTTCCTTCGTATGATGGATTTACTAATAAAGAAGAGCGAATGCGACGTCGCTATGTGGACACAACAATTAACGAAGATGTATATCAAAGATATTTAAGACGTAGCAAATTTTGGCAAGCGACTAGAGATTTTCTCATAAAAGAAGATTTTATAGAGATCAGCACTCCAGTGCTAGAGAATACTACCGGTGGAGCGGATGCTAAGCCTTTTGTGACGCACATGGATGCTCTGGACCAAGATTTCTATCTACGAATTAGTCACGAGCTACCTCTCAAGCGTCTTCTCGGTGGCGGTTACGAGAAAGTCTTTGACCTTGGGCCAAGGTTTAGGAATGAGAATTACTCAGACGAACATTTACCGGAACATATGTCCATGGAATGGTACTGGGCTTATGCTGATTGGGAAGATGGAATGAACCTCACTGAAAAAATGATCAGAAAAATAGCAGATGATGTTTGGGGGACTAGGAAGTTTAGTCTAGCCAATGGGCAGAAAATTGATCTTGGCAAAGATGGTGAAAAGTTCAGAAAGGTTAGCTTTGTTGAGCTTATCAAAGATAAATATGACCTAGATGTTATGAGTTGCACTTTGAAAGATGCAGTAGCTGAACTAAAGAAAATTGGCGGAGAAGTTGAGAAGATAGACAATAAATCTAGGGTTATTGATAAATTATGGAAGAAATTGAGAGCAGAAATAGCAGGACCGGTATTTTTGGTGGATATTCCTAAGTATTTACAACCACTTGCGAAGGTTCAGCCAGATAACCCAGAGCTCAGTGAACAGTTCAATCTCATTCTGGGTGGTACAGAGGCGTGTAAAGCATACTCTGAACTCAATGATCCAGTTGATCAGCTAGATAGATTCAAGGAGCAACAGAAAATGCGTGAAGATGGTGATGATGAAGCAATGATGCTGGATATTGATTTTGTCGAAATGCTTGAATACGGTATGCCACCGGCCTGTGGTTATGGACATAGTGAACGTCTTTTTTGGCTACTTGAAGGTGTTACTGCCAGGGAAGGTGTACCTTTTCCTCAGTTGAGACGTGAAATTAGCGAAGTCACCAAAAAGATCTACCCAGATCTAAATTTATAAAAATAATACCCCCTCATATTTTAGCTGTTGACACAAAATGTTATAATAGTAATGGTTAAATATAAGTATTAAACAGAGAAAATAAAAATGACTACACAAACACCAGAGAACCCGCTCATAGATTTCATAGATCATGCAGGGGTTAATACGATGAAAACATCGGATATGCACAGAGCTCTTGAAGCTCTCGATAGATTAGGCGAAGGTGCTCCAGAAGAGGTGATACACGAAGCTGATAGGAGTGTGAACTATTTTGCTCATACAGCTAGCGATTTTGTGTGTTCTGCGGTACTTCAGGCGCCAGATGCACGAAGAGAAGAAGTTGCACAGACTGCATGGGGCCAGGTCGTTCAAGCTACTGATATTCTAGTGCTTGGCCCAGATCATCCGAGTGTTAGCGCTGAACATCCAGATATTCAGTGCTCAGCGGAGGAGATAGTCCCAGGAGAGGAAGTCAAAGTGAATCCTAAAGAAAGAGCCACCTGGCGATCTAGAGTCCAAGAGCTTGTAAGCTCTATGGTAGAAGGCGAAGTAAAACTCTTCATAGCTTACTAATCATTTAGTAAGAGTGTTGTTAAAAAATAGCTTTCCGAAGGTGTTCTGCCGGATTATGTTATAATTGTCTTCATGAGTGAGAAGAGTAATAAATCAACCAAAAAAACAACTAAAAAAACTGCATCAAAGTCAGTAAAAAAAGTAACAACTAAATCAACAAAAAAAGCTAAAGTAGCTAAAAAACCAGTAGTTGCGGTGAGTAATGAGGGAGTAAAATCACCAGCACTATTTGGTCGAATTAAAGGACAGGCGTCTGCTTTTGTAGCAAGATTTAGTCCAAACAAAGATCACGACAACTTCGTTAAACTAAACAGTCTAATATCATCATCTGCATTGATATATGTACTGCTCGGAGTGCTTAGTGTGTTGGTACTAAAGCCTTTTTATGGCACTGTATCTGTATATTTTCAGACAAAGGACTTTCTAGCTGATAATGCAAACGAACAGCTTCTAGGAATTAAAGATCTATACACAATCGATCTAAGATGGATACTGGTTGGTCTGCTAGTTATTTCGGCAATTTTGCTAGTCATAACTTCTACAAAAAAGAGAGACATGTATGAGAAATCTTTGAAGAATAAAGATTCAGCTCCTCGCTGGATTTACTTAGGTATTTCATCTGTCGTGACATTAACTCTCGTTTCTTTGTTAGTAGGGCTAAATGATCTTGCAGTTATCAAAATGTCTGCAGGTTTGATCATAGCAACAGTTGCCTTAGGCATCATCAGTGATAGACAGAACGCTGGTAGCAAAAAACCCGTGTGGCTCGCATTTGTAGTATCACTATTTACAGGCGCAATTGCCTGGTCAGCTATCCTTGGTGCAACTCTAGGTAGCTATATATATTCAGTTGAAAACTTTGCTTGGTACATCTACGCAGTGCCAGCTGTAGTGTTACTAGGTTTTATCGGATTTGCTTACAATCAATATCGATATATCTCAGGGAAGACAAAAGATTTCATTGCATACGAAAAGAAATTTGTCTGGCTAGATCTAACTTCAAAAGTTCTCGTATTTGTTCTACTCGTATTAGCCCTACATAAATAATGTCGCACGAAAATTTGCAAAAAGTTCGTCTTGATAAGTTCGTTCAAGGTGGTCAGGCTTTGGGGTTGCTCGAAAGCGGAAAAAAGATATTTGTTTGGGGTGGTTTGCCCGCCGAATTGGTAGAAGTCAGAGTCACCCGTAACAAATCATCGTACGCCGAGGGCATAGTTGAGAATATAATTGAGCCTTCTAACGAGAGAATAGAGCCTAAAGAGCCAGCAAGCTATCTGTCAACGAGCCCTTGGCAGATCATGGACTACGGTTACGAGACTCAAGTAAAAAAACAGTTAGTCATTGATGCCTCTGAGCAACATAGCGTAGTATTGCCAGAATTTGAAGTAGCAAATGAGGTAGATGAGTCGTCAAGTTATGGCTATCGCAACAAGATGGAATATAGCTTTTATGGTGATGAAAAAGGGGTGCACCTAGCTCTCTTTAAAAGAGGCACTCACTACAAGAGTATCGTTGAAGGATCAAAGTTAGCAGACCCAGAAATAGATAAATCCGCGCAGGAAATCCTCGAGTTGCTAAAAAGTAAAAACGTACGCGCAGGTGATCTAAAATCTCTAATAATTAGAACAAGTAATAATGGTGACAATGTTGGCTGTCTTTTTGTAAAAACGGAAGATTTCCCGACAATTGATGTGCCAAGTATTTTCACGGGATTTTCAGTCTACCATTCAAATCCTAAGAGTCCGGCGTCTGTGCCAACAAAATTGTTACAAGAATCTGGCAAGAACTTCCTGAGTGAATCTATAAATGGCAATTCAATAAATTTTGGTTCGCTTGGATTTTTTCAGGTCAATATACCGGTATTTGAGCAGGCTATCCAGAGAATATCAAAATATGTAGGTAATCATCAAATCATAGATATGTACGGTGGTGTAGGGACGATAACTACAGCATTAGGCTCAAAGAACGCCACAATCATAGAAAGTGATTCGGCGAATATAGAATACGCTCAGGTAAATACCAAAGACCTGGATGCGCAGATTATTCATGAATCTGGAGAAAAGGCGCTAGAACATATAGTTAAAGACAAAATTTTGGTTGTTGACCCACCGCGAGCGGGCTTGCACCATAAAGTGGTGGGCGCCATTAACGAAGTCAAGCCAAAGTCTTTGGTTTATCTATCTTGTAACCCAGTAACGATGATGCGCGACCTCAGCCTCATAGATAATTATAAAATTGTTGATTTTACTGTCTATAACTTTTTCCCGAGGACGCCACATATTGAGTGCTTGGCTGTGTTAGAATTAAAGTAAGCGATATATTATGAAGATTCACAGGTTTTACATTGGTGGGAAGATAGATCTAAAGCATGATTTTTGGGTGCATGATGAGGCTTTGCTTTGGCAGTGGAACAGAGTGCTTAGGTTCAAAGAAGGGCGGGAAATTGTTCTATTTGATGGAGTTGGCAAAGACAGGCTTTATGAGATTAAGTCCATTAGCCCCAAAGAAGCTCACCTGAATTTGGTGACAGAACTACACGCTAAGTTACCAAAAACACATGTTTATTTGTTTTGGTCGCTGATAAAGAGCGATAAAAATGATTTGGTTATCCAAAAGTGCACTGAGCTTGGGGTTACAAATTTTGTGCCAATTATTTCAGAAAGATCGGTAAAGACAGGATTCAATTTAGCTAGAGCAGAGAAGATAGCAGTCGAAGCTAGTGAACAATGTGGCAGATCGACGATCCCTCATATAAGAGAGCCAATTCATATTGAGGAGCTTGTGAAAGAATATGATGATGTCCAGCTTTTAGTTTGCCATTTTGGTCATTCAGAGCTAGAGCAAATTAAAAAAGACAATAAAATCGGCATAATAGTTGGACCAGAAGGTGGATTTACAGATGAGGAAGTGGCATCTTTGGTGGCAGGAGGTGCAAAGATTATTGAGCTTGGCCAGATGACACTCAGAGCAGAAACAGCAGCTATTGTGGCAGTAAGTAAGTTTCTGTAGCTTAAGGAGGGAAAACCCAATAAGGTTTCTCCTTCCTTAGACTCTCCCGCCTTGGCGGGATCGTGATCCTCCCTTTCCAATGTGTAGATTTTTGTGATCAAGTAACAAAAATTACTATCTAAAGGAAATTTTTGACCTGTTATAATAGAACCAATGGCTTATAGCACTCGTAATACAAAACCTTATTCTCCTGGGCAGAAAGACCCTTTCAAAGTTAGCCGGACAAAAATCGAGGATTTTCATAATTGTCCTCGATGTTTTTGGCTAGATCGGCGAATGAAGATCACGCGCCCAAGCAGCCCGCCATTTAATATCAACAAAGCAATTGACGAATTGTTTAAAAAAGAATTTGATTATTATCGTAAAAAAGACGAGCAACATCCGCTTCAGGTAGAATTTGGTGTTGATGCAAAGCCATATGCTCATAAAGATTTAGATCAGTGGCGACACAATTTTACAGGGGTGCAGGCGCTACACGCGCCAACAAATCTGCTTGTATTTGGTGCCGTAGATGACATTTGGGTAAATCCAGAGGGTGAACTCATAGTCGTAGATTACAAGGCTACCGCCAAGACAGGTGAGATTACAGATCTTGGTCCGGTAGGTGGCTGGCAAGATACATATCGTCGTCAAATGGAAGTGTATCAATGGCTACTCCGCCAAAATGGTTTCGCGGTGAGTGACGTGGGTTATTTCGTGTACGCAAACGGAGATGCTAGCAAAGAGCATTTCAAGAATATTATAGAATTTCGAACAAATGTTTTTCCTCACAAAGGTGATGATTCATGGATAGAACCGACTCTTAATAAGATGAAAGATTGTTTGGAAGGTGAGATGCCAGAAGTTGGTGTGAGTGTCATGGGTGGTCCGTGCGAACACTGTACGTATGCACGTGCTCGGACAGAACTAACTCTCAAGCATATCAATGGAAAAACTAAGAAAAAGTAAGATATAATAAAGCTATGTTAGATATTAAGTTTATTCGGGAGAATCCAGAACTTGTAGAAAAAAAATCTGCAGAGAAAAATATCAAGGTAGATGTCAAAAAACTTCTCGAGGCTGATAGTGTTCGTCTAGGTTTGATACAAAGAGTAGATGTTCTCAGAGAAAAAAGGAACCAAGTTGCCGACAAAATGAAGGGCGGGAAGCCAGATCCAGCCCTTGTTGAAGAGGGTAAGCAGATAAAGCTCGCGCTCGTTAGCGAAGAAGAGTTACTCGGCAAAGCAAGACAAGAATTTGATGATCTACTAAATGACATTCCAAATCTTCACGCAGACGATACTCCCATCGGTGGTGAGGAAAATAATCAAGTTATCAAGGTAGTTGGTAATGCTGAGAAACAAGAAGGTGTAGTAGATCATTTAACGTGGCTTGAGCAAAGAGATTTTGTTGATTTTGAGCGTGGGGCAAAGACTTCAGGTGCTAAATTCTTCTACAGCAAAGGTGATTTAGCTAAAATGGAACTGGCTCTAACTCAGTTCGCTATGGCAGAGGTTGAAAAGCACGGCTTTACACCTATGATTGTTCCAAATCTAGTAAATTCCAGATCTATCAAAGGTACTGGTTTTGCGCCAAAAGGTGACGAAAAACAGATATATAAAGTCGAAGGCGAGGACTTAAACCTCATTGCAACTTCAGAAATTCCAATGACCGCCTATCATGCAGATGAAATTATAGACATAGACAGGCTCCCAATATGCTACGTAGGGTATAGCCCATGCTATCGAGTGGAGGCTGGATCATATGGAAAACATAGCAAGGGACTTTTTAGAGTTCACCAATTTTACAAAGTAGAGATGTATGTATTTTGTGCCCCTGACCAGTCAGAGCAGTGGCACGCCAAAATTCTAGAAATTGAAGAATCAATCTTATCAAAACTCGATATCCCTTACCGCGTAGCTAATATTGCAAGCGGTGATCTTGGTGCTCCTGCTTTCAAAAAATACGATATTGAATACTTCAGTCCTATAGACGGCGAGTACCGTGAGCTAACCAGTTGTTCAAATGTAACTGACTACCAAGCAAGACGAATGAATATACGCTACCGCGACAAAGACGGCCAAATTAACTTCTTACACACGCTAAATGGTACAGCTATGGTAACCAGCCGAGGGCCGATAGCAATCATAGAAAATCATCAAGATGGCAGTGGCAACCTCAACATCCCAGAAGTTCTCAACCTAAATTAGTTGTTCAATACATTAAAAGATAGGAGCAAGGTATGATCAAGTCAATACAACTAAGTGGCGTTCACAGCAAGCTGACAAAAGAAGTCCGCGCTTATGTTCAGAAAAAGATAGGTGGGCTTGATAAATTTATACCAAAAGACGCACGAGGTAGCACTCAGGTAGATGTCAAAATAAAAGAAGCAAAGTCCAAAGACAAGCAAATGTTTGAATGTGAAATAATCGTAAAGCTACCAAAAGCAAATCTAGCAGTTCATGAAAAATCCACAACCGCTCTGTCTGCCATAGATATCGCGGAAGATAACCTAAAAAATCAGCTCAAAAAGTACAAAGAAAAACATTCTGGCCCAAGACTACACCGTAGGATTTTGCGTCGTATCAACAGAAGGGGCTAGCCAAGTAGGGCACCACCGTCGACTACTATCTGTGAACCAGTCATGTAGCTAGATAGATCACTAGCTAAAAACAATGCGACTTTACCAATTTCGTCAGGCTCTCCCATACGGTGCATCGGTATTTTTGCCAAAAAAGCGTCGGTGATGGCCTTCATGTCTATACCTGGCGGAAGCTTGCTAGGGTCTTGCATGGTAGCTACCCCAGGAGTAGATATACCCCCTGGCGCAATAGCGTTAACCCAAATTTTATTCTCAGCAAGTTCAATAGCTACATTTTTAGTAAAGCCCCAAACTCCGTGCTTACTAGAGTCATAATGAGCCAGGCCAACCATAGATGGGTGAAGAGCATCAATAGAAGTAACATTTATAATCCTTCCACCATTGCCTTGTGTGATCATCTGCTTGCTGACTGCTTTTGTGGTCAGGAAAACACCTCGAAGATTAACATCAATAACTTTCATGAAATCAGCTTCCTCCATGACACTAAGAGGCTGGCTCGGGAATATTCCGGCGTTATTGACCAATATATCGATCTTTCCGAATTTTTCCAGGGTCTTTGATAGCAGATTGTCAATATCAGTTTTGCTACTAACATCAGTTACAACTGACAGAGCAGAGTCCGCTCGCAGATTATTTAGTTTGCTTGCTTCTGAATCAGCATTTTGTTGATTCATATCTGCGATAACTATTTTTGCTCCGGCTTCATGGAGTCTTTCGGCAATTCCTTGACCAATCCCGACAGCACCGCCAGTTACTATGGCTACTTTATTTTCTAAAGATATAAGTTGTGATAGTGGTTTGTTCATAGCTCTATTATTATCCTTAAGCTTATTTTCTGCAACTTTTCGTTATTGGTCAGGTATGAACAAAATTACAGCGGAAGTGGTGTTAATTATCCCTAAAAAGGGTTATAATATTCTCTAAATGATTGAGATAGGGGTAGTTTTTTTCTGATGAAGAAGGTATTGAAGAAAGTTCTTGGTGATCCGAGTGTAAAACGGGTCAAACAACTCACTAAACGTATTAAAAACATTAATGCGCTTGAAGAAAAATATAGACAGATGTCTAAGAAAGATCTTCAAAAGCAGACGGATGTACTTAAAAAGCGTTTAGAAAAAGAATCTTTGGACAAGATTTTGCCTGATGCATTTGCGCTTGTTCGCGAAGCATCAGTACGTGTACTTGGTATGAGGCATTTCGATGTTCAACTAGTCGGGGGTATGGCTCTGCACCAAGGTACAGTGGCAGAAATGAAAACAGGTGAGGGTAAGACATTAGTAGCGACTCTACCAGTCTACCTAAATGCTCTAACCGGAAAAGGTGTACATGTTGTCACGGTCAACGAATATTTGGCTCAACGTGATGCTGGTTGGATGGGAGAACTATATGACTTCTTGGGGCTATCTGTAGGTGTTATTATCGCTGACGAATCATTTTTATACGATGCAAGTTATGACAATAAAGATCATACTGATCCAAGAATGCGTAAACTTAAATCTGCCAGTCGACAAGAAGCATATCGTGCCGATATAACGTACGGTACCAACAACGAATATGGCTTCGACTATCTGCGTGACAACATGGTTCGTGATGAATCACAACTTCGACAGCGTGAGCTCAACTTCGCCATTGTTGACGAGGTAGACTCAATCTTAATTGATGAAGCACGAACACCTCTGATCATTTCATCATCTTCGCAGGCTAGTTCAACAGCATATGAACAATTTGCCAGGATTGCTAGGCAACTTGAGAGAGATACGCATTATGAAGTTGACGAAAAACGTCGCGAAGTTGCGCTTAATGACGACGGTGTTGATTTGATAGAAAAGATATTGGGCGTTAAAAATTTCTACACAAGTGAAAATATTCGAAGTATTTATCATATGGAGCAAGCGCTCAAAGCTGAAGGACTTTTCCACCGTGACAAAGAATATGTTGTTACTACAGAGGGTGAAATCGTTATTGTCGATGAGCACACGGGACGTCTTCTTAAAGGGCGTCGCTACAATGAAGGGCTTCACCAGGCAATCGAAGCCAAGGAAGGCGTTGATATCCAAGAAGAGTCAATGACCTTGGCTACTATAAGTTTCCAGAACTACTTCCGACTTTACGAAAAATTATCTGGTATGACTGGTACGGCAGCCACAGAAGCCGAAGAATTCCATATGATTTACAAGCTCGACGTTCTTGAAATACCACCAAACAGAAAGCTTGCCAGGATAGATCTACCAGATAAAATCTACAAAAATGAAATAGGCAAATTCCAATCAATAATCGCTGAAGTTAAAGTGCTACACAAAAAAGGTCAGCCAGTGCTTATCGGTACTGCATCCATAGAGAAAAACGAACTATTAAGCCACTTGCTCAAAGAAGCAAAAATACCTCATGAAGTTTTAAATGCAAAAAACAACGAACGTGAAGCAGCTATTGTGGCAAAAGCTGGGCAAAAGGGTGCCGTCACACTTGCTACTAACATTGCTGGTCGTGGTACAGATATTGTCCTGGACGATGATGCTAAAAAAGCAGGTGGTCTTTTTGTCCTAGGGTCTGAGAGACATGAATCAAGGCGTATCGACAATCAATTAAGGGGACGATCTGGTAGGCAAGGTGACCCAGGAACAACACAATTCTTTGTCTCCTGTGAGGATGATCTTATGCGAATCTTTGGCGGTGATAAGATACTTGGACTGATGAATCGCCTAAAAGTTGACGATACTACTCCTGTGCAAAATAGAACTATTTCAAAAAGCTTAGAAGGCGCACAGAAAAAGGTAGAAGGCTTTAACTTTGATATGCGTAAAAATGTCGTTAAGTACGATGATGTTATGAATCGACACCGTCGAGCAACATATTCTATGAGACGTGAAATCTTAAAGAATTCAGATATTTCACCTCGAGTTAAGCAGTTCCTCAAGACAGAGGCCGAAGATTTAGCAAATTCACCACTCGCAACCTCAAAAGAATACGAAGAATTCCTACAAAGTGTTTTCCCGCTGGGTGACAAGACCATGGATAGATTATTTAGTCTTACTCCTAGAGAGTTTGAAAAAGAGCTTGTTAAAGAAGTTGACAAGCTTTACAAAGCCAAGGAAAAAGAATTTGGTGAGGAAATATTCAGAAAAGTAGAGCGCGATATTTATTTCCAATTACTTGATGAGCACTGGATGGAGCATCTTGAGAATATGGATTATCTAAAGCAGGGAATCCACTGGGTCGGTGTAGCTCAGCGTGATCCACTTGTCGAATATCGCAAACAATCACAAAAAATATTTGAAGATATGCAACTGAGTCTGCGGAGTATTTTTAGCAAAACTATACTTCGAATAGAGGCAGTTGACGTAGAGACTGCACCGGTAGAAACAGAATTGACTCTTGCTGCCAAGAATTCAGTTGATAACGCTGACCAGATAATTCACTCTGAAGGTTACGGGGAAGATGATTTTTCTATCAAGCAAAAGTCCGACAAATCACCAACCAAAAAACAGGTCAAGAATAAGAAGAAGGCTCGAAAGGCCGAGCGGAACCGAAAAGCAAAGGCTAGAAAAAGAAAATAGTGAAACATACAGTTAAGAAAATTAGTCTGAAGGGTGGGGCTAAGGGCTTGATAGTGCATGTCCCAGGGGCAACTGTCATGACTTTGGAATTTCAATTTATTGCCGGGGAATTTTTAGTACCAAAAAAGAAATGGGAAGTCCCTCACCTCATGGAGCATATGCTACTCGGTGCCAACGAGAGATATCCGAAAGCACGGCTCTTTCAGCAGGAATTTGAAAAAAATGGGGCATATTGTAATGCTAGCACAGGGGCTTACGGCATAAGCTACGTGGCAGAATGTGCTGATTTTGAGTGGGAAAGAATCACGGACTTACTACTTCTCGCTATAACAAAACCTAAATTTCTAGAACAAGAATACAAGGGCGAATTTGGCAATGTCGAAGAAGAGCTAATATCGCGCCACAACAACTATTTTCGTCAGCTCAGCCTCGCTATGAGAAAAGCCTACGGTCTTTACGCAGAGACCGATAAAGAGCGAATTGAGCTTATGAAGAACATAGAGCTCAAAGATATAGTCAACCACTACAAGAAGACACATAGTGCGCAGAACATGAGATTTATCATTGCAGGTAATATTCCTCCAGGTAAAGAAAAAAAGATAAAGAATATGATCGAACAGTCTCATTTTGCATCTGATACAGAAAGAATAGCGATGCCAGACGAAATGCCAAAAATGCTGAAGGCTCCACTAGTTATTGAAAACAAGACAGTTGAGAACCTTCACTTTTACATAGATATTATTATGAATAGTCCAATAAAAAAGCCTGCCGATCGTTACGCTATTGGAGCGGTCAATCATCTACTGACAGGAACTCTGTATTCCAGGATACTTGGCGAGGCAAGGGAAAAGGGCTGGGCCTATAGTCTAAGTTCTGACATGTCGTACAACAAAGATTTTTCAGTCTGGTGGTTTGGCGGACAAATTAGTCGCAAAAATATAAGAGGAATTTTCGACATTATAGTTAAGGAGATCAAAGATATCCAGGCTGGTAATATAACAGATGAAGAAATAGATAGAGCCAAAGATTATGCTCTTGGTAGTTTCCAGCGCGGAGGTCAAACAGTTGGCTCAATAGCTGGCAGTTATTCATGGAAGTATTATTACGAAAATAGTTTGATAAAATACGACAAAATCCCAGAACTTATCAGAGGTGTGACAAAAGAGCAATGTGTAACCATGGCTCGAAAAATACTAAAAGATCAGACTTGGTCTATCGGTTTCTTAGGCACAGTAGACAAAGAGCTAATCGAAGAACTAGAATCAAAGATAAAAACGATATTCTGATACAATACTTCTATGGATAAAAAGGAAATCAGTGAGCTTAGTAGCGCTATTGAAAAGGCGTACAAAGGCTTAAATATAGATGATGATGTGAAACTTCTTGAGAAAAAGAAGGCAGAATCATTAAACCCTGATTTTTGGCAGAATTCAGATCATGCAAGCAGTGTGATGCAGGAAATATCTAAATTAGAATCAAAAATTGCCGAGTGGCAAAGCCTAGCAAATGATATCAAAGATTTGGTTGAATTGGTCGAGATGGGGGACTCATCTTTAGTCGGGGATATACAATCTCAATTCAAGCAGGTCAGTGAACGATTTGAAGCAAAAAAAATTGAGCTAGCGTTCAGCGGACCGTACGACAACTCAGATGTGTATTTAGAAATATTTGCCGGAGCTGGCGGGACTGATGCGCAGGATTGGACACAAATGTTACTCAGAATGTACTTGCGCTGGGCGGAGAAGAATAAGCTCAAGTCATCTGTTATCGAAGAATCATCTGGAGAAGAGGCGGGACTTAAAAGTGTTCGAATTGAACTATCGGGAGGAGATTATTTATACGGAAAACTGAAGGGCGAAGCTGGGGTGCACAGGTTGGTTCGTCTTAGTCCTTTCAACTCAGACAATTTACGCCAAACAAGCTTTGCTAAAGTCGATATTCTGCCTAAAATTAACAGCCCAGAGCAACTTGAGATTGACGAAAAAGATCTAAAGATTGACGTATTTCGTGCTGGTGGCCACGGCGGACAGAGTGTGAACACTACAGATTCAGCTGTGCGTATCACTCATCTGCCAACGAACATAGTTGTATCGATCCAAAATGAGAGGTCTCAGATCCAGAATAAAGAAACAGCAATGTCGATACTTCGTTCTAAATTGGTTGCACTTCAACTCGAGCAACACAAAGAAAAAATCCAAGATCTTAAAGGTCCTAATGTATCTGCAGAGTGGGGTAATCAAATTAGAAGCTATGTTCTGCATCCTTATAATATGGTCAAGGATCTCCGAACCAACTACGAGACCAGCGATACAAGTGGCACGTTAGACGGCAACATAGACGAATTCATAACCGCCTACATCAATCACAACTTAAAATAATTTAACTTGATTAATAGAGATTAAGTCCAAGTTAATAGGACAAAGTCTCGGTGGGTCTTTCCTCCTTAAGGATTCTAATGTGCGTAGAATCCACGTCCAGAGTCTGGGCCAGCGTTATCGGGTACCGTATAAAAAGCAACCCCTAGATCCGTAAGTGTCTTCGCAACTTCCTCATCTTTGACAGATCCGTTCGTAGCAAAAATCGCTTTCACGCCAGCTTTAGCAAGTACTTCAGGTCCATCTGGAAAAGGGAAAAAGCTATCTCCAAAAGCTACTGAGCCTACAACTTCATGATTTGCTGCTACAGCGCGCTTTACAGCTAGCTCAGCTGCAGATACTCGGTCTTGTTGCCCTACACCGTTACCGATCAGCATACTGTCTTTAACGAGTGTGATTGTATTGCTGTTGCTGGTAACTGCAATAGCCCAAGCCAGCATCACAGAATTTTTCTGGGCTTCACTAAACGGGATTGAGTTTTTTGTAGTAACTTTTGAATCAAAATCCAAGATACTTGTGTAGTTATCTTGCGTAATATGTCCGCCACGCAAATAACGATCACGCTTTGTGCTATCAAGAGAATTTTTGTCTAGGTTAGCTAGGGCAGGGTTAGAGAACAATCTTAATTTGCCGTTCTTTCTCTGAAGAATTTCCTTCGCTTCATCTGTAAAAGATGGGGCTACAACCATATCAAGGAGTCTTTTTCCGTATGCAGAATTATATGTAACGAGCTCACTAGCGACATCACCAGTGACTTCAAAACTAAGCATCAATGATCCACCAAATATTGCTCTTAGATCTCCATCAAGCATATTTTGAACAACTTGTTTCCAGTTATCACCAACCCCAGCGCCACAGCAGTTACCATGTTTTGCGCCCAGAGCTATCAACGGGGTCTCGCCAGTATTAAGAGAATACACAGCACCCACATGAGTTATAGTCTGAAGCATTCTGTCTAGATCTGTTATATTGCAAAAACTTGGGTTCTCTCCTTGGGTTAATTCAAAATTGCCAATAGCTAGCGGGTCATTTGCTCCTCCTGGTAGCATATCAATGCCATAGCACTTTTGCTGAGGATTTTCTCCGTAAATGACAGTTATTTCTGATAATTTTTTACTCACTGGGGTGTCTCTCCATTCTTGTTAATAATGTAAAATTCAGATTTGGCCGCTGGGTTCATGGGTATCATTTTCACCGCAATACTTATCTTGTTTTCCGCGTCCAGTAGCTCCCAGAATTTCTGAGCAATATCCTCAGCGGAACCAGCTATTCCTACTACGAAAGGTCTAGAATCAAATGAAGGTATGGGGTCTCCATCCCCTTTATATGTATGGATACAGAGGCCTTTACCTTTTTTAAAGTTGGCAAGAGTTTTCTCATATATTTTTCTAACAGGCCTATCCTCGATAGGATCTTTGCTAATGATTGAGAATTTTATTGATTGATCAGACCCAAAAAATCCAGAAATTCTCGGTGTAAAATTAGGTGCATCTGGTTCATAGGTTCTGGTAGCTAATGCATCTTCAAAGCTAGAACCTTTCTCTACAAAATCAGCAATAGTCGTGGTTTGATCTCCGTTACTGACAATGTGATTATTTGCTACTTCAGTCATTGCATCATAAATAATAAGACTAGGATCTTCTACTTTTGAAGGATCATAGGCTTTAGTCTTCAGGTTTTCGTTTTCTAAGCTGAGGATTCTGTTGCGCGAATTTTCACTGCGTCCCATTAGCCAGTACACTTGCACAAAATAAGTGCCAGTGCTATCAATTCCCATAATAATTCCTCTGCCAGGATAAGAGTTGTCTCTAAGGGCAGACTCGTTCAGTACGTGTTCTTCCACGGATTTCAAAAGTCCCTTTCTTACATATATTAGCAAAAACCGTACGTGTATTCAAAGTTTGCTATAATAGTCCTAATGATATTGTTAGATCGGGTATCAAAAGTCTATAACAAGAATTCTACAGAGGCAGCAATTTCTCGGATTAGTCTACATGTCGAGCCGAAAGAGTTTGTGATAGTGGTGGGGCAGAGTGGTGCCGGTAAATCAACACTATTCAAATTGTTAACACGTGAAGAAAAACCAACAAGTGGCAAAATTATTGTCGGAGGAATAGATTATGAGAATCTCAAAGACAAGGACATCCCAAAGTTGCGTCGTAAAATAGGTGTTGTTTTTCAAGATTTCAAATTGCTTCCTAACAAAACAGTTTTCGAAAATGTAGCTTTTGCACTTGAAATAGTTGGCGTTAGCAACCGTGAGATCAAGCACACAGTACCAAAAGTATTATCTATAGTCGGACTCAAATCAAAAGAAGATAGATATCCACGTGAGTTGTCTGGTGGGGAACGACAGAGGGTGGCAATAGCCAGGGCAATTGTTCGTCAGCCAAAAATCCTAATAGCTGATGAGCCGACTGGTAACCTCGACCCAAAGCATGCATGGGATGTTATTCGGGTGTTAGAGCGGATCAACAAATTCGGAACAACCGTTATGCTGACCACTCACAACCAAGAAATTGTGAATAAATTGAAAAGACGGGTGATTACCATTAAAGACGGGAAGATCGTTAGCGATAAAGCTAATGCATCATACGAGGTTTAGACTATGAGCAGGCAGACTAGGGGTAGAAAATTCACTACAATAATGCGGATCTTTAAGACCGGATTTATCAATTTCTTTAGAAATTTCTCACTGAGTGTCGCAGCCACAGCCGTTATGGTTGTAACACTTACGATTGTTCTGTTTTTTGTGATTGCTAATGCAACTTTTAACCATTCAATCCAGGAGATCAATGACAAAATTAACGTGTCGGTTTATCTAAAAGATAATATTTCTGAAGATAAAAAAGAAGGCTTGATGCAGGATCTGCGCAGTCTCAGCAATGTCAAAGAACTTAAATATGTATCGAAAGAAGATGCTTTAAAGCAATATCGTGAGGACAACAAAGACAATCTCGAACTACTTCTAGCTGTGTCACAGACAGATAATCCTTTGCCAGCTACAATCCAGATAAAGCCAAAAGACCCAAGCAGAAACGAAGAAATCAAGACAGTTTTAGAGCGTTCAGATATTAAAGAACTCCAATCTGACGAAACTTCCTACTCTGGTGATCGCAAAGAGGCAATAGATAAGATTTCCACTGCCACCACGTTTTTCAAAAAAGCCGTTTTCGTATCTGTAGTTGTCTTTGCTTTTATCTCTATGTTGATTATTTTCAATACAATTCAAATGGCTATATTCAACCGACGTGACGAACTCAGGATCATGCGACTTCTAGGAGCTAGTACTTGGTTCATTCGTGGGCCCTTCATTGTAGAAACTATGTTCTACGGCGTTGTGTCGGCTGTCCTCTCAATAGTAATCTGTAATGCATTGTTTGTAGTGCAGGAGCAAGCGTTTGACTCGAGCACACTCGGCCTTTTGGACATAACTTATGCAAATCAATATTTTGCTGATAATTTCTTTATATTCTTCGGCATGCAATTACTCTTTGGCATGTCTATTGGGGCAATATCAGCTCTAATAGCTACCAAGAGATTCTTGAGGTTCTCGAACAAATCACACATCCTTTGGCGCAAGCGTCAACAGACATTATAAGAATTCCCACAAAACATATAATCACCACTTGAAAAAGCTTACGTTTTTTGCTATACTGTGACTACTGATAACAAAAACAAAATACAATCTAACATTATAAAGAGGCATCGCCGATGAGAAAACAGCTCAAAACAATATCTACAACCCTAACAATCGTAGTCTTTGTGGCTACAGTTTTAGTTGTGCCTATTGTCCAAGCTGATAGATTCGACGAACAAATCAATGCGATAAATCAAGATACCTCTGTAAAACAAAATCAGAATTCCCAGCTTGGCGCAGAAGCAGCTTCTCTCAGCGACACAATCAACAAATTGCAAGAGCAAATCAATGCGATGCAAAGCAAAATTGACACTAACAGGCAGAAAATTGATGAGCTTAAAGTAGAAATTGCTAAGGCAGAAGCAGAATTGGCCAAACAACGCTCAATTTTAGGTGAAACTATCAAGAGTATGTATCTTGATGGCGACATTTCAACCCTTGAGATGCTTGCTACGTCCAAGGATCTGAGTGATTTCTTTGACAAACAGCAATATAAGGAAAGCGTTCAAAATAAAGTAAAAGTTACCTTGGACAAAGTTCAACAACTAAAGCTAGACCTCAACACCCAAAAAGAAACAACAGAGAAGATTTTAGCAGAACAACAAAGTCTACAGAATCAAGTATTGGCACAAAGAGCCGAAAAAGATCGTATTCTTAGTCTGAATCAAGATCAGCAAAATGCTCTCAATGCACAGATAAAAGAAAACAGTGCTAAAGTGTCACAACTTCGTTCACAGCAAGCAACTGAAAATGCCAAACTCTTTAGAGGCGGTGGTGCTCGTGTTGTTCCTGGTTCGAATGGTCGCGACACGTATCCAAATGTTTGGAGAAATTCTCCTCAAGACTCTATGCTTGATAGTTGGGGCATGTATAACCGCGAATGCGTTAGTTATACTGCTTGGAAAGTTTATGAAAGTCGAGGCTACATGCCATATTGGGGTGGCCGTGGAAACGCTAACCAGTGGGACGACAACGCTCGAGCAGCTGGAATACCCGTAGACGGTAACCCGAGGCCTGGTGATGTGGCAGTATGGAACGTCGGCTACTATGGTCATGTTATGTATGTCGAGAGCGTAAACAGCAACGGCACAATCAATATCAGCCAATACAATTATTCGTATGACGGAACATATTCAGAAGGCTATAACTTAAGCCCTGCTGGTCTCGTATTTATACACTTTTAAAAAACTTAAGAGAGGGACACCCCCTCTTAACGCTTCGCTATTCTCCCCCAAGCAGTAAAATATTCCAGAAGTAAATTCTGAGAATATTTTTTATCTTTGATTTGGCTTAAGATTATTGTTCGAATATCCTCGACATTATTAGCCTAAAACGATAGAATGTATAGATAAACAAAAGAGGGGAACAGTGGAAGAATCAAAGAATTCTAAGAAGAAAAATTGGCTAATTTTTGGCCGAAACCTCGTCCTATTATCAGCGATATTTTTAATTGGTGCATATTTTGGGAAGTATGGATACAAATTTACCCCAGACGGTATTTATCAGACAAGCGTTCAAAATAATGAGACAAAGCTTAATTACGGTGAGGTAGATCAGGTATATGAGCAGTTAAAAAACAATTTTGATGGACAACTCGACCAGCAGAAGCTAAATGATGGCCTCAAAGAAGGGCTTGTACGTTCTGCAGGAGATCCGTACACTGAATACCTCAACGTAGAGTCTAGCAAAGAATTTAGTGAAGATTTGTCAGGGAGTTTTGAAGGAATTGGTGCGGAGCTTAGTAAAAAAGAGAAGTACGTAGAAGTAGTGTCGCCTATAACTGGCTATCCTGCTGAAAAAGCTGGTATTAGATCAAAAGACGTGATTGCAGAGATTGACGGACAGTCAGCATATGACATTTCGGTGTCAGAAGCAGTCAAAAAGATTCGAGGTCCAAAGGGCACAAAGGTCAAATTAAAGGTCGTCCGAGACGGCAAGCCAATAGATTTCGAAATAACTAGAGAGACGATATCTTTGCCAAGCGTTACTAGTGAGATGGTTGAGGGTGTAGGCGTGATTAAAGTTTCACGTTTTGGCTCCGATACTTCGAGTCTAGCGCGAAGTGCAGCGGTTGATCTAAAGGCAAAAGGGGCTAAAGGCATTGTGCTTGATCTGCGGAATGACCCAGGTGGATTGTTAGATTCAGCGGTTGATCTCTCAAGTCTATGGCTCGACGAAAATCAGCTTGTTGTAGAGGAAAAGCGTGGTGGAAAATCTATCAAAAAGATTAACGCCACAGGTGACAATATTCTCAAAGGCATACCAACAATAGTGTTGATTAACAGTGGTAGTGCAAGTGCAAGTGAAATTACTGCTGGAGCACTGCGTGACCATGGCGTAGCGACACTTATTGGTGAAAAATCATATGGAAAAGGAAGCGTTCAACAAGTCATAGAGCTGACTAATGGCGCATCACTGAAGGTAACTATTGCTCGCTGGTTTACCCCAGGTGGCAAAAACATCGACAAAGAAGGTATCAAGCCAGACGTAGAAGTTAAAATGACTGACGACGACTATACGAACAAAAAAGATCCACAAAAAGACACTGCCATATCAAAACTTAAATAGAATATTGAATTTTAGGCTAACCAGTTATATAATCTTTCTAGTTTAAGTTTTAGGTAAGGAGTAGCTATGGGTCCTGAATCAGCTGGTGAGGCTAGAGAAGTGGTGGATGTACAAAGAGTTGAATTGACTGAGTTCGAGCAAGGTCAAGGGATTGTTGTCCAGCTAGAAGGTGGAGGATCTCTTAGCGTTGGGCTTATTGATCCCGAGAGTGGTTTGGCAGTAGTCAAACTAAATACCCAAGGTCCCGGCAGGGTTGGTTATCGGGATACTGTTGCTATAGTAGGCACGAGACCTTATCAAGAGGGAGCTGTAAAACGAGTCGACCAAAAAGCAGAAGCCGATGTGGAGGGCGTTGAGTGGGGTGTGGTAACTTTCGGTGAAGAATTGGTGATCAAGGGCCAAGAAGTAGATAAAATTCTGTTCACCGGACAAGCCGTAGAATGTATCGTAGCTTAAATAGAATACACAATAAATTTCGTTATAGAAGTACATTGCTGTAGAATAGATAGGTAAACAAGGGAGAGGATTTAAGGATTATTGAGATAGGTCATGACTAAATATATTTTTGTGACTGGAGGTGTACTATCAGGGCTCGGTAAGGGTATCACTGCTGCATCTATCGGTAACATCTTGAAAAGTCGTGGACTAAAAGTCAGTATCCAAAAATGCGATCCTTATCTTAACTTCGATGCAGGTACCCTAAATCCTGCGGAACATGGTGAATGTTTTGTAACTCGTGATGGCGCAGAGACAGACCTAGACTTAGGGCACTACGAAAGATTCCTAGACGAGGAAATGACTCGCTCAAGTAGCCTAATGAGCGGTCGAGTGATGATGGAGTTAATCAATGAGGAGAGGGACGGCAAATATCTTGGTAAAACAGTCCAGGTTATCCCACATCTTACAGATCTCATTCAAAAGAAAATTGTTGAGGCAGGTAAGAACTCAGATGTGCACATTGTCGAAATCGGTGGTACTGTTGGCGATTTTGAAAGTCCAGCTTTTGTAGAGGCTATACGTGAACTCGGATTCAAACAAGGACGCGAGAATGCGCTTTTTGTACATGTAGTTTATGCTCCGTATCTGGGTGCTAGCCAAGAATTTAAGACTAAACCGGCTCAGAACGCAGTTAGGGATTTAAGGGCTGTTGGTATTATGCCAGATATCTTGGCGGTGCGCAGTGAAGATCAGCCGGGTAAAGAAATTGTTACCAAAACGAGCATGTTCAGTGGCGTTCCAGAGGAAGCGATTGTACTTTTACCAAATGCGAAGAGTATTTATGAGGTTCCACTAACACTTGAAGAATCAAAAATTGGTGAATATATTGTCGACAGACTTAAATTAAAAGCTAAAAAACCTTCTAACAAAGACTGGAAAAAGATGGTTGATTTAGCGCTGACTAAAAATCGCACTAAGCGCAAGATTGCCTTTGTGGCAAAATATCTAGACAACCAAGATACATACATTTCAGTGTTTGAAGCACTTCGTTCGGCTGCACTGTGGGAAGAAATTGACCTAGAAATAAATTGGATAGATTCAGAAAAATTAAACTCTCCAGATCAACTCAAAGAATATGATGGGATATTGGTGCCAGGTGGCTTCGGAGTGCGTGGGGCAGAAGGCAAGATCTTTGCTGCAGACTATGCATATAAATCAAATACGCCGTATCTAGGCCTCTGTTTGGGCTTGCAGGTGGCTATTATTGCTGCAGTACGAAGGCAATTAGGTACAAAAGATGTTAATTCAGTAGAATTTGATCCAAATACCAAGAATCCGGTGATATTTACTATGCCAGACCAATTAGGCAAAGAAAACACAGGTGGCACAATGCGACTTGGTAACTACGACTGCAAGCTAGACAAAAAATCGAAGGTATATGATCTGTATGGGTCTGAAAATATCGTTGAAAGACACCGACATAGGTATGAATGCAACAACGATTATGTAGATGTCATAAACCAATCAGGGATCAATATAGTCGGGCGTAACACAGAAAGAAATCTTGTTGAGATAATTGAGGGTAGCGACCACCCTTTTTACGTTGCATCGCAGTTTCATCCTGAGTTTAAGTCAAGGCCAGTCAGACCACATCCTCTCTTTGCGGGATTCGTCAAAGCCTTGAAATAATCTGAGCGATAGATTACCATAAGAGTTATGAATACAGACAAAAAAATACTTTTAGTAGAAGATGACGATAATTTAGCAGGAGTTTATTCCGTTCGGCTGGAAGCCGAAGGATTCAAAGTAGCCAGGGTTGCTAATGGCGAAGATGCTCTTGCAAAAGCAATTGAATACAAGCCAGATCTGATCTTGCTTGACATAATGATGCCGAAAGTGAGCGGGTTTGACGTTCTAGACATCCTACGTAATACACCAGAGACTACAGAGACAAAAGTCATTATGTTAACCGCACTTGGTCAAGATAGCGACAAAGCTAAAGCGATGCAAATGGGCGCAAATGACTATTTAGTAAAATCTCAAGTTGTAGTTGCGGACGTTGTTGATACTATCAAACAACATCTTGGAATCTAAGATAATAATTTTTATTCTACAGTGACTTCTGTACGAGGAGCTGTTTTGCCGGTAAATAGTTTTACTCGGCGTTTTTTGAACCTAACGATACCATCTTTTGAAGCGTGAATAGTGAAGTTACGACTTAGAAATGTGCCTTTTCCAGCACGCTTGGTCATACCAACTTGTCGGACAATAACTTGTCCAGTTTTAACAGTTTGACCACCAAATAGTTTTACACCAAGCCGTTGACCGGGACTATCATGATTATTTTTACTGGAACCACCTGCTTTAACTTTCGACATCTAAATTACTTTCTTATTAGTGCTACTAGTTCACGTCCTACGAGTTGACCTTTTCTGTGGTAGATAAGATCTTTATCCTCTGCATGAACAAACTTAAGCCTATTATAGCCCAATTTCTCGAGAGAATCAAGGGTTCCCAGGTGCTTAAAGCCTTGCCGAGTTTTCCAAGCAGGGACAGCAATACACATTCGGAATCCTGGCTTAGTCTGCATGGCGACATTTTTTAAGAATTTAGTATGGATCGTATCACAGTCATTCATTATTTTGGACAGTGTCGCATGATCTGGTTCAGATGATAGTGGGCGTCCTAAATACGTTTCACCAGCTATCGTATCAGGAGTGTTATCCCAGTCGTAGGTTGTGGCGTCTCCTTGCTCTATAGAGGGTAGCTCAGCAAATCTATGCTTTTGATTCAGCCAAGCTATATTTTTGTTTGAATATTCAACCATCCGTTCATCGAGGTCAGATCCCATAGCTTTAAAGCCCATCAGCAGGGATTCTTGGATTATCACCCCAGTACCACAGAAAGGGTCTAAAACAGTGCTATCAGTATCAGGATTAGCTATATTTATGATTATTTGAGCAAGTTTCGGCGGTAGCATGCCGACACGTGCATCACGCATTGGGCGATTTTGATCTCGGTGAGCGTAGGCATTAATGTCCTGAACCTCTGTAGTTTGGGCCAGATATGTCCTTTTACTGGCTTTGATAACCAATATCTCAAGGCCAGTAGCGCTGACAAGCCCGTTATGCAGAACTTGTGCTGTTGATAGATAAGTTTCTTTGTTTGGGACAACGCGTACGCCATGCTTTGATGACTTTATGACCTTTTTTATCTGCAGAGAACTGGCATTAATTTTGCTAGGAGATATACTAAATCCATAAGCGCTAATACCGAACTTTATTTTACCTTCTGGAATATGGTGCAGGTGCTGAGGGAGGGAGTCAGAGATATACTTTATGATGTCTGGCCAGTTTGTGGTTGGGAGCACAGTTAGTATTTTGCCTAGTTTTTGAGTTCCGCCCAAACGGCCGAATTCGACATCTGGGGTGTCTACCACACAGGCAAAAGGTGGGAGTGGGGTTAGAGCTTTTGAGCCATAGAGACTTTCAAGTTCTGCAATGCCAAGGGCAGGCTGTCTGCCTAAAATAGTAACGTACATGACTGTCATTATAGCACCGAAGAGATTGCAATCAGATTTGTGATAGAATAACAACTATGAACACAATGAACAACCTTCCAAAAAAAGACGACTCACCTGCAGAAGAAGATTATCGTAGGCCAATGGGAGACCCCACTGATGAAGGTGCTCAGCCTAGACCCCCGGTAACTCCTAGTCAGTTAGAAAAAGATGAAACCGAGGCTAGACACGAGGAAGAACGTAGACAAGAATTAGAAAAAATAGGTGAAAATATAAAAGAAGCACTCAGGATTTCAGAAGAAATAGCTGAGCACTTTGATGCAGGAGAAAAAGATGGGTTTAATCGCCATGTAAATTTTGATCGTGTGAGTAATGATTTCACATATACTGATCCTGAGAGTGGCAATGTAGCCCATTTTGTGCGGAGGGGAATGGATGGGCTAGAAGAAGGCCAAGAGAGAATATGCTCAGTAACAGTAACAATTCCTAATAGGGATGATCTGTTAGTGGAGATTGATCTAGACAAAAGAACTACACCGATGACAATTGATAACTATTCAGATGAAGCCATGATTTCGCTTATGAACTCACAAGATGAATATGTGAGTTCTGGTTTTTACACAACAGATCCACTAAACTTTCTAGTAAATGATTCGACACAGCCATGGAGTATAACTCCTTACATGAGTAGCATAGTCGCAGTAAACTCTTTGAAGCAGATAAATGATAACTTGTCCTCTCAGGCTGAACTTACAGTTACTCAATAAGTTAGTCATCAGTGTCACAGGCACAGGCTGAGACAGTATGACATCTCTCAGCCATTGACATATAGTAATAAAGAAATTATAATATGTGAAATGAGTGAGTTTCGTGACACTTCACCAATACAAGAAGGTTCTATTGAGGACCAAAGAATGTTACTTCTTGATATTCAAGGCCAATTACTGACCGCCGAGTATGCCGGACTTTTGGGCAAAATCGATGCAATGATGGGAGAAAACGAGTATAGAGGATCCTTTTTTAACGATTGCGATCTGCTGAGACCTGTTGTGGCTCTTAGTAAACTGAGGACTGAATTTGGAGATTCGATAGATATCTATAATATCCGACTTGTAGGTACAAAAAACACGCCAGTTAGCGTGAGTGAGAAATATCTTGATTTTCCGGTAGCTGAGTCTATTGGGAGTGATGTTGTTCTGCCTAAGGACGGGTTTGATGATGAGGATGTATCATTAGTCACTAGACAGATTGCACTGCTTCACACCGCTAGAGAAGAGGGCTTGTTACCAAATCTTAGCGGTAACATGGCGTACATATTTGACCCTTCAACAGCAATTGCTATGAAAAAGCAGGTATAAAGCCTTAAGCTACTTTTTGTGTTTTGCTAGAGACGCCTGGTCTTAAGAAGTCAACAGCCTTGCGTCCTACGCCTCGAATACCTTTTTTGGATTGCTTCATTTTCTGCATATCTCGGTCTGCTTCTAGGTGGGTTTGACCGATACCACCAGAGAGGCTAATCTTGACTGGATCTCTCTTTGACCCGTAAGTTCGGGTACTGAAGTAAGCAACGACCATATCTCGCATCTGCTCAGCTGTCTCTAGGTCCATTCCATCAGCGATAATTGCAAATTCATCACCGCCCAGCCTGAATAGACGTTCACAATGAAATATTTTGGCGATTTCTTTGATTGATCTAGCAGTATGTTTGATAGCTTCGTCGCCCGCCTCATGACTCACTTTTTTGTTAATTTTGCCAAAGTTATCTCCGTCAAACATAAAAATTAGAGTGTCAGGGTCCCCCTCTGCCGTAGCAAGAGCTCTAGTGAAAGCAGCATTATTGCCAAATCCAGTATGTGGGTCAACTTCTATCGCGCGTGTACTCCTTGCCCTTCGGTCGATTATGGCAGGTGTGATAGCTTCAACTAGCGAGCCTAGCTGGTCGTCAGCTAGAGGTTTTCCTTGATCATAGTTCCATGCAGCTATATCTGCGATAACATGCATAGAATCATTCTCTGTGGCGAAAAAAGCCTGTGTTTCTCCTTGGTTTCCAAGATCTGTTGCATTGTCGCTCGCAACTTTCATAGTTGCTGCAATGTAGTCGCTACGTTGCTGATCGCTTTCAGCGCCGTTACCGTTGAGTGTTTCTGGTGTTGTTTGCGGTTGCTTCATCGCTTATGATTATAACAAAAAACGACTAAAAAGTCAATTTTCTAAAGGGTTAGTCAACTGCTATAATTGTAGGACAATGGGAGAAGTAAAGAGCTATATTTTTCTTAAGTGGAGAGCTGTATTAACAGTCTTTACTCTTATTGCTTTGGCAATTTTAATTTATGCCACTAGACAAGAAATATCTGAGACTATCTCGAATTTGGGCCGAGTGAATGGGGCTATACTTTTTGCTATGTTGTTTTGGCAAGCACTAAGCTATAACGCATACACACGCATGTATCAGAGGTACTTTGCTATGTTCAACAAGAAAATACCGTATCGCGATATGCTCAAAATCACACTTGAAATGAATTTTGTTAATAATGTTTTTCCGACGGCAGGAGTCAGTGGATTCTCGTATTTTGGTGTCAGGATGAAAGAATTCAAAGTCAGCGCAGGAACAGCTACAACAGTTCAATTGATGCGTTTTGTCAGTGTATTCTTGTCTTTCCAAGTTTTGTTAGTAGTCGGACTTATTGCTCTGGCTATAGAGGGGAGGGCGAGTAGTCTTGTTATTTTGATTGCAAGCTCTATAGTGACATTATTGGCGGTTGGCACGCTAGTCTTGATATATATAGTTAGTGACAAGAGGCGAATCAACAGCTTTATGGTGTTTCTTGCAAAGATTATCAACTGGCTCTTGCACAAGTTGCACCTTGGCGGACGTGAGTCTATAAAACTTCATAAGGTAGAAGAACTATTTGGTGAGCTTCATGAGAACTATGTCTTCATGAGAGGCAGACTGTCGTCCCTAAAATCTCCCCTAGGCTATGCGCTTTTCGCGAATATTTGTGACATAGCGATAATATACACTGTCTACCTGGCATTTGGAGCGCCTATCAATATCGGGGCTGTGATCATCGCTTATGCTATCGCTAATTTTGCTGGACTAATATCTGTTTTGCCTGGTGGAATCGGTATTTACGAAGGTTTGACAACCGCTACGCTATTGGCCACAGGAGTTCCAGCAGCTATCAGCATCCCAGTGGTGATTATGTTTAGGGTTCTTAGTATGCTTATGCAACTACCGATAGGTTATTTCTTTTACCACAAGAATATCAACAGAAAGAGACATTGAGATGTCTGAAACCAGGGAGATGCCAGAGTTCAGTGTCAGTCAGTTTGTAGCTGTTTTTAATCAGTCAATTGAGATGCTTTACCCTGTGGTCAGTGTATTTGGTGAGATAGCTAATTTCAAGGTTAGCAAGAATAGATGGGTGTATTTTGATCTAAAAGACGAGGAGTCGTCTATCAGGATGTTCGGAACGGTCTATGGTTTGCCGGGTCCGCTGGAGGATGGTATGCAGGTGCAAATTGTCGGTCAGCCGAGGCTTCATAATACGTTTGGTTTTAGTATATCTTTCACCAAAATATTGCCAGTGGGCGAGGGTTCTATAAAAAAGGCGAATGATTTACTGTATAAAAAACTGGAAAAAGAAGGTTTATTTGACGTTGGGCGAAAGAGGGAAATACCGTATCCTCCAGATAGGATTGCCCTGATCAGCTCAAAAGAATCAGCAGGCTACGGTGATTTTTTGAAGATTGTAAAAAATAGGTGGTCTGCACTGCAAATAAAGACATATAATGTGCAGGTGCAAGGTGCAGACGCACCAGAGCAAATCATCTCTGCGATAAAAGAAGCTAATTTATCAGATGCCGAAGTGATTGTTATTGTGCGTGGTGGTGGGTCCAAGGACGATCTAGCTAGTTTTGATCATGAGCAAGTTGTCCGGGCGGTGGCATCAAGTCGTATTCCAACACTCATGGCTATTGGGCATGAGAGAGACGAGAGTCTGGCAGAGCTGGCAAGTGATCTGCGTGCGAGTACACCAAGTAATGCTGGTGAGATTTTGGTCCCAGACAAAATGCATGAAATTAAGCTTTTAGAACAAAAAATGTATACACTAGATACTATTTTAAATAGAGTTTTTTCTACTCAAAATGAGCAAATTAACAAAGATTCAGAGACAATCTATCGGCTTTTTACAGAGGTGATCAGTAGAGAAAAGCACGAACTTGTGGTAAAAAAGCAAATACTGGCTTCACTCGATCCCAGGGTGCTTTTGGCCCAAGGCTATGCAGTGGTGAAAAAGGCAGGAAAGCGTATTCTGAGCAAAAATCAACTGAAAGTTGGGGATGGTCTGGAGATAATTTTGGGAGATGGAACTGTGCATTCAACGGTGGACAAGGTATAATTGTATAAATGAAAAAGAGTTACCGGGAATTAAAGCAAGAATTAGACGAGGTGATTGACCAGCTCAGTTCGCCGAATATTGATATTGACGAAGCTATAGCGTTGCAGAAAAAAGGCCAAAAACTTATCGATCAGCTAGAGGCTTATCTGAAAGGTCTGGAAAAAGAAGAGAAGTGATATTTCTACTTTTGGGGTTCGTCTGCATTCTCTTCATAGGAATAGTATTGGTCGGAGCTCCTTATGTACCGAGCAAAAGGCTACATATACAGGCAGGGCTCGATCTATTGAACTTAAAAAAGGGCCAAACACTTGTAGAGTTGGGCTCTGGTGATGGACGAGTACTCAGAGAAGCAAGCAAACGTGGGATTAAATCTGTTGGCTACGAGCTAAATCCAATTTTGTATATTATTTCTTGGGTTTTATGTTGGAAGCACAGATCAAATGTGACGATAAAATTAAGAAATTATTGGCTTTCTGATCTCTCCAATGCCGATGGTGTTTTTGTCTTTTTGGCGGGTACGTATATGAATCGGTTGGATCGTAAGATGTTAAAATCAGGCAAGGGAACAAAATTAGTCAGTGTTGGCTTCAAAATCCCTGACAAAAAGCCCCTGAAGACTCGGTCGGCCGTACATCTATACCAATACTGACGTCTGTCTCTTGGAAGAAGTCACAAAAAATGCTAACATTAGCGGTATGAGAATTAGCACCAATCAGTCTGGTCAAATAAACATTTTGTTAATACCATTTATCTTGACGATCGTATTGCTACTTTCAGCGCTTGGCTTCGGTGCATGGGCGTTTATGGAGCGAGACAAATACAAAACTCAGGTAGATCCGCTGATAGAATCAGCAGTCCAGATTGCCGTAGAGCGAGCAAAGACAGACAAAGATAATGAATTTGTCCAGAAAGAGAAAGAGCCATATCGTCAGTATTCCGGACCTGAAGCTTTTGGTAGCTTTAATCTTAGTTATCCAAAAACATGGAGTGTCTACCAAGACGATGGACAGAGTGGAACACGGGTTGCCTTTCAGCCTGGTTTTGTCCCATCTGACCAGGACGTATCGCTTGCAACAGTGGTAGAAGTCACTAACGTCAAATACGACCAAGAAATTACAGCTTATGAGTCTAAGGTGAAAAGTGGGGAAATGAAAGCGACTCCGTACTCCTTGCCAAATGTTCCAAGCGTCAAAGGTCTTCGGTTTGAAGGTGATTTCCCAGCAGGCAAGAAATCTGGGATTGTCATAGTTCTTCCTCTGCGTGACAAGACTATCAAGATCATTAGCGAATCAACAGATTATTACGGTGACTACAACAACGCGGTGTTGGCTAGCTTCAAATTCATCCCGTAAGACCTAAAGGAGAGAAAACCTGAGAAAGGTTTTTCGAAATTAGGTGTATAATTAGTAGGTAATGGGGTTAGATAATTCGCACGAGGAATCTCTGTTGCTCAAATCAATTGCCTTAGATCTTGAGCAGTATCTAGTAAACACCCTTCGCTCTCATGAATTATCGCAAAAAACAGGGGTGATAGACCCAAGGATAGCAGATTTTACTAAAAGAAGTTTGAACCTTGTCGACACCTATTTACTACACAAATCATATGTGCAAGGCCAGCTATCTCTGGCAGTGGAGCCGATGAATTTGGGTGCTGTGCTTGCCCAGGTTGACTATGAGATCAAACAGCTCGCTATCGTTCCGCAAACCAACGTGATATTGGACAAAAAACAATCTCTTGTTTCGTCTGACTTTAGGATAGTTAAAGAAATCATTAAAAATCTTGCGATGTTCTTGGCTTCGTTTGAAGATAATCAATCATCAGACAGAAAAATTACTATGCAGTCGTACAACGATGGAGAAGATGTTAAAGTTGGGGTATTTTCAGAAGTTTCATTGTCTGCAGAGAATTTCTCAGCAGATAACTTGATCAAAGCCAAAGCAACGATGCCTCTCAGCGTGCAGTCTAGCTCTGCCGTTCCAGAATATTATTTGGCTACACTACTGAGCCAGCTCATTGGCAAGAAATTACAATTGACCAAGAGAAAGAATCTATATGGATTTTCTCTAAGTTTAGACCACAACCAGCAACTACGACTTATATGAATATACTTTTGATAGAACCAGACCGCGATCTTGGGCTTACTGTTTCTAAATGGCTAGATTCAGAAGGGTGGCAAACACAGGTCGTTCATAACTCTCAGGATGCACTTGATCAGCTAGATAAAAATACTTATGACCATATAATCTTGGAGCTGGTCATGCCCGGCTCTAACGGTGTAGAATTCTTGCAGGAAGTACGTTCATACCCTGATTGGCATGATATTCCATGTATTGTTTACACGCGGGCAAATTTAGGTGATCTTGAGTTGCCTGATTCAGTCATGGATGACCTAAATATTCACAAAGTCCTACACAAATCAAAAGATACGCTTGCAGATCTCAGTTCAGAAATAAAGGCGCTCGACAAATGAAATATCTAGAGGATCAAGTTCTAATATTGTCGCGTATCAACTACGGAGAAAATGATCGTATTCTGACAGCTCTTGGTCCAAAGTTGGGCAAGATCAAAGTCATGGCAAAAGGAATTCGCAAATCCACTAGCAAATTGGCTGGAAATGTAGAGCTGTTGTCACTTGCCAAGCTCAATCTCGTGCAATCCCGCGAGGGAGGCATGGTTAGGCTGACAGGTGCTAAGACAGTAGAGCATTATCCAGAGATCGTGAAGGATGCAGACGGCATGATGATGGTGTATGAGTGGCTAAAAACTGTAGATAAGATTTCTCCAGACGGCGAAGGGCAGGAGTATTTTGAGCTACTTCACACCAGCCTCAATGCTTTGAACGAACAAAAAATTAGTGCAGAAAATATACATATTTGGTTATATATTCAGCTGATAAATGCCAGCGGATACACGCTAAATTGGGATAATTTACCTGACTTGCGTGGAGCTTTCTCAGCTCCAGACTTATCTGAGTCGCCCAAAACAGATATTTCTTCACTCAGTGTACCTACGGGTACCCCTCAATCTGATAATATCGGTTTTGAATCAACTCAGAATAACTCTGGAAACCAAGAAATTCCACACACGGCAGGTACTGATTTAACAGATGGAGTGTTAGATTTTGACTTTGCCAGTCACCAATTCGTACCATCAGCCAGTGGTATTTATAGTCAGGCTATGGTCAAGCTGATCAAGTTCCATGGAGAGGCAGAAATGCCAAAACAAGTTGTCTGTGACCAGGCTCTCCAGATAGCCTCTGGCAAACTTCTTTCAGAAATTATTAAAAGGATTGTATAATTAGAGTCAATGAGTAAATCAAAAGTGAAAATGGAAGATATAGTTAGTTTGTGTAAACGCCGTGGTTTTATATACCAAGGCAGTGAAGTTTATGGTGGCCTATCTGGTACTTGGGATTACGGCCCTTTGGGAGTAGCTCTAAAGCGGAATATCATTAACTTCTGGTGGAAGACGTTTGTTGAGGATAGAGACGACATGTACGGCGTCGATGCAGCGATTTTGATGAACCAAAAAGTCTGGCAAGCCAGTGGTCACGTAGATACTTTTACAGATCCTCTTGTTGAGTGTAATGAATGCGGTGCTAAGCACAGGGTTGATCAACTGGGTATAGACGAGGAAATTTTTTCTAAAACCCTAAATGCATACAATAATAAACTCAAAATTTTAATAAAGGATTTTACTCATAAAATCAGAGAAGAAAAAGAAAAAAACCGTAAATTTCTGAATTTAGACACTTCCTTACTTGAACAAGGTATATTGGACAAAAATGCTATAAATATTATCAAAGAATTTTCAGAGAATATTCCTGAAGACACTGCCTCCTATATTAATCTCGAAAGACTTTCTATAAGAATACGGGAAATGCGACTGGAATTAATAAAAGCTAAGAGTTTGGAAGGTCCTATTGTAAAAGAATTTCTACAGCTAACTAACATAACCTGTCCTACTTGTAAGAGCAATAACTGGTTAACCCCTAGAAAATTCAATATGATGTTCAAGACCAATGTTGGTCCTGTAGCGGATGAGAATTCTGTCAGCTATCTAAGGCCTGAGACTGCACAGGGGATATTTACGAATTATAAGAACGTGGTGGATAGCTTTTATCCAGATGTGCCGTTTGGTATTGGGCAGATTGGCAAGGCTTTTAGAAACGAAATCAGCCCACGTGACTTTGTGTTCCGTAGTCGTGAGTTTGAGCAGATGGAAATAGAATATTTCATCCATCCAGATAGTTGGGAGAAGATGTTTGACGGCTGGGTAAAGGGAATTAGAATGTTCCTCAAAGAACTTGGTTTGCCAGAAGATTCAGTACACGAGCTAGAGGTAGAAGAGGCAGATCGTGCACATTATAGTAAGCGTACTATCGACTTTGAGTTTGATTTCCCACACAAGCGTGATGAATTACTCGGCCTAGCTTACAGAACAGACTTCGATCTAGGAAACATCCAGCGAGTTAGTGGTAAAAACATGGAATATCGGCCAAAAGACGGTTCAGAACCGTTTGTTCCTCATGTAATAGAGCCGAGCTTTGGTGTAGAGCGTATGATAGTTGCTGTTCTGACCAGTGCATATACAGAGGACGAGATCAACGGAGAGAAAAGAACTTATTTGAAGTTACCAGCACATCTCGCTCCTGTTAAAGTAGCAGTATCTCCACTACTAAAGAACAAGCCAGAATTAGTTGCTAAAGCTCAAGAAGTCTATAAAATGCTTAAAAAAGAATACGGCAACGTAATGTATGACGACAACGGCAACATCGGCAAAAGATACCGACGCCAAGACGAAATCGGTACCCCATACTGCATAACAATAGACTTCGACACCCTAGAAGATAACACAGTGACTATTAGAGACAGAGACACAGCCGAACAAAAAAGAATAAGTGCAATTAAGATAAAAGGAACAATTAGCTAGAATGTCAACTATGGATGTTATCTCGAAAGTTCGTGCTAGTTTACCAATAGTACTAGTTGCAGATGCTGATAACAATATCGTATCAAAGGGTAGCGGTTTTGTATTTCAGAATCAAGAACTTGTGGTTACTTGTGCTCATGTTGTTGCAAATAAGCCTAATTCAAGTGTTTATCTACAATTTGAAGATAATGATCAATTCGTATCTGCTAGTGTTGCTTTAATTGATCAGGACCATGATATAGCACTTCTCCGTTTTAAGCCCGATAAAAACAGGCAACCACTAATAAGCTCAGAGAAATCTGTACAAGAAGGTATGTCAGTATTATTCTCCGGATATCCGTTATCTTTGATGAGCCTTACTACTCATCAAGGGATAGTCTCTTCAATAATCAAAGATCCCACAGGTATGACACGTTATTTGATTGACGGCACTGTTAACCCCGGCAATAGTGGTGGTCCCTTGCTGGACGTTGATGGTAAAGTTCTAGGAGTTATTGACGCAACGAGAAGAGAGAACAATGACATTATAAGCAAACTTAAATTTATGAATACTGGAGCAATATCTCTGCATGGTTTAGATTTAGTTGAATTATATAATGCTTTAGCTAATAATCTACAGCTTGGTGTAGGCTACGCCGTTCCTGCAGGATATATACCAAGCTATCCTGAACCTAAAGCTAATACTAAAACAAAAAAGGAAAGAAAAAAGAAGTGAATATCAAATATATACATCAGGCCAATGGTTTCTATTTTGGATTTATTTCAAACGAGTCTTTATTTAGTCGTGATGGAGCTTATCTAGGTTGGGTTGAAAATGATAGTAGTGTTTGGGATAAACACGGTAGATACAGAGGTCATATAATTACCATTAATAATGCTAATTATATTTTCCGTCCAAGATTCACCGTATCTCCTATACCTAAAGTGCCAAAAGTAGAACCTGTTAGACCAGTTTTACCTCAACCTGCTATGAATCTTATGCCTATAATCATACCTCTATCTCATGAAGAAGCTTTTAAGAATCCAAATATAAGCTAAGGATTATTATTTGTATGAATATAGTTGATTTATCTGTTGTTTTGAATGAGGAGACTCCGGTTTATCCTGGAGATCCTGCTACAAAGATAGAACCTGCTGGGATTTTTGGCAAAGATGGCTACAATGACCATTATGTATCTGTTGGTACGCATGTGGGGACTCATATTGATGCACCTTTGCATATGATTGACGGTGGCAAAACTATTGATCAATTTCCTCTAGATAAATTTATTGGCAGAGGAGTATATGTCAAATTAGAGAATAAAACATTTGATCTAGAAAAGCTTAAAAACATGGATATCAGAGAAGGCGATACTGTGTTATTTCACACCGGTATGAGCGACTTTTATGGTCAGAGTGAATATTTTGATCAATCACCAGAAATAACAGAGGATATAGCCCAATATTTGGTAGAGAAAAAGATAAGTATGGTCGGCATGGACATGTGTAGCCCAGACAAGCCACCTTTTAACACCCACAAAATCTTCCTTGGTGCGGATGTGTTAATCATAGAAAATCTAACCAATCTATCAGAACTAGAAAACAAAGAATTCACAGTCCACGCGCTCCCGCTAAAACTACAAATAGATGCCTCACCGAGTAGAGTAACTGCTATAATTGAAGAATAATGAAGAAAAAGATACTTATTACGGATTCGTTTTTTGTCCCCGAAGGGCACAAAGAGCGTTTGCGTAACGCTGGGTATGAAGTTGTGCATCTGGACAAAGTTAAAGCCAGTGAAGCAGAGATAATAAAAGCACTCGAAGGGGTTTCAGTCTATATTATCGGAGGTATAGAAGAGGTAAATGACAAGGTTATTGAGTCTACAGATATGCTAGAGACAATCATTTTTACAGGTGTTGATTACCAAAAGTTTGTGCCCGGATCTGTCAAAGCTATAGAAAAAGGTATAAAAATACTTAATGCACCAGGTGCTAACGCTGTTGGAGTGGCTGAGTTTGCTGTTGGGGTAGCGCTACTCATGCAACGAAATTTGGTAAGTATAAGCAGGCTAGGCGATAAAAAGAACTTCACAACAGGCTCATTACAGGACTCTGTAATAGGGCTAATAGGTGCTGGAAATATTGGTCAGACGATTTTAGATATTGTCACTCCGATCCAGCCCAAAGAAGTTATTTATTATAATCGTTCTGAAAAGGACGTAAAAGCAAGGCGTGTTGAGCTAGATGAGCTACTAGAAAAATCAGATATTATTTTCCTAACTCTGCCTATGAGCGCAGGTGAAATTTTGGATAAGGAGAATATTGCAAAGTTGAAAAAGGGCAGTCTATTGGTTAGTGTTTCTCCCTATAATTTAATCGATTTTGATGCACTTTTGCCGCGTCTTAAAGCTGGTGAAGTCCGTTGTGGTGTGGATTGGCCATCACCATCACCAGAATTTGATGAGCTTTCTATTGATGTTTGGTACAGCGTGAACTCTCATAGTGCATACAACACCAAGCAAGCAATTAATAAAGTTAGTGACAGTGTTACAGAAACGGCAATAGGGCTACTAAAATAGCTATGAGCGACATTCCAGAGGATGCTTTGGTGGAGAGTTGGGAGAGTGTGCATACTCATTCTGTGAAGTTAGCGAAGTTGATCAGAGAACATTGTGCCGAGACTGGTGAGAAGTTTGATGGAATTATTGTGATTCCCAGAGGTGGATATTACCCAGCAAACATCGTTGCACGAGAGCTAGGGTTCGAAGCTGTTAGACTGCTAAACGCATCAGTAGGATCATATAAAGAGAATGAAACTACTCGCCAATCAGAATTCGAGCTAGGGCAAATGCCAAGCAAAGTAGATGTGCAGTCTAAAAACTTGCTCATCATCGACGAAGTCTGCGATACAGGAAACACACTAGAATTTTTAACAAAATGGCTTAAAGATCAGGGTGCAGGACAGGTGCGGAGCGGAGTGTTGCACTACAAACCACAGCAAAGCCAAACAGGCTACCAACCAGACTGGTACGTAGTACAAACAGACAAATGGATAGTTTACCCCTGGGAATCCCACGAAAAAGCAGATTAATAACTGAACTGCTATAATTAGGTTATAGGAGGGGATATGGATTTAGTAACAAAATATGCGGTTGTAGCAATAGCTTTTGCTGGAGTGGATTTCATCTGGCTGGGATTTGTGGCAAATAAGTTTTATCGGTCTCAGATAGGGTCACTACTCCTTGAAAAGCCTAATTTGACGGCAGCAATAGCGTTTTATGCAATATTCTTAGCAGGGCTGATATTGTTTGTGATAAACCCTGCTCTGAAAGCAGATGATTGGAAGGTGGCACTGGGGCTAGGGTCTGCATTTGGGCTGGTCACATATGCTACTTATGATCTAACAAACCTAGCCACTCTAAAAGGCTACACAACTACCATGACTATTGTAGATATACTCTGGGGGGTTGTACTGACATCAGCTGTATCGGTGATATCATTCTTTGTTCTGAGTAAGGTGCTGTAGTGGATTTCTGGCAAACAGCAGGACTCAGTGGGTTAGCAGGATTCGCATTTTTAAACTTAGTATTTCTATATGCATTTGGCAAAAAACGCTATGATGTAATTGATTCTGCGTGGGGCATGACATTTATAGTAATCTGCCTGACTAGCTATAATCTATCAGAAAATACAGATGTTGGGCTCTTGGCTTTAGTCATGGTTATAGTATGGGGTGTTAGACTTTCTAGTCATATTTTTTCTCGATTTGTGCGGTCCAAGACGGAAGATCCGCGGTACGTAGAACTACGCAAAAACTGGAAAGGAAGCGTAGCGGTAAACACATATTTTAGGATATTTCTTGCGCAAGCAGTACTGGCTTTTCTGATATGCATACCGGTAATTGTTCTGAATGTTTACGCAAAGACTGATTGGAGCTGGCTGATAATGGCAGGAATCGTAGTCTGGGTAGTCGGATATATGATAGAAAAAACCGCTGACAATCAGCTGCGAAAATTTGTAAGCCAGGACAAAAACAGAGGCAAAATCATGCAATCAGGACTATGGAAATATTCACGTCACCCGAATTATTTCGGTGAAATAACTCTGTGGTGGGGAATGCTCCTGATATCTTTGGGAGCAACCAGTGTCTGGTGGGCAATTATTGGTCCGCTGACGATAACGTATTTGATTATATTTGTATCTGGATTACCGCCAAATGAGAAGAGATTTGAAGGCAAACCTGGCTGGAAAGAATACAAGTCAAAAACCAGCGTATTGATACCACTGCCACAAAAGGCTAAATAATGGCAAAGGTATTTGTAGAGGACAATCTTCAAAAATATGAATACGAGACAGTAGAGCTTGCTGGCAAAAACTTCGACCCTATATTTGCACCAGATTTGACGCCAAAACAGATGTTAGAGCTAGGCATATTCAACGGAAATTATTTTGAAGGATATACAGATGAATTTCCAAAAGATTGGTTCAAAAACGCCAAAGATACAAATTATTTCAAAGTAAATGCCAGCCAATCACGCCAAGAGTGGCAGAGAAAGGGTTGGATCTACGAGGAAGATCCTAGAGGGTGGTTCCAGTGGTACTGCAGATATTATATGGGGCGGAGAATCCGAGAAGAAGATGCTCGTCAGATAAAACGTTGGAAAAACATCAGACGTCATGTCTCGCAAATCCAGAAATACTGTGCGCCAGGCGATTTAACTTGTCGACCACGTCAACGCCAAGCAGTCCTGCACTGGGCCTACGACAGCACAATGCTATAATTGAGCTATGAAAATAGAAGCCAAAAATGTGGAAGATTATCTGAGCAAGGCAGGGCAATATGAATCCGAACTACGAGAAGTCGATGCTGTGATCAGACAAAATGCGCCTAATTTAAAACCTGTACTGACTACCGGCATGGCATCTACAATGATTGGCTATGGCAACATGCCATATAAGCCGAAAAGTGCTAAAGTTGCCAGTGAGTGGCCACTAGTACTTCTAGCCGCGCAAAAAAACTACATGGCGCTATATCTATGTGCGACAAATGATGGTCAATATGTTGCAGAAAAATACGAGTCACAACTGGGCAAAGTATCAGTGGGCAAAAGTTGTGTACGATTCAAAAAATTAGAAGACTTAAATTTAGATACGGTAAAAATTATATTAAAAGACTTGAACACAAGATTTCTCAGAGGAGAAAAAGCCTTTAACTAGAGTTGCTACCCAGAGCTTTAGCCCAGTAGTCTTTGGTAGCGGGGAGGCCCCATTTGGCTATTCCGCCAACAGCAATACCAGCGCCAGCTACTTTTGCTATTTGTCCTAATTTTGGCTGATTATTTTTTTCCAGGTGGGATCCAATAACTTGCAGGCCAGTCCCTAAACAACTGGCAAAAACACTGTATTTTCCGTTTTTGCTGACTTCTATATCTGGGTTTTCATTAAATTTTTTGTCATAGATAACAGCGCCTGCGTTGCTGGCGTTATAGAGTCCAACAACTGCTAAAAGGCCTGGAGAAGCAAGATCTAGTTTGTAGATATTATAAAGTCCAAAAGCAATCTTTACCTTGTCACCTCCTGCGTCTACCTGTGCGCCGAGCGCTGATGCGGTGCCAGTCGCCCTGGCGACAGTACCGTCAACAACATCAGCGAGGAATGATCCGGCAACCATGCCGATTCCTTTGGTGGTATCAAGTTGTGGCATGTATCTCATGGCGACGCCAAAAGCCACTGCATCAATTAGGTTCGCTGGAGTAACAATGTCATGTGTCGCCACTGCTACTTTTTGGAAGATGTTTGGGTCTTGTTCTGGAATTCGCATTGTTTATTTAGCTCCTCTGTATTTAAGCGCAACGCTACCGGCAACAAGTCCACCGGCTGCTAGAACTACCAATGATTTTGCCTTTTTCTTGCCATCTTCTTTAAATTTAGGGTCATCATTTGCTCCTATACAGTTACTAGATGATTCTCCCATGCAAAAGACCATGGCTCGTTCAAAAGCAGTTATTAGATTACCTGAAGCGATGGTGGCGCTAGTCACATCAGAGATATCTTGATTTTTGCTCATAAAAAAGCCAATTCCGGCTTCTATCCCTCTGATAACTCTAGTACCGTTGCCGTTCTCTGGGACTACGTAGCCCCGGGATTCAGCTAGTGCTCTAAATAGAGCAGTCAAGCAGACCGTACCCGCGCCGATAGCGTAGTTGTCGGCAGCTACATCATTACCATTTTGGCGTTCTGTTATTGAGGCTGAGATCAATGAAAATACTTCTTGGATCTTGTCAGCCCAAAGGTCTTTGAGCATGCCTTCTTGAGTAGTCTCTACGCCATTTTTTTCTGCCTGGTGTCTAGCAAGAGCACCGTCTAAAGCGTCCATCAGACTCCCCATTGAATATAGGAGGGTAGGGCCCATGACTTTATCTGGTTTTCGCATGAGCATGCATCCTGCTGTTATAACCATACCGGCTCCCAGCATAGTAATATGATCTGGTGTCAGCCCTGGGACTTTTTCATCAAGTTGTTCAACAATTTTTTGGATAGGGTTGCCGAACACTTCTCTAAATTTACTGTTGCGAGCAGATTCTGTCTTTTCTTTTGGCTTGTCGTCTTTTAAATACTCTGTTAGGTAGTCAATACCACTCAGAATATTTAGGGCTGTGCCATATGAAGCTGGTCGACGAATATTATCAGGATTGTCTGCAAGAGGAGAATGAGCCAAAACTAAGGCTGTCATTTCGGCTGTGGTTTTGTATTTACCAAGTTTGCCCGCTGAGACGTCTATCCCTTTTTTGTCTGCGTAATACCGAGATGATTCTACGACTAAATCTCGTACAAATTTGACACCGATGTGAGTAGGAGATAATTCGCCATTTTTGGTCAATGCGCCTTCTTGGCCATAGACAAAAGCTTTATCTGTAAATTGGTCGAATCGAGCGCTAAATTTAGAGAAAGGAGCTTTCCTGCCATAGTGGCCATCACGTTCATCAGTGGCTTCTGCAAGTAATGCCAGTCCAGCTACAGGCCATCTGCGCTCCCCAGGCTCTTTTAATAGCAAATGAGCCGTCAAGAAAGGCGTAGACACCAATCTAGCAAGAGTAAGGCTATCGGCCATATTTCTCTCAAATGATCTTTCTGGAAACGAATCTAATATCTCACGTGGTTTCATAACACTCCATAACTTACCGCCACCGTAAATAATTTAAAGTATTATACCATAAATTATCTAAATAGTTTAATATCCTTGACAAATATGGTAAAATATTAGTATGTCAAACAATGGCTACATTAAAACAAATATTGAAGTAATAAAACAAATAAACCCCGATGATCTATCAGAGTTAGTGCCTGATATATATGGTAAAGAATCCGGCGGTTCGCGAGTTTTCAAGCCACTGGGAAGTGTCAGTGTAGGTGGTTCAAAGTTACACCTTGGCGTAAAAGTAGGAGAGTCTGATTTTGAGAGAGCGATGATTCCGCTGATATTTACACATGAGTTTGCAGACACCGCAGTTATCGCTGATAGGGCGCCTGAGATAGCACATAAATTGCCTAGATTCATGGGATTGATAGAATTTGACGGAAATCATGCCCCGGCAATGTTAGTAGAAGACATGAATCCGGGTAGAGCAAAAGTCAGACAGGTAAGCGCCAGTGACCGCACTAGAGCTTCTCTTGAGGCAATGTTGCCAGTAGGAAGTGAACTTGATCAGACAGTGCTCAATGCTGGCATGGCATTTGATATTGCTGGCCAAGAAAGAATATTAGACTTACATCCGTCACCGTTCTTACGGCCTGGAGGAGACAGGGAATTATTCAAAAGGTACAATGCGCTAGCAGATCATTACACTCAAGATCTTGTGATAAGAGTTGCTCATGATAGCCCGCTGGCTGAACAGCTCAGAACAGATGTCGCGCAGCCTGTTTAAATAAGAGCTGTTGAGGTTAATCAACCGCTAATAAAGAATTTGAATGGTAGATTGCCGTGCGCGTTCAAAATAGCCAAGAATAGAATAAAATCAATGCTCAGATGTGTAACAATCACAAGCCCGAGTGATTTGTATTTCATGAACATGTAGCCCTGTATGAGTGCAAAAGGGTAAATTATCAGTGGTGCCCAGCCAGTAAACCCTAATTCGTATAGAAATATTGTGAAAAACAGAGCCTGGCAGATATTGGCAATCCAGAATTTTGCATGACGTCTAAAGATAGTCAAAATTGTGTTAATAAAAAACAATTCATCCCAAAGTCCTAGTGCGTTTGTCCCAATAAATAATAAAATAGTCTCCCCAGCTGTTTTGGTATTTGGCCAGTTCTGATAACTTCCGGTGCTAGAGAAATAAATAGGGAATATGAAATACGAAAGAGCTACGCCAAATAGGACGAAAGCGATTTTTTCTCTATTAATCAGTGACTGAAAGTTATACTTAAATACTATTTGTCGGCCAGGCTTATTCCTTAAATAAAAGTACGGTGCAAGTAGAGCCAGGCTAAGACCCCCAGCCATAATAAGCATATGAGATGGAGAAATATCAGTATTTATCGGAGTTATAGCTACGAGAGCAAGAGCAGATACGATAACTGATAAATCTTGGGCTTTGGTTTTGGCTAACTTAATCACCCTATAATTGTATACGTACATTGAAAATTATTGCATTTTATGTTAATATATGTAGATTGAGTGGGAATTTTACTCAACAAGTATACCGTTGGAAGTAGTATCCGTATAAATCGAAGTACAACCAAAGGATGAACATTGACATTCAGACCAGTAGTTAATCGAATACCTCTGGCGTTGGTGATGCTGACCCTCGCGATCGGATCAATGATGGCTTTTGCTGTCAAGGATGCGGTGGCTTGGACTACGGTCAGCGTCAACGCGACGTGTGACAAATACGTCGGAACCATGAACCAGATGAGCGTTGGCTTTAACCAATACAGCGTTGTTTTCAACCTGTCTGGTTTCAGCTACGCCGTCCAGATCCCGAACAATCCGCCGTCTTCGCACAACGCGATCACGGAAGATCTGACCGGGAAAACTCAAGTCGGTCCCTCGGACTATGGCAACAAGAACGCCTGGTTCAAGAACGGCATGGGGCCAGTCATCCTGACTATCCCTGCCGACGGGAAGAAGAGAGTCTGGAAGTTTGGTTACGAGTACAAGACGCCGATTCTGATCGTTCTCGATCCGAACACGCCGGCTTGCACTCCGCCACCGCCTCCGACTCCTCCGACCGGCCCGACGCCTCCTGTCACGCCACCACTGATTGTGACCGCGCCAGGATTCCCTGTTGTACCGAAGCCAACCGTCACCGGAAGGTGTACCCGCGCCGGCTACAACTCGGAAATAAGTGTCACTCCAGCTGTCAACGCAAAGAGCGTCACTTATATCTACGGCAACGGCAAGAGAAAGACGATCAACAAGGCACCGTTCGTGCTCAAACTCCGCCACAGGCGCAAGCCCGTCGGCGTAGTACCGGTCGTCACCATGAACAACGACAAGGTTGTCGTTCTCAAGACGATCAGAACCAATGTCTGTCGCAAGACGACGAAGAGAACGCCGAACCCGCCATACACGGGCTGAGAAGCAAGCCAACCGGGCTTGGACATGAGATTATGAGCAAGGATGCTCTCCCTCATGTCGTTTGCTAACCCTAGCAACCAACTCGCCCTCCAACTACTTTCTGATAAAATTCCCACCAATAATCCTTTACTACTTTGTTCAATACATATGGACATAAGTGTTATGATTGAGTAGTAAAAGGGGGTAAGCGTTATGTTAAATCAAGGCAAGGTATTCGCAACACTAGCAGTGAGCGATATTAATAAAGCAAAAGAATTTTATAGCACTACATTGGGGCTATCTCAAGTAGATGAAAACCCAGGTGGTGTGACATATGAAAGTGGCGGGGGAAGGCTTTTTGTCTACCAATCTCCTACAGCGGGCACAAACCAAGCTACCTGCGCTAGCTGGCAAGTTGATGATATACGCTCAGCCGTTGATGATCTTAAAGGCAAGGGGATTAGCTTTGAACATTACGAAGTGCCGGGAGCAACAATGGACGGTGATATCCATGTTATGGGTGATATGAAAGCGTCTTGGTTCAAAGATCCTGACGGCAATATTTTAAATGTTGCACAAGCTTAATTTTAATAGACAAAGGTAAAATAAATGATTCCAGAATGGTTCTTGTTGGCTCTTTTACCACCACTTATCTGGGCTAGTAATTATCACATTGATAAAATTGCTATTACTAAATTTGGGAAGGGTGTTCCAAATGTTCAGCTAGCGATCATCAGTGGTCTCGGTGGTTTGTTAGTTATTGCCTCGTTACTATTTTTGGACCCATCTAGGGTGACAACTAGCTGGAGTTTTCACGAAATTAGTTTCACTTTTGCTGGTGGTATTTTTTATTTGCTGGGCTCATATATGTATTATCTTGGTTTAAGCAAAGAAGAAGTTACAAGAGTTGCTCCGCTTTATGCTTTTTCGCCTATATTCGGTATCTTGCTAGGTACTACCCTGTTGGGTGAGCATATAAATGCCTTAAATATATTAGGAATTTTGATTGTTGTAGCTGGCGGTATTTTAGTTGATAGCAGAGTAGTAAAACATATCTTTAAGGTAAATTGGACTGTGTTGATTGCGATAGCAGTGTCTTGCGTGGGGTTTTCTTTATCGAGCGTCGGCTTTAAGCAGTCAAGCAATTATCTAGATTTTGGAGATAATTTGATGTGGTTTTTTGTAGGTTCTGTTGCAACAAGCATTGTGTTGATTTTGATGCCCAAACATAGACAAGATTTTTTGAATCTTTTTAAAAACCATACTAAACGTAAGCTGACTTTAGTGATGATTATTAGCAATATAGTAGGAAATATAGGCAGATCAATACATAACTATGCAGTTTTGTTGGTGCCGATTGCTTTTGTTCAGACAGTAGAAGCTTTTGAGTCGGCTTTTGTGTTAGTGATTGCTGTGCTGTTGGGAAAGTTTTTTGTGGGATTAGAGCCAGAAGACTTGTCGCGAAGAGTTTTGGCTCAAAAACTAGCTTCGATAGCAGTTATTATTACTGGTTCATTACTGTTGATGTTTTAAAAATAGAACAAAAAGTGTATGCAATATTAAGCGTTTGTGCTTTAATGTGTTTTAGGTTAGTTTGTCATTATGATCGAGATAGCAGATACAATTCACTTGCCTTACCCTAGACCGCACGTCTTTGAAGCTGGGAGACTCTTAAAACTATTTGGTTCAGGCAACGGCTTCTGTTTTGAATCCACAAAAAGAAAAATTTCAATGGGTGTTTTATTGGGAGTATCTGTCGAAGGGTTTTCTAAAGTAGGTGATATTAAAGGCAAAGTTGAAGAGTTTATCCCTAATGAACTAGTAAGAATAGTTGGTGGCTCTAGATTTGTTGATCTTAGTATGGCCATTAGCTTGGAAGATTACAGAGGGGGGACTAATGCAAGTTATGATTTTACACTTGGAGGGAGCAACCAGCTCGGTAAGGTAATTATAGGGGGGTTGCACGAGCCTCTTTTGGAGAAGATAACAGGATCTATCTCTGGTTACCAGGAAAATTTAGCTATACATTTGCAGGAAAGAGCACAAGAAGTTGCCTAAATACAGGTGCTTGGGCTTTGAAAACGTTAGATCCATGAGATAATGGATATATGAAATTAGACCAAGGGATTTTACAGATCGAAGGAGACCCTACACCCTACGCTATTGTAGAGCCAAATGATGATAAAGAATGGTGTGTCTTGTGGCTCCAGGGTTGGACTAGTGCGATTGAAAAGCACTTTCCTCGGTTGCAAGAAATGTCGGAAACCACCGGAATTAGTTTTGGTATGATCAACTATGCAGGACATGGTGATCATCCAGTGAGCTTGGATGATAGTAGCCGTTCTCAGCAATTTAATGAAGTTCTATTCATCTATGACAAATTAAAATCTATGGGATACAAAAAGATTATTGTGGTAGGGACGAGCTTTGGCGGGTATATGGCTGCGCATCTGTCTGCAAAGAGGGAACTTGCAAGTGTAGTGCTGAGGGTTCCTGCAATTTACCAAGATGAAGAATGGGAATTTCCATACGCAAAAACAGAACGGGCTCAGGGCCCGGAGGCCGCCAGAAAATTTAGAGAGAATATTAGTGCAGATAGTAGTTCCGATGTGCTGTCAGCGATCAAAAATTTTAAGAATACGGTTTATGTGGTTGAGCATGAGAAAGATTCGATAGTTCCTAAAAACGTAGTGAAGGCGTATTTTGACGTGGCAAAACGGGGGAATTATTTAGTTGTGCCTGGGTTAGACCATAGCCCAGAGATGATGGATGAGCCAGAAAAATACCAAGATTATATACAGCAAATGATAATTGATATTATTGAGCTTATACGCAAGGAAAATAGGTTTTAATCATGGTTGAAAAATTGATAAGAGAATATTTAGCAGAAAAGAGAATGATGCAAATCGCATCTGTTAATAGTGATCAGCCATGGATATGTACTGTTTATTTTGTTGCAGATGAGAATCAAAATTTGTATTGGCTCAGTTTGCCTAAGCGACGACATAGCCAAGAGATTAAAAAGAATAATAAGGTGGCTATAGCGGTCCCAGTGAAGTTCGACAAGCCGGTTATTGGCATACAGACAGAGGGTGTTGCTGAGGTAGTAGCTGATAGTGAAGTTGTCAAAGTAGTTATGGAGAAGTACGTTGAAAAATATGGTCAGGGCAAAGATTTTTATGATAATTTTGTAGCCGGCAAAATGGAGCATTCACTCTATAAATTTACTCCCAAAAGATTTGCGTTATTTGATGAAGTCCATTTTTCTACCGGCGACCCCCAGGAGTGGCTTAAATAAAAATGATCAGCGAAAATTTTATATATGTTGGTGCAGTCCTGACCTTAATAGGGAGTTTAGACTATGTTATTAATACCTTAAAAGGCAAGACAAAGCCTAACAGAGTAACGTGGTTCTTATGGGCTTTGGCACCGTTGATTGCATTTGGCGTTCAACTTGATGAGGGGGTTGGTCTAGTAGCGCTGATGACTTTCATGGTTGGCTTTGGCCCGTTGATGGTATTTATCGCATCTTTTGTTAACAAAAAATCATATTGGAAAATAACAAAGTTTGATCTTATTTGTGGGCTTTTGTCATGTCTCGGTTTACTGCTTTGGCTGATCCTGCAAGAAGGGAATGTAGCAATAGCTATGACTATTCTCGCAGATGGTTTGGCTGCATTGCCAACAGTGTTAAAATCATACAGAGAGCCTCGAACTGAGAGCTATCTTGCATTTCTCCTTTCTTCTATAAATGCGATCATAACTTTGTTGGCGGTAAAGATGTGGGACTTCACACATGTAGGATTTCCAATTTATATATTGACCGTTTGTACGTTACTTTTTGTACTGATTCGTTTCGAGCTCGGACCAAAACTTAGTAAATATAGATCTATATGATTGCAGAGGATTTCGAAGTAGCTCTAGCTAAATATGGTAGTGATAGTGACGCAGTATTCTTGCAAAGATTTTTCAAGACCGGTCCGGGAGAGTATGGGGAAGGTGATCTTTTCATAGGGGCAAAAGTACCTGACACTCGAAAAGTATGCAGAGAATTCAAAAATCTACCTCTGGTAGAAATACAAAAGTTGCTGAATAGCCCATTTCACGAGCATAGGTTAGGTGCGGTAATACTTTTGGTGAATCAATTTAAAAGCAATCAAAAAGAAATTTATGATTTTTATCTTAAAAACGTTTATGCTGGACTCGTTAATAATTGGGACATCGTAGACAGCTCGGCACACCAAATAGTCGGTGGGTATTTGATAGACAGACAGAGAGATATTATCTATGAGCTAGCACAAAGTGAGAAGCTGTGGGAGAAGAGAGTGGCTATAATAGCGACGTTTCATTTTATAAAGAATGGGGATAGCTCGACAACAATAGATATCGCAGAGATGCTACTGCACGACAAGCATGATCTAATCCACAAAGCTGTCGGTTGGATGTTGCGTGAAGTTGGCAAGCGAGTAGACGAAGCGATCTTGATAGATTTTCTTGATAAGTATGCCAACCAGATGCCTAGAACTATGCTTAGATATTCGATAGAAAAACTTCCAGAACAAAAGCGACAATATTATCTTAAGATGACTTAGATCTATTTTGAAGCGAGTTGATCGAGGAGGGCCATACGCACAAAGAGTCCGTTGCCTGCTTGGTCAAAATACCTAACTCTAGAGTCACTATCTACGTCTGTTGATATCTCATCAACTCGAGGCAGGGGATGCATGATGATTGCATCTTTTTTCATAAATTTGAGGGTGTCTTTGCTAATGATAAATCCGCCAGCAAGACCTTTTTCATGTTCTTCTAGTCGCTCCTTTTGTAGTCGCGTCCAATAGATAACATCAGAATCAGCTACGCCTTGTTCTATATCTGTAATTTCCTCATATGTTGTGTTATTTTCTTTCAGAAAATCTTTAATATCTTGGTCAACAGCAAGTGACTTGGTCGAAACAAATTTAATATGATTGTTGTCGAATTTTGCCATAATTTTAGCTAAAGATCGGGCGGTGCGACCGTGCTTGAGGTCTCCACCAATAGTGATCGTCAGATTATCAAGGCGCTTGAAATTGAAGAATATTGTATATGTATCTAGTAGCGATTGGGTTGGGTGCTCACCTTTGCCGTCGCCAGCATTTATAATAGGTGTTTTAGCAACTTTGGCTGCCCGGCCAACAATACCAGTCTCTGGATGTCGAATAATTATTGCGCTGAATTTGTATTCATCAAGAACGCGGATTGTATCCTCTATAGTCTCGCCTTTACTGGCAGAAGAGAACTCTCCAGCACTCTCTGTGCTCACAACTCCGAATCCTAACTTGTAGCCAGCTGTCTCAAAGCTGAGTCGAGTACGAGTAGAAGGCTCATAGAATAGGGTGCAGATCTGTTTGTCACGGTGCTTTTTTGCAAGTTCGAGCATTCCGCCTTTTGAATAGAAAGTGTCCTCAATCTTTTTTGTTCGCTCAAAAAGATCAAACAAATCCTTTGGCGTAAATTGATCTATGGACACCACATGCATGTGTAAAATTATACCATAGTGGTTAGGAAATAATTTGCTATTTGCTGTCAAAAAATATATTATATCCACTAGTGTTAAACAAACAAAAATGAGCAAAAATGACAGAAGACAATAGATTAGATAACTTCCCGAAAAACTTTTTTTGGGGGGCTTCAAGTGCTGCGCACCAGTACGAAGGGCGTAATCATAATCAATGGAGCGTTTGGGAGCTAGAACATGCCAAAGAACAGGCTAGAACAGCCCACCAGAGACTTAGCTGGTTACCGTCGTGGGATCGAATAAAGGACGAAGCCGAAGATCCTGATAATTATATTTCAGGAGTAGGTAATGACCACTATAACAGGTTCGAAGAAGACTTTGACTTGATCAAAAAGTTAAATTTAAATGCTTTTAGGTTCTCTATAGAATGGTCTCGGATTGAACCAGAAGAAGGCAAATGGAACGACGAAGAAATAGAACACTATAAAAAGTATATTAAAGAGCTTCGAAAGCGAAAGATCGAGCCTTTTCTCAATATCTGGCATTGGACACTTCCAGTTTGGTTCGCTGAAATGGGTGGGTTTGAAAAAAGACGGAACATTAAATATTTTGAGAGGTTTGTTCAGAAAGTAACAGATGAACTTCTTGATGATGTACAGTACGTAATCACTCTAAATGAGCCAAATAACTACGTTTCTTTCGGATATATTTTAGGAGAGTGGCCTCCGGGGAAGAAGACTAATGTGATATCTGCAGGTGCTACGCACTATAATCTTGTTCTCGCACACAGAAGGGCGTATAAAATAATCAAAAAACAGAGGAAAGATATCAGTGTGGGGGTATCGCCCAACACTTCAAATATTCAGCCAAAGAGGCCACATAATGTCTTGGATATTATCTCTACTCAGGTCATGCGTTATGCCTGGAACTGGTGGTTTCTAAATAGGGTCAAGAGAACTATGGATTTTGTGGGAATAAACTACTATTTTGCTGACTACTATGCTGGATTTGGTAAAATCAAAAATCCACACCAGCCAGTAAATGACCTTGGTTGGTACATGGAGCCAGAAGGCTTGTATCATATTATTTCACGTGCGTGGGCTCACTATAAAAAGCCAATATTTATCACTGAGACCGGGCTGGCAGATCAGCGTGATGAATACAGGCGTTGGTGGATAGAAGAAAATGTTGTCGCTATGGAAAGAGCTATAAGTGATGGGGTTGATCTGCGAGGCTATCTACATTGGAGTTTGCTAGATAATTTTGAATGGGGATTTGGCTGGTGGCCAAAATTTGGATTAATATCGGTTGATCGCAAACATGGCATGAAGAGAACAATTAGACCAAGCGCCCAGTGGTTTGCTGACTGGCTCGGCAAGTGATTAAAATTGACTTGCAGTAGTGGTTACAGTATCTTCGAATTCTTTTGGTACTAGAATTTTCTTAACATCCTTAAAGGTTGCTGCTAATCTTGATCCTTTTGGAGTTGATCCTGTCCTCACAGTTCCTCCCATATTTGCATCCTGGTAGTAGATTCTTTTGCCAACTCCTGCTCTTTTTGCTTCTAAGTGGTGTTGTTTTTTGTCATCAATCATTGCTGCTGCACCAAATCCAGCGTATATAGACTCTTTTGAATCAATAAAGTTTGTTGCGTCATTTCCAATTGTGAATAATCTCAAATCTTGCTGGAGTTCTCCAACTTCATGTCCGTAATACTTTTCTAGCCATGCTAGCGTATGAGAATGTACTGCAGGTACTCTGGCACTTGCAAATACGACTGTATAAAACACAGCCACTAAACCTAGAACATCAGGCGAATCTTTGATAGGTTCTACATCTAGAGCATCTTGTGATTGTAGAAATCGGTCTTTAGCTCTGTAGAATGCTTGTAAGTCCATATTGTAGGCTTCTGCTGTAGCGCTCTCGTCTGCAGGTAATTCTGTAGACCTCGGCTCGCCAGGTAGCCAAAGTGCATTGATTTTTCTGGGGTCCACCAAGACTGAGTCGATGTCACACACAAAGATTGGTTTATCTGTTTGCTGTATTGTTTCAATACTTGAACTCATACTTAATTGGTATAATACCATAATTGTTTATAAAAGCAATACTTTATATTATCAACTGTGATAAAATACAATATTATGAGCAAAATTATTGCAATTGTAGGCGGTCCAGGCACAGGCAAAACAGCACTCGTTCGCGAACTAGCTCGTCGTGGCTATCATGTGATCGAAGAGGCAGCGCGTCAGGTTATTGACGAAGGTTTGGCAAACGGGGAAACAATAGAAAAGATAAGAGCTAATAACGAAAGATTCCAACGGGCGGTACTTGAAAGAAAAATAAAAAACGAAAATATATCTTCAAATCAGGCTAACGACGATGAATTTATCTTTTCAGACAGGGGAATGCATGAGACTTGGGCTTACTTCCAGACATATGGAATGAATATGGACAGCGATCTCGACAATATGCTGAGAACACATACATACTACAGGGTGTTTCTTTTAGATATGTTAGATAATTATGATAGGGAAGATTACGCACGTACTGAGTCAAGAAAAGAAGCGGAAGAGCTACATAGACTCACAGAATTAGCTTATAGAAGGTATGGGGTAAAGGTTGATAATCTCCCGGCAATGAGCGTAGAAAAACGTGCCGACTATGTCTTGGATATCATATTTTGATTGCTTATAGTTGCGGGGGATAGTAGAATATTACTTGAAATAATAAGAGGTAACTATGAATTTTGATATTATCAAGGTGCTTGAATCAGTCGGCGGGGTGATTGTAGATGATCATTTCGTACTAAAGTCAGGAAAGCATGCAAGTAAATATCTCAATAAGGATGCACTCTATCCTCACACAGATCTAACATCTCAGGCTTGTCAGGCGTTTGCTGATAAAACAAAAGATTTGTCATATGATGTTGTGGTTGGTCCGGCCCTTGGCGGAATCATCTTGTCACAGTGGACAGCTTGGCATGCATCAAAGCAGTTTGGAAGCGAAATATACGGAGTTTATACAGAAAAAGACAGCAGTGAAAACCAAGTCTTTACCAGAGGATATGATGCGCTTATAAAAGACAAGAAAGTCTTAATCACCGAAGATATTACTTCAACAGGTGGCAGTGTCAAAAGCGTTATGGATGCTGTTGCTCGTGCTGGCGGAGAAGTAGTTGGTGTTACAGTATTGGTAAATCGCAACCCGTCTGAAGTAACTTCTGAATATTTTGGGGTGCCATTTTTCCCGCTCGGAGAATTAGTCGTCGAGGTATACAACGAGGCTGATTGTCCTATGTGCGCGGAAGGCAAGCAAGTCAATCTAAACGTTGGTCACGGGCGTAAGTATATGGAAGCTAAAAATGCCAATTGATAAATATAACAAACGAGTTGACGCAGTCAACTCTCTTTTATGTGTAGGGCTTGATCCTGACTTTGATAAATTGCCAGAGCAATTCAGGGAAAAAGAGTTCCCTCAATTTGAATTTAACAAATGGATAATTGAGCAGACTGCAGAATTCACTAGTGCCTACAAGCCGAATATTGCTTTTTATGAAGCTCGAGGCGAAAAGGGAATTGCCGAGCTTAAGATGACGATGGAGCTTTTAATCAACGATTATCCAGATATTTTTACTATTTGTGATGCTAAGCGAGCTGATATCGGAAATACCAATAATGGCTATGCCCGGTTCATCTTTGATTATCTAGGATTTGATTCGATAACTTTACACCCATACTTAGGTAGTGAAGCATTAAAGCCATTTTTGGATAGAAAAGATCGTGGGTCAATCATTCTTTGTAGAACTTCTAATTCTGGGGCAGGAGAGTTCCAAGACCTTGAAATAGATGGAAAAACTATCTGGGAGATAGTCGCAGATAAAGTTGCTAATCAGTGGAACGCTAATAATAACTGTATGTTAGTCGTTGGAGCAACATATCCTGATGAAATGAAGAGGGTGAGAGCAATTGCCCCAAATATAACCTTGCTAGTCCCAGGCGTTGGCGCACAAGGTGGAGATGTTGGTGATGCGGTAAAATCAGGGCTGGATAGTTCTGGGCATGGCCTGATGATCAATTCTGCTAGAGGTATTATCTTTTCTGAAAATCCAGCTGAGTCTGCCAAAGCTCTCCGTGATGAAGTAAATAGCTACAGATAGTGTAAGTATTTACAAAACTACTCCTATGTTGTAAAATATTATAATGAATTTCTATACGCCGAGGATGTTTAGTGATTTGCCAGATCAGAGAGAGCTCATAGATTGCCAAAGACAACTGATTGTGCCTAATTCGGAAGAAATACTTGGTGGCGTATTTTCGAGTCGAGTAGGGGTCGTGGTAGATAATGAAGAGAACCCTGGGCCATATGATGCTGTAGTTGAGGCTGTAACGAGGAAATCAGAACGTCAATCAAAATATTATCTAGAAGAGTTAACGCTTATAGATATCTTGGAGTATGTAAAAAGTGTGGTCAAGAAGGCAACGCCATATAGCCCAAGTCGATATAACTCGTTAGTCGAAAAAAGGTGGGGCCTAAAAGGAAGAGCCTCAGCCCCAGACGAGCCAGAATTTATGGTTGGGCTATCAGATCTATTAATCCAAGGAGCTAACACTTGCCAGAACTATGCTCTATTGGCTGGCGCTACAATAAGACTTTTACAGCGACAAGAGGAACGATGTGGGGGCATTAACCCTGATTTTGCTGTTAGTATCGAGAATGGTAGGCCTTGGACTAATCATACAGATAGACACGTTTATACAACTTTGAATACGGGTGAACTAACGTATACCATTGACCCTACTCATCCTTTCGTTACACAAGACTCCGCAAAGGTTCGTGCATAGTACTTGCTAGATAAAGTGGTCATAATTAATTCTGAGGGTTTGGCAAATCATGCATTTTGTGTCTAAAAATACCTGTAAACACCATATATAGCGTTAGCTGGAAAACTGTGGATAACTAACGTCTTTCTGATGAAAAACAGTAATAAAATGCTTGCATATGGGTATCAGTGGGTAGTAAACTCTATTTAGTGGGTAGCGGTAGGTAAGGGCAAAAGAGTCTTACCTATACAAAAAAACAAAAACCACTAACAAAAAAAATGAGAGGTCCAGATGTCAACATTAGACTATTTTGAGCGCAAACTCGATGACAAGCGGAGGCTGACAATACCAGCCGAGATTCGAGACGTGTTCAAGAATGGTGTAGTAGTGACGAGGGGCTTCGGAACGTACCTCCACCTGTATCCCAAAGAGGTTTGGGACCAGATGGTAGAGCCAAAACTAGATGGCGACATCTTAGATGAGCGTATCGCTGATCTCAACGTACAGTTTCGCACCGGTAAAGTGCAGACTGTAATTGATGAGAAACAGGGTAGGATCACGCTTGAACAGCATCAGCTTGACTATGCTGGGATAGATAAGGATGTGGTTGCTGTCGGAGTTGGCCGATACTGGAGGTTGATTGCTGCGGAGAATGCGAAAGCTTGAGACTATTAAGTCTCTGAGAGTTCTCATCCGGCCCAGGCAAGTTCTTTAACAAATAATAGCGAAATTACTCCCGTGCGAAGAAGTGGGGGTACTAGAAGGTTAGCTATTTGGCAGTCAGTAAGTGGAAGACCTAGTCTTTCGAGGGATAACCACTATAAAACCCTAGTTCTTTATATATAAACACCTCCCAAAACTCCACCTCACATAAGTCTCTTATTTGCTCAATTGACTTCGATGATTAGCTTTGAATAGCGTCAATTTATTGACACTATCTATTCAACATTCGAAGTCGCTAAAATTGCAAATAAAACAAACAAAAACAAAAACATTACAAAAACAAAAAACTGACTGCTAATTAGGTGACCTTGTAATCAAGGAAACAAAAACAAAAACAAAAAACAAAAGCGAGAACAATGGATCACCACAAACCAGTCTTACTGCGAGAAGTGTTGGACTATCTTAATCCAAAAGATGGTCAGAGCTATCTTGATCTAACTGCCGGGTACGGCGGTCACAGTAGTGCTGTGCTTACCAGGGTGGGCAAGCAAGCACATGTTGTTTTGGTCGACCGAGACCAAGACGCGATCAACGAGCTAAAACAACTCTTCGATGTTCACAGCAATGTGACAATAATGCAAACGGACTTCAACCGGGCGAGCAAAATACTACTAGAGAAATCAGAGAGATTTGATTTGATCTTGGCAGATATTGGGGTATCGTCGTTGCACCTTGACAAGAAAGAGCGTGGTTTTTCACTCAAAAGTGATGGCCCACTAGATATGCGAATGGACCAAAGGTCTGAACTAAACGCATACAAAGTTGTGAATGAGTACAATGAAGATGATCTTGCTAGAGTCCTGAGTGACTACGGCGAAATCAAAAATGCGAGGTATTTGGCACGGCAGATAGTGGACAACCGTCCTTTTAATAGCACGCTTGAGTTAGCTGATTTTGTGGCAAGCAAAAATCGAACAAAAAAATGGCACAAGGTTCATCCAGCTACGACTGTCTTCCAAGCAATTAGGATAGAAGTCAATGATGAACTGGGGCTTTTGGAAGCAAGTCTTCCTCTGTGGTTCGAACTTTTGAAGCCTGGTGGCAAGCTGGCAGTCATATCGTTCCAAAGCCTGGAAGATAGGATTGTTAAAAAGTTTGTTCAAAGTCTGTCAGCTGACAAATACGAAGCTGTGGGTATCAACCTGACCAAGAAAGTGGTCACACCTGCAGATGATGAATTAGTTTATAACCCGCGATCACGTAGTGCAAAACTGCGAGTCGTAGCGAAAATAAAAACAAACAAGGAAGGAGATGTAAATGCCGATTCAGGTTAAAAGCACCTCCCGAGCGTATAAGGTTCACGTGAGAGTCGTGGCCTAGGGAGATACGCATTGGCTCCTCCACTTGGTACGTCCAAGTAGAGGAGCATTCGAGAAAACATAAAAACAAAAAGAAAAAATTATGACATATTCAAGTTCTATATCAACAAACAAAAGACGTTTTGAAAGCCGTCACCGTAATGCGGTGAGTTTTCGAGAGCAGGCAAGGGTCTTAGGACCGATAACAAACACAGTTTTATTACTCGTGCTTGGTTGTCTACTAGGCCTCTTCTATCTGTCGCAGGTGACAAAAGTTAACGCAAGTGGTTATAAAATAGATTCATTGCAAAAAGAATACACAGCATTGCAGAAAGAGCATGACGAACTAGAGCTATCAGCAGCTAAGCTACAGTCACTTGACCGAGTAGCAAGCTCAGAAGAAGCCCAAAAGCTCGTTGCTGTAACTCCTACAAAGACTATTCGTTAGACTGAGCATCAGATGAGGTTAAGTACGCGAAGACAACCATTATTAGAAGCATCAAACGTTTTCCAAAGAGGACGTTTTGAGATTATGTACTACCTGATTGTCGTCGTATTCTTGATCATTATCGTGCGACTTTTTTATTTGCAAGTAATTATGCACAAAGACTATAAAGACAGAGCTTTTTCAGGGCAATATAAAGAACAGCAAATTTTGCCTAGGCGAGGGACTATCGATGCGTTTGACGGCACCACAAGGGTGCCTTTTGTGCTCAATGAGGATACATATACTCTATTTGTTGATCCGAAATATATCAAAGAAAAAGATCGAACGAGTGAGAAGTTAGCGAAGATACTTGGTGTTAATTCCAAAGAGATTAAAGAGAAAATTAACAATTCGGAAACACGCTACGTGGTCATTGCTAAAAGGGTAGATCAGAAAAAGAAAGATCAAATAGAAGATCTGAATTTAGTTGGTGTGGGTCTTAGAACTGTGCCAATGCGCTCATATCCTAATGGTAATCTTGCGTCACAATTACTTGGATATGTCGACCAAGAGGGCAGTGGAAAATACGGGATAGAGCAATATATGGACGGTGATTTAAAAGGTGAGATTGGTCTGCTCAAAGCAGTTACGGACGCCAAGGGTGTGCCACTCATTAATAATAAAGACAATGTTTTGAAAGATGCAAAAGATGGAAAGAAGATTTTGTTAACCATAGACGTTGGTTTGCAGAAAAAAGTTGAAGATACACTTAGAGACTATTTGCCAACAGTAAATTCTAAATCTGGTAGCGTGCTGGTGATGGATCCAAATACTGGAGCAATTAAAGCTATGGCAAATTTCCCGACATATAATCCAGCTGAGTATTTTAAGGTTGAAGATCCCAGGCTATTTCAGAATGCTACAGTAGCAGATCCGTTTGAAGTAGGCTCTATTATGAAGACGCTGACAATGAGTGCGGGTATAAATGAGGGTGTTGTTAACCTAGGTGGCTCGTATGTCGACCAAGGTGTTATGAAAATAGGCGATCGTGAAGTTAAGAACGTTTCTGGGTTTCAAAATAGGGCTACAAGGCCAATCACAGATATTATCACACTATCTTTAAATACTGGAGCAGTATATATTTTGCAACAGCTTGGTGGTGGTGAGCTGAACGAACAGGGCAGGGTGCGGTGGCATAATTATCTAGTCAATCACTATCGTTTTTCTAAAACTACAGGCGTAGAACAAGGCTATGAAGCTGAGGGATATGTGCCCGATCCTAAGAATGGCTTTGGGCTTAATATAGACTATGCTAACACGACTTTTGGCCAGGGTATGAATATTACGCAACTGCAGATGACAAGCGCCTTGTCGGCCGTGATTAACGGTGGGACATACTATCAGCCTCACCTTGTTGCTAGTACAAAAGAAGGCAAGGCAAATGTTGATGATAGAGTTAAAGTTGTAGCCAAAGACGTAGTAAAGCCAGAGACATCTAGTCAGATAAAAGGTGTCATGGAACTAGCTGTTAACAAAAGCTATACGTTCTTGAAGAGAGACGGATATATAGTTGGCGGTAAGACTGGTACAGCTCAGATTGCCAAACCTGGTGGTGGGTACTACGACGACAGCAAGATTAACGGAACATTTATTGGATATATTGGTATAACTAAGCCAGAATACGTGATTATGGTCAGGGTTAATGAACCGGTAGTGCCAGGTTATGCTGGGTCAAAAGCAGCAGCGCCGTTGTTCGGTAGGGTCTCGAATACTTTGATGGATAACTACTTGCTGTCGAAGACAAACTAAATGATATAATGAAAAAGGAAAAAATATGACACAAACACTTTCAATAGCTTTCGAAACAAGTAAATTTGCAGAAATTTTTGCTTTTGCATTTGCTGGATTTGTGATGACAATGATTTTGACGCCAATCTACACAACCTTGGCCTATAGATATGAATGGTGGAAAAAACCAAGAGAAGACACTGTCACGGGCGAAAAAGCTACGATCTTTAATAAATTACACGCACATAAACACCAACGACACATTCCAACAATGGCCGGAGTTGTATTTTTACTAAGTGTAGTTTTGATAACGTTAGCTAGTAATCTCTCTAGAGAACAAACTTGGCTACCTTTGGCTGCTTTTGTGGCAGCAGGTCTAGTAGGGCTTATCGACGATGTGATTAATCTAAAAGGCAGTGGCAAGGGTGTTGCGGGGCTTCCGAGTAGGGTCAAATTTGCCTTAGTTACGGGTATCGCGATAGCTTGTAGCCTTTACTTTTTCTCAAAGCTAGACGTTGAGAGCATTAACATACCGTTCTTCGGTGACCTATTCTTGGGCTGGTTAGTGGTACCACTTTTTGCTTTTGTGATTGTAGCTACTGCCAACGCAGTAAATATAAGTGATGGTCTAGATGGGCTTGCTGGAGGCCTAACCTCTTCGGCTTTTGGCGCATACGCTATAATCGCGTTCATAGATCAACGATATGGGGTGGCAGCCTTTTGTATGACAATACTGGGGGCTTTGCTCAGCTATACGTGGTTCAATATCTTCCCAGCAAGGTTCTTTATGGGTGATGTGGGGAGTTTTTCTTTGGGCATGGCTCTCGGCGTTGTGGCGATAATAACCAATACAGTATTCATATTGCCAATTATTGGAATAGTCTTTGTTGCAGAAGCAGGATCAACAATTATTCAAGTGCTATCTAAGAAGCTACGCGGTGGTAAGAAAATATTTAAGATAGCGCCAATTCATCATCATTTCGAAGCAATTGGTTGGCCAGAGACAAAAGTCACCATGCGTTTTTGGATCATCGGACAGGTTTCTGGACTTGTTGGACTGATGATTTATGTACTGGGTGTTTACGGACAGTAAAAATGATGCGAATTAGTGGGCGTCGCAAACCGAGTACGCAGAGCTCTACTAGGAGTAGCTTTTCTGGTAATAACAATTTTCCTGGAGAAATAAGAGGACACCGACCAGACTATATGATCGTCTTTTTATCTATGTTATTGCTGTCCATAGGGTTGATAGTTGTATATTCTATAAGTCCCGGTTTGGCAGCGAGCGAAGGCGTTTCTACAGAGCATTTTATCAACAAGCAAATTGTCAGTGTTGGCTTAGGCTTGATTGCTTTTACTATCATGAGTATGTTGCCAATAGAGTTACTTTTTCGTCTGCGCAAACATTTGGCAGCAGTGGCTCTTTTTGCATCAGTTTTATTGCTATTTGTTGGTGAGAGAATAAATGGTGCTGTTCGGTGGATAGATCTGCCCGGCGGGATATCTTTCCAGGTAGCGGAACTGATAAAAATCTGTATTATCATCGGTCTGAGCTATGAGCTCTCACGCCGTATGTCAAAGGCACAGGTAAATGACTCTAATAGAACCTTAAAACCACTGATAGGCTTGCTACTGCTTGTCGCTATATTTGTGGCATTTCTCCAGAGTGACTTTGGCTCAGCGGCAGTTATTACTGCTATAATTTTTGCTCAAGCGATCAGTGCGGGATTGCCGTTCAAAAAAATAAGTATGGTTATGGTAGTCGTGCTCATCATTGGGTTGATCGCTATTATGTCCACCCCGTATCGTAGAGAAAGGGTTAAAACCTTCGTTAACCCTTCAAAAGATTGTTTGACTCAGAATGAAGAATCACTAGGCGCGGGCTATCAAACATGTCAGGCACTTATAGCAGTTGGTTCAGGGGGTGTTATTGGCCTTGGTGTTGGTAATAGTGTCCAGGCCTATGGCTACTTGCCTGAAGCAGAAAATGACTCCATTTTTGCTATTATTGGGGAGAAATTTGGTTTTATTGGTGTGACAATCATCATATTCCTCTATTTATTTTTATTTAGTAGATTTAAGACGATAATTGAACGTCTTCAGAAGAATGAATACAAACTGTTTGTGGTAGGTGTTCTGACGTGGCTTGCCACACAAACGATAATCAATATTGGCGCAATGGTCGGGCTTTTGCCACTAAAGGGGATTACTCTTCCTCTGGTCAGTTATGGAGGGACAAGTCTTCTCTTTATTATGATTGGCCTGGGCATGGTGTTTCGACTGTCGCGATTCACGACTTTTAGAGATATAATGGTAAGTGATGAAAAAGCAAACAATCTTTCTAGTCGGCGGAGGTAGCGGGGGACACATAACTCCTCTTTTGGCGATAGGCAAAGAGGTTTCCCAGATATCTCCAGATATTGAGATTATTTTTGTAACTGAGAGGGGCGGAAATTTCGCTAATATCCTGGACACGGAGGCAGTTCAGTCAAAGAAAATATTTGCGGGCAAACTTCGCAGATACCACGGCGTAAGTTTTTGGCGTCAGCTACTCGACATAAAAACCCATTTCCTAAATATCCGAGATGTTTTGTTTCTGATTTTTGGTATAGTTGAGAGTTTTGTCTTGATTATCCGCTACCGTCCGAAAGTCATTTTTTTGAAGGGTGGTTTCGTGTCTTTACCGGTTGGGATCTGCGCGCGTTTATTGGGAGCAAGCTATGTGACGCATGATTCAGATGCCCGTGCGAGTTTGACTAATAAAGTAGTTGGCAAAAAAGCTATTTATAACCTAGTATCTTTATCAGAGAAAAGTCCAACTTATGATCCAAAGAAGACTATGCAAGTTGGCGTCCCTATATCTGACGAGTTTGCCCCGGTAGATCAGAATACAAAGTCGAGCCTTAGGGGTGAATTTGGTATTGATAATGATATGACAGTTATTTTGGTAGTTGGTGGTAGTATCGGTGCTGATAGGCTTAATAAAGCTGTGGCAGAGATTGCTCCAAAACTGTTGGAAAATAGTAAAAAGTTGATGATTATTCACCAGACTGGCAAAAATCAACAAAATTATTACAAGTCTGCCCATGATAGGATTAGATTAGTTGAATTTATTGATAATATGAGCCAATATGGAGCTGTTTCTGACGTTATTGTGAGTAGAGCTGGTGCAACAGCTATATCTGAATTTGCAACTCAGAGAAAAGCTCTTATTCTTGTCCCTAATCCAAACCTAACAGGTGGTCATCAGTTAGAAAACGCTAAATTGTTAGTCGATGCTCGTGCTTGCTTAGTCGCAGAGGATTCGTCTAATCTTGCAGATAATCTATCGCACGCAGTCGAGAAAGTACTTAGAGATGATAATCTTAAAAAAGAACTTGAGACCAATATTGCACAATTTGATTCTTCAAGTTCGGCGAAAAAAATTGCTCAAATTTTGGTGGATATAGACAGTGTTTAGAAAGAAAAAAAGAGAGACAAGGAATCCGCACCTAGGTGTAAGTGAGAACCAGGTCTATTCTTACCGTTCAGCCCGCAAAGACAACGAGAGGCAATTTGACAGAGATACCCAGCCAAAAAAGGAGTCCAAATTCTCTCAAAATCCTAATAGTCTCAGGCTAAAAAGAGTATTTCGCGTAGTATCAGCCCTGTTAATCCTAATGTTCATTATATTTCTAGTCTCTTACGTTAAGTCTGTAGGCAAGCTGACGATAAGTGAAGGTAGTAATACAGCAAAACAACAGGGATATAAGGAAGTTATAGACGAACAGCTCAAATCTAATCCAATAAACAAGAACTTTTGGCTGATTGATCAAAGTACCATAACTGAAAAATTGAAAGATAAATATCCAGAAGTACAGAGTGTATCGTATAGCTACTCCATATTTGATCAGGTAATAAACATCAGAGTTATCATTAGTCAACCACTACTGGCTCTATCAAGTAATGGCAATACTTATCAGGTAGATAGTAGGGGGAGGGTAGTTGAAGAATCATATTCTGGCAATACACTGATAACGCTGATAGACGGAGATAATAGGGAATACAAGAAAGGTGATTTTGCCCTCGTGACTGCGAATTTGAACTATATACACAACATTGTGGAGCAATCCAAGGCTAGATCGTTTGCAATAGAGAGAATGTCTATCGAGCATGGTGCTACAGAGCTATACGTTAAATATCTGAACGATAAATACTTCGTAAAATATAGTCTACTGAATGATCCACGTCTTAGTTTTGGGACATATGTTGTTGCCAAGGAAAAGGCAGGGCAGACTCCCACAGAGTATATAGACGTAAGAGTTGTGGACCGCGCATACATAAAATAGTTTAAGGAGGGGGAGGGTCTTCGTGATCATCCACTTCCTAGATAGTAATAAATAATGAGCAAGCAGTTATTTATTACTTCGTAATATATTAATTTAGTATCAATGATAGAACCCCTGCTTCTCCCTTCTTATGTTCGTAATTTGTTCGTCATGTATTTTACTAAAATATATCCGGGGCAAAGTAAGTCGTGACTATTTTACGACCTGGTTTAAAAAAAGCTAAATATTGACGTAGAGCAGGGGAAACAAATATAAAAATATAAAGCGAAAGAAAAAGCAAATTTACCTGTGGAAAACTATATAAAAGTATATTTTCATATAAAAAGCAAATAATTGCAAATGCCACTTCCGGGGGAGCACCGACTGGAAGGACTGTATAGTTCGGCACTAAACACTGGTGGTGCAGTCGGAATTTAGTAGAAAAATATCAGTAAGTCATCAAAACACTCCCCTGCAGGGAGGTAAGAGTAATCATTCTTACACTATAGTATAAGGTCGCAAAATATACATTGTGCGACATGATGTTTGTATGGCCAAGTGGCATGAACACCCATGTTCTCCACTGTTATTTATAGTAAAATTAATACAATTCTGCTTCTATAAATTTCACGTGTCACTACCTCTCCCTACTAGACCAAGGCTTAGAGAATAATACTCAGGCTAAGTGCATAGCCTATTTATATATACCCATAAAAATAATGTTCGTATTTTGTTCAATTTATTTGGCGAGTTTTGCTTACTAGTAGTTTTCTCTGCTGGCTCTATCACCAAAACGAGTTCTTGGTAATCTTGATAATTCGGGGCTTGTGTCAACTGTCTGAGAAGGCGGTCTTTGTGTTCTTAGTTGTGGCAATAGTCTAGCGTGATCAATTACAGATTGGCGTTGTCTGTCAGGTTTATCTCCATTTGTTTGGTCTTCAGAAGCTACTTCGTTATCAGTAGTATCTTCAGGTATCTGTATGTTCTGAGACTCAATTCGTTTCATTTTTTGGGAGGATCTATGTTCCCTAGGCTTCTTCGAGAGTGTATGTTGCCTTGGCGACTCTTTTGAACTTTGGCTTGCTCTGAAGATTTAGTAAAATAGTTGTCTCTTTAACAAATCGGTTCTTTAGGACTTCTTTAACGATTTCATCTCGGTGAAGTGGTTTTTCAGCTTTCCTCAAAATATCGGTGATAATATCTGATACAGTTCCACGAGAATATCCCCATTCTTTGAGGGCGTATAGTCCTCGACCGATCAAAACAAATCTCTTATCTTTGATAAGCTCATTGTGGATTGCCTGTGTTGTGACGTCTTTTCTCTTGAATTCTGAGCCTTTGATAGCGTCAGCAATTTCGTTGAAGTGCATGTGCTTTCCCTGCTCTTTTAGAATAACGTAGATTTTGTCACGAATATTTTTAGGATTAACAGTTGGCCATTTTACAAGTCCCCAGTGCCCATTAAGTGTTGCAAGATGCTTCGAAGTGCTTGAGAGTGCGGCGGTGTGTTTGTGGTCACTGTGCCCTACTGCCTCGGCAATTTTTTCTACAGGACGAGGTTTGCCAAATTCTTTAATAGAGGCAATAATTTTCTCGACGTTCTCTTCAACATATTTGGCTGGGCTATTCTTTTTAACAGTTACTGTTTGATGGAAATTATCATTGTCCCCCATCAAGATAAGGTCTGGACTCATATCAGCTAAAAATGCTACTCGCGAGACAGTAAGTCGACTTGGTTTTTTCTCACCAGTTAAAGCTGAAGCTAGATCAAGAGTACGCATTACATATCCACTCTCACTTACCTTTTCAAGTAATGTATCTTGAGCTGTATTGACAGCAGAAATTTCGCCTTTTTGTGCCATTTCTTTAAGTTTGGCCACAACAGATTTTTCAAGTTGTCTTACACGCTCACGAGTGATTCCAAGAAGTTCACCAATCTGTTCCAGAGTCTCTTTTCTCTCGAAAAGGCCGTATCGTCGAGCAATTATTTCACGCTCTCTCTCTTTGTCGATGACGCCCAGTATGGCGTTCATGTGCTTTTCGATGGTTTCTTCTCTCATCTTTATTCCTTCTTTAACTGTTTCCCCACCGGAACAATAAACTGATCTTACTATATCACCTATGCATTTATGTGTCAAATATTTTTATACTATTTTTCACCGTTTTTGCTATAACATTATTTTAACACTATTTTCACTGTTAGCGCTAGTTTATTCTCTATTTTTTGAAACGTTTGCGCCGTGGTTTTGGAGTATAGTTCTGCAATATATCAAGAGCCTTTTGCTCATCAAGTGTCTCTGGGTCTGTGCTTTTAGGGACTGGTGCGTTCTTCTTACCATCTGTTACATACGGTCCATAAGGCCCTTTTAGCACAGAAACTCCACCCTTGAACTCTTTGATTATCTTTTTGGAAGCTTCTTTAGCTTTTTCGGCGTTCAATGTAAGCGCTTCTTCTAGGGTTATTGAGAATGGGTCACGAGGTTTTATTGATATGAACTTCTTCCCTATTTGTATATATGGGCCGAATCTTCCAATATTAGCTTTTACTTCTTCGCCGTCATTTGTTTTGCCCAGGAGACGAGGTAATTGGAACATGACTAAGGCTTCGTCTAGGGTTACACTGTCTATTGTCTTGCCTGCTGGCATGGGTGCGAAGTCAGGTTTTATAGATTTATCTTCGGTATCACCTCGTTGTAACATCGGTCCAAATCTTCCAAATCGAGCGTATATAGGCTTTTTATTTTTCGGATCCATACCTATCAGCTTTGCTTGAGAAGTTTCTTGCCTAGAAATAGAAGCGCTTGATTCTACAAGTGGGTGAAATTTTTTATAAAAATCGCCTATCATGTCTTGCCATTTTTCTTTTCCTTCAGCTATCAGGTCAAACTGCTCTTCTGATTTTGCTGTAAAGTTGTAGTCGACAACCATGTCAAAGTGCTTTTCCAGAAAGTCATTGACCATAGTCGCCAGATGCGTTGGGATCAGCTTATTTTTTTCCTGACCGAGAGTTGCTTCTTCCTTACTCTCTTTGATATTACCTGATGAATCTAGAGCTATGGTTAGTATTTGTTGTTTAGTGCCTTCAATGTCACCTTTTTCTACGTATCCCCTTGCTTGAATGGTTGATATCGTAGGCGCATACGTACTTGGTCTGCCAATGCCCAGTTCTTCCAGTTTTTTAACCAGACTTGGTTCTGTGTAACGAGCGGGTGCTTTCGTGTATGACTCTTTGGCTTCTGACAGTACTCTATCTACTTTGTCTCCTTCTTTCATTTCGGGTAGGATAACATCGTCTTTTCCTCGTCCTGAAATGGCAAGAAAACCGTCAAATTTTAATGTTTCGCCCTCAGCAACGAAAGAGTATTTTGAACCTGATGGCAAAATAGTTACTTTAGTTCTGTCCAGTGTTGCTTCGCTCATTTGTGAGGCTACAGCTCTCTGCCAAATCAGCTTGTAAAGCTTATTCTGTGATTCGTCCGAGGCTGGATTTTGATTGTTTATATCTGTTGGACGTATTGCTTCGTGAGCTTCTTGGGCGTTTTGGTTTTTGGTCTTGTATTGTCTAACCTTTATATATTCTTTCCCAAGATTTTTCTCTATATAGCTTGTTATTTTAGCTATGGCTTCACCAGATAAATTGGTACTGTCGGTACGCATGTAAGTTATGTGTCCGGATTCGTATAATCTCTGTGCTAGAGTCATTGTCTGCTTCACACTATATCCAAGACGATTTCCGGCTTCTTGTTGCAGGGTACTTGTGGTGAACGGAGCGCTTGGGTTACGTTTTCCTTCTTTTTTCTCGACTTTTGTCACTCTGCTTTCAGCTGACTTGATTGACTCAAAGAAATCTTTGACTGTCTGCTCGTCTTCAAGCTCTGTATCTAGTTTTGTCTCGAACTCTTCCCCGCCTTTGGCGAATGTGGAGATGACTTTAAATGATTTGTTTGAACTGTGGTCGTTGACTTCTTTTTCCTTGTCTACAATGAGTCTGACGGCTACTGACTGAACACGTCCAGCACTGAGTCCGGTTGCCACTTTTCTCCACAACACTGGTGAGAGCTCATAGCCCACGAGCCTATCAAGCACTCGCCTTGCTTGCTGAGCGTTCACGAGGTCGATATCGACATTTCGTGGATTAGTGACTGCCTTTTCTATAGCAGGCTTTGTAATTTCGTGGAACACGATTCTTTTAGTTGTTTTTGGGTCTAGACCAAGGGCGTGACAGAGGTGCCAAGCTATGGCCTCACCTTCACGGTCTTCATCGCTTGCGAGCCAAACGTCGTCGGACTGCTTCGCTATTTTTTTCAGCTCAGTGATAATTTTCTTCTTATCAGGACTTATCTCATAGGTTGGTTCGTAGTTGTTGTCTTTGTCTATTCCAAGATTTTTTTTGGGCAAGTCGCGGATATGCCCAAAGCTACTCATAACTTTATAGTCTTTGCCTAAGAATTTTTCAATTGTTTTAGCCTTGGCCGGGCTCTCCACTATTACAAGATTCGACTTATTCAAAGTTATCCCTCGCTATGCCTATTCTCAGTGGCTAAAACTAATTTTTCTTCTCGCAATATAGCTTCAGCTATATTTTGTTCAGATAAAATTTGTTTTATTCCCCTGATAATATAACCTATTTGAGTGATAACTTTGAATAAGTCGAATCGATTACTTTTTGTCATTGTGTTTTGGTAGTATATAGGACTTTCGTACTTTCTGCCAGTCCACTAGCTACAATAACTTGCCAAAAGCCTGCCACCTGTATTTCGACGAACGCCATAGCTACCTCTCAAGCCATGTGAGCAGTTTTTGCCTAAGTTCTTGTTAACTATTGAATTTGGCAGAAAGTACGAAAGTCCTATTATGCTGGTTATCAGAGAAGATGCCAAGTGAAATAGTCGTTACTTCTTACAACACCTTTGATTTCAAGCATTGTTAGAGTTTGTTGTACTTGCTCTGGGCCCAAGGTGCTGTGCTTAATAATTTGGTTGGTATCTTTGTGATTTTCTTTGATCAGTTGGATTACTTGTTTTTCAAGATCATCTGCTGGTTCGTATTCACTTCTGTCTATATTCTCTGTGGCGTCCAGCCCCATTATTGATAATATATCACCGACGTTAGTTACTAAATGCGCTCCTGCTTTGATCAAGTTGTTTGTTCCCTGACTCATTGGGCTATCTATTGGTCCTGGAATAGCCATGACAGGTATGCCAAGCTCTAGGGCGTGGTTGGCAGTTGATAGGCTTCCGCTCCTGATGGCTGCTTCTGTTATGAGTAGTGCATCGGAGATCCCGGCAATAATTCTGTTGCGGGCTAGGAAGTGGTGTTTCATCGGGCTTGAATTGCCATCGTACTCACTTATAAGGGCACTTTCAGGATTAGAGCTGATAATCTGCCTTGCAAGGCTTGTGTGTGATCTGGGATATATACTACTGATTGAGCAAGGTAAAACTGCTATCGTTCTGCCCCCTGCTTCGACTGCCCCTCTATGACTGAGACTATCAACTCCCAGCGCTAAACCACTAACGATAGTGAGCCCTGCTTTTGCTAGATCGTATGATAATTTTTTTGTGACTGCGGAGCCGTAGCTACTCACCTTTCTTGAGCCGACAATAGCTATCCTAGGTCCAGAAAATATCTCTCTTGGATCTACTGACAAAGATTTGATATGGATACTTTTAACTGACGGGTTTATATGCTCGAGGAGCCCAATACTAGAGACAGATTTTCCGCTAATGGTTATATAGTTATCTTTTTGCATAATTTACAAATAAGTATTAAAGTATTGACATAACGAAACATTTTTGCTAGAATAGCAAGCAGTAAGGTCCGAGTGGCCTTAAGTACATTTCATACCCCAATGTTAGATTGTTTTAGAGTATTAAATTATGTTATTACCCTCTAATATATTTTATCACTTATCCTTCGGGATAATTGGCTCTAAAACAAACTAATCCCTTTAACCGCTATTTAAGTGAGTATGCAGTACTCTGCCACGATTGCAGATGCGCGAATATCTATCTGCGAGACTGTATTCGACGCTTCACGGGTGGGTTGAAGGGTGGATTGGGCGCGACTCGTTCGTGCCCTGAAATAAGTCTTCAGCGGTGCCCACCCCCACTGAAGACTTTTTTTATTGTCAAAATATGTTATGGTATTTATATGAGCCCCCAAGAGTCAACTGGAGAAATGATCTTTACTGATTTAGAGCAGTTAGTTATTGCTGGACTGCCACCATCCATGCCTATGAGTGAGGCCTGCTCAGCTCTTAAGCTTGTCACAACCTCTTTCACAGAGCATGCTTTAGCTTGGAAAGAGTCTGCTAGAAGTGGTCGTTCCACAATACGTGAACATAAAGCAGGAGCTAAAGTTGCGCGTCAGACAGCTAAAGATATTTGTAGGCTTTTGTCTGAAGAAGAGGTCTGCCAAATACTCGATGCTGAAGAGGTTAAGTACTATATGACAGCACCGGGTAGGCCGTACTTAATAAGTCCAGCTGACGCTTAGATTAAAAAGTTGCGAGTGTCTTGAGGCAGGGAGCCTTCTGAATTTACAAAATCTTTAATAATTTCTGTAGTTGCCAGGGTAGCTTTGTCTAACTTATCTCGTTGCTCTTTAGAGAATTTTTGTAAAACAAAGTCGGCAGAATCAATTTGCTCAGGACTTTTTGGTCCGATACCAGCACGAATTCGACCGAAATCTTCACCAATATGCTGAATAATAGATTTGAGTCCGTTATGCCCTGCACTGCCTCCGCCAGACCGTGTACGTATCAAACCAAAATCAATATCTAGTTCGTCATGAATAACCACAATATCTTTATTCTCTAATTTATAGAAAGCTTTGATCTTCTGGACGGCTTCCCCACTGAGATTCATAAATGTTTGTGGCTTCACTAAAATTACTTTTTTGCCGTCAATGGAGACAGTTGCTATCTGACTTGAGAATTTAACATCGTTCTTCCATTTTGCCCTATGTCCTTTTGCCAACATATCGACACAGATAAAACCAAAGTTATGTCTGGTTAATTCGTATTTTTTACCGACGTTACCAAGGCCAATAACTAGAATTGTTCTATCGTTGCTACTAATTTTATATAGTGAGGATAAAAAATTCGTCTGGGGCATTCTTTGTATTAGGCTCATTAGACCTAGTATACCAAACTTTATTGATCAACTTTATCAACTGAGTCTTTGGGTGGTTTGTGTCGGTCTGTTCGTTCTATGAACCAAAATTTCGTTGCGGTTCCTTGAAATCCGAACTCTTCACGTAGGAGTCTTTCAAGATATCTTTTGTAGCTCCAGTGCAAGAATCCCGTGTGTGAGCCAAAAATTTTGAAGCTTGGGGTTGGGTTGCCTTCTTCTTGTACCATATAGTTTAGTTTTGGATTTCTATTTTTAAGTCCAGCAGGCGGGTGTTTGTTGATGCACTTCGCAAGCCAGTTATTAAGGTCTCTTGTCTTAATGACTTTTGCTCTAGCTTGGTGGATTTCCAGTACTAGATCAAATAATTTAGTGACGTTCTGACCCGAAACACTACTGGTAAAAATGAGCGGAGCCCAGGGTACAAAGTCGAAGGTGTGAGCAATTTGTGGAGCAAGTGAATCCCTAGTGTAGGCGTCTTTGTCTATGGAATCCCATTTGCTCACTACAAGTACAAGGCCCTTTCCGGCTTCTTTAATCATGCCTGCTAGTTTTTGATCAAGTGCAGAATTAAGCTCGTTGGCATCCATTAGAAGCAAACAAATCTCAGACTGTTCAATAGCTGAGATTGAGCGAATAACGCTAAATTTTTCAATACCTGTTTCTATCTTGCCACTACGCCGGATACCTGCGGTGTCTATAAGCTCGATAGTTTTTTGATTGTATTTGATATCGAGCTTGTTGGCATCGCGAGTGGTCCCTGCCCTATCTGCTACGATAGCTTGTTGCTTTTTGGCGAGTGAATTAAAGAGTGCGCTTTTGCCTACGTTGGGTCGTCCAATAAGACTAACAGTGATAGTGTTAGGGTCTTTGTCAAAAGTTTTCTTTGGAATTTCGCTGATTAATTTATCAAGTAGATCTCTGATTCCTCTGTTCTGACTGGCAGTTGTTAGGAATATATCTTTTATCCCAAGTTTTTTGTATAGCTCAGGTTCTGGCTTTTTGACCTTATCGATTTTATTTACGATGAGATAGACTTGTTTTTTACTCTTGAGGGCTAATTTAGCTACACGCCGGTCTTCTTCGCTGATGCCAGCATCTGCTTCGATAACTACCCAGATGATGTCTGCACTATCGGTTGCTTGCAGGATTTGTTCTTGGATTGTGAACTCAAAATCATCCTCAGCATCTTTCATACCAGCTGTATCTATCAGCCAAAAGCTATGATTGTTGTATTCAGATTTTGCCCAAACACTATCACGGGTGGTCCCTGCCTCTCGTGCAGTTATGGCTTCATTTTTTCGTAGCACAGAGTTAAATAGACTAGACTTGCCGACATTTGCACGGCCCACGATAGCGATAATAGGTAAGGTTTTTGAACTCATTTACTACATTATAACCTCTGATGGACATCTTGACAAGTAAAAAAATTTGTTCTAAAATAATAAAATTATGTCAGAATATGTTGTTTCGAAATATGGCGGGACTTCAATGGCTCAACCTGAAGTCGTTGCGTCTGTTGTTGAGTCGGATCCACGTCAGAAAGTTATTGTTGTATCTGCTCCTGGCAAATTGCAAGGTGATGATACAAAAGTTACCGATCTATTGATTGGCTATGCAGACAAGGTATATGGCAACAAAGAAGATCCGAAAGAAGAACGAGATGAAATTGTTGAAAGGTTTGTCTCGGCATATAGCTCCCTGGGTGAAAGGGATATTTCAGTACTGAAAGATGATTTAAATGATCAGCTTGAGGAACCCACTGCCCATATCTTCCCTTCCAAGGATGCAATTCTTTCTATTGGAGAAGAATTCAGTGCTAAATTTTTTGCACGGCTGACTGGCACTAGATATGTTGACCCTCAGTTCTTTCGATTTAATCCCAATGGATTTGATCGGTCTAAGTCAGAAAAACTTATACTGGAGAGAGATTTATTGAGTCAGCCAGATAAAATAATAGTTCCGGGTTTTTATGGCTATCATGAAGCTGGTAATGTACGCTATGTATTTGATAGAGGTGGCTCTGATCGGAGTGGAGCAATATTAGCCGTAGCCTTGGGCGTTGATTACCAGAACTGGACAGATAAGAGTGGAATTTTTAGTGGCGACCCTTCGGTTGTATATAATCCAGCAGTTATACCTGTGCTGACTCGGGATGAGCTACGAGAAGGTGCTCATGGAGGAAATCCTGTACTGCAAGGCGACACAATAGTTGATTTAGCAGGAAGCAATACAGTCGTGAATATTAGGAATACATTTGACGCAACCGCTGAAGGCTCTTTGGTTGTTCCCTCCCGGGAAGACCAAGAATTCGATCCAGAGAATATAGTAGTTGCTGTGACTGGCCGTGATGATGCAACTCAATTGACAGTTAGAGATATGGGTATGTCATCCAGGGTTGGGTACGTTGAGTCCCTGACTAAGAAATTAAAAGATGCTGGTGTGTCTTTGCAACACGTGCCAACTTCACAAGATACTCTTTCTATTGTTATCCACGATAACCCAGAATCAGACCTAGACAGATTAGCTGAATTGAGCAAATTCGTAGAAGGACATAGTGCAAGTGCAAATCCAAAAATAACTGTTGAGAAAAAAGGGATGGTTTATTTAATAGGAGAAGGTTTGCGGTCTGCTCACTATCAGCAAGCAAAAGCTATTAGAGCAATGCAGATAGCTGAGAGTCTAGGTATTGCAATAATGCCGGTTATAGCTCCGAACAGCCCAAGTATTGCTTTTGCAACAGAGCGAGGAGAAGTTGACAATCTTGTTCGTGAAATTCATAAAAAAGAAATTGAAAAACTCTAATCTTCTAGTATTTTGTAATCATCTTGAAAATTGAGATCGTAATTACCTAAACTCGTTCGGTGGAGTTTTGTGACTTTGTAGCCAAGTGCTTCAAAAGTTCTACGGATCTGGCGATTCCTACCTTCGTACATAGTTATACTGAGTTCGCCCGGGTTCTTTCCTCTATCAATTATGAATTTGCTCAGTCCGTCGTCAAGAGTAATCCCTTTGTCGCTGATCATTTGTTGGTGCAGTGGCTCTAGATTTTTATCTAACGTAACATTATATATTTTAGCTTTGTGGTATTTTGGGTGAGTTAGTTGATCGATGATATCCCCGCTGTTAGTCATTAGTACCAGCCCAGATGAATCTTTATCTAGTCTGCCAGCTATCTTGAGCTCGCTAAAAGACTGGGGTAACAGGTCGTAAATGGTTGGACTGCCCTGCCCATCTCTACTGCAGACATAACCGGTAGGTTTGTTAAGAACAATTACTGTTGTCTTTTCTGGCTCTGATATCTCAGATACAAGCGAATATTGTTTGTTTGTTTTTGGATCAGAAAGTTCTATAACGTCGCCGGACTTAAGCTTGCATCCTAGCTCGGCATCTTTTTGGTTGACTGTTATAAGATTTTTTTCTATCAGACTGTCGACGTATCGCCTTGATAAGCCTGTTTTATTAGCAATAAATTTGTTTAGACGTATATCTTTCAAAGCGAAATGCTACTGTTAGGATCTGGGGCGGGCGCTGGTGTAACAGGTACGGATGGTGTTGTTGGTGGTTGTTCTACTTTACCTTTCGGGCTTATTACGGAGTTAGCTGGTGGATTTTCTAGTCCCGCCTTGGCTTGTTCTTTAGCGAGTAATTCATTGAGATCAGGCTTTGAGTTAAGGTCGTTGATTGGATTGATGGTCTTTCTGCCGTCTTGGTCCTCTATAATTCCTCCGGTGTTCGTTGGAGGGGGCGGTACTGTTTCCGGTTGGAATGAAGGTGGTGCTTGCGTTGGCGAGATCACTACAGGGTCTGGGACTGCATATGGATCTTCCTTTTTGGTCTCATCAGGTTTGGTTGACTCTTCTTCTTTTGGAGCAGGTGCTGATTCTGTTGTCGGTGTAATAACGCTACTTAGTTCCCCGCCGTTTGCAACAGTTGGTGCTGTTGAGGTTATTGTTGCGTCACTTCCGGTTGATTTTATTTCTTTTTCTAATTCTTTTTCTACATCTTCTAGAGCTTCATTTAGGCTTGGGCCAATAGCTGGTGTGGTAGGAGTCTCTGATTCGTTGTTTTGCCCTGGAAGCTCTGGTTTTGCCACAACTGGCTCGTCAGGTTCTGAAGTGCTAGATTGTGAATCGTCTGAGCTTGTTGGGCTATTGTCATCAGTAGGAGCTTGAACTGATGGTGAGCTTACTCCTGGTAGAGATCCTGCAGTGTCTTCTGCTGTGGCAGTATCGTCTGGCAGGTTGACTTGAATTGGTGAAGCTGGTTGATCGGTGGTAGCGTTGTCCGCAGATGGTATTGTTGCATCGGTTGAGTTAGTGGCTTGCTGATCGTCAGCTACTGGGGGTGTTGTAGACGTAGGGCTTTGAACAGGCTCACTAGGAGTGGGAGGAGTTTCGGGGACTATACTCTCAGGAGTCGGTGATTCAGAAGGAGTTACTATCTCTGGCTCTGGAGTGCTAGCTATTTCTTCTGATGGGTTCGCAGACGTATCGGCACTAGAAGTTGATTCTGTGACTTCTGGTGTTGGTGGAGTTGCTGGGACTATTTCTGGTGCCTCTGTAACTGGTATCGAGCTAGCGACTGGTTCTGGTTGAGGATTGGTCGCAATCTCAGGTTGTTCCTCTGACGTTTCTGAAGTTGTTGGAGTAGGTTCTTCTTCTGTTGCAACTGGGCTTAGTGCAGGTGTATCGTCAGTAGTCTCTGTGCTTGAAGTGTTTGCTGGATCTTCCTGATCACCCAGGACTTCTTTCACTGTCTTGACAACGTCTTCGAGAGTGACTTGTGATTTTACAAGGTATTTGTCAGCACCTAATTTGTTGGCTCTTTCCTGGTCTTCTGCTTGTGATAAGGCGGTCATCATAATAACTTTGGTATTTTGGGTTTCAGGAGCGTTCCTGAGGATATCAAGCATATCAAAGCCACTGATTTTAGGCATCATGACATCAGAAACTATAAGTTCAGGCTTTTCTTTGACTGCAAGTGCAAGTGCTTCTTCCCCGTCTTGAGCAAAAACTATCTCGTAACCTTCAGCTGACAAGCGTGCACCATAGATCTCTCTAAGATTGTTGTCGTCTTCAACCAGCATTATTTTTGTCATATTTTTGATCCCACTCTTTTCATTATTAAAATACTTACGGTTATTGTACCACATTCTCCTGTTTTGCAACACTTACCGGCTGGGGGTTGGTTTGAGGGTTTTGGTTGATTGCATTTTGGGCTTGGGCGTAGTCTAGCCGTGGTAGATTTATGAAGAATGTGCTTCCTTTGCCCACTTCACTTTCTGCCCAGATTGTTCCACCATACAATTCAACAATCTTTTGACATATGAATAATCCTAGGCCCGTTCCGCCGATGGTGCGTGTTGCTGAATTATCGACTCTATAGAATTTCTGAAAAAGGTGCTTGAGGTCTTCTTTTGGTATGCCAGGGCCAGTGTCTTTGACAAAAATCTGAATAATCTTTTCGTCGCCGGTAAGACCGAGGCTCACCTTCCCGCTATCAGTGTATTTAACTGCATTGTCAAATACATTTGTTATGACTTCGCGGATTCTATCTGGGTCTACCATTACGTAATAAACAGGTTCAACATTCTGAAGATACGAAGTTGTCGCTGTTGTATCTGTAGTACCACTGTGCGGGGTGTTCATGATAAGCTCTACTTCTAGTCCCTTTTTTTCCGCAGAAAAGTGTAGATCCTGACTAAGCTTTTCGATAAAGTCTCTCATCTCTACTGCGGTTGGATGGCTTGTCAATCTGCCATCTTCCGCTTTTGCACTTGTGAGTAAGTCCTGAAAAAGTTTGCCGAGGTGTTGGGTACTTGAATGGGCTTTATCTAAGTAGTCACGAGCTTTGGAATCAATCGTGCTGACTTTGTCATTCATAGCTAGGGCTAGGTATCCCTCTATAGCTGCTACTGGTGTGCGCATCTCATGACTAGCTGTTGAGATAAATTCGGCTCTTTGTTGCTCTTGTTTTTTCTCTTGAGATACGTCGCGAAGCACCGCTATGGCTCCGACAACATTATCATGATGAGGCGGTACTATAGGTGAAATCACTAGAGAGATGTAGCGTTTCTGGCTATCTTTGCCGAGGATCTCTACCGTAGCACTATAGTCTTTTTTATCCGCTAAGACTTTCCTGAAAGGGTGATTTACGAAGTCAACACTTTTGAGGGATTTACTGTCTTGCATGATATTAAGCACGGCTACACCATCAAAGCCTAATGCTTCTTTGACAGACCAGCCTACTATCTCAGAGGCTTTTTTGTTAATCAAGCTGACATTACCGACTTTGTCGATTACGATGATACCGTCTGCTATGGATTGGATAAGTATCTCGGCTTGTTTTTCTTTGCCCATAATCTCGCCTTTGAGATTGATTATTCTCTGGCTTTCCTGATCTATATATTGGTTTCTCCAAGCAAAAAAGGACATGATACAAACTACATAGGTGACGATTACTGCTCCTATAGCTAAGATGTCAAAACCACCTTCTTTGGTTAGTACAGGAAGCATGATTATCAGGTATGTCGTGGTCAGAAGCCCAGACCCGATTATTGGAAAAATTCCGATTGTACCGGTGAAAAAGTACATTATCAAGAGGATAAAGTAATACCAAGAGTGCGCCCACCCAGTTACACTGAGCAGATGGATTACCCCAGCTAGTTGTATCAAGGAATAGATAAATGCTGCAAAATTTATGCCATTTATCCTTTCAAAATATCTGTAAAGTGTGACCCGAAATAACAATATGGATATACCAATTACCAGGGTAATTAGATCCATTCCCCACTCTTCTGCTAGGAAATTGAGGCTAGGTATAAACATCGCTCCAAGAGAAAGAACGATGACAGTAATAGCGTTAAGGTTAATCCACCAGGCATAGCCGATATACCACCTTTTATCGACAGCTTCCATCATGACCTAGTTATTATATCTTAAAAACACTTATGTTTTAATAGGCCTCTCTCAAAACCCCTCTCAACCCTAAACTACCCTTTCTGGTAAAACCCAGGCAAAGTTTCGCACCATGCCTATGGGCATGCTTTGTCGCTTTGCCTGGGTTTAAAACTCAGAAAATATTGATTTTATGATTTGAGGGGGGTTTGAAAGAGGCCTAATAGATTTTGGGTAGTTGTTGCCAATCTGTAGTGTAGCTAGGGCTAACATCTCTTTTTCTAGGCAACCACTTCTTCGATATGTCTTGTGTTGCATAGTGGATTTTTTCTCTGCCATATCTTTTGTTGATGCTATCTACATTTTTCATAAAACTATTCTTATCACTCTGTGACAGAGTTTCGTCACGGTCAAATAGGCCTATTTGTGGTATTTTTGCCTCGGACACTAAATCTGATAACACTACCCCAGCACGGTGGTACTGAACATGACTGTCGAAAATATCTAAAAATAATTGATTGGCTACGGATATCAGTTGGCCAGTATTTGATGACGGGTAATTGAGTTGTAGTGATTTGGAATTTTTGGAATAATTATTTTTAAATCTACTTGAAGTGACAAAAATAGATATTCGCTGAGCTATTTGCTGATCTTTTCTGAGATTAAAGCCTGCCCTCGCTACGAGGTTGGCTATTGCTGACTGTACGTCATTGATTTCATTTGTGTCATGTCCAAATGTGCGAGTAGCGCTAATCATCTTTTGGGGCTTTGTGGTGACTTTTATGTTGTAGCATGCGGTGCCTTTGAGCTCTAAGAATAATCTTTCTCCCATCACAGATCCAGTTATTTGTCGGATTTTGGACCTGCTGGCGTTTGCTATATCTAGTGCATTGCCAAAGCCTTCTATACGGAACTTTGGAGCGTTCTTACGCCCAATCCCCCAGATATCTTCAATCTTTATCTCTCTCAAGCGTTCATCTTGTGGTTTAAGGATGGCAACGCCGTTTTTGTTAGAGATTTTTTTGGCGAGTTCGCTGGCTAGTTTTGCGAGTGTTTTGGTTGGTCCAATGCCTATTGATACCGGGACGCCAATATGTCGAAATATCATATCGCGTAACTCTCTGCCCCACCGCTCATAGTCGTCTATTTTGATATCAGAAATATCTAGAAATGACTCATCAATTGAATAGACCTCCATGATTGGTATTTGACTGGATAATAGTTCTGTTATGCGCCTAGATATATCACCATATAGATGGAAGTTGGCAGAAAATAAAACGACGTTGTTCTCTTCAATAGTGTTTTTATACTTAAACATTGGTGCCCCCATTGGTATACCAATAGCCTTTGCCTCATTGCTTCTGGCAACAGCACAGCCATCGTTACTGCTCATGACGACGACCGGCTTATCCGCTAGATCAGGGCGAAAAATCCTCTCGCAAGATACAAAGAAATTATTACAGTCGACAAGTGCAAAAATTTTCTCTTTTGTCACTTTTTTCCTCTGCGAAGGTGTATGGTAGCTGTCACTACACCCCATGGTTCAGTTTGACTAGCGAATTTCTCTAGGGAAAATTGATCATCAGCGATTACTGCGACTAAGTCGCCCTTTTTCGGCGATAGTGCGCGGTCAATTATGGCAATATCATTTTTATAGATGCCAATATCTTCCCACTGCGTGGCCTCTACATTGAATAAATAGGTGCTGACACTTGATCTGATAAGTAGCTTGTTGAGATCGAGCGGTGTGCTGTCGGCATCTAAGCTAGCGTTTGGAAACCCCTTGTTTATGCGAACATTATCCATACCTATATAGTACTCAGTATATGGTCCACAGTAAACAAATGATCAAAGTCTAGATTTCAATTTGATCGATAAACCCTGCAAGTTCTACGGGTGTAATTTCTGCCTTTATCAGGTAGCCGTCGGCATCTTTTTCTATAGATTTGCGAGTTTCTTCGTCATGCTCTAGGTTGGTGGCTATAATGATTTTGCTTTTGATCTCTGGATGTTCATATTTTATTTTCTTCAAGATATCAACACCTAGGATCCCCGGAACCATGATATCGAGCAAGATAATATCGAAATTGCCTGTGAGTGCTTCTTCTAGGCCTTTGTCGCCTGATTCGGCAACAGTTACCATATATCCAGCTTGCAAAAGCGCTCTTTTATAGAGTTCGCCGATGAATTTCTCATCTTCTATAATCAGTATTTTCTTTGCTTCCATGGGTTAATTCCTATTTAGTCGATGGTTTTTTATCCAGCCATGACTGCCTCTAATTATAGACTGGTCATCTGTATTTTGACTAGCAACCTCACTATATCTGTGAAGGGTAAAAGTAAATTCACTACCAGAGCCATCTTTACTCCTTGCTGAGATCACCCCGCCATGTGCGTTGACAATAGCTCTACAGATATAGAGACCAAGTCCCGTTCCTGCGACGCGAACTTTGTTGCGATGGTTTCGTGAAAACTTTTCAAATATGTGTGGCATGACAGACTCTGGTATTCCTTCACCATGATCCTTGACGGTGGTTTCGATAAATCCTTCGCTATTGAGCTTCGTAGAGATATCAATATCTGCTGTTGTTTTGCTACTGTATTTGATTGCGTTATCAATGAGGTTGACTAAGACTTCAGTTATTGTTGTAGGGTCTGCGCCAACTGATGGTAAATTATCTGGGATCTCCAGATTTATTTTTTTATCAAAAACTTCTGCTCTGGTTTTTGTCTGTACGACGACTCTTTGGAGGAGTTCAGACCAGTTGGTTTCGCTGAGGGTAAGCTTTAGCTCTTGCTTATCAAATCGAGCTACATGCAGTATATTGCTGACAAAAAATGACAGACTATCAACGGAAGCGCGCATTCTTTTTACATAGTCTCTGAGTTCGTTGTTGTCGCCTGTTTCTTGCTCCATAACTTCTGCGTAACCGCGAAGAATTGTTAGCGGTGTTCTGAGTTCGTGGACTGCAAGAGCGATGAAGCTAAAGGCATCTTCTTCTGCAGAATATTTGTCGAGTTGATCAAAGAAGCAAAGCAATGTGTCTGTTCCGGCGGAGCTGTGCTTGCTATAGCTGGCAGAAAGGTCATAGTAGTGATAGTCCTCGCTATTCTTGCTGGCAAGACCCACACGCGACCAAGATTTGCTGTCAGTGACTTGGTTGGCTCCACTTGTCTTTAGCCACTCAACGATATCGTTACCAGCTTCGTCTAAATTAAATACTTCGTTAAATTTTTTGCCGACAACTGTGTCAGCTATGTTCGCAAGTTGGCTAGCGTGAGCGTTAGATAACTTTATGTTTCCTTCCTGGTCGATACCGATAATAGGCATTTTTATAAGATCTAGTATTGGCTCGGTGGTGTTTTTTGCAACTTCTGACTTAGTATGGGTTCCTGATAAATCATATATTTGCCTCACGACAGTACTGGTAAGTTCCCTGCCCAGGTGTATCTTATCTAGGTTGGGAGCGGACGCAGACTTATTTTTGGGGTCTACATGATAGACAGCACTGGCTATAAAAGATAAGGGTTTGGTGATGGTTTTATTGAGTAACACACTTATAACAAGGCTGAAAATAGTCATAACGGTTACAAAGACGCCTAGCCTGACTAGAAAGCTAAATTCAGTGTATTTCTCTAGCCCAAGCCACGCCAGTATAGCGACGCCTGCGATTAACAGCAGTGAGAATAAAATAATGCTTTGCGTTTTATCAATAAATTGCTGTAAATTACTTTTGCTCATTGATGTTTATTCTCAGGGAGTTACTTTTACCGAGCCGATACTATCAACTAAGGTGACCCAAGTCTGCCCTGGGTTTAGTGTGATCGGTTTGCCGGCTGCGTCGGTAAATGTGTACTGTGATTTTGTATCAGGTTTGGACCACTGGCCTTGGGTAACTATGCCGTCTTGGAATACAAAGAGCGCACCGATACCCGTGGTGCGATACTGCGAATAAATTCCTTGTGTTTTATAGTCCGTGGCGATAACGACTACAACTTTGGGGTTGAGCTGTGCGCCACTTCTGTGATCTGTGTGAGGTTTGCCAGCTTGTGAGCGTAGATATGAGTTACTGGCTTGGTTGTAATCAAAATGAGGGTTATACAAGAATCCAGACAGGTTGAGGTCAATTGCCTTAGCACTAGGGGTTGGGTTGGGTGTTTCTTTATCTTTCCTAGCAAATCCTTTTGCATTGCTGGTGTTGTAGCCTCTTGACGTGGCTGCCTGATTCAGAGCAGCGATTGATGTGTATAAGTTGTGTGGAGCATAGCGATCACTAACTCTAGTAAATGCACCGCCGTTAGCGCCGTGGTCAAGGTCTTTCAAGCCAACGTTTCTCAAATGTGCCAGTCCGTCTGCGCTACCACCTGCGTGTACAAAAATTGGGTCAAGCGGTGCTACAAATTCAACATAGTATGGCCTAACAGATCTGACTGGCCCAATATAATCAGGCTGAGTCTCTAGAAAAGACGCATTGAATCGAGTTATCCCACCTTCGGCGATAGCTTCGTAGACGATGCCTGCGTCTTTTAGCCCTGCTTGTGGTCGAGCATCTGGGCTATTTTCTATCTGTATAGATATGACAGGTCTTTTATTGATATCCGGCGCGACTTGAACTCCCGTTAATTTAGAGGCTTCTGTGCTTGGCTTTGGTGCCTCAGGAGCTTTAGCTACTGGTGCTGGGCTAGCAGACTGTTTTGGCTTGTCGCTCTTGATAAGAAAGAACCAAATTAAAGCAAAAGCAACAATTACCCCAAGTATCAGAGATAGTATTATAATCTTCTTTTTCTTTGGATCATCTGGGAGGAATTTGATTTTATTTTTTGGTGGGGTCTTTTGCCCAGGTAATATTCTGGGCGCTATATCTTCTTGGTCTGAGCGAGTGTTAAAAACGTCTTTATCCATATTTATTTTACCGTAAGGTTATCTTGAGCTAATTTTATCATAAGCTTTTTAAGAAGTAAATGGCTAGAGAGCTTGGAGTTGCTGGTCTATTCTAGCTAGAACTTTTTCTTTGCCTAGGACGTGGAGTGAGCCTGTGAGTTCTGGGCTGGCAGGAGATTGGGTGGTGGCTATACGGATTAGGCTAAATAGCACAGCTGGTTTTTCACTTGTTGATTCTAGTAATTTGTTCAGTCTTTCTTTGAGGTCTTCAACTGAGAAATCACTCTGTTCTAGACTGTCTCTTGCTTTTTCCAGGAGCTCTTTTAGCTGAGGTGCTTCGTATTTTTTAAGCTGTTTGTGGCCACTAATTAATCCTGGATTAACTGGTAGGTCTGCAAAGAAAAATCTTGTCAGTTCTGGAAGTTCTGCAAAATACTTAAGCCGTTCTTGAACTAGGGCAAGAACTTCTTTTCTGTAGCTTTCGTCTGTCTTTTTCGCCTCTTCTGGCCAAAATATAGTCACTTTTTCATAGAGATCATTAAGCGATAAGTTACGGATGTGGGCACCATTGATCCAGAGCAGACGACGTTCGTCGAACTGCGCCCCGCTTTTTTGAATTCTGCTAAGATCAAATTTTTTGATCAGCTCATTTACAGTAAATACTTCTTGCTCTGTTCCATCGTTCCAGCCTAATGTGGCTAGAAAGTTGATCATTGACTCTGGTAAATAACCTTCATCTCGGTAATCAAGGATATCTTTTGCCCCATCTCTCTTGCTGAGTTTTTTGTTACCCTGCTCGCTCATGATGTGTGGCATGGTCGCCATGACTGGTGGTTTAATCTCTAAAGCCTCGTATAGGTTTAGGTATTTAGGCACGCTGGCCAAGAATTCTTGACCACGTATTACATGGGTAACTTTCATCTCATGATCGTCGATAATATGGCAGAAGTTGTATGTTGGGAATCCGTCAGATTTAAGTAGAATGAAGTCGTCAATTACTTCCTCGCCACTGTGGAGGTCGCCCATTACTTCGTCGTGCCAGCTATGTTCTTTTGGGTTTGATTTGAATCTGAGTGGTTTTGAGCCATCCCATACAGGCGGATTCTCTGGGCGGTGATTTCGATACAAAAATGGTTTCTTCTCTTTTTTAGCTTCTTCTCTGAATTCTTGAACTTGCTCGGGTGTATATGGATCAGCATATGCTCTACCAGAATCTATCAGTTGCTGAGCATATTTCTTATATGTATCGAGACGTTTGCTTTGAAAGTACGGTCCTTCGTCCCAGTTGAGACCCAGCCACTTTAGGCTCTCCTGAATATGATCAACACTTCCCTGCACTTCGCGGGCTTGGTCTGTATCTTCTATGCGTAGAATAAATGTACCGCCTGCTTGTCTGGCGATAAGCCATGCAAAAAGAGCTGTTCGGATGCCTCCAACATGCAAAAACCCTGTAGGGCTCGGCGCAAATCTAGTTCTTACATCACTCATTAACGATAATTATAACAGATAGAACGGACGGTTTGTCGAATTGTCGAGATCTTTTAATTATCTTCCGGAGAGTCTTTTTGGGGGTATGTATCTTTTATTGTCTGCTCAGCTTGTTTCCGGTATTCTCTAGGGAGAGAATCGACTACTTCTTTGAGGTAGCTTTTGCCCGCTCTTTTTTCGTTCACTAAACTTACTATTGTCTCAACGATATTCTTATAAGCATCATGTGCATCATGTGCTGGTTGTTTGAGGCTCATTGTCGCCGCAGATAGCATATGATCGGCTAGACCAATTGCGAATCCAAGTAGCGCCTTTTGGGCTGGGTATGCTGGGTATTTCCCGATAAGTGCAGTTGCTTGCTCCACACTTCTAGGGTTTGGAGTCTTTTCGCTACCAAGTATTTTGAATACAAGCTTGAGGCTATCGTAGTCACTAGCAACTAGGTCTACAACAGAACTCGCTAGTCTGCCCTTAAATTCTTGGTCTCTAGGTAGATTATCGATATCCATATCTGCTAGTCTTTCGCCGATAAGTCGATCTTTATTTGGTGTTCCTTTTGGCAGAAATTCCTTCATATCACGAGCAACTTCTATGATTTTACTAAGACTGGATTGTTGCTTTGGTATAGATTTTGCAGCCTGGATAGCTAAGTCATAAATCTCTAGTGCTTTTTCAGGAGATTCGGTGTTATTAGCCAGAGTGCGGGCACGATCAGATATGTTCGCATAACTAATGTTTAGCTGGGTTTCCGTGTTCCAATGTCTCCCCATACTACCTAAGGCTTGGGTGGCATCGCGCAAACAAGTAAGTGCAATAACTTCACCTTCGTCTCCAGGTAAATGATCTTCAGCTATATGAGAGATATTAATTAAGAAGTCCGCCTTCCTAGATTTTAAGTCTGTACTTTGCGTTCTTGTGCTGTCTTCATATTCGGTGTTCATGTGTTTTGCTAAACTCCAAGCGTTAGTGATGATCGCCTTCTTCCGGACAACAGCTAGATCTTTCTCAACCAGGTTCTTTAGAGTTGTTAGAGTATCTCTTGTATCAGTTGAATTACCAACTTCGGTGATAATCTTAGTTGCTTGGTTGACGAGCTTACTAACAAGACCATTTCCGTCGTTTTCTTTTGGTAGTAATGTAGCCGAATCAGCTATCTTTAGTAGTAGTGTTGCCTTATCGGCCGTATCAGCCATGTCTTTCGTAAGATGAAATGCATCGTAGAGAGTTCTCTGCAGGAATTCTCTGGTTTTATCACTAGGTTCGTTGATCTCTTGTGTGCCATCTATCATGTCTGACAGAGCTTCAAAAGCAATAGTGGTTGATTCTTTGATCTCTGGGTGCTTAGCAATATCTCTTGCTAATTTCCCAGTGATACCTAGCATATCCAAAATTTCTTTTTCTGATCTGCCTTTTGCACTTTCGGATTTTACGGAGCTATGTATGTCTCTGAACATTTCTCTTATAGCTTCTAATTTTTCTTCAGGATCACTTATCTGTAGACATGCTTGTTGCGCGTCTTCAAGAGTTGACTGTATCCTTGAAGGCTTATTAGGGCTGTCATCAGTTATCTCGAAATGCACGCAAGCTAAGTCAGTTAGTCCTTCCGCTTTCAATTTAGGGTCTTTTATATCGTTCGCGATATCTATAGTTTGCCCTAGTATCGGTAATGCCTGCATGGTAGAAAATTCCTCTGGAAGGTCGTTATGAAAACTGTCTAAAGTTTCTATAATGGCACGTACTTTTGAAGTTTTGTCAGTAATAGCCATAGCAGACTTTAGTGCTAGTCTTTTAGCTATCCCAATATTTTCTGGAATGTGAGTTTTGATGGCACTGAGATTTTCAACAATAGATATGTTAATACGCCAGAAATAATCATCATAATTATCAGTTTGTTCGTCACCTTTTTGTTCTTCTGGTAAGTGGGCTCGGAGCTCTACTGCTTCACCAAAAGCACTGTCTAGCTTAGATAGAAGGTCGTTTGTGTCCTGCCAAGTTTGCATGCTTGGTTCAAGAGCACCCATTTCATCGAACACTACACCCGCTGCTCTAACTATAGCGCCATTACCAAATAGAAGTCTGGCTTTGATATCAAAGTCAGGATTTTCAGGACTAGTAAGCGTGGCACTACCTTCCATAATTAGCTATAGTATTGCACAAAAATATAAAATCGTCAACTAGATGTCTTGACTAAATTTCTATAGGCTTTCGGCGATTTTGAGGAGTTGATCAGCGCCAAGGCTGGTCCCGCCTTCGATACTGTAGAGGATTCCTCCGTCTACCCAGACAGCGCTATTATTCTCGTAGACATACACGGTCTTGCCGTTTTGTTGGTATGTCTGGAAAGGCTTTGATGATGCGAGCACTTGGTTATTGAGTAATGACTGGCTGGACCAATTGCTGGCTTGCTGAGTTAGCTTGTAGTTAGAATCATTTGAATTTGATTTGTAGGTTAGGGTTACTTTGCCTGGTTCAGCCTTGATCGGTCCGGCTATACCAAAACCTGTCGGTTGGTAAGCTGGCAAACTGGCAGGAATACTAGCCTGCAAACTGGCCATTTTGACTTTCACAGCAGGTACTGCCTGATAGACGCCAATAACGAATGCTGACAACAAGACGACACTTGTCAGAGAAGTTCTTGCTCTCGATCCAAAAGGATGGAAAATCTTCTTGATGCGACTGGCTGGTGATTCGATTGCTTGAAGCTCGTGGATATGGCTAGAAGCGTCTTTGATAGCTTCTTCGAATGGATCAACGACACGGGCTTTAAACTTGTCTTCGAGCTCTTGTATGGTCAGTGGAGGCGCACTGTGTATGTGGTCTTCAGGTTTTTTCACTGTGACATTGGCGTGGACTTTCTTTACAGGAGGGGTTTCGGCGCTTGTCGAGTGTTTGTGAAATTTCTTTATCATCTCACTTCTACCAGTAGCATGGCCTGATTTTGCTATAAATTCACCTGGTTTTGCTTTGTGTGTGCTTGTGACATGCTGAGTTGATGGCTTACCAATGCTTCGAATTAAAGTATTTGACCTTTCGGGACGACGTGCTGTGTGGTTGATTTTAGCCTTACTAACTCGATGTTGGTGAGATATGGTGTTGGTGGTGTTCACTGCTTTGCCGACAAAGCCGTCAATTTTATCTCCGCTTTGGACTTCAATCTTTACAGGACGCGGATTACTGCCCAAGACCTGACCACTTTTCATGTTATAAATTTTACCGTTGATCTCTACCGTTGATCGTGCGTCACTCATTTTTTATTTTTCTTTCAAATATTTTAGATACTCTTATCATATAATTTTGCTAAGGTCCATGTCAAACTCTTTTAAGCACCTTATTATTATCTGAAATCCTTGAAATATGCCGAAAAGTGCGAAAGCCTTATGTGGTAAGATAACAGTTATGGAATTTCTCGATCCGGAATATAAAAGACGCCACAATATAATACTTGTCTTGGGTCAAGGGCTCGTCGGGATTGCGGTTGTTACGGCCGCCTTGCTACTAGTCCTCAAGGCATATGGTTTTGACTTAGACCGTAAAACAGGTGAAGTTATTCAAAGTGGCCTCGTATACGTTGACAGTGCTCCAGACAAGGCGAATATTCGAATAAATGGCAATATTCACTCAGATAAGACAAACACTCGGTTTACTTTGCCAAGCGGTAGCTATAACCTACAGCTTGAGAAAGAAAATTACAGAACTTGGCAGAGACAATTTGACTTAGAAGGTAGTGCTGTTGAGCGATTTACCTACCCAATGCTGATACCAAAAGATCTAAAGCCAGCAGTTGTGGATTCAAGTACCACTATGAACTTTCTGTTCAGCCAAAGTCCGGATCGTAAATGGCTCGTTGTGAGTGAGAATTCAGAGCTCACTTCCCTAAAAGACTATAATTTAACTGATTTGACGGAAAATAAGTTACCAAAATCTCGTTCTTTTGCTCTTCCTGCTGGAATATTCGAAAAAGCTACATCAACTAACCAATTTGAGGTGATAGAATGGTCCAACAATAATGCCAACTTCTTAGTAAAACATACCTTTGACGGTAAGATAGAATACGCTCTTTTAAATAGAGACGAACCCGCCAAATCCTTTAACCTTAAAACTGTCGGTACTATTGACGGCGAAGTCAGCCTGCTTGATAAAAGTGCGGATAAATTACTGGTATTTAACAAGACTTCCGGCGTGCTGAACCTCATAAATGTCAAAGATAAAAAGACTACTCAACTTCTAACCGGAGTATTGAGCTTTAAGTCCCACGGTGACGATAAGATATTGTTCACCCGGGTTAGTCCGAGCGATAAGACCAAAGCCAGAGTTGCTCTGCTGGACAACAATAAGTCGTACGATGTTCGTGAAATACCTATTAGCAGTAATCTTCCTGTAGATATCGCGACATTTCATAGCAAGTGGTACTTGATTATTGGGTCAGAAAAAGAGAGCAAAACATATATATACGAAGACTTTGTTGATAAATTCAAGAACGATCCACTCAAGACAGTTAGCCCTATTCGAGTTACAAAAAATAATATTACAACTCCTCTAAAAATATCTTTTTCTAAAAATACGCGCTTTATATCTTCTTTTAGTGGTAGTGAAATATCAATTTATGACATTGAGGACAAGAGAAGCTATCGTTATGATTTAAAGGTTCAATTGCCTGAGGCTGAGTCCCCTGTCTGGATGGACGGACACAGGGTTATTTTGTCTGGCACAGGCCAGGCTGTAGTTCTCGACTTCGATGGATCAAATAAGCAGACGCTAACTCCAATTCCTAGCAACAAGAACATATTTTTTGATAGAGATTATGAGCGGTATTATACTGTGACTTCAAATCAGTTAGAGCCTACGAAAATTGATCTCAAATCAATACCGCTCCGCGCCGGCGATGACCTTAGATAAATACTAGAACCAGTCTTTGATTCTTTGCCATAGGCTCGGGCTATTGCTCGGTAGGACCTTTGGCTCCCCTGTTTGGCTAGATATACTACTTTCCTTGTTGGTGGCTGGGTCTGGGAAGATTTGCTCGCCGACTATTATGAGACGATTTGTCGACATGCCAGGCGGGTCACAGGTAACTAAAGTCATAGTAGAAGGTCGGTCTCTTGCTCCTAAAATACCTATGTCTGTCGGTGGTGTTATGTACTTTTGGTAGACCTTGTAGACGTATCGTTTGCCGTCTTTGTCTACGATGAATGTGTCATCTTTCTCTAAGCTTTTTAACAGTATAAAAGCAAATTTGTATTTTCCGCTATTGAGGATATTTCCACTACTGTGACCAAAGATAACTGCGTTACCTTTTTCTCCTGGGTTTACGGTTGTCGCGTAGTGCACCACTCCTCTCTCCAGAGCCTTCTGAACAGCTTTTTCTTCTATAGATGGCTCATCATATACGACAGGCGCCTCAACATTTATTTTTGGAATAATTATCTTGGGTTCTGGTCCAGCCGCGGTACCTGCTCCGTTAGGATTAACTATTATTGGTGATGCACTGACATTTGTACTTGGTCGTATGAGCGGTGTGATAAATCTTTCGTTAAAGAAGCTGAAGAGTAGTATTAATATGACAAGGCTTCCCATAGAAAATCCGAATATAAGAGAACGAACGTGATGGTTATTTGTTATTGGTTTGGCTCGAGATTGGACGCGGTTGAGAAGATCTTTTTTAACAGAGACTTGACTGTTGTTGCCATAAATTCTAGTTGGTTGATGGGCGGGATGCGTAGGTTCTTTCGGATGGTCTGATTCTGCCGGTGTCTGGTGTCTCTCTACTTCGGGCTTTGGCTTGTTCTTTTGCTGTTCGTGGTGCCGATAGAACTCGTTCCAGACTTGCCTCTTTTGATCATCAGGAAGATCACTGTAGTATTGGTGCCATTTTGTTTGGATCTCGTGGAGGCTTAGCCCAGACTTTGAGAGTTGATCCATATAGTGCTGATGTTTGGACATCTTGCCACTTGGTAGTGCCTCTACCTCCTTTATTTCCTCTTTGGCGCTAGGCTCTTTGCCATATAGTTTGTCGAGTTTTTTACGGATTATCTCTGCGGCAAGTTCTGGATTATTTCCGTCCCCGAGTTCGTCGATAGGTGTTTTTTTTGTTGGGTCATTCATAAGCGTTTATCTATGATCATTATATTACATCTGTCATTTTTGACATAGGATTGATATAATTATATCGAGTTTAGCCGGAGTGGCGGAATTGGTATACGCGTGCGACTCAAAATCGCATTCCTTCGGGATTGAGGGTTCGAGTCCCTCCTCCGGCACCAAATTTATTATGAATATTTATTTTGCTGGTTCTATTCGTGGTGGTCGACAAGATATCGAACTTTACCAGGAGATAATTGATCTGCTGGTAAAGCATGGCAAAGTTCTGACAGAACATGTTGGTGATAGTGATCTCAATATTACAGAATCTGGCTGGAGCCAAGAAAAGATATATAACTATGATATGGACATGCTCCGCAGGTCTGAAGTTATGGTCGCGGAAGTATCGACTCCTAGCCTCGGAGTTGGCTATGAGATTGCTAGATTTGAGGGCAAACCAATCCTCTGCCTCGTTAAAGAAAGTGTTGGTAATAATCTGTCATCCATGATTGCCGGTAATCCCAACTTAACAATTTTTAAGTACAAAAATATTGAGGATATCCAAAAAATAATAGAAGATTACTTCACGAATTTATAAAAGTAGATGTGATTGTTCTGAGTGGGTTTTTGTTATTCCAAGATAACCACTTCGTGATTTCAACAATAACTTCAGTAATTTCTCTCGGAGTTTTTGAGTAAATAACTTCTCCGCTTTTGGCACACCAAATAGTATTATCATCAGATATAACCAAGGTTGCTGAATACTTTTTTGTGATCATTTCTAAGTATTCTATTTTCTGAGCAAATCCAAGGTTTGAGGTAAAAGCCTTCTCAAATTTGATGCTCTTTCCTAGCTTGGTTAATGCGCTGGTATCTATGCATAGGGTAATATTGTTTTTTGACAGTAGTTTCTCTAGATAGTTCTCCGCAAAGCAGTCGAGCGCAGATTTAGTTATTACTATCTGAGTCTTAGAGCTATCAGCTACATTTTCAATAAACTGCTGTGTCTCATTACTACGGCCAGTTTCTCCTGACATCAGGCAGGTATTAGCTCCATTGATAATCCTTATGATCTGGTCTGAGGATTCTTTGATGAAGTAGCCACCTGTTTTGTGGCTTTCTGCGAATATAATGTTGTTGTCTTTAGTCCCAACAAGCCTGCTTAGGTAATCTGGCAGAATTAAACTAAGCTTGATGCCAGTTATATTTTTTAACTCCTGGTAGTATCTGGAAGTGTCGGCAAAGTGATCTTTACTTCCACCTAAGATAACCACTTTGCTCGCCTGTCGATTATTTTCAGGACGAGACCAGATGATATCCTCAAATTCTTTCGGATCTACTTTGTCTATATTAGTAACCACCTCTTGATTATATCGTAGACTAGTTGTTTTTTATGAAGAAGCTAGCTTTTTGCTCACCAAAGCGTTGCCACATAGTAACAAGCTGAGGATTTACTTCTAACGCGTGTAGGGCTCTTGATTTGGCACGTGCTACTGCAAGTGTGGCATTTGCAACACGAGAGCTTACTCCGCCTGGGGCAAATGCTCCATTATTGGTAAGTTCTCGATAGTTCTCAGGAGTTATAACTATGCGTCCGCCGATAGAAAGTTCTACACCTCCTTCTTCAGGTTCGCGCAGACTATGTAGTATATTTGCAAGATCCAGAAAAGGAGTGCCATCACCTTCCGTCAGCCACTTTAGAGTTTCTGAAGATTGAGCAAAGACATTTTCTGCCATTAACTCTACTTTCTCTGCATCTTTTGGCCTAAGTCCAGAAATTGACCGTGTGTAATAGTTGGCAATTGACATCCCTGGATGTGGTACGGGAAAGTTTGCCTCCCCTACGCTTAAATTCCAAGTCTGCATGGCGGATGGATTAAAAGCTACTTGAAATGGGAACAATGCTTTGTAGGCCTCTGAACCTTCACTGGTGCCCGTAACGTATCTATCTGACAGAAAAGTTTTCATAGCTGATAGACCAAATGGGTTTTTCATCTGAGCTTCAAGTTGGCTAACTTCTTTCAACCCAAATACGGAGATCTCAAGTTCATCACCAATTACCTGCTCTGCAAATTCTTCAACCTCCGCTACCTCGCGTCTGTCAGCAGACATTACGAGTACATCTAAATCTCTTTTGTTGCCATCGTCTCGAAATTGTGGCAAGTGAAGGTCTGTGGGTGCGGTAATTGCCCTACCTTCAAAGTCTATTTGAAGTCCCGGATGAGCTAAGGCTGCGGAACCTACCCCACCGATTAATTGGATCTCAATTTCAGGAAATTCAGCTACTTTTTGAACAAAAGGTTCAATTATCTCAATACAATTTTTGCTAGCAACACTACTACTCATAATTTGCTATTATCTGCTTTTATGATCTGATTTGCAAGCATAAGCTCTACTGAGCTTGATGTGAGATATCAAAGAAAAGCTCTGCAACGCCAGTCGCTAGTGCTCTAGATTGAGGCCATAACCCATTTTCTCGCACGGAAGCAGGTAGTTCAAATTCTGCTTCTACAGCTTTAATACCGCTACTGGTAACAACAACCAGTTCTCCGGAGCGGTCATGGGTGAATGATAGATCTCTGTGCGGTCCATGTAGTCCTAGCCAAAGCACCTGTCTTGTATTATTAAGCCCTTCTGGAGGTGTTAATACAACTTCTGCGGTGAATTCTCTTGCCCAGCTTGGTTTATACTCCTTCTTACCCCTACTGACATCTTCTCCTTTTTCAATAGTAGCCATAACAAGTCTAGAAAGAGTATGAGTTTTGTCCCCCTCCAGGTCACAGGATGGTTTAAATTCGCCGTTTAAAACCTCGTAAAATCCTAGGCTCATTGGTAATTCGCGAGGCGTATTGCTCATAGGTAAATTTTACAATATTAAGTGACACTAGTCAATCATTGTTGTAGGTATTTACCGCCGTTTGGTTGCAGTTTATAGACTACATTTTTGCGTTCTATTACTATTGGCCAATTGTTGGATTTTGCTATGTCAAACAATGATTTGTTGGGGTTAAAGGCAATTGGGTTCTGCACAATCTCAAGCATGACAGCGTCACTTGTACTGTCTCCTACGCCGTAGCTATCTTTTAGTGATAGACCGTGTTTTTCAATCATTTGGCTCAGGAGTGCTTTCTTGTCCTTGCTGGCAATAAATTTCTTGCCACTAAATCCTTGCCCGGATCTCTCATACTGGCTACCAACCCAGTCATCGAACTGATAATACTTTGCCAATCTTTCAACTAATTCGTGGTGTGAGCCGGATATCGCGATAAGAAAATAATCTTTTTCTTTAAGCTCACGTACAAGATCTCTGGTATAGGTATAAACTTGATCTTTATATTGCTCGATAACCTTGTCTATCATGCTGTCAAATTCAGTCGATTTGATTTGCGATAAGGCAGATTCATAAATCGTTATTAGACTGTGTTCATAGTCAGCAAATGCTTCAGAATGTTCGCGGTTCTTCCATTTCATTCTGGACTGGTGGAGCTTGTTTTCAGCCTGCGTGCCCAAAAGCCCTGCTCCAGCAAGTTTGTCGACAACTGCGTGGTAGAGTTGCCATCTAATCAACGTCCCATCAATATCAAAGACAGCAAATGGTTTGTGTGTCATGCTATCTCTACGCTTACTGGACAGTGGTCAGAGCCCATTACGCTTTGGTGGATTTGAGCAGATTTCAGTCTGCTCGCCAGAGCTTTGCTCGCCAGCCAGTAGTCTATGCGCCAGCCTACATTTTTGGCTCTGGCATTAGCCCAGTGTGTCCACCAAGAATATTCATCAGTTTTGTCAGGGTAGAAATGGCGAAAGGTATCAACAAACCCAAGTTTCAGCATGTTATCAAAGCCTTGCCTCTCTTCGTTTGTAAAGCCATGTTTGCCAACATTTTCTTTGGGTCGCGCGAGGTCAATTTCGCTGTGGGCAACATTGAGATCGCCACAGAATAGTACGGGTTTGCTTTTTTGCAGTTCATTTACATGCTCTAAAAACGCTGGGTCCCATTGTTTGTGTCGCAACTTTAGTCGAGACAGGTCCCCTTTCGAATTCGGTGTATAAACGGTCACAACCCAGAAATCTTCAAACTCTAGTGACAGCACTCTACCTTCTGCGTTGACGTCTCCGTACCCGTCGTTCACAAGATCATACTTCTTCGCAATATCATCTGACAGATTATTGATAACACTCAGTGGCTTGATCTTGGTGAAGATGGCGGTCCCGGAATAACCTTTCTTTGTTGCAGAATTCCAATATTCTTCATACTGGGGCAAGTCAATAACCGCTTGGCCTTGCATGGCTTTTGTCTCCTGTAAACATAAGATATCAGGATCATGTTTTGCTACAAATTCCTGAAAAGCGCCTTTATTTATAACAGCTCGGATTCCATTAACATTCCACGAATACAGTTTCATTACTGTATATTATAACAAAAATTAGACTCTGGCTTTTTCTCTTTCGGTTCTTCGTTGATTAAACAAATATTTGTCTAAAAATTTATCGTCAATAATAATATCTTTGCCCGTATCGTTATCTGGCAATTTGACGGTGCCCGGCACGGTAACTCCGTCTGCTATCCAGTATCCACTACCAATTTGTGCGCCAGACTCTATGATTGAGCCCATGCCGATTACGCAGTGGTTTCCTACAAAAGTTTGTTTTTTTGGATTCTTCTGGTTTTCTACCCAGTGACCATCCTTTTTAGTTCTTGAGACACTTTTGCCAACTTCAGAGCCGAATTCCATGGTTACGTCATGGCCTAACGTTGAATGAGGTCTAACTTTTGAACCTTTAGCCATAGAGACACGATCACCTATATGCGTCTCATATTCAACCCATTCTTTTACTATTTCTCCCTTTTCGTCTTTTACAGTCTCACCTGCTTCGTTTTTCAACGGCCTTGAGTATCCCCATTTTTTGAGATCTATAGCGCCAAGCATGCAACCATCTGCTATCACTGCATTGTCTCCGATATGTACTCTTCTACCAACTGGGCTGACTATGGAACAGTTATCTCCAATAACTGAATTTCTACCAATGGTACATTCGGGTGAAGTATAAAAATTATCACCAACAACCGCGCTGTCTCTTACGAGAATTGCTTGTGCAATACCATCAAAGCCAGCTTTTAAGAAGACTCTCTGGCGCTGTTCGTCTTTGTTGTTTTGGGTGCTTGTTGAAACTGGGTCTTCTTCACCTTCGATTTCCTCTTCGGCAAATGTGGCCATAATTTCGAGCTCGATATCTTCTGGAATTGGTCCTTCACCATCAACTCTGTCTTCAAGAACTTCTGAAAGCTGTACAGCTAAAATCTGCAGAAGATCGGTCTTCTCAGGCGTAAAGCTAATAGTAATATTGGGTTTTTTCTCCGCAGTAGGAATATTCATAAGCAATATTATAACATTTATCAAAGATATTGTAAATATATACGGATCTTTTTGATTATGGTAGAATCCTATCAATGTATAAAAGAGTCCTCATAAAAATATCTGGCGAACAACTTTCAGGTAAATTCGAATCTGGTATTGACGGCGAGTTTGCTGGCTGGTTAGCTCGTGAGATTAAGGCGATCTCTGAGGGTGGTTCACAGGTTGTGATCATGGTTGGTGGCGGTAATTTCGTTCGTGGTGCTCAAGTTGTTGGGCATGGCATCAAGCGCGTCACAGGCGACCATATGGGTATGCTCGGCACTATGATAAACGCCCTTGCCTTAACTGATATTTTTGAAGCTCAAGGCGTAAAGACTCGTTGTCTTAGCAATATTTTTGCTGATCAGGTTGCAGAGAAATTTGTCCACCGTCTGGCTAACAAGCATCTTGAAAAAGGACGTGTTGTTATAGCAGCCGGCGGAACAGGGCGACCATATTTGACTACAGATACTGCTGCGGTTGTTATCGCGCTAGAGCTTGACTGCGAGATAGTTCTAAAAGCAACCAAAGTTGACGGCGTTTATGACAAAGATCCTGCTACCTCGCCTGATGCTAAGAAATTTGAAACTCTGACTATGCAACAAGCAGTTGAAAACTCTGCGATAAAAGTAATGGATAAGGCTGCACTTGGTCTTGCTATGGAGCATGAAATGAAAATAATCGTTTTTGATCTAGTGAAAGAAAACAATATCAAAAACGCAGTTGCCGGCAAGCCTGCTGGAACGTTAATCTCTTAAAAGGTTCGAGAGCTCAGGATAATTTCCTGATCGATACTATATTTCTATTTGCCGATTACACCAATAACTATGGCAATTGCTAAGAATTCTACCAAATGATGTCCAAGACCGAGTGCTGTGAGTTTGAAATTTCTTCTCTCAAATGAATCATTGGTTATATGAGAAGTTACTACGAAGCCAAGCCACGCCCAGAACGCTGTAGATAGAGACGCGCTCATCCACGAGTTATTGAAGTATTGGTTTGACAGGAACGTCATGTGAAAGAGCATGTAGGCTGTAATAAGAGACATCAGGCTCGCTTTGATTATAGAAGGAACCCAATCCTTTGAGAGGTCTTTGTCAGTTAGCCCTATGAGCTTTTGCCAGGTTTTGCCAAAGACACTTGGTGCATACCATATGCTTCCTACAGCCATACTGGCGACAGCACCTAAAATAACCGCTAAGTAATTTACCGAAACATCCATACACTATCTCCTATGAACTAAAATATTTATTTCTTTGCTGTTTTTGCGCCGTATCGTTCTTTGATCTGGAACAATAGGTAAAAGCCGATTGCTGAACCAACGAGGCTCATGATAAAGCTTCCAATTCCTCTTGTTGAGATAAATATCTGAACAACAGCGTAAAGTACATTTATCAAGCTAGCTAGAAAGATCAAGTCCCAACCTTTTTGAGCTCTTGCTTTTAGTGGTGCGTAAGCCATCAAGAAAATAACAGCGTTAACAAGTAGCAGTGCGATACCACCGTAAATGACGATCTTGTCAGTAGAGCTATATCCAATGTAATTACCATTTGTGTAACGGTTGAGCTCATTTGCGTAGTCTATCAGTGGACTTGCAACTCGCATCAAATTCCAAAGGCTAAGCGCTGCAAGGAGCTGTAATACTCCAAAAATTAGAGCTATGTAAGGCCAGAATTGTACTAAAAAGTCTTTTCCACCTTTTGGCAGCTCAGGTAGATCTTTAAAAAGATCTCCGAGTTGTTTTTCTATAGTTTTTAATGTTGACATAAAGTGACTCCCCTCATATTTAATATTTACATCATACCCTTATGGCTTCAATTAAGGCAAGTTTAATTTCTGGAGTATCATGGCGGAGAGAGCGGGATAGCAGGCAATGCCCTTTTACCTGCGGTACTCGCCTAGAATCCAAGTAAACTTGTCTTCTGGCTCCGTGTCCTCGTTTACCGAACCCTTTTGGCTCGAACCCGCTGTATCAACATACTAAAAAGCGGATCACAAGGATCAACTCTTTAGTATGGCGGAGAGAGCGGGATTCGAACCCGCGAAAGAGTTACCCCTTTACACGCTTTCCAAGCGTGCTCCTTCAACCACTCGGACACCTCTCCTTGACCTGTATATTTTATCAGATCTAGGCGCTAAGTTTTGCCCATTGATTAAATTACGACATTAACTTCTTGAGTTTAGTTATCCACAGGAGTAAACTGTGAAGTAACTATGCCAGTAATTAACCTAAAAGATGTTAGCCGGCTATATGGCTTTGGTGACGCTACTACCGTCGCCCTTGAAGATATTAATTTAGAAATTAAAAAAGGTGAATTCGTTGCTATCATGGGTCCGAGTGGCTCCGGAAAGTCAACGCTCATGAACGTTATTGGTCTGCTCGATCGACCAACATATGGCTCGTATTCACTGCACGAGAGCAACGTTGAGGCACTTAAAAATGATCATCGGGCAAAGGTCAGACGAGACAAAATTGGCTTTGTTTTCCAGTCGTTCTCACTGCTCCCTAATATGAATGTTTTGGAGAACGTAGCTCTTCCCCTTGCCTATCAAGGCGCAAATTTGCACCATAGAATCGTTCAAGCTCGGACGATGTTGGAGCGCGTTGGTCTTGGTGATCGGTCCTACTTCCTGCCGACCCAACTCAGTGGTGGACAGGTACAGCGCGTAGCAATAGCTAGGTCACTCATAAATCAGCCAGAAATAATTATCGCAGATGAGCCTACCGGGAATCTGGATAGTAGCGCTTCTCGGCTCGTCATGGAGCTATTGGCGGACATACATAAAATGGGTAATACGATTTTGATGGTCACACACAATCCAGAGCTTACTCGCTATGCAACACGCGTATTATTTATGCGTGATGGCATGATTGTTCATGATGAGAAAAAGGTCTTAGGTGATATCTCTGAATCCAGCGAGAACACCAAGTTCTTTGAAGAAACAACAGATGAGGAACATGATATTGCTGGTGTTTCTGCCCGGCTTGAAATAGAGACAGATCAAGGAAAATATAATGTACGCAAGCCAAAGAGCGCTAAGAAATCACGGAGAGTTTCCGTAAAGCGTCCGGGCAAAAAGAAAAAATACGCTCGAGGGGGCCGAAAGTCATGATATTGATAGACCACATGCGAATGGCCCGGAGCTCAATTAGGGCAAACCGCTTTAGGAGCTTTCTTACGATGCTTGGCGTAATAATAGGCGTAGCGTCTGTCGTTACGATAATCGGCATTGGTGAGGGTATAAAAAATCAGGTCAACCGCCAGAGCGAAGCTGTTACTAAAAACATTATTTCCGTAAGGCCTGGCCATTTGGTTGATAGGGATAGCTACGGAGCGATCACCAGGATAAATATCCTTCCTGCGTCTATTCAGACAGGCTCTGTCAGTCTCAATGACGCTAAGGATCTCGAATCAATCGACGGCGTAGAGCGTGTAGTACCAATGTCGCTGATCAGTGGTGTGGTCGAATACGACCAAAAAGAATATGGTGGTGCTAGCGTGATCGCCACAAAGCATGATTTTATCAATACGGTTTCGCAAAAAATTGAATTTGGGGCTTTTTATGGCGATGTAGATAAAGACAAAAAGGTTGCAGTTATTGGAAAATCAATAGCCGAGGATTTCTTTGGCGAGGTTGTACCTATTGGCAAGACTTTTTCCTTTAGGGGTCAAGACTATATTGTTAGAGGTGTTTTTGAAGAATTCCCTGTTGCGCCGCTGACCCAGAACATAAATTATAATACAGCTATTTTCATCCCAGATAATGTCGGGTATAACCTTGGTGGCTCAAAGCCACAACTATACGAATTGCTCGTGGACGTTAAAGATGGTTATGACAAGCAAAGTGTGGTCAGAGCTATAGACCAGAGACTAAAAAGCATCCACGGAGGTCAGGAAGACTTCACGGTGCTGAGAAGTGATGAAATGTCGCTATTGACCAGTAAGACTTTTGATTTGATTTCTTCAATGACGGTTCTCGTCGCAGTAATATCACTTCTTGTAGGTGGCGTGGGCATCATGAATGTTATGTTAGTAACCGTTAGTGAGAGATCACGCGAAATTGGTATCAGAAAAGCTGTCGGAGCAAGCAATAGCCAAATAAGATGGCAGTTCTTGATTGAGTCTATGGTACTCAGCTTCTGGGGGTCTCTGTTCGGAATATTACTCGCAGGGATTATCATGGTGCTACTCAGGGTACTGACAAATCTCGAGCCAGTTATGAATCCCGTCGTTGTCGTGTTCGCCGTTATTGGCTCTGTATTCGTAGGAGTTATATTTGGTATAGCTCCCGCACGCAAGGCAGCGAACAAAGATCCTATTGACTCACTTCGAAGTATGTGATAATCTATACATTTTCCAGAGGAGAAAAGGTATAATTTATGACAACTCAAATACATCTTGTTACTACTGCAGAAGCGTATTGCCACACGTTGGACTGGCCACAGTTTTTTCGTGGGCTCAGCGAAGGCGCTGATTTAACCCCGAATGGCCTGGCTCAAGCGAAGCTCCTAGGGGAATTTATTGCCGATAATGATTTTCCTGAAGCAACCGGTATTTATGTTGCCCCTGAGACAAGAGCACGAGACACTGCAATAACTGCTTTTGATCAAGTACCAGAATCTACAAAAACTATAGAAATTGAACGCGCTCTAAGGGATCGATCTTATGGAGACCTAGCAAAGTTTCCGAAAAAGACAACTCCACTTCAAGTTGCTAAAGATGCCCAATTAACCGGGATAGATGTTGTCACCGGTAGCTGTATTGAACAAGAAACATTTGTAGCGGATAGAATGATTGGCTTACTTAATAGACTTGGCAAAGAACGTGAAGGAGAACTGGGTGTGTATTGTTTTTCTGACATAGAACCAGTCGCTTGTTTACTAAGAGCACTTAAAGCTAATGATAAAGATATTAGTGACCTAGGCCATGCTCAGATAGTCTCTCTACAGATAGATGACGATAGTAGAGAACAAGATTTTGTTCGCTCTATCTCTACTTGTTGAGTAATCTAGTGTAGTCTATAGGTAGATGATAGAAATTCAGATAATTACTGTTGGCAAAAAGCATGATCCAGAATTTGCAGGAAAGATTGAGGCTTACGAAAAACGTCTTCGGGGACAGTTGAAGTTATCTTGGCAGATAATTCCCTCCAGCGACAAGCCAGCTGAATCGGTTAAGATCCTAGAGAAAATCAACAAGGATGATTACGCAATCTTACTTGATGAGCGAGGCGTTTTGGTCAGTAATGCTCAGTTAGTCCAAGCTTTCGAACTTCTCTCCCAGCAGGCGAAGAGATTGGTGATTATCATTGGTGGTTCATACGGAGTAGATCAACCAGTATTCAACAGAGCTAACCAAATTGTGGCTTTATCCGGGCTTGTTCTTCCCCATCAAGTTGTTCGACTGATAGTTATTGAGCAAATTTATCGGACAGTATCAATAATGAATAATCAAAATTATCATCATTAAATAAGCGCTAGTTTTATTTCTTTGAACGAAGTTTTTTCAGCGCTATCAAGACGATCACTGCAAGTATCGGAGCAGATATTGCTAGAGGTGTAGCTATTTTACTCAGGGCAAATATTAGCACAGCAGTTAAAATTAACCAGCCAATACCTGTTTTTCGTGATATCTTGGCACGTAAGAATTCACTACCGAGGTAGTAATATGGGAACACGGTAATAACCAAGAACGTACTTGAGAGCAGTCCACCAATAAGCACGACGGCCAGTCCTTCCCAGAACGGGCTGGTGATAGCAAGTGGGATCAATGAGAACACAGCTGTTAGACTTGTAGCAATAAGTGGCCTGAACCTCTCTGCGAGCGCCTCGTGGGCTGCGTCTACAGGGTTCATCCCTGATTTTCTAGCTTGGTTAGCATAGTCTGTCAATAAAATACTGTTCTTAATACTGAGGCCAATCAGAGCAAAGAGTCCAAGCATAGCAAAGAAGCTAAATGCATTGTCAGTGATAAATAGTCCAAGCGTGATCCCAAATAAGCTAAACGGAAGGGCTAAGAATATGAGAAGTGGTTGGAGCATACTCTTGAATTGGAAGGCCAAGAATACATAGATCGCAAGAAGTAATATTGGGAATGCTAGAGCAAGTGTCTTGAAGCTATCTTGGTTCTCATCTTCTTGTCCGAAGTTGAAGCTCAAAGCATCTTTACCTACCCCGTAGCTTGCGACTTTGTCTTTAGGGAAGTTCTTTTCGACCGATTGTTGAGCCAAGGTTACTAGGGTTGTGGTATCGTCGTCTACGAATGTTGCGGTAACTTCTATGTACTGTTTGTTATTCTCTCTGTTGAATATGCTAGAGTTAGACACTTCGACTGATTTTAATTTTGCACTTGAACCGTCAATTCTCTTCAACTCGGTATTTTTGAGTTTATTTGAGATATCTTTAGCTAGTTGTATAGCACCGTCACGGTTTTCACTAGAATCTATTCTTGCAGAAAAAGCTGCTGCTGGTGGTCCAGCGTCTACTTGACTCGCAGTTATTTTTGCCCCTTCAAAATTCTCAAATACATTATTCAAATTATCTACAATAGCTGGGGCACGGATCTCTCGTTCAGTATATTTAGTGATATCTACGTAAGCGATAGCACTGTCAACAGTCCCCTGCCCGTAGTATGCAGTTTGTATAAAATTAGAGCCGATAGAATTACCAAGTATTTGGTTGGCTTTGTCGGTCGTATCCTCAGCTTGTTCTATTGTGGTATCAGGTGCAAATTTTAGACTGACCATGAGCTGGTTGGAGTCTTTGCTTGGTGGGAAAATATTGAATGTAACTTTTTGCATTAGGTAGCCACTTGTCCCAATAAATCCAAAACCAATTATGAGCGCAACTATACCAACTCCGAAGAGCTTTTTGGTTGAACCTTTTGCCCACAGCATAGGAGCAGAGATAAATCTGGCAATAGAGGCTTCAAATCCTGCTGAGAATTCTTTCACGTTCTTCTCGCCAAGTTGTTTTTTGCCAAGAAGTATAAATTTCGCAAAGAACGGAATAAAAATGAGGGCAACAAGGAGGCTGACAATAAGCGCAGAGATGATAGTTATTGGTATTGCTCGGATAAAGCTACCTAGTATTCCGCTTACAAAAAGCAGAGGTGCAAAACTAAGTGCTGCTGTCGCAGTGGCAGCGATCATGGCGCGACTAATCTTCTTTGTTGCTACAGACACTACTTCGCGGGCGTCTTTTCTCTTTTTGCGTTGGGCATCAATCGCTTCAACCATAATGATCGTGTCATCAACGATCAACGAAAGTCCCAGAATAAGGGCAAACAGCGTGATTGTATTTAGGGTGTTGCCCGTGATCAATAGTATGGCATTGACGATTGCAATGACAGTGACCATAGCGATGACCGTGATCAAGGACGCACGTATAGCTATCACTATTGAGCCTACGATCAGCACAGCCAAAAGACCTTCAAGAAGTGATTTTTGGAGTTCGCTAACCTGGTCGTTGATTTGTGAGGCAAAGCTGGCGCTGACAACCGCATCATAGTCAGAGAATTTTGAATCGGCATTTAATTTGTTGAGCGCTTCTTGGACTTGTTTGTCTAGCTCAAGGTTATCAGCACCTTTCTTGGCGATAACTCCAATGCTAATTGAATTATGAAAAGCATTTTTCCCATCTTCTCTTTTGCCAAATCGATCAAAGTTCTTTTGAGTGGTTTGGGACTCACCTGTTAAAGGATTCGTAGCTGTCTCGAACGGGTCAATAATAGAGACGTTCTCTACTAGGCTTAAGTTCTGAGATTGTATAAATGATGCAGCTTCTTTAGCTTTTGAAGCTAGTTCGGCTGTCGGTGTATCGTTGTCGCCATAGAACGCAATAACCATATTATCGCCACGTGGAGTGAAGCCAAATTTGTAAGCTTCTATCTTGGTCTGAGCATTTTCTGGGAGGATCTTTTTATCAGCAATCTCTTGTCGGAGATTTGTGCTTTTTTCTTCAGCATTCGTCCCTTCTTCGTAAGAGATAACAACTGTGTAAAAATTATCAAAACTTTGTGCTTGTACGAGCTTCACACCCTCTTGTTTTAGTAAGAATTCGCTAAGAGGCTTGGATACTTCGTTGTCTACTTTCTGTGCATCATTGACCAGATAGGTACCTTGCGCAAATGCAAATGGAGTCTGGATGCTCGGGAAACCTTCTCGTTTCAAAAATGTCGTATAACTGAGTGCGCCAAAGAGGAGCAGTGCTACCCAAATAATTGCTGTGAATCTGGTTCTGTCAAAAAAGAATAAGCTTAGCTTTTGTGATTTTGTATTACTTTCTTTTTGGATAGTCTTTTTTCTCTTAAATTTTGAAAATACGCCTTTTATCATCAATCTATCTCCCTCTAGTAAAATGTTACATATACTATATCAGCTCTGGACGCGGTTTAAAAAATTGTTTTAGCGGTATTCTGGGTTTTCAAAATCGAAGCGGGCACCGTCGTCCCATTTGTCTCGAAGGTTGCCGTAGGCAGGTATCCCCCCGGTGTTTTTTAGTAATTTTGCTATATGTAGTAAGTTCCAAGTCATAAAAGTTGTATTGCGATTGGTGAAATCGTTGTTTAGCCCAACTACGCTGCCGTCATCTAGTTTTTCTCCGTAGCTTGGCCCAGGTCCAGCCTCACCGATCCATCCTGCATCTGATTGAGGAGGGATTGTATAACCAAGATGTTGCAGGCTATAGAGCACATTCATAGCACAGTGTTTAATGCCGTCTTCATTTCCTGTGATTAGGCAACCCCCGACCTTACCATAATATGCGTATTGCCCAGAAGAGTTGAGGATTGACGAGTTTGCGTAGAGTCGTTCGATAACTTTTTTCATCTCAGAGCTGTTGTCTCCGAGCCAAATTGGACCTGCCAAAATCAAAATATCTGCATCCATAACTTTTTTTTGAATTTCTGGCCACTGATCTTTTTTGAATCCGTGCTCAGTCATATCTGGGTAGACACCAGGCGCAATATCGTGATCGACAGACCTTATTAGTTCTGTTTTTACGCCGTGCTTTTTCATGATATTCAGACTAATATCAATAAGTTTTTCAGTGTTGCTAACCTGTGGGGAGGGCTTGAGGGTGGCGTTGATAACCACAGCTTTTAGATCCGAGAAATCCCATTTTTTGTCTGACATCGTACTACCCCTTTATCCTGTGAGCAAAATCTGCTCTTAATTTAGACAGCTTTGGGTTTATTATAACCTGGCAATAAGCTTTTTCTGGATTATTTTTAAAATAGTCATGATGATACTCTTCGGCAGGATAGAACTCTTCGAGTTTTTCTACTTGTGTGACGATCACGTCTTTCCAGAGAGCTTGAGTCTTTTTGATAGAATCTTGAATTGTTACTAATTGTTCATCTTCAGAATAAAAAATTACTGATCTGTATTGTCTTCCTATGTCATTTCCTTGTCTGTCTGGAGTCGTTGGGTCATGGATAGCCCAGAAAATATCGAGTACTTCCCCGAGGTTAATTTTAGTAGTATCAAAGGTCACTTTTACCACCTCAGCATGATTAGTAAGTCCAGCGCAGACTGCGTCATAATTTGCTTCTTCTTGTTTGCCTCCGCTATAGCCCGGTTCGACTTTTACAACACCGATTATGAGCTGAAAAGATGCTTCCAGGCACCAAAAACAGCCACCACCCAGTACGATTGATTTACTCGATTTAACCATCTTTTTTCTCAAAATCAAGCGAACAAGAATTAATGCAGTAGCGCTGTCCGCCTTTGTCTACCGGTCCATCGTCAAATACATGCCCAAGATGGGATCCGCAGCTGGCGCATGTTACTTCTTCTCTAACCATGCCATGACTATAATCAGTCGAGAGGACTATGTTTTTCTGATCCATTGGATTGGTAAAACTGGGCCAACCGCTACCTGAATCAAATTTTGTATCACTAGAAAACAGACGATGACCGCAGGCTATACACTTGTAGTCTCCGGATTCTTTGTTGTCTACATATGCTCCAGAAAAAGGCGCTTCAGTTCCCTTTTCCCGAGTGATTCGGTATTGTTCTGGAGTGAGCTTTTCTTTCCAGTACTCGTCAGATTTCATGCTCATACTCTTAATTATATAGGAAATTTTCGCATTTGATTTATCTTGCTAATGCTTGCATAATAGTCTATTTTGGTAGATAATTGCAGAATGACAGAAACAACAGCAGGTGTAGCACCGCAACAAGATTTAACTTTAGTAGTTACAGAGTCGGTCATTGCAAGAAGACGACGTGATATACAGCTTTTGCCTGAAGAACAAGCTATCCTCTACTTGCTTGGAGGAAGAGGCCCGATTGACACCCAACCTGCCACACCACAAGAAATAAGTGAGATTGAGTCCAGAGTGCCAGATTTAACGGTCCAGGTTGCTTATAGAGATGCCTTGCCACGAAATAGCTTTTCTGTGCCTTCGCCAGATGATGAAAGAGTAGATCAAGTAGCTCAGAGACTCCAGAGACTAGAGCTTGTGGGCCTAATAGCTGGGCTAGCTATATTTGAAAGTGATGGTGAGCTGGTAAAAAGAGATGCTCTTGAGGTTTCAGTGGTTTCCCTGCTGATCAATCATCCTGATTACAATGACATAGAATTAGACGCAATGGCAATTACCGACAAAGATGAGTCGGATCAAGAGACAGCTGGTGATAAAGGTGCGAAACTTATGTCTAGCCTAAGTGAGATGGAACAAAAAGTTGCCAAGCTATGGCACAAATCATCACCTAATATGGCAGAAGAACTCTTTATCGAAGATTCAACGGTGCGATCTCATAGGGTGAATGTAAATATTAAGGCTAAAAATCTTGGTTTGACTGATGATACAGTCGCAGTAGCTTTATTTGAATCGGGCGATCTAGATATTAGCAGAGAAAGAATTGAGAGACTTGTTGAGAAGGTTGAGCCTCTATCAGGGCGTCAATTAGATTGCTTTAGGCTACAGATACGAGGGATGACATATGAAGATATCGGCCGAGAATTATCAATTTCGCCTAGCACAGTCAGAGTTCATTTGCACAATACATCGAAGAAGTTGGGCGGTAGAAACTCTAGAGAAAATGCTATTATTGCTCACTGTTCTGAACTGGTTGATTTTGTGCTATAATCCACCTGAAGATGTGGAAAGTGATTCGTCGCCTATTACCAAAACAAAAACTAACTATTTTTCAAAAATTTTCCCTATTTTTCTATGATCATTTTAAAGTAGGGTTTTTTATATGGATACTTATCTTAAGCTTTGGAGCCTTGTCGTATACAACGCTCATGACCCGAAAAGGCTTCCCCACCGTAAATGTTCCACTTAGCACAATAAGTGGAGTTTATGTCGTCGGGGATAAAGACAAAGTAGATCATGATCTCACAGAGCCGATTAGTAAAAAACTAGAAACGATTAATGGCGTTAAGTCTACAGATATTCGTGCTTTTGACAATAACTTTTTTGCCCTTGTTGAGTACGATGAAAACGTTGATCTGCCCAAGATTAGCTCTGAGGTGCAAAATTCAGTTAACAATCTTTCCCTGCCTGCCACAGCTCAGCTCGAATTCAAAGTTCTTGATGTTAGTAAATACAACCAAGCTTACGACATAATCGTCAGCGTCTATGATAAAAATGGCCAGCCAGTCAACGAAGCACAGGCTAGAGATATCAGTCAACGCCTTTCATCAGTAAATGATGTTGCAAAAGCTGAAGTAATACCCCAGTCCAAGCAAGCGATAAGTCCTCTCGATGGATCTAAGATAGATCAAAAAGTTGCCTTTGACCGCGTTGGAAAGCGAGACGGCTCTCAGGATCGTGCGCAGGTGTATCAAAGCTACAGTGTTGGTATTGTCGGCACAAGCAAAGCGGATGATCTAAGACTTTACGATGATGTTAGTGTCAAGATAAAAGAGATAAATAGCTCCGGAGACTTGAAGGTTGTAGTCTCTGCTGACTACGCAGAAGGTATCCATGAGCAATTATCTAGTTTACAAGGAAGTCTGCTCGAAGGATTCTTGATAGTTATAATTATAAGTTTTGCTTTGATCAGTTGGCGGGCTGGGTTGTCCACGGCGCTGAGCATGGTGACGGTACTACTTGCGACAGTTGGGCTTCTCTATGTATTTGGTTACACGCTCAACACTATCACCTTGTTTGGTTTAGTGCTGGCGCTGAGCTTAATAGTTGACGACACTACCATTGTCGCCGAGGCAATTGATGCTGCCAAAGGCAGACATCGAGACAAGCGTGAAGCTATCAAAGAAGCAATTTCCAAGGTAGCTAGAGCCAGTATGACCGGTACATTTGTGACCTGTCTGGCATTTGCTCCGATGTTATTTATCAGTGGGATATTGGGTAGTTTTATCAAAGTTATGCCAATAACCATCATTACTGCTATCATCCTGTCCTTGGTCGTATCTCTTGCTTTGATACCTCTTTTGTCGCGAAAACTTATTCTTGCAGGGAGTACAAAAAATATTAATCCAGTGACAAAGATCGAGGTAAAAATCAGGGATTGGCTCGTTGCCAATATCTTGAAGACGAGAGACTCCTTTACATTAAAAGTCACGATGGCAATACTATCAATTACGCTCGCTGTGTGCTCGATCGGGGCTTCATTTTATATATTCTCAACTCTGAAGTTCGATATCTTCCCTGCTCCAAAAGATGGCAATGAGCTTATGTTGACCATCAAATTTGACGAAGGTACGAGCGTCGCTAAAGCCGAAGAAATAACAGATGAGGTTAATGATAGGCTCGCCAAAGCACTTAATTCTTATGTTGAGAGGATAGCCTATACCAATAACGCTGATAACAGGCATGCTGTCGCGGTAATCACCTTGACACCTTATAGGGATAGGCAACTCAGCTATGTTCAACTCAAAGATTCAGCCAATGCAGTTATTGGTTCAGTGAGTGGCGCTAAAACCAAAGTAGATCTTTTGGCTGCTGGTCCACCGAAAGACGACGAGCCACTTAGTATTAGGATTACTTCAGAAGATAGCCAAAAGGCACTGGTACTCGCACAAGATATTGTTAAATCTATCAACAATAAAGAATTAACACGCGTAAATGGCACCAAGGCAAAAATAATCCAACCAAACATCGTCAACCAGCTTTCTACGACCAGGTATGATTCTGCAAAAGTTATTGAGGTCAAAGCTAAATTTGATGCAGATGATGTTTCTCAGCTTGTTCAGCTAGCTCAGAGTGATATCAATAAAGAATATACAGATGAAAAAGTTGCGAGCTATGGTCTAGCCAAAGATGCGCTAAAATTTGACTTTGGTAACGAGACAGATAATCAAGAGTCGTTTGGGTCTATGGTAAAAGCATTCCCTATCCTTCTAATCGTGATGTATCTTTTGATGCTACTGCAATTTAGGAGTTTTATTCAGCCACTCCTAATATTTTTGGCGATTCCATTCAGCTGGCTTGGTGTTGCTCTTGGGCTTAAACTCAGTGAAAATCCAATCAGCTTCTTCGTGTTAGTTGGCTTTTTTGCTCTGATTGGAATTGCAGTCAACAACACTATTCTTCTAACAGACTACGCAAATAGAGAGATTCGAAACGGTAAATCTCACGTTGAAGCAATTGCCGAGGCTTTGAAGAACAGGTTCCGCCCGCTACTGACTACCAGTGTTACTAGTGTAGCAGCGCTTATACCTCTTACTCTGACTGATCCTTTCTGGGAATCGCTTGCTATAACATTGATGGCAGGTCTAATATCAAGTACAATTCTAGTTGTGCTTACCTTCCCTTATTTCTGGCTCATGACAGAGTTTGTGCGTGGTAAGACAATGGCAATATTCGGCAAGAAATAACTAATCGGGAAAAATACCAAATGAAAAAAAACTTTCTACACTTCCAGCACCGCAGGCATTCAGGCTCAGTTTTGCACCACCGACATACTTCTTATCGAGCGATGTTAGCAGTGCTTATTCTAGCCGGCATATTCATGATATGGATCGCAAATTACGTAGGTACTGTCGACAAGCAGATAAAAAGCCAGGTTAGTCAAACTGCTCCTCTTCCAGATAAGATACCTTTCATAACAAATCCCATTATTGGCGCTGAAATTACAGACGATAATATTGAAGTAGTCGGCACTTGTTCAAATAACACAAAGACCTACGTTATTATCTACAATTCATCAGAGGTCGTAGGGTCTTCAGTTTGCTCATCGACGGGTAATTTCTCGTCGTCTGTTCCCGCAGAATACGGCGTAAATAAATTAAGTGCAGTTGCTATAAATATTAACAATCAAGCAACCTCTCGCAGTGTCGAAACCAATGCCAATAGAGCTGGAACAGTGGATGGCAATAGTGTGCGTATCAAAGTACAAAACCCGGTTATTCATTATAAGCCTGGCGAAGAGTTCGTTTTGACTATCGGTGTCCAAAGAGGAGCTGAGCCAATCACTGGGAAAATTAGTTGGGGAGATTCTCAGAGTCAGGATATCTCGTTCTCAAGTGGCAGATTAGAGCTCAAGCACACATATAAGGACAACGAAACGCGCACGATCAACGTAATGGTAAAAGATAATGCTGGAGTCACCAAGAACTATATGTTTGTGGCAGATGATATCACGGACTATGTTAGCCCTGTAGGCTCTACTGCATCGTCCACAGGTTCTGCTATAGCGTTGGGCAGTAAATCAGCTGAATTTATTAGGATTGTAGCCTTTAGTCTATACACGGTACTTGCTATTAGTATTGTTCTTTTTGTGAGGCATCAGCGATTCGCTCCGGAAATTATTACTTTGCCCGAAGATTTTGATAATAACTAGTCTATTTTTTCTTCTTGTCGATCTTCTTATCGAGCCCGAGTCCATGGACGATGTAATAAACCACCAAAGCTATAACTAGGAAGTTGATAAGATCGTTTAGGAAAGTACCATAGTGAATGATTGCTTCCTGCCCTTTTGGTGTTTTGCCTAAGCTAAAAGTTAAACCCTTTAGCCCCTCAGCTGATCCTAGAACAAAACCAAGTGGTGGCATGATAACGTTGTTAATCAGTGAGTTTACAAGTGTAGCTACTGCAGCACCTATGACAAGACCTACAGCTAGACCAACGACGCCTTGTTCTCTCGCAAATTCAGAAAATCCTTGCAATTGCTTTTTTGCTACTTCTCTCTTTTTTCTGACCATAATTCCTCCATTTATAGAGGTAATTATACAGTTGGCGAGGTTAAAGATCAAGAAAAGGTATAATACCTAGAATGAATTTTATTAGTCATTCGAATATCAATAAATTGCTGTCAATCATCTGTATTTTATTTGGGATATATCTAGTGTCTGCTCCATTTATCAAGTTGCCGATAGATGCATCAGAGGATTTTCCTTCCGGTAAGAAGATAGAGATGATAACCGGCACGGACCAAAAGCTATCAGGGCAACCTAATTATATTGAGTTTCTGAGCAATCCTACGATTAAGTCTGAGGTTATTGAAGGCTTATCAATTGGCAGTATCGACAACGGTGGAGTTTGGCGCGTGCCAACTTCCAGCAATGACCCGAATAGCTCGAACATGGTTGTCGTTGGACACAATTTTACCTATTCTAATACGTACCCACCTTTTCGTACATTACCAGAGTCAAAGCCGGGTGATCGCATTCGTATGGTTTGGCAGGATAAAATCTATGAGTATGAAATTAAAAGGATCGAAGTGCACAGTCCAACAGATACCTATATCGAAAATCCAACAGATAAGCCTACGCTGACTATGTATACATGTTATCCGATGTTCATGGCAAAAGAACGTTTTGTAGTTATAGCGGAGAGATTATGAAGATATCAAAGGATTGGGTGTTAACCATCATTTTACTGGGCCTAATAACAATAGCCTCTGCTTTTGTTTATCTGCAGAGGCTATCGAGTAGTTCTATTTTGAACTAAAATTCTTAACTTTTTCGAACTACTACTGCTCCAAGTCCAATCATCAAGAATCCTAGGATAATTGAGTAGATCGCTAGGTTGTTGCCAGTATGTTGTAGTGTCGCAGGTGAAACCGTACTTGCAACGATAGTTGCTGGTGTTGTTGATACTGCTGGAGTAGCAACTGGCACACTTGGTCCAATCGGATCGCTGATTGATCCATTCACCGTACCGTCGCTATCACCAAGTTCGCCATCAATTATTGACCATTCAAGAACAGTTCTGAGGTAACCAATATTCTGAGTAGAAATAGTTACATATGGGGAATAGTCTATGTATGAGTCAGTCAGTGGGTCGTATTTCTCCATGGTCCAGTTAGATGTGTCCATCACTCTATCAAAGATTAATTTTAGGTCAGCAGGAATTGGTGAGGCCACCCATTCACAGCCTTCTTCTGTATGAACTTTGTTATATTCAACGCATCCGTACCCGTTATCTATAGATATGGAGTCTTCTCTTCCATCTTGATTCTGACACGACAACTTAATGTCAAACATTCCTAGTGGAAAGACCTTACCTTCAGGTTGCGTTGGCAGGGTCGCTACGTCTACTGCTTTGAATTCGTCGATTTTCCAAGCAGAATCAGCATATGTGTAATTAAACTCAGGACTTTCAACCTGATAAGTATCCCCCACTTGTAGGGTTACAAAAGCATTTGGCGATGCTGTGTCGTTAGGGTTAGTAATAGTAGCAACAGTGTTTTGCTCTGAATCAGACGCGCCATCATAGTTGTTGTCTCCACTGTTTGGCGTGCTACTGTCTTCTACCACTGTTGGTACAGAGTCGTAGTCTTCGTCTGGCTCATATGCTTGTGCTGATGGTGCAAAGCTCAAAACTCCCAACACCAGAAGTGGCACAAACAATAATTTTAATATAAGTTTTCCTCGCATAAAATCTCCTCACAGAATTTATTTTGTCTATGAGTAATATAGTACATAAATGTAGTTAGTGCAATTTTATTATAGCGATAATATCATTCGGGACTTATGTTAAGCTGTGAGCCACAACTTTTGCTACTTCTGGGTCAAAGACACTTGGAATGATGTTTTCCGGAGTTGGATCTTCCACTATACTGGCGATTGCTTCTGCAGTTTTGATCTTTATTTCTGTTGTTACTGAGCGTATGTTGCTGTCGATCATACCTCTGAATATTCCTGGAAAGACAAGTACATTGTTTAGTTGGTTTGGGAAATCATTACGTCCAGTAGCAACTATTTTTGCGCCAGCATTTCTAGCTATATCTGGCATTATCTCGGGGGTAGGATTTGCTAGAGCAAAGATGATTACGCCGTTAGATGCTGATTTAACCATATCTTCTGTGATTGCCCCGGCTCTAGAAAGCCCGATGATAGCATCAGCTTCACTGCAGGCCTTAAGGGTGCTTGTCTCTGAAGAATACAAATCAGTAGATATTTCTTGTTTATGGGGATCAAGGTTCCCCCGGTTGCTAGTTATAACGCCTTTGCTATCGCATACAACTACATTACTCACCCCATAGTCTTTAAGTAGTTTAGCAGTAGCATAGCCAGCGGGACCTGCTCCAGCCAATACAACCTTAGCTTTTAAGATATCCTTTCCAATAACTTTGTTTGCATTGATCAGCCCAGCAAGAATAATTATTGCTGTGGCGTGTTGGTCATCATGCATGACTGGGATATCTAGCTCTTCTTGGAGTCTCTTCTCTATTTCGTAGCAACGGGGGGCGGATATGTCTTCTAAATTGATACCAGCGAAATTAGGTGCAATAGCTTTAACGATTTTGATGATTTCTTCGGTGTCCTGCGTGTCGAGGCAGAGAGGAAAAGCATTTACGTCAGCCAAAGCTTTAAAGAGCATAGCCTTACCTTCCATCACGGGTAGTGCTGCAGATGCACCAACGTTGCCGAGTCCCAGTACTGCTGAGCCATCGCTTACTACCGCTACGGTATTTCCTTTTATTGTCATTTTATTAGCAATTTCAGGATTATTTTTGATTGCTGTTGAGGCCTCTCCTACTCCCGGTGTGTAGAGTAAGCTTAAATTATCTGGAGTGAGATCTGTCTTTAATCCTGTCTCAATTTTTCCAGCTAATTCTAGATGTTTTTGTATCGCTTTACTGTCGCCCATTGATAACTAATTATATCACGTGGTGTTATAATTAACTTTGAATCCATGTATCAAGAATATATTAGCGAAGACCATAAAATCAGTCGTTCACAGTGGCTCCGGGCTGCTGTGCTTGGAGCCAATGACGGAATTGTCTCAGTATCCAGCGTAATAATTGGTGTGGCTGCAGCAGGCACCAGTAGCAAAGGAATCCTGGTTGCAGGATTTGCATCAACTGTAGCTGGCGCCATATCTATGGCTGCTGGAGAGTATGTCTCAGTCAGCTCACAACGAGATGTTGAAAGGGCCGATCTGGCTCTCGAGAAAAAGGAGTTAGAACTCTATCCAGATCAAGAACTCGCTGAACTTGAAGCAATATATGTAAAACGCGGTTTGAGCTCAGCTTTGGCTAAAAAAGTTGCAACGGCAATGCATGAACATGACGCACTCAGTGCACACGCCCGGGAGGAGTTGGGTATTGACACAGAAGACCTGACTAGTCCGTGGTTGGCAGCAATTGCATCGGCTGTTGCTTTTACGTTTGGGGCGTTGTTACCACTTGTTGCCGGAGTTGTAACGACTGGATCGAGTGAGTTTAATCAATTTGTTATCGGTATAACTCTAATTTCTCTAGCATTGTTAGGGGCCTTGGGCGCACACTTAGGTGGTGCGTCACTGCTCAGAGGCTCGGCGAGAGTATTGGTAGGTGGATCAGTAGCTATGGCGTTAACCTACGTCATAGGCTCATTGGTCGGAACGCACTTATAATTTACTGTAGAGAGCCAACCACCGGGTATTTGCTAAGAGCAGACTTGCCATGAGGTGATTCTTTGATTTTCTCAGATAGGTCATTGCCACACTCAACACCTGAGGTTGTGGTGTGTTCTCCATTTGACCACTTACTAGAATCTGTGAGGTTGTAGACTTTACCGTCGATAGCAACCCAGCATGCTTCACCATTTTTACCATTTTTGGCACTTAGTTGTTGTAGAGTAATAACGCTCGTGGTGGTAGTTGTTGGCTGGGCTTCGATATTTTGGCTTTGGTTTTCAGAACTGCTCTCCTGAGTTGTTGATGAGGATCTAACAGGTTCTTTCTCGTCTCGGAGAACAATGAACGACACCACTACGAGTGCAAATATTACTGTCAATATCCCAAATATTGATAATACTTTTTTCTTTTCCGCCATGTATATCTTCCCTATCATTAGTAGCAACGTAACCCCTATTATATAAAAAATAACCCGGTTTGTACTGTCTTTTAAAACATAGCCAAGCACTAGTGCGTGCATGGTTATCGCTATCATCGCAAAATTACTCAAATGCTCCAGGATAGTTTGAGTCTTTTTGCTTAGTTTTTCCTTAAAATCAAAGGCGATGAAGATGCTCAGACTTAAGATCCCTAAGTAAACAAACAGTGCTTTAGATGCTCCAAAGAAATTGCTGTAGTTAAACGGAGGTAGCCCGTAACCCTTATCGATAAGGTAATAACTGATCAGCACCGGGTGAGCAATAAGACAAAAGGATACGAGATATCTCGTGATCTTGTAAAGTGTTTTCGTATCACTCTCTGGGAAGAAAGCATCTCGGATCAGTCCGTTAAAAAAATGCACCCACATGACTGTAAAGGCTGTCAGCCCCAACATACTTGCAAGGAAAAACGGCGAATCTCTAAATCCCAAGCTTGCATAGACAACCCAAGCAATAGACACTAAATATATGCTGAAATAAATAATCTTTGGGAGTGTAAGTCTCAAGGACTTTTATCCTTATACAAAATAGAGAATGAATCTTTGGTTGTACCGGTTTGGTTTTCTATGAGCTTGGCTGAGAGTTTGTTGTTTGTAACTTCAACGAGTAATGCGCCATAGACGGCACCGGTATTGCTCCCATGATAAGTGTTAAATAAGTTCATGGCGACAGAACTCTTGTTGATTGGTCTAGCTTCTGCACCGCCCGTCCCTACGATAGCAAAAATACTGCCACTTCCCTTTTCATACTGCGACTCTTTGTTCTGAATTGCACACGAGCTGGAATTAATTTTGCCCGGGATGATTGTCAGACAGGTAGGACTAAATGCAAGTTGATGGCTTCTTGCGTAGCCATGTTCATGACCCTGCAGTACTAGATCTACGGGGCTCTTTATCAATAGATCATTCAGATCTTGCCCAATTTCGCATGATTTTTCACCTATGCTCAGGCAATTCTTGTGCATCGCTACAACGACCCATCTTATCTTTTGCTCTTTTGCATCGCCCAGGGTTTTTTGTAACCACAAGTACTCCTCGCTACCTGACTTAAATTTGTTTGGATTAGCATCTATGGCTACGTCTGGTGAAATAACTATCGTTCTGAGAGTTTTTCCTTGGTCAAAATAATATCTATCGGGATAACTTCCTACAATATCTTTTATCCTGTTAGGCAAACAACGCGCAAATTTGCTTATCTGTGATTTTGCTTCAATATCATGATTTCCTGGAACAATCTCAAAGGGCTTATTCTCAAGAGAAGAATTAACCTGATTACACCAATCTTGCTCAGTTGCCTTACCATAACTTAAGTCTCCAAGAGCAAGTGTAAATTCTGTGTCTAGCTTTTTGATGGTGCTAAGAGTTTGTGTGAACTTTTCGCCAATATCAAAATCACCCACCGCGCTAAATTTGATGGCTTTCTCTTCTATAATTTTAGCTGGCAGGCTTTCTGTTGGAGTCTTTTGGACGGTTTCTTTGCTCTGAGCTTTTTGTGCAATTTTCTGATAATCAATAAAAAATGAAGATACTATCAAAAGTGCTAGCCCACCAATGATGATCAGTGCAATAATAATTTTTCTGCCAACTGTCATTAGCAAAATTATAACATTTTATGCCAGATCTAGAGATAGAATATTCGCTTTAGCGCAGAGATATCGTGGTGTCATGTTCCAGTAGCCCAGAATCAGGTTTTTTGGCTGTTTTAGGCTTTGGTTTTTCTGCTACTTTAGATTCAGGTTGAGCTTGTTTAGTGGTAGGTATGTCTGGGGATGCTTTTTTCTTTTTGCTTCGTGTACGTTTGCGCTTTTTCTTTACAGGCGTGTCCTCAGGAGCTTTGGCTTGCTCAGGTTGCGTAACTGGGCTTTCTTCCTTTTGACTTTGCAGAGACTGAGATGGCCCTTTAACAGTGGGTTTTACGGCTGAGCCGGAAATATTGTACCGGTCATGTATGTAGTTCTCAACTTCTTGCAGTGACATTGAATAGTTTGCTCGACTGCTTGCAATAATTTGCTCCGAACTATCTTGGCCAGGCTCAGGTAAGTCGGAAGTTGTTGCAGAAAATGCTTGAACCTTCTCCCCTGCTATGGTCATACTGATTACAAAATGCCGGTTGTGCATATGCACCAAATCATGCTCAACAAATTTTGGCTCAAAATATTTTAGCATTCCCCGCGCATCATCAGCACTTGTCCTGAAAGATACTATTGACCCTACGTTGCCAAATACCGCATCTTTAACACTTTGCATCATCTGTGCTGTGTATTGATTGGCAACAGTTAGATTGAGGGCATACTTACGTGCCTCTGAGAGAATTGTGGCAAAAGAATCAGTCGCAAAGTTTTGGAATTCGTCAACATACAGGTAGAAAGGTTCACGTTGTTCTGTTGGGATATTGGCTCTGCTCATAGCGGCCATCTGAACTTTTGTCACCATCAGAGCTCCTAGAAGCGAAGCGTTGTCTTCGCCAATTAAGCCCCTGGATAGATTAACGATCAATATCTTCTTTTGATCCATGATTTCGCGAATATTAAAACTACCCTTTGGCTGGCCAATTATGTTACGAACGAGCGGGTTAGCAGTAAAAGCACCGACTTTATTAAGTACTGGGGCTACAGCTTCTGCTGCAAATTTATCATTCCAGCTGGTGAATTCAACAGTCCAGAAGTTTTTAACGACTGGGTCACTGACATATTCAAGGACTTCAGCTCGGAATTTCTTGTCAGTTAAGATTTTAGTTATATCAAGCATAGTTGCATCTGGGTAATCGAGCAAAGCCAAAATGCTATAGCGCAGTATGTATTCTAGTCGTGGTCCCCATGAGTCGAACATCCTTTTCAAAACTCCTATGAGTTCTGAGCAAGTATGACTTTTGAGCTTAGGGTCTATCACTTCCATCGGGTTAAAAGCTATTGGATACATTGCATCCGCTGGGTTGAAATATATAACATCTTTTATGCGAGATTCGGGGATACGTTTGAGAATATTCAGTGCGTAATCGCCATGTGGGTCAATCACGGCAAAACCATAGTCGTGGTCAATATCTGCAATAGTGAGGAGTTCTAACAGCCCTGATTTACCAGTTCCGGTTTGTCCAATAATATACATATGTCTACCGCGGTCGGTTCTGGGTATCCCAAATGATGTTTTATGCCCCCGGAAATTGGTCTGAGCAATCCCACTAACATTTTCGTCAATTTTTACTGGTAGGTTCGCAGGTGGTTCTGCTGTGGTTGCGTTTGCCCATAGGATATTAGGTGTCTCGACATTTGTGTGTGGCAAGTGGTATAGACTAGCAAGCTCTTCGATATTCAGCGTCATCGGCTTGTTGGCGTTATTACGATTTTGATAATTATAGATGTCTTCAGCTTTCTGGCTGATTTTCTTTACATCAAAACCGTTGAGATATGTGGAGTTAAATTGCTTGAAACTTGCAATGATAGACTGCAGCCGCATCCTACTGTTGTCTCCAGTATTTGCGGTGGATCCGTAGACTATTCTGACGGTTGCTTGATAGCCGAGTTTGTGGCTCTTTTCTTCCGCCGCTGAGGCTCGAGCTGATTCATGTTCTGCAAGTTTTGTAGCTCCTCCGTCTTTCTGTTCAGGTGGTTTAGCGAGTGCGCTGATAAGACCAGAATAACTGCTTGAGCTACCTCCTCTGATGCCCTGAGCGTAGCGTTCACTTTTTTTGTACCATCCGCTTTTGGCGGGCTGTACAATAAGTTGGATCCACGCACTTTCCCCTTCACCGAACTGAGCTAAAGATGCTGTAATAGAAGCCAGCGGGTCAACTTCAAAGCTTGGAAATGTTTTTATTGGCAAAGGATCTGGAGCAATTAGCTTGAGCTCACACGAGGCGTACGTATCTCCAAGTGCCTCTGCTTTTGCGTAATCTTCTATCTCAGATATATGAACATTAGGATATTGGGCATAGATTTGGTCTTCAACATATTGTTTTAGTCTATCCGGAACCCAAACATAAAAGCCAATCCTCCCATCCACCACAGCGATCTCAAAGCTTATTTTGTCATGCACTGTGGTAGAAAAGATCCCGGTGCTCGCTTTTGTGAGCAGTCCATGGATAGCAGCCATCATTTGTTCAGCTGCGAGCTCTTTCTTCTCATTATTGCGCGGAACTTGAAGCAATAATACAATTGTTTTCTCGAGTGAATCCGCTTGTTTTTTGTTGAATAACATTGTACAGATTATAACATTTAGCTATTGTTTATCAAAATTACCCACTTCGGTAAAAGCTAAGATAACAGTATATGGAAAAATATACAAAAATAAAGTATAATAACTCTCAAATGAGATATGAACGTGAGCGCTCTATAGTAGCGGAAGCTCAAATGTTACATCAAAATCCACAAAGACTAGGAGAAATAGCCTGTGAGACTGATATTGATTACGAGAATGATAACCCAGAGTTACGTGCCCTAAGACGTGAATTTTATATTCTACTGAGTGTTGGCATATCTGATGCAGTCGATACATTTATAGGTCAGAGTCAAAGCATAGAGCCATTAGGTTTGATACGCCCTTTTAGTCTGGCTAATGCTGTCATCACAGAGCCAGACCTTACGGTAAAACCTCGAGATATCACGGAGGCATACATTCCTTATGCGGTTTTGGCTGATAATATGAGATCAACAGTTGACGGGTTAGCTATATTGCGGGAGTCAAAACATACACAGGTGAATCCGCATATGACAAAAATTTTAGAGCGGATTGATGAGATCGGGCCAAGATTGTCTCAATCTTTATCGCCCGATGACTCTCGCTTAGGTGTTAGAAATTTTGCCGAGTCACAGATTCGAGTAGGTATGATTACTTTTACGGACAAAGTGCCACAGTTTTTGCGCGCTATAGAGTTAGGCGCTATAAAACAACATGGTCCAGGGGTTACATTAGAGGAAATATCAAAGATAGCTAATGCGAGTAATCTTCACCAAAGGGTCGCAGCCATGGGTATAGATGAATTTATGCTTTGGAGTATTCGGTTCCCTAGCACAGGAAATTTTGCTTTTAGCTTTGATGATTACTTTATTATTCATACGGGTGCAGATGGGGAGGCAAGAGTTAGCTTTGCCAGAGAACTACCACCTGAGCCAGAGGGTATTGTGTCTTCTAATGAGATTACCAAAAGATTTAATCACAAAATAGGGTGCCCGGCTATGATCAGATTGTTAGATGATTCTTCACTTCAAGAAATGTGGGACTGGTCTACTGCCATTGCCGAGCAGACTGTTTGGCAAAGATCTGATAAATAAGATAGTTGGCACTCCGTTTCGTTCTTTTGAACTCGTCAGTGTAAATACACATTTACAGACGGAGAGACAAGTAGAGAGAATAGGAAAAGAGAGGGGTGGTGTAATGACACGTGCGTGTTCGCTCGGTCAAATGACGTGTCAGCACTTCTCCGCGCTATTGTGTGGCAGACACACATACAGAAAAGTTCACCAAACCTCAATCTCTTCGCTACTCTTGCTCTACCTGCCCCTCCGTGTAACTGAGTTGTGGCACTATCTCTATCGGGAGACAGCTTAAAAACTGCTACAACGGCGGTCCTCGGTTCCTGGTCGAAATTTCAGAGGGCTCTTTTTTCACTGCACACATGCGTAGAACGACTACCTCCCCAAATAGAGATTTGCACGGACAGGAGCACAAGGGGATGTGCATTTTGATCTCGGTCAGGAGATCATTTTACGAGTTGATTATTGTGTTGGCTCACTTTCTGTTGATTATGCGATTATTCGCCTTTGGGATTTTCGGACACGACTTTGTGCTTACTCTTCCCTACTTCTGACGAAGCATCAATCACCCAGCTCGATTGATTAAGACGGATAGTGAGCACTATATTAATGCGCACTATCCGTCTTAATCTTCTCAATCTACTTGTCAAAGATCATCCGAATCAAGCTCCCAAAAGAGCGACTCCAGGACACCTCAGAATATACTCTGAAACACCGTATGTGTCAAATTGTCAGATGATCAACCTCGTAGCTTTTTTAGATAATTCTCTCAATAAAATTATCATGAATATCAGACTTTATTTGTTGATAATCTGCGTACTGCAAGCAAGTAGGCGTGATTTTTAGAACCATATAGTCTCCCCCATTGACTTTGACAATTGGTGGCACCCATTTGTTGTCGTTTTTTGGTTTGACGTGGGCTAATTTTTTCATAACTACACTAACTATATCTTTTGCTGGGACTTTGCTGACTTTTCCAGCTACCTGAACTGTCTTTTGGGTTTCGTTATCAGATATCACAAGAGATACATTATGGTTATTAGCTATATTTTGATACTTATGCGTATTTACCCTAGTTATAAAAAAGAAATTTAAATCTTCGTCTGTTGCAAAGTAGATTGATGACCCCCAGGGTTTGCCATCTTCTGAAACAGTAGACAAGACTCCATGAGAATTATTTTTCAGAAACTCTTTTGCTTTGTCTATTGAGCTCTCTTTACTGTCCATAGTTGTATTTTAGCATGGCTCTAAGGCTGATGTATACAAAACAAAAAGAAGCCTTTTTACAGACTTCTTTTTGTGAAAGTGTTATTGCTAACAACTTTCTACCGTCCGCAGATGGTAACCACCTCAACGATGGTGTTTGAATTTTAACCTGAGATTCTTCAATTTTCAAATGATTTGCTTAATAGTTGTGAATAACATGTGTATAAGTGTTCCTGCAGTGCTGAAATCTAGAAGTGGTATGTTAAGGAATAATAAAAGTATAGCTAAAATTTGTAAAAACAATCCTGTTTTTGTGGCAGATTAGCAAAAATTTACCGCTTCAAATCAAGTTATTCATAATATAAATCGCTAGAGTAACACATTATTTCATAACTAGCATAGATGCTATTGGATAGTGGTCAGTCAATTGATCTTTAAGCATACCACTCGCCAGAAGACCTATTTCCGAAAATAAGAGATGGTCGTAGCGCCTGCCCCTAGGCGTTGTAGCTAAATGTTGTTTTAGTTCACTGAATCCTGCTTCAAATAATTCAGGGAATGATTCTCGTAGAGATGACATATCAATATTAAAATCTCCTTGGAGGACGGAGTGACCTTTTGCTCTTTCTAGGATTTTTGCTTGCATATCATCAAAGATGGCTCTGGCTTCATCGCTTGCAATATCTACACCAAGTCTTCTAAATGGTAGAGCGTGTAGGGTCTGTGCTACCACGGCTCTTTTACCCACGCCTAGAGTAACCGAAGTTAACCCTTTATCGTGAGAATATTCTTCTCCAATCTGGAAGTTGGGGTTTATGAATAGTTGAAACGAATGCCCATGAATAGGAAAACGAGAAATTACACCTTGCCCTAACATAGAACTATCATCAAGGTGCGAAGGCGCGTAGGTGTCATTTACCCAATGGCCATAACCCAGCGCTTCAGCAATCATGCGTGTTTGGTTGTCACCGTTCTTTTCGTGGGTTTCTTGGAGAGTGATAAGGTGCGGGTCTCTTTGTTCAAGTGTTGCAATGATATTGTCTAATCCATCCTCGCAATATGAGCCTGAACTTAGAGGATCAGCCTCAGGGTGACGAATCATACCGCCACCAATATTCCATTGGACTGATTTAATTACTCCGGACATGTTATAAACAATACCATTAAACTTACGTTTTGTCAAAATGCTGACTAAGACTAGTCATTTAGATATTTGCCAACTAAGTCCAATTAAAAAGGAGAAAGAAGGTAGAAAACTCAACTTAATCTAATTATAAGCGGTGACATGCTAGATTACCATAAGGGTATTCGGTTCTAGAATCAGAGGAGTAAGTGACGTCCTTCTATTTCGAGAGAATTTAAGCTAGCCCTGATCGTAGCATCAATTGTTTGATTTACTGTTAGATCTAGCTCTGTTGCAAGCACACAAATTCTAGTTGCCCTTTTCCATTCAGGAGTTATTGCGATAGCTTCGTAAAGTTCTGGCTGAGGGATTAGAAGTTTCGATCGCTTGCCATGTGCTTTTGGAGCTAGAACTTCTCTGTTAATAAATCCAGCTCTATCTAGACTGTTAGCTGCTCTGGTGGCGACAACAAAACTTGTATCCAATAGATTTTCTAGATCTTTAGTGACAAGTGGGTTTTCATGGTTAATCGCGATAAAACCCGCAACATATGCAACTGCTTGATTTCCAACAGAACTTACGGCTCTACCCATGTGGATTTCATCAAACATAGACTGAATATGCCTTTTTCTTGATGGCTCTAAAGGGCCATCTATAAACCTATCCATAATCATAAAACATATAATACCATAAAGTAGGCAAATTTCTACCTACTCTATGTTGCTTTTGCGCGGTGTATGCAACCAATCCAGCAACATGGTCGGCGCATGCCTGATCGCATTTTTGAAAGGCCAACTCCTATTAATAAACCACCCTTGGTATTTTAAGAGACTATTTTTTAAGAATATTACAGTATGTCTACAAGGGTGTTTGTGCTGTTGTTGCTGTTGTCAGTGTTTACTGTTGTGTTGGTAGTTGTACTAGTGTTGGTAGTTGGGCTTACGACGCTAGTGTTGCCGTTGTTGTTATTGTTGTCCCATGTCTGGACATTTGTATTGGACGTATTGTTAGTAGTGCTTGTGTTTGTTGTTGTGGTCGTTGTAGGACTGAATACGTCGGTGTTGCCGTTATCCCAGTTCCATGATTGGCTGTTTGAAAGAGCAAAGCTGTTACCACTGTATCTACTGTCTGTGACTGTGCTTGTAGAGGTAGTACTGGTGTTATTAGTGTTTGACTGGTTATATGTTAGATAATATGGAAGAGTACCATAACTTTTAATACCTGCAGACAAAAGAGTGTCGACTACAGCTGGGCTACCGTTAGAAACTTCTGGATTAGGAGCTGTGCATAGTCCGCCTACGGTCGCTGAATTAGTTTGAGGAGCAGAGTTGCTAGTTACTGGGTTGTTGACTGTGTCTATAGCGTTAACTTTTGAGTTAACAAGCGTGTTTGTAATGTACGCTATAAATCCACATACTATTGCCATCGAAATCACAAAAGCTATGATTAATTGATTAATATTAATTGAAATGTCCTGCTGTTGTTTTGCAGCCATTTGACCCTCCTCTAAGTTATTTATAAATCTCATTACCCCAAAGATCCCACAAAATCTTTAATACCTCTTAGCATAGCGTTCGCCCAAATTATTTTCAAGATAAAGAGTTTTTTTGCGCCATCGTCGGCTATTTCCATTAGAGTTATTATGCATATTTTTTGTCGCAAAAAATACTATGTTGTAGATATGTTTAATTTGATTCAAATATCGATTGCTATTTAGATTATTTTTTGAGAGCCCACTTTACAGACGGGCTTATTGGCTTATCGGGACGATGTATACAGCCTATCCAGCAACAAGGGCGACGCTCTCCTGAGCGCATTTTTGAAAGACCAACTTTTATCCGTTTGATCCTGGTCTCTTCTTTTTTGCCAGATATTACCCAGCAAATCCACTCATTTCGCGCCAACGGTGTTATGTCTTCCCATAGCTCAAGGACTTTGGGGTCAGAAATAATTGCATCTCTAAGATCATTCGGCATTTTATGTACAACCCCACCAGCAATTTGTTTTGTAGCCATACCTATATTTTACATGCCTTATGTTGCTTACTCAACTCTGTGGGCCACAAACAAAAAAACAGAATGCTTTTATCGCACTCTGTTTTTGGCTACTGGTTGCTCCTTAGATTTGAGCAATGATCCAGGCGGCACCTGCAAGAGACAGAACAAAAAGCCCTAACCCTACAGGAGAACCCCAGCTGAACCATGAACCCCACGAACGCCAGTGTTTGTGAGTACGTTCGTACCAGTCTGTTTCATCTGCTTTTGTCATTTTTGACATCAGATACTCCTCATTTAGCTAATATTGAGTCTCTTCAGCTTGTTTGCCAGAGATAGTTATTCTTGAGACCTCCAAGAACTATTTGAAAATCTGGACTTATCAACAAGCTAATTATACCAGAAAATCTAATGGTCTATTTTGGTGCTGTATAATAGTTATAAGTGAAAAAGCATAAGCATAGAAAATCAGGTTTTGCGAATTTTTGGCATCGCTTTGCTTTTAAGCACACTGTTAGTGCAGTTATAGTTATTGCTGTTTTTGTTCTTGTTCTAGATACAGCAATTGTGCAGACACTGATGCAGGACATCATCAGCCTGGGCTATTTAGGCATGTTATTGACGGGTGTACTTTTTGTGTCATTCTTTACGGCTGCTCCTGCAGTGGTGTTGCTTTTGGCATTCTCGGATAGCTATAACTCATTTGTTATTGCATTGATCGCTGGCTTTGGCGCTATGCTAGGTGATTATGTCATTTTACGGTTTGCCGAGGATAAGATTGGGCACGAGCTGAAGCCTGTCGCAAAGAAGATGAAGCTTATCGGATTTATCAATTTACTCCACAAGAAAAAGTACAAACCGATTACCGCAACTATAGGGGCAATAATAGTCGCATCTCCTCTTCCAGATGAGGCTGGAATAGCGTTGCTAGGCTTGTCCCGAATATCTACCATGCAACTTCTGCTACTAATATTTGCCCTAAATAGCGCAGGTATCTTTATACTGATCACAGCCTTTAGCTAGCTAGGTTATTTTGATTAACGTAACTGCAGACATAAGAAATAACAAACCAAATGTGATTCGTATAGCAAGGCTATCAAGTACCTTATCCTTGTTTGGTATCTTGCCTGTAAGGTGTGAAATTAAAATAAACCAGATTGCCGTAAAAAGAGCCATTTCTGTAGCTATCATTAGTTGAATCGAAGTTGTCACGTCTCTACTGCTTAACTGACTTATTATCACAATATAAAAAATAACCATCTCTATATTAATGAAATGGTTAGTGAATCCAGTCCAAAACGATCCAAGATTATGTAGTTTTGGTGCTTTATCCTTTGGTAAAAAACATAGGATTGCTTGCCATATTAGCCACACAGCCCCAGCGTAGCTAATTATAGTCACCAGAAATGGATAGTGAGTAAATAAAGAATTAATGCCAAAAACTGATAGCAAGAGTAAGGAAAATGCCCCCAGCCCCAAACCCAAGGCAGTAAGCATGCCAGCCGTTTTCCCTTGCCTCCCAACAGTTCGCATTACTAAGGCGTAGTCACTGCCAGGTGAGATAATCATTCCAGCTTGTAAGAATGCCACAAGAATAATGGGGCCAAAAACTTCCATAATTTATGAGCTAGGATTTATCGTTTAAGTACTTGCCGGCAATACTAAGCGCGAAAGAAGAAAGAATAACAAACACACTGATCTGCAACAGCTTGGCCATAAATAAGTCCATGCCATAGTTCAGGTGGCCTGGTTCTGTGTCGGCTAGTACCATATAAATCCCACATGCTCCGAAAGTTAATGATGCGAAAATGAATACTTTGCTCGCTATTTTTTGCATATTTTTATTATACCAAATAAAAACAGTCGCGCTAGCGACTGTCTATTAATACTGGCTCCCGGGGTCGGACTCGAACCGACAACCTCGAAGTTAACAGCTTCTTGCTCCACCATTGAGCTACCCGGGATTAACGCTGACGCTAATGAGACAAACCAAGGTTTTTCTCATCGGGCTTTCCGAAATAAATTCGGATTCTGATCTTTCAGAACCAGCCCTGCTCTTTTCCTAACAACAGAGCAAGCCAACTAGGATAATTCTACATTACTGACCAACATTAGTAAATAACCTTGTTGCCAAATAACATCCTGGCTTCAAACATGCCCTTTTTGTCCAAAACCAAACAACCTGCTCCGTACCATAACTTTAGTTATGCTTTGTCACAGTTTGTTAGTTTTGATCAAAAATCATCATGTTAGACCACGGAAGCTTATTTGGCAATAAGGTTAATATTCAACGTAGTATTTTTTTTGAAGCTAAATCAATAATTCTAGAGGGCTTCGTGGCTGGAGTCTCAGAGCTACTGATGTAGTCGACTTGGTCAAAAAAGATTGCTTCGATATCCGTAAGATCATGGACATAGTCTTTACCCGCAATGTTAGCACTCGTGGCAACCACTGGCCCTGTCTGGCCAATAAGATCTCTGAGCCACTGATCTTTTGGCATGCGAACCGCGAGAGTATTTTTCCCTCGATGCAAATGCTCCATTTCTCTAGTTGGCATAATGACGCTTGTCGGCCCAGGCCAGACTGTGCCCAGGTATTGTTTTTGCTCCGTGTCTATAGCTATGCCCAGAGATGACAACTGAGAATAATCAGAGATCAAAACGACGAATGGCTTGGTATGCTCTCTATCTTTGACTTGATAAATTCTCTCGACAATCTCTGAGTCTTTAGCTAGTCCTACGATCCCATAGATCGTATCAGTAGGCATGATAACTATTTTTTTAGACGTTATGAATCCAATTAAATTCGTCTGTTCCTCAGGATTCAAATGTTTGCCTTTCTTCGGAGTTCACGGTCTGTATCGCGCTTTTTGATAGTTTGTCTTTTGTCATATTCTCTTTTGCCTTTTGCTAGAGCAATTTCAATCTTTATGTACCGGCCCTTAGTATTTATTTTAACGGGTATTATTGTTAGTCCAGACTGTTTTTTTTCGAGTAATTTTTTCATCTCGGATTTTTTGAGGAGCAATTTTCTATTTTGTTTTTGTTCGGACTCGCTGATTGGAACACCAGAAGTGCCAAAGACAGTTGCACCGATCAGCCAAAGTTCGCCCGCAACAAAATTTACATATGCTCCGCTAAGATCAGCTTTGCCCATTCGAATTGCCTTGGTCTCGCGACCGTTCAAAACTAGGCCAGCTTGGTAAGACTCCACTACCGAGTAATCAAAAGTGGCGCGACGATTTAGTATCTGGTTTGGCTGAGTTTTTTTCTTTGCCATGTATGTATTATCTAACAGATAGGGACAGATTGCTAGTTATAGCCCTCGAAAGACAAAACCTGCCCTTTTGAAAACATCTGAGAGGCTAAAAAACTCGTTTTCTCCTTCTTTATATTTACGGATATGATTCAGTCCAAGAACAGATTTTTTATCTCACTCAGCTATCTCTCAAAATTGACAGGTTTTGTCTTTCGAGGGCTATCTGGAATAATACTGTATTTCTTCGCGGGCAGTATCCCAAAGTTCTGGATGTCCGTTGACTTTTTGCCAATACCACCACTCAAAGCCCCAGAGATCAATATCTCGCATCCCAGTATCTACGCCGTATTTGATACGTTTGCTCAAAATATCTGCGTTCATGGTTTTGTTTTGTTCAGGGATATCTTCTACTCGGTTCATTTTGAATCCGCCCTTCTCTGGTAGCCAGGCTTCTGTTTGGAGCTCGTGAATGATCATTGTTTTGCCGTGTATCAACTCTTGAACACCGGCAAGCGAGGAATAAAACCAAGGCGGATATGGATATTCGACGTAGCGTTTAGTCAGGGATTTGTCCCAAACTCTTTTGTAGACTGACATCGCATACTCATCAGGTTTTGGATCTCCGATAGGGTATCCTCCCCAGTTATTGCTTCTGCTGACAATCAATTTAGTGTCTGGATCTAACTTTTTAACAAAGTTGTATTCATTCACAAGGCGCTCTCTGCTAAAATCTGGGCATTCACCGAAAACGCTCAAGAAATATTCATTTTCTAACTGGTAGCTATCTAGCGCTGGACTAGACTTGTAGCGTTTCACTACTGCCTCCATAAAGTTCATGAGCTGTGGTTCCCAATTCTCTTTAGGTGTGTCTATCGCCCATTTTGGCATGTGGCACTCTGGCCAGCGAGGTTGACGTAGGCCTATCGCAAGGCTTACTTTTGATCCAGATTCCTCGGCTTTTTTAAATTGCCAGTCGAGCTCACTGAAGTTGTAAGTTCCTTGTATTTTTTCAATGTCTTTCCAATAACTAACGAGTCTGAACCTCTTGATTCCGAGATCATTTATAGCTTCGTCCATGACTTCCTTAGGATCCAGGCCATAGTATCTGGCGTAATTTGGCACAAAAGTCACCCCAATATTAAGCGGATCGTTACGGTGTTTGTGTATATAGTATTGCCCTGTTGTGAATGAAAAGACAGCAAATAAGATCAGAAAAGCCAACACTATATCTAGCACTTTGTGGGCGTGATTAAATTTCCACCAATGTTTGCCGGCACGCCTTGTAAGTTGCTTTAAGTTCCTTTTGTTCATGTATAATATAGCTCCGATGAATCATACCAAAAAAGCATTAACGTTATCAATAGTTATACCGTGCTACAACGAAGAAAAATACATCGGTTCTTGCCTAGATTCGATTGCTGATCAACAGACTCCACCAGATGAAGTCATAGTGGTTGATAACAACTGTACTGACAATACTATCGAAATTGCTCACAAGTATAGTTTTGTAAAAGTTATAAAAGAATCAAAGCAAGGGCCTCTGCATGCTCGAAATGCAGGCTTTATGGCTGTATCGTCTGACCTTATTGGTAGGATTGATGCAGATACTACAATAAGCAATAACTGGGTTGGGTACGCAAAAGATCGTTTTATTGAAGATCCAGAGCTTATTGGACTCACAGGGACTGCTCTAGCTCAAACAAATGCATTTTTCAAAAAATCCCCCTACTCGACCTTTTTTCCGAGTAATTTTTTGCGTTATAACAGATGTCTTTATCGTGCAAACACCTTTTGGGGGGCTAATCAAGTCTGTCGAAAGAGCGATTTCCTAAACGTTATCGATGCTCTTGCCAAAGATGATCTTAACTATCATGAAGACATAGATCTAAGCTTGGCTCTCATCTCCCAGGGGGCAAAGATAAAGTATGATTCAAAACTACTTGTTACTGTGGATGGTATGAGGATGATGTCATTTAAGAAAAACTGGGAATATTTTCTAAAAGCACTCAGAACTAGGAAAAGACACAAGGCCCTTTATCGTTCAGGGTCAGAGCTTTTATTCCCTGTATTTACCCCGCTGTTCTCAGTGTTTTTGTTCATCTTCCCTGGGAGCTTCTACTTCTTAAATGTTTTGATTTCACCATCATCTACAGAAATTGACAAAAACACAAAAAACAGCTAATATATTATCAATATTTATGAGTGCAGAGCGTACGAACCCTCGGTTAGAAAACTATTTTGAGCGAACAGGCGAAATGTCATATGGTCAGTGGAATAATGAGTATGCTCCAAACTTCGTCTTTGGGCACAGGTTCATGGAGGATGGCTTCGGTATCAGTATTGACCAATACACCCCAATGGGTTATTCCGGGTCGCATGGTGCTGAAGAACAAGGACTTAATCCCATAGTTCACCTACTGCCTCACACGCAGACAAGCACGCCACACATGCAGATTCGCTCTGCTATTTTAGGTGAGACGCAGGCCAATGGACCACGCAAAGTACTCACAGTGCCTAATAATAATTTTGGCGCTCGGGGTCATCTAAAAGCAAAATTCGAAAATGGTGACTTTAGTCCGTACGGCGAGCTTGTTGCCATAGCGCTCGAGCATTACGGCATTAAAAAGGTAGATGTTGTGGGCTATTCACTCGGTGCATCTACAGGTGCGTCTGTTATTGAAAGATCTCTTGGAGAACATAGTACTTTCGAGGTTGGACATGCCTGGCTTGGTGATCCGCCGAACACAGTTGAAAGAACATCGAAACAATTGCAAAAAGATTTTAAGGGCGAAGGTTGGTCAGAAATTGATACATTCCTTCGTACTGTAGCAGAATCCGAATATCAACCATACATTGACGCTATAGGAAGTAAGGGTGTGTTCCTTATAGATTTGTTAGAATTTGCGGTAGGTTCTCAATACCCTTGCAATAGAGCTCTTCAAAAGGGTATGGCTACTGACTCATTTATGGGGACTATGCAGAGAATCTCGGATAGGCACTGGAGTGATTTGTATGTGACTCTTGCCCGGGCTGAAAATAGTCGTATTACGCTTGTAGAGCCTCTTAACAAAATTATGACAATGAGGCATAACCCCACTTTATTCACAGAGACAATTAAAGGTGGTGGTCACGAACGAGGCGATCAAGTTCGGCAAATTGCTGGCCATGTAGCTACTGCTTTATCTGTCAGGTAGTCTACTGAGGACAGCTGGCCCACAATCCTTTGTTCTGCTCCCTCGCCTGTTTTTCTAAATTTACAAACTGATCTGTTTTTGTAAATGGAAAAGCTGTGAGCGCAAATCCATAGCCTTCCTCAACAAGCTTTGCATTGTAGAGTGTGCCGTCTTCTAAGTAGACATATCGTAGTAGTCGATCATATCTATCGCGGTTTTGGTTGATGGGATCAGCTTCAAGTCTGACTTTTCTGCCATCGAGCTGTGTATGAGTGTAGTCACTGGCAGCCTGACCAAAACATTCAACAGGCTTTCTAGGATCATGGGTCTCTGGGGTATTGACCCCTATCATGCGAATCTTTTCTAGGTTGCCGAGCATATCTACTTCTATGGTGTCACCGTCGTAGACTTTGACAACTTTGTAATATCCGGTATCTTTTATTAGCGCCGAAGAATTGATTTTTACATTGCCTATATTAGGGTTCACCCCAAAATATATAACTACTATTAATAAGATAGCCTGCAATATCTTAGTCAGCTTTTTGCTCATGCTATAACTATACCAGCTCAAAGACAATAAAATGCTTGCATATTATTGATAAATATAGTATAATATAACCAATGAATTCAATTGAATTTGAAGCAAGACCAGTATTAAAGCAGGATCAAAATGCTGACCCGATACATACATTTATTGGTTTGATACCAGAAATGATTGACCAAGCACGTACTAGCGCTGAGCAAAACGCTATTTCTCACCGTGACTTCCACGTTGGGGCTACTGCTTTTTTTGTAGATTCAGCGGGCCAAGGTTTTACCTATGACTCAGCAAATTATAAGATTGAGCCAGATTCACCAAAAGTTTGCGCCGAAATGGATATATTATTCAAGCTCGACCAAGGATATGATGAAAATAAAATTGTCGGGTTTGTCATAGCAGGCACGTCAGATGTTGGTGAGATTGAAGACGTGAACGGTCATAAGACAGATACACTTCACCCTTGTGCAGATTGTATTAAAGCGCTTGATGCAAGCCACGCTGTTGATGACGATACGCTTTTCGTAACAGTTGGTCTGGATAAAGATGTGGTGCAAGTGCAGACATTTGGTGAGATGAAGCTATCTTACGCTAGTTTAGACCCAGCAAAGGTTCCAGCTCAGATCTTTGAGGATCTTGATTGGTTCGAAAGACAAGATATATATGATCAGATGACCCAAGGCCTTGTTCATTTGGAGCAAAGTGACCCAAGACGTATTGTTATGGCACGAATGGCGCTCGCCGGTAATCATCCAGCTGAGCTGTCCATAGACTTACCTGCTTCAAAGTAGGCTGGCAACTTTGTCACGTATTTGATCCAGAGTAACGTCAGTCGTTGGATGGGTGTAGCCATTATGTTCATGGAAAACTTCTGCCGTAAAGACAAGAGGACGTTCATATAGGTCAAAAGCAAATTCTGTTAATCTTCCTGGCTGTACAAATTTAACGGCTTGTTTTTCGACAACAAGCAAAGTTGTGTTATCTATACCGGTTTTTTTAGCTTTAACTACATCACAATCTGGATCTATAACTGCCTTTACTACCGTACCAGCAGGATACTCTCTGCCATCTACTTTGGTCGCAGTAAGGGTCAATGATGTTTTTGCTCCAACCGATTGTTGAAATAGAATTGGCTGTCCATGTTCGTCAACAACTATCTTTTGATAGCGAAGAGATGCATCGCCGTAGCGTGGTGGTTCTTCAATCTCCAGGCTTTTTAGAAAGTTACCTTCAGTGTCTGGACACACAGCAAGGTTCCGTGCTTTTCCGATCTGAAAGTCAGGTATATCAGCTCTTATTTCTTGACGGGGCGCTAAGGCTACAGCGAGCATTCCTCCAAGGGCAGTTCTGGTCGGATCATCCAAAGTAATTTCAGGTGGAGTGCCTCCATAATACTCTGGGTCTGCGCTTGATTGAGCTACTAGGGTAAAAGCGTTGAGCATGTTGCTCCCGTATTTGAAATGGTTTATTGGTAAAAAATTTGGGGTATGCCCCTCAAGACAGCTGATAATATCAAGTTCATCCGTTGTTGTCGCAACAGCCTCAGCAATTAATCTTGTATCATGTGCTAACATCTCCGCACTCATTTGCAATATTATATAACAAACTATACAAGATTGCTAGTATTCAACATCAGGTTTCGTTTTCCACCTAAGAGGTATATCTATATTAATACCATTGAGATGTGCAGCTAAAAGGCATCGTATTTTACCTTTATTAACAACTCCAAGTTTTTGATAGATATGATTAATATGAGTTTTCACGGTAGAAAGAGATAGGCCCAAGCCCTCGACCATATCTTGATTACTCATGTTGTTAGCTAGATAACTGAATACATCTTGTTCTCGTGGTGAGAGATCTTTTTTTCTGCCCTCTCTATATTCCCGTATTTCACTTTGGGTGATAGTTGAAAGTCCGCTCCCTATCGACAGCAAAATAAGGTCTCTAACGTTGGGGCTAATTTTCTTATAGATGTTGGTATAGTGAGTTCTGACAGTTACTTCAGCTATAGAAAATTTTTCTGCAATTTGCTGTGTTGGGAGGTGTATATTAGCCAGTACCTCTGTTTCGAACTCTGTAAGTTCAGAGAGTTTTTCAATATAAGCAGGATATGTAGACCTTCCTTCAGTGGCTGCTAGTAATAAATCTTTTTGTGGGTCAAAAGCAATGCTTGATTTTAGTCTACCTCTAGAGGCTATCTCACCCACTATTCTGGTCATAACACTGAATTTGTCTAACTCAGGATCTACTTTGTCATCATAGGCAAAATCAACCATGGCTACTCGACGGAGCTGTGTGGGTGATAAATCGCCTCTTGGCATAATAAGCCTTAAAGAATCCTGACCAGCCAGGAGCTGTATCCCCTCTACCTTGCAGATACCATTGGCAAGAACTAGCAATGAGCCGTCTGCTTGCTGTACGCCGGATTCTTTATTAAACACGGGATGTCTTCTGCTTTGACCCATATCCCAGCCTTCCAATGTTCTCAGGAGAAAGTTGACATCACCAGGCTCTGCAACTTCTCTATGTAAGGCTGACATCCAATTGACCACCTGTTCTTGAGGGGCAACAGGTACGACTGGCACCGGAGTTGGGTCTTCTTCGTAAGTTCTTGGTCTAGGCAAAATAGTAACTCTTTCTGGGGATTATCAACATTTACCCCACCAGGTAAAATTTGAGTATATTATAACATGAAATGTCAGATTATGTTAGTAGTCAATGCCAGGGTTAGCCAGGTACTTTTCGTCAAAGTGATGTTTGATTTTAGTCATGTTAGTCGCAATATCCACTTTATCGAGCACATCTTTTGGGAAATTTCTGCCAGTCAAACAAATACTGGTCTTCGGGTGCTTTTTTTCTATTAGATGTATCATTTTACTTTTAGGCAGTAGTCCCTCGTGTACGGCGTTGTTGATCTCGTCACAGATTACTAAATCAAATTTACCGCTAGTGGCGCATTGCAGAGCTTCTTTGTAGGTAGCTTCGGCTGCTTGCTTGTGCTCGTCTTCTGTCACGTCTTTGGCGCTGAGGTTCCCTGCATTGTAAAAGCCTTTACCACCCTTGTAAAAGTACAATTTTTCTTTAAAAGTAGGCTGTATCATGCCAATAAAATCGTGTTCGCCTACCTTCCAGGTTTTTATAAATTGGATAAAAGCGACGCTCCATCCACTACCCAGAGATCTAGCCATTAACCCTATAGAAGCGCTAGTTTTGCCCTTCCCCTCGCCTGTGTAGACTAGAACAAGCGCGTCTTTCTTTTTGTACTCTTTTAAATCCATATGTAAATCCTATTTTACCATCAATAGACAAACAGATATAAAAGTGATATAATACTATAATTATGACAGATGTAAAAGCAGGTGTGACAGATTACTTTAGTGGTTTTGGCCTCGAGTCCAGAGAGGCAATGGATCGATACCTAGGTACAAGTGGTGATAATCGCAGTAATAGAATTGATCAAATTAATTGCCTAAGCGAATTCTTAATTGAATCTGTGGGCTTACTCCCAATAGAATTAAAAACTTGGTTTCAGCAACAAATGCTTTATCTAGATGGTGCAACTCCTCTTGATATTCTCTCTGAAATGGATGGTTACGAACGTGTTCTCGATGAAGCTCATAGATGGGTTTTAGAAGATTAGATTAGGGCAAATATTTTAATGCAAAATATTGGATTAGGACCAGAGAGATTAGAAGAGATTATCTATACTCCCCCATCCTTGCCAGTGGGTGATGATACTGTGGGGCGAGAATTTATAAATGAGTCTGATCTTAGTGCTCCATCCATAGGCCCTGGCTATGCTTTTCAAAGATTTCCAAATTTCTTTGACGAAATAAAGGGTGTTTCAGATATTATTACTCCCGGTCAGCCATATATTTTGCTCGATGTAGGTTCCAACATCCCGTACTATGTTTGCACAAGAGAATCCTTACAATTCAAATCCTGCAGGATAAACTCAGAGAATTTATTAAATGCTTATTTACAAAATGGTGAAATATTAAAAGGGCTTCAGGCATCAGGCCAAAGTGAATTTTATAGACTTTACTCGGCCGTAAAGTCTGGCAAGGGTCAAGACGCTAATGCAACAGTTTATCATGCTATAAAAGATGCGATAGCTACAACTTTATTTAGGCTTACTCCACCGGAAGTAGAGAGTAGAGCTGAGTTTAATAAAGCTTTTCATAGAACATGTGAAGAAAAAGTAAAAATCTTTGAAAGTGACAAATCTGATGTTGGACCTGGTTCAAGCCTTGAGAAACGTCAAGGGATAAAATATAACGTAAGAGAATTTGATGTCTCGTTGGTTGAGTTCATCGCAAGATGTCCAGTGAGGTCCGATGTAGCCGTAGAACTAGCAGGCCAGATTAAAAGTACAAAACGCAAACCTTCTCAAGAAGAGATGCTAACCCTAAAGTCTACGCAAAGTGCAGGTGAACATAGCTCAAGGATGTTGCTTGATCAGATTGGTAAGGCGCTAGAACACATATTGTTTGACAAAGATGAGATTGGCAAAAAGAGATTGCGAGTTGCGAGGTTTATTAGTACAGATCCTATTAGAGGTGTTGATATCGCAAATGCTGCGATTGCCGATATGTCAGATGATGAAAAGCGTTGGTATACGACAAGTAGAGCAATTGGGCGACTTGTAGGAGATTCACCATTGCATATTCACGGAAACTTGAGAAGTATACAGTTGCCCCAGCAGTCGGTTTCGGCAATAACAGCTATTGACTCTTGGCCTCACTATGGAAACGACAAAAAGATGTCTAGGCAAGCAGTTGCTCGGCAAATCACACGTATGCATGACATGTTGCAAAGAGGTGGAAGGATGTTAATCATGCCCTGGTCTTTTGACGGTAGATTACATGCCGCTGGTCAAATTCATAACCGCACAATTGATGAACCAGCCTATTCTCCTTACGAATTAGACCAGGCTTTCGCAAAAGGAAGACGCGCAGAAGAAGATATAGAAAGAGCAGAAAAAATCGGCCACGAAGGCTCTATTATCGTTGCAGGTTTCTCAAAACAAAGACCTCGAAAAGAGTCTAAATATTCAATAGACCCTAGTATCTCCAAGCGAGGGATTATCTGAGATACTCTACAGCCTAGACGATAAAATCTGGAGAAGCTAGATCCCAGGCGGTGATAATTCCTAGTGGCTTTTCTTCTTTTTTGCCGTGCTGAGTTATGAATACCATACCGATTCTCTGGTGTTTTTTGATTGCTTGATTGAATAGATCATAAATGTCAGCTAGCAAGGCATCTCTTGCAACGAATGAGAATGTTTCACTCTTTATATTTTCAAACTCAGTGTAATTACCCAAATCGCTTACTAACATATCTTTGGTTATAATCGAGTCTTTGTTTGTGGCTATGTATGACACAATGACACTTTCACTGAGTATCCCTACCATCGCCCCATCTTCAATTATGGGCACATGAGTAAAAATATTTTTCTCCATAATCTCCAATACATCTACAAGGTTAGATTGCAGATTGGCAGTAAATATTTTCTGGGCTGGTATTGCTATAGATAAAGCTTTTGGAGGGTTTATTAAAGAGTCTCGTATTTTTGCATAGTGTTTTACGATTTCAGCATTGGGTGTAGCTATCGGGTCTGCAAAAGCGTTAAATGGGTTGTGTACAAAAATATTTCTAAGCTGAGCAAAACTACGAAGGTCCTGTTGATGTTTTGCGACTAATTTGTTATTTCTAGAGACTTCTTGGATTAGGTAAACATGCTCTGCGTTTTTATCAGAGCGTGTTTCTTTACGTAGGAATGCGTCTATTTCGTTATAAATCTTGGTGATTTCAATATCTAGACGGGGGCTTGAACTACTCATTACTATATATTCTAACACTTTTTTTGCCATCTGTGCTCTTGATATGCTACAATGCCAGTAACAATGAAAGACGCGAAAGATGCGCCGAACACTATTGCCAAAACTAATAAACTGAAGAACTTATTTTTCTTCTATCTCCTCGATATGTCCTGGAAATTAGCAGTTAGCTTTCTAGCACCATTTTTTGCAGCACTTGTTTGGGCGAACGGCGATATTGCCAAAATCGTTGCTGGAATTATCGGCGGTTTGGGAATTTCGATCATGACTATCATCCACGAATTTCGGCAAATAAATAAGGCGGTAGAAAATGTTTAATCTATTTGCTTCTGAAGGTCCTCACATCGCTATTGCTCCAGAAAAACTTTTTGAAGTTGGCGGTCTTGTCATTACTAACTCTATGGTTTACGGATGGATTGTTTGTATCGTGATGATGGTGGCATTGATCTATGGTGCACGCAAGGTCACAATTGGCGGAAGTCGCGGACCAGCACAATTACTCGACGCAGGTGTCGAGTTTTTCTATAACATGATTGCCGGATCATTAGGCAGTGAGTCAAGAGCTCGTAAATACACACCATATTTTGTAACGATCTTTTTCTTTGCACTTATCCATAACTGGCTCGGGCTACTACCTATCGTTGGCAAGCCGTTTACCTATGACGACACTGCCCTGTTCCGTCCTTTTACCGCAGACTTTAACGGAACTCTCGCAATGTCGATCACGGCAATTGTATTGATCCAGACCTTTGCTATTAAAGAATCTGGGCTTGTAAAACACCTACGACATTATTTTGCAGGTAGTCTGGCTAACCCGATTACATATTTGATAGGACTTATGGAAATTTTCCAAGAGCTTACTCGCCTATTTAGTCTTGCCCTTCGTCTTTTCCTGAACGTGGTTATTGGAGAAATTTTGATTGCTATCTTCGCATACCTAGGCGGAACGTTCGGGTTCGCTACTGCAGTGCCTTTTACTCTCATGGAAGTATTCATCGGTTTGCTTCAGGCATACATATTCGTTCTTTTATCTGTTTCTTATCTATCCGTAGCGATAGCTCATTCTCATGAACATGAGGAGACAGCATGACCTACATTGGTAAGTTAATGATAATAAGTGTAAAATAATACTAAGTAATAACAAGGAGAAAAAATGGAATTATTTGCAGCAGAAACAATTAATACAGCCGTATTGGCCAAAGGTATTTTGGTCGGATTTGGTGGAATGGGTCCAGCTATAGCCATCGGTTTGCTAGGTGCTAGCTACATGAGCGCGGTTAGCCGTAACCCAGAGTCAGCTAAGTTCTTAGGGCAACTTTTTGTGTTTGTCGCTATGGCTGAGCTATTCGGTCTAATTGCATTCGCATCAATATTTATTGTTAAGTAACAAGACAAGGAAATTTAAGAAATAGTGATTAATAATTTACTTACACAATTTGCAAGCGAAGTAGCTGGCGCAGAAGAGCCAAGTGGTTTTGGTGCTTTGGGCGTTAATTTAAACGCGCTGATTGTACAATTCATCACTTTTATAATCGTGTTCTTGGTCCTGAAGAAATATGTTTTTGGCAAAATTGTTGAAATACTGGACAAAAGACAGAAAACTATAGAAGAAGGCATGAATTCTGCAAAGGAAATGGCTCAAGCTCGCGAAAAATACGAAAAAGAAGTTGAAAAACTTCGACATGAAGCTCGTGCTCAGGCAGATGAAATTCTCAGCGAATCAAAAGCACAGTCAGAAGATATCATTACTAAAGCAGAAGAATCTGCCACCGTGAAGACCGACAAGATGATCAGTGATGCTAAAAAGAAAATCGAAGAAGAATCAGAACGATCTCGGCGTAGTCTCAAATCAGAAATTGTCAGTCTTGTCGTTGATACAACAGAAAAGCTCATTGGTGCAAAAGTTGATTCGTCTAAAGATCGAGCGATGATTGACGAAGCTCTAAAATCAGGAAAAGGTAAATAATAATGAGCAAAGCTAGTCTTGCTAATTTCATAGATCAGGAATCTGATACCAAAGATATCGCTAAAGCAATAGCTAGCTATTTAATTGACACCAAACAAACCCAGAGTCTAGACTCTTTACTACGTGACGTTATGACTGCTCGTGAATCAAGAGGAGTGTATGAGATTACTGTTGCCTCATCTCACCCGCTTGAGCAGAAGCAGACTAACGCCATCAAAGAGTATTTTTCAAAGAACTTCAAGGGAGCCAACGAAGTCATTGTGCATACCAAGATTGACACTACTCTTCTTGGCGGAATAAGGATAGAATCTGCAAATTACCTGATAGACCAAACTCTAAAGAGTAAATTAAATCATATAAAATCAAGTATTGATAAGTAAGAAAGGAAATTCGGAAGAAAAGACATGAGTCAAATATCAGTAAAAGAATTATCAAATGACATCAAGAAAGCACTAGAGGAAATTAAAGACCTGCCTGATATTCAGGAGACAGGCGTAGTGACTCGTGTTGGTGATGGAATTGCCTGGATTTATGGTCTAAGGTCTTGTGGATCAAGCGAACTTTTAGAAATTGAAGGTGCGAATGGCAAGAAAGTCACAGCTTTTGCCCTTAACTTATCAGAAAATGAGATTGGTGCCGTACTTTTGGGTGATGAGCTAGCTGTTTCTGCTGGAGCTCGAGTCCGATTGACTGGTGAACCCCTCAGTGTACCGGTTGGTCCAGAACTTATTGGTCGTGTGGTTGATCCACTTGGCCGTCCTCTTGATGGAAAAGGCCCTATCAAAACAAAGAAAAAAGGCTTGATTGAAAACCCTGCCCCAGGCGTACTGGCGCGAAAAAGTGTTTTTGAGCCTCTCATGACAGGTATTGTGGCTATTGACGCTATGGTGCCGATCGGTCGTGGTCAGCGTGAACTTATCATTGGTGACCGTCAGACTGGGAAAACAGCTGTCGCTATAGACACCATGATTAACCAGCATCGACAAAAAACAGGTGTTATCAACGTCTACGTTGCTATTGGTCAAAAAGCGAGTAAGGTTGCCAAACTAGTTGAGAGACTAAGTTCTGAAGGAGTTATGGATCAGACGATTGTCGTCTCTACTTCTGCATCTGACTCCGCTTCTTTACAGTACCTTGCACCATACGCAGGTACAGCTATGGGAGAATATTTCCGTGACAACAAACAACACGCGTTAATCATTCATGATGACTTGTCCAAGCATGCTAACGCGTACCGTCAAATGAGTTTGCTACTTCGTCGTCCACCAGGACGTGAAGCCTTCCCTGGTGATGTTTTCTATCTGCACTCAAGGCTTCTAGAAAGATCAGCCAAATTATCTGACGCACTCGGCGGAGGAAGTCTAACAGCCCTTCCTATCATCGAGACACAAGCTGGTGATGTGAGTGCCTTTATCCCAACCAACGTGATTTCTATTACTGACGGTCAGATCTTCCTAGAAACTAACTTATTCCACCAAGGTATACGTCCGGCGATTTCTGTAGGACTCTCTGTGTCTCGTGTTGGTGGAGCTGCACAAACCAAAGCAGTTAAAAGCGTGGCTAGTACCCTGCGACTTAACTTAGCTCAGTTCCGTGAGTTGGCAGCGTTTTCACAGTTCTCTACCGATCTTGATGCTGAGACAAAACACCGAATTGATCGTGGTCAAAGACTAACAGAGCTACTTAAGCAACCACAGTATTCCCCATATTCTGTATGGGAGCAGACCTCTATGCTAATGGCTGCTACTGACGGTGCTTTCGATAAGGTTCCTGTTGAAAAAGTTTCAGCTGCTAAAGAAGCACTTCTCGCTCGCCTAAAATCTAAGCACAGCAAAGTTATGAGTGAGCTTAATAAAGGTGACAAACCAACAGATGCAATGAAAAAGACCATACTGGATAGTGCAAAAACAATAGCGGAGGAATACAAGTAGAACAATATGTCAGGCGTAACTTCTCTAAAGAGACGAATCACCAGCGTTAAAAACACTCGACAGATCACGAAAGCGATGGAGCTGGTCTCTGCCAGTAAAATGCGTCGAGCTCAAGAGTTCGCAGTTAATTCTCGTCCTTTTAAAGAACAAGCTAGACTTTTGATCGGTCAACTCTCTAGTGTTTCGGATGTAAAACTCGACAATCTATTCACAACACGACCAATTAAAAATGAGCTTTTGATTGTGGTTACAAGTGATCGTGGGCTGGCTGGGGCTTATAACTCAAACGTTCTTAAGCGTCTTGTTACTACGGTACAAGAGAACAAAGCTTCCAAGGTCAAAAGTAGCATCATAACTATCGGTCGTAAAGCTGGTAAATTTGTTGCAAAGATTGATGGTGTAGATCACCACAGTGCCTACCCTATGCTTGGTGATCAGCCAAGTCCACAGGCAATAGTCCCAGTGATTGAAGACATAACAAGCCAGTACCTAGAGAGTAAAGTTGATAGTGTAAAAGTTATTTACACGCAATTTATCTCAAATCTTCGTCAGGACGTAGTGACAAACAGTCTTATACCCTACTCAATCGATTCTGATGATAAAAAGACCGAAGTTCGTGAGTTGTCCCCACTGGAAGTTGCGATTTTCGAGCCATCAGTTGAAGCTATCATCGAAAGCACTGCCGTGCGATTGATAGAAGTTCAGCTCTGGCAGGCACTGCTTGAAGCTGGTGCAAGTGAGCACAGTATGCGGATGATGGCTATGAAAAATGCCAGCGACAATGCCGCAGATATTATTGATGATTTGACCTTAGAATTTAATACCGCCCGTCAGGCAGCGATCACTCAGGAGATAGCTGAAATTGTTGGTGGTGCCGAGGCAGTCAAAGTTTGAAAATTACAAAGGATATAACGAAAGGGATTAAATAATAATCATGACCAAAACAGCAAGTAAAACTACAGGAAAAATCAGCCAAGTCGTTGGTGTGGTTGTTGACGTAGAGTTTGACCACGACGGTATGCCAGCCATCTATGATGCGTTAAGCGTACAACTACATGGCAAGGAGCTACTATTTGAGGTCGCAAGCCACTTGTCAGAAACAAGTGTCAGAGCTATTTCTCTTGGTTCTACTGATGGACTAAAGCGTGGCGACACCGTAACGGCTACTGGCGCTCCTATTCAAGTACCAGTTGGTGATGCAACTATGGGACGAATGTTCAACGTTGTTGGTGAGCCAATTGATGGTAAATCTGGCAAATTCAGCAAATTTGCATCAATTCACAGAGAACCACCTACTTTAGAAGAACAATCAGGCAAAACTGAAATTCTGGAAACAGGAATTAAGGTTATCGACCTAATCGCTCCTATGGCGAAAGGCGGTAAGGTTGGTCTGTTCGGCGGTGCCGGTGTTGGTAAAACCGTGCTTATTCAGGAATTGATTAACAACATTGCCAAGTTCCATAGCGGTAACTCTGTTTTTGCCGGAGTTGGTGAGCGTACTCGTGAAGGAAATGACCTCTATGAAGAAATGAAAGAATCAGGCGTACTAGATAAAACAAGTCTTGTTTTTGGTCAGATGAACGAACCGCCAGGAGCTCGTCTTCGTGTTGGGCTTTCTGGGCTTACTATTGCAGAAGGTTTTCGTGACCAAGGAAAAGACGTATTGCTATTTATCGACAACATTTTCCGATTTACACAAGCCGGTGCTGAGGTATCTGCCCTACTCGGTCGTTTGCCATCAGCTGTAGGTTACCAGCCTAACTTGGCGCAAGAAATGGGCGGTTTGCAAGAACGTATTACTAGTACTAAAACTGGCTCTATTACATCCGTCCAGGCGATTTTCGTACCTGCAGATGACAACACTGACCCAGCTCCAGCAACAGCCTTTGCCCACCTTGACAGTACAATAGTGCTTAACCGAGCTTTGACCGAGCTTGGTCTGTATCCTGCGGTTGACCCTTTGGACAGTTCCTCTACCCTGCTTGATCCAGAGATCGTTGGTGAAAAACACTATCGCGTTGCTCGTGAAATTCAGAGAGTCCTACAGCGATATAAAGATCTGCAAGACATCATTGCGATCTTAGGTATGGAAGAATTGTCTGATGAGGACAAGCTAACTGTGGCGCGAGCTCGAAAGATTCAGAGATTCTTGACCCAGCCATTCTTTGTAGCCGAAGGATTTACTGGAAGCGCTGGTCAGTACGTTAAATTGTCTGATACTATCGACGGATTTGCTGAAATCCTAGACGGCAAACATGACGATAAAGACGAAGGTGCGTTCTATATGAAGGGCTCTATAAAAGACGTTAAATAACTATGATAAAGCTCAAGTTAATTACACTCAGTGGCATCCGACTAGACAAAGAAGTCTATGAGGTAATGATTCCGACTAAAGCCGGTGAAATTGCCGTCTACGGTGGCCACGCGCCACTTGTCGGGGTTCTTAGCTATGGAATTATTCATGTACGTGAGCAAAAGTCAGTTAAAGATCCTGAGAGGACCCAAATAGCTGTTTTTGGTGGAACGCTTAAAGTGCTTAATAATGAACTGATAATCTTAGCAGATGAGATTGAAGACCCGTCACTTATCCGAGAAGACGAAGCCACAAAAGCTTTGGAACGAGCAAAAGAATTGAAGAAATCAGCGAAAGATCAGGTATCACTTGATAAAGCTCAAGAAATGATAGATCGTCAGACAGTCAGATTGCAATTAGCGGGACTGAAGAGACATAAATCTCGAAGGTAAAGACTTCTGCTCTTTACTCAAGCTGTCAACTTAGTCCTTTGAGAGGTCTTGCTCAAAAGCCCGTATACCTTTTAAGTTCTTAGTATACTCAGGCTGTTCGTCCAAAAACTTAAGGTTTTTTATATCGCGGTACGCACCAATTATTAGTTTTTCTAGCTCTTTTGCTTCATCTATTTCAAAATCTACCGAGAGCTCAGCATAATCACTGTTATCAACTAATGATTCAACAAATACTAGCTTACCAGTGTTTATTTGATAATCTTTATACTTAGGATGATTTTGGAGGAGTAGGTAGTAAAAGTACAGTTGCTGTCGATATTTATGTAGCTTGATCGCATCAAAATTATCAACGTTGGGACCTGGCCATTTGTTATATCCTTTTCCGGTTTTGTAATCAATAATAATGATGGTTTTGTTTTTTTCATCAACATCAATCCTATCTAAAATACCTTTTATCCTAGTATTGTTGCCTATAGTAACTCCAACTCCAGAAAAATCAAGTTCGCTTACTTGCTCGATTCCCTTTTTAAAGACAATAGAGTGAGGGGCTAGTAGTTTTTCGATAAGGATAGAGATCCTCTGCTTTAGTGTTCGCTTTTCTGCGTCTGTAAGGAATAGTCTATCAATATTTTTATGCGATTTAATCTCAATTTCTTTGATCGATGGGAGTTTGCTAGTTTTACTAAAACTTTGATGTAAGTCATTGATTATGCTGTGTGCTAGTGATCCAAAGCTAGCATCGATACTATAGCTTTTAGGGAATTTGAGAATCTGGTTCAATAAAAACTGATTATGATCAGAATTAACCACATCTACATAAGAATTTAGGTGGGTTGGACTCAGCTCATAGTCTTCTAGTGTTTTCTGCAGGTAGTCTTTTAGGTTTGAGTCTTTGGTGATAAATGAAGATTGCGACTCAATCTCAGCTATCGCAAGTTTTCGTTTATTGATCGCTACGGTTTCAACTTGATCAAGAGATTTCTCACCGATAGCAGAATGTGCCCATTCGTTAAGCAGATTGTCTCTTCCATTTTCATCGGTCTTTGACATAGTTAGTATCAATTCTTCCCTGGCCCTAGTAGAAGCGACATAGAAAAGCCTATGCTTTTCTGACCATGAGTTATAGTCAGGCAGAATATACTTGTGATGCTCTGGTAGAACTATCTTGCTTGTCTTTGATTTTTCCTCTACCCATACATATTGTGAAGCATGGATGATAAATACTACGTCAAATTCTTTCCCCTTGGCAGAGTGGGCTGTAATCAAGTTAACACTATCGTTCGCTGTTATAACAGGATGATTGTTCGCTAGTTGAATATTTGCAGAAGCTCGTATACTGATCTGAGTCAGTAGATCCTGTATGCTTGAGCCCCCGCTAACAACCATATTGCGAATATTATTTCTAAAGATGATAAGGCTGGTAAGGATTTGAAGTTCAAAATTATCGTCGTTAAAATAATATTCTTTAAAACTACTCATGCCAACCTCTTTTGAGTCGACTATTAGGTCAAGTATCTCCTCAAGCGTGTTATTTCTTGCCCTTTTTGCTAGATGTAGCAACCAGTTGATGGTAGGTTTCAGCTCAGGGCTTTTTAGGGCAAAATTTATCCAAGAAATTTTGTTTTTGTAACAATGCAGGCTGGCGTCATATAGTACGGCAGGATCTACGCCTACCCAGTCGTAGCTCAAGATCTCGCTCAGGTAGATGTCGCTATTTGATGTCTTGTCGTTTACGCTGATGATAAATCTGAGTATTGTTATTATTTCTTTTATGGCGTGGTTTTCTAGCACATTTTGTCTGCGCTCGTAGTTAATATCAATCTCACTATATTGGAGAAATTTTGCTACTTTTTCGAGGTGTTTATGCTTTGGGGCAATAATAGCGATATCTTGTAGTTTTTTACCTGATTTTTGAAATTGTTTTATTGTATTTACAATCTCTAAGTATTCGTTGGCTTCGTGCTCTGTTTTTACTAGTTTGGTGATACTTTTTGATTTTTTTTGTGAAGTGAGTTGTTTAGACAAAGTTTCGAAGGAATTTTCTAATCGGTCAGTGTTCTGCACTATGACAGACCTGGCAAAATCAAGAATCTTGTCTGTAGATCTGTAGTTTTCGGTTAGGTTAACAACCAGAACATCAGTGTATTTATTGATGAAGTCTGAGAAATTTGAATACTCCGCACCCTGAAAGCCGTATATTGCTTGATCGTCATCGCCAACAATTAAGATATTGGGTCTGTTTTCATTTGCAGGACTCTCCATGAGTGTCTGAAGCAGACTAACTTGCAGGGTGCTTGTGTCTTGAAATTCATCAACCATTGTGTAGTAGAAATTCTCCTGGATATTTGCCAGTAGACTAGGATTTTTCTGGAGAACTAATATAACTTGGAGGATCATATCATCAAAATCGTAATATCCAAGATCACGAAGTTTGGTCTCGTACATTTCCCACACGTGGGCCAACGACAAGAGCTTTTTAAGAGACATAGAATATTTTGTCTGAATTTGTAGATCATCATTTTTTGCTGTCCAGAGATTTTTCCACTTAGTCAGTGGCTTTGTGTCTACTACATCACTGGATTTTGATAAGTCAAGCGCTTCATCGAGGCTATTTGTTAGTAGACCAAGAAAGGCATTTTTTTCCTTTAGTTGTGATAATTCGTCTAAAAGATTTTCAAAATTGCCTAAGCTGGATTTTGATATTCTACTGATACTGCCTAAATTGTCCAGGATTAATGTATCTACTTTCTTTAAGATACTAGAGTCGTCAGAGATACTCTTTTTTAGCGTCTGAGGTGAGAATCCTCCTTTTTTATAGAGACTTATTGAGTCGATAATATCGCTTGTGTATATGAACTCATCCTGGACTTTCTTAGACAAACTATCATCGAAGTTTAGTGTCTCTAAAATACTGTTTACTAGCTGGTATTTTGTTAATTCATCGATATTTTGTTTTAAAAGATACTCATCAAAATAATAATTATAGTTGCTAATAATCCAGCCAGCAAAACTATGAAAGGTGTGAATTGCCACCTTGTATCCATCACTACCAATCAGCTCTACTAACTTATTTTTTAGGGTTTGTCTTGCAGAATCAGTAAATGTTAGACAAAGTATATTCTCAGCTGAGATATCCGTGCTCTCAAGTATATGTTTTATTCGGTACGTTAGAAGTGTTGTCTTACCTGTTCCAGGCCCGGCTAGTACAAGTACTGGCCCCTCAATAGCATGAATTGCCTCAAGCTGTTTTGAATTTAAATTCTCCATTACCTATATTATAGTCCACTGTCGTTAAATTAATAAGATGATCAGGGGTAGTTTTAGAGGACTTTGCGGTTTTTGACTACCGCCCAGAGTAAAAATGCTACTACGTAGAGAATGGCTGAATAGAAGCCAACTTCCCCGTATAGCTCGACTTTATAGCCTTCGTTGAAGTTGTTTACGAAGTAACTAACAGCAGTCGTTATGTAGACAGCTACACAGATCGTCGCAGTTAACAGTAGTGCGCTCAAACTCATCAGCATAGCTATTACTATCAAAGGCACAACGAACAATAACACTGCCCTACTAGCCATTCCTCTGGTCATGTAGACGTTGTGAGCTGCGAATATTGTATCTACAGTTGCTAGCCCAAAAATCAGCAATTTATGCAGGTTGTTGTTCTTCGGATTAATCCTGGCTAAATATGCTATCAACGCACAAAGCACAGCGAGGCAGGCCACGGATATCCAGCGTTCTTTAACTGTCTCAGGCGGAATAAGTTTTGATGCATCAAAAAGGACTAGTTGAGCAATGTATATAGCAATCAACATAAAATGTGCTTTTATAGAAGTCATGAGTCCCAATATATACACAGGACTTATCTTTTTAACCATAAGTATATTGTAAACTGTTGCTTCGCTACGAGCAACAAAGATCTGTAGTATTATAGTTGTATGAATAGGCTCATGAGTTTTGCTCGATATATCAGACACGACATTGCTGTGCAAAAAGACTACCTTGCCAGCTATCTGTTAGCTTTTGCTATTTTGCTTACGACATTCTTTATTGATAATAACCAGGATTCCCACAAAGTGGACGGTAGCTATTGGATTGCTCCGCTTGAAAATGTTTTCAATGTGAGTTTTCGGAATATTGATATGACGCCTGTGATATTCACATTCGGCATACTTATATCGTCCTTTGCGTTTGTGATAGGAGTAATGATCAAGAGGGCAAATATTGAGAAGAACCTTCTGGTCAACCAAATTGAGGTGCAAGAAGCTCGCGATGATCTTTTAGCTTTGGCTTCACACCAGCTTAGAACTCCAGCCACAGGCGTAAAACAATATCTAGGAATTATCCGTGATGGTATGGCTGGCAATATTTCAGCGAAGCAGAAAAAACTTGTCGACGAGGCTTATTTTTATAACGAACAACAACTCCGAATAATCAACGACTTTCTTTACATGGCAAAGCTTGATGCGGAACGTGTTATCACTCATCCTGCTGAATTTGATCTAATAGAGCTAACAGAAGAAGTAATTAGAAGTTACGAATATATAGCCGAGGAAAAACAAATATCTATTAAGCTCAAAGCACCAAAGGAGCTTGTTCTGTATTCTGATAAACAATGTCTCAGGATGTGTATAGAAAATATTCTATCTAATGCAATAAAATATACCAATATCAAAGGTCAAGTAAGCATTACTATATCAAAACAAGACGTCATTGCCGTTATGGTTGTAGAAGATAATGGTGTGGGAATACACCGAAAAGACAGGCGTAAATTATTTAAAAAATTCTCACGTATAGATAATCCCCTTTCATCCCAAGAAGGCGGATCTGGTATTGGTCTTTATATAGCAAAAAAACTGATTGAGTTAAATCATGGTGAGATAAGCTACAAACCAACAGTTGACGGGAGTAAATTTACCCTAGAGTTGCCACTGTAAATTTTCTTACAAAAGTATCCTCAAATTTAGGTATATAATAAAATCTTCATGAGGAGTGTAAAAGTTGGCTCAATTTTAGTTGTTGAAGATGATAAATCTCTCAGCGAAGCATACAGTATCATCTTAGGATCTGCTGGCTATGAAACTGCGCTTGCTTTTGACGGTGTTGAAGCTCTAAAGTTGCTTGAAAAAGATCAGTACGAATTGATTCTGCTCGATCTCAAGATGCCACACATGGACGGAGTGCAATTCTTAAAAGAGTATAAAAAACGATACAAAGACCGCCAAACAAAATTGGTGGTTTTTAGTAACTACGATCTACAAAATGAAGTAAAACAAGCTTACGAACTTGGTATTGATAAGTATTTTTTGAAATCTTGGGCCAGCCCAAACGATCTTTTGAAGATAATAGAAGAAGTTATTGAGCAAAAATAGCTATTTTTTGAAATTTATAGAACTGTAAGAATTTGATATTTCTCTACCAACAATACTTACTACTATTTTTTTGTCGATAATGTATTTCTTTTGACGGACTACAATGAGTGATTCCTTTTTGAGTTTTGACATTTCAGTAGAAACGGTTTCGCGGGTGAGGCCTAAATTTTCTGCAATTGTCTGGTGAGTCATTGGTATTTTTATAGCGTATAGACTATTTCCAACTTCTTTACCATAGCGGAGGGACAGGAAGTAAAGGAAGTAAATGATCTTGTGTCGGGCTTTGATCTGTTGAAGTGCCATATTTCTAACTAAGCCCAAATTAGCGATAATATTGAGTTGGTCTAATATCCCGCGCAATACTTCAGGGTTATTTTCTTGTTTTTTAAATTCTTCTTGGAATATTACCTCTGCAGAACAGTCTGTCAGTGCTTGGTAGTAAAATCTAATAACTGATGAATAGCCAAATAGCCATCCAACGGCTAAGAACTCGCCTGGTCCACAAAATCTGACGATTTGCTCGGTCCCATCTTCGCTGACAGCATATACCTTTATGAATCCGTCATTAATGAAAAAACTGTTCTTTGGTATTTCTCCTAAGAAATAGAGCATCTGACCCTTTTGGAACCTGTGGGTCCTGGAATTAAATAGTTGTTTTACTTCTTTACTTTCCACATCTTAAGATTACCCTAATAATAAGCTATTGTAAAATGACCATTTGTGCTAGAATAGCTATAACTTAATGATGACTGCTAGAGATATTTAAGTAAGTACAATAAATAACAAATTTCAGATGGGAGCAGTTGGCTGTTTTAGGCAGGTACCAGAGAAATAACAAAGGAAAATAATGGGAAAAAGATTATTTGTCGGTAGCCTACCATATAAACTAACAGAAGACGAAATGAAAGATTTCTTCGCTCAAGTTGGCGAAGTTGTATCTGTCAGAATCATCACTGATCGTGACACAGGTCGATCAAAGGGATTCGGTTTCGTTGAAATGGCAGAAGACTCTGCTGGTGATGCTGCAATAGCTGACCTAAATGGTAAAGAGTTGCTTGGACGACCTATCACTATTAGTGAAGCAAAACCACAACAACCACGTTAATAAAAGGTATATTAGCTTTAGATAGCCCTAAGTTTTAGGGCTATTTTTATTTTGGGAGCCCACCTTTTTCCCATTTTACTGATGTAAAAAATGACTTAAAGACTAAATCGTCTAGTGGTGATATGTAGTATTTGGCGATTTCCTCATCGCTTGGGTCTGTGTCTTTAAAATCAACTTGAGGTAGGTCAGATAATATAGCTATGGGTGTGCACTCTGCTCCTTCTCCCATGACAGCTACTGCTCCGGCACAGAGACTTCCGGCCATATTTGCCGAGCTAACTTCTAAAGTCCGCCCAAAGATATCTTTTGTTCCAACGTAATCTTTGATTGGATCAAACCCGCTATGCCCTATTGGTATGCCAATAGTTCCCCACCGTGATAGTCCAATTGTGCTATCTGAGATAATTACTCCTACATGCTTGAGGTTGAATCTTTGCTTTAGATAAGCTCTAACTTCGTTTGCTGATTTTATTGAATCCTCTGGCCAGAGGACGTAGAGATTATCTGTATTTGAAGCATCGACTCCTGACGATGGGATAAGTGTGTTCTTGACTATACTAAAGCTAAAATCTAGACCTGGTTGTCTGAATTTTGGGTCGTAATATAGGCTTGCATTGTCTCTAATGAGCTTTTCTCTATCCGTGCCTTCAATAGGAAAGACTCGATTTTCACAAAGAGCAATTATTTTTGACGTTATAACAACAATCGTTCGTTCTTCTAGGTCATTGATATGATTGTCTAAGATTTCAAATATTGTTTGTCGGCCTGCCAAAATAGGTTTTGTTGAAACAGCTTTAATATTCATCAATTATTTATATTATAACAATTTCACGGTACAAAGACATCAATCGACAGCATCACACTAAACACTAGTAACACTTTTAACGAGAATAAAAATAATGATTTAGCCCAGAGGCTGTTATCTTTTGCTTCGAATCCTTTAATCGCAATCCAGAGCCAGTATAGCCCAACTCCCAACATAACAATAAGATACGTTATGCCAGCATAGCCTGTGATAAATAGTAATGTAGTGGCACACATAAAGGCTAGTATGTAGAGAAATATCTGAATCTTTGTTTGCTTCATCCCACTTTTGATCGGCAGTACTGGGATGCTGGCTTTTTTATAATCGTCAATTCTGCGGATAGCAATCGCATAAAAATGAGGCATCTGCCAGAAGACCAAGATCAAAAACAGTAATATTGCGCCAACATCAAGTGAACCGGTCACAGCCGTGTACCCCGCTACAGGTGGTGTAGCACCAGATATGCTACCCACTAGCGTTCCGTGCACGGATCGTCTTTTAGCTAAGCCGTATAGCACTATATAATCGACAAATCCGATTACGCCTATAATAACCGTAGTCAAATTAGTGTAAATGCTCAGTAGAATAAATCCAGCTATGCCAATCAGACTTGCATAGATTAGTGCGTTTATGGTTGGAACTGACCGAATTACCAAGGCACGACTCTTGGTTCTAGTCATTTTTTTGTCAATATTTCTGTCAATATAGTTATTAAAAACACATCCCGAAGCCATGATTAGGGATATGCCAGCTATCGTAGCTAGAAGTAGCCATATATCAATGTTGCCTTTCGATGCTAGCAAAAACCCTGCTAGAGCAGTGATCGCATTGCCACGAATTATCCCAGGTTTCGTAAGTAAGTAGTATTTTTTGAACATTAGTGAGAGGGATGTTCAGATTTAGTTTGGTCTGTAGTTTCTTGTTGGCTTGGCAGTTCATCTTCTATGATATAGTTGCTGGTCTCTTTAGGATCCTTAGTCTGGTCATGATGATAGTCGAGATTTGCCATTATCCACAAAGATCCAATAACAACTACTATGACCACCCCGCTCATGAACAAAAATGCTAGTAAGTTCCAGCGCGCATCACCTTTCTTTTTCAGATGTAGGAAATATATTGCCTGAACTATGAACTGGATTAAAGCCAGACCTATCAACACAGCGATTATAAAATCATGCGAATAATTCTTATGACCTGAATTTACATGATCTTGTACTAATGCGTATGCGACAAGAGTCAGGACTATCGATAGCACAAAGCCAGTTATATAAGACCTAAGCGTAGCTTTCATACTATAGCGCTCCTATCATGTAGACAATGGTAAATATAAATATCCAGACAATATCAAGAAAATGCCAGAAAAGACTCAGCATGGTTAGTCTGCGTAGATTGACGTTACTAATCCCTGTTCGCAAGATTCGCCATATAAGTAGCATGATCCAGATAAGCCCGGCGGTGATGTGGAGTCCGTGTGTCCCGACTAATGTAAAGAACGCTGACAAAAACGCACTGGCTTGCCAATCGTGTCCTTCAGCCACCAAGTTGCCAAATTCATATAGTTCCATGCTGAGGAAAGCAAGACCGAGCAAGAGTGTAATTGCTAACCATGCCCCAACTCTTTTTTTATCGCCCTTGTGAGCAGCCAGCATTGCTAGTCCACATGTAAAACTACTGGTTAGCAGTATTAATGTTTCTGTCAATACAAATGGCAAGCTAAATAATTCTGCGCTATCTGGCCCGCTATTGGTGTTGTTCCGAAGAATCATGAACGTAGCGAACAAACTAGCAAAAAGCACACAGTCTGTCATTATGTATATCCAGAATCCAAAGATTGTTTTTTGGCTATTTTTATCTAATACGGTCGTGGTCATACATTAGCCTTTCCTGTATCCAGTTTTTCAAGTTCCTTAGCTGGTATGGTGTATTCAGTATCATCGTTCATTGATCTGATGATAAGAGTGGCTATTATACCAAGTGTGCTCAGAGCAGTAGCCCAATAAACATGCCATATGGTTGAGAACCCAAATATAAATGCAAATCCTGCCAGATATATACCTACCCCAGTATTCTTCGGCATATGGATGTCTTTGTAGGCAGGATTTTTGTCTGCAGTACCGTCCCTTTTCATCTCCCAAAATTCATCTCTTCGTGTAACTTTAGGTATAACTGCAAAATTATAAAAAGGCGCCGGAGATTTAGTAGACCATTCAAGAGTTCTGCCGTCCCAAGGGTCACCTGTTTTATCTAAGTTATTTCTCTTGTCTCTAAAGCTAACTACAAATTGAAGCACCTGTAACATTACGCCAAGACCTATGATACAAGCACCCAAGCCAGCTACTATGAATAGCCCCTGCCATCCCATAGACGGATCATAGTGATCAAGCCTTCTAGTTGCGCCCATTATACCCAGTATATAAAGAGGTATGAATGCGACCAAAAATCCGATTATCCAACACCAAGCGGCGTATTTGCCAAGTTTTTCATTGAGGGTGAATCCAAATATTTTTGGGAACCAATATGTTAGCCCTGCAAAGTAGCCAAAGACCACTCCGCCAATGATCATGTTATGGAAATGTGCAACCAAGAACAGGCTGTTGTGGACCTGAAAATCTATCGCTGGTACCGCCATCATCACACCGGTAACTCCGCCAATAGTAAATGTCGTGACGAATCCAAAAAACCAATACATAGGTGATGTAAAGCGTATCCTACCTCGGTACATCGTAAAGAGCCAATTAAAGACCTTTACCCCAGTCGGCACTGCTATTATCATCGTCATGATACCAAAGAACGCATTAACATTTGCCCCTGCACCCATAGTAAAGAAGTGGTGCAACCAGACAAGGTATGACAGCACAGTTATTGCTAAGATCGCCCAGACCATAGATTTATATCCAAAGAGTTTCTTGCGTGAAAAAGTCGCAACAATTTCAGAGAATATACCAAATGCTGGCAGTATCAAAATATAGACTTCAGGGTGCCCCCATGCCCATATCAAATTGATATACATCATTGGGTTCCCTCCGCCGTCTGCCGTAAAGAAATGCATCCCCATTGTTCTATCAAGTGCCAGCATGGCGAGTGTAGCGGTTAGTACAGGAAAAGCAAATATAACGAGTGACATGCTACCAACGACACTCCAGCAGAATACAGGCATTTTCATAAGGCTCATACCTGGTGCGCGCATCTTGAGGATTGTCACCAGGAAGTTTATGCCGGATAGCAAGCTACCAATTCCAGCTATCTGTATGCTCCATATCCAATAATCTACTCCAACACCTGGACTGTACTGTGTTTCTGATAGTGGCGGATATGCTAGCCAACCGGTTGCTGCGAATTCCCCACCGATAGCTAGAGCTAGATTGATGAGTAATGCTCCTGCAACAAAGAGCCAAAAGCTAGCAGAATTCAGAACCGGAAAGGCTACGTCCCTTGCTCCTATTTGCAGGGGTACAACTAGGTTGATGAGCCCAAACATTAGGCCCATAGCAACAAAGAAAATCATGATTGTCCCATGCGCCGTAAATACTTGCTGGAAAGTATCTGAAGATACAATTCCTTCAGAATCACCTACGGAGATTGCTTGTTGGATACGCATCATTATCGCATCGGCAAAGCCTCTTATGAGCATCAGCACCGCAACTATGATATACATAACACCTATTTTTTTTGGGTCTGTAGTGGTCAACCATTCTTTCCAGAGCCAAGTCCAGCGTTTGAAATAAAAGAGCGCTCCGGCAATAGTAATAACTCCAAATATCATGGTTAGTGTCGCCATAGTTAGTAGTAGATCATCAAGTGGAAATAACTCTTTTATCTCAGGTAATTTGGCGGAGAGATTCATTCTGCGTGACCCCCATGGCGTCCAGAAGCAATATATTTTTTCATAATCATAGTATACAGCTCAGGATCAACGTCTGAATAAATTGTGGGAGTTTCGTTGGCGCTCGGTTTGACTAGTTCAGTATAAGACGCCTGACTCAAGACATTATTTTTCAGGTGGCTCTCATCAACCCAACGATCAAAGTCTTCACGAGCTGTTGCTTTTGCCACAAATTTCATACTAGCAAAGCCTTCTCCGCTGATATTGGCAGAAGATCCATCGTAACTTCCTGTTTCATTTGCTATCAAATTCAAGTGTGTAGACATACCGCTCATTGCATAGATTTGTCCACCAAGTTGAGGAATCCAAAAAGAATTCATCGGAGCATCTGCAGTTATCTCAAAATTTACAGGTGTATTTACGGGGAACTCAACATAGTTGACTGTCGCAATTCCCTCTTCTGGGTAGATAAATAACCATTTCCACTGCAATGCTACCACCTGGATAGTTATTGGTTTTTTATTAGACTCTATCGGTTTAAACGGATCAAGATCATGAGAACTTTTGAAAGTAATAATTGACAGCACCAGGATCAATATAATTGGTATCCCCCACCATATTGACTCAAGTATTCGGTTGCCTCCCCATTCAGGAGTATACTTAGCTTTTTTGTTAGATTCCTTGTATCTCCAGCCGATGAAAAATGTTAGTGCAAATACAGGCAGTACGACAATAGCTGAGAGTAGAGTCGCAAACACTATCAAATCTCGTTGTTTGCCAGCAATTTCACCTTTAGGATTTAGAATGTCCAAGTTCGCACCGTTTAGGAATACACAAAGAGCTGAGATCACACCAACAACAACCAAACCAAGAGCTATTAGCCTAATTTTTTTGCTAACCTTTTTTTGCATATACCCTCTATAAACACTATCAGTATACTACTCGAAGTTGTTGATGGGCAAATTGATATCAACTATTTTTGAGATACCTGGCTTTAACTTGCTGTTCGTTTATACCATTTATGACATTTGTGAATCCCAGAGACTTTAGGATATTCATGGATACATTTGATCGGCTACCTGATATGCAATATAGGACTATCTCTGTATCTTTAGGAGTGTTGGCTAATTTTTTTGCACCATCCATTATTTGCTGTGGTGGGATATTTATCGCACCATCAACATGACTCTTATCATATTCTTCAGGCTCTCTAACATCCACGAATATTCTGTTCATATTAGTATTATCTCATCACCACTTATCTATTCAAAATACCAGAAAGCAGTGTGCCATAATACATACTATGATAGCGAGAAATGTGCATAAATATATTGGTGCAATTGCTTGGATATCCTCTGTCCAGTACTTCGTTGTTCAAATAATAGTAGCCAATGCTTGGGTTGATCCTTTTAGTGTAAGGAAAAATCCGATTAGCGATCTTGGCAATACTGTTTGCGGTGAATACTCTGAGAGGTATGTGTGTTCACCTCTGCATGACTTAATGAATCTATCTTTTGTTCTACTAGGATTTACGATGATAGTTGGCTCAGTTTTTATAGCTAGACAATTCCATATAAAACATGGCATTAGTTCTGGGTTCTCGATGTTAGCTCTTGCTGGTTTTGGAACAATTTTAGTCGGGATGTACCCAGAAAATACTATTGCAAATCTGCACATGCTTGGGGCGAGTTTACCCTTTTTGTTAGGTAATATCGCTATGATTATCTTGGCAGATCATCTGAGCCTCCCCAAGAATCTACGAATCTACACTATGACTTCCGGTATTGTTGGGCTCAGTGCGTTAGTACTTTTTTTGACCGGTAACTACTTGAGCCTAGGGCATGGTGGTATGGAGCGTTTGGTAGCATATCCTCAGACAATCTGGATGATAGTTTTTGGAGTTTACCAGGTGAGAAATGCCCCAAAAAATAATATCTATCCCAGGTAAAGGATTTACAGTTGTTGAATGGGGTGGGTTGTCTCCACTACGACTTTACTAGCTGAGCTGTACTAGTGATTTTTCTTGTAATTTTTTAACTTCGCCTTTCGGAATGTCTAAGATTTGCGCTGTTGCAAAGGCCGGTAGCTTGAACATCGCTGTCAACGCTAAGACTCTCCTCTGTCGTGTATCTTCGGTGTCAACAATAGCATTTCTAAATGAGGTACGGTCAAGTGTGACCTGCTTTGGTTCTTCTGGCTTTTCGCTGGTCTTTACCGCTTTATTAGTGCTATTAGCTTTTCGCGATCGGTGTTGTATTTGCTCATTTAGGCAGGCCATGTATAGTCTCGCCAAAAGCTGTTTACTGTCAACTCCTGTGTATAGTAACGCGCCGTCACGTATATCTTCGAGGATTCTATTGTTAGTTGCTTCGACAATATCTCTAACGGTTTGCTGGTTGAGTGCTCCCGAATCTTGCTCTGCAATATTTGTGGCCTGATCTCGTACTGAATTTATCCACTCTTGGATATCTTTACGGTTTTGCCCAGCCCAGTCAAAAGGCTTGACTGGCGTTGGCACTTTCTCTCCAGAATATAGAAGAGGCATAGGTTTTCTTTTCGTGAGTGGTAGTGCTACGTATTTACCGCTCAATACGATATTCTCAATTGCAAGTCGACAAACATCGAGCTCACTTAGTACGTAGCGGTGTTCTAATTTTTCACTTGATGAGCCTTTGGCGCGAGATTTTTTAGGAGTTATCGTTTTTTCAAGCAGAGCACCTTTCCACTCAGGGTCATTGATTTTTTTATTTGCTTCCTCTGGATCTTCAAACTTTGCTACCTCGTTTGCAACAGCTCGAGTTTGTCTGGTATTAAGATTATTAACAACAGAATAAGCTGCAACAACTTTCTGCATTGCAAAGTCACCGGGCAAAACTTTGCCAATCTCATCGAGATGTTTTGGTGGGATTGACTCCATCTTTTTGCTACCTGCTCGTTTTCTTGAGCTTTTCAAAAGAGTGGGATCTACTTTCTGCGCTGTATTAAGATGGCTCAGAATAGTCCCAACTGTAAGATTCCATTTAGTTGCTTTTGAACGCACTACTTCTTTTATTGCTTCAGCATCTTCCTCTGTCAACCCAAGTTTAACCCCGGATGAATCTCTCTGTGCAAGTGCAAATGCAGAGCTTACTGATATCTCACCGTCAGCGCCCCACGGTGTTCTCTTCCATGCATCCTCTATCCACTCAGCTAGCCTTGGAATTTTAGTGGGTTGGTGAGTTGTTGCGTTCAAAATTCTTGAGTCAATAAGCTCTTCCCAGGTAGCGTTGGTCTTAATCCTGCAAAGTATATATTCATCTCCATCAGCAGTCTTCCCTGCTGTCCTATGAAATCCGTCAGATATATGAAATTTCTCTTCGCCAGGTATTTCTACGATCGCAATGTGCTCTTCTTGCCCGGTAGGGTTATCTTCCCCCATTTGATTTTTCATAGAGATAGCTAAATTTCGGGAATGTTCTTCGTCAATAGGTACATCAGATTGATCAATAAGTTCTATTGGTACCAGAGCATCGATCATTCTACCTTCATGAGAGTAAATAATTACTTGGTCAAGTAGAGAAGGTTTAGGCTGGTTTTCTATTTCTGGAGACGTCATGATGTTAGTTAAGCTGTTCGTTTGCGCCTTCAGCTAGCAGATCTTCATTTAGTTTTAATTGTCTTTGTTCTCTAAAGTCTCTAATATACTGTGGAATTTTGCGCCCTAAGCTAATTGCAAAGGAGCCAAATCCAACAGCGAAAGCTCCTAAAAATACTGCTGTTGCTTCCTTACCGTTTGTTTGTGAACCAGCTATTTCTATAGCTGCAACTCCACTAACGACAGCAGAAACTGCCGACACAGCGACTGCTCCTACGGGCAATGCATATCGTTTTGCGATTTCATTATCGGGTAGTGACTTTTCAACTTCAGGCATATCGAAATTATTGTACGTTTAATTACATAAATTGTCAATGTGGTGATTTAATATATCAGCTCAATAGTGCTGGATAACTAACTCACCTATGAGGAGTGGGGTATTCTTGATTACTGGGCCTAACTGTATGAAGTCTCTGTGTACTCCACCTCTTTTTATATAGAACACTGGCTCCACATTCTCTGGCTTAACCACACCTCTTCCGTGTCGATAATATATATTCTCGGGATCAACTTCTCCTATTTGGCCTCCATCATCATCTTCATTACAGCTAGCTACCACAATCTTATCCTCGCTATTGCTTGGGATTATTGCGAATACACCTGGGTCTATGTCGGGCAATAAAATGGGTAACTGATTAAAATTAATCTTTACTTCTAGAGGCATAATTAGTTCGTAAATTATATTGTCATACGGGCTTTTTGTCAATGGATACTCTAGATTAATAAAAGATATAAATACTAGGACATTTAGAGATAATGTTGTATAATATATTTAAGTTATGGAATTTCCAAATGATAAATTTAAACCAAGAAAAGATAATTATTCACGTGCTCGTGGGGGTCCTACAAAATTTCTGTACGTTTCGTGTAGCAGTTGCCACGAACCAGCGATGATCTATCAAAAAGATGGTCCGGGCACGCTGAGGCGATATTATAGTGATCGTATTGTATGGCCACCAAAACTTGTACAAGAACAATCAAAAGTTACTGCAGAGACTGTAAAGCAGGCAGGTTCTCTGGCTTGTTCAACTGCTGACTGTGACAATGTTTTTGCTCACCCAATGGTGTACGAACCAGAAAACAGGCCAGCATACAGAGCTATTGCAGGATCTGTACACGTAGACAAGAACGCGGCGCAAGCGCAAAACAGACAAAATAATTAACTTAGTTTTTAAGTAACGGCTTGAACAATCTCAAGGATTTCTTTCGCAGTTTGCGCAGATTTTCCATTATGGTTGACCATATGTACATCAATGTCTGGATGAACAAACCCGGCAGTTGCAAGTGAGCCTAATTCTTCAGTTCCAGATTCTAGCCTACCTCCAGCATTCCTCCCGCATTCAATAACACGGTTCGTCCAGCTTCTAGTGGATTCAGGGTAAATGTAAAAGTTCAGCAGATCATATTCAGGTCTCCTGAGAGCACCAACAGTAGCAAGCGGATAATCCAGTATTGGCACTCTACCTTGGCCAAGAGGTCCCAGAATACCTTGCAAAGGAGTTCCGTACCTCACACCGTACAGATCGTTTGTTGTAACGAATTGTCTTTGTCTCTTCATAACTTCAAATTCGGTTTTAGAAATTGATAATTTGTCAGTTTCTTTGGGTCGGTTTGGCCTTGTCATCATTGGCTTAACATATTCAAAAGCAGGATTTGAAACCCTCTCAATCAAATGACGTATTATCGTAGATTTACCAGTAGCCGATGGTCCCAGTAATAAAACGAAAAGTCTGTCTAGATTGAGCTCACGTTGCCCTAAATCTTCAATTTCTTGGTTTCTTTTTTCTTTAGAGAAAGCAAATTCAGTCACACGCTAACCAATCTTTGCCTGGTTAATTGCATCTCTAAGTTCAATAACTGAACGTCGTGAGGCATCTTGTGAAGTCTCTCCAGCTCTTACTTCTGGATAGATAATTGACCTTGACGCACTTATCATTATTCCATAACCTTCTGAGTCTAAGCATAGAGGGACGCTTTTCTCCAGACTGCCACCTTGCGTTCCGACGCCAGCAAGTAGGATTGGTGTCTCTCCTGCAATCTCTCTTATACCTTCAAGGTTCTCAGGATGTGTTGCGCTCAGTATCGGTATGATGTTGCCGTTATCATTCCATTCTCCCATGCTTTTTTGTAGTACATGTTGCCATAGCTTCTGGCCAGTTTCTAGCTGAAGGTCTTGTATTTCTGAAGCTGAAGGATTTGATGTATTAACACATAATATAACTAATTTATCAGACCATTTTGTAAAAGCCCCAATGCCGTCAAATCCCAAGTAAGGGTTTAGTACTACGGCATCAGCATCTAGTTTGCCAAAGATCTCCTCAGCTATCTCTTCTGCAGTGTGCTGGACGTCGCCAAACTTACCGTCACACACCCTTAGAACACTAGGATGTTCCAATTTTAGGTAGTCAAAAGTATTTTGTAGTGCCTTTCTGCCTAGTTCACCTTGGAAATAGTTTGAATTAACTTTAAAGTCTACTGCAAAATCAGCAGTCGCATCGATAACACCCTGATTGAATAGCGTAATTCCTTCGCTAATATAATCTGTGCCTCCCACTTGCTCCCAGATTTCGGCTGGAATTCTTTGGATATTTGGGTCTATGCCTACACCGGCCATTGAGTCTGTCTCTAGCCAACGACCTCTAATCTTTTCTATACCTGGACTACTCATGACTTTTTGCCTTTTCTCCCAAAATATATTTTTGAGTGACGGTGTTTTGCCTTTACGTGACGGTGGGATCCGTTGGCCCCACTTGTATTTGTTGCTTTACGTTCTACTTTGATTCCGCCTTGTGCGAGACCATCAATTTTAAGTCGATTGTCCGTCTGCAGAACTACAGATTCTATTCCCATAATCTCTAGGACTTTACCTGCTCCTTTGTACGTTCTTATATCAAAATCCTCGCCTAACACCATCTTTGCGGCCGTTATTGTGTCAACAGGCTCTATTTTTCCTCTATTAGTAACTAATTCTATGCCACGTTTCAGTCCTTCTGTTTCCATCTTGGTTGCTGCGCCAAAACCTCGTCCGTCCTGCGAAGGAATGTGTATAATAAGTCCGTTTTCTACATTTTGGATGTCTTCCAGAGCTGTGTGGAGTTGTTCACGGCAGTCACAACCATGATCATCGTAGATTTGTCCTATGTCACATCCTGAATCTATCCTGACTAACATGTTCTTAGCTGACATTTTCTCTAGCCTACGTGGCGTTAGTATCTCATAGTATTTCCATGGGTCATCGTCTAGAACTAACCCATATGAGTGAACTTTTCCGCCCTCATAAGCATATTTGCGCAGGTGTGTTATCTCTAAAGTGCCACTTTTTATTGTATCTTGGTCATGTTCAGATGGTTTACTCAATTGTACGCTTATTTCAGGTTCACGTAGACCAGTTGCTAGAACTAGCCTCTCCAAATGTTCTGCAGTTGTTGATTTATCAGGAGACGGCAAAACAGGTCGTGGGTAGTAAGCCATACCAGTATTGCATGGTCTGATCAGTATATGCTTGCGTTTGTCTCCAAATTGGCTCATTAGTTGCTCATATCCAGGATGTTCAGTCGGGGTTAGTTTATAGCTAGCTTCGTCAACTTCTAAGAGAGATACCGGTATTGTCTGATCATTTAGTGCCTCTTGCGGATTGGTGTTCACGTAGAGGATCTGGAAATATGAGTAGCTAGTACCATCATCAACTTCTACAGGGCTCATCCAGACATTTTTCTTTTTATCAAGATCTAGAGGGCAGCCATAAAAGTGAGTTACGCCATTTTCTTGAAACAGCACTAATTGTTTTAGTGATTCGTGGTATGTGTCTGTGATACCAGGGGCATCATGCATCGGGGATTTTTCAAATTCTGCAATACCAGGGATTAATACCTCGTTATTCATATATTATCTATATCACATTAGTACATCAATTGCAAATCCTCTATCTGTAAACTTAGTAAGTTTGTACATTAGATACATATGGATACATTTGTCTTGTATAATGTGATTATGAACGAAGACATAGTAGCTTTTAACAAAAATCAGGGTGAAGTGAACAAAGATATTTGTGATTTGTTGGCCCAAGAGATACAGAAAAGTCTAGCAGGCAAAACAACCAGTAAGATATGGCACGGAGCGCCTGTGTGGTTTGACGACGGCAACCCGATTGCTGGCTATGATGTGCTAAAAAACTGTGTTCGATTGCTCTTTTGGAGTGGGCAGTCATTTGACGAGCCGAGTTTAAAAGCAGAAGGATCTTTCAAGGCAGCCGAAGCTCGCTATACTAGCCCAGACCAGATAAATGCTGACGATCTCCGTCGCTGGCTGGAAAAATCCCTTGCGATTCAGTGGGACTACAAGAACATTGTCAAAAATCGTGGTCAACTCAGCCGTATAAAATAGTATCTAAGAAGAGTTAGTCTTTAACTAGTTTACTGACAACCAGAATTCTCTTTTCAAATTGATTTTTCTTGGAGTCATAGTCCCCGCCACAAGTTATTAGGTTGAGCTGGCTCTCGACTGAAGAGATTTGCCGGTACATTTTTTGAGTCGTTTCTTCGACTGAAAGTTTTTGTATGTCGACTATCTCAAATGTTTTTGTTGTTTTGTCTCCAAACTCTATGTTGAACCTATCCCCTTTATTTAACTCTTCTAATTTTTTGAATATTCCGGGATTGTATTTACCACTGGCATGACCGTCAATTATACTAACGCCTCCGCTACCAGGTAGTGGTGAATTAGTATACCAACCAGTCAAGTGGATGTTGTTTGGCACGGCTATTGCGCCGTGTTGGTCTATACCTACTTGCATGATACATCCGTCGATATTGATATCTGGCAATATAATCTTTCTTGGTTTGTCAGAAGAAACTTTATAGTTATCGCAGTCAGGCTTTGTCTCATCAGGGTCGTTAGCAGAATTTGTGATGGCTTGTTGATTTATTGTCGGTGATTTTTTGTGAGTTGCCTGGTATCTCTCCCATAATACTAATCCGCCATAAAATATTAGACTCAGAGCAATCACCAATAGTAACTTCTCTAGATTGCTTGGTTTGAAGTGACTTGGCTTTAGCTTTCCGATAACTTCTATATATTTCATGGCCTACGATATTCTAGAACTCTGCGATGATGAGTTTTTTCATCTTCATCATTTTTGCAAAAGCGCCAGGTCGTTTGAGTAGTTCGTAGGTGTTATCAGGCACGACTTGCCAGCTCAGACCAAATTGGTCTTTACACCAACCGCATTGCTCGGCTTCAGGTACAGTAGATAGCTTTTCCCAGTAGTAGTCTATTTCTTCTTGATCTTTGCAGGCTATAGAGAAAGATACTGCCTCACTAAATTTGAACTCTGAGCCAGCGTTTATAGCGACAAATTCCATACCGTTTAGACTGAATTCTATAGTCAGCACATCGCCAGCTAGGTCTTTCTGAAAGTCTGCTAGCCCTTCCTCGGCAGTTTTTGGGTAATATTCGGTACTGATTATCTTGCTGTCCGGAAATACCGACACGTAGTAGTCTACTGCTTCTTTTGCGTTACCGTCGAACCATAAATTTGGTGTGATTTTTTGCATATTCTAATTCTAACATAACCAGTAATTAAAAGTTTTGCTGCAACTTTCGTATTTGTGTATAATGCCTTTGTGGAAGGTATCTATGAGTACTAAAAAACAAAAACAAGTCCTACAGCACATAAAAGACCACAAGCAAAAAGAAGGGATCAAGCCTACCCTGAAGCAAATAGCTCAGTATATGGATCTCAGCTCTGTGTCGAACGTCTACGTCCATATAAATGCCCTGATAGATCAAGGCAAGCTACTAAAATCTGATGATCATTCCTCATATGACATACCAGAAAACAACGATGATATGAATAAGGTAGTGCGTGAGGCCGGACGACTGCTCCGCCCCGGTGGTGTTGGCGCAAAGAACATGCGCACACTAGATCTTTTTGCTGGTATTGGCGGGATACGACTGGGCTTTGAGCGTGCTGGGTTCAAAACAGTCTTTGCCAACGACTTTGAAAAAGCCTGTCAGAGGACATATGACGCTAACTTTACAGAGGCCAAGTTACAGGTAGAAGACATCACCAAGATTGTAGCAAGAGATCTGCCAGAATTTGACTTTCTGTTGGCTGGGTTCCCCTGCCAAGCGTTCTCGATAGCTGGCTATAGGCAAGGATTTAAGGACGAGAAAGGTCGAGGTAACCTCTTTTTCGACATAGCGCGGATTTTAGAAGTCCGCCAGCCCGAAGGCTTTTTGCTAGAGAACGTAAAGAATCTAAAGACCCATGACGGGGGCAACACCTACAAAGTTATAGAAAAGACCCTAAATGACCTGGGCTACACCGTCCGCACAAAGGTGCTTAACAGTATGGAATACGGCAACGTCCCGCAAAACAGAGAGAGAATATATATCGTAGGGTTCAAAGACCATGCCAAGACCGAGGCTTTTGAGTTCCCTGCACCTACCAAATTGACCAAGTCAGTTGTAGATATTTTAGAAAAAGATGTTGACGCCAAATACTACTACACTGGCAAGCCACTGCATCAAAAACTAGTAGATGATGTTACGGAGCTTGGCGCTGTCTATCAGTGGCGCCGTAAATACGTGCGCAAGAACAAAAAAGGTGTCTGCCCTACTCTGACTGCAAATATGGGGATGGGTGGTCACAACGTGCCGATTATCTTTGACGGCAAAGGTATCCGCAAGCTAACCCCGCGTGAATGTGCCCGATTGCAAGGATACCCGGATACTTACATTTTGCCAGATCTTGCAGACTCTACACTCTACAAACAGCTAGGTAACTCAGTGACAGTGCCGGTACTAGAGCGGATAGCAAAGAACATGCAGGTAGTTTTGTAGTATCTCTACCAGACCTGGACGTTGGTAGCTAGTGGCTTGATACCATGCTCTTTTGCAAGTTCTTTGATACTGAGTCGTGGACGTCTTTTGCCTGTTTGTTGGTCTGTTAGAGCCTCTTTGCTGTTGACCTTTGCCTCATATAGCAAGTTGTTGGGTATCTTGTATACAGAGAACCTGCCGTCTAGCTTGCCATCGTTATAAAAGTCCATGAAATACAGGTCATCCCACTTAGATTTGGGGCCAAATGACGTCACATCTTTTTTGATACTAGTAGCCTTTATCTGCTCCGCCCTGCTGGTTGTAGAGTTAAAGGTATCGAACGATGTGTTAGATAGCTTGTATGCCTTAAGTAGCCTGGAAGACCCTGACCACATGCAAAAGGCAATCTCTGATAGTCCTTCTGGGAAGTTAGGCGCACGGCTTTCGTAATCGTTCAGGCTGACTTTTAGAGTGCGCCAGTGGTCAAATATCTCTTTCCACTTTTTTCTATCAGACTTATCAAAGTCCGCCAAAGTCAGTGTGCAATCTTCCCCAAAAACAGTAGCTTGTATCTTCCTAGTTTTCATTATTACTTTCCAATGCTTGTTCAGATTCAGTCATTGATATTAATTATACATTCAAACACCTTGAAAGTTACTAAAATTAGCACTCTATATTGACAAGTGCTGATGTATTTGCTACAATGGTTGCAAATTCGTTTAAATAAAAATGACGAGTTTGGAGTCTTGGAGGGTAATATCCAAGCTTGAAAAGTCTAGAAAAAAACTGCCAGCAGTAACTGGCAGTGTGTACGCTTTAGTTTGGAACCTTTGCGTGCTCTTATTCTAGCATAAATAAAATAATGTCAGGATAGGAGATCTAAATGGCAAACAAAACTAGACAAGGTAATGATTTTACTTTGCAACAACGACAAACTGTCTGGGCTAAAGCTCAGTCTGTTTTGGGTAAAGACGATAATTATAAATTAGACCCCTGCGGGGCCTTGATGGTGTGGTCGGAATACGGTAAAACCGTAGAAAATGGTACAGGTTGGGAAATCGATCACATCAAACCAATATCAAAAGGTGGTACTGACGATCCTTGGAATTTGCAGGCACTTCAGTGGGAGCATAATCGAAAAAAGGCTGATGGACCCAACATGGGTTATTGTATGAAGAAATGGACGGGTAAATAGTTATGAGTATTAAAATTATTTCATACGATCTTGGGGCACCTGAAACATCAGGCGACTATAAAGATCTGATCAAGTTCATCAAAGGCCTAGGTGACACATGTAAACCGCTTGAATCTCTTTGGCTTGTTAATACAAACAAGAAATGTGAATATATCAGGAATGAAGCTAAGCAATACATGGATTCCAATGACCGTATATTCGTAGCTAGGTGGGGTGTGGATGATTGGGCGGGATTAAGACTCCGCAACGAAGCGGGTAAATGGCTCAATAATCTGTAGCAAATTGGTTGGGGTATAGTATCTAGTTACTGACACTTTAAGAGGAAGGTAATTACGTATTAGTAAAATGTTTTGCAATACGTATGAAGCTTGCTTGTGATAGCCAGTCGATTTTTAATTCATCACAAGAAGTTCTTATTCCTTTCTCCTGAGTTACTAATATTGGTTTGATCTGCTCAAACTGCAGTTCACTCTGCTTACTGTTGCTGTCGTTTATTGCCAAAGCTGTAGCTAATAAAATTGCGTCCGCACATCCTTCATACAATTTAAGTATCTTGAATTTTTCGACACAGTCCTGGACAATTTCTTTCAGCCTCTCGCATTCTTTGACTTCTATATGATGTTGAAGTTTCTTGATAGAGTTAATAGATTTACTGTTTCTTGCTTCATATACAACCTCATCAACTATCCATACATTTTTTATGAAAAAATCACTCTCTATATACGGAACAATCGCCTTAGAGCAGATAACCATATTGTCGACGAGGTAGACTGTTCTTTCCATATCTAAACTTTCTTGAATACGTCAGAGGTGCGAATATCTCCTCGACCATATGCAAGGTGCAAGTTAATCTGTCTTTGTGTTAGTTTTCCATCGCTGTGAAGAGATTTTAGTATGCTGACAAAAGCTTTTCCATGATAAGCAACAATATTCTGAGGAACATTTGGCACATATCGACTTTTCCCTTCTTTTATAGCAGTCCTCTGTGCGACTTGCGAACGCTCGAACCTTGTTTTTAAAGAGCTCATCAGTACCCAATAGTTATCCTCGTCTGTTAGTAGTCCAACGTGCTTTAGGCGAACAAGGATTGCTCTTCCTGTCAATTTTAAATTATCTGAAAGTTTATCTATATCTTCTAAGTTGTAGATTGTCTTTCTCGGTAAATCATTTATTGGCAGGAGCATTTCTTCAACTATTTGATAAATTTCATCATCAGAACTTTCTTTTGCAATATCGTTAAGACTTACCATCTTTGATTCACCCTTGAACATACATACGACAAGATACATGATAGTAAAAATTTTTCTTCCGGCGCCACTCTCAAAGTCTTGTTGACCTTCATTAGCAATAAACAAATACGGAAAACGCTTGTCTTTAACGTAAACTCCAGAAACACCTTTTGCTCTATTCATATTTTGAGGCATGTTTGTACTCGTCTCTAGTGCTACTAGAATGTTTTGCTTTTCTAGTTTGTCAATTAGGTACATCATTGCTGCAGGCTTACTTTTAGTTGCGCGAAAGTCTTTAAGACTTACATCAATTTTATCAAGTATGCATTGTGCTTGCTCAGCTACGCTTCTAGAAGAATTAACAAGATACTTCGGGTGTGGGTTATTTCCTGCGCCCAAGTATTTACGAATAAATGTCTGCTTGATTTTTAAGTCTTTTATAACCATGCGTACCAAGTTAAGATTAACTTTTTTTCCTCTTATGCTTATTGTAAAGTTGCCACTAAATCCTTGAAAGATTTTTTCATTCTCTTTTTCAATCATTGGCGCAAGCGAATCAAATGGCATGAAAAACAGTGCATAGTTAATGCGTGCTAGCCTAGCAAGCTCAACAAGTTCGCTCATTGCGATACTTCCCTTCTTCCGCGCCTCTAAATATTTTCTATCTTCGTACAGAGGACTATTATCGAACAAATAACGAAATGTACGATCCTCTATCTGAACTTGCTTGTGTCGTATTGATATATGCATTATACGAACACCCTATATGATAGTGATTTTTTGCTCTTCTGGCATATCGTACCTCTTCTAATGTCTTCATCATATATTTTACTCTTCTCAATAGAGAAAAGCTAGAGGTTAGAGGGTGGTTTTTTGGTGTCTGCGGGCTATGACAAATATAGTGATGGCTAGGAGTGCTACTACAATATTTAGCAATACATTTGGTTGGTGTTGGGCTACGCCTGTGTTGGGCGCGGTGGCTGTGGTCGTATTTGGGTTAGAAAATGTCACTGGGTCGACTATAGCGCCGTTGGCTGTGCCATCTTGGTCATATGCACCACCGTCTGTGAGGTTGTATGTCACGGTACTTTTGGTAACACCGCCTACTGTTGTTGTGCCAAAGGTCGCACCTGCAACAGTAGCGTATGCCTGAGTAGTTGAGTTGTATTGTCGAAGAACTGATCTGCTGGTGTCGTACTGTTTGTCATAAATGATAGTGACAGGTACTGTGGCGCCTGCTGACGGACAATAAAGTGTGAACCCAGTGAGATTGACCAATGGGTTAAAGCCAGTGTCTGTGGATATCGTACCGTTGGCTGTAGATGTTGGGGTGTCCATAGTACAGCCACCAGCGCTAGGTACTGTGACAGTACTAAACACTCCGTTTGTGTCACTGACTGAGCCAACATATGGTTGGAAGGCATCGTCTGTGCTGTCGCCGTTGGCATCGCCTAGATTTGGTACGGTTGGGTTTTCAAAGTCTGAAATACCACGCAGTGTTGGGTAACCAGATGTTGTCTGCCAGACGTTAGTGAAATCCCAGCTATTTAATGGTGCGTTTGTAGAGTTGTTTTTGAAATAATTTGGGTTGCTGTTTCCAGAGTTTACGCCTGTACAGCCAGAGCCTACACCGCAGGTGCTGGTGCCGTTTGTGGTAATGTCGAAATAGTTATTGGTAGACGTACCGCCACTGTCACTACCTATCACAGCATTGTATGAACCGCCACTACCTGTACGTGTGACCGCAGAGAAAGAGTTGCTAATAGGAGTTTGGCTGACCCCTACTAGACCGCCGTTGTAGTTACTTCCGGTGTTGAATGTCATACCGGAATAGACGCGGTTGATTGTACCACTAAAGTTACCTGCTGTTATGCCGGCTGCATAGGGAGTACCGGAGTTAAATGTGCCAGAACTAAAGCTATCAGTGATAGATGTCCCGCTGTCCCACAAGTCACCCGCCAAGCCACCAACGTAACCACTAGTGCTAGTTATTGTGCCAGTAAATGAGCTTTTAGAAATAGATGACGTGCCGTTCATATCGCCAACTATTCCGCCACTATAGCTAGCTGTATTGGAAAGTGTCATGCCGGAATGTACGTTTATGAACTGGCTACTGCCGTTAGATGTAGAGGCGAAACTGCCGACATAGCCACCAGTAACGCTACCGTTGACTATCCAGATATTTTTTACGGTGCCGTTATTTACATTGTCAAATAGCCCTTTGTCGTTGATGCTGAGATTTGTGATCTTGTTGTTGCGACCATCTAGGGTGCCAGTAAAGGTGCCGAGATATGTAAAGCTAACACCGTAGCAGTTGATGTCGGCGACTAGAACATAATAACCCGCAAGGTTGTTGTTGATCTCTTGTAGTTGTGAGCAAGTAGAAATTCGATATGGGTTGCCACTAGTACCAGCGCCGTAGGCTGAGAAAGCACCAACGCTCAAAGGAGCTATAACAATCTGGAGAGCTAAAAGCATCGCCACGAAAAATGAGCCGATTTTGAACGTTTTTGTTACCCTCACAAAACCTCCGTGTAGTATTGCTTATGATTATATGGCCCAAAAGTTGTGAAGTCAATTTGTAATGGTAGACATATGTAATATTGAATTTCAATTTTTAACGGATTGTATTATGCTTATGCTATGAGTATGCGTTCAAATGATAAGGGTTTTTCACATATATTAATCCTCATTGTCTTGGTGGTTTTAGCAACTGTTGGTTTTGCTGTGTATAGAATTGCTAGCTCTGATAAAAAAAATAACCCAGAATCAACACAGCAATCTGCTAAATCAGGATCTCAAGATAGCTCTGGTGCAGAGAAAGATCTGAAGTTACAAAATATAGGTATAGATAACATTGATAATATAGATATCACTACAAATGCAGTTAGAGAATACGGGGATAAAGGTCTAAAAGGATTTTATGTATTCGGAGATAAGCTAGGAGGCAAGGATGATGTCCGCAAAAATCCTAATTTTGAATATTCTTCTTTGAAGCCCGGCACTAAAGTTATTTCTGCTATTGACGGCAAAGTTACATTTATCAAAGAACAAACAGATAGTGGCGACCGGGAAGTATTTATTCAACCAAAAGATGGATCTGTCTGGATAATTGGCTATGACCATCTGGTAAATGTCAAAGTAAAAAAGGATGACAACGTCAAAGCTGGTGACATAATAGGAGAGCCAGGCATACAAAATAATGGATTACGACGTTTTGAAATACAGATCAATAAAGAAGAAAATGGTTCCACGACACATTACTGCCCTTCTGTGCTACTAGATTCGTCTGTAAAAGATTCTGTACTAGCGAGCCTTTTGAAGATGCAAAATAACTGGGAGACAACAACAGGTCTAGATCTTTACAGTGTGGAGTCACAAAATCCGGTTGGTTGCGTTGTAAAAACTATGACCCTCAAAGAAGCCGAGGGCAACTAGTAACCCAAACACACCCAAGATTCAGAACATATAAAAAGCTCACCTTCAGAGTGAGCTACATATGGCTGGGGAGGAGGGATTCGAACCCCCGAATGCCAGTACCAAAAACTGGTGCCTTACCACTTGGCGACTCCCCATCAACTCTCATCAATTCTAACAAATATTTGCCTCTGTAACAAGGAAGAACTACAGTTCTAGATTCGGATAAGTATCAAACTTCCCGAAGTCTTCTTTGTAAGCATCGATCTGTCCTTTCCTCGGAGTGACCATTCGCTTAAGAGCAGACTGAAGTGTAGGATAGCGATCACCGCTTGATACTACAGATGCTCTGATGTCGTATAAGTATCTTGCACTTCCACCTCTGGCAAGTATATGGTCTCTAAGCGCTATGTCATTGCCTAGCCCATAATTTGGAATAGATAGAGTGCTTTCTAGAAGGGTCTTGTCTGGATTGACAAGGCAGGTGTTTGAGCCTTTTGCTCTAGGTGGCTTCGACTGAAATCTACGCCAGAACTCAGCACTATCTATATATGTAGCTCTCCCTACTCGCACAACTGTGCCTTCTACAGTCCACGGGTACGCATGATGGACACGACCATATTGTAAGTTGTTATATTGTCCTGGTCTTCTGGCGTGCCTTAGGTGGGCAGATGACCACGACTTAAGAGGTTTTGTATCTGCGTCGATTATAAATATTGCTTCACTGTCCTGATAGTTGTCTAGAATAAATTTTATTCCTTTTTGAATGGCCCTCATTTGGCCAGGTTCTTCTTCTCTCAAAATGGTAGCACCACAGGACTCTGCTATTTCTGCTGTGGCATCCTGACTCCAGTTGTCAATAACTATAGGTTCTACTGGCGATTGTTGTTTCGCCAGTGCTTCAAATAAGGCTGGTAATCGCTCTTGTTCGTTTAAGGCAGGAATCAGAACTCTCGACATTTGACATGACTATATCATAAAACAGAGATATTACAATATCACCGCTCTGTAACAATGGTAATCTGAGTGCTATACTAGAATTTAGCATGAGGGTTATAGATCATAAGGCATTTGAATCTAAGAAAAAGGGTGGGAAGAAACTAAAAAAACTTCTTTTTATTCTCGTTATTGCGACTATATTAGCTCTAATTTACGAAGTTGGTATCAAACATGCCTTTAACGGCAATGATTCCAAAAACCTTAAAAACACTTCAACAACTCAAGAACAAGCCTCTGCGCCCAAAGACAAATTAAAGCAATTCACTCCTGAGCAATTCAGAGACTTATACAAATCTTTTGCTTTCCCTAACACCCAAAAAATCAGCGAAACTACTCCCATAACGGGCTACGAAGAGCTAGACGTTCGGATACGTGACTTAGCACACGCAAAAGGCTATGTTATCCGTAGCGCCCCTATAGTAGATAGTTTTATTGCTGTAGATCCTGAGCATAAACTGCAACAAAAAGCATACGTTGACTGGGTTGAAATGCGAGATTCTGCCCAGAGAGACGGTGTTGGTCTGAAAGTTACGGCCGCCTACAGAAGCGCTGATGACCAGCGGGCAATATTCTTGCCCAGACTCGGCAACCTATATAACCCGTCTGATGCACAGATCAACAATGTACTGACTACCACTGCACCACCTGGATACTCCAGGCATCACACTGGTTACACTATTGATCTGACATGTGTCGGTAGCGAATATGCGGTATTTGAGAAAACCCCATGCTTTGTTTGGTTGAGTCAAAATAACTATGAAAATACTAAAAAAGCCGGCTGGATACCAAGCTATCCTGCTGGAGCCCAAGGTCAAGGTCCGGAACCTGAGTCTTGGGAATATGTTTGGGTTAGCAAAGATTCCACACATCAGTAAGTTACTTTGGTGATATAATATCGTTCAAGATGTCAGAATTTGAAAATTCTATTACGAATTTGAGTATAAATGGTATGGATGGACGCATGCTGCATCTTAGAAGTCCAGAACCTACAGATAAAGAGATTCTACTTATATATGGGCATCATGCCAGTATTGAGCGAATGGCTGGGTTTGCACAATATATGAGTAGGTTTGGGAACGTTACTATTTGTGATTTGCCTGGCTTTGGCGGTATGGATAGCTTCTATGATATCAATATGGCACCTGACCTTGAGAACTATGCAGACTACCTCGCCTCTTTCATAAAGATAAAGTATAAAAACAAGAAATTTAGTGTTGTGGCTATGTCGTTTTCTTTCCTGATAGTCACCAGGATGCTCCAGAAATACCCAAAAATGAGCAAACAGATGGACGATATATTCAGCTTTGTTGGGTTTACTCACTACCAGGATTTTAGGCTCAAAAAGAACTACAAAAGAGCTATCAAGCTCACCGCAAAGACATTTTCTGGGTCTGTCTCATCAACTATATTCAGGTATACATTTTTACTATCGCCAGTGATTTCACTGACGTATCTGGCAGTATCTAGAAAACATGCAAAGATGAGTGGTGCGGGATTTGCTGAGCTTAAGAGACGGATTAGAGCAGAGATAAAACTCTGGCATATCAATGATGTTAGAACTAGGATGAGTACTATTCTGACGATGTTTTCTGTTGATCTATGTAAATACAATCAAAGGATCAACCACAAAGTGCACCATATATATGTCAAAAATGATGTGTACGTAGATCAATACATGACAGAGCAACATATGAACGTGATCTATGACGAATATGAGGCTATAGAGAGTCCAATGACTAACCATATGCCATCAATCGTAGCCGACGCAGAAGAAGCAAGTCAGTTCATTCCGCCTGCAGTAGTTGAAAAACTCTCTAAATAGTGAGAAAATATAAGTAATTATGCTAAAGATCGGGATCGTCTGTCCTTATGATATTTTTGCTGGTGGCGGTGTCCAGGAGCAGGTGCTAGCTCTTAACAAAATTTATAACCAGTCAGGGATGAAATCTACTATCATCACGCCCCGTCCCAAAGGGTATGCTGACGATGAACGGAGAGAAGACATTATATTTTTGGGCCGGTCGCGCCCATTTAGGTCTATGCACACTAACTCGCATGTTTCTGCGAGCATAGATACGGACAAAATAGACCAAGTCCTAGAGGAAAATCAGTTCGATATCTTGCATTTTCATGAGCCGTGGATACCTATTATGTCGCGCCAAGTACTGACACGGTCAAGAAGCATTAACTTTGCTACATTTCATGCAGCTGTTCCAGATCTTATCATGGCAAAGACTATTGAAAAAGTATTTACACCCTACACTAAGTCAATCCTGAAATATATAGATGTCATGACTGCTGTATCGCCTGCTGGCGCTACATATGCTAGGTCACTCACGCACAGAAATCTAGTCATTATACCTAACGGAATAGACCTCAAAAGATACCAAGAACAACCTGTTCCTGAGCTATCTCATAGTACTAAAAAGAGGATATTCTATGTTGGCAGGCTTGAAAAAAGAAAAGGTGTTAAGTATCTTGTCGATGCTTTTGCTGACTTGCGGGAAAGACGAAGTGATGTAGAGTTGATAATCGCAGGTGCCGGGCCAGAACTTGATAAACTACAAGACAAAGTCAAAGAAGACAAAATCCCAGATGTATCTTTTGTGGGTAGGATATCTGACCAAGAGAAGATCGAATATTTAAAGTCCTCACATATATTTTGTTCCCCCGCCCTTTACGGCGAAAGCTTTGGGATAGTTTTGCTTGAGGCTATGGCGAGCGGAACTATAGTTGTAGCGGGTGATAATAGTGGCTATAAAGAAGTTCTTAACGGCGACGGACGCATGTCTTTGGTTGATCCTAAACAGACGAATGAATTTTCTCGAAGACTTGAGCTATTGATCGACAGCAAGAATATACAAAAAGTCTGGAAAGATTGGGCACACAGCGAAGTTACCAAATACGATTTCCCTGTCATAGCTAGGAGCTACATAAACTTATACAAGATGGCATATGAAAAAAAGCAAAAAGCTTAAGATAGCATTTGTACTAGACGACACCCTAGACCGTAATGCCGGGGCTCAAGTCTATGTCCTCACTCTAGGTGATCATTTAGAAAAATTAGGACACAATGTCAGTTATATAGTTGGTGAGACTAAGAAGAAAGTTCGATCCAACCAATACAGCTTGGCAAAAAATTTAAAGGTTAAATTTAACGGAAATCATCTCTCAATTCCCCTCCATACCAGCAAAAAAGAAGTAAAAGAGCTACTACGTAATGAGCAGTTCGATATAGTGCATATACAGTCCCCTTTTAGTCCAATTATGGCTGGCAAAGTTATGAAGGTAGCAGATGGTCATTCACGAATAGTCGGGACTTTTCATATTTTACCTTACGGTGCAGTAGCTACATTCTCTAACTATATATTTGGGTTTTGGCTACGACTTTATAACAAATATTTTGACGCTTTTTTGACTATTTCTGAGCCATCACAAGAGTTCTCAAAGAACTACTATGGCATTACAGGCCCAATTATCCGCTATCCCGTAGATCTGAGTCAGATTAAAAAAATAACCAAAAAGAAGCTCAACAGACAGCATAGCGTTGAACTGCTCTTTCATGGAAGGCTCGTTGAGCGAAAAGGTTGCCTGGAGCTTCTGAAAGCATTTGCCTATGCAAAAGAACACAAGCTACTCAAAAAAGATTGCTTCCTACATATATCTGGTGATGGCCCAGATAAAGAAAAGCTCAAAAAATTTGTTAAGAATAATAATTTAACCAAGTTTGTTAAGTTCCACGGCAGAACCACAGACGAGCAAAAATTTCGGCTAATGCAGTTGTCTGACATCACTATCTATCCAGCTATGAGTGGAGAGAGTTTTGGAGTTGTTACTGTAGAGGCAATGGCAACAGCTCATCCGATTGTGCTGGCTGGGAATAACCCGGGATATGCAAGTGTGCTCTCCGAAGCAAAAGATAGTCTTTTTGATTCAAAAAACACACCAGAATTCGCTAAACATATTGCAAAGTATGTTAATAATAAGAAATCTCGAGATACATTATTCAAGTTGCAACAAAAGCTTGTCAAAAAATATGACGTCAAACAAGTAACAAAGCAGGTTCTGGAACTTTACTATGGTGACCGTAAATAAAAGTTATGGTATTATCAGAGCAATAAGTTATGAGTGAAAAATCTAAAGAAACAGTAACCATATCAATCAAATCAACGACATTGATCAAAGGTGTCATCGTGCTTGTTGGTATTATCGTCTTCTTGCAAATGCTGAAGCTCATCGCTCAGCCACTTATAATTCTTTCAGTATCATTCTTTTTGGCTCTAGCGCTCAACCCTACAGTTAGTTGGATAGCACGCAAGCTCAAAAGCCACAGCCGAGTCAGAGCTACCGGAATAGCTTATGTATTAGTCCTAACCGTCTTAATCGGCTTTTTGTCATTGATAATCCCACCCCTTGTGGGCCAGACAATCTCATTTATTCAGGATGTTCCTCAAACAATTCAGGATTTTAAGACGCAAGATTCTGCAGCCAGTAGATTTGTGCACAGATATGACCTGGATAAATCGCTCGATAACTTTTCTTCAGACTTCTCTAGTCATTTTAGTGATATCAGCAAACCAGCTCTTGCTACAGCTACGACAATAGGCTCGACCATAGGAAGTACAATAGCTGTTTTGGTATTAACATTTATGATGCTAGTAGAAGGCCCACACTGGCTGAAGCGTTTTTGGGCTATTCAGCCTGCTTCTAAGAGGAAGAACCGAAGTGATGTGGCACAAAAAATGTATAAAGTAGTGACTGGCTATGTTAACGGACAAGTTATAGTAGCGGCTCTGGGCGGATTTTTCTCCTTCATTGCGTTGGTGATACTTAGCCAAATATTTGATGTTACAGTCAACGCTATTGCATTGGCCGCAATTATCTCGCTTTTTGCCTTGCTACCACTCATCGGTACAACGATAGGTGCCGTTATCGTCGTGATTGCCTGTATCTTTATCTCGGTACCTCTTGCTATAGCGATGGGTGTTTACTTTATCGTCTATCAGCAGATAGAAAATGTCACTATACAGCCTTATATACAGTCAAGAAGCAACAATCTGACACCACTGATTGTATTTGCAGCAGCGCTTGTTGGTGTATCTCTGGGCGGAATTATGGGAGCGTTGTTTGCGGTACCGGTAGCAGGTTGTCTAGGAATCTTGATAGAAAATCACTATCACGAACGTTTAGAGCAAGCCAAGACTAAATAGGTACTTCAGATTCTATACCAGATAGAGCCCTTGTCGGTATCTCTTAGCCCAATACCTTGACCAAGAAGTTTATCACGCAACTCATCTGATTTTGCCCAATCTTTGGTTTCCCGAGCCTTTTCGCGCTCTAAAATTGTTTGTTTTTGAGAATCGTTAATGTCTGGTGTATTAGCTAGTATATTAAGCCCAAAGTAGCTATCTACCAAAGAATATATGTTCTCAACACAAGGTTTGCAGAAATTTAAGTTTTCCATATCTCCAAGATATTTCTCTAGTCTCTCTATTGCACTTGGAGTATCCATATCGTCATTCATGCATTCAGCAAATCCTTCATCGAAGTCGGGGCTATCTGCCCCACTGGTTATGGCTACGTTTTCTTGCCATCTCAGCTCAGCGATATTTTTCCAGCGTTTTAGGCGGTTTTGTGCTGAGTATAAATTATCCCAGGTGAAATTTGATTCGTTTCTGTAGTGTGACTGGAGCACTAGTAATCTAAAAGCCAAAGGATCAAAGCCTTTGTTAATAATGTCCTGTAGGGTATAGAAATTATTTGCGGATTTGGCCATCTTTTTCCCGTCAACCAACAGATGATTGCTGTGTACAAAGTAATTCGCCATGACAGGATTATCTTTTGCCCCTGTGCTCTGAGCAATCTCGTTCTCATGATGTGGAAATATTAGATCGATCCCTCCCGTATGGATATCGAAAGGCAGTCCAAGAGACATCTCGCTCATAGCGGAACATTCGATATGCCAACCTGGACGTCCGGTCATATCTCTGTCTCCTACGCTAAATTCCCAAGATGGTTCACCATCTTTCTGTTTTTTCCATAGTGCAAAGTCATGCACAGACTCTTTGTCGTATTCGTCATTGTCAATTCGTGCTTCGCTGGTGTTAGAATCAGATATATTGAGTAGTTGACCATATGTTTTACCTGATTTTTTGTATGCTTCGATGGACAAATAAATCCCGTCATCAGCTAAATAGGCGATTTTTTTATCTAGAAGTTGTTGAATGATCTTTTTCATCTGATCAATACTCTCTGTGGCTTTAATAAACTGTATTGACTTGGTATCTATACCAACTTTTTGAACATCATCGTTAAATGTACTTATATATTCGCTCGTTAGTTTTAATAGCGCTTCTTTGGGGTCTAGATCTGGGTATTTTTCGTGGCTTCTTTTGATGGTTTTGTCATCAACATCTGTATAGTTCATGACTTGCTGGACTTTAAGACCATTTGCTATTAAGGTTCGTCGCAAAGTTTCTGCGTAGATATAGGAGCTCATGTTACCTATATGAGCATGATCATAGACTGTAGGCCCACAAGTATAGACAGTCACTTCACCTTCTTTAATTGGGGTAAATTCAACGATTTTCTTAACTAGTGTGTTATGAAGTTTAATCATCTTTAATAAGTCTTAAATACTCAATAATTACTTTATTTGTTATGTCATCTACATTCAAGTTTTTACCTTTTATCTTGAAGCCACTAGCATATGGGTGACCCCCGCCACCAAATTTTTCGGCAATCTTGTCACATATTTTATGTCCATAGTTGGCTCGTAACTTCGCAGTAATTCTATCAGGGTAGATCTTGAACGCAACAGCTAGATTTACTCCTGTGGCTTGGCGCATTTCTTCTATTACAAGCATGCTGGGATTGTATTCATGGCTGTATTGTTCTATCTCCTTCCAGGGAATAGTCACAGTAGACACTTGTCCGTCAGCCCAATATTCTATTCGGCTAAGGAGTTGGGCTTTATATCTAATGATCTCTGGGCTTTTGCGGTAGGTCTCACGGCGTAGGTTATCAATTTTTGCGAGTGACACACCATCGTCAATATAGTCAGCGATCAGTCTCACTGCTTTAGAGTCAGTTGCCTCACTAACAAGCCCAAGGCTGTCAGATAGGATGCCTATAGTAATAAGCTCTTTGGTGTCTACTTCCATATCAGCGCCGATTATTTTAGCAACCTCGTCTACCAACTGACTAGCTGAGACTGCCTTTTTCTGATAAACAACCGTGGCAAACTCTAGATCACATTCGTTGCTGTGGTGGTCTATTACAAGACACGGTTTTGTTCCTATTTGTGCTAGCTTTCCTGATTTTTCTAAGGCTTCGAATAGTACTTTTGCACTTGCATCAACGATGATTGTTGCGTCAAAATCTAGAGGTAACTCGCTAGTTATAGTGTCATAGCCTTTAATGTAGTCGAGGTAGCTAGCGATGTTCACGGCACAATACTGGTAAACATCCTTTCCTAGACTTTCTGATATTTTACCTATGGCAAGCGCACTAGCTAGACTATCGCCATCTGGATTGTCAGCTTGAATTACTACAATTTTGTTATTTTCATCAAAAAACTTTTTGATTGACGAGTCAGAAGCTAATTTCATAGTGTTTGCCTCCCCTCGATGGCTCTTGTCAGGGTTATCATGTCAGCGTATTCAATATCTAGACCAATAGGCAGGCCCCGAGCTAACCGTGTTATATGAATATCCATATCTTCAAGTTGCTTGGCAATGTAGTGACTTGTGGCTTCACCTTCAACACTGGCATTTGTGGCTAAGATCAATTCTTTAACATGGTCTTTCTTGCATCTTTGTATCAGAGTCGGGATATTTAGTTCTGTTGGCGTAATACCATCGATTGGAGATAAAAGCCCGCCTAGAACGTGGTATGTGCCCCTATAGCCTGTTTTTTCAATGGCATAGATATCAAATGGGTCTGCTACAACAGCAATCACGGTTTTGTCACGCTTTGGGTCGCTATATAACTCTGATATATCTGTGTTATTGTCAATAAACGCAAATGTTACCGGGCAACGTTTTACAGATCCTACCAGACTACCCAAAGACTGGCTAATACTTTCAGCTTTTGTAGAATCAGACTTTAATAGATACTGAACATAACGTTCCGCACTACGCCTGCCTACACCTGGAAGTAATGATAGACTTGCGATTGCATCTTCAACTGGTCGTGGCAAGGAACTATTGTAATCCATCGATATCTATCTGTTATAGGCCTAGGTCGCCAAGCATGCCCATCATTGGTTGCATCTTCTCAGCAGCGTGCTTTTGGCTCTTACTTATAGCATCTTTAACAGCGTCTTCTACCCATTTTTCAAGCTCGCGAATATCGTTTAGGTCCACTCGTTCAGGATCAATGTGGATTCTCTTGATCTTTTGTTCGCCAGTAATCTCTACCTTTACGGCTTCATCACCCGCAGATACAGTGATAATTTCTTTTTGTAATTCCTTTTGTAATTTTCTGACTTTCATCAGCATTTTAGCTTGATCAAGCTTGCTCATAATAAATTCCCTTCTTTATATGTATATTATATCAGTTTTGTTAGCTCAATATAGCTAATAATTTGAGTCGCAACCATTACGGATATTACAGCTACAAGTAAGACAATGGCGCTAGACCGTGCAAACGGATTTTTAGGAAATACCGTGAACCACTGCTGAAGTAGCATAGCCAGCCCATTAATACTCATAATAATAATCCCAGATAGTATCACGAAGTAAAGACCTACAACTCCTGATACTGTCGCTATAAATGCTCCTATACAGATAGTAGGTATGATTTTCTGTTGGATTGAGCTAAATCCTTGAATATACATGTACGTAGACAGGGCTGCTAAGATCAAAAGAGCAACGCTAATGAGTGGAAGTTTTTCGTTAGTTGCCAGATCGTAGTCGATCAATAATTTTTTGATTACTTCTTTGAGTGAGCTAAAGACAGTGCTAAGTTCTGTATTTGCATCACTAATTTTACCAACCAACCAGCCGTAGTCGTTTCTTTTGAATGTGTAAAAAGAAGCTAGACATATAGTGACTATCGATGGAAGGATCAAATAGGTTTTTTTAAGTTTTCCGATATGTTTAAAGAGCGTCCGCAGTCGGTTTTTTGACAAAATAATGCCAATAGTCAACATCAGCCAAAAATATGGAACTGACATTAGTATCCCAAGAGTAAGCCCAAGTAAAAAGAAGTTGGTAGCGCTATGTTTTGGGTGAAGCCAAGAGCACAACAAAATTATTATAGGTAATGCAACCAGTGAGAGAAGGCTAAAATCCATTCCTCCGACAGCAAGAAGTATGTAGGCTTGAGCCATGGCTATCATACTTGATAGTGTGGCTACTCTTGTAGAATATTTCTCTTTGGCGATTATATAGATGGATACACCTAGCACAGCAACAATTGCTGAAAACACTAGATGATAGAAAATGCCTCTTGGGGTAACGTGGCTTAACCCTAAAATAACCGTTTTTAGACTTATATATTCAGAGCCACCGTGGTATATCTGGTTGACAAAAGAATCAGGTGTCATGACTTGTCTAATATTGATGTGGTCAAAATGCCAGGTAAAAGCCGTAATACCAAGCCACGTCGCCAGCCAGGCAGAAAATTTATTGGCTACAACCTTTTTCCAAATAGTTGAGATGTTCACTTTTTTGATCATTGATAAGATGATTATATCACTAACCCTGTTACCAAATAAGCCCTGCGAGGTCAAACGTGATGATTTTAGTTCAAAACTGGCAAATTGAGACAAATCATACTAACGTTATGATGCGGAGCAGTTTGGTGGGCTTTGGACAAAAAGGGCGCGTTTGGAGCCGTAGGATTATTTGGTAATAGGGTTATTGTTGATCGAAAGGAGTTGTGTGTTTTGAATCGAGGCTTCGGAATCTTTGCTTTGTGATATCAAAGTAGAGTTCTATATTGCCAGTAGGGCCATTTCGATGCTTCTTTATCAAGATATCAGTTATGTGTTTTCGGTCTGTATCTGGCTTGTAGAACTCTTCTCGATATATAAAGGCTACGACATCAGCATCTTGTTCAATTGATCCTGATTCACGAAGGTCAGCAAGTTGAGGGATCTGCGGTGAACGGTTTTCAACCATACGACTCAGCTGGCTTAGTGCGATGACTGGTACATTGAGCTCCCTGGCAATACCTTTTAGCCCACGAGAAATCTCAGTGATCTCCTGAACCCTGTTTGACGGATTATTGGCAAACTTACTGCTACCGCTCATCAGCTGAAGGTAGTCAACGATTATCAGACCAATCGGTTGATTATGCATCTCACGCCTTGCTTTGGTGCGCATTTCACTTACCGAAATACTCGGGGTATCATCTATCAAAATTGGCTCTTCGCTCAAAGTTCCCATAGCATGACCAATTTTTTCAAAATCTTGGTCACTCATATTTCCTGTTCGAATATTCCATGCATCAACACCAGCTTCAGCTGCCAAGAGACGGTCAACAAGTTGTTCTTTGCTCATTTCCAGACTAAATATGAGTACTGGTTCTTTGGTTTTTTTAGCTACATTATGGGCTAAATTAAGTGACAAGGCGGTCTTTCCCATACTCGGCCGGGCAGCAATGATGATCAAATCACTTTTTTGGAACCCTGCTAAAACGCCGTCTAAGTCTTTGAAGCCTGTTGTAAGGCCACGTACACCGCCTTTGTCTTTGTGGAGCTCATCAAGTCGCTCAAAACTGTCGTTCAGGATCTGTTCCAGAGAAATAATGCTGTTTTTAACGTGCTTATCGCTGACATTGAAGAGCTTGGTTTCTGCAGATTCAATAAGATCTCCAATATTTGTCTGTTCATTGAATCCATAGTCAGTGATCTCTTTACTGGTACTTATGAGCTTACGTCGCATTGATTTGTCATTGACTATTTCTGCGTATTTAACAACGTGGGCTGCAGTAGGAACAAAATTTGTTAGCTCGTTTATATATTCTGATCCGCCGATACTGTCAAGTAACCCTTCTGATCTTAAGACGTCACTAAGAGTCAAGACATCTATAACACCGCGATTTTCATAGATTTTTCGAATACATCGGTAAATATGTGCATGTTTTGCGTCAAAAAAGTCAGATTCATCAATAATATCGGCTACTTTGATAATAGCATCTGTATCGATGAGGATTGCACCTAGTAGGCTGGCTTCAGCTTCCAGGTTCTGGGGTAATGACTTCTTTGAATCGTCCATGGTACAACTATTCTAGCACTTCTGCTTCACCGAAGATATTGCTAATGTTTTGAATATTTTTTTCGTCTGCCTGCCCTCCCACTACGCTGAAGCTCACTCGGACAGGGCTTCCTAAATGAGTTGATAGATACTGCTCTACAAGTTTTTTATTTCTATCATCGCTCATTCGTTTTGCGTGAAATGGAAATTTGAATTCTACTACAAGGTTATTATCTAAAAAGCTGGATATTTTCCCCATGCGAGTGATAGCATAGATGGTATTTTGCTCGTCCTTCAGCGTATTTAACGTTTTATCCCAAGCATCGTCTATGGAGTTACCTAAGCTCTTTTTGGTGGAAGGTTTTGGTTCGGGTTCTTCAACCTCTATAATCTCTTTTATCTTTGGTGGTTCAGTTGTTTTGGTAGTCTTCACAGGTTCTACATTTGTTTGTGCTACTACCGGTTGATGAATATTGGGAGCTGATTCGACAATGGCATTTAAAAGGCTAATTGAGAGTTTTTGTTTGGGCTGGGCTGAAACCTGTACGTCTAAAAGTTCGTCAAGTAATTTCACTATTTTATCTTTTTGCAAAGATGAATCACCAGAAGATATACAGCCTCTAAAGTGCTCGGAAAGTCTGCCGGCGAGTAATGCATAATTTATGCCGTTATACTCAAGCTGGTCAATAATACTAAAAATATTCTTTGTATCTCCTAATTCAACTGAGGCAATAAGATCGCTAACAATTGATTCTTTAGCCAATCCTAGGTTGTCTTCGACATCTTCTCGCGTAACTTTTTTGCTAAATGAACGGAAATTTTCAAGAAGTGTTATGCCGTCTCTAAAACTTCCGTCACTGTGGTCAGAGATAACTGCAACTGCATCCTTATCGATGTCAATCTTTTCTTTTTTAGCAATTGACTCAAGATGTTTTGCGATAGCTTCTGCAGATATTGGTTTAAAATGAAAACGGATGCAACGACTAATGATTGTTGGGGGTAATTTATGGAATTCAGTTGTAGCGAGAATGAAAATAACATGCTCAGGTGGCTCTTCTAGCGTCTTTAGTAATGCGTTAAAAGCCTCTCTAGTCAACATATGCACCTCGTCAACAATATAGACTTTATACTTTAAAGAGGTAGGAACGATATTTACTTGTTCTCTAATCTCTCTAATTTCGTCAATTTTCCTATTCGAGGCAGCATCGATCTCTATGATGTCTACTTGTTTTTCCATATCTTTGAAGCCAATATCATTAACTTGGCAGGCTAGCAAACGTGCAACTGATGTCTTACCTACTCCACGAGGCCCTGTTAGTAGGAATGCATGCGGTATGTTCGCCTGAAAAACCATATTTTTTATAGTATTCACTATATGGTCTTGACCAATAACTTCATCTAAATTAGATGATCTGTACTTTCTATATAACGCTAATCCCATAGGTAGTAGTTATTATACTCCTCTATACCTTCTCAGGATATGGTAATTTAAACAAACTTTAGACTTAGCTTATAAAGCAGCTTCGAGTGCTGCCCATTCGGCGCTGTCGTCTTCAGGAATATTGATACTTACTTGGTCGCCTTGTTTTGCTTTGAAATAGGTTACGCTGGCGAGCAGTACTCTGTATTTTTTGTCACCTACATGGACAAAGTAGTTGCCATCAGCAAGTTCTAATGCCCCAACGACTTGCTTCCGCGGTATTGGGCCAATCTGTTTGTAAGTAAATCCACCGTCATCGGCAATTGATAATTTCAATATATCACCTTGCACCAACTTTGATTTGCTAGCATAGTTAGCTGGAACTGGATAGTTTTTACCGTCAGAGCCAACCATATTTTGCCCATCAAAGACGCCTTCAATAACTTTTCCAATATTCTCTTCTGCGTCAACAGGCTTGGTGACTTCTTCGTCACCTAGAATACTGTGCATCAGCTCTTTTGCTGCTGCTAGACTTGTCTCAGCCTCTGCTATCAATGAGCGGAGCCGTTTGACCTGCTTATCTGATATATCTGTCATCCTCTATTTTCCTCGCATTTGTGTTTTAGACAGTAATTATTCTCAGAGTATCACTAATGTTAGAATATGTCAATATATGGACCTTGGGTTGTGGATAACCTATTTTTTATTTGTTACGACTTTATACCCAACGCCATTAACAGTCTCGATGAAATCTTCTATGCCTGCTTCTTCTAGCTTTTTGCGAATCTTTCTAACAAATACGTCCACTGATCTATTGTCAGGTTCTGCAAAGTGTATATCCCAAATATTAGCAAGGAACTCATTTCTTGTACAAGCTCTATTTTGATTATTCGCAAGGTAGATAAGGACTTCGACTTCTTTCTTTGTGAAATCTAAAGGTTTACCCTCTGGGCCGGATACTTCCCAAGCAGTTTCATTGATTTTTATATTACCAACTTTATGAATTACATCTTCTTTTGGGGTAGTATCTTTTTCTGCATGCTGAGTATTTAGCCATAAGCCAAAACCATGCGCAATTGTATTAATGTCTTCCACTTCTTTAAGCATTTCTGGTAGGCATATACCCTTGTCGCTACTTGGTGTGACGAGTAGCGGTACTACAAAATGACCAACAAAGTAATGTGACTCTGATATGTAAAGCTCCAAATTCTTTTCTACATTTGCTGGATGTGTATCATCCTTTTCAGGTTCAAGATCATCAGGTAGCCACAGTACACTGCCACCGTTTGTGGCGACATTTCTAAGAGAGCTAATCGCGCCTGTAGTCAGGCATAACTTGCCTGATTCGGTTATCAGTGTGTCCGTAGAAAGCTCTGCGACTTCTCCTGAAGCAAAGGAACTCAGTCTCAATACTTCATTTCGACGTTCAGCAGAATCAATATCCGTGATTGGATTAGCGTAATCAACCATAATATTACATATTATAGCATATTATTTACACAAATACAAAAGCGCAACATGGTTACATTGCGCTTTTTTGTATTGTAAGCCGATAGACTTTAAGCAAGTTCTACTGTACAGCCAGCTTCTTCAAGAAGTTTCTTGGCGTTATCAGCGTCTTCTTTCTTTGCTTTTTCAAGCACAGTTTTTGGAGCACCATCGACTATCGCTTTAGCTTCACCTAGTCCAAGACCAGTGATTTCTTTAACAGCCTTAATAGCTGCTACTTTTTGTGCACCAGCGTCCTTAAGAACTACGTCAAATTCGCTTTTTGCATCTTCAGTTGGAGCGTCTCCACCAGCAACAGGGCCAGCAACAGCTACAGCTGCAGCTGCAGGCTCAATGCCGTATTCGTCCTTTAAGATAGTACCAAGTTCATTAACTTCTAGAACTGATAGGTTTACTAATTGTTCTGCTAATTTTTTTAAATCTGCCATTATATATCCTTTCTTATTATTACTTTGCTTTAGCTTCGAGGCCACTCAGAATTCCACCTAAAGACCCGGATAGACTGCTCATAGCATTGTTCATTGGTGAATTTAGGGTATTTAGAATTCCTGCAAGAAGTTCGTTCTTGCTTGGTAGGCTGGCTAAAGCTTTAACTTCATCCGCACTCATAAGTTTTCCGTCCTCAGAAATAGCACCGACAAACTCAAGAGTCTTCTGCTTTTTAGCATAGTCGGCGATAACTTTAGCTGGAGCAACTTCATCGGCAGGGTTAAATGCATAGAGTAACATACCTGTTAGATCATCAACATTAATGTCTTTGAACTTCTTGCTATCTTTAATAGCTTTGATCACTAGACGATTTTTGATGACTTTTAGGCTTGTTTGGTTCTCTTTGCCGTTTCGTCGTAGCTCTTGCATAGCTTTAACGGGTGTTCCCTCGTATTTAGCTATAACTGTTAGCTTTGACTCATCGAGAAGCTTTGATACTTCATCGATAACTTGCTTTTTCTTATCTTTGGTTAATGCCATAGATTATTTTGCCTTTTTTAGTTATTTTGATTGACTTGATCGACCTGTTCTAGCCAATTAGTTGCTACAAAAAAACTCTTCAAAAGTTGAAGAGTCTAAAAGTGCTTAAATGATTAACACCTAGGTAGCATTCTTAAATCGTTTCCAATCGCTACTGTCTCTGGCAACTATGACTGTATTATACCAAAAAGCATGGTTGTTTTCAAGATTAGTTGTCGTCGGGAATTATCTCAATAATTTTCCTATCTGCAGGCTTGATACCACCCCACATGAGTATATGTTTTTTCTCTTTCTCCATTTTCATTTTATAAAATGGCTTTTGATGAAACTTACGTCTTATAGCAAAAGCAGAGACAGCTAACAAAGAGGCTACTGCAAATCCTACCCCACTCCCAAAAGCAACATCAGCGATAGTGTCAAAAGTAGCTTTCTTTGGTGTAGCTCCATCAAGATACCCTGCTTTGCACACTGCTACGACGCCATGAGCTTCCGGAGTATCATCTACACAGGCTTCAAATCCTTCATACGCTAACCCTATTACAAAACAACTGGCGGTGGCTAGCCCGGCAGAAACAGCAGGTAGCTTCCTCTTAAATGTATCTGCGTAAAGCGCGATACCAGCACCTATTACTGCATTAGGTACTACATGTTTGCCTATATCAAGTTCAACGTTTCCTTGAGCATCCTTAGGGTTCACCGCATCAATATCAGGTGCATGTTTAAATAAATCTGTTAGCTGATTTGCAAACTGTACAGCCTCATACTTCATTTGTTTACGAATTAGCCTTGATGTCAGCTACTTCGGTAAGGGTGCAGTAAAGAGCTAGAGCGTCTCTAAATCTAATATTTGTCCTGATTATCTCGTTTGACATACTATCATCAGATAAAAGATCAGAGGTAGTTTCCGACCAGTCAATGCAAAGTGCAGGTAATGATAAAGGAATTCTCTTAGCCTCACGGATAGCAAAGCCCATGGCACGATCTACATCCCCGCTGTAAAGAATATTGCAGAGAGTCTCATAGCAATCACTAATTTGGGGGTTTTCTTGGTCGTTTATAGTTAATTCTCTAGCAAATGTGGTGTACCCAAAATCTTCCCTGTCTGGACTGTTCAGTAGCTGTATCGGAGGAATTATTTTCTGCTCATACAATAGATCTAGAGCCACACTGAACCTACCATTTGCTAGATGCATTCTGAGATAGTCTTCAGTTTGTTGCTCGGTGGCAAGCAAACCATCTAGCATGGAAGCTATAGCTTTGAAGATATCTGATTCTTCGTCAGCTTGTTCAATGACTTCTCCTAGATAGTAGCTATACTCGCTCAAGTAAACATCTGGCTTTTCGTATATATCGTATGCTAAGTTGCTCTCAGCTATTTCAAGTTCACCTTTTGCCAGCCAGTAGATTAATTCAATTTTTCGGTCAGGCTGGAGTTTGGCTTGGTTGGGACTAGAAGCACTGTCTGATGAAGCAAGTTCATATAACTCAGAGGAACTTAAGGCCATTGATCCAGAATATTTTTGCACACTTCCATCAAATCCTCCTTGTGGAGGCTGACTGTTTACGTCTCTCATCCAATTATTTTATAACATTTAAGTTATTTATCAAGTTGTTTAAGCTTCCACTGGGTGTATCTCTCAGCAGCTAGACGAGTTAGCTCTGGGTCTTCGTCTTCATTGACAAATATCATAGATTTAGCAATCAGAGGGTGAACCTCAGCAATTTTGTCGTATATCTCTTTACATAGCTTGCGATAGCCTGGATGCCCCTGTGGAGTAGTCCTAAGTTCTACAAAGTGGAATGCCTGACGCGCGTTAAAGGTTAGCTTCCAGCGCATTTTATGGCCAAGTAGTGTCGCATATTGCGCTTCTTTCTCATATCCCTCTACTTGCAAGTAGCTATATAGCTTGAGGCTGAGGTCAAAACATTTTTCAAACTTGTCACTAAGCCCAGCTTCATCTACAAGTTTTGGTACGTCATAACCAAAACGAGGATTTAAATCTTGCCAGGCCAAATCATCAACCATTCTATGACGTTGTAAATCTCGGAATATGCCGTAATCACAGACAATATCCCAACTATAATGTGCTGTCTCTAGAGCTCTACCAGGTTTATGTCGTCTGTTGAGTCTCTTGCCTACGTAGGCATCAAATATCCTTTTCTTATCATCATAGGAGAGTTTGTCTACTCTTTTTTTGATCTCTCTAAGTGATAGTCCACTGTACTCATACAGCATTGTGCTGACTAGGTCTAGTTCGTTCTTTGGCCAAAATCCGACTAATTCTACTGGATTTGAATCTTTGGAATGTGTGGTTTGTAGCAATTCATCAGCTATCTCTTTGACACCTTGGGCCGTTTCTTGACGATAAGCCACAAAAGCTCCACCTCTATCTGGCCGATCAGCTCTCTCTAAGAACGCTGGAACCGTCTTTCTACCCTCTTCTAAGATCATTTGACCTACGTCTTGTGCTTCTTTGGTCTCATCGCTCATGAGATGAAGGATAAGGCTCTCAAGCGCCTGTCCTGAGGCAAATATACCCACAGTAGACTTAGTAGATACAGGTAGTACATCACGAATAGCATCACAAGCTTGCGCTCTAGTGGCACCTTTCCAGGCAATATCTTGTTCTTTTTCAGGAACTTTTGAATTCTTTCGTACATAATCCGTTAATTGATGTGCCATTTCCGAATATATGTCAAAAATCTGATCATTGATTTTTTCGTAGTACTCTTTTGTCTTTTTGTTGAAGTTTTTGGGTGTAAAGTATTTATATTTACCGTTTTTATCTTTTTGGTCAAAGTAGATGTATCGAGTAGATTGCTCTAGATATGAGGCAAGTCGTCCCCACTCAAGCTTTTTGGTTAGCAAATTACTAGCATCTTCAACCACTATATGTTGACCGACGAGTTGTTGTACAGAGTCGTCACCATAAGCTGTAATCACTCTCTTTAAAAGAGCTTCATCTTTGCCCTGGGCTGATGCGAATTCGTCGAGTATAGTTATCCTCATGTCGTCCCCCCGACGGCTGAGTCGAGCCATAGCTGCTGCAATAGTTATAGGCGATAATTTGTCATAAAATCCATAGACCTGACCGGTAGGATTGGTGACTGTCTCTTCCAAGAACTGCTTGCCAGTATCGGTTACAATGACACCCTTATCTGTCTTCTCAACGTACATATTTTTGGGTTTCGTAGAGTCGTTTTTTGATTTATTTGATGGTAGTAGTGGCATGACCTTCTCCCATATCAGCTTATGAACCTTTTCTTTGGTTATGACCTTACCACCACGGACACAATCTATCATTTTAAAATCTTTTGGAAATAGTTTACACATGTCGTCATACACTTCAACTGATCTTTGTAAGTGACTGAGATCTGCCTCATGAATGTCTCTTTTTTTATCTGTATAGTTTCTGTCTTCTTTATTATCCACTAATTTCTGAGCAATCTCAGGAGTTACCTTAAGTACGATAGACAGATCAGGGCGAGGGATGCCAAGCATTGTATGTTCCAAGCTGTCCAACCAAACAAAATATCCTCTTCGCTCCTCACGACTGTCAAATTTAGTTCCTTGATGTGCCATATTTGACCCAACAAATCTATTTGCAATCACAACCTTACCATCTGCAAGCGCTTGCTTTATGCGCTCACTTGCATCAAATCTATCAAGAGCGTAGAAAAGAGACGCTGTATACGGACCTACTTGATCGGCAGAACCGTAAGCTCCATTTAAATACTGTTTAGCGAAATAGCTTGACTCACTCTCGTACTGAGGGAAGTCAAACAACTCATAAGAATAGCCTTCTTCAGAAAGCTGGTCTTTTAGCAGTTGGAGCTGTGTTCCCTTACCGGAGCCATCAATTCCTTCAATTACAACAAAGATTCCTTTATTTTTCATTACAATAGCCCTCCCACCTGCCATTTTGGTGAGAAAACTAGATCAATCATACTTTGTTAGTCCCTTGATCTTTTGAGGAAGTTTACGACTATCTAGGTACGCTTTTGGCAACATAAGTTCAGGCTTCCAATTTTTAATAAGTTCTTGGAGATCAGTACCTGATTGATACTTACCGCTAAATCCTTCGTCACGCCCTTTTCCATAGTTACCATCTACTTCACCCGTATGGTGGAAGATAGCCTGACCGATCCTCTCACCTACAGGCAATAGCACAAGTTCGTTTTGGTTAAGGTTGAATATCTCTAACGTAAGCCTATTGATGTATCCAGGATCAACCCACCCAGCATCAAAACAAACAGCGATACCATTTCTCCCCCAGCTTGATCGAGATTTTATCTCATAAGCACCAGGTGGCTTAATGCCAAAGAATTCGTGAGTATGGGCCAAGATTCTCTCTCCTGGCTTTAGCGGTATGACAGGATGATCAGCTGGTATGCCTTTTTGCAGAGCGAAGCCATTCTTTTCACACCACTCGGCATGAGGTGTTGCTTTTAACGCTCCGTCAAAATACCGATCTACATCATTAGGGTCAAACGGATTGTATATCAACTTCCCGCTCATCCGCTCAGTTCTGTAATAGTAATAACCAAGAGTTACGTCTAGACTAGCGTGTGAAATATGTTTCGAGTTGAAAGGAGTACAGACTATATGACCTTCTTCAAGTGCGTCCTTTATTTGCCTATTGCTAAATACTCCCATAATTACTATATATTCTATCTGTTTGCAGGGGTTGTTAGCAAAGTAATTCTTACAATAACCCTGTCACCAAATAACATCCCGGCTTCAAACACGCCATTTTTGTCCAAAATCAAACAAACTGTTTCGCTAGCGTAACTTTGGTTACGCCTTGTCGCAGTTTGTTAGTTTTGATCAAAAAATCATCATGTTAGACCACGGAAGCTTATTTGGCAACAGGGTTAGGCTTGAGTTTAGATTTCTGAAGAAATAATTCTTACAGACGGCCCCATAGTAGTAGTTAAATAGATCGAACGTACATATACGCCTTTTACACTACTTGGTTTGTTGCTTTTGATACTTTCAAAAACTGCAGAAACGTTCTGGTTCAATTTGTCAGCACCAAAACTTACTTTTCCGAAAGCTAGGTGTACTATACCTGTAGAATCTACTCTGTACTCTACACGACCAGCCTTAGCTTCTGTCACAGCTTTTACAATGTCATTTGTAACAGTACCGCTCTTTGGGTTTGGCATAAGGCCCTTAGGCCCAAGTAATTTAGCAAATTTGGCAAGCTTTTGCATCATATTCGGTGTTGCAATCAATATATCAAAGTCAATTTCTTCTTTTGCAAGCTTGTTAGTAACAGCTTCCTCGCCAATCAAGTCCGCTTCAATCTTGCCTGCTTTTTCAAGTGCAGCATCATCAGCAAATACAGCAATCTTTAGAGTTTTACCGGTACCTGCTGGCAAGACAATACTATCTCGGATGTTTTGGTCAGCGTGCTTAGGGTCAACACCTAAACGCACATGAAGCTCAGCTGTTGAGTCAAATTTTTTGCCAGCCGTTGCTATAAGTAAATCAACAGCTTCTTTAAGACTGTACTCTTTATTTTTATCAATCAACTTAACTGCCTCTTTGTAGGCTTTTCCTCTTCGTTCAACTCTTGGCCGAGCAGGCTTAACAACCTTTTTAGGCTTTGGTTTATCTTCAGTATCAGAAGAAGTTTTACGTTCTTCTTTGGCAAGTTTTTCTTCTGTTTCAGCAATAGCCTTGGCGCTTCTTTTGCCTGATTTTGCTACCGTTTTTTCAGCATCTAGCTCTGTGGCCACGTCTGCTTTTTTATCTTCTTTACCTGCAGATTTAATTGCAGTTGTTATCTCTGCAACTGTATTCTTTGCTGTAACCTCTAGACCTAGCTTTTTAGCTTCTTCTAGTAATTCTGGTTTAGTTTTTGCCATGTATTCCTCCTCGTGGTGCGAACGGCTGGTTAGCCTCCCACAATATTAATTAAATTTATTTTCTACCAAGCCTCTTCGACATCAGAGTCATAGATCTGCCGAGTCGAGCAGTTCTACTGTGCTCTACAAATCTGGTATCTCGCCGTCGAGTACTTTCAGTATTTAGAGCATCTGCATCGATTACCTCAGGAACATCATCCGACCTTGTTAGATCAAGCCCTGTTTCCCTAGCCATAGTCGCAATAGCTTCCATTGCTTTCTCAGGATGTGAGTCCTGGAAAGCTTCATGCTCTAGGGGTGACTTTATCTTTCGTGGCACTTACTCTACCTCAACGCCCATACTTCGAGCCGTACCTGCAACCATTTTCTTTACTGATTCGATTTCTTCAGCGTTCATGTCGCCAACCTTTGCTTTAGCAATATCTGTAAGATCAGCATCTGTTAATTTTTTCTCAATTTTTTCTGTATTAGGTTTTCCTGAACCTTTAGCAATACCTAGTTTTGCACGAATAAGATCGTCAGTAGGTGCTCCAACTACTCTGAAATCCATACTTCGATCTTCGTACACAGTGATATGGGCTGTAACAGTAACGTTACCAAGATCACGAGTCTGTTCGTTAAACGGATTAACAAAATCCATCATATTCACACCGTATTGTCCAAGTGTTGAACCAACAGGAGGACCTGCACTAGCCTTACCGGCTGGGATCTTCATCTTTAAATTTGCTTTGATTTTTTTTGCTTCTGCCATGATTCCTCTACTAAAGTTATTATACCATTATTTTAATAATTATTCTACGCCTTTTTGACCTGTAAGCTATCAAGCTCTACCGGTGTTTCTCGTCCAAACATATTGACCAAAACTTTGAGCTTGCCTTTTGCTTCATCAATTTCGTTGATTGAGCCATCAAATCCTTTGAAAGGACCGTCGATAATACCTACTACTTCACCGACTTTAAAGTCGATGTTGTGCTTTGGCTGCTCTAGACCCATTCGTTTGATGATCTTTTGCATTTCATCCTCAGACACAGGTGTTGGATTAGTCCCTGTTCCGACAAATCCGGTTACATTTGGGGTGTTACGTACGATATACCATGCATCTTCAGAGAGTTTCATTTGCACTAATACGTAACCTTGGAAGATCTTTTTCTCAACGACTTTTCGTTTGCCGTTTTTTATTTCAATCATCTTTTCTTTTGGTACCATACAGTCAAATATTTTGTCTGCCATATCAAGTGCATCCGCACGTTGTTTGATACTTTCTGCTACTTTCTCTTCAAATCCACTGTAAGTGTGGATAGCGTACCATTGTTTTGTAGAATTATATTGTTTTTTCATTTCTTTAATATTACCTCTTTAAATATTTTATCTAGTCCGAAATCAAGCAAAGCCACTATAGTGCCAAAAACGGTCGCAAATATAATCACAGCAAATGAAAGTTTTATGGTTGTTCTTCGGTCAGGCCAATTAACTTGCCGTAGCTCGATGAGTGAGTTTTTTATAAAACTTGGATATAGATTAACTTTTTTGCTAAGTATGTTACCGGCTTTACTGTCAGGTAACGGCAGGTGGTAGCTTTTTTGAAGCTTTGTCGGTAGTTTTTTTAGTTTACCAGGAACACTAACGCGCCGTATTCTTTTAGTTTTCTTTGTTCCAGTAGATAGCTCCCTAACTGTTTTAGAGCTCGATTTCTTTTTCGGAACGCGCAAATTAACTTTTACCACTTGACCTATTACCTCTTAAATTTAAAAATCCTACTCTTCATATAGTAGGATCGCCTTATTTGTCAATTATATCTTACCAGGAGTCTCAGGTCAACACCTCAGTAGACTTAATTTATTATGTCTAAGATATAGTTGAATATATAATATGCTTATGATTAGTGGGTTTGAGCTACAAATTGGATTAATTATTCTCTTAATTCTTTTCCTATTTGAGGCACTTCTTATACAATTTGATATCTTCTGGAGAATGCGTAGATACATTTCTGTACTTCTGAGCGTCATATTGGGACTGTCTATGAGTATGCTTATTATGAACCAGACCGTTTGGATCATAATTTTGCTTATTTATTTGGGAGCAATCCACCTGATGCTGATCCTCAGACTTGCAAACAACAAGATGGAAGAACGTAAGAGTCGAGGGCTTACTCAAAGATCTTTTGTAAGTATGAATATTTTACTTATCATCGGCCTATTTATTTCAACGTACGACGTAAATCATTGGGGGCAGGTGTTTCTCGTAATAATATTACTCCTTACTGTCTACGCCACTATACTTAAAACGCTCAAATCCAGGCCCAAAAGCATCGTTGCAGACACTACTCTTGGTAATCTTCCCACTGTTACGTTAGCCATTCCCTCACGAAATGAAAGTTATGACTTAGTTCAGTCTTTGGAAAGAGCGCTTAAGATTGATTACCCAAAGCTTGAGATACTAGTACTTGACGACTGTTCTGGTGCAGGTGTTAATGAAATAATTAAGAACTTTGCTCATCAGGGAGTTATTTTTCTAAAAGGTACACCGCCTGCTAAATACTGGCTGGCAAAAAATTGGGCTTACCAACAACTACTCCATAGTGCGAATGGCGAATACGTGGTGTTTGCAGGTGTTGACGTCAGGATGAACACAGATAGTATTTTGCAAATTATATCCAGAGCTCAGCAAAATGACCACGAAATGCTATCGGTTCTGCCTACCAGAACGTGGCAAAAAACTGACTGGTATTTATTGTTACAAAGTCTCCGCTATCACCGGATATTTTCTGGACTGAATCATATTAGACAGTTGCCTCCTCCACTGAGTAGTTGCTTTGCGGTTAAAAAAGAGGCCCTTGTTAAATCAGGAGGGTTTAACACGTGTCGTAATTCTATATATCCTGAAAAAGTTATTGCTAAATCACTTAGTAGATACAGCTTTATCATCGCAAATAACGATATTGGCGTAAAAAGTGTTAAGTCATTTAAGGGGCAATTCAACACTGCTGTGAGGACGTATTATCCACTGGCTCATATGCAACCTGAGAAAGTTGCAATACGAACACTGCTACTAATTTATGCTGTTTGGCTCGTTATGTCGGACATTGTGACTTTTATAGCTGGGGGTAGCGTAACTAACTTGGGATTAATTATCCTCTTACTTGGGTTTGTTATTCATTGGATCGTTGGCTACGCTATTGTACCTAGAAATATTATAGTTTGGACATGTCAGTTACCAGCCTTAATAGTAGCTGAAGTATTCATCATGCATTATTCTATGTTCAAATATGAATTCACTGACGTACTCTGGAAGGGTAGAAATGTCTGTATACCTTTGCTCCGCTACGAACACCAATTGCCAAAAAACTAATAGGAATACTGTTTTATCCTAAATTTGGAAAAACTATAGAAAATTTCGAGCCATGATTTAACTTGCTCTCTAAAGATATTTTAGCCTTTAATATCTTAGCTAATTTCATAGTAACGTAAAGCCCAAGACCTGTTCCACTATTTACTCTCGTTCTATAGTCTTCACTGCGGAAGAACTTTTCAAAGACTTTCTCTTGATCTTGGTTTGATATTCCAATACCTGTATCAATCACATCAACTAGAACTGAATCTTCTGCTTGAGTTACTTTAATAGTTATATGACCTTTTTCAGTATATTTGATGGCATTTGTAACAAAATTCTGTATTACTTCTCTAACATAGAGTTCACTAGACGGCAGTAATCTTAATTTTGGATCTAACTCTGTAATAATTTTAAGACCCTTTTGTTTTGCCTCGTCACTATACTCTTTAGCTAATTTGTTAACCAGATTAAACATATTTATAGGCGTTACTTCAACGTTCAGAGCGCCACGTTCTGCACGAGATAATGTGGACAAGTCATTGATCATCTTGCTTAAAAATATAGCCTGATCATGAGCAGCATCCAGCATTTGAATAATCTTAGGATCTACAGACTTATTCTCAGCAACAAGGATTGCATTACTTATATTACCTTCGGTTATTGCTACAGGAGTTCTAAGTTCGTGACTAACTACGCTGATAAATTCATCTCTCTCTTCTTCTAGTGATTTTTCTCTCGTTATATCTCTCATAAGCACAACGAAGCCACCTTTGCCCTTTTCTCCGTAGCCGAGCCGTACAGGGGCTATGCTGATATACACATTAACTTCACTACCATCCGAATAGACAAGCCTGAGGTCTCTATTAGTGTGCTGGGTTTTTGTTTTGAGTATTTGGTCATCCATATTTACTTTTTGACCATTTTTAGCAATAAATTTTGCAACTTGACTCACTTTTTTACCAGTAAGATCAATGTTCACGTCAAATAAATCAAGTGTTGCGCCATTATATATGACTATCTTTCCTTCTTCATCGACAGCTACCACAGCATCAGCCATACTATTAACCAGGGCTGAGAGACGTTGTTGTCCAAGGTTATCTTGGTCCGACTCATCTGCTTTTATTTTAGATGTTGCTTTTGGTGGTTTGCTGTCTTTAGATTTTGCCATAATTTACTTTTGCTATTATCTCATAAACAAGCATAAGAATTAAATAAGGAGCATCTTTTTGTCTTTTAGTGTAGCTCGTCGTTGTTTGTAGTCTGGCATGTATTCTTCTACACATGACCAAAATCTTGGTTGGTGGTTCATGTATTTTGTATGAACTAGCTCGTGCATTACGACGTAATCGATCAATCCTATCTCTTGACCTATAAGATACAGAGAAAAACTAAGACGTTTATGTCGATCACAGCTACCCCATTTAGAACGTAGATTTTTAACTTGAAAAGCCGAATATGTAAGTCCTGTCTTTTCTGAGTAATATTGCAGTCTTTTATCAATAATCTTTGTCAACTCTTCCTGGTAGAGCTTTTGGATTTTGTCTGCCATATACTTTTGTGCTTTCGGGTCGTCCTCTCGGCCTGATAAGAAAAAGGTAAGTTCGTCCCCGCCCAGGATCACTTTATTTCTTTTGTGTGCCTGGCTCTTGATGGTAATCATCTGATTGGTGAATAGCTTTGACCCATGCTTGATCAACTTGTTTTCAAATGTATGTTCATCAAGCCAATCTAACTTGGATTTTAAATACGCTTTTGCAAGATAGCTTGGGAAGCGATTGGGCGTAGAGAGTACTGCTGTGCCATTTGTACTGATCCTAAGCCTGAGATGCCTCTGTCCTTTTCTCTTTTTGATCTGGACTTTGTGATTATTGAGCTCAATGATATCTGTCATCTTATAGAGATGTTGCGTGATCCACCAAGATTAGCTTGGGGCACAAGATTGACGAGACCGGGCTTTACAAGGTTTGCCTGAGTCTCAGCATGGCCTGTGATCCCAAGATCAAAAAGTCTCTTTAAGATTGCAGCTTTTTGAGTACGGAACGTATGTTTACCGCTGACAACAACATAATCTTCGTTGATTGGATTCTGCATTGCTTTTATACTATCCATAAAGTCGCTGTAGGATATAGTTGTTTCATATTTATTTTCAGATTTTCGTCGATCTATTCTTGATTTTCTAGAAAAAGCAGTATCTTGATCCAGCTGAAACCAGACTACAAGACTCTTTGCTTTGTTCTTAACGGCAAATTCTCGAACCTTCTTCCTCTCACGAGCTTTTGACGAATCAATATCTAAGATAACTCCTAGACCAGCTCCTAAGAACTCTTCGGCGAGCAAGGTAACAAGCTTCTCAGTATTTTGCTTATTGTCTGAGTAAGGTTTGCCAAAGAACTCTTGTGAAATCTTTTCAGCGTACAAATGAACTAGGTTGGTAGCACTTGCGAGTTCTGTAGCAAAGTTAGTTTTTCCTGATCCAGGATAGCCAAATAATTGAATAATAATAGGTTTAGCAATATTAACTTTACTCATTGTCCACTATTTATACCAAATATTGTCGATTTTTCCAAGAGTAGATGGTAAAATTAACAGGGTACACAGCAATAATGCGGTAATCTACTTAGGTAGTGAAATTGCTGACGGAATATATAGGGGCATAGTACAACGGCTAGTATGAGGGTCTCCAAAACCCTAGATCGTGGTTCGATTCCACGTGCCCCTGCCAATAAAAAAGACTTACTTTGCAGTAGGTCTTTTTTATATTCAACAAATTTTATTATTTTTTGCGGGCTTTTACTTCGTTTCGACCGAGGTTTTTCTTTGTCTCAACATAGAGCACGTGTTTTCGCGCAATTGGATCATATTTTCGGAGCTGAAGCTTATCAGGAGTATTCTGTACGTTTTTAACAGTATAATAAGTCCTGTGTCCTGTTTCTTCAGACACCATTCCAACTAGTTTTCTTTTGTCGTTCTTCTTTGCCATATCTGTAAATTATATCAACTTTCACATGATTTATCAATTATTAAAATGGAGCCACCTGTCGGATTCGAACCGACGACCCTCTGTTTACAAAACAGATGCTCTAACCAACTGAGCTAAGGTGGCGCGTATCAGACTATTTTACCAGGTTATGCACCATATCATCAAGAGAAATAGTCAAACTAGTCTTCTTCTAAGTCTAAATGTTCGATCGTCTTCTGAACTAGACTAACCGCCAACATCTGCAAACTGTTAAAATCATTTGCTAAACCATCTATTGACTTGTCTAGAAAACTAATTAGGGCTTTTTCTTCTTCTGCATCTGTAACATAGGTGTTAACTTGTACTCCGAAATCTGTGCATAATGTTGGCACATGCAATCCACTACTGAGCGTATCTATTAGAATATACCCCCCGTCTATCTTAACTACTTTACAAAAATCATCATTACTAAGAGTCCCGTATTCATCATCTTCAAAAAAGTCTTCGATGAAAGTCTTCACAGCCTGGTCATCAAAAGAAGCTTGGAACATCTTCTCATCAACAACCAACGCATCACTCGCTATAAAAATTGAACCTTCAGCACCAACAAAGTAAGCTGACCTGTCAATCAATCCGTGAGAACCATTTTCCATCGTTCCAACAACCGTCAAAAGGTTTTGGGGTGGAATGGTGTCTGCTTTTGGTATAAGCCTCTCTCCGTCAAACATACTAATATATTACTTTCTTTTGATTATTTTACAAATTTGTTTTGTTGCACAGTTATAGCTAGAGATAATTTTTGCTTTAGCTCGCACGACATCATTCCAAAGTTTTTCTTCTGCGTCGCTACCCCAACCACCACCAATTCTTAAACCTGACAGCTTCGCTACTGCCAAACGGCTGTTGTTGTGCCCGATATGCTTAGTGTAATCTCCATACGTTTTCCACATCTGTTGAGCTACAGCTGTGTAACCGCCTAAAATAGGTATAAGTGAGCACAAAGTTGCTTTGCTCAGGTCTGTTTTGTTAAAACGATCTGTTAAGGCAGTTACTGCACCTCGCACTGCAGAGGTTGCTATCGCACCTGTAGCAAGGACTCCAACTACTTCCTTCGGGCTGTTGTAGACTGTGAGCGCTGACGCAGTCAACGCATCAAAAACACGCGAATTTGCCAAATAAAATATTTGCAAGGCTGTATATGTGTTAAGGTCGTGCGGAGAGACCACGTCTAAAGCTTCTTTGTATTCTTTTTCTGAGACTGTCCCATTCTTTGTTGCCACACTCATTCCTTTCAGTATTGTATTCCTCAGTACTACGTGTGTTCGGATATCTGGGTCTTTGAGGCAGAGGTACGTCACGTATGGTAAATCTCTTAGTTTGCTAGCCCTGCTTTGTATTTTTTCACTTGCCAAGTCAACTATAGCCCCTCCAAAAATTGATAATCGAATAGCGTTGTGACCAAAATCCGAAGAACGAATTATATCGGCTTTTCTTGGAGTTACAGAGTTGAGATCCTCAAGGCTATCCGCAACTTTAACTCTTTTTGGCTTTTCATCAGCTGATTCTATGACAGCTTGCTCAATAGCGTATTCTTGAAGAAGTTTGTTTAACTTTCCTCTGTCTTCATCAGCTAAATCTAGATTTTCAGCAATATCTTTAAGCTTCTCGGTATCAATCTTTCGAAAAGTCTGATCTTTTCCATCTAACCCAAATGTGGCTTTGGCGTCTTTAAAAAACTTAAATTTAGACAATAACAGACTCCCAGGAAAAGAAACCAATGGAAGCTCAGTCCTGCCATCTAACCAGACCAAGCCACCGTCTGACCTGACTCTAAAGTTAGCTTTACCAACAGGGTTCTCTGGGTGTATATGAGCAAGAGTTTGAATCCCCGTACTTTCAGCCTGTGACCAGAGTAATTCTCTTGCCTCTCTAATCTTGTCGTTTTCAGCACCGTCATCATCAAGTCGTGCACTATGTGTTGTGTCCATACGCTCAATAACTTGAGCAAAACCATGTCCAGATATAAAAGTATACCCCAAAGGTTCAGGTGTTGTTACGTTACCACCGGTTAGCTTTGGAACAACGATGCTGAGTATAGAGCTCCTTAGGTAGTCCGCTCTGGCTACATTTTCGTCTGTTCTCTCTTCAGGTGCTTGAGTGATAGTAACAACCGCTCGCCCAAGTACTGCGAGCTCATCTTCGCTGTAGCCCTCAATCACATCACTATGAATTGTTTCTATCCAGCCTTCACCGTGGCCAACCTGAGATAAAGGCAGATCAATAGATTGTCCATTGCTTTGAGCTAAAGCGAATGAACCACCATCCACGACCATTTCTTGTCTTATGTTTAACATATTATAATGTAAATAACATATTTATTATACAATATTTCTATTTATTTTTCAATATTAGTTGATAGCTCATGTAAATAAAAAAATGACTCAATCATTTGAGCCATTTTTGGTGCAGGGTGAGGGATTCGAACCCCCGAAGGCTGAGCCAGATGATTTACAGTCACCCGTGTTTGACCGCTTCACTAACCCTGCATATCTGTATATCTGCTATCAATGGAGCCATCTTCGGGATTTGAACCCGAGACCCCATCCTTACCATGGATGTGCTCTACCCCTGAGCTAAGATGGCGTACAAGCAGATATATCTAAGTTACATTTTAACAAATGCTAGACTATTATCAAACAACAACTCTTCGAGCTGGTCTACGCAGTCGGCGAGGTTTCTTCTGGGCTGGTGCTTGAGTAGTCATTTTCTTAAGCTTGTGATCTAGCTGATCTGCCTCTTTGTGCATTTCTTTTTTACGGTAAAGAGCAATCAGTAACTCATAGCTTTCTTTAGTAGGTTCTAAACTTGCTGCTTTTTCTAGATGATCTTGCATCAATTTTTCATTGCCAACATGCTCCAGGGCCTTTGCAACAGCAATATGCCGAGTCGCCATGGTGTCATCAAGCTCGAGTGCGTGCTCAAATGCCCTAACTGCCTTCTCGTAATTTTCAGTTTCATAATATATAAGTCCAAGGTTATGTAAACTTGAAGCTGTCGGCTGAATACTAGAGGCTATCTCAAAACAATCAATAGCATCCTTATACTCTTTTTGCTTAGCATACAGTACACCCAGCCTGTTATACGCTGCAGCGTTTGTCTTATCTATTTTAAGAATAGCCAGTAGTGCTTTCTCGGCGCGAACTAGTCGATTCTCGCGCATATTGTGGTGTGCCATTCGCCACAACTTACCAACCTGATCTTTTATCTTGTGTGAAATCTCTGGTTCTTCATAATGATGTACTCTAAATGAGTAGAAAACAAAGACAATCGCAACAACCACCAACAAAGTTTCAATCATGCTAGTATTTTAACACTCTTAGAGGTTAAGCGAAAGATCCAGCCATATTAGCTTTGGGTTAACGTTACTTGATAAGGATTTTATATTCGTTTCTACTGTTTGAATTTTTTTGATTAACTTTCTCATTTCAACAGTATTTTCTGAATTCGATAGTTTGAAATAAATAATTTCAAATAGCATAACCATGACTTCTTTCTGTTGCTGTTTTTCAAGTTTTGCTAAATCATTTACCATTGTCAATCTTTCGTATTTTTTACTTGATATAAATTTTTTGGCTAGATCTGTAGAATCAGTATTGTTTGATTTTAGACTGATAGCAGTTTCTTGGGTTACAGGCAAGGTATTTAATTGCTTCATTCTGGAAAGAATAGTTGACGGCAAATCTGCTATAGCCGTAGTGGTGGCAATAATATACGTTTTTTCTGGTGGCTCTTCTAGCAACTTAAGCATCGCATTGTGCGACTCACGACCTATGCTCTCAATTGAGTTAATAACCACTATTCTTTTGTGCTTTGAGTCTTTACTCACAAATTTGTATGAAAACTCTTTTTTGACCATCCTGACCTGTTCAATACCATCATTTTCCCCATCAATGACAATTTTGTACGGATATGTGCTCAGATCTGACCCCACAAGACCTTTTACTAAGGTATCCACAAGATCATTTTTACCGCTATTTTTGGGGCCGACAATAAGAAGCGCGTGAAAAGGTGTCTGCAGATAATCATTAACATGTCTCTTTGTCGTAGGATTAATCAGCATTATTAACTACCTCGAACTCTTTTGGTGTTGAAGCAACGAAAGTTTTCTTCTCTTTATCATACAGTGTTATATCTAGCTGAGATGCATGTAGCATCAGACGATCATATTTCTCACCACCGTAGAACGTATCACCCAATATTGGGCAATCAAGCTCACTCAGATGAACTCTCAATTGATGCGTTCTACCAGTCGTTGGAGTCAACTTCAGTAGCGTTACCTTTTTATTCTTAATAGTCGATTCTTTAAGTGTCTCATACTCAGTTACTGACGGTTTACCGTGTGGGCCAACCCTAAAAAACTGTGGCTTCTTTGGGTTTCTCTCTATTGGTAAGTCTATCACTGCTTTTTGGTGTTTTAATGTTCCTGTCGCTACAGCTAAATATGTCTTTTGGACTTTTCTGTCTGCAAATTGAATCTTATACCATTTCTCTGCCTCAGGTGTTTTGGCACAGAGTATCACGCCACTAGTTGCTCTATCGAGCCTGTGGACAATACCGTCGCGGTTTGTCCCAACAAATTCTTTTGATAGTTTTGGCTGAATATATGAGGCGATAGTCTGTTCCGGATAGAAAGCCCCTTTAGAATGAGTTAGCATACCTACTGGCTTGTCTAGCACCAAGGTATCATCATCTTCATAGAGCACCTCTACGTCAAAATTTGCTGACTCCTGAGGTACAACTTGATCTGCGATATCAAGGATGTCGTTTTCGCTAACCATATAGCTAGGTTTGAGTACTGCTGTGCCATTGACCTTGACGTTACCAAGCTTGATCAACTTATTAGCATAGCTTCGTGATTTATCATCAAGTTCTTGTGATACTCTGGTGTCTAGACGGATCGCTTCATTCAACTTCTTAGTCCTACAGCTTTTTGAACCTTTTCTAGCGTTTTGTTAGCTACTTTGTTCATCTCGTCTTCAGATTCCTCGAGTTTGGCAAGAAGCTTTTTGTCATCAACCTGCGATAGGCTAGTTTGAAAATCTTTTAGAAAGTTAGCGACAACATCTGCAACAGCTTTCTTAAACTCCCCATACTGTGTTTGGCCTTTGAACTGCTCAATAGATTTATCAAGTGATTGATTATTCAGAAGCGCATGTATCTGCAGTAGGTTTGATACACCTGGCTGATTCTCAGGGTCATAGGCAACCTTTGCCTTACTATCTGTAGTTGCACTCATGATCTTCTTTCGAGCATCTTCTGGGCTATCACTCATGAAGATAATGCCTTTGTCTGAATCATCGCTTTTGCTCATTTTTTTGGTTGGGTCTTGTAGATCTTTAATGCGTAGACCTTGATCTTTGCCAAAGAATTTATGCTGCTCGGCAACCGCTTTTGGGACAGTAAATAATTCACCAAATTTCTTGTTCATTCGCTGTGCGATATCACGCGTAAACTCTAGATGTTGTGTTTGATCGTCCCCAACAGGCACATATATAGCGTCGTAAAGCAGAATGTCGGAGGCCATAAGCACTGGATAGTCAAAAAGCCCAATGCTGACATGATTCTGTTGGAATGCGTCCTTTGGGTCATCAGGAAAAGGTTCTCGTTTTGATTTATCTTTAAACTGAGTCATTCTAGACATTTCACCAAAACCAGTAAAGCTGTTTAATATAACCGTGAGCTCACTGTGGGCTGGGATACGACTTTGTCTGTAGAGATAAACATTTGCATTATCTAGAGGCAAACCTGAAGCTACGAAGACACGAAGGTTTTGTATGATTTGGTTTTGCAGAACGTTGTGGTCAATAGGTGTTGTGAAGCTATGCAAATCCGGTACGAAGAGATTGATTTGATAATCATCAGATTTACTTCGCGCCAAATCGACAATAGGGAGCAATGCCCCCAGATAGTTGCCTATATGGAGGTCATTGTTAGCTCGAAGACCAGTTAATATGACGGGTTTACTCATTATCATTATTATACCTCATCGTCCTCTATAAGCTGATACAGGTTCTGGCCAAAGGCTACAGACAAGACCAGAAAGCCTCTTTCTGCCATATTTTCTATCTCTTCTTTGTCGAATGTACCTGTTGTATGTTGTTCAATCAATACGAACCTTCCTAGTTCCGTATGAATATCATAAGGGTTCTCCGGAACAGAATACTCTATTCCATTTATATTACATTTTTCCATTGTTATTCTCCATTTAAAATTAAAAAACCGCCTGTATTTGGCGGTTAGGTTAAGTACTATTTGATTTATTTTTTAGACATTAAGAGACAACCGCCAAGTGTAGCAGTTTTTCCAGTACAAATTTAATGTAATTTTACTGATCATAGAACAAATGATATAAGATAAATAACCTTATGTCAATATGTGTCAAATTTTGTCGTTTACTTGTGCCTATGTTTACCTATATAATCTCAGCATTAGGACAAAGTCCTATCTAAAACAAGGGGAATCTATGGAAATACTAAGAGTCTTAAAAAAGAGCAATATTTATTCTGTAATTGTAGCAATTATCATTGCCACTGCTGTGGGTTCAACGATGATGATGACACTACAGGAACCTGCCACTTTATTATCAGGTATAGATAAAAACGAACTATATGGAGGAGCTGGTGGCTACCAGGGCGGACCTGGCTGGCAAACAATGTATCTACAGCCAGTTATCCTGTTAGCTCTGCAACTTCTTGTACTTGAAGTTCTATGCCGTATAGCTGTAGCCATCTCCAAAAAATCAAAATAGCCAACAAAAATTATAGTGCAACCAGCTCCGCTGGTTGGCAGGTAATTTGATACTACCTCTTGGTGAATTGTCGTTGTTTACGTGCGCCCTTAAGACCGAATTTCTTTCGTTCTTTTTCACGGACATCTCGACCGAGCAAATCTGCACGTCGTAGAGAACCTCGCAAGCTCTCATCTTTAACAACAAGTGCTTTTGCAATTCCTAGACGAATAGCTTGAACTTGACCTGACAGACCACCACCACTGACTTTAACTGTAATATCAAATTTGTTTTCTTCTTGAAGTGCGTTAAATGGCTTTTCTAGTTCGTTAAGTAGATACTGGCTAGAGCTCAGATACTCTTCTGCAGGCTGATCATTAATAGTAATATTGCCTTTACCCTTATACAGACGTACTCGAGCTGTTGAGCTTTTTCGTCTTCCTAAACCGTAAAAATATGAACCTGTAGCCATTATTTTGCACCTTTCTTAAGATTAAGCACTATTGGAGACTGAGCTTGGTGCTTGTGCTCACCATCTTTATATACTTTAAGTCGTTTTAGTCGTTCATCACGAAGCTTGTTGACTGGTAGCATTCCCTTGACAGCTTTTTGGATAGCTTTTGTCGAATCTTTTGCCATGACTTCCTTCAAACTAGCTTCTTTAAGCGCTCCCGGATAACCACTGTGTCGATAATATTTCTTGTCTTCTAACTTTTGACCTGTAACTTTAAGTTGGTCAGCATTAAGAACAATCACAAAGTCACCACAATCGATGTGTTTGGTGAACATTGGCTTGTTTTTACCTGTTAGAATAACTGCGATTTCTGTGCTTAATCGTCCTAGCGTAGTATCACGAGCATCGATTTCGTACCATTTACGTTCTACTTCTGTTGGTTTTGCCGAATATGTCTTTCTCATTTTGATTCCTTCTTAGTCGTCTTTGGCTTAACTTCAGTATTTTTAGCCTCTTTTGGCGCAGAAGCTTTCTTTACTGGAGCCTTGAGATCATCTACAAAACTAATCCGTGCCATCTGTGCATTATCACCACGACGAGTCGTAGTTTTTATAATCCGCAAATAACCACTATTCCTACCTGAAAGCTTAGGTGCTATATCGTCGAAAAGTTTATGTGCAGCATCTAGTGTTTGCAATTTGCTGATAACTTGTCGTCTGCGGTGAAGACCACCTTTTTTAGCCTTAGTAATAAGCTTTTCAGTATATGGACGAAGGTCTTTGGCTTTGTAGACAGTAGTCTCAATAGACTCGTGAATAATCAACGAATCTGCAAGACCTTTGATCAACGCTCGACGTTGATCACGCTCTCTTCCAAATTTACGACCTTTGTATCCGTGTCTGTGCATCTAATTAAAACTCCAACTCTGCCATTTTGTCTTTGACTTCATCCAATGCTTTGCTGCCAAAGCCCTTGAGCTCTTTTAGATCAACATCACTTAGGTTGAATAAATCCTTTAGGGTATGAATGTCGTTATTAACAAGTGCGTTCGTTGTACGAGCAGATAAATTAAGATCTTCTATTGAAGTCATTAGCGCTGACTCACCGTCATCAAAGTCAGTGTCGGCTTCTGCTTGTGGGGCTCCGGCTGGAGCAGATGCGCTAAGCGCAGCAGTAGCTTCAACACGGGTTTGACCAGCAAGCGCGGTGTATTGGTTAATCAAAATTGCACTTGCTTCTTCAAATGCATCCTTTGCAGTGATACTTCCGTCTGTTTCGATAGTAATGATTAGCTTATCAAGATCTGTCATTTGTCCAACACGAGTGTTTTCTACCTTATATCGAACACGATGCACAGGTGTGAAAATAGCATCAATAGAAACCAAGTCGCTAATAACTTTGTGTTTAGCATTTTCTTCTACACTCTTATAGCCACGCCCTGTTTCTACAATCAAATCAATAGCGACAGAAGCTTTGTCGTCACCAATTGTTGCGATTTTTTGCTCTGGGTTGACCACCTCAACATTAGCGTTCTTCTCAATATCTTTACCTGTGATATTGCCCTTACCTTTTTTGGTAAGTCGCAGTGTTTGTGGCTCGTCAGAGAAAACTCGGAATCTTAGCTTCTTAAGGCTTAGAATAATGTCAACAACGTCTTCTTGAACACCTTTGATGGTTGTGAATTCGTGGCTAACACCATCGATTTTAAATCCTGTAATAGCTGCTCCTGATATAGAAGACAGTAGAACACGACGCAAACTGTTACCTAGAGTCATGCCGTAACCACTGTGTAGTGGCTCTATTGATAATGTAGCGTTAAAAGGTGATACCTCTTCTACTTTTACTACTCCTGGTGAATGAATTGTTTTGCTCATATGCTCTTTGCTCCTATTAAATTTATCGTGAGTAATACTCTACTATTAATTGCTCGTTAATGTCTGGTTCGGCTTCTTCGCGGGAAGGCGTACCTGTAACTGTAACTTCAAACTTTTTGCGATCGACTTTGATCCAAGCTGGTATTTCACTTGGTTTTGGACTGACGTCGTCTAATCTTTTAAAATAATCACTTTGTTTACTCTTGTCTCTGAGTTTTAATTCGTCACCTTCTTTAAGTCGAATAGATGGGATATCAATCCTATGACCATTAAGTTCAAAGTGTCCGTGAGTAACTAACTGCCGGGCTGCTCTCCTAGAAATTGCAAAACCACTTCTATAGATAACGTTGTCAGCGCGTTGCTCTAAAAATCGTAGCAAGACCTGGCCTGACTGACCTTGGGTTCGAGAAGCCTCTTGCATAAGTCGACTGAATTGTTTTTCGAGTAGCCCATAAAGCCGTCTGACTTTTTGTTTTTCACGTAGTTGCAATGAATACTGACTTGGTTTTGCACGGAATCTACCACTTGTTTGTCCTGGAGGACCAGGTCGTTTAACAAGTGCTTTGTGAGCTTTCGGGTGAAGCGCGTAGCCTTCACGTCGACTCATTTTTACAATGGGGCTTCTATCTCTTGCCATCTAGACTCTCCTTGCCTTTCGTGGTCTACAACCACCGTGAGGAATGCCAGTAACGTCTTTAATAGACTCTACGGCAACATTTTCACTGATAAGAACACGTACAGGCGCTTCACGGCCAAGTCCAACACCTTTGATGCTGACATTAACCTTGCTGAGCCCATATTGTTGCTTTGCTGACTGGATAGCTTTTTCCGCTGCTACTTGTGCCGCATAAGCTGTACCTTTTTTACTACCTCGGAAACCACACGCGCCAGCGCTTGCGTTAGTTAGAACACCGCCATTTGTATCTGTGATTGTAATAATTGTGTTATTGAATGACGCATAAACATGAAGTACCCCTGCAGATACTGTTCGCTTTGCTTTCTTCTTCTTTGTAGTAGTGGTTGGTTTATTATCTGCCATAATTGATTAAGTTTTTGAAGCTACCTTCTTAGCTGTTCCACCAACTGTTGACTTCTTGCCACGTCGAGTACGGGCATTTGTCTTAGTCCTCTGTCCTCTTGAAGGAAGATTATTCTTGTGACGAATTCCCCTGTAAGCATTAATGTCTTTAAGTCGCTTGATATTACCGGTTACAATTCTTTGCAAATCACCCTCAACAACGTAGTCGTTGTTTATAACTTCTGAGATTCTTCCGATTTCATCGTCTGTTAAGCTCTTTACACGAACTGATTCGTCAATCTTTGCTTTTGCAAGTATCTCGGTTGAGTACTTTTTACCAATGCCGTAGACATAGGTAAGCGCGATAACAACACGTTTTTCAGATGGAATAGTGACTCCTGCAATTCTAGCCATGCTTAACCTTGCCTCTGTTTGTGCTTCGGCTTAAGTTTGTTAATAACATAAACGCGTCCTTTTCGGCGGACGATTTTGTCATCTGAAGTTATCTTTTTTACACTTGCACGTACTTTCATACGGACCTCGCACTTCCTTTCATGTTATGTGGTGAGCGTGGCACACTGCTTAAATTGTTATGATACCCGATAGGTGATTCTGCCCTTAGAAAGATCATAAGGTGTCAACTCAACCTTAACGGTGTCACCAGGAACGAGTCGGATATAATGTTTCCTCATCTTACCTGCGACGTGAGCTATAATTTGATGACCATTTTCAAGTTCTACCTTGAACTGCGTACCAGGTAGTGTCTCAACTATTTTCCCTGTGAGTTCAATAACTTCTTTATTCTTGACCATAAATATAACTAATCTAAAGATTATATCAGAGAAGATACTCCTCTGTCAAAGCTTTTTTAGTAGATTAACACTAAAATCTAACCTTTTGGTCTCTTAACTTTTGATGCTAGAGATTTTACTTTGGCAAGTCTAGACTTTTGGATCTCTGCTTCCTGGAAATAATCTGTGCCATCGTATTGATCATAGGTGATCATCAAAGCCCGTGACTCAATGTGACGCAATGTTTCAAGTGACACAGCTACAAAAATCAATATACTTGTTCCGCTAACTGCTAGGTTGTTGCCTAGGAATATCTCACCAAATATCGGCACGACCGCCAAAAGTCCAATAGCAATCGCACCAAACAGGGTCAACCTCATGACAACTGAACTCAAGTATTTTTCTGTCTTTGGCCCACTTCGTACACCAGAGATGAATCCACCTTGTTTTTGTAGATTCTCAGCTATTTCTTTGGCATTGAAAGCAATACTGGTGTAAAAGAACGTAAAGAGAAATACTAATAAGAAATAGGCCACTGGATAAATATATGAAGTTATATCACCAGCCTGGAAAGTTTGGGCATTTGGTGTCTGGAAAATTTGTACCAAATTTGCCCCCAATTCTTGCAAATTCTGACTCTTACTGCTCGAGAGGATTTGCCCCACAAACGTAGGAAGGCTCAAAAAAGCTACAGCAAAAATTATCGGTACGACACCTGCAGTAATTAGTTTTATCGGAAGTACTGTGGTTACCCCACCGTATTCTCGACTACCTTTTACTCTCTTGGCATATGAAATTGTCAAATTACGCCTTGCTTCGTTCAATTTCACGACTAGAACCAGGACTATTAGTATGCTGACTACAACAATGGTGGACGTTATCAGAGCCTGTCTAGAAAGTGGCAAATTCATACCGAGGAGCGTAGTAGTCTCATTAGAGCTAAATACAGAACTAATTAAGCTTGCAGTGGCTTGAGGTAATGAACTGATAATGCTCACTGTTATAAGTAGAGATATACCATTTCCAATGTTTTGTTCTGTTATCAGCTCACCAAGCCACATCATAATCATTGATCCACCAGTTAGAGCTGCCACCATCAGTATCCACTGAGACAACGATGCATTAGCTGTGATATCTCCAAGCCCTGCTACGCTAGCTGCTTGCTGTCTAACAAGATAGATTGTTCCGATAGACTGAACTATAGCAAGTGGTAATGTCAACATACGAGTATATTGATTTATCTTCTTACGTCCAAATTCGCCTTCTTTATTGAGCTCTTCAAGTTTAGGTAGCGCCTTGGTCAGAAGTTGCATGATAATACTGGCGTTAATATACGGCCCAAGCCCAACTAACATAATAGAAAAGTTAGCAAGGGCTCCACCTGTTAGTACGTTAACGAAACTTAAAAACTGAGAAGTGTTTGTTGAAGTATAAAGTGAATCAAGGACTTGCCGAAGTGTTGCAGGGTCTCCAAGAGGTATAGGGATATGCGCCATCACACGGTATACGAAGACTAGAGCAAGCACGGCAAATATGCGTTTTTGCATGTCTCTATCAGCAAAGGACTTCCAGATCAATTTCCAATTCATAGATTTATACCCTCGAACATTGTCTATTATTATATACAAGTTCTGGCTTAAATCTAAATGTAATTTTTACCAACAAATAGCTGTTTTGTTGGTTGGGGTATTGTTATTTGAGCTAAAGCAGGCTTTGGACTAAGACTTTTTTGATGTCTTAGGACGAGGATTTTGTGGTATTTGGACAAAAGTACCACCAGCTTTTTCAACAATAGCTTTTGCTGAAGTACTAGCACCTTGGAGTTTAACCTCGACTGCAGTCTTGATATCTTTATCAGCGATTAGTTTTACCTTTGAAAATGGGTGAGGTACTAGGCCTTTTTCAGTTAAAACGAAGTTGTCGACTTTTTTAAGTTTTAGCTCGTCAAGCTCTGAAGTCTTGATGTTATGTGCCTTTGGTCTATGAGAAGTAAAACCTCGAAGTTTTGGCAATCGCATGTAAAGTGGCATCTGCCCACCTTCGAAACCAGGTCTTACGCCACCGCTCTTTCTTGAGCCCTGACCCTTGGTTCCACGACCAGCCGTTTTGCCACGACCTGCTGAAATACCACGACCAGCGCGGATAGATGATTTGTTCTTAGTGATTTTAAGATCTGAAAATTTCATTATTTCTTGTCCTTTTTAGTTGCAGGTTTTGATGTCTTTTTAGCAGTAGCCGTTTTCTTTGCTGGTGCTTTCTTTTTCTCAGTAGCTGGCTTCTTGTCTTCTGCTTTAGGAGCTTCTACCTTTTCTACTTTTTTAGTACGTACGCGCCTCTGCGGTTGAACAATCCACTCTGAGCGTGGTTTTACAGATTTTAATGCCTCTAGTGTTGCGTAAGCAATATTGATCTTGTTTGAAGAACCAATTGATTTACTGAGGGCATTCTGGATACCTGCTACTTCTAGGACGATACGAACAACTCCTCCGGCGATAAGACCGGTACCTGGGCTTGCAGGCATAATTAAGATGTTTGCGCCACTGACTTTGGCTTGGGCTTCATGAGGAAAAGTACCATCTTCAATGACTATCGTGTGGAGATTTTTCTTAGCAACTTGAGTAGCTTTGGAAACAGCTGCGGTGACATCTGCGCCTTTTGATACACCAATGCCTACTTGACCTTTTTTGTCACCAACTACGACAAGTGCTCTGAATCGGAATCTTCGTCCGCCCTTTACAACACGTGCAACACGGTCGATATTAACAACTTTTTCCTCATAAGGATTTTCGCCTGCTAGTAAATCTGGGTTATTTTGCGGTTGTGCTATAGCCATGTTAGAACTCCAATCCTTCTTTACGTGCACCATCTGCTAGAGCTTTTACTCGTCCATGGAACAATTTTGAACCTCTGTCGAAAGCTACTTTTTTAACTTTTTTAGCTTTTGCTTTCTTTGCAACATCCTGACCTATGGCAGTCGCCTTTTCAGTCATAGTTCCAGTCAGCTTTGAGCCTTTTGTTGTCGCACTCGCTAATGTTTTTTGCTTTTCATCATCAATAATTTGAACTGAAATATGCTGGTTGCTAACGCTAACAGACATTCTAGGTCGCTCAGATGTGCCTACAACCTTTGACCGAACTTTGATAGCTCGTCTTTTTGCGTGTTTTACTTTATTCAATATTCTATTCATAATCTAACCTTATTTATCCTTACCAGACTTACCACTTTTACGGATAATCTTCTCATCAATATACTTAATACCTTTGCCCTTATATGGCTCTGGCTTCTTAAGTGCACGAATTTCAGCTGCTACTTGTCCAACTTGTTGTTTACTGATGCCTGAAATGGTGATCAAGTTTTGCTTAACTTCAGCCTTCACGTAATCAGGTAGTCGATAAACAACTTCGTGTGAAAAACCTAAGTTCATTTTAAGATCCTGACCTGCAAGTGCTACTCTAAATCCAACACCATTAACTTCTAGTTGCTTCTCGAACCCTTTAGTTACGCCAGTAACCATATTTTGGATCAATGATCTCATAAGACCATGTTTTGAACGATTTTCTCGTTCATCATTTTCTCTCGTGACGATGAGTTCACCGTCTTTTTGTTCTATTTTTATTCCTGGCACCGTAAACTGTTCGAGCTTGCCTTTTGGTCCTTCAACCTTAACAAAAGCATCGTCGACAGTGATTGTCACACCAGGTTCAATCTTGATTGGTAGTTTTCCTATACGACTCATTTTATTCCTTAGTTAATTCCTTTAATATACTTCACAAATTAATTCACCACCGATATTAGTCTTCCTAGCTTCTGTTCCAGTCATAAGACCTTTTGAAGTAGAAACAATCACAATACCGCGACCTCTTTTTACAGTTGGGACTTGGTCGGCTTTAACATATTTTCGGCGTCCTGGCTTACTAACCCGAGCAATCTCTGTTATTCGCGCGTTAGTATTGTCAGAGTTGATATCGATAACAATTTTCTTATTTATTCCTTCACCTTTTTCGCTAACTTTATCTAGAAAATTATTTTCTTTCAAGATTGTAGCAACTTGAAACTTAATAGAGGAATACGGCATTTCAACTTGAGTCTTTGAGACTAAAATTGCATTACGAATTCTTGTTAACATATCTGATATTGGGTCTGTAGATACCATATTACTCCTTACCAACTTGCCTTTGTTATACCAGGTATTTCACCCTTTGATGCATGCTCTCTAAAGCTAATTCTAGATAGTCCAAATGTCCGCATATAACCATGTGGTCGTCCGGTTTCGCTACAACGATTCTTGTGTCTGGATGGAGCACCATTACGCCTCATAAGATGCAATTTATCAAAATCACCAAGATCTTTAAGTTCTTGCCGTTTTTTAGCATCTTTTAAGATCATCTTCTTTCTTTTTTCGTCTCTAGCAACGATTGACTTCTTTGCCATGGTTATTTACCTTCCTTTTTGAACGGTACGCCAAGCTTAACCAAGAGAGCTTGCGCGTGTTCTTTATTATCTGCTTTAGTTACAATAACCACTTGAAGCCCGTGAGCTGTGGTTGTTTCTTCAAAACTTAGTTCAGGGAAAATTGACTGCTCTGTAATTCCGATAGAATAATTACCCTGCTTATCAAAGGCTTTGTTTGATACACCGTGAAAGTCTCTTAGTCGAGGCAAGACGATGTTTACAAGCCTATCTAGAAATTCATACATTCTGTCACCACGCAAAGTAACTTTCATACCAATTTTGTTACCTTCACGCAGTTTAAATGTCGCAATGTTAACCTTAGAATAAGTCATAATAGGCTTTTGGCCGGTTATCTTCTCGAGTGTATTGGTAGCAACTTCGAACATTCTCTTGTCGTCTTTTGACTTACCTAGACCGATGTTAATAACAATCTTCTCAAGTGATGGAACCGCGTTTACATTAGCAAGACCAAGTTCTTTCTTTAGCTCCGCCTTATATGTATCATTGAACTCTTTCTTTAGACGAGGTGCGTATGTAGTTGTTTTTGAATCAACCATTATTTGACCTCCTTGTTTGTGCGTTTGTAAATTCTTACTTTCACGCCTTCTTTACTGATCTTGTAACCAATTTTTGAAGGTTTCTTGCTAGTAGGCTCCTGGAGGGCAACTTTGCTAACCCAGATAGGTTTTGTTATTTCAACAATTCCACCTCTTGGTTGAGTCTTTGTCGGCTTTATAGCCTTTTTCGCAATGTTGATGCCTTTTACGGTCACTTTATTCTCTTTAGGATGTGTCGCTTCAACTATTCCAGTCTTGCCCTTATCTTTACCAGCCAGAACAACGACTGTATCACCTTTTTTTAGTCTGATTTTGTATGCTTTGCTATCCATTTTTATAGTACCTCCGGCGCAAGGCTAATGATCTTGCTGAATCCCTGGTCTCGAAGCTCTCTTGGTACGGGACCAAAAATACGAGTACCACGTGGTTGCTTTTCTTCGTTGATTATCACAGCTGCATTATCATCAAACTTAATTGTTGATCCGTCTTTTCTCTTAATAGAGTTCTTGGTACGTACTACGACAGCTCGCACAACAGACTTTTTCTTAACGGTACCATTGGGTGCTGCCTGCTTGACAGTTGCGACAATAGTGTCACCAACCCCGGCATAGCGACGCCTTGTTCCACCAAGAACACGGATGCAAAGAATTTCTTTTGCTCCACTGTTATCACATACAGATAGTCTAGTCTCTTGTTGGATCATTCTTGTACCTCTTCCTGTTCTATAACAGCCTTATCCTCAGCAGTAAGGTCAGCATGGGAGAGAACTTCTTTTAAAACAAATCGTTTTCTCTTAGAAATAGGCTTTGTCTCCATGATAGTAACTTTATCGCCTGGTTTAGCTTCATTCTTTTCATCATGAGCCATAATCTTGCTAGTTACAGAATATTGCTTTCTGTAAAGCGGATGTGTTTTTCGCACATGCATTTCAATGACAATAGTTTTGTCGGTCTTAGTTGACACTACAACTCCTGTTAATATTTTTGCCATTACACATTCTCCTTGGCTAGCTGTTCACGCATTACAGTGAGAACTCGTGCTAGATCTTTTCTTTTTTTTCTAATTACTCGGTTATTGGTTGTTTCGCCTAGGTGGACTCTTTTACGAGCATCAACAATTTCTGCACGCAGTTCATTTGAAGTCTTGATAAGCTCATCAACAGCCATTTTTCTGATTTCTATGACTTTCATTGGTTTGTCTCCCTGACTATGAACTTAGTCTTGATAGGTAACTTATGGGAAGCTAATCGCATAGCTTCTTTAGCAATTTCCTCAGACACACCTTCCATCTCGAACAAAATTGTTCCAGGCTTCACCTTTGCTACAAAGAACTCTGGCGAACCTTTACCGCCACCCATCTTAAGACCAACAGGCTTTTTGGTAACAGGTGTGTGTGGGAAAATTCTAATCCAAATCTTACCACCACGTTTGATGTAACGTGTCATGGCTTGACGAGATGCTTCAATCTGACGGCTGGTAATTCGTTCGTGTCCTTGAGCTTGAAGTGCATACTGCCCGTATGCGATGTAGTTGCCAGAAGTAGCTGGGCCTCGAACTCGACCTTTCATCACTCTCCTGTGCTTCATTTTGTTTGGTAAAAGCATGACTAGAGAGCCTCCCCTTTATAAATCCAAACTTTCACACCGATGATTCCAGCAGCAGTCTTAGCAGGAACAAACGCGTAGTCAATATCTGCACGAATAGTGTGAAGTGGCACTGAGCCGAGAACTTCCTTTTCGCGACGTGACATTTCTGCTCCATTAAGCCGTCCAGCAACTTCAATACGTACACCCTTGGCTCCAGCACGCATAGTGGCTGCAGCTGATTGTTTGATAGCACGACGGAATGAAATCCTTCTAGCTAGCTGGTTCGCGATATTCTCAGCAACAAGTTTTGCGTAAAGTTCGCTTTTCTTGATTTCTTCAATATTGATGCGGGTGTTGATACCATAAATTGCTTGGATCTGATCTTTTAATTCCTGCACTCCAGCACCACCACGTCCGATGATAACACCAGCTTTAGCAGTAGAAATAGTAACAGTAATAAGACTTGGCGAACGTTCAATATCAACCTTGTTGATTGCACCACGCATACCAATCTTGGTGTCGATCAATTTTCTGACTTTCAAATCTTGGGTTAGGTATGCAGCGTATTCGCGCTTTGATACGAACCACTTACTTCGCCAATCTTTATTGACTTGAAGGCGCATGCTGATAGGGTTTACTTTTTGTCCCATTATTTTGCCTCTTTCTTAGGTGTTTTCTTTACAGTCTTTTTGGCAACAGGTTTTGCAGTCTTCTTAGGCTCTGGTGCCTTAGTCTCAGCTTTTGCTTCAACTTTTTTAGCCCCACGAACTTCGCCGTCAACAAGCACAGTTATATGACTAGATTTTCTCTCAAACGGCAGGGCTCTTCCGTGTGCAGCAGGGCGATATCGCTTCAGCCTTGTGCCTGGAGTAACGCTAATGTGTGAAATTCGAAGAGTATCAGCTTTATAATTATGATTGTTCTCAGCATTTGCCCGTGCGCTTTCGATAGTCTTGCGAACAGCAGTACTTGAGCGCCTAGGTGTATGAGACAAAATAGTAATCGCATCTTCAACAGAGCGTCCTCTGACAAGTCCAGCAACGATGCCAACTTTTCGCGGACTAATCCGTACGTTTTTAGCGACTGCTTTAACACTCATCTATTTGCCACCTTTCGCAAGCTTACCACCGTGGCTTCGGAATTTACGAGTTGGCGCAAATTCTCCAAGTTTATGGCCAACCATATTTTCTGTGATAAATACAGGTACGTGGACCTTGCCGTTATGTACAGCGATTGTTTTGCCGACAAATTCAGGTGGAATAGCAGAGTACCTGGCCCATGTTCGGATAACCGTTCGGTCTTCTTTTGCAAGAGCAGAAACTTTCTTAGCGAGCTTAGGGTCTATAAATGGTCCTTTTTTCAGTGATCTACTCATAGCTGAGCCTCCTGACGCAAAGACGGCTTGAAATCCTTGGTCGCTATGGTCATCTCTCCAGCAACACGTCCCATAGTGTATTCAGCAGGCCTCATGGCTGAAAGATGTGTGCTTTGATCATTCATTTCCGGATGATCAGCAACACCGTCAATGATACCTCTTCTAAGAGCAATCATGCCTGCTGCATCAACTGGTTCGTATGCACCAAGTTCTTCGCAAGCATCAGGGCTAAGCCCTTGAGCTTCAAACTCTATAGCTGGTATAAATCTATTTTGTGGACGTATGTTTGAAACAGTCATAATTATTTCCTCTTAGCCATGTGACGGCTTCTTAAAATTAGCTTGTTGACCTTCTTACGACTTCTGGTCTTGAACCCTAGGGTCTTCTGTCCCCAAGGTGTTCGAGGTGCAGAACCGTGGTTCTTACCACCACCAATACCGTGTCGTCCACCATCACCACCACCGTGAGGGTGATCAGCTGCGTTCATCACAACACCACGGACCGACGGACGGATACCTTTATGTCGTGATCTACCAGCTTTACCAACCTTGATGTTTTGGTGTTGCTCGTTACCAACTACGCCTATGCTTGCCATGCAAGTAAGCAGAACTCTTCTCACTTCGCCACTTGGCAATTTGATCTGGGCGTAATTATCTTCTTTTGCGACGAGCTGTGCACTGGCACCAGCGCTTCTGACCATCTGCGCACCTTTGCCAGGTGTCATTTCAATCCCGTGAATCACACTACCAGTTGGGATACTCTCTAGTGGCAATCTGTTAGCACTATCAATCGCAACTTCCGCGCCTACACTTACTTTGTCACCTTGGCGTAGTTTTCCTGTAGCAACAATATAGTGATATTTGTTATTTTGGTCTTTAATACGAGCAATTCGGGCGCTTCGGTTCGGGTCATATTCTATATGTTCAACAACTGCTTCAGTGCCAGCAGGAAGGTTGAAGTTAACAATACGATAGAATTTCTTAGCTCCACCACCTTTGTGACGAGTTGTGATCCTACCTTGGTTGTTTCGTCCTGATCCACGTTTTTTAACAGCTAGAAGTGATTTTAGTGGCTTTCGAGTTGTGATAGCGTCAAAATCTTGACTTGTCATTCCTCTTCGCCCAGGAGTAGTAGGGTTATATAACTTTATAGCCATTACTTCTTACTCCCTTTAGCCTTCTTGGCTATTTTTTCGGCTTCTTTCTTTTCTTTCTCCTCAGTTGCTTGAATCTCAGCAAAGAAAGGCAATGATTCACCGTCTTTAATACGCACAAAAGCCTTTTTGTTATCGACACGCTTACCGTATACGGCTTTTCCGCCTTTACGATATGAACGCTTTGTTTTGCCTTTGATTATTGCTATCCGGACATCTTCAGGAGTTACGTTATAGGTACTTTGGACTAATTTGGCAATTTCGATCTTGTTAGTATCACCAACAACATCAAATACATATGTGTTTTGGCTCAGTGCTAGAGCATATGTCTTCTCAGTCATTCTTGGCTTTAGCACGATATCCATTTTATTTGTCTCCTCCGAGCCAGTCAGACACAGCTGTATTTGCCTTGGCACACATCACAATACTGTCTGCGTTAATCACATCAAATACATTAAGATACTGGGCTTGGACTACTTTAACATCTTCTAGATTTCTAGTAGCTAGAGCATCTCCTGGCTTATTGCAAACAACAACTAAAATTCTGCGCTTAGCGCCAACTTTTTTGAGCAGTGACGCGAAATCTTTAGTCTTGCCATTCAACCCTTTAAATTCATCAACAATTATAATCTTTCCAGATTGAGCAGATAGAGTGAGAGCTTGACGAATTGCAAGTCTCTTAGCCTTGATATTGACCTTTTTAGAGTAGTTCTCGTTGCCAGTTGGGCCGAAAGTGATACCACCACCACGCCAGATAGGCACTCTAGAGCTACCGAACCTGGCACGTCCTGTGCCCTTTTGCTTCCATGGTTTTTTACCACCACCGCTGACTTCACCACGAGTTTTTGTAACTGCGAAGTTTTCACGTCCATTTGCTAGATACGCAACATATGCTTGTTTGATTAGATTGTGAGTTTTAACCTCTACACCAAAAACAGCTTTATCTAAAGATACTTTCTTTGTAGACTTAGCGCCTGTAGCAGTAAAGGTAGTTACTGAGCTCATTGCTTGACCGCCTGTTTGACTATAACAATACTCTTTTTTGGTCCTGGAACTGCGCCAGTAACAGCAATAACTTTTTCTTCTGGTAGAACAAATGCGATTCGTAAGTTTTGGGTTGTGACGCTCACGTGCCCCATTTGTCCTGCCATCTTCTTGCCTTTAAAAATCTTTTGTGGATACATTGATCCGATAGAGCCAGGACGTCGATAGCTACGGCCACCGTGAGTTTTGCGACCACGGTGAAAATTATGTCGTTTGATAGTTCCTGCCCAACCTTTTCCTTTGCTGGTACCAGTTACATCGATCTTGTCGCCAGGCTCAAAAACATCGAGAGAAATGGTATCACCAACTTTAACGTCTTCTGGAAGTTCATCTACACGAAATTCTCTGAGCGTTTTGGGTGTTACTTTTGAATTTTTAAGGTGTCCGAGAAGTGATTTGCCGAGATTTTTGCCAGATCCCATACCCACTTGTAGTGCATTGTATCCGTCTGTTTCTACACTTTTAATCTGTGTCACCACATTGTCTTCAACAGAAAGAATCGTCACAGGTGTCAGTACGCCGTTTTCATCAACGGTGCTAGTCATACCAATTTTTTTGGTGATCAATGCTTTCAAGACCTAGTCTCCTGTGACTTAAATTTATTAACTTTTTATAATAAAACTCGGTGTTACCAGTGTGGTTTCAGATGATTTCTGACCTACAGATAACACCAATTTATATCAACTTCTAACAGTTTAGCATAAATGCTCTACTACTGTCAATATGTAGTTAATTTTACAAATCTATTTGGCATGGGTTAGCGCATTTGCCTAAAAGAGGTTTAAACTTGGATTCTATCTAATAAAGCATGTTCGGCAACTGAACTAGGGGCATAGTGCTCCGCCATATGTTTCATAAACCTAGCTTGTGGGCTGTCTGCTCCAACATTATCAACAAACTCAGCTAACTTTGAAGGATTCTCAAGTAATCCAAAAATTTTTACAACTGCAATAACACGCACTAGATTAATATCTATTCCATCATTATCAGCCTGTTCTTCTCTTAGCTGATTTGTCAGATCTTTAACGATCTCTGGTTCAATTAAAGGCTGAATCCCTACTGCATTCATTCCAAACGCAACGGCTCCGATTCCCTTTATATCTGGAAAACGAGGATCTGTGATTGACTTAGTTGGCTTATTGGTTATTTGAACCGAACTCACTCTTTCTGCAATGTCATCCTGAACTCCTGGATTAGCGCTGTGATGATCCGCCATATGTTTCATAAACCTAGCTTGTGGGCTGTCTACCCCTACGAGTTCTATGTATTCCTCAAGAGCACCTTCATCTTCTGTATTAATGAGATCAAAGACTAAAGATAGAGCCCAAGGACGTAACACATCGATTTCATTATCACTGGTGATAGCATCTTGACCATTATTACTATTTAAATCTTTCAGCTCATTAATAATCTCGGGGTCGATGGGTGGCTGGACACCTGTATCATTCATTTTGCATGCTAATTCACCAAAGAATTGCCCAACAGGCAAAACTATCCGCGCTATTGTTTCTCCACGTATTTCAGATGTATCTCTCATAATGCTCTCTACTGCGCAGGTAGTGGTTCTATTGTATTAGTACTGAGATTTATCTGCGCTCGCATTCCGCTTGTTTGACTCGAACTTACTCTTTTAGCAATTTCTTCTTGAGCCTTTGGGCCTGCGCTATGATGCTCTGCCATGTGTCGCATAAATCGTGCCTGTGGACTGTCTATGCCAACACTCTGAGTATACTCGCCTAACACGTCGGCTTTCTCAATGAGTTTAAATACTAGTGAAAGTGACTGAGCTCGCAGTGCGTCAATCTCAGATACGGGGACTCTCTGAGTACTGTTCGCAGTTGCGTCTTTGAGTCCGGTGATGACGTCCGGGTCTATCGGGGGCTGGATGCCACTCGCATTCATTTTACATGCTAACGCACCGAGGCCTTGTTCGGTAGGCATTCCCATCCGCGCTAACTCAATAGCTTCTGCAGTTATTTCAGGTGTATTTGTCATAATTCTTACAAAACAATACCAGATTATTGCTGGCTGTGCAAGTGGTTTATCTACATTTTTATTTCAGCGTCGCAACCTGCTGGTAATGACAGATTCATCAAACTATCGATCGTCTTGGCAGTTGGCTCTACGACATCAATAAGGCGCTTGTGAACACGCATCTCAAATTGTTCACGTCCTTTTTTGTAAACATGTGGACTTTTTATCACCGTGTAGGTGCTTCTTTTTGTTGGCAGCGGGATAGGTCCAGATACCTTTGCGCCAGTTCGGATAGCAGTATCTACGATCTGCCTTGCTGACTGGTCTATTACTTTGTGATCATAAGCCTTGAGGCGAATTCGAATTCGCTGTTTAGTTGGCTTGTCTGCGGGTGTCGCACTCATAAAATTTCTCCTTTTCGTGCTCTAACGTGTACATCCGTTAACATTTATTTAATTGTCCATATACTCTACCAGATAAAGCACAAAAAGAAAAGAGTAAGGTTATTAAAGCTGACAGATAATTTCAGGATTGCAGTGCAGAGTAAAAACAGAGCACTAAAAAAGAGCTGTACGCGAGGTACTGCTCTTTTTTATGTCGCAGGTTTTTGCCTGCAATGTTCCCTGAGAATTATCTGTCAAGGTTATTTGTTGATTTTGGTAACAACACCAGCACCAACAGTACGGCCACCTTCACGGATAGCGAAGCGTAGACCTTGCTCCATAGCAATAGCTGATTGAAGTTTTACCTTAAAGGTGATTGTGTCACCAGGCATAACCATTTCTTTGTCAGCTGGAAGTTCAACTTCACCAGTTACATCTGTAGTTCGGAAATAGAACTGAGGTTTGTAACCCTTGAAGAATGGAGTGTGACGTCCACCCTCTTCTTTAGTTAGAACATATACTTCAGCATCAAACTCTGTGTGTGGAGTGATAGTTCCTGGTTTTGCAAGAACTTGACCACGCTCAATTTGTTCACGCTCGATACCACGAAGGAGTACACCAACGTTATCACCAGCTTGACCTTGGTCAAGAAGCTTTTTGAACATTTCGACACCCGTAACGACGCTCTTTTGAGTATCTTTAATACCGACGATTTCAACTTCTTCGTTGATCTTTACGATACCTGCTTCAACACGGCCTGTAGCAACAGTACCACGACCCTTGATTGAGAAAACATCTTCAATAGGCATTAGGAATGGCTTGTCTAAGTCACGCTTTGGCTCTGGAATGTATTCATCCATAGCTTTAACGAGTTCCATAACAGCGTTCATGTTCTCTTCATCGCCTTCAATAGCTTTTGTAGCAGAACCTTTGATAATAGGACAGTTTTCGTCAAATTCGTACTTAGCAAGAAGCTCACGAATATCCATCTCAACTAGTTCGACTAGTTCAGGATCAGCAAGGTCCATCTTGTTCATAAATACAAGAATACTTGGGACACCAACTTGTTTTGCAAGAAGCACGTGTTCACGAGTCTGAGGCATAGGGCCATCAGCAGCAGATACAACAAGTACGGCACCGTCAATTTGAGCAGCACCAGTAATCATGTTCTTAACGTAGTCAGCGTGTCCTGGCATGTCCACGTGGGCGTAGTGACGCTTTTCTGATTCGTATTCTTGGTGAGAAGTAGCGATAGTAATACCGCGAGCTTTCTCTTCTGGAGCGTTGTCGATTTGGTCGTAGTTAACGGCCTTGTTGACAGCACTTGGTAGTTTTTTTGATAGAGTCATTGTGATAGCAGCAGTAAGAGAAGTCTTACCGTGGTCCACGTGACCCATAGTTCCCACGTTAACGTGAGGTTTGCTTCGATCAAATTGATCAGCCATAATTAAATCTCCTTATTATTAATATCTAAGTGCAGATAAATTCTAGACATTAGAATAGTACTCTGGCACAAATGTACCCTCATATCTTATATCAAATTGCTTATCTTGTAAAGAGGTAAAGTGGTTTGTTTTTGGTTGTATTTTTTATGAATCTACTTACGATACCTATGGTTAATCATCCACCGATAGGGTAAATAATTGGTGGCATACTTAAAATTATAAATATTGCTGTCAGAATACTCAAAATTATTATAAATAAGCTAAAGTAAATCGATATCTTGGTAACTAAGTAATTTTTGATAAATATATTTATAATTGAGACAACCAGATTTGCTATTGTTCCAAAAATACCAACATAGATTAGTGCCCAGCTGGAAAGTTGCCAAAGTATGCTGGCAATATTATTTATGGTACTAGGAGCCTGTCTTGATGGTCCATCCATAGAATAAAACCCAGAAAATATTCCGTAAAAAATAAAAGGAACAGATACGAGACAAATAATTATTGTAAAAATTCTAACTTTTGTAGCAGATAAGTTAATTTTACGCATAATTCAATTATGCCTTATTAAAGACATTACTTGCTATTTTTAGCAATGATAGCTTCTGCAACATGACTCGGCACATCAGCGTAGTGGTCGAGCTCCATACTTGAGCTGGCACGACCTTGAGTCATAGATCGAAGGTTGGTTGTGTATCCGAACATTTCACCAAGTGGTACAAAAGCAGTTATTTGCTTAATACCGTTTGCCAGATCTTCCATTGATTCAATACGCCCACGCTTTGCATTTAGATCACCTATCACATCACCCATAAATTCTTCAGGTGTCACAGCAACTACTTTCATAATAGGTTCTAAGAGTACTGGACTTGCCTTTTTTACACCTTCTTGGATGGCCATTGATCCGGCGATTTTAAATGCCATTTCACTAGAGTCAACATCGTGGTAACTTCCGTCATATAGCTCTGCTTTAACGTCAACAACTGGGTAACCGGCGATAACACCGTTAGCAAGAGCTTCTTTGATACCTTCTGATACAGGTTTGATGTACTCACTCGGAACAGCTCCACCTTTTATAGAGTTGGTAAATTCAAATCCTTTACCCTCTTCGTTCTGGCCAATTCGTAGCCATACGTGACCATATTGTCCACGACCACCACTTTGCTTAACAAATTTACCTTCAACTTCAATGCCGTCTTTTCTGATAGTTTCACGGTAGGCAACCTGTGGTTGACCGATGTTGGCTTCTACATTAAATTCTCGCTTCATACGATCAACGATGATCTCTAGGTGAAGTTCACCCATACCACTGATGATAGTCTGGCCTGTGTCGTGATCTACTTTGATTCGGAACGTAGGGTCTTCTTCTGCAAGTCTCTGCATAGCTATTCCCATTTTTTCTTGGTCAGCCTTGGTCTTTGGCTCGATAGCGATAGACACAGGTGGTTCTGGGAATGTAATGCTCTCAAGAACGATTGGCTTGGCAATATCAGCGAGCGTGTGACCAGTAGTTGTAGCTTTTAGACCCACGACAGCTGCTATATCACCAGCTTTGATCTCTGTAACGTCTTCTCTTTTATCAGCCTGCATACGGACAATTCGGCCAATTCGTTCCTTTTCGCCGTTTGAACTATTTAGAATGTAACTTCCAGCTTTTAAAGTTCCTGAATATACTCTCACGAATGAAAGTTTTCCTACAAATGGGTCAGTAGCGATCTTGAATGCAAGACCTGCAAATGGTTCTGTGTCAGAAGGTTTTCGCTCAATCTCATCACCAGTCTTCACGTCTGTTCCCCATGATGATCCACGATCAATAGGAGATGGAAGAAGTTCAACAACTGCGTCTAGAACTTTTTCTACGATCACACCACGTCCGTCACCCCCAGTTACAGCGAAGAATTTTGCTGTTAATACTGCTGTTCGAATAGCTTGCTTAATATCGTCTACAGTTAGTCCTTCTTCTCCGACTTCAAGATACTTCTCTAGCATTTCTTCGTCTTCTGCAACTGCGTTTTCGATAAGTAAGCTTCGATATTTCTTTGCTTTCTCTAACATATCCTCAGGCACTTCACCAACAACAAGTTCTTTGTCTGTGAATTCTTTGTATGTGTATGCTTTCATCTCGATCAGGTCGACTACACCGTTGATTGATTGCTCAAAGCCAATCGGTAAGTGGATCGGAAACGCGTGTTTGTTAAGCCTAGCGTGAATAGAATCAAGTGATTTGTAGAAATCTCCACCAGTTTGGTTGATCTTGTTGATAAAACAAAAGCGAGGAACATTGTATTTATCAGCTTGTCGCCACACGGTTTCACTTTGTGATTCAACGCCCATTTTGCCGTCAAATACTGTTACAGCACCGTCAAGTACACGAAGCGATCGCTCTACTTCAACCGTAAAGTCAATGTGTCCCGGTGTATCAATAATATTAATCTGATGATTTTTCCAGTAACAAGTCACTGCGGCGGAAGTAATCGTGATCCCACGCTCACGCTCTTGCTCCATCCAGTCGGTAGTTGTCTCACCTTCGTGTACAGCACCGATTTTGTGTTTTAGACCAGTTCGGAAAAGAATCCCTTCTGTAGTTGTAGTCTTACCTGCATCAATATGTGCAATAATCCCAATATTTCTTAATTTGTCTAGTGGTGTCTTTGCCATTTAGTTAGCTCCAGTTCCTATGCCTGTTAATATTTGTGTTTCGTCTTGTTCAAGTACAACTTGCTGATCTGCAAATGGCGCTTCGGAGTCAGGAGATGGAAAGCCAAGCCACTTTGCAGAAAGCCTGCCTAGTCTCTGAAATGGTCCATTTGCCTGTTGGTCATCAAGAACGGTGGTTTCATTGGAACCAGTAAAAAGTAGTACGTCTGTGATTTCTTTAATAGCCATAATATCTCTAAGTCCTTGCAAAGTGAGCAAAGGCACGGTTAGCCTCAGCCATTTTATGAGTGTCTTCTTTTTTCTTTACAGCTGTTCCAGTGTTGTTATAAGCATCGACGAGCTCAAGAGCGATTCGATCTTCCATACTCATCCCAGATCGAGACCTGGCAGCCGCTACAAACCACATGAGAGTCAAGTGCGTTTGTCTCTGACCTTTTACTTCAAACGGGATTTGATAGTTAGCGCCCCCAACACGTCGTGAACGAGTCTCAACACTTGGACGAACATTACCCATAGCCTGCTCAAAAACTTCTAAAGGATTGTCGACTTTTAACTTTTTAGCTGCTTTTTCCATACCACCGTAGACTAATTTTTCAGCAATTTGCTTTTTACCGTCTAGCATTACACGGTTAATAAACCGTTGTACAAGTACACTGTTATATTGACGGTCAGCCGGAATATCACGAACTAAACTTTTTGTAACTTTTCTTGGCATTATTTACTATCCTTTTTTGATCCGTATTTAGAACGACCTTGTTTTCGGCCTGATACGCCCTGAAGGTCAAGTGCTCCACGCACAATGTGATAGCGCACACCTGGAAGATCTTTTACCCGACCACCACGCACTAACACAACGGCGTGTTCCTGCAAGTTGTGACCTTCACCACCAATATAAGCCCATACTTCATAACCATTTGTAAGTCGCACACGGGCAACTTTACGAAGCGCAGAGTTAGGCTTCTTTGGAGTTTTGGTTGTTACTTTTATACAAACGCCACGCTTGAACGGTGAAGGTTTCTCATAGTTCCTAGTTTTTAGATTGTTAACCACGCGTTGCATAGCTGGTGACTTGCTTTTACTTGTCACTTTAGCGCGGGGTTTTCTAACTAACTGATTAATTGTTGGCATTTATACTTCTTTCTACAGTTGAGCAAATATGATCTCTGCCCAACAACTTTGAACTCATTTTAACAGATTGCATCGTTAAATTCAACATCTATAGCTCTTCTCCGGTTTCAGTCTCTTCTTCGTCAGTTCTGGCACCAGTTCCTACAGGAATCTTACGGCCGAGGATAACGTTTTCTTTAAGACCAAAGAGCTTGTCGATCTTACCACTTGTTGCTGCACCGATAAGCACACGAGTTGTGTCCTGGAATGAAGCAGCAGAGAGGAATGAATCAGTTGAAAGACTTGCTTTAGTGATACCAAGTAATAGTTGGTTGAATACAGCAGGCTCTTTTTTAGCTTTTACTAAGTCGTAGTTAGCTGAAGTTACGGCAAGTTTGCTCACAATATCCCCAGTTACGAAATCACTATCGCCAGCGTCATCGATCTGCACTCTTGAGAACATCTGTCTTACGATGATTTCAAGGTGTTTATCAGATATGTTCTGACCTTGCGATACAAAGATCTTAAGAATTTCGTTCATGATGTATCGCTGTGTTGGTTCAACACCTTGGAGTCGCATCAAATCATGTAGATTGATCGAACCATTAGTAAGTCTTTGTCCGGCAACTACGGCTTCGCCATCTTTGACCATAACTTGTTTGTAACCTGGAACTGCGTATTTGATAACGCTTTGCCCGACAGGAACAACTTTGATTTTCTTTTTAGTCAAGTGAACTTTACCAGCAACAGGTGCGATAAGTGGGTTTTCTCCAGCTTCTCCAGTTGCGAGTACATCACCAACTGCGACCACTGTGCCTTCGGCAACATTTACAGTTCGATCACCGATAACAAGTTCCGCAGGTTCAGCCTGGTCATCTGTTACCTGAACGATGTAATTATCACCCTCTTCCCATACATTTACCTTACCTGGGATATCAGACAAGAATGCTTTACCTTTTGGTATACGAACTTCAAAGATCTCTTCTACACGAGGCAAACCTTGGGTAATATCATCAGCAGCAGCTACACCACCACTGTGGAATGTTCGAAGTGTTAGCTGTGTACCTGGCTCACCGATACTCTGTGCAGCAATAACACCAATTGGGCTATTAAGTGCAACTAATTGGCCAGTTGCAGGATCAAGACCGTAACTCTTTGGATGTACACCATTAAGTGCACTACAGCTAAGCACGCTCATAATTCGTGCGCCGTCAATTGAGCTATCGTCTTCAATTTTTTGAGCTACTTCAGGAGAAATTAATTCACCTTTTTTAACGTAATCACCGATTTTCTCGGCAGCATAACGTCCAGCAAGTCGTGAGCTATAGGCAACACCAATTTCTTCTGCATCAGATCGATACATAGCGAATCCTGGGTCTTCTGCATTCTCTTCAACAGAGAACACATCCTGAGCAACGTCGACCAAACGACGAGTCAGATAGCCTGAGTCAGCAGTCTTAAGCGCTGTGTCGATCAAACCTTTACGAGCACCACGAGCAGAGATAAAGTATTCAAGTGGATCAAGTCCGTCACGGTAGTTACTTCGAACCGGAAGTTCCATAGCCTTACCAGTAGCGTCAGACAATATACCTACAGAACCAATAACCTGCTTCACCTGCACAATAGAACCACGAGCTCCAGAAGTCACAGCAAGTGACATAGCTGAATTCTCTGTAGCGAATTGTTTAGTTAGAGCTTCTTGAACTGCTTCATCAGCCTGTGTCCAAGTCTCGATGGTTAGACGGTAACGCTCATCATCTGTAATAAATCCTTGAGCAAATTGCTCAGAGACTGCGGCAGCTCTATCTTCAGCCTTGCCCAAGATTGTATCCAAGTTCTTAACGTTGATAAAGTCACTCATACCCATAGAAAGTCCTGAGTTTGTTGCAGACCTAAATCCTAGTTCTTTCAACTTATCAGCTATCTTGGCACTGATGTCCTGGCCGTACTGTGCGTACGCTTTGGCCATAGTTGCTGATAGCTTTTTCTTAGTCATAGGTTCGTCAACATATGGGAAATCTTCTGGGAAAATTTCGTTGAAGAGGAATCGTCCAAGTGTACTTGTGATTTTCTCACCACGAAACTCTAGTGAGACAAGGTCTTGTAGTGTTAGATCACCAGCTTCATGAGCCATCATAGCCTCACTAATAGAAGTGAACGGGCGAACTGACTCGTCAGCATTTGGTGGTCGGTATGTTAGATAGTAACAACCAAGCACAATATCTTGTTCGATGTGTAAGATTGGTGAACCATCAGCAGGTTTTAGCAAGTTCTTTCCAGCTGCCATAATGTCCCGAGCCTCTGCTTGCGCAAGGTCAGAAAGTGGCAAGTGAACTGCCATTTGGTCACCATCAAAGTCAGCGTTAAAGCCCTTACAAACAAGTGGGTTCAGCTGTATAGCCTTACCTTCAATAAGTACTGGCTGGAAAGCCTGGATACTCAGACGGTGAAGACTCGGTGCACGGTTAAGAAGTACGTATTTTCCTTTAATAACGTGGTCAAGCGCATCCCAAACAGCAATTTCAGATGTTTCAATCATCCGGGTTGCACTACGAATGTTGTGCGCAAAATCGAGTTCGATCAATCGTCCGATAACAAACGGCTTGAACAGTTCAAGGGCCATCATCTTCGGTAGACCACATTGATCCATAGTCAGCTCAGGACCAGCAACAATCACAGAACGGCCTGAGTAGTCAACACGCTTACCAAGTAAGTTCTGACGGAATCGTCCTTGCTTACCTTTTAACATGTCGCTAAGTGATTTTAGTCGTCGCTTTTGAGAAGTTGCAGCCACAGCCTTACCGGTACGTGAACTTCCGTTATCAATAAGCGCATCCACGGCTTCTTGAAGCATACGTTGTTCGTTTCTCTGGATAACTTCTGGGGCATTTAGATCGATTAATTTCTTTAGACGATTATTTCGGTTGATTACACGTCGATAAAGATCATTTAGGTCAGATGTTGCAAAACGTCCACCGGTCAACTGCACCATTGGGCGAAGATCTGGAGGAATCACAGGAAGTACTGTTATACACATACTTGAAGGTTTAATACTTGATTTTTCCATGCTTTCAAGCAATCGAAGGCGTTTTAGGATCTTTTTCTTACGTTGTCCTTTTACTTCTTCTGCTTCTTTTGACAATTCATCAATAAGTTTTGCTAGATCTATTTCTACAAGCAAGTCTTTTATAGCCTTACCACCCATGCCAACTTTAACAACTTTTTGTAGGTTGTCAGGAAGTTCTCGGTAGTCGTTCTCACTGATAAGTCCGTATTTATTTAGGGTTGTGATCTGATCTTTTAGAGTTATGAAATCACTTTCTAGCTCTTCGAGTTCTTCAGTTTGTCTCTTGGCAAGTTCTTTTACGTCTGCACCTTCAGCTTTAGCTTCTTCTTCGTATCGAAGTTTTATAGCTTGCGTGGCAGCTTCAAATTCAGCTTCTTTCTCAGTCAAAATCTGATCACGCTTTTCTTCGTCAACAGATTTAACTACGTAGCTTGCGAAGTAGGCAATTCGCTCTAAGTTCTTAACTGTCATACCTAGAACTAGACCAATAGCTGACGGTGTGCCACGAAGGAACCAAATGTGCGCTACAGGTACTGCAAGAGCAATGTGTGCCATTCTCTCACGTCGAACGATTGACCGTGTGACAAGCTCACCGTTCTTATCAACAGCTGCTTCGCGAGAACGTATTCCTTTATATTTAGCGTCGTGTGGATTGATGTCTTTCACTGGACCGAAAATTCGCTCACAGAACAGACCATCTCTCTCTGGTTTTTGTGTTCGATAGTTGATAGTCTCTGGCTTAGTAACCTCACCATGACTCCAGTCTTTAATGTCTTCAGGACTAGCAATAGCAAGTTGGACTGCATCAAAGTCAGCAATGTTTATTCCGCTTGAATATCGTCTCATCTATTTGTCCTCCGTATCTTTAGTGCTTGTTTCAAAATTCTCTTCTGGATCTGGCGTCGCGTCTTCATCATCACTGGCTGGTTGAGCAGAGCTCAGGCCATCTTCAAAGTCCATATCTTTAAATTCATCAGCAATAGACTCTTCTGTGATGTCTATATTATTGATCTCTGCACTCGGTACCTCGACAGTCGCAGGGGCGTTAGCCTCTTCAACAATAGTCTCAGCTAGTACTGTCTCTGCATCAATAGTTTCTTGATTAGTAATCAAATCAACTTTTAGCCCAAGACCTTGTAGTTCTTTAACAAGAACGTTGAAGCTCTCTGGAACGCGTGGTCCGACAATTTCAGTTTGTTTGATAATAGACTCGTAGGCTTTACTTCGTCCATACACATCATCTGACTTGATAGTTAACATTTCCTGAAGAGTATTTGCAGCGCCATAAGCCTCAAGCGCCCATACTTCCATCTCTCCAAATCGCTGACCACCATTTTGCGCCTTACCACCAAGAGGTTGTTGAGTAACCATAGTGTAAGGACCAGTGGAACGAGCGTGGATCTTGTCGTTGACCATGTGTGTTAGCTTGAGCATATACATGTTACCAACTACAGTTCGTTCGCTAAACGGTTCACCTGTTCGACCGTCAAATAGCTGTCGTTTACCATCTTCTGGAAGCTTGGCTTCTTTGAGCATTTCTTTAATCTTCTCTACTGGCATTCCACCAAATGAGGGGGTTGATACCTTGATACCAAGAGCTCTTGCAGCCATACCGAGGTGAGTCTCGAACAACTGGCCTAAGTTCATACGACTTGGCACACCCATCGGGTTGAGCACGATATCTACAGGAGTTCCATCTTCTAGGTACGGCATGTCTTCTATTGGAAGTACTTTGGCAATAACACCTTTGTTACCGTGACGTCCAGCTAGCTTATCACCAACTTGGACTTTTCGCATTTGCGCCACAAAGACCTGGATTTGCATAATCACACCGGCTTTTAGTTCGTGACCTTTAGCTCGTGAGAATACTTTAACTCCTACAACTTTACCGTGTTTTCCGTTACTCATTCGTTGTGATGTATCACGCACTTCTTTAGCTTTTTCGCCAAAGATAGCACGAAGTAGTCTTTCCTCACTTGAAAGCTCTTGCTCTCCCTTTGGAGTAATCTTACCAACTAATATGTCACCTGGATGAACTTCTGCACCAACACGAACAATTCCTTCTTCGTCTAAGTGTCTAAGAGCATCTTCAGAAACATTCGGGATATCACCTGTAACAACTTCAGGTCCAAGCTTCGTCTCACGCACTTCTGTCATGTAATCAACAATATGTACGCTGGTCAGCGTGTCATCTTCAACAAGTTTACGAGAAATGACCATTGCATCTTCGAAGTTATAACCGTTCCAAGGCATAAATGCCACAACAAGATCTCTTCCAAGTGCAAGCTCACCGCCGTCAATTGACATTCCTTCAATCAACACGTCACCTTTTTTAACCTTTTCGCCAGTTGAGACAACAGCCTTTTGGTTAATAGATGTTCCTTCGTTACTTCGCATGAAGTGGCTGAGTTTGTAAGTAGATTTTTTACCTTTATATGACACGACAACTTGCTCGGCAGTCGAACTAACAATTTCACCATCAGCCTCAGCTACAACGAGCTGTCCACTGTTTTTAGCAATATCTGCCTCAACACCAGTACCTACAATAGGTGACTGCGGATTGATAAGCGGAACTGCTTGTTTTTGTTGGTTAGATCCCACAAGAGCACGGTCGACACGGTCACGCTCTACAAAAGGCACAAGCCCCGCAAGTGCTCCAACAATTTGATTATTGGCAGCGTCCATGTGCGTTACTTCATTTGAGTCGTTTTCACCAACTTGCAGACGGGTTCTAGCACTAACACGAGATTCCTTGAAATATCCGTCTTTGCCAACCACGTTACCAGCACCAGCAATCACAGCTTTTTCTTCGTCATAAGCGTTCAAATAAATAATTTCATCTGTTACTTTGGCTTTTACTGGCCATGTCTTTTGGGTTGTTACTTTAGCAAGCTTTTCTGCATCGGCTTTAGTGATATCTTTACCTGCCTTAACGATTGTCTTGCCTTTAGCATCTTCTAGATTAACGCTCGCAATGTGGCCAACAGCATTTTTAGCTGTAACCGCGTTTGTAACCTTAAGATAAGGTGTTTCGATAAATCCATAGTCGTTAATACGTGCATAATTAGCAAGGTTAAGTACAAGTCCGATGTTTGCACCTTCCGGTGTTTCTACTGCACAAATACGTCCATAGTGAGTGGCATGTGCATCACGGACTTCAAATCCAGCACGTTCACGAGATAGTCCACCAGGACCCATAGAACTCAGACGTCGCTTGTGAGCAAGTTCGCTCACTGGATTAATCTGATCCATAAACTGTGACAATTGTGAACTAGCAAAGAATTCACGTACTGCAGCCACAACCGGACGTGCGTTGACTAGCTGGGCAGGCGTAACTGTTTCGATCTCGCTCATACTCATACGATCTTTTGTATTTCGCTCCATTCGAAGCAGTCCAATCCTAAATTGTCTTTGGATAAGCTCACCAACCAACTTAACGCGTCGGTTTGCAAGACTATCGATGTCATCAGCAGGATCACCTGTGATATTAAGGCGGATAAGTTCTGCAATGATTGCTTTAAGGTCTTCAAGTCGCAAAATGCGGTTTTCTGAAGTATTTGGGATGTCAATATCAAGACGCTTATTGATTTTGTATCGTCCCACGCGTGAGAAATCAAATCGCTTGTAGTTAAAGAACATGTTTTCGATCAAACTCTTTGCGTTATCAACAGTAGCCAAATCTCCTGGTCGAAGTCGTCGATAAACTTCAATAAGAGCTTCGCTCGTAGTACTAGAAGGGTCTTTGTCGATTGTTGCTTGCAAGAAGCTCTTTGCCCCTTGATCAACATGCGCAAATGATTGTTTCATATCAGCCTCAGACATACCAAGAGCACGGAGAAGAGTTGATGCAGGAAGTTTTCGTTTACGGTCAATCTTGACAAAGATTACTCCGGCTGCAGATGTCTCAAATTCGAGCCATGCACCACGTCCTGGAATAACTTTTGCGCCATATAGGTTACGTCCTGTTGCGTTTTCTGCAGTAAAGAAAACACCAGCTGAACGAATCAACTGGCTTACAACGACACGCTCTGCGCCATTAATCACAAAAGTACCTCGGTCTGTCATCCATGGGAAATCACCAAGATAAATTTCTTGCTCCTTAACTTCACCTGTCACTTTGTTGGTGAGCACTACTGTGGCCCGCAGTGGTGCTTCATAACTTACATTGTTCTCATGAGCTTCCAGCTCAGTAATCTTCGGATCGTCGAACTTATAAGACTTAAAATCTAGTGTTAATTTGTTGCCAGTATAATCGTCAATAGGGGTGATTTCGTGAAAAAGCTCTTCCAATCCTTCTTCAACAAACCACTGAAATGAACGACTTTGATGATCAATCAAATCTGGTAATTGTATTTTTGTATCTGTGTCTATAAGACTTTTTCTTTTTGTGTTTTGTACTTTTGCGCTAGTTGCTTTGGCCATAAATTTACGCATATCTCCTTAAATTATTTTGATAGTACACCTGCATACGCCTCACTTGGATATTTGAGGCTGGTGTAACACTTTATTAATGGAAGAAAACTGCGACTTTTTTTGACAATAGCAAAAGTATCGCCCACTACTTCTTGTATCTCAGTGTACTACATCTGAAAACTTTCTGTCAAGAATATTACAGAAATTATATTTATTTAGTTATAACTTGGTCGACTAGACCGTATTTTTTGGACTCTTCGGCTGTCATCCAGAAGTCTCTCTCCATATCTACATGAATCTTGGCAAGCTTTTGGCCAGTATTCTCTGCCATGATTTGCTCAAGTAGTCTCTTGACTCTGAGTGACTCTTTTAGATCAATTTCTTGATCTGTAACTTTGCCTCGCGTACCGCTTGAAGGCTGGTGGATCATGACAGTCGCATGCTTTAGAAGTGATCTCTTGCCTTTAGCCCCACTTGATAGTAAAAATGCTGCAGCACTCGCTTGTACACCAATACCAATAGTCTGAACGTCAGGTTTGATGTAATTCATCGTATCGTAGATAGCAAGCGCATCATAGACACTCCCACCAGGGCTATTAATATATAGCTTAATATCTTGAGTAGCGTCTTCGTTTGCCAGAAAAAGTAGTTGAGCCACAATCAAGTTGGCACTGTGTTCATTAACGTCTGTTCCCAAGAAGATAATTCGGTCTTTGAGCAAACGACTGTAAATATCATACGCTCGCTCAATACGCCCCTCTTGTTCAATCACGGTTGGTATAAGTACTGATTGCGGAGATTTGTTAGTCATATCAACAATTATAGCCAACTAGCACTCGTGAGTCAAGAGTGCTAATTTAGATATCCTGCTCTTGTAATTTAGCTATGTTTTCCATGAGCCGAATGCGAACTCCTGTGTAGCAAGTTTCTAGCCGTCCTTCGAAATTTAGATCTGGAATCTGTGGTGACATAGGTGATTTACAATAACCAATGCTCTTACCTATAGTCTTTCTCATTACTGCTTTTGCAGGCAACGGATTGGGTGCTTCGTCAGAAGAAGCAAACTCGTATGACTCTTGGAGTATATTGTCGATAGCCCTTGCCCTACCACCATCTTTAAAAGAAGGAAGTTGCTTTGCTTCCCACATTTGCTTTATAAGACGAGGGGCCCAATGGCTAACAACTGATATTGCGCCATCCGCACCTGCACCAAAATGACGCAAGTTAAGAGCATCATCGCCAGAATATACTAGAAAATCTGGGTTTTCTCTCTTAATCTCAGCTGTCTGGCCAGGATCACCTGATGCAATTTTTATACCTACGATATTATCTACACCACTAGCAAGCTTTAGGATAGTTTCTGTGTCTACTGCTCTTCCAGTCCGGGCTGGGATATCGTACATTATTACTGGTTTGCCATCCGCAGCATCTGCAACTCTTTCATAGTAGTCAATTATTCCTGCCTGTGGCGGCCTATTGTAATAAGGTGAAACTACGAGTAATCCACTAAGTTCTTCTATCTTACTAGCTTGTTCTGTAAGCTGAACTGCTTCTTTTGTGGTATTTGCTCCGGTACCAGCCAGTACTGGGATATTGACATTATCTACAATATCTCTCACAAGCCTTACCTGATCACCAGAAGATAATGCGGAGCTTTCTCCTGTAGTCCCAGCGATAACCAAACCTTCAGACCCAGATTCTTGCAAGAAATTAGCAACTTTCAGGGATTGTAAACGATCCGAGACATCAGCTCTAAAATCAAAAGGTGTGATCATAGCAGTTATCACGGTTCCAAAAGGAGACCTTTCTACTATTTCTTGGTCAGTTTTTAATGGCGCAAGTTCCATTCTTGAATCAAAGCTCATAGATACTCCTAAATTTATTCAATTTAATACAAATTATTGCAAATTGAGTATTTAAAAGCAACTTATTGATATGTTTTGATTTTTTCTAGGGTTTTTTGAGTCAATAGCCGTGATGCAATATCTCGACGAGCTTCTGGCTGATTGAGCTGTTCCTGCATGGCAGGATCTTGATACTGTGCCTTAAGTTGGGTAATCTGAGCTTCAAGTTCTGCTGTCTCTAGCTTCACATCTTCATCCTTGGCTATTTCAGAGAGAAGTAAGCTGAATGCGATGTTTTTTTCTGCCTTTGGTGCAATAACTTCCTTTTCGTATTTTTCCTCTGTTGTGCCTTCCGAGGCAACGAATTCTTGATATGTCTGGCCTCTATATGTAAGATTCTTTTTTAGCTCATCAACTTCAAATGCAACTTGTTGAGTTATCAGAGCTTCAGGCAATTCGACTTTTGAGGTTGAGTGGATTTTCTCCATCAAATCGCTCTCATACTTGCGCTCTACGCCGGCACTTCGCTCTTGCTCTAAGTTAATTTTAATGTTCTCTTTGAGCTCTTCTAGTGTCTTAAATGGACCGACCTTCTTAGCAAGTTCATCATCTGCCTTTGGCAAAATAACTTCTTGAACTTTATTGACTTTGACAGTAAAAGTTACCTTGCGACCCGCAAGAGCCGTTACACCATAGTCTTTTGGAAAAGGTATAGTAAATGTCTTTTCCTCGCCTGCCTTGAGGCCTTCTACGTTTTCTTCAAATCCTGGGATAAAGGTCTTGCTACCAAGAATAATAGGGTAATCTTTGCCATCTGCGCCGTTAACTGGCTCACCTTTGGTATCTACGCCTTTGAAGTCAATCCAAACTTGGTCATCATTTTTAGCAACTCTATCAACGTCATTCTTCGTACTTTGCTGAACTTGCAGTGACTTAACCACCTCATCAACTTCTTTATCTGTGATCTTAACTACATCTTTCTTGACTGCCAGTTTTTTGTACTTACCGAGTTTAACCTCACCAATAATCTCTACTTGGGCCTCAAATTCAAGAACGTCGTAAGGTACTATCTTTTTGATCTCAATTGTTGGTTGAGCTATAGGGTTTAGATCTTGCCCCTGCAACGCTTCAACGTATAGCTGATTAATCGCTTCGTTTACGAATTCACTACTGAGAACTGCTGGATCGATATGCTTCTCAGCTACCTGAATAGGTGATTTGCCCTCGCGGAATCCTGGGATCTTAACATTCTGAGCTAATTTCTCAATAACTTTGTTTTTAATGGGCAACAATTCAACTTCTGTTGCAGTAATGGTTAATGTAACTTTGGTCTTGCTAACTTGTTTTTTCTCTACATGCATAAGGTGATATCCTACCAGAAAACTTCTTAGCCTGCAAGCTCTACTATTTCGTCAAAAGTCTTGTATTCTTCGTTTTTTGTAGTCAGATCTCTAACCTTGTACGAATCCTCTGCTAGTTCTTTGTCACCAACAAAGACAATATTCGCTACATTCTTTTTGTATGCTGATTTTACCTGTTTGTCTTCTTTTTTGCCCGACAGGTCTACTGCTACATTTAGACCCTTAGCTCTCAATTTCTGAGCCAGATCCTGAACTTTATCCGCAATATCGCCAACAACTATCAGATAAAGATCTGTTTCTGTCTTTAGATCCTGTATAAGGCCGTTCGTTTCCAGAAAGTTCTGGAAAGTTACATCGCCCATACCAAAACCTACTGTAGGCACGGGTTCTACGCCGAATTCACCTACAAGCCCGTCGTAGCGTCCACCACCAAACATCGATCTGTTATTCTCAGGATTTTTATCAAATACTTCGAAAACTATGTCTGTATAGTAGTCAAATCCTCTTGCGACAGTCGGGACGAATTTGATGTTTTGTACACCAGCCTTTTTAGCTTTCTCGATCAGCGCATCACCCTCAGCTGTTCCTCCGTCATTAGTCAAGAATCCAAATAGTTTTTCTGGCTGATCAACTTGATCTTTAAGCTTAGTCTGAAAATCTTCTTTAGCTAATTTGTCAATATTGTCGATCAGACGAGTGACCTCAGCTACAGAAGTCTTCACCCCAGATTCATTTATTCTTTTATTAAGAAGTTCTCTGGAATTAACACGAATCTCGTACATATCTTTAGTTGCGCCAAAAGATTCCATTAGCTTATTTATGATCAGCATCATTTCAAACTCTGCACCTATGCCTTCAATACCGAAGATATCTGCGTTAAGTTGCCAGAATTCGCGCAGGCGTCCACGCTGTTGTCTCTCGTATCTAAAACAGTTCGGTATGCTGTAGAGACGGAGCGGGTAGCCAAGCTCCTGACGCCTTTTGGCTACCATCCGACTAACCGTTGGTGTCATTTCTGGACGCATGACGACACGCCTACCACCTCTATCAGTGAAGTTGAATGATTGGTCGTTGACGATCTCCTCAGAAGTTTTGGCAGTGTAGAGATCAAGTGGCTCTAAAATTGGACCATCATATTCCTCGTAGCCAAAGCTCTCCATAACTTCTCGCCACTTACCGAACATCCACTTCCTCAGACGCATGTCCTCAGGGTAAAAATCTCGCGTACCTTTGTAGTTCTGTGTTGATAAACTCATATTCGCTCCTTATTATACATTGATTTTTTTGTTAATAGTCCACCGAAATTATATGGCGTGTATTTATCCGCAATAAATATTGGATATGCTGGGCTTTTAACCCCCAATTCATCAGCAATCTCTCTGCTAATGGGCTGGAACGCTCTTAAGCCCTTTTCTTTAAGATTGAGTCTTTTACTGTCACCTAAAGATATGCGATAGACAAATTCGTACAGACTTATTTGGTTTTCGTCTGCGCTACTAATTTTTTTTGCCTGTGCCAACTCAGTAATTTTATCAACCCACAAATCAACATTCATCATCGCGCTATCCAGGCTTACCTCCACAGAAATACAGTTTGGCGCATATTTATTTAAGCAATCATAATCAGCTACTATAACCCTATTCAGCCCAAAGAAAGCCGATACATTCTTTAAATTTTGGTTAGAGGTATCCCCTATAAAAGTGCAGTCATTTTCTGGGCAATGAGTGTTATGAAAATCAATAACAATATCATACTCACTGCAAAGTTTTATTATTTGATTAGCTCTATTAAGCTCATAGTCTTTTGATCTTGCATCGCCCGGAAAACTTCTATTGAGATCCTTCCTGATGAACCGCCTTTTTGCTTCTACGGCACGCTCATTCGCAATTATACTATCAACTAAACTATTTTTTTCGAGAGCCTTGACTATATCAATACCAAGAGGTTCATTGCCATGCATGCCACCAATTACTAGAATTTTCACGACTGTCTCCCCTCTGTAATGATAACAAAATCTCGTCTATCTGGAAGGTCTTTTTCTCTATTAAATATACTAGCATTTGACCCAAATCGTTCTGCAACAGACAGCATCTGTGGATTAATTGTCCGATAAGCAAGTCGCGGTACATCAAGCTCCTTCATAAAAGCTCTAGTCATCGCCACAAAGTTATCTAGATTCCTGTCTGGCCTTATACGTTTATTTGCAAAGACCTCATCAAGCCATACAACTTCTTTATCAAACGGTAACTGATTTATCAACCAGGCCCTTACGGCTGAACTATCACCATACTTTTCATCGATAATTTGTTCAGCGTTTGCACGCCAAGCTAGTCCTGCTAGGGCAACCTTTTCCTCACAAAATTCCAGGTACCACCTAGAGGGTCGTGACTCGCCAATCTCGTTAAATCTATCTATTAGATCCGACCCTAAGTAGGCTGGCTCTTTGATGCACAGTTGACATTTTGCACAGAAATCACCGACCTCTTGATCAGAGAATCCTCCTTCGCATTTTTCCTCATCATCTACACATTTTGAAACTTCATACCAAGGAGGGCCTGCAAAGGCTGTTTGGTATGCGTTCGCTATTTCATCGTAGTATTTTCTAATTTCTCCTGGGTTTTCCCCAGGATTTATTATCTTATTCATTTCTTTTGTCCTTTAAAATTAAATTTTTGAAATTAAAAACGCCGGAACAAAATCCGGCGTATGTATTTTTCAAACAAAAGAATATTTAACCGGCTTGCTCCAGCGATGTATGTGATTGGTGGTTGTTACAGTAAATATTCATAACTTGCATATTATAACATATTTATTTATTAACGCGAAGTGCGTCAACACCAGCTCTATGTATGGCTAGGGAGTCAGGAGATTCTGGAGCAATGCTTTGCGCTGATGCGCAACTTCCAATACTTCTTAGTCTTTCATTTAATTTACCAAATAACTTTGAAGCGCCTGAAAATATTGACTCGTGCATTTCTGCTGCTACCATTAGTGGATCTGATGGTATTAGTTTTACGGGAGGTAAATCATCTTGATTATTACCTGTTAGTTCAGGACTTGTTTCAATGGATCTTGTGTTTGCGCTCATGATACTTCCTTTTTTAAATTATAGTGCTATCGCTACCGGGGGTCGCATCTTTGCTAGTTCACTGAGCACACCATGAACAGGATGATTCTCAAAATCATCAAATGCTCCATTATCAGCTCCATCTATATTCGGTAGAACAGCCTGAGCCATAACTGCCTCATATTGTGGTGCCCACTTGCGAGAACCTCTTCTAGCGGTTACAGAACAATTATCAACCATATGGGCTACACCAGCTTTCTTCATATATGGATTGAGCGAGTCAACAGCTTCGATGATTGATTCGTTGACAATCTCTGACATGTGATGGCCCTTGCTCATTAACACATCGACTTGTGCCATCATGGCTGCAGCATAAACCCCTGCTACTTTTGTATCAATTTCAACTTCAGCTACGGTTAATGGATTCATCCTAACTTCGGCTCCTACTTGCCACATCGGGGTGCCTCCAATTTCAAACATCGGGTAATCACGCTCATTGTCTGCTATAACTTCCGCGATTTCTCGACCACTTGATACATCTGCATATATTTTTTCCGTAAGTTCACGTAACGGACCATAGGCAGACCTGTATGCTTGTCTGAAAACTGGTTTTTCATCTTCTGGTATGGAATCGTAGAGACCCTTTAAGCCCTTCTCGGAAATCGTTGAAGAGATCGGGCCGACTAATGATTCAACAACGTGCAAATAGGCCGGTACATCTCTCATAGCTCCAGAGACAGTTAAGTCTTTATACATAGCCTCAACTATTCCGTGGACACCGCCGAGCAAAACAGCTCTTTCGCCAAATATGTCAGATCTCCATTCGTTTTCTAGAGTTGTCTGGAAAGTGTATGGTGCACCTAACATTCGGGACCATCCAAGAGCTAGATCAGTCTCTCTCTGCCCACCTTGGCTAACAGCAAAACTGGTATTTATACCGCTATCTTGCTCATAAAGTTTCCTAACAGAAGGGCCCATACCTTTAGGGCACACTCCTATGATACCTACGTCCGGACGGGGAGCCTCTCCCATATTTTCTAGATGCCCTAGCCAGAACCCGTGAGACAGACCGATTACAGAGCCAGATTTTGCAAGACCCACAAATTCTTGCCCGTGTTTTGCCATCGCGGCATCAGATATCAACATCAGCGAAAGATCCGCATCATCAATCGCTCCTTCTACCGTATCAAGTGTGCCATTTTTGACATTAAAGCCTGCTTCCTCTGCGCCAGCACGTGATTTACTTCCATCACGCAGACCTACTACTACTTGAGTTTTATCACCAAGTCCAGCTGAATAAAGAGAGTCCCGAATATTTTGTGCCTGTGCTGGTCCTTGCGAACTCCAGCCTAGTACTGCAATTTTTGCGACTCCGCTTAGAGCTTGTGGCAAACCATCATGCAAACGGTCACCCTCTTCATTGTAGCCACGCATAACAGTCTCACTTGCACCACCAAGCTCTACCGTCAGTAGGGAGTTAGCAAATATTTCTGACTCAAAATTGTTAGACTGGTTCGATTGTGCACTCATAGCTAGTAACTCCACATGTTGGTTAAGTATTTTCGGTATTGTATTACCAATATTTTGGGATTGCAAGCATAAGCAAAAAAACGACCATAGAGGTCGCTAAATAATGTTGGTGCGGATGAAAGGACTTGGTCACGTCCCGCGACCCCAGAACTTCACTATTGGCAACGAGTTGCCATCGGAAGATTCTCTTGCAAAGTGCCGACTGGCACTTCTCACCTTCACGCCTTGGGTTTGGCTCAAATCTGTCTCCCGAACAAACTTAAAACCCGACACATGGTCGGGCTCTAAGTTTGGTGCGGATGAAAGGACTTGAACCTTCACGCCTTGCGGCACTAGTTCCTAAGACTAGCGTGTCTACCAATTCCACCACATCCGCATGAATAATAAGTGAATTATAGATGTAGATTATATCAAAGTATCAACGAGTAACCAAATTTTGTGCAGGTACGAATATTTCCTGGTATTCCGAAAAATCAGCCTTGTCTGGTGAATATATTTACATAACGTGCAGACCCAACTCTCTAGTACGTTCTGTAGGGACAGCATAGGTGTCTAGGAGTTTGAGCTCGCATTCTACCTTTCTAATCGTTTCTACCGCATAACCACGTCTTAACTGTTTTTGTTCGACGCTTCTTCTTTTATGTGCATCACTACTTGTTATGACTTTAAATCCATTTAAGTATATGTCTATCATCACAATTCCGTCACTGCCAAAAGGTGGATAGCTAATACGCGAAAGATCATCGAAAGCTTCCTCTACAACTTCTCTATCTTGCCTATAATACTCACCTGTGGCTTCTATGTCTTGCTGAACACCTTGGGCCAGATTAACAAATCTATTCCAATTTTCTACAACCTGTCCTTTTGTGCGAGCTGTAAATTCAGCAACAACATTAGAAGGTAGCGCTTCGTCAACTTGCTTTCCTAGTTCTCGCTCATGATTTCCTGCCATAGTTAGCAGTACTATATAATCATGAATATCTACTGTCAATTGCTCTTATAGAAGATGAGCTGAATATCCCCATATTTTTGAGCTTTTACTGGCTTAAATCCTTGTATGTCAAGTGGCTCTTCCGAACCCGGGTAGGACAAGACAAATGTACTTGTATCCTTCATATGTCGTGCTAATTGCCGGATCACGTCTGGCCTAATGTCATCGTAAGGAGGGTCGCAGACGATCACATCAAATTTTCTAGCACTGTTGGTATTTGACCAGACTTTGCAGTTCATCTTCACCACTTGAAATTCCTTCTCATCAACCCCTAAGCCCTCTGCAGACTCCTTTATAGAACGGTACGCCTTTTTGTCGACATCTATCGCAACGACATTTTTTGCGCCCCGACTGAGCGCCTCAAAAGCAATCGCACCACTGCCTGCATATGGATCCAAAAAACTTAGATCTTTAATATCGCCTAGTGTGTTGAATATAGCGCCTCGTGCTTTTTCACTCATTGGGTGTGTTCGTTTGCCCCCTGGGGAACGAAATATTCGACCTTTTAATAGTCCAGAAATTATTCTCATGATGCTTATTATACCTTTAATTGAGCGTGGTAAATATCTGGAATTCTTTGACTCGCTTTTTAAACTCAGGATATTTATTGATATCGAGCGTCTTCACATGTTTTTTGACCAGGCTACTCGTGTACTCTATAAATTTTGCATCTGACATATCTACCATTCTGAAATCCAGGGCTCCGTGTTGCAAAGATCCATAGACCGCCCCAGGACCACGTAGCTCGAGGTCAAATTGAGCTAGCTTGAATCCGTCATTGACATGAGTCATTTTATCTAACCTATATGTATTAGATGTCTTGTCAGTAGGTACTAGATAACAATACCCTTGCCATTTGCCTCGACCAACCCTACCTCTGAGTTGATGTATTTGTGCTAGACCAAAACGCTCTGCGCTCTCAATGACCATGATGCTCGCATTCGGCATATCTACACCGACTTCTATTACAGTAGTGCTGACCAAAATATCTATTTTACCATCTGCAAAATTGTTCATTATTTTGTCTTTTTCATCTTGTTTTATGCGTCCATGAACTACTTCTATCTTTGCAGTTGGTAGAGCCTTTTCGTATATCTTTACAACCTCTGCGACTGAATTTGCCTTCAAACTACTAGAAGGGTCAATCACTGGACAAACGACGAAAACCTGACGTTTTCCCTTTATCTCTTTTTCTATGGCGGTAAATACTGTCTTTCTGTCATCCCAGCCGACAAGCTTGGTTGCTATCTCTTTCCTACCTGGGGGCTTATCGTGAATTATTGATATATCTAATTCCCCAAATATTGTCAGAGCTAGAGACCGAGGTATTGGTGTGGCTGTCATTGAGAGAAAATGTGGAGCCAGCTTGCCTGTCTTTTGTAATTCTTTACGCTGATCCACGCCAAACCTATGTTGCTCGTCAATCACCACCAAAGCAAGATCCTTGAAACTTGTTCCTTTGCTTATAAGTGAGTGAGTGCCTATTAATATGCCAGGATTGCCTTCAGCAAAGTATTTGCGAATTTCTTTTTTTTCTTTGTCTTTTTGACTACCTACTAGTAATTTTACCTGCTGTTCAAGACCCAACTTCAACAAATATTGACTAAAAGTCTTGAAATGTTGTTTGGCCAGAATCTCAGTTGGCGACATGATGGCAATTTGTGCATCTTTCTTGAGACAGAACAAACTAGCGAACAACGCAACCATGGTCTTCCCGGAGCCAACGTCGCCTTCAACGATCCGGTTCATTGGTTGGCTTGATCCTAAATCTTTAATAACTTGCCACGCTATCTTTCTCTGGTCATCCGTCAAGTCAAATTCTAGACTGTCAGTCAACTTTTTAAGCCCACGAGTATCTTCTTCTGTGTATTCAAATTGTGGAGCTTTATACAGCTTTAACTCTTGTCTATTGAGCTGGCTGGCGAACATTGCTACAAAAAGCTCGTCAAAAGTTAGTCTTTTCCTCGAACTTTGTATATCATCTTTTGACTCTGGTAAATGAATTTTACAGATAGCCTCATATCTACTTATAAGCTCGGTTTCCTTGCTCACTTCTTTCGGTAGCCAGTCAGCGAAGTCTTTTGAACCAAGTTGTTTGAATACTTCAGCGTAGATTTTGCGAATCTTTGTAGATTTGAGCGTTTTCGTCTCTCTATATATTGGCAGTATCTTCGCCGTGTTGACAGGGAAATCACTAACAAGCTCAATACTGGGGCTCGTAATAGAAAATTGACTTCTCCTCAGATCGTATACACCACTTATAAAATATTCCTGTCCCGGTTTTATTGAGTTTTTTCTATACGGCTGGTTGAACCATACTAATTTGACACTTCCGGTGCCGTCAGAAGCTATCGCCTCCGTTATATGCATACCTCTCCTGACATATCTGCCAACAATATTGTTGATCCTTGCTCTTGTACTAATCTGACCCATCGATAGATCTTTGATTTTCTCTACCTGCGAATAGTCTTCATAGCGCCTTGGATAATTCTCCAACAAATCAGATAAATCATGAATCCCAATCTTTTCTAAGTCACTTAGCAGGGATTTTCCAACACCTTTAATTTCATCAAGTTTCATCTCCTTATAATAGCAAACGACTTTCTTAAGCCTAGCTTAAATTATCCATCAAAATAATTATTGTGCTTTAGCATTTGGTGCTATAATCAGTAGCACGTAACCAAAGTATTATAAGAGGTGATTTAGTATATATATGAACTCAGACAGACGAAAAAGATTACTCAGACACAGCTCAAGCAGAGACAAACATTACGTTACAAAAAAAGGTAATAAAATTAAGCTCCACAAATCATTGGCCAGCAAAATAAGCGCTAAAAAAGACGAACGCTCACGGCGCCGTGCTGCCTATCTAGCTACCTTGCCCGATGGTCGCTTACAGAGAATACTGTATCGTCTACACCCAAAGCGCGTCTACAAATACTGGATAAGTCCAGAGGGGCGCATTATGGCCCTCAAGCTCTTCGGTATTGGAGCACTGGCTGGATTTTTGATCTTGGTAGGTATTTTTGCTTACTTCAGAAAAGATTTGCCTAACCTAAGAGATATCTCTGGCAACAAACTCGGTGGATCAATCCGATACTATGACAGATCAGGGCAAAAACTTCTTTGGGAAGACTATGACGCCGTAAAAAGAACACCAGTAAAAGATGATGAGATCCCTCAGATTATGGAAGATGCTACTGTAGCCATAGAAGACAAAGACTTCTTCTCACATGGCGGATTCGACACAAGAGGAATCCTTCGTGCTGGAGTCAACAACATCACTGGTAGTAGCGGAAGTACACAAGGTGGATCAACAATCACCCAACAACTTGTTAAGTTAACTCAGAACTGGAGCAAAGACAGAACATATACCCGTAAGGTTAAAGAGCTGATTCTAGCCGTAGAACTTGAGAGAACATACTCAAAGAAAGAAATCCTCACCGGATACCTAAACACCGCACCATATGGTGATATTACTTACGGAGTAGAGTCATCTATGCAAGACTACTTCAACAAACCTGCTAAAGATATGACCTTAGATGAGGCTGCATTCCTAGCTTCTATCCCTAAATCGCCGACCTACTATTCACCGTATGGATCACGATTTAACCGTGAGGCATTAATCGGAAGGCAACACTATATACTTGATCAAATGGTTGGCCAAGGTAAAATCAAGCCAGACCAAGCCAAAGAAGCCAAGCAAGTTGATACTCTTGCCAAGATAAAGCCACGTAAACCAAAATATGATGGAATAAGCGCACCATGGTTCGTCCTGGCAGCCAAAGAACAATTGCAGGCTAAATTCGGTGCAGAAACAGTTCAGCTCGGTGGATGGAAAGTAACAACCACTCTTGATCTTGAAAAACAAAAGATTGCTGAAGAAGAATTAGGTAAAGGCATGCGTCAAGTTCGAGCCCAAGGCGGTGACACAGCGGCCTTCGTCTCTGAAGATGTCAAAACAGGGCAAGTTGTTGCTCTGATCGGTGGTACTGACTTTAATGATCCAGACCACGGGCAGAATAACTACGCACGGCTCAAATTACCTCCGGGCTCTAGCTTCAAACCATATGACTATCTGTCTGTCATAGAAAATACACAAGATTTTGGCGCAGGAAGCGTACTCTACGATGCACAGGAATTTGTTGATGGATACCCATGTACCAACAAAGCCCCGGCCAAACAAGGCGGAAATTGTCTACATAACTATGACCTTCGCTATGCTGGCCCTATAACACTAAGGTACGCCTTAGGAGGCTCTAGGAACGTCCCAGCCGTAAAATCAATGCTCATAGCCGGCATAGACAAAACTATCGAAACTGCAGACAAATTAGGACTTAAAGACCTTGGTGATGAACGTGAAGGCAACGGTTATAAATGCTACAAGGATGAGCTACAAACCAAAGAGACCCCATGTTATAGCTCCTCAGCCATTGGAGATGGTGCCTACCTGAAACTCGATGAGCACGTACATGCCTATAGCACAATTTCCCGTAACGGAAATCTGATCCCACAGACATATATCATGAAGATTGAGGATGCAGGCAACAAAAACCTCTACGAGTGGAAAGCAAGTCCAGGGAAGCAAGTCGTACGCGACGAATCAGCATATATTGTAGCTGACATGATGAGCGATCCTAACGCCAGCTATTTCAGTCGAAAACCTCAAAAATATCTCGGACACAAATTTGCCCTTAAGACCGGTACTACCAACGACGCCAAAGATGGTTGGATGATGGGCTTTTCCCCTCAATATTCAACAGGTGTATGGGTCGGTTACCACAACAGGCAAAAAGCCATGAGCGGAGCCATGGAGAATATGACAGAACCAATTTGGAGTGGCTATATGAAACGCATCCACAAAGATCTAAAAGCAGAGGAAAGGCCAAAGCCGAAAGGCCTTCAGACACTCCCAGCCTTTGTTATTAGAAGCCACGTTGGATTTGGATCAGTAGAACCAAGCCCAGCTAACGACCTATTCCCTTCATGGTACAAGAAAAAGGCTAAGACCAATAGTAACGAAACCATTGACATAGTTTCTAACAAACTCGCTACAGACTGTACACCAGCGCGTGCTAAAAAGCCGGCAAACAATGCCAACGCCAACCAATTCTCTAGCGACAGATTCCATGGTGGAGGAGGAACGACAGGCACCAGTGAAAAAGATGACGTCCACAAATGTGAAGACGCCAAACCTGCGGTCAGCATATCTGTAGATCCGAATCCTTGTGTCACAGCGTGTAGAATCACAGTAACCGCCACTGCCGGAACCCACCCAATCTCTAGCAGTAAATTCCCAGGTACTATAAATGTCCGGGTCGGAGACCAAGTTGTTCAGTCACTCCAGATCAATGACAGCCCAAGCACCGTCAGCTTTGTCTACAACGTGGCAGTTACAGGACCTCAAAATGTGTCGGCAGAGGTAGTGGATAGTGTTCTCTACGATGCTTCCGACAGCCGATCTGTAACTATGTCAACCGCCAGTCCTCTTTCATTGACGGCGAAAATAAGTGGTGGCAATACTAAATTCACCTGGAGCGGTGGAACTGGAACAGTTAGCATATATAAAGGCGCTGTGTTCCTTTGCAACGGAGGACCTAGCTCAAACTGTCAAGTACCTGTAGCTACAGCTCCAAACGGCACATCAGTCTCAGCAAAAGATAGTAACGGCACACAAAGTAACGCTACAGTCGGTCCATAAATAAATTACTTTTTAGGTGATTGCTTGACTAGACTTGCAAAGATCATCTTGCCTGCTTCTGTCTGCAAATAACGATTAACTTCTACTTCTATAGATTTGTTGATCATTTTTGAAGCGTTGTCGACGACTATCATTGTCCCGTCTTCCAAATAGCCAACACCTTGGTCTTTGTTGCTCCCTTTTTGGACAATAGTAACCCTAGTCTTTTCCCCGGGCAAAATAACCGGACGCAACTTCTGAGAAAGGTCGTTAATATTGAGCGTCTCTACTCCACTGACCTTGGCAACCTTGATCAAGTTGAAATCAAGTGTTACTAATTTTGCTTTCCGCGCTTTTGTGAAATCAACCAAGAAATCGTCAACTTTCGTGCCTTTAGGTGGCGTCTCGTCGACAATCTCTAGCTCTACATTATCCAGTTGCTTTATCTCAGCAAGCACATCGAGCCCGTGTCGAGCTCTTGAGCGCTTGTATGAATCACTGCCGTCCGCCAAAGTTTGTAGTTCTCTAACTACCATATTTGGGACCAGCAGTCTGACACCAGAAAACCCAAGTTTTATTATTTCTAATATTCGTCCGTCTATCAGCGTACAAGAGTCGACAACCCAATCTTTAGAGCTGGTCTTATTGATAGGTGAAGGCAAACCTTGTTTTTTTGTTAGTAGCACTATGACTACTAGCAGTAAGCCTAAATTTATTATTTCTATTATATTCATATATTATTTACTTCCTTAAAAATTCGTTTAATGTTGTTTTGATATCTGTTGCTTGATGATACTTACAATCTTTTAGATTCTTGAGCGTATCTTTGCTAACTTTAGGTCCAATAATATGTTTGTAACCCAGCTTTGCTGATTCGCTAATTCTCTTTTGGACGATTGCTACGTGGCGCACTTCTCCGGAAAGACCAAGTTCACCAAAGACAACTGCATCGCTCTTAAGCGCCATTCCCTTGGCAGCAGAGCCTATCGCCATGGCCACAGCTAAGTCCGCTGCGGGGTCAGATAATTTTATTCCACCAACTATATTGATATATACATCTTTGCTGGAGAGATTGAGCTTAGTTCTTTTTTCTAGCACAGCAATTAGCAAGTTCAACCTATTGAGATCAAAGCCACTTGATGCGCGCTTAGGGTAACCAAAATGAGACTCATTGACCAAAGCCTGGACTTCCACAAGAAGTGGGCGCGATCCTTCTACGGTAGCGAGGATTATTGAGCCATCGGTTATCTGTCGCTCACTCAATAGAGCTTCTGAAGGGTTGGATACTTCTTTTAGCCCAGAGTCTACCATCTCAAAAATTCCTGCTTCGTTTGTTGAGCCATAGCGGTTTTTTATTGCACGTAGGACCTTGAACCCACCGTAGCGATCACCTTCTAGTTGCATCACCACGTCAACAATATGCTCAAGTATTTTAGGCCCAGCGATGTTGCCTTCTTTGGTCACATGACCGATCATCACAACTGTTGTGCCTGATTTTTTTGCCACATTCATAATCAAATTAGTCGAATTAGTTATCTGAGAAACTGATCCTGTTGAAGAGCTCACTTCACTCATCCCAATAGTCTGGATAGAATCAATAATTACCAAATCATATTTGGAATTACTTATCTCACCAGCAATGTCATTCGTGCTGTTACTGGCAACGATATGTAGATTGCCTTGTTTTGCACCTAATCTGACCGCTCTACCGGCGACTTGAGCTACCGACTCCTCTCCGCTAACGTAAAGGACTTTTCTGCTTTTGGCGACACTAGAAGCAATCTGCATTGTCAAAGTACTCTTGCCAATACCAGGCTGTCCGACAAGTAGATTAATACTAGCTGGGGCAAAACCACCACCAAGCACCAAGTCTACATCTGACATCTCAGTTTTGATACGTCCCTTTTGGTCTTTGCTAACTAAATCATTCCATTTGTCACTGATGCTTAGGTTTTTTGCGGATCCAAGAAAATTTGATTCTTTTTTACTGTCCAAAGAGATCGATTCTTCAAATGAGTTCCAGGAATCACACGACGGACACTTACCCGCCCAAGTGGCTGAAGCATAGCCACATTGACGGCAGACAAAATTAGATGATTTCTTCGCCATCACTGTGCACCATCCAGTGGGTTGATGTTGGCATCTATTGCTTGCATTAGACCTTTCTCTTCAGTAACAAGTTCATTCCTCTGGGCAATGATATTATTATATGTCTCGATCTGTTCTTTTGTCTTAGACAGAAGGTTATTGTATTCAGAGACAGAACTATTAAATGCTTCTATCTGTGGATTTAACTCCTCGCTCTGCCCTCTTGCAATTCCCTGCTCTATACTCTTGCGTCGTCCGAGCAACTCATCGCTCATAGCTTTCAAGTCCTCTTGGTTTTGATCAATAGTAGCTTTTAGGGATTCAAGTTGCTTGTCGTACGCTGAAACTTGATCCTGAATAGACACAAAGGCCTGTTCATAATCACTAGAGTACTTCACAATCTTTTGGCGATCGGTGAAATATTTAGCGTAATATTCTTCTAAGACCGGAGAAAGTTCTGCTACTTCCGTACCCATGATCGAATGAAGTTCGTTCGCTACTATTGAGGGATCTTTGGCTCTATATGCTTCAACGTTCTTACGAACTCTGGGATTCTTGACATTTGGATAGACTCTATCTATTTCTTTATCAATCTTAGACTTTTCCTTGCGCGGAAGTCTGTCATAGGCAGCGTGGAGCATCTCGTGTGCTGATGTAACCTGCATGACACCTGCAAGCTTAGGCTCATCGACATTAAGTACAAAAATACCCTTATGCTCCACATAGCAACCGAGAACAATTGACTGCTCATCTACCGTGCAATCTTCTGTGAAAGCCTTCTTGTCGTCAAATCTTGGTTTATTAACGTAGAAGACTTCTCTGGCATGACCTGTCATTGTAGTATCCTGCGCCATTTTCAACACAGAATCAGTCGGCGTATAGCTACGCAGGATCAGCCAGTCAGATAAATTCTGAAAGTTTGTCGCAATAACAAGTAGTACTAAAAATACTCCAATGAGTGATAATGTTTTTTTCATAAATTGTGATTATTTTACGATGGCACTTAGAGAGTTTCGTCGTTAACAGAGAATGTCAAACTGCCTCTTTTTGCACCTATATCAATAATAGCACCTTTTGGTAGTTTGCCACTTATAATCTTATCTGAAATGTACTCTTCGATATGATTTTGGATAACTCTTCTCAGTGGACGAGCTCCATTTTTTGGGTCATATCCTTCTGCAACAAGTATTTTCTTTGCGCTCGGCGAGAGCTTCACACTAACTCCGTTTTTCACCAGACGTTGGTTTAACTCCTCTACTTGCAGATCGAGGATCTTCAGCATCTCAGTTTTACTCAGAGACCCGAAGACGATCACTTTATCTATCCTATTGAGAAGTTCTGGACGCATCATCTTACGCAAACTCTTCATAACTTCAACCTTATTTTTATCGTCCTTCAAATCTTTATATTCTTTGTCGTCTTTTGACGATACAGAAAAGCCGAATTCGCCATCTTTTTGTAGCTTTTCTGCACCAATATTGCTGGTCATGATCACAAGAGTATTCGTAAAGTCCACAGTTCTACCTTTGCCATCAGTAAGTCTGCCATCTTCTAAAATCTGAAGTAATATGTTGAAGATTTCTGGATGTGCTTTTTCTATCTCGTCAAATAATATTAGACTATACGGTTGTCTACGAATTTTGTCAGTAAGCTGATTCCCTTCACCATATCCCACATATCCTGCGGGAGCGCCTATCAGTCGAGATATATTGTGATGTTCACCAAATTCACTCATGTCAATTCTGATTAATGATTGTTCACTTCCAAAGAATTCTCGGGCTAATACTTTGGCCATTTCTGTTTTACCTACACCTGTTGGGCCTAGGAATACAAATGAACCAATTGGTCGTTTTTCACTTGAAACACCACTTCTGTTACGACGGATTGCCTTGGCCAAAGAAACAACAGCTTCTTCCTGTCCTATAACGTATTTAGACAATGTCTTTTCCAAGTTCAACAGGTAATTTGCTTCACTTTTAATAACTTTTGTCACAGGAACACCTGTCATTTTAGAGACAACTTCTGCAACGGTGTCACTATTTATCTCTAGTGCTTTGCCCTTGTTAATCTCAGACTGCATGCTCATCAATTCTTGGCTGAGCTGGCTGACTCGTGTTTTATATTTAGCGGCTTGCTCATAATCCTCTTGGAGAGCAGAATCTTCTATCTTTACTTGTAGTAGGCGGAGTTCTTTTTGGATATCCCTATATTCTGGAGGCGTTTTGCCTTGGTTGACACGTACATGTGCCGAGGCTTCGTCCATCAAATCGATGGCTTTGTCTGGCATAAAACGGTCATTAATATAACGATCTGCATAACGAACAATATCTTCAATCACCTCGTCACTTATTGATACATTATGATAGCTTTCATAGTGTTTTCTAAGCCCTTTTAATATATGAATTGTCTCACTGGGGGTAGCGGGCGGAACAACAATCGGCTGAAAACGACGCTCAAGCGCAGCATCCTTCTCAATATATTTGCTGTATTCATCGATAGTTGTTGCGCCGATAAGTTGCATTTTGCCTCGGGCAAGTGCTGGCTTTAAGATATTTCCGGCGTCCATTGATCCTTCTGCGCTACCGGCACCTACTATCAGATGAAGTTCATCTACAAAAACTATTGTCTGAGTATCGTTCTCTAGCTCAGCCATAACTTTCTTTAGACGTTCTTCAAATTCACCGCGGTACTTTGTACCGGCTATCATGGCAGCCAGATCGAGCATAACTATACGTTTGTTCAGCAAGTTATCTGGGACATCTTCACTTACAATTCGAGCAGCCAAACCTTCAACGATAGCTGTTTTGCCCACTCCCGGCTCTCCTATGAGGACTGGATTATTTTTTGTCCTTCTACTCAATATCGTGATAATTCTTTTTATTTGAACATCTCGACCAATGACAGGATCTAATTTTCCGCCTCGTGCTTTGTCGGTCAAATCAGTACCAAAGAAATCAAGCGCACTTCTAGCTTGGCCAGAGCGTCTCTGTCTTTTGGCTTCGAGCATACCCTGACCGCCCATATTATTACGATTTAGAAATTGTTCAAGTTCTCTTATTAAGACCGCTGGCTTTACTCCCAAGTTGCTCAACAGTTCTGTTGCTCGAGAATTTTTTTGACTTAATATACTGTAAAGTATATGTTCTGTACCACAGTATTCACTGTTAAATTCACGTGACAACTCAAATGCCATACGAAGAGTTAATTTGGCTACTTCGCTCAGTCCTTTGAGTGGCAAATTTGCCATCATGGCATGAGTCACGGTGACTTGCTTTGCACCTTCCATAGTAACGCCACTATCTTTTAGCATTTTAGCAGCCACTGAATTATCCTGCGCTAACAACCCGAGTAGTAGATGCTCTGTACCAACATAAGGGCTACCTTGTTTTCTAGCAATCATGTCAGAATGCCCAAGACTAGCAAGCGCATTTTCGCTCAAGTTATTCAGATAATCATGAAAGTCAGATTGTGGTAACATTTGTTTTGCCCCTTTTGCTAGTTTTTTATAACTAACCTAACTCCAATTGTAGCGAATTAGCACTCGTCAGTCAAGAGTGCTAATATACGCATTTTAAGTCTGTTATTACGCCTTGGGTTCTTCTTTTGAATCTTCTGTTTCTTCGCCGTGTTCTTCAATGGCGCTAAGTAGCCCCGCCTCTAGCTGATCTTTTCGCTTTAGCTTCTGTCCGCCTAGTGGCTTAGATGTTGTCACTTCTGCATCCTTAGGAACTGTTGGCTCGGCACTGTCAGATACAATATCAATTTCGTAACCCGAAAGCTTGCTGGCTAATCGAACATTTTGCCCACCTTTACCAATAGCGATGCTTAGTTGGTCTTCTGCAACACGCACAACTGCTTTTTTGTTCGCTTCGTCGACAATAACGGCAACAGTTTCTGTTGGGCTTAGAGCATTTTTGATAAATTGCTCTGTACCTTCGTCCCATACAATTATGTCAATCTTCTCGCCATCACCGATCTCACTCATCACAGCGTTGACCCTAGTACCATGTCCACCAACAAATGTACCCACTGCATCAACACCAGGAACGCTACTGGTCACCGCAAGCTTAGTACGGATACCGGCTTCTCGTGCGATAGCCTTGATAGACACTGCTCCGCTTTCCATCTCTGGGACTTCGCCTCTAAATAACCATTCGATAAATTCAGGACATGCCCGTGATACAAGAAGTTGTGGGCCACGTCCACCACGTTCAATATCTTTGATATAAACTTTAAGTCTTTGACCTGGGTGATATCTTTCACCCTGAATTTGTTCGCTCGGAGGCATAATTGCCTGAGCTTTATCAAGTTCTACACGAACCATTCTGCCCTCAACTCGGCCAATGATCGCATTTACTACTGTGCCTATCTTGTCCTGATACTCGTTCATTACGATCTCACGTTCAGCTTCACGTAGTCTCTGCATAATGACCTGTTTTGCAGTCTGAGCAGCCACACGCCCAAAGTTCTCTACCTGTCCTGGTATTTCTATTTCGTCACCAACTTTTGCTTTTGGGTTTGTTTTTTTAGCATCTTCTAAAGTCATTTCTATTGCAGAATCTTCTATTTCCTCCACGACTGTTTTGACAGTGACTACATCCATGTCTCCAGTATTTAGGTTAAGAGAGACTCTAACTTCCTGATCTCGTTCTCCAAAGTCACGCCGATAAGCGGCTGCTAAAGCCTGCTCCACAACTTCTTTAACCGCATCTTCTGATAAATTCTTTTCTGTTGCTATAGAACGTATTACTAGTCCTAGCTGTTTTAAGTCAAGTTCCATATTTCTCCTCGTTTATATTAAAAAATCCGACCTGCTGGCCGGACAACTTACACATCAATAATAGCACAACTCTACAGACGGAGTCAATTTACTTCAGAACTATGCCTTCACACAACTGCGTTGGGTTGATCATTGTTGCGATATAAGCAAATTGTTGTAAATCATTTGGTAAAACCGCCTTTTCGCATGGGACTTCAGCAGGATCCGAGTACACCGCAACAGCAACAGCTAGTCCACCATAACATAGCAGATTCTCTTCTAGAACTGTACTTTTGGGATTTGGCATAACAACAACTTGTGGCTTTTTCTCTTCACCAAGACTATTAACTATGTGAAATAAAAACTTACCAGAATAATGTTTTACAAATGCACCAGCTAAACTCCTAGGCACTATTTGTTCTTGAGTTACCCTGGCTGTACTCTCAAAAAACTGATCTTTTTCTACCCTAGGTATAGACGGATAAGCGAGTCGTGCGCTCTCAATTTCATCAACGAGTAACTCAAATCCACCTTTTGGTAACTTTCGCCCACTTATTCTATCTCGAAAGTTATATGTCATAACGAAAGATTATAATATAACTTTGATAAGCATAAGTCAAGTTTATTTACTTCGTCTTTTGACCTATAATTATATGTAAGCATATGGCAAAAAAAGTAAAAAGGCTGTTTGAACAGTTCTCACCAGATAATTACAATCTTTCTATTGATATCAATGAGGATGATCTTACATTTCAAGGAAAAGTTGTTATAACAGGCAAAATCAAAGGCAGGCCTAAGAAAAGACTAACGCTCCATCAAAAAGATCTCTCTATATCAAATGCGAGCATATCTCATATAGACAAAAAAGGAGCGAAAAAACAGATTGAGATAGATCGAATCAACAAACACGCAAGTTACGACGAAGTTCGCTTGCACACAAAGTCGCTTCTCTACTCTGGCAGTGTTGAGATTAACGTCAATTTCTCTGGGAAAATAACAGACCAGATGCATGGCATTTATCCGTGTCACTATAATGAGCACGGACAAAATAAAAAATTGATTGCTACACAATTTGAGAGCCATCATGCTAGAGAAGTATTCCCATGCATTGATGAACCTGAAGCAAAAGCAACCTTCGACCTAGAGGTCACTGCGGATGAGAATAGTACTATATTGGGTAATACAAATCCAATAAAATCATCCGTCAATAAAGGTCGACAAAGCGTACTGTTCGGCACAACTCCCCTGATGAGTACGTATCTCCTCGCGTGGGTTGTTGGCGAACTTGAGTACATAGAAGCAAAGACTAAAAATAATATTGCCATCAGAACTTATGCGACAAAAGAGCATATTGATTCTACAAAATTTGCGCTAGACTTTGCAGTAAAAACGCTTGAATTCTACGAAGATTATTTTGGGATTGCCTACCCTCTTCCAAAATGCGATTTCGTGGCCTTACCCGACTTTGCAAGTGGCGCCATGGAAAATTGGGGACTTATAACTTTTAGAGAAGAGTGCCTCTACGTTAATGACCAGACTTCACTGCACACCAAACAATACGTTGCTATGGTTGTAGCACACGAGTTAGCGCATCAATGGTTCGGCAATCTAGTCACGATGCGTTGGTGGACAGATCTTTGGTTGAATGAAGGATTTGCAAGCTGGGTGGAATTTTTGGCAGTCAATAAAATCTTTCCTGAATGGAATATTTGGGATCAATTCCTTAGCGATGAACAACAAAGAGCTCTAAAATTAGATGCACTTGATAATACACATCCTGTAGAAGTTGAGGTCAATCATCCTGACGAGATTAGAACTATATTTGACACTATCAGTTACAGTAAGGGTGCTAGTGTCATCCACATGTTAAATAGTTATTTGGGTGATAAGAAATTTCAGAGGGGTCTACAGAACTATTTGAAAAAACATGCCTACGGCAATACCGATACTATTGATCTATGGACAGCTCTAGAAGAGACGTCGAAAATGCCGGTTATATCGTTTATGAGTAAGTGGACCAGGAAAAGTGGCTTCCCTGTTGTCATGTCTGACGGGGATAAGATTTCTCAAGGTCGATTTTTTATTGATCCTGATCACACGAAAGATAACATTACGTGGCCGATACCGCTAGGCATAAACTCAACAATTCTAGAGACAAAAGACAGCAAAGCGCACGCAAACGCCATATACAACAAAGACCGAAGCGGTTTTTATAGAACGGTTTATGAAGGCAAAGCCTTGGAGTATGTACTAGCTCAGTTGAAAGACCTACCTGACATAGCAAGGATGGGGATCATCTCTGACATGGCAGAGTCATCAAAAGCGGGATATGCAAATAGCGTAGATACACTAAAGATCATTGACTCTCTCAAACAAGAAGAGAGTTACGTGGTATGGGAAGCAATGGTAGGGTTCATATCGAATATGAAGAATGGCATGAAAAGCAAAGAAATTAATGAACTTATAAAGCCATACAAACTAAAGCTCACTAAAAATAATTATGAGAAGTTAGGCTGGCAACACACTAAAGATGATACTCATCTGCAGAAATTGCTACGTAGCCTTATCATCGGAGTTAACTGTAGTGCAGACAACCCAGACGCGATAAAAAAATGTCAAGAAGTTTACAGAGATTTTATTGACGGAGAAAAGCCAATTGACCCAGACATCAGATCTGCAGTGCTTACTACAGTCGCCCGTCATGGAGACCAAGGTACTTTTGATGAGCTCGTAAAAATTCACAATAATTCTACTTCTAGTGAGGAAAAACACGTTTTGTCTGCAGCACTTACGAACTTTAAGCAAGAGCCCCAGATCACTCAAGCACTGGAAATGATCAGATCGGATCATGTGCGACTTCAAGACATTGGCCATTGGATAGCTTATGGTTTTGCCAACATCTATGCATTTAAAAGCACTTGGAAATGGGTAAAAGAAAATTGGGATTGGCTAGAACAAAACCTAGGTTCGGATATGAGCTTTAGCAGGATGCCAATATACGTGGCAAATCATATTAGCGATAAAAAACTTCTAGAGGACTACTGCAAGTTCTTTGATGCTAACAATTCAAAGAGCATTGAGAGAGCATATGCCCAAGGGAAGGAGATGATCAACTCCAAAATAGCCTGGCGTGAGCGCGACGAAGTGAAAATCAAGAACTACTTACAGGAAATTTAGCTATATACGTCTTCGATGAAGTTGATTATATAGTCTTCACCAGAGACTTCTGCAACTGATAGCGTGTACTGCCCATCCCACTGATTTTGGGCAACCCAAGCTCCAGCTGATCGCTCCATTTGCTTCAACTTAGTATGGCCAACTACTTCAAAACCTCCACCTTGCTGGTTAGTAGCCCGATACTTAACTTCAACAAAAAATATTGTTTTAAGTTTTTGAGCAATAATATCTATCTCACAGAATTTAGTTTTCCAGTTTTGTTTTAAAATTTTATAGCCATTTTTAGATAAATAGCTACAGACCCTATCTTCAGCCTCTGCTCCTACTAAATTATGCTTTGCCACCTAGTTTGAAAATTATTTTCCTGTTTTTTCTTCTGTATCTTTAGATTCAGTAGACTGCTCTTCAGCTTTATCTGTCTTTTCTTCGATTTTGTCTTCTACTTCTTCTGGCTTTTGAGATTCTTTTTGTTCTTCTTGGGCTTCCTCGGGCTTTGCTTCTTCTTTTTTATCTTCTTTAACTTCTGGAATAGCATTTACGCCAGCTCGGTCAAAGTCAACACCTGATAGTCGAGCAGACTTACCGCTTCGAGCTCTAATGTAACTAAGATAATTTCTACGAACTTTGCTACGCTTTGTAACTTCTAACTTCACAACCAGTGGGCTATGAACTAGATATGTCTTCTCTACGCCAACACCACTCGCTACTTTTCTCACAGTTATTGAGCTCGTATGGCTTTTTGTCCGTGAAGTACGAATAACAAGACCTTCAAATACCTGAATACGCTCTTTATTGCCTTCTTTAATCTTTTGGTGAACACGAACAGTATCGCCACTTTTAACGTCAACCACATGTGGTTTCTTATATTTCGCATTGATCTTGTCAATAACTGACTGCATAAATTTGACTGCCTCAAACTTTAATTTATAAAATCTTTAGTTAATTGTATCAAAAACCTCTGATAATATCAACCCACTACTCGGAAAACTTCCTCAAGCGTAGTGTGCCCAGCTAGTACTTTGAGTATTCCGTCGTGCATCATGGTGCGCATGCCTTCTGAAACTGCTTGCTCCTCAAGCATCGTTGAAGTCAGAGTATTTGGTGGCTGTCGAAGCAACTTCTGAACACCTGGTGTCATTTGAAGTTGCTCGCGAATCGCAATCTGCCCGGTGAACCCAAATGGGTTTTCAACTGATTTGCCTGCTTTATAAAGCTTGATATTACTAAGGTCTGGCTTGGCCAAGTCTGGCGGAAAAGTATCGATTATACTCTGGAGTTGCGCTTTTAGTGCTTCATCCGGCACATATTCTACCTTTGTGCTGTCATCTAATCTTCTAACCAAACGTTGCGCCATAATCAGGTGCATAGCACTCGCAAACAGAGGATTTATACCGATAGCATCCAGCATCCTCATCAAAGCAGCTGAAGTAGAAGATGCGTGGAATGTGCTAAGAACTAAATGTCCAGTCAAAGCTGCCTGGAGCGCAGTCCGAGCTGTGTCTTGATCACGAATCTCACCTATCATAACCACGTCAGGGTCGAGACGAAGAACAGCTCTAAGCTTCTCTGCAAAACCCTCCTTATTGGTGTCTCCATGCACTGGAATCTGCACTACACCTGGTAAAAAGTATTCGACAGGATCTTCCAAAGTGATAATTTTCCTTTCAGGAGAATTTAGTGTATTTATTAGAGAATACAGTGTTGTCGTCTTACCCGATCCAGTTGGGCCCACCACCATAACCATGCCAGAAGGATGCGCGATGACATCGTCAACTGTTTTTCGCTCAAAGTCGCTCAAGCCCAGTTTATCAAGTGATAAAAATTCTAACTTCAAGTTGAATAGTCTCATAACCACATCCTGACCATAGATAGTCGGTACCGTTTCTACACGCAAGTTTACGGTGACTTCTTCTCCTGTGGCAAGCTTGTAGGTCTTGTTAATATGGCCTGTCTGCGTATCACCACTAGCGCTACTGACATTTGCAGCAATTGCGATAGAAGATAGTACTTGGCGATATTTTTCGTGGGAAAGCTCTGCGACTGGGTGCAAAACTCCGTCTACACGAAGTCTAACCCTCACTGCTTTTTCTTGATTTTCAAGGTGTATATCAGAGCTTTTAAGCTTGTAGGCTTGCTTTACTAAATAAGCTAGGACATCGTCAGCTAATACTTGCGTCAACGTTGCAGTAACCTGCGCAAACAGATCATCTTGCGATTCATTTGATAGTTTCACGTCCTGATACACTACCTGTTTTGGTGGGTCATATAGCCTAATATACTCAGCAAACCCACTATCTGATATTAGCGAAAAGGTAACCCTATGATCCAGAAACCTATTCTTCAGTTGATTCATCGTCTGATGAGATGTCGTATTTGTTACCCCAAAAAGTGCGTGATGTGTATCAACGTTGATTGGGATCGCTTTGTATTTCTTTAGCTCATCTGCTGTTAGAAAATCTTTGAACAACGGTTTCTCGCTGTTATAAGTATTTAGATAGGACATGCCAAGAATCTGGGCCCTGCGCTGGACTGCTTGTTCTTCAATAGCTCTACCGTCTTGACTCATTTCCCACCTTTTCTCGCAGTTTTTTGTATATTATTCACTGTATATTTAACCATAACCGAAGCATTTATCCAAGATGTAATATACTATATCCTAAGATGATAGATTTAATCTTAGTTGCGCACAATATTCGTAGTATTCATAACGTTGGCTCACTACTCCGCACGGCTGAGTGCTTGGGCGTCAAAACTGTCTATTTAACTGGCTATACTCCCTACCCAAAAATTAAAAATGATCCACGTTTGCCACACCTTGCAAAAAAGATTGATTCTCAAATGGCAAAAACATCTTTAGAAGCTGAGAAATTTCTAAATATCGTACCAAATCTCACTTTAGAAGAGTGCTTGGATGAACTCACCAAGCAGGGTTACTCAGTAGTTGGCTTGGAGCAGACAAATAGCTCCCTTAATCTGAAAGATTATCGGGCGTCCAGCAAAACTGCACTGATAGTTGGCAATGAAAGATACGGCTTGGACGAAGAAGCATTGCAACTTTGTAAACAAACAATAGAAATACCTATTAGAGGTAAAAAAGAATCCCTAAACGTAGTCCAGGCAACAGCAATAGCTATCTACAAATTGAGCTATTTATAAACCACATTATCAAGTCCAAATAGAGCTTGAGACTCTTTGATCAGATTTTCTTCTGGTTCTACTTTATTTGGTAGTTTTATAATCTGTCTGTCTTGACCATCGCCAACCACCAACACAACTTCCGTCTGCCCAGGCACTTGGTCAATATTCTTCTTTAGTTTAGCCAAAGCATCAATATCTGAAGTATCTTTCATCTTTATATAGATTCTTTGGTCAGGCTGTTTTTCCGGAACGCTGGTTTGTGATTTTGCTGGTTTTTTTATCTTTGAGCCAACTTTTGGCACACGGAGTGTCTTGCCCGTAGGCTGATAGTTAACTGCTTGAGTATGTGTAACTTCTCTAACGTCATCAACAATTATCTTCAGATCTGTCTCTTGGTCATTCTGATCATAGCCACTTACTTTGCCGTCCACTAGAACCACTTTATCTTTTTCCCAAATCCCGAGAGTCTTCTGATACGCACCAGGGAAAACTATCAGCTCAATACTGGAACCAACGTCACCTAGTTCGATAAATACCATTTTCTGGCCCTTCTTCGTGGTAATTTCCTTAAAACTATCAATACTCCCACCTATCCGAACGGATTTGTTGTTATGATCATGTGTGAGCTGGTCAAGTGATATTGTTTGCTCAGCTAGAAAGTCTTTATAGTCATCGAGTGGGTGACTACTCAAGAAAATACCCAGCAATTCACGTTCCCAGATTAGTTGCTCTCTGGTACTCGGCTTTTGCTTTGATTCATCAAGCGTTATAGTGTGAACACTTGCCACCCCAGAGGGGTTATCTAGGCCGAATAATCCAATCTGTCCAGATTCTTTGTCCTTTTGTGCTTTTTGACTGAAAGCAACTATTGTATCAACATTGTTGTAAAGGGTCGCTCTATCACCGAATTGGTCTAGAGCACCTGCTTTGATCAGACTCTCTATGGCTTTTTTGTTGACGAATCTCGAGCTAACACGCGTTAGAAAATCTTCTAGACTAGAGAATTTAGCTTCTGTTCTTGCTCTAACAATCTCTTCTGAAGCAGATTGGCCGACATTTTTAACTGCGTTAAGGCCAAATCGTATCGCTTCTTTGCCGCCACTCTCCACAACTCCAAATTCAGCAAAAGATTCATTAACGTCAGGTGACAGAACTTCAATCCCATGGCTCCTAGCATCTGCTATATCAATAGCTAGCTTATCAGCATCATCATAATTGCTTGTCATAAGCGACGCCATAAAGGCAGCTGGATAATGTGCTTTTAGGTACGCAGTCCAGTAAGATATTAGTCCGTAACTAGCGGCATGGGATTTGTTAAAACAGTAATCAGCAAAGCCGAGCAAATCTTGCCAGAATTTTTCGATAACTTTTCTATCAATACCTGATGTAGTAATCGCACCCTCGATGAATTCTTTTTCCATCTTTACCATAACGCTTTTAATCTTCTTACCTATAGCTTTTCGGAGCGTGTCGGCCTGACCGCCCGTAAAACCACAGAGATCTTTTGAGATCTGCATAACCTGCTCTTGATAGACCAGTACTCCATATGTCGATTTCAGAGATTCTTTCATCTTTTCATGCACAAAACTAATTTTTTCAACACCGGTTTTTCTCTTTATGTAGCTGTCCGTCAGTCCAGCCCCCAAAGGACCAGGTCGATACAATGCAACCATCGCAATGATGTCATCAAATACTGTCGGCTTCAGCTCTTTTAAATACCGACGCATACCAGCGGATTCTAGCTGGAAAACTCCAGTAGTTTCTCCCCTCTGCAACAACTCATAAGTCTTTTTGTCATCCATAGGTATTTTGCCAATATCAACATCTGTGTCATACACTTTTTTAACAATCCTCAGAGTATTTTTGATTATAGTTAAGTTAGAAAGCCCCAGAAAATCCATCTTGAGTAGCCCTATTTCCTCTATGGGTCCCATGGAATACTGAGTAGCAACGACTCCTTTTTGAGCCATTTCAAGTGGAGTGTATTTAACGATATCCTCTGGTGCTATCACAACTCCGGCTGCATGAACACCATGTGACCGAATAGTGCCTTCTAGCTTAATCGCTAGATCAAAAACTACTTTTGTCTGGTCGTTTGACTCATATTCACGCTTGAGTTCTGCATCATCCACTAGTGATTTTTCCAAGGGGATATGACGACCTTGCACAGGAGGTGGAATCATTTTGGCAAGGCGATCAGATTCGGCGTATGGAACCTCCAAGACTCTGGCAACATCACGGACGGCATTACGAGCAGCCATACGGCCAAACGTCACGATATTAGCAACGCGCTCTTCGCCATATTTGTTAACACAATACTGAATCACCTCATCTCTTCGGCTATCTTGAATATCAATATCAATATCAGGCATGCTAATACGATCTGGATTCAAAAACCTCTCAAACAGCAACCCATATTCAAGCGGGTTGATATCAGTTATTTTAAGAGCGTATGAAATTATAGAACCAGCTGCACTACCACGACCAGGCCCAAATACAATTCCCTGGTCTTTACCCCAGTTTACAAAATCTGCGATGATCAACATGTAGCCAGAAAAGCCCATTTTTTCAATTACACCCAGTTCAAATTCTGTCCTAGATAGAACTTCTTCTGACAAAAGTTTCTTTGCTTCTGAATTGGATAATTTCTTCGCTTTTGATTCTTCAACTGCACCAAATCGCCATGCAAGTCCACCGTATACTAATTTTTCCAAATAACTTTTTTCTGTCTGACCTTGTGGCACGGGAAATTTTGGAATCAAGATTTTTCCAAGCTCAATACTAACATCACATCTATCAGCAATTTCTTTAGTATTTAGGATAGACTCTGGATGCTCATCACCCCACCTATCAATTACTTCAGATGGCTCAGCTACATGTAGATGAAAATCTTTGAGACTCATCCTATTTGTATCTGACAAAAAGCTAGCAGTTTGTACGCACAACAATATTTCGTGCGCTTCTTGATCCTCGTGATTTAGATAATGTGCATCGCCTGTTATCACAGTCTTTATTTTTAGCTTTTCAGCAATCTCAAACGCCTGTTTATTGACAGCAACTTGGTCTTGCCATGCACTTGGGTGATCTGGGTGTCCGTGGTCTTGGATCTCAATATAATATCTGTCGCCAAAAACTTTTTGATACCACTTTGCAATCTCTGTTGCTTGAGTTTTATTGCCGTTATTGAGTGCGCTAGCAAATTCACCACTTATACAACCAGACAGCACAATAAGCCCTTCGTTGTACTTTTCTAAAAGTTCACGGTCTATTCTTGGCTTGTAATAAAATCCTTCCAAATTTGCGATAGTGGAAAGTCGCATAAGATTCTTGTAGCCCTGATTGTTCATCGCTAGGATTATCAAGTGAAAATACTCTTTGTCATGCGTCGCTTCTTTATCTTTATGAGTACGAGAAGCCATATAAGCCTCAATACCAATGATTGGTTTTATACCTTCAGCTTTTGCCTCTTTATAAAACTCAATAGCACCTGATAGAGTGCCATGGTCAGTCATTGCGACTGCCTCCATGCCAGTATCCTTGACCTTTTGTATCAATGCAGGGACCTTAGTCAACCCATCAAGCAGACTGTACTGAGTATGATTGTGCAAGTGCACAAAATCTGAATTTTTTAGTTTTCCCTTAGCCAAATTGTACCCTCTAGTTTACTGATTACAGTATATACCAAAGGTACAGTCAATGTCTGTAGTAAAAATTAGAATAAACAATTCTATGATTTAATAAATTTTGCTAGATTATCTTTAGCTTTTTTGAGATCAGCAACTGCTTTTTTGAGATCTGGATCTTTTACTTCTTTAGACTTGATAGATTTGATAACTTCATCCGCCTTAGCTTTAGCCTTCTTTGAATTTGCAATCAATTTCTCTTTTTCTGCGCCAGATTTTACCTTCAATACATCGGCCTTACTCTCAGCTTTGTCTATAAGTTTTGATAGCTCCTGTTGCAAATTCTTAAGTTCTTGCTCTGTTGCAACTTTTGCTTTACCTGCATTGGTTTTAATGTCTGCACGAGTTTCTTTTCCTGATTTCGGTGCAGTGAGAATACCTGCAATATATCCACCCACTCCAATTCCAACTGCTAATATTCCTGCTTTTAATTTTTTCATTTTTGTTTTTCCTTCCTGAGATTAAATAAAAATTTTACAAATGCTAGTGGTGCTGCAGATTTGGCAAAGTTAGTTGCAAGCTTTTCTGCCTGTTCTGCAACATTTGTTGTTTGTTCTATTAGCCTTTTAGCTTCTTTTGATATTTTGTATATCAATATTCCAGTTGCAATACCTACGATCAAAAAGATCGCCAGCATTACTGAAAGTATGACTACTAGTATTTCGAACCATATACTATCCATTACTTTATTTAAGCATAAATTGTATGATATGCCAAGATGCTAAAGAGCTTCAATCTGTTGTTTTATAAGCTTTTGCGCAAGCGCAGGATTAGCCTGACCCTTTGACTGCTTCATAACTTGACCCACTAAAAAGCCTATAGCTTTCATCTCGCCATTTTTAATATCTTCAACTGCTTGGTTGTTTGCTTCCAATACGTCAGCCACAATCTTTGATATTGCACCCTCGTCAGAAACTTGGATATATCCTTTTTCTTTAGCATAGTCTTCGATGTTTTTAGGTAGATCATCCGATTGAATCAGTTCTTCAAATAGCGCTTTTGCGTTCGTTGAACTTAATTTATTTTGCTTTGTTAAGTCATAGATGCTTGACTCGAGTACTAGATGTTGGTCCTTGCCTAACTTTAACTTATTCTCCCTAACTAATGGCAAGAAAATATTCACATTCCAATTAGCTAGAAATTTTGCTAGGTCTTTATCCGATAAATTCTCCTCAATGATTGGCAAAATAGATATCTTATCCCTAAGCTCAAGTTCGGACTGTAACAGGATCTCTATCTGCTGACCATTAAGACCAAGATCATGAAGCTTATGACGCCAATCATCAGGCATCATCTTTGGCATTTCGGACTGAGCTTTTTTGACAAACTCGTTCGTGAGTTCTAGTGGCGGGATATCTGGGTCTGGCATATAGCGATAGTCATGTGCATCTTCCTTGGAACGTTGTGTGGTTGTCTTTTGCTTGGCATCATCCCAGCCTCGTGTTTCTTGAACTACTTCCTTGCCCTTTTCTAGCAACTCAGTTTGTCGTTTGATTTCATATTCTACTGCTTTTTCTACCGACTTAAAGCTATTGAGGTTTTTGGTTTCGGTTCTGTTGCCAAGTTTTTTAGGATCACTACTGATACTGACGTTGACGTCAAAGCGCATATTGCCATGGTACAGGTCACCTTCAGTTACATCTGCATACTTCATCAATAGATATAGCTCAGTCGCATATGCCTTTGCTTCTTCAGGAGTATGCATCTCTGGCTCACTAACGATCTCTAGCAGAGGTGTGCCTGCTCGATTAAGATCGACCAAGCTATAGCTACTACCTTCTGGGTGAGTATTTTTTCCGGCATCTTCCTCTAAGTGCGCCCGGGTAATCTTAATCTTTTTTGACTTACCATCTGCTTTTATATTCACTTCTCCGCCTAAAATTATCGGGTGATAAAGCTGAGATATTTGATAGCCCTTTGGCAAATCAGGATAAAAATAATGTTTACGATCAAATTTGCTGAATTTTTGTGGCTCTACATTGAGAGCAAAGGCAGCCCTGCAGGCAAGGTCTATGGCTTGTTCGTTAAGATACGGCAAAGCCCCCGGCATGCCTAGACAAATGTGACTAATCAACGTATTTGGCTCTGCCCCGCGCGCATCGTTACCCACACTGGCAAAAAGTTTTGTCTTTGTCTTCAGCTGAACATGACATTCAATACCAATAGTTGGTATGTATTTGGTCATTTACTCTAGCTCTCCTAAATCCTTTAGTGCCTTTTTCAAGGAGATGATCGCCTTTCTGGCTTGCTCAGGTTTCAGCTTTAACTCAGGATTCTCTCGTACTTTCTGAGAAAGTTTGTGGGCGAACCACAACGATTCGTTGTCACCAAATTTTGCTTGCATATCTACAAGATTCTCTCCAGTTTTTTTACTAGCTGATCCATGTTTCTGGCAAGCAAGCCCTAGTATCTCATCTGCGACAATTATCGCTTCGTTCCACTTGGTCTTGTCTTTTACCATTTTCTCGACCTCTCGCCACTTGTCGGATATGGTTGAAGTGTGCGTCTTTTTTCTAAATAAAAACTTCTTTACCAAAAAAGCTATTACTATCGACAAGACTAGACAACCGACTACCAACCCCGCAATTAACTCAAATGACAAATTAAATATCATATTATGTCCTCTACTTTCTGTGCTATTGATAGCAAAAATTTATCTTTGTTCTGTGGCGCCATCAATTGTACCCCACTTGGCAGGTTATCTACTAGCCCTGCAGGTATAGTAATAGCTGGAATACCCGCCAAATTAGCAGATACTGTCATAATATCTGTCAAATACATCTTCAGTGGATCATCGATATTTTCGCCAATCTTAAAAGCATTCATGGGCGCAGTTGGACCAATCAAAATATCAAATCTATCAAAAGCATCCTCAAATTCCTGAATTATCTTTGTTCTAACCAGCTGAGCCTTTTGATAATATGCGTCATAGTAGCCACTACTCAGCACATAGGTACCGACCATAATTCGTCTTTTTGCTTCACTACCAAAGCCTTTACCTCGACTTTTTGTGTACGACTCATCCAGATCATTTGCTTCTTTGTTGCTGTAGCCGTATCTTTGGCCATCGTATCGGCTTAGATTGCTACTAACCTCGGCTGGACACAATACGTAATAGACAGCGAGGCCGGTCTTTGAAGAAGGCAAGCTAACCTCTTCGATTGTAGCTCCTGATTTTTTTATTTGGCCAATAACTCTCTCTATGTTTTTCCGAATAGCTGGGTCTAAGCCTTCGTCAAAATACTCTTTAACAACTCCTACTCTCAAACCTTTTAAATCTACAGAATCTAAATGGTCATAGTTTTTTTCAGCTCTATCTATTAGGGTAGAGTCTAGCCCGTCTTTACCGGAAATTACCTCAAGTACAATACCTGCATCTTCTACCGTCTGAGTTAAAGGGCCAATCACGTCGAGACTACTCCCCATAGCAACGACTCCACTACGTGAGACTATTCCATACGTTGGTTTGTATCCAACAACACCACAAAAACTAGCCGGAAGCCTAATAGACCCTCCCGTGTCAGTGCCTAGCGCAAAAGGCGCGAGTTGGAGCGCAACAGCAGCTGCAGATCCCCCAGAACTTCCTCCCGGAACACGAGACTTATCTACAGGGTTAATTGTCGTGAAAAAGTCACTGTTCTCTGTGCTTGAACCATGAGCAAAGGCATCTAGGTTAGCCTTGGCCACGCATATTGCCCCCGCCTCTTCTAGCTTCTTTATAGCGGTTGCTTGATACGGCGCGTCAAATCCTTTCAAGATATTACTCGCTGCAGTTGTGTCAGCGCCAAAAACCAAAAAGTTATCTTTAGCTACAAAAGGTACTCCCGCTAGTTCACCAACAGATTCTCCTTTGGCTATTTTCTGATCAATTTCCTTGGCCCTTTTTAAGGCCCTCTCACTTGTCGTGGCTATAATTGCTTTAAATTCTTCGTGCTCAGAGATTAACTTGAGAGATTTTTCTACATTAGATAAAGCCGTGGTTTTTCCTGAGACCACGTCTGAAGCTTCTTGCTTGATTGATTTCCATGCACCCATTTTAGAGAACCCTCTTAACCTTTATCTGATTTTTCTCTTGGGCTGGAGCATTTCTAAGCAAGTCTTTAGGGGTAACGCCGTAGTCTACTTCTTCGTCAGGTCTCATAATATTTTTAAGTCCAGTAACTTGCTGTGTAGGCTCAAGACCTGCTACATCTACATCACCAAGCATCTCTACATAACCAATAATTTCTTCCAGCTCATGGACAAAAGTGTCGATCTGGCTCTCGTCAATATATATGTTCGATAGCTTCGCGAGCCGAAGCACATCATCCTTAGAAATCTTACTCATCTGACATTATTATATCTGAATTTTTGCACAAAGAATAGATTACTTGCTAATTAATTTTTTGATTTCCTGGATCTGATCACGAAGCTCGGCTGCTTTTTCGAACTCTAGATTAGCACTAGCCAAATCCATCTGGCGCGACAAATCACGAACTAAGTGTTTGTATTCATCTTTTGGAATTTTCTTCAGATCAAGCTTTGACTTTTGAGAATCTGGATAATCTGGGCGCATGCCTTTTTCGATAGCTTTAGCGATGGTGGCTGGAGTGACATTGTGTTTTTTGTTATAAGCCTCTTGGACTGCTCGTCGTCTATTTGTCTCGTCAATCGCACGAGTCATGCTACCAGTCATATTGTCAGCATACATAATTACTCGGCCATCTTGATGTCTGGCTGCTCGTCCGATGGTTTGTATCAGTGCTGTATCACTCCGAAGGAACCCTTCTTTATCAGCATCCAAGATTGCCACTAAATTAACTTCTGGTAGATCAAGCCCCTCTCTAAGCAAGTTAATCCCGACCAAAACGTCGTAAACTCCCATCCTCAGATCTCGTAGTATATCGCTTCGGTCAAGTGTATCGACATCGCTATGGAGATAAGCTACTTTAATACCGATCTCTTCTAGATGTTCGCTTAAATCCTCGGCCATTCTTTTTGTTAGGGTAGTTACCAAAACTCGATGGCCTCCTTCTATAGTAATTCTAATCTCAGATATGAGATCTTCCACTTGTTTGCCAACTGGGCGCACTTCTATAGCTGGGTCAAGGAGACCTGTTGGCCGGATAATTTGCTGGACTGGCTCTGGGGAACGTTCAAGCTCATAGTCAGCCGGTGTTGCACTGACATACACAACATTATTGATATGTTTTTCAAACTCTTCAAATTTCAAAGGCCTATTATCAAGAGCGCTTGGTAATCGAAATCCATGTTCTACTAGGGTCTCTTTGCGTGCTCGATCGCCGTTATACATACCACGGACCTGGGGCAAGCTCATATGAGATTCGTCGACAAACATTAAGTAATCATCGGGATAATAGTCGAGTAATGTGGCGGGCTGATCTCCCTCTTCGCGATCTGTAAGATATCTACTATAATTCTCAATTCCTTTGACGAACCCTGTTTGTTCCATCATCTCAATATCAAAGTTTGTTCGTTGCTCGATCCTTTGAGCTTCAAGAAGCTTTTGATGCTTATTGAAATACTTAAGTCTTCCGTCAAGCTCGTCCTTTATCTTCTTGATAGCTACCTTGAGCTTTTCATTTGGTGTGACGTAGTGACTCCCAGGAAAAATCTTTATCACCTTCTCGTTGGACAGAATTTCTCCTGTCAGTGGATCAATCTTAGTAATACGATCTACTTCATCACCAAAAAACTCAACGCGGTAGGCTATCTCTTCACTTGCTGGAAAAATATCCACGACGTCCCCCCGTGCCCGGAATGTTGCACGGTGGAAATCAATATCATTTCGCTGATACTGAATATCGGTTAAATGACGAAGTAGCTTATCTCTTTTTCTCTGCTCGCCCACTTTTATGGTAACCGATAGGTCCCCATAATCCTGGACTGAACCAATTCCATAAATACAGCTAACGCTAGCGACGATCAACACATCTTTTCTCGATAACAATGATGCTGTAGCAGAGTGACGCAGACGATCAATCTCTTCATTTATCTGACTGTCTTTTTCAATGTATGTATCACTCCTAGCGATGTAAGCTTCCGGCTGGTAGTAATCAAAATAACTAACGAAATAATGAACCGCGTTGTCAGGGAAAAAATTCTTAAATTCATTATATAGTTGGGCTGCCAGGGTTTTGTTGTGTACGAGCACAAGTGTTGGTTTTTGGATTTGCTCGACAACATTAGCCATAGTAAAAGTTTTACCAGTACCAGTAGCTCCTAGAAGTGTCTGTTGGCTTACGCCGTTTTTAATATTCTTTACCAGATCAGCAATAGCCTGTGGCTGGTCGCCACCGGGCTTAAAATCACTTTTGAGAACAAATTTAGCCATCATTTAATTGTATCATTATGTAAGATAATAGGTCGTTGGGATTAATTACTTGATCATTAATTCTAGCAAACATTGGAAAGGGAGGATCACGAGTCCGTAAGTGCGAGTCTAAGGAGGTGAAAAACCTTTCTGGGTTTTCCCTCCTTAAGTTTATGTATAAATTTTTAAATATTTTTTGTTGCGCTTGTCGAGTATAGCTATCAGTTGGACAATCAAATCAGCTGGATCTTCACTAAAGACAACATTGTCTGCCTTTGACTCGCCAGCGACCCGCAGTAAATCCATGATCTCATTACTAATCCCTCCTGCGCCTTGTAGGAAGCCAATTGGCGTATCTGTCTCCATCGCTATAGTGAATTCATGAAGTGTACCTAGCCTGCCACCAATACTGACAACCGCATCACTCGAGTTGATCAAAAGAGAGTCGCGACCAACATAGTGAAGGCCAGTATACAAAATAGTGTCATAACTTTGGGTAGGCAGTCTGTACTTAACAACATGTTCAATCTTACTGGCTGCAGGGCTGATACCCACGCTCATTTTCCCACCATGTTTTTTGTAGCCTTCAGCTGCAAAATTTGGCAGACCAATCGTGGCACCTGTCATCAAGACTTGATTAGCCTTCGCCAGAGCTGTTCCGGCCTGAATTGCTAAATGTCTGCCCTCTTCCACACTGGCGCCTTTTGCTGCTCCTGATATACATATCTGATAGATCGAAGTATTCACAAACGCACCCCACCCTTCAGGTATTCATATGACAATCTATCCCAGATTTCTTGCTGTGCAGTATGTATGTACCTCTGTGCAAATTCAAAATTGTTGCTGGAATTCGTTACAACATCAAGTAGATTTAGAGAAACTAATTCTTTGTCGCCAAATACCACTTGATCAAATTTATGCCAAGGTACATTAAATTCAAAATACTCTTTTAAGATGTCAGCGGGTCTATCTATTTTCTCGTCGATTATCAATGGGTCATCAATACTTGTTTTTGCCATCTCGCGGTAAATAGATGGCCACTGCATAGATAATTCGTCTGTGGTACCATCTCTGATACCAGAAAACACAGCTCTTGAAAATTTTTTGCCAAAATCTTTACCAAAACTCAAATAATTAAAATAGCTACCGCACAAACGGAGTTGATATACTCCATCTAAGATCGCAGTTAAGTAAGTGATAGAGTCGTTTTTAAATCGCCTCTTAGCAGGAATAAGGGACAAATCCCCTACTTCTGAAGTTTGTCTAACTAGATAACTACCTTCAATCTTTGCATGCTTCATCCTCTCTCTAGATTTTAGGGGTACAAGTGATATGTGAATATCCTGAATATGGAAATCGCTACCGACTAGATTGGAGCAAAACCTGGCGTATTCTTTTTGCCATTCTGTACTTTCTAACTCTTTAGCAACCGAGATGATAAGCCCATCAGATTCACGTTTCAAAAGTGAATCGACTGATCTATATCCTAGAATTTTCATAATTTTTTTTGGCGGTTGCTTTTTTATATACCCTTTAATCTTTGCCGGCTTCATGAAATAGCTTTCCCCAACTACTCGTTTGGTCTTTAGGAAAGATAATATTTTTCTTATTACTTCATCTGGAGTGGATTCACTACTAACTCCAAGAGACTTTTCGATGATAGTATTTTCTTTATCTAAAAGATGATTAAGAGCGTGATAAACTTCCTTCGAAGACGCGTCTTCTGCAAGACCTAAGTAAGCCAATATTTCTTTAGAGCTGTTTTTAATTTGGTGTGTTAAGCGTATATCAATAGATTTCCTACCCGACTTAACTTCCCAATCATTTATATGGTGACGGAAGTCTACCTCAGGTGCCTCAAAAAGTTGTATGAGAAATTTGGTCATTAATTTTCATTTCTTCTTTAGTAACTTATATTTTTGTTGGGTGGTAGGATGATGGAGCTTTTTTGAGTAGTTCTGCGAGCTCGTGCTCTGTTAGCAAGCCTTCTTGAGCACCTACGTGCTGAACTACATTCATAGAACTTATTGGTGCCCACTGCAGAGCGCCATCAATAGTATTGCCTCTGATTATTGAAGCAACGAAAGTAGAGGTGAAAGCATCACCTGCCCCTGTTCTCTCAACTGGCGGGGCTGGGTCTGGGTAGAGAGGCATGCTGTATCTATTGGTGCCATCACTGGCATAGCTACCGTTTGGCCCATCGCTAATAACAACAATCTTGGGCCCGAGAGCATGGAGTCTATCAAATAAATCGTTGAGATTATCATAGCTACCACCTGTAACAAAAACTGCCTCCTCACGGTTAAGAGCAACTAGTTCTGCTCGTGCATACACACGTTTCATCCGCTCAACACCCACTTCCATCTGAAAAGTACCTGGCTGAAAAGCCAATTTAATCTCTGGGTGTCTCTCCAACGACTCAATCATTTCATCATGATATTCAAGCGCGTGCTTTGAGATAGAACTAAAGTATATCCACTTTGGCATTTCATGTTTTCGAAGGTGTGGCCAGTGATAATCATAATCTTCATGCTTGATTAAGATAGTCCTCTCGTCTTTGTACCACAGCACGTAATGATAATTACTCTTCTTGCCTGGATTTAGTGTTACAAACCTAGTGTCTACGCCTTCTTTTTTTAGATGGCTAATGATCCCCCGGCCTTCTCTGTCATCACCAACATTTGATACTAGGCCTACATTAAAGCCAAGTCGAGCAAAGTTCACAGCAGCGTTCGGAGCATTACCTACAGCCTCTAGCACCTCGACATGATCGTAAGGTATCTTTGTGCCAAAATCCATTGCCAGCTTCTTGCCACTACCTTCTTGATCTAGAACTTCGGCACGATCATCCAACAACTTTATAAAAGCATCTGTGACAACATCTCCGACACATAGCACCTCAATCTGTTGACTCAATCCCACCTCCTAGTTGTTTACTGTTTGATATATTGTGACATACAGCAACACATTTTATCAAGTACCTCCGGGACTTTTTTATTATAGTTTTGGTATAATAGACGTATTATTTAATAGAACTGCGAGGGAATTGTGAGCGATCTATCTACAAAACTGCAAAATGTCGGACTAAATACAAAAATAATTGCGGCCTTGGATGAGAGCCCAGGAACTATTGCCAACAGACTTACTTCTGTCGGACTCACGCCAAGTGTGGAGTTAGCAGAGAAATATCGTGACGATTTAATTACGGCCGAAGGTATTGAAAATTATGTAGGTGGCATTATCCTGCATCCTTCAACTGCCAACCAAACAATAGATGGTCAAAACGCTGTTGCTCTGCTTAACTCAAAGGGCGTTGGCACCTTTGTAAAAGTAGACCAAGGAGTAGAAACAGACCCATCAAACGGATATAACGTGACTAAAGGATTTGATACTTTGGAGCAACAACTAAATGAGGCCAAAGCACTCGGGGCTGTAGGTGCAAAATGGAGAAGTTTTATAGCTGTTGCCGACCCAGCTGACCCACTATATCAAGAAAATGTCAAAGCTAACGCTGATGGTTTAGCAAAGTATGCAAAAGCTAACCAAGTTTTAGAGCTCATTCCGATTGTTGAGCCAGAAATATCTTTTGCAAAAATGAACCCTGCGCACGCCGGCGGAGTGCACACCATCGAAGAATCTGAGGCATCAGCACGGTATGTTCTAGCTGAGACTGTGAGTGCTATGCAAAATGAAGGCGTAGACCTATCAGCAATCATTCTAAAGATTGGATTTGTCTTGCCAGGCAAAGACACAGTCAGTGAAACAACTCCTCTTAACTATGAAGATATTGCAACAAGGACTCTTAGCGTGATCAGAGATGTACTGCCAAAAGATCTTAAAACCATCGTTTTCCTCTCTGGAGGTCTCAATATACCAGACGCAACAGGATGTCTAAGGGCAATTAACGAAATTGCAAACGCTGACGACCCAATACTAAGCGCAAGTTACGGACGTGGCGTCCAAGCTGAGGCGCTTAAAAAGTTTGCTGTAGACGACCACGCAGGCACTCAAAGTGAATTCCTAAGCGCGTCTCAGGCCAATGCTTCAGTCCTCCGCAAATAACTAGCTATTTAAGACTTGGCCTTATTAGCTGAGCCGAACATATCTATCTTGTCCTCTACAACTTCTTGTACCGCGCCGATAACTTCGTCCATTAGCTTTACAACAGCAAATTCTTTGGGATGCTCTTTTAGAACTTTTTCGAGTGTCTTTCTGTAGGCAATCCTCATATCGGAATTAATATTTATCTTGGTTACGCCTATGATGGCAGCGTTTTTGAAATAATGTCCTGGGGTACCGCTACCGCCATGAAGGCTAATATTGCACCCAATAGATGCTCTTACCCGGCTCAGGAGCTCAAGGTCTAATATTTTGGGTACTGGATATGAGCCATGCAAATTACCAATAGCAACCGCGAAGGTATCAATACCCGTAGCATCAACAAATGCTTTCGCTCCTTCGGGTGTAGAGAAAGTATTCTTTATCTCCTCGTAGTCAATTGTTTCTTCATGCACATTAGAACTACCGCCAAAATAATGTGGCTCACTCTCAACAATGGCGCCAGTTTTTTTAGCATACTCGACTACTTCTTTAGTCTTGGCAATTATCTCTTCTTCTGTGGCCTTTTTGTCCGCTTGAGAAATATCAATATGGATGAATTCATAACCTGCATCTATGGCTTCCTTGCAGGACTCTACGGATGGGCTGTGGTCTAAATTAATATACATTTCAAGCCCAAGCTCTTGACGATAATTATCAACCATATCTCTAACATTTTCTATGCCAATAGCATCGACTTCACCTTGGCTGACTTCAACTAGTACCGGAGAATTTTTTGCAACGGCTGCTCTTGCCACTGCTTTTAGGGTGTCTTGGTTATCCAGATTAAACGCTCCTACTGCAAAATGCTCCTTGCGCGCTCTGGCCATAAGGTCTCGTGCCTTGGCTGTATTCTTTTTTATTTCTTCTATCCCCACCCTTTTATCCTCAGCTAATCTACTATCTTATGAACCGATAATTTTATGTGATGAGACGTAAGACCAAAGTCTTCTAATAATTCTTGAGGTGTGCCAGACTCACCAAACCTATCATGCACCCCCAGTCTTGTTATAGGTGTTGGGTGATTTTCTGCCAACAGCTCTGCAACAGCACCTCCGAGGCCTCCGGCAACCTGGCCTTCTTCTACAGTTATAACCTTTTTTGTCTTTTTAACACTTTTTAGGATTGTTTCATTGTCGAGCGGTTTTATAGTCGGCACATGAACAACTTCGACCTCGATACCCTGCTTGAACAACTGTTCGCTAGCTATCAAAGCCTGAGCAGTCATAGTCCCTGTAGATATAATAGTCACGTCAGAACCTTCGGAATATACATAGGCTTTACCAATTTCAAATGGTGTTTTGTCTGTTGTAATAATCGGACTGGCTTCACGGGCAAGTCGCAGATATGAAGGTCGTCCGTCTTTGGCAAGAGCCATGGTAGCTCTCTCAGCTTCAGGACCATCACAAGGCGCTATCACAACCATGTTTGGCAAAACTCTCATCAATGCTATGTCCTCTAGCATCTGGTGAGTCGCACCATCTGGTCCGACAGAGATACCAGCGTGTGACCCAACGACATTCACTGGCTGGTTGTTCAGGCATATTGTTGTTCGTATTTGCTCCCAGTTACGACCTGGGCTAAACGCTGCATAACTACTGACAAAAGGTATCTTGCCCTGAGCTGCTAGACCAGACCCAACTGTGACTAAGTTCTGCTCTGCCACACCAATTTCTACAAACCTCTCTGGGAATTCTTTGGCAAACAAGTGCATTTGGGTAGATTCTGTCAGATCGGCACAAGCTGCCACAACATCATCATCAATCTGTCCGGCTTTTAGAAGTCCACGCCCAAAACCTTTTCTGGTTGGTTCTTTATCAAGTTCTTTAGAGATATCAGCTAAATTTAGGTCGCTCATTATTTGTCCGCCTCCTTGAGAGAATCAAGCGCTTTTTCTGCCTCTTCTTTATTTGGCGGTTTACCGTGCCAAGTGTAGTCGCCTTCCATGAAATCAACGCCTTTGCCCGGAACAGTATGAGCAATTAACACAGTTGGACGTTCTTTAGATGTCTTGGCGAGGTTAATAGCATCAAGCACTGCTTCCATATTATTGCCGTCTATATCTACTGCGTTCCAGCCGAATGCGTCCCACTTTTTCTTCAAATCACCGAGTGGCATCACGTCTTCTGTATTTCCATCTATTTGGATATTGTTGCGATCAACGATTCCTATAATATTATTCAGGTTATATTTAGGTGCCAACATCGCTGCTTCCCAAATATTACCCTCATTTAGTTCCCCGTCACCCATGACAACATAAATATATCGATTTTTCTCTTTGTTCATCCGCATAGCTAGCGCCATCCCACAGGCTTGCGATAAGCCACAACCAAGCGGACCACTTGTATTTTCAAGTCCTGGCAAAGTATGTCTCTCTGGGTGACCCTGCAGTCTAGACTTATGTTTGCGCAGCGTCATCAGCTCCTTACGATCAAAAAATCCTGCGTGAGCCATAGTTGCATACTGTACAGGTACACAGTGACCATTACTCAGTAGCAATATGTCTCTGTCGGCAAGTTGGGGGTTTTTCGGGTCATAGTGCATGATATCAAAATAAAGAGCGGTGAATATGTCTGATAAGCCAAGTGGCCCTGCACTGTGACCTGATTTAGCTTCTTCAAGCATCTTAATAATATCAACGCGAATTTCGTTCGCCTTTTTTTCCAATTGCTCAATAGTAAGTGTTTTTGTTTGCCCTGTCATACTTAATTCAATTATACCAAATAATTATCTACTAATCTTTAAAATTGCAGAGTTTTAACTGCCTTCTCAACTATTTCTGAATTATCTGGATCTCCTTGTAACATGGAGTAGTTAACGATGTACGACTTTCCGTTTTTTTTGAATTCATACTTTGTAGTCTTTATTAGGCCTGTACCATTTAGCGTGTCCTCTTGAGAACCCACCGCCTTTTCGCCTTTTTGCCCATTTGATAGAACAAACTCAGATACAGCGCTTCCAGGAATAGTGTAACTACTGGCCATCTCAAATACTCCTACTGTAAGCCTATGGGGGGCATCACTACCCGGGACTTTATCTGTAGTTATCACTGGTGGTTGGCCCTTTTTGTACGTAATATCAACAGGGTCCAATGAGCTTATGAAGCGATCTTGCTCAGGATCATTATTGAGTTTCCAACCATCAGGAACTCTCATTTTTAATGCTTTTTTCGAAGATATTATTTCTTTCCAACCAAGAGACTCGTCTTTTGGATGTTCTTCCTTCTTGATTGTTTCTTTTTTTGTTGGTTCTGATGACTGCGACGAATCATTATTTGTGTTTTTGTTAGCATTGTAAACATAAAAACCAGTGAAGCCTATCAGTGTCATGGCTATCACAACGAGCAAACCCTCAATTATCGTAAAACCATTTTGATTATTATCTTTCATACTACCCCACTTTGTAAATTATGCTTATGATTATACCTGTGACTTGTCAATTAAGTCCATTATTTTGTCGTAGTTGGCCTGTGGATTATCAGCCTTCTGTATGTATCCACCAGCATTTAAGACATCTATCCCGCCGTCTGCCAGTTGTTTTGCGTTCTGATCGCTTACACCGCCATCCCAACCAATTTCAACTTCAGGATGATGTTCTTTTATCTCTTTAACTTTACTAAGAAGCCCAAGATCTGGCTGACCTCCAAAGTATCCCAACTTTCCGCCAAACACCAAAATATGATCAAAGCTATGGATAATCTGCTCAACGGAATCAACGGTTGTGTCTGCGAGTATAGCGAGTCCTGCCTTGATATCAGCCTTGTGAAGCTCGGCTGCAAAATGCATATGATGCACATCTGCCTCCGCATGAATAATTACCATATGGGGTTTTAGCTTAATAAGTTGCTGTATGTAATCGTGTGGCTTTTGGTACATTAAATGTACGTCTGCCAATATGTCGGCTGGCCACCATACTTTATCTATATCAACTGATTTGCTCGGTGCAAAAACACCATCCATGAGATCAACTTGGATTCTCTTTGTTACTGAAGTTGCAATTTTGAGCTGAGAATTATATTCCTCTTCTGTGCTTGCCAATACCGTCGGACATAGTACTGCCACGAACTAAACCTCATCAATTTTATTAATTCGTCGTTGATGTCTTTCGTCTTCGCTGAAAGGCGTCTCTAGCCAAATCCTAACAGCCTCTTTGATTTCATCAAATTTTACAAACCTAGCACCTATACTTAGCATATTTGCATTATTGTGTTGGCGGTTAAGCCGTAAAATCTCATATGGGTCTTCTGATTGATCACTGTGTGCTGTTTGTTTTCCGTAATAAAGGCCACAGCGCACTCCCTTGACACGGTTGGCAACCATCGCTTCACCTTGCCCACTCATGCCAAAAATAATACCTACTTCGCACTCACCGCTGGCCACTGCTTCAGCACAAGGACGAATAAAATCTGGATAATCATCTGTTGCCACGTACTCTTTGGGACCATAATCTACAACTTCGTGCCCTATCTCCTCCAAGAAGGAGACTAGTTGTTTAACTGCTTCGAAACCTGCATGGTCGGTACTAACGGCTATTTTCATGCTGGTGACTCGCCTCGGCCACCCTCTTGTATTAATTTTCCAACATCTGCTACCTGCTCAACAAGCCGGTTACTATAACCCCATTCATTGTCGTACCAGACGACTACCTTGCCCAGGTTGCCAGCAACCACGTTTGTCAAAAGCAAATCAACAATGCCTGAATGACTATTGCCGATGTAGTCTCCACTCACCAGTGGCACATCGCTCGTATCTATAATCCCCTGATAGAAAGGCTCCGAAGCTGCCTTCTTCAAAATCGCGTTTATCTCGTCTTTGTCAGTGTCTCTTTTGAAAACAATTGTCACATCGCTGAGTGACACAACAGGGGTTGGTACACGCACACTCATGCCATCAAATTTGCCTTGAAGCTGAGGAACAGTTTTCGCAACCGCGATGGCTGCACCAGTTGTGGTCGGCACAATATTCTCGGCTGCATTTCGCCCTTCACGTAGGTCTTTCAACGGCGCATCTTGCAAAGCTTGTGAGGCAGTATAGCTGTGAACTGTAGTAAGCATAGCTTTTTCAATTCCGATTGCTTGGTCAAGGATAGACATAACAGCTGCCACAGAATTTGTAGTACAGCTCGCATTGCTAATAACAGGTGTAGAAGTCTTTAGTTTTTCTTCATTTGCTCCGTAAACAATGGTGTCAACGCCTTCGCTCTTGCTCGGACCAGAGATAACAACTCGTTTTGCCCCAGCTTTGATATGAAGCTCTGCGTCCTCTTGCTTGGTAAATCGACCAGTACATTCGATTACCACATCGACACCTAGCTGACCCCATGGCAAAGCACTTGGATCTTTCTCTGCAAGCACCTGGATCTTTTGGCCCTGAACAATTATGTTGCCTTCATCTGATTGAACATCACGTGGATATGTTCCGTAGTTACTGTCATATTTGAGTAAATGTGCCAATGTTTTTGTGTCTGTTAAATCATTTATTGCTACAATCTCAAGATCAGTTCTATCAAATGCTATCTTAAAAGCACTTCGCCCAATTCTACCAAAACCATTTATTGCAACCTTTGTTTTCGCCATGTTCACACCCTTTTGTTAGTTAACTATTAGTGACATTATAAACTATCGTATTCAGGTAGGGCAACTAGCTCTTCTAAAGAGTTGACCCGGTCAAATACTGGTTTTGCAAACCTAACATACTCGTTTTCATCATCACAAAGTTTTTTCACCTCATCAAAATCCTTGAGTATAACTTCTATCTTCTCACCTGGATCTGGCTTCTGCTCTCCACGAGAAGTCAAATTCTGTGCTAGATAATACAGATTGGAATACTCCATACGAGGGATATTGTTCTGAACATAAATCAGCTTCCAGTCCGCAAAAGCCATTCCTGTCTCTTCCAGTAGCTCCCTTTTTGCGCCAGTCAACCAATCCTCCCCAGGCTCAACTTTGCCACTAGGAAAAGTAAGGGTCATACCACGATGAGGCTGTTCATCCTTCAAAATAACAATCTTGTTATCAACTATAGCTATAGTCCCAGCTGTATCTTGACGTTTGAGCATTTCAAAAGTAGCGGACGACCCATCATAAAGCTCTTGCTCCCATTGATACACATCAAACATCTCACCTTTAAATACTAATTTAGCATTTTCAGGAATTATATTTTTGTTAGTATTCTTCATTTATAAATTATCCGCCAGTGAATTTAATTGATCATGTATAGTTGGTGCACTAGCAACTATACTTCTATCTCTCCAGTCATACGTATCTTTACCAAAATTCGTAACCACTCCTCCAGCTTCTCTGATGATTACAGCCCTAGGAACATAGTCCCAAACCTCTCCCATCTCACCGTTTGTTATATATCCATCAACCGCTCCTCTGGCAACATCAACTACGAATCCTGACAAATGAACCCTAAACACGCCTTGATCCATTAGCAAGTTAATCAACTTTCTATTAACGTGGGTTCTTACATACGCTTTTTTTATCGGGCGATCCGATACATGTATGACTTTTCCATCACAATATGCTCCTTTACCGTCTATTGCAAAATAAAAATTATCTAACGCAAAATTATATACAACGCCAAGCACTGGTTTATCATCAACTATCAGACTTATCATTGTTGAGCAGTAAGGTAGGCCTCTGATAAAGGCCTGAGTGTCATCTATCGGGTCTACAGTCCAGAAAGTTCCACCTGGCTCGCCACCGTACTCTTCCCCAACTATTTTAATAGATGGGTCTATGCCCTCAAGCAGATCTCTAATTTCTCGCTCTAACTTTTTATCCATTTCTGTGACAACATCATTATGATGTGACTTTGTCTCATGTGGGATATTTCCATAAAGGCCCATAACCTCTGTTCTTTTACTACGCAGAAACTTTTCGAGCTTGTCGATTGCTTCTTTATAAAATTTGTCAGACACTATTTACTCCAGGCTTGGATGCATTCTTCTATGATTTTGTGAGCTTCTGTGGCGTCACCCCAACCTTTAGAAATAGTTGAGCCAGGTTTTTTAAGATCCTTGTAGTGAGTGAAGTGATGTTCTATTTTCTTGAGCAAAGTTGGTGACACATCCGGCAAATCATTTATCTCATTTGCGATGTTGCGATCATCTTCTGGTACGCATAAGATTTTGTGGTCCATCTCGCCATCATCTTCAAATTTCATGACACCAATTACCTTGGCTTTTAGATATACGCCCATAGGTATCGCTTCTTCTGCAAGTACTAATGTATCAAGCGCATCGCCGTCTTCGTCCAACGTGTTCGGAATAAACCCGTAGTTGCCAGGCTTGGCAAAAATACTTGGTTCAACCCGATCCAAAAAGAAAGCTTTATTTTCTCTATCATATTCAATCTTTGCTGTTGAGCCTTTGGTAATTTCAATAACAGTGTTGATGATTTTACCTTCTGCGTATGGTTGTAGAAATGCATCGTAGTCCAAAATATATCCTTTTCGTATTATTTCTTTTGCTTAATTATATCACTTTTCTAGATTGGGAAGAACAAGCCCAAGCAGTACGCCAACACTTCGCCATTCATGCATTTCGCCTCGCTCAATTGCCTCTTTAAGTTCTTTGACGCCCATCCAAGTCACTTCTACATCCTCGCCGTGCTCCAATTGTTGCCCTTCAGGGTGCTCCTCATAATCTTTGACTTCAAAATAATACAAATCCCACTCTACAGTCGCACCAGCTTTTGCCACAGTCAGGAGCTTTAAATCCTTAACGACTAGCCCTGTTTCCTCAACCGCCTCTTTTTTAGCACCTTTGATAGCTTCTTCTACCATATCGGCGTTCTTATCCAACAATTCATGAAGTTCTGGCAAACTATCAACAACCTTGCCTCCTGGCAATCGCAAGTCAACCTTACCATTTTCTTGTCTGAATTCACGGGTAATGAGTATTTTTTTATCAGGTGAAATGATTATGAGTCGTGTTCCAGGTGGCCTACGATATCTTTCAAAAACACGTCCGTCAGGTTGCTTTGTATGCACAACCTCCCCAATTTTTCCATGAAATACTGATTCTTCGTTATTTGCCATGTCTTAAATCAATTATAGAATCAAGCCGTGTCTAATACAAATGTTTGATTAGTTAGCTTTTTCTATGTAGTCTAGCTCTTGATCAAAAGTCTGAGTCATGTCTAGCGCAACCGCATACGCAGCATCTTCTTGGGGTATGTCTTCTGCCCTTGTACCGACATAAGATGATTCACATTCATTCAGTGAAATATAACTACTAAATGCACGTCTATTATTCTCTGAGTCAAAATGATAATCAGATTCCGCTGAATATGAGCGACGACATACGTTTTCATCCTGACCAGACAAATCAACTTCTATTCTAGCACTGGTTTGATCACCTTCGACGAGTGGGTTCTTTATGTCTCTATTTACACTTACTAGTACCTTCTCTACATCACCTGAACGAATTCGTCTGTCACTCTTTCGAGGATCAAATCCCGGTGCAAATGTCACTTCCAATAACGACCCAAGACTACTCCCCGTAATGCTAAGCTCTTTACGCCCATCTGATTTACCCCAAAATGAATTATAATTATCATCTGTTTGAGCAAACTTTACAGCATCTCTACCAACTCTAGCCATAGAAGGGTTCAGTATCTTTTTGACATTCTTTTCTATCTTTGCAGGACTAGGTTTTATGACAGTCTTATCTTCGCTACCAACAATCCCACAACCTGATAGAGCCATGGCAAAGCCAACCAAACCAAGTCTTAAGAGCTTCTTTGGTAGATTTCCATATGACCTATTTGCTGATCCGTCAACAACACGATCCTTTATCCTATTCATTGCGATATACTGTACAACTTTAAGTTTAATGTTGCAAGTACCGACCATGTTATTATAGTTTTTATGATGCATATAATTGGTCACCGCGGCGCCGCCGGACTCGCCCCAGAAAATACACTTAAGTCAATTAAACTGGCTCGAAAGTTTTCTGTCCAGGCTATTGAATTTGATATTCGTATTACCAAAGACTATAAATTAGTTGTTTGTCACGACAAAGACCTTGAGCGCATTGCAAATAAAAAATCATTAATTAGCAAATTAACACTCGTAGAAATATTGGCAGTAAAAACAATCTCAGGAGAGCCAATACCGACTTTGGCGCAAGCTATCAAAGAGGCTGGAGACACAGCTCTGCTTATCGAAGGGAAAGATAGCCGTTGGGCAGAAAGCCTAGCAAAGACTCTCAAGTCTACAGCTTTTAGCAACCCGCCCAAGGTATTGTCCTTTAATCACAAGGAGCTCCTGAAATTCAAAAAGCTCAGTCCTCAAACCTTTCTAGTAGCATCAGAGCAGCATAATCCTTTCAAGACAATTTACTTTGCAAAAGAGAATAATATACCAGCAGTCTGCATGAAGTTCTGGATTTATCATCCGATAATGTATTGGCTGGCTCAGAAAAACAACTTAGAAATGTACGCCTATACCATCAATAACCGCCTAGTTGCCAGGATATTTCACTTGCTTTATCCAAAGGTGATGATCATCACCAATTACCCGAACAAATTTAACTAGCTTTTTGGGTGGCCCAGTCGTAAGCGTTGGTGAAAAGTTTGAACCATGGACTGTATTTTGAGTCGTATGGGTTATGTGAATTTTGAATACTTAGGAAAGCCCTCTCAGGGTGAGGCATTAGGATTGTGGCACGACCATCTTCTGACGTAACAGATGTAATTCCACTTTTTGTACCATTAGGATTCCATGGATAAACTTCAGTGTTTTGGCCTTTGCTGTCAACAAATTTTGCACTGATATTCTGTGGATTGCCGTCAAAGACCATTCGTCCTTCGCCGTGTGCAACTGGCACTGGCAATACTGAGCCAGCCATTCCACCTAGCAACACTGAAGGTGAATCTTCTATTTCTACGCTAGCAACTCTTGCCTCAAATTGTTCGCTGATATTTTGTTGCAAACTTGGCCAAGCTTCAGCTCCAGGGATGATTGATTTTAGGTGAGACAGCATCTGGCAACCATTACACACGCCTAGAGTAAGAGTATCTGGTCGTTCAAAGAATTGCTTGAACTGTTCTTTTAGATCTTTGTTATTAAGTATCGTCTTAGCCCAGCCTGCTCCTGCTCCTAGAACATCTCCGTAAGAGAACCCACCACAAACAGCTAGCACGCTGTAATCATCTAGCTTCTTTTTGCCACTGATCAAATCACTCATGTGTATGTCATGAGCTTCAAATCCAGCGTGGGTGAAAGCAGCCGCCATTTCGACTTGGCCATTAACTCCTTGCTCTCGCAATATTGCCACTTTTGGTTTCCCACTACTAGATTTTGGTGCAGTTGGAATTTCAAAAGTTACTTTGTCCGGCAGTCCTGCGTTGCTATCATCAGCAATTACTTTTTCTTCTGAATCTACTGATTCTGGATTTTCTCTAAGTCGCCTAATCGCATTGCTGTTAGCCTCCCATAATGATTCAAGATCACTCCTTTCAGCCGAGTAATTGAAGTCTTTATCTGTTATTTGTATTATCTGTTCTTTAGTTACTTCGCCGATTTCAAAGACATTGCCAGTAACTTTGGCTTTAATTTCGTCAATTATATCACCAGACTGATTAGATTTGACCTGGATTACGGCTCCAATTTCTTCAGAAAATAGTTTATTTTTTATATCGCCAGATTGATATTCTAGATTGACATTCACACCCTTGCGACCTGCGAACATCATCTCTGCCAGCGTGGCGAATAATCCACCGTCAGACCTGTCATGGTAAGCCAAGATTTTGCCTTCAGAATTTAAGCTCTGTATAACTTCAAAATAATTCTTTAGTTGTTCTGGGTCAATATCTGGACAATCACTGTCTGTTAGTCCATATACCTGAGCAAGTGCGGATCCACCGAGTCGATTTTTGCCTTGACCTAGGTCTATCAAAATCAGCTTCGTGTCACCAGATTTTAGCTCTGGAGTTAACACATTATTCACGTCATTTACCGGTGCAAATCCTGTAATTACTAGAGAAACTGGGGAAGTTACTGCGGTGTCATCCCAGATAGTTTTCATGCTCAGAGAATCTTTGCCCACAGGGATTGTCACGCCAATGTTCTGGCAAAACTTACTAACAGCACTGACGGCGTCATGCAGTGCTTCTTTCTGACCTTCATGTTGAGTCGCTGCCATCCAGTTAGCTGACAAAGTCACTTTACTTAAAGATTCAATTGGTGCTGACGCTATGTTGGTCACCGCCTCTGCCACAGCCATCCGCACAGACGCAGGAGAATCATAAATAGCTATCGGTGTTCGCTCGCCCACAGCCATCGCCTCACCTGTTTTGCTACCAAATGTACTTGCAGTTACTGCAACATCTGCAACTGGGACTTGCCACGGACCAACCATTTGATCTCTAACTGTTAGTCCGCCAACAGATCTGTCGCCAATAGTTATTAGGAATTTCTTGCTCGCAACTGACGGTAAGCTTATTACTCTTTTTATTGAATCTTCTACTGATAATTTTGAATAATCTGCTTTGTGGTTTGATCTCTCTGTGCGATCAAACTCTAGCAACTGCCGGCGGTTGTTGTTGAACAGCGCGCCCATCGGCAGATCAACTGGCTTGTTGTTGAACTGACTGTCACTAACTACTAATTTCTGCTCTTTGCTAGCCTTTCCAACTATCGAATACGTACATCGCTCTCTGGCACAGATCTCTTTGAACCGCTCTAAATCTTTTTCTTTGATAGCCATCACATATCGCTCTTGGGCTTCGTTGCACCAGATTTCTAGTGGCGACATATCAGGTTCTGCATTTAACACGTCTCTCAACTCAAATTCTGCTCCAACTCCTGCATCGTGGACAAGTTCTGGCAAGGCGTTAGATAAACCACCCGCCCCAACGTCGTGGATAGATACGATCGGATTAGTTTCACCCATATTGGCACAGGTTGTGATGACCTCTTGAGCTCGTCGTTCTAGCTCTGCATTTGCACGTTGAACAGATGCAAAATCTAGTTCTGAGTCTGACTGTCCAGAGTTAACACTAGAAGCAGCTCCGCCACCCAGACCAATCAACATTGCTGGACCACCCAGGACTATTATGTAATCACCTGGCTCAATTTGCTTCTTATGTGTGTTTGCACCCTTAACATTTCCGAGTCCACCAGCCAACATAATTGGCTTGTGATAACCCCAATTTACTCCGTCAATTTTCTGTTCAAATGTTCGGAAATATCCAGCCAAATTAATTCGGCCAAATTCATTGCCATAGTGTGCACCACCTAGTGGAGCTTCTATCATAATCCCTAGAGAATTTACTATTCTGTCTGGATAATTTGGCTCTGTTTCCCATGGTTGTTTGAGCTCTGGAATATTGAGGTTGGATACGGTGAATCCTGTTAGTCCCATCTTTGGCCTTGCACCGATTCCTGTCGCTCCTTCGTCTCGTATCTCACCGCCGATTCCTGTACCTGCTCCAGGGTCTGGAGATATAGCAGTAGGGTGGTTGTGTGTTTCTACTTTTGTGACCAAATGCACTGGTTCGTCTGTGGATTCATAAACTCCATCTTTTGGTGCAAAGACTGCACTGTCGTATCCTCTGGTTATGGCTGCATTGTCAGAATAGGCAGAAATAATATCCTTATTAGACTTATCGTATGTATCTTTGATCTTGCTGAACAGACTTGCGTCCGCTGGCAAGCCGTTGATATTCCATTTTGCGTTAAAAATTTTGTGGCGACAATGTTCACTGTTGATCTGTGCGTACATCATGATTTCTACGTCTGTCGGATCGTGATTGATCTTGGTAAATTCTTCTGTCAGGTAATCCAAATCATCGTCTGATAATCCTGTACTGAGTTCTTTATTCGCTTCAACAAGTGCCTGCTTGCCCTGCTCGTTCACACTGTAGGTTTTGAGAGGTTTTGGCTCTCCGACATTAAACATATCTGATAGCTGATCAACACCGCTCACGATGATCTCACTCATCCTGTCAGAAAATATATCTGTAAGTTTTTTAAGATCAATCTCCGCTTCGCTCTGGATAAAGTAGATTATTCCTCGTTCGACTCGGCCGACGCTTGCACCGCTGTTTTTGATAATATCGCTAGCTTTTGATGACCATGGTGATATCGTGCCTAGCCGTGGCAATACTACAAATTGTTGATTATGTGTGGTTTCTTGAAATGGCTCTGAATAATCAAACAGGTTACCTATAATTTCTTTGTCTTTGTCTGACAGTTTATCGCTATTAACAAAATGAACATACTGTGCAGATATATCAGATACTTTAGCTCCAGAACTTTTAAGGTCGGCAAGCAGAGATTTCTTGTTAGTTGCAGAAAGTGCCTGACCACCTTCTAGGATTATCACCCACGTACTCCCAAGCTGTCAGATTTAAATTCAATATCTAGAGGTTTGATCCTCACTGCCTTCTCGTCAGCTACAACATGTCCTGCGTCCCAAGCTTTCAAATTCACAGAACTAGCTATCTCAACCACTTGCTCTGCGTACTTTTCTGGCACGTAGATAGCAAAGCCTACTCCCATATTGAAGTTTCCGTACATTTCCTCGACAGAGGCATTTGCCTTTTCTTTGATAAATTCAAATTCCGCTGGGTATTCAGGGACTTGCTCGATTATATAGGCTAGATCATCTCTGTTAGCACGCATAAGCTTTCGCCAGCCATGACCTGTGACATTCACCATATAATGCAGTTCAATTTTTGCTTCTTGTAGAGCCCTAACTAGGTCAACATATATGTGAGTCGGAGATAGTAATGCTTCGCCGTAGGTTCGACCATCAGCGATTTTAGTGCCGTAGCCTTCTGTTAGTCCTTCTGCGATTTTGCGAGCCATAGTTAGACCATTCGCGTGTATCCCACTGCTCTCTACCAAAATGATCCGATCACCTTCCGCTAATTTGTCGCCCAGCACAAGGTTAGATTTGTCGGCGATACTACCAACTGCAGAACCTGCAAGATCGATTGTGCTTGGCTCGATAATTCCTTTTAGTGCTGGCGTCTCGCCACCACCCCAGCTTGCTCCTGCCAACTGACATGCTTTAGCCCAGCCAGATATTAGATCGTTGGCTCGTTCTTTATCTTCCATCCATGCACTGTCGCCTATAGCGAAATATGCGTTGACTACATTTGGCAGAGCTCCGACAACTATCAGGTCGTTTACGATCATAGCGATTGTGTCTTGAGCTATTTGGTCATAATAACTTTTGCCACCGATTCCTCGCATTTCGTCCGCGACCAAGTTCTTTGTGCCCAAACCTTCTACCACAAGTGCACGGTACATATTGTCTTCTTCCCAGACATAGGCTGACTCGCCACGGCTGAGTGGGAGCTCTTTCATTCCGAATTTTTCTAAGTTGCTAGATGTCGTTTTAGCCATATCCTGCGACAATACTTTTGCAGGGTCTATTGATCCGTAATTCACTCCGGAATCTGAATAAGTAAGCTGGGATTCGTCGGATCCTGTCATTTACTATATTCTACCACAAAGATATTAGCGTGTTATCTAATTTTGGAGGCTGGCGTCGTCTTCTAGGACTTTGGCGGATTGTTTTGCGCGAAATTCGTCGTATTTTTTGGCAATTTCTGGGTCGCTAAGGGCTAGGATCTCAACTGCTAGCAAGGCAGCGTTTTTATGGCCGTTTTCTGGCATAGTCGCTACTGGGACCCCTGGAGGAAGTGCTATGTTAGACCACAAAGCCTCATGACCATGGTTGTCTCTTTTTACAGGAATAGAGATTACTGGCAATGTAGTGTGTGCGGTGACAACTCCCGCAAGGTGAGCTGAGCCACCTGCACCAGCAACAATAATTTTCATACCGTTTGCTTTGGCATTTTCTGCATATGCACAGGCTTCTTTGGGTGTGCGGTGCGCAGACAGAACTCGTAGTTCGCTGGTGATGCCGAATTCATCAAGTACTTTTTTAACACCTTCCATAATGTCAAGATCTGACTTGGAACCCATCATAATACCGACTTGTATATTGCTCATTACACCCATTGTAATACAAATTACATTTTTTTTGAAAACTCTTCAAGATTTTTTGATATAATATAGGCAATGAACATTGCGACCACAGATTTTTCATTTAAGGGTCAAACAAATCTCTACCACGGAAAAGTCAGAGATGTGTATTATATCGGCGACAAAGTTGCCATGATAGCCACTGACAGAATCTCTGCGTTTGATTACAAATTCCCAGAGCTTATCCCGCACAAAGGCCAAGTCCTTAACCAAATCGCAACATATTTCTTAGAAGCTACAAAAGATATCGCACCAAATTGGTTGCTATCTGTACCCGACCCTAACGTCTCACTGGGGCACAAATGCGAGCCAGTCATGATAGAAGCTATCGTCCGTGGCACACTACTCGGATCTGCATGGAGAGCCTACGAAAAGGGTGAGAGAGAAATCTCAGGCATACCAGTAGCGGATGGTCTTAGCGAATATCACATATTTGAAACACCACTATTAACTCCAACCACAAAATCAGAAAACGACGAACCAATTACTTATCAAGAAATCATAGACCAAGGACTCGTAGACAAAGAGCACTTAGACCAGATCAACGACTACGCACAGAAGTTATTTGCGCGTGGGCAAGAAATGGCCAAAGCCCGTGGATTGATCCTGGCTGACACAAAATACGAATTCGGATTCTTAAACGGCGAAATATATCTGATGGACGAAATCCATACACCCGACTCATCAAGATATTTTTATAAAGACAGCTACGACGCATACCTGTCTGGCAATACTGCTGGCAAACCAAAACAACTATCAAAAGAGTTCATGCGTGAATGGCTACTAGAAAAAGGCTTCTCAAACCAACCAGGAGAAACAGCTCCTGCCCTAGATGATGAAGTAATTGAAATGATCTCACAAAGATACATCGAACTATATGAAAAACTAATCGGCGAGAAATTTGTCCCAGACACCAGCGAGAACCCACTCGAGAGGATCGAAGCAAATATTAATAAAGCATTGGATAATTCACAGTGAACCTGGACGGCATTGATCCATTAGACGGCCGCTATTTTGACGCAGAAATCAGCAAACATCTATCAGAGAAAACTAGGATTATCTACCAAGCGAGGCTAGAAGGTGCACTTGCTAGCACTCTGGCTGATTGGGGAATTTGCGACAAAAGCCTAGCAGATGAAATCAACAAAGCAGCCAAAAACATAGACATAGAAAAAGTCCAGAAAGAAGAAGAGACGACTCGCCACGATATCAAAGCAATCGTCAACACGATCAAAGCAGAAATCAGTGACGAGGCAAAACCATACGTTCACTTTGGTGCTACGTCATACGACATCGTATCCAACGCCAGTGCTTTGCAGTTCAAAGACGCTATCCAAGAGTTAGTCTTGCCAAGGCTCGCTGAGCTTATAGAAACTTTGACTGGGCTGGCTGATACTTATAAATCCCAACCTCAAATAGGACGAACTCACGGTCAACACGCAGTACCAATAACTTTTGGCTTTGCTCTATCAGAATATGTATCTAGACTACGACTGAGCGGAGAAGCCCTACATGAACTTAGCCAGAACCTCCATGGTAAATTCTCAGGAGCAGTCGGTGCCTACAACGCACTTAGTATATTCATAGACGATCCGATCAAATTCGAAAGAGATATCTTGAAAAAAATAGGTCTCCAACCATCAGAATCATCAACTCAAATAGTTCCTGCAGAAGTCATGATTCGCTTGCTTGACGAGCTTGCCATAACTAGCGGAATTATGGCCAACCTAGCCCACGATATGCGGCACCTACAGAGGACTGAGATCAACGAAATCCGTGAACGATTCGAGGAAGGACAAACTGGCTCATCAACCATGGCCCACAAACGTAACCCATGGAACTTCGAAAACGTGGTCAGTATGTCAAAGCAAGTTCTCGGACAAATAGTTAGCGCCAACCTCAATATTTCTAGCGAGCACCAACGGGATCTAACAGATTCTGCTTCTGCTAGATTCTACCCTATTGTATTAGCATCCGTTGCCTCTATGACAAAACGCCTCAACAATATAATGGGCAAAATCGAAGTTGATGAGCAGTCCATGCAGAAAAACCTAGAAATGACTGCCGGGGCAATAGCAGCCGAACCGCTATATCTATTGTTCGAAAAATACGGACACACATTGGCCCATGAGAAAGCTAAAAAACTAGCTCACACAGCCATAGACCTAGATCAACCTCTTGTAGATGTAATAACTGTTGATGAAGAGGCAAAAGCTTACTGGGATAAATTCAGCGAGAAGGAACAAGCCATCATCACGGCGCCTGAAAAAAACTACTTTGGTCTAGCTACCAAAAAGACTGAAATGATCGTAAAGAATTATAAAAAAAGTGAATTCCGTAAACTGTATGGCAACACATAAACAAATTGCGATTTTAGATGCTGGTAGTCAATTTTGTGGGCAGATTGATAGAGTGGTCCACGAGCTGGATATTGATTGCGATATTTTGCCTCTTGCCACTCCGTTATCAGATCTAGAAAAATACAAAGCTCTTATAATTTCTGGTGGGCCAGATAGTGTCAATGAGCTAGGATCAAAAGACTGTGATCCTGCAGTATTTACATCTGGTAAGCCAATACTTGGCATTTGTTACGGTATGCAACTTATTGCCAAACACCTTGGCGGATCTGTTGGTGACTCTGGCATGCGAGAAGATGGCAAGACTCAAACCACATTTTCCGACAACCCATTGTTTAAAAATATAGATTCAGATCAGCAAGTTTGGATGAGCCACGGCGACAGTGTCAATAAACTACCTGAAGGATTTGAAGTCATCGGAAAACACGGAGATTTTGTATCAGCTATAGCCAATGACCCAAAAAAGATTTATGGCCTGCAATTTCACCCAGAAGTACACAATACGCCAAAGGGTAAAGAAATTCTACGTAATTTTATATTCAATATTGCAGAACTCACCCCTGATTTTAAAGCAGAAGACCGCTTGCGAACAGTGCAGGAAGAAATCAAAAATATCATCGGAGACAAAGACGTTATCATGTATCTCAGCGGAGGAGTTGACTCCACCGTCATGGCAGTACTCATAGCCAAAACTATTGAAGACCCTCTCAAGATTCATGCCTACCACATAGACAATGGATTTATGCGCGCAGATGAGAGCAAAGCGGTAGAAAAAGTTCTCCATGACCTTGGCGTAGACGTCAATGTCATAAGCGCAGAAGACACGTTCCTAAATTCGACAACCACAATCGACGGCGTCAAGACAAAAAAACTATCTGAAGTTACAGACCCACAGCAAAAGCGCAAAATCATCGGTGATTGTTTTGCAACAATCCGCGAGGAAATAATCAAGGATAAAGAGTTGCCTTTAGATACCGTACTAGCTCAAGGAACTCTTCGGCCAGATATTATCGAGAGTGGATCAGATATGGCTGGTACGGGTCTAGATACGATCAAAACTCATCACAACGACACAGATGGAATAAGAAAACTCCGCAAACAAGCACTAGTAGTAGAACCTCTGAAGTTCCTCTACAAAGACCAAGTACGAGTACTCGGACGTGACTTAGGATTACCAGACAGTATAGTAGACAGACATCCATTTCCAGGCCCAGGTTTGGCTATCAGAATCATCTGTTCTGACGGAACGATTAATAATCAATCTCAAATCAGCGAAGCCAACGCTAAGCTCCAAGACATCTTGAAAGATTCTGGAATAGAAGGCGATGTCTTACCTGTCCAAACTGTCGGTGTCCAAGGAGATGGAAGAACATACTCCCTGCTCGCCGTTATTCGGTGCGATAATCCTAATTGGCCTAAGCTAGCTGAATATACTCGCAAAATTACCAACGCAAAAATCGGTATTAACCGCGTCGCATACGGATTCGTCAACAAACCACCACTTGCAGATCCTGTAGAAACTTTTCTAAACGACCAAACTACCACTGAGCTCAAAGAGGCTGACAAAATTGTCAGAGATATCATCAACAACGATGGCTCAAAATTAGGAATTAGCCAGATGCCTGTCATATTGGTTCCTACTTCATTTGGTCAACCAGGCCAAAGATCTATCGCCATCCGACCATTCATCACACCTGATTTCATGACAGGAGAAGCGGGCCTCCCAGGAATTGGAATGCCGAAAGAAACTATTAAAAATTGCGTTTCTCAGTTACTAGAACTAGACAATTTCAGCCAAGTATTGCTGGATTTAACAAGTAAACCACCAGGGACGACAGAATGGGAATGAGCGGATCAGTAACAGTAGTTTTAGGGCTACAGAGAGGAGACGAAGGCAAAGGTCGTTTTGTTGATGAGCTAGCCAGTAGCCACGACATAGTTGCTAGGTTCAACGGTGGCCCAAATGCTGGCCACACCGTAGTCCTACCAGACAACACCGAACTTGATTTGCACCTAGTGCCATCTGGAATTGCTCACTCAAATGTAGTCAATATTATTGGCAACGGATGCCTAATCGACCCAATAAAACTATTAAAAGAATTCTCAGACATTGAAGCCAAAGACATCAAAGTAACTCCGGACAACCTAAAGATCAGTGCAAATGCTCACCTAATTTTGCCAAGTCATATTGAAGGCGACAAAGCTAGAGAAGTTACAGAGCAAGCTCAGGGCAGTACTAATTCTGGAATCGCCCAAGTATCTGCAGACAAATATTCAAGATCAGGAATAACTCTCAATCAAGCTCTTTCAAATCTTGATGCGCTTCTTGGAAAATCAAATCAAGAATATGTAGATGCTGTGAGACAATTAGAACAATTTTCTGCAGACACAACTATATATATTAACCGGCAACTCACTGACGGTAAAAAAGTTCTTGCTGAAGGTGCCCAAGCCTTCTTGCTCGATATTGATCACGGAATGTATCCTTTTGTGACTTCATCAACCACGACAGTTGGTGGTGTCTGCACAGGGCTTGGTATTGCGCCAAAATATATCGACCAAGTTATTGGCGTGATCAAAGCTACTCAATCACACGTTGGTGGAGGTCCTTTCGTCACAGAAATTACAGATGAGAATCTACTTGGGCAACTTCGAGGCAAACAAACAGAAGTCGATGGAGAGTTCGGTACGACTACCGGACGAGCCAGACGAATGGGTCATCTTGATCTGCCACAAATCAAAAGAGCAATTATGGTAAATGGTATAACCCACTTAGCGATAACAAAGGTTGATTGTATCCCAAGATACGGTAATCAAATACAAATCTGTACCAGCTACAAAGACGTCGGTGATATTGCTCCAGTATCAGCTGATGCCTTAGATCAATCTACTCCTGAGTACGAAAATTTGCCATCATGGACAGAAGATATCTCAGTAATTGATGATTTTGATAGCCTGCCTGAAAATGCAAAAAACTACATAAAATTTATAGAAGAAAAACTAACAACACCGATCTTCCGCATAGGCGTCGGCCCCAACCGAGACCAAGTCATCAAACTGTCTTAAAGAAGATACAAATATTGACTTTTTGATTAATTTATGTTAATATATTACAGTTTCGTTGAGGCAATTTTGCTTCCGAAGTACCTTGATAAGTAGCGTAGCGAGATGAGATATAAGAACATAATTTTATGTTTTAATATCTCATCTCAGTATAACGAGTTGAAAACCAACAACAAGGAGAAAGCATGTCTGGATCACAAAATCCTACAGCAGAAAACCAAAAACAAACTGCGTTTTTGGGGAAAGAAATCTTGGTTATGGCAAAGCCCTTCGGCGATGTCACATCAGCCGAGATTGATAAAGCTGAACAAGAACTCGAGGCGATCTCGATTCCTGGCAATGCCAATTCGTTCGTCCCATGGGCCGACCCACTCATTCCTTTTGAATGCGAGTGTGGTGCAATCATCTATGCGGACAGCGAACACGAACATTGATCCAACCCCTGGATCAGCGGGCGCTTTAAGCGATTACATACGGCTTTTAGCGCCCGCACCGAACTTTTACCTTGTCAATCTTTGACTTTTTCAACACTTTTATACCAAACCTACTCTACCTATCTACCTTACTCTAGAATTGTGTGATTCTACTGAAGAGTTCAAAAGAACGAAAGTAAGAGTTTTTTAAGTTACGATTTGATCAAGCTTGTTTTGGTCTATTGCTGATTTGATTTCTATTGCTATTCTTTTGCCGTAGCTCATAGATTCGCCGTGCATGTATCCAGAATACGGAGTCGATGCTGTGCCTGGGCTACCAGGGATTCTCATACTGACATCAAAGATAAATATTTCCTCACTCGGTGGACCGGCAGTAACTGCACCTTGTAGGGCAAATGGCCCAACCATCCCTGGAGGATAAACACCCTCTACCGCTTCAACAAATTGTTCGCCGAGTTCATAAATTTTACTTAGTAATGATTCTTTGACTGTAACTGCAATATGTCCGTTTTCAATGTATTTTGGCTGGACTTTTGCTAAAACTTTTCCTTGCTCTGAAGCCGTCAGACGGAGAAGTCCATCGATATTTGTTTGCCTACGGATATCTGTACCCATAAGTTCAAGTCGTTTCTCAACGCCTGAGTAAAAAAAGTTTAAATTGATCATTGGACCCAAGACAAATTCTTCAATCACTGGACTTTGGTCTGCAAAACTATTACCAAAACGTTTTTGCATTTCGTGCTCATACTCTCCTGCGTTATCCACCAAAAAGAAATCTCTCTCATAACTTCGTTCTTGCTCATTAGCCTTAACTATAACTAGACGATCAATATCTTTATAGTTTGCAAATTGCTTTGGTAATTTAATGCCGGCTTTTTCAAGCAAGAAATACTGGTTTTTTTCTTCATCACGTTCTTCTTTTTTGACCAAGATTCTATTGCCGAATATTGGCACCAAGAAAGTATTTTCTACCTGCTCATAATCACAATAAACCCAGAAATATCGACTGTGTATAAAAATAGAGTTGCGAGATAACAACTCTTTTTGAACTACTTCGCTTGTCACATCTTTAAAACTATCAACTACTATAACATCGTCTACACATCCACGAACTCCGTCAGTCTTGTAATGTTTTTCGTAAACTTCGTGGCGTCCTTTTTGAGCAACAACAAGTGTACGAAAACCTTGGTCCTTAGCACCACGACAGACATCCAGCGCACTGTGACCACCAAGAGTCGCGATAGTAATTTCGCTTTTGTTATATTTGCTTAGTACTTCAGAGATATCTTGCTGAGTGATCATCCAGTAACCTCGTCCAGTTTATCTTGCTCAATGGCGTTTTTAATTTCCCGAGCAATTCGCCGACCCGTGCTCATAGGCTCTGAATATCGAAGAGCTGTGTAAGGAGATCCGTCAACATATGGGTTAGATCCAGCTACGATTCGGGCAGAAATCTCAAAAACAAAATATTCCATGTCTGGCGTTACAACCATTTCCAAACAAAATGGACCAAACATTCCCTTTTCAGTTAGTTCTTTTGATTTGTCGACAACCTGCCGACCCATTCTGAAAAATTCTGCCAGCATGGACTCACGTGCGACAATCGGAATATTGCCAATGATGTTATATGAAGTTTGCAGATGAAGATCTAGCTGATCCTGCGCACTAATTCGGCCAATAGAGTCGACATTGGTCTCATATCTCTTATCCATACTCATGATTTCTAGCTCATCCGTAAGGGGTGAGTAGAAATAGTGAACATAGATAGGATTACCAATAATATATTCTTGGATCATATACTTTACATCTTTGTGTTCTTGGATCTTGTCTTCAAATTCTGTTTTATTTTTAGCCAAAAAATAACCCTTGCCACCACCTGCACCGTTGAACTTAATGATTGCTGGTCTGTCGATATCCTCCGCCTTATCAAAAATCTTCGGCATGGTGAGTCCAGAGTCTAGTAGCCATTGTCTTTGTTTAACTCTACTTTCCTCGAGCCTGAGAACCTGTTTGTCGCCAAAATATAACATCTTATTTTGCTCCAGCTGATCGACTGAACACGCGGCAAATAGTGTCCCGTGTGGGATCAAAATAGCATTTTTATCAATAAGTTCTTGCTCTAGCCCATTGAAGTCTGGGTACTCATCTATACTGATTATCTCGTCAGCAACCCTGTAAGATCTGTATGGCTCTTCGTATCCTTTTTTCACTACCGCGATCGTCTTGAACCCTTCGTCTTTCGCACCTTTGAGTATCTGTAGTGCGGAATGACTACCTAGAGTTGCAATACTGTAGTTTTTTGAATCTGCCATATTTTTAATATTCCAATAATAGTACCATTAATGGACGATAAGAGCAATCTATAGGGACTCTAAATATTTGCGAATATTGAGCGCAGAAGTCGCACCTTCGCCTATAGCACTAGCAATTTGCATAGTTGCGCCACTGCGTACATCCCCAGCGCAGAAGACTCCTGAAATGTTTGTCTCTAGGTTTTCATCCGTCTTAATCAGGCCGATCTCGTCAAATTCTATACCAGTGTTTTTCAAAAACCCTGTATTTGGTAGTAGCCCTATAAATACAAAAACCCCGTTAGTATCAAATTCAACTTTTTTGCCAGATTTTTTATCTGTGCCAACCACTTTATTTACTTTTCCATCATCGCCACCCACTATCTTGTCAGTAGTTGTATTCATATGAACTTTAATCTGTGGAAATTTGTCAAGCTCCTTAATGAGCACATCGCTGGCTCGAAATTTGTCACCACGGACTAATAGGTCAATGTGAGTAGCAAATTTGGTCAAGAAAATTGCTTCTTGAACCGCAGAATTACCGCCACCGACTACAACGAGCTTCTTGTCTCTATAAAATGCGCCGTCACAGGTAGCACAATAATGCACACCCTTGCCATAGAATTCAGCTTCACCTGGGATTCCAAGTTTATTGTAATCACTGCCAGTAGAAATAAGAACTGCCTTTGCTTTGATGTCTCCATCTGTAGTTGAAACTGTTTTGTATTTGCCTGAATCCTTAATATTGAGCACTTCACCAAATTCTATCTTTGCCCCAAAACGTACGGCTTGCTGTTCTAGTTGTTCTGCAAGCTCCAGGCCTGAAACACCTTTCGCAAAGCCAGGATAATTATCTACCCAGTCAGTTGTAGCCGCTAGTCCGCCAATCACTCCCTTTTCATAGAGTACGGTTGATAAGTCTTCGCGGGTAGTATAAATAGCAGCTGAAAGCGAAGCTGGCCCAGCTCCAACCATCAATACATCCCAAATCTTTTCTGTCGTCTCACTCATTATTACTCCAATCTACTTAATTTATCTTAGCTGAATATGGCAGGGTGGTGCAAGGAAACTTCCGAGTACTGGAGTAAGATGTACAAGAAGTACATCGCACGAAGCACGCAGGAGTTGACGAAGCAACATCCGCCATACTTCAGCTAAGCTACGGCAGGGGCTAGTTTGGCTAAATTATATCCTATAATTACTTCTTTTTGATCGTCATCTTTTGTTACAACCGTTACTGGTACTGCAAGTTGTCCGCTAATTTTATAAGCTTCCTCAGCACGTTCTGGATTTTCGTCCAAATTCACTTCTTGGTAGCTTTTATCTTTTGCCGTTAGCCATTTCTTTACCATAACACAGTATGCACAGGTGTTAGTTGTATAAATTGTTATATCTTTTGCCATCTTTTTGCCTTTCTTTTTATTATCTTTTGGGTCTTATTACATTATATGTGGTGTATTTGAGATTGTCAACTACCCTACATCTGGTGCTTATTGAGGCACATCTATAAGTTCGATGTCGAACACTAGGTCAGAATTTGCTGGTATGTCTGCACTTGGAGATTGTTCTCCGTAGGCCAAACTTGCAGGGATAATGATTCGTCTTTTGCCTCCAGCTTTCATTCCTGGGATTCCTTCTTGCCAGCCTTTTATAACACCGTCTAGAGACGCTGTAAATGGTTGACCTGAGTCTTTACTACTCTGGAAGATTTTGCCTGTGCTAGCAATTGCTCCTGTGTAGTGAGCTGTTACCTTACCGCCAGCTTTTACTTCTGCTCCAGTACCTGGTTGCGTATCAATAACTTCTAGTTTTTCGACTTTTGCTACTGGAGTAAAGTCTGCTAATTGTGTTCCTTGCAATTTATTTTCCCCTGCTTCCTGAGCAGCTTTCTGCTCGTTTAATTTTTGTTGAACTTCTGCTGGTAAATTATCCGTTGCTGATTTTTTATCTCCGCCTGTTGCTATTTCCCAAATCACGTAACCACTAAAAGCTAGTGAAGAAACCGCAAAGACAACAACAATTACCAAAATAAATATCCTTGTACTGTGCTCTTTAACCTTCGCCATATAAACCCCTCTAGATTTCTTAACAAATCTAATTATACCAATTTAATATTGTCTAAGCTCTAATCTAACCAATTTTACAACGTTAGTTTTACAGGCTAGACCTGTATATCCATTCGATCTCTTACGCACTGCTTAGCTTGAGATAACAATTGACTTACTCTACCCTCAGTAACCCCTAAATCTTCAGCGATTTCTGCAAGAGACAGATCCCTAAAGAAATAATCTACTAGTACTTGCTTTAGTCTAGCGTCTCTTGAATCACTTTCATCAAAACAGCCTATCATCTCATCGGCAAAAACCTTATTAAGAACCTGGTCATTTCTATTAGTATCAGCTAGATCGTGGTCACCAGCTACCTCTAAACTGATCCATCCACCTATGGTACGACCTTTTGAAACTAGATCGTGTTCAGTTTGGGTTCCGTTTTTTAGAGAATCTTGAGTTCTTCTTGACACGCCTTGTGCTATCATTTCTGATCTATAAAATTCACGCCTCTCCCCTACCATGGCACTAACAAGCATAGGCTCAAGCTCCTCTATAGGTTTGCCTGGGTTATTCTTAACCACACCAACGCCTCTGATAAAAGCTTGCTGGTGTATATCATCTCCATTATTGATATCCCTTGCAGAAAGAGTTTCTGCAATACCAACAATAAGATCTTCATGTGCAGGAGTAACTAGTACTTGCCCGCCTTCCTTAAAATTCGACATAAGAATATAATTATAACATAATTTGCATAATTATTCAATAGTCTATAGATATTTTTTGGCGAAATATAGAAAGACAGCGTTTGTCCATCCAAAGCCCTCTTGAGGTGGATATAACCCTTCTTTTGGCTGATCCATAGGCTCAACTACATTGTAGGACTCTCTAAAGATTTCGTACTTATTAAAATAATTTATATTTGTAGTAAGCCATTTCTTAGCAATATTTTTAGCCATAACTTTGTGCCCATAACGATCTAAACCGTTAACAACAATCCAGTGGAGTGGCGCCCAGCCATTTGGGTAGGCCCACTGATAATTATCATGCAATGATCCGAATTCCTCCGAAGTTGCGCTAAGCCCTCCTCTTTGCATAAATTTGTCTAAATTATCCACGAGCCGATCAGCTTGCTCATCAGAAGCCAGGCCAGACCAAAGAGCATAATAGCTCGCCAGTGACCAAACATCTGATAGCTCGTCTTTCTGGTAATTATAGTCAAAGAAAAAGCCTTTCTCTGCGTCCCAGAGATAATATGTGACTTTAGCGGCACGATTTTTAGCTCGCATTTTCCAAACTTCTGCTTCTGTTTCGTCTCCAAGTAGTTCTGCTATTTTCGCAAAGTCCATTTCATACTTATACAGTAGGCAATTCAAATCAATAGGTATATAGCTGAGACATTCATCATTAAATCTAGTGGTCATATCCCAGCCACTCTCTGCCTCTGCAAGCTGATCAATGACATTTATATCGTAATAACGACTCAGTCCATGGAAAACATTTCGCCAATTTGGGTGGGATTCATTGGTCCAAACTTTTTCGTATTCGTCTTTGGCAACTTCTGAAACCTTTTTGAGCCACTTATTGTCTTTCTTTATTTGATATATATCTAAGATGTAACTTGTCAGAAAAGGTGGCTGTGACCTACCTGTCAAATAATATCTGTTGCCATTGGGCACAGAGCCAAACCTATCTGCAAGATAAATCAAATCATCGAGCATCCCTTCAGCGAGCTCTGTCCTGCCAGACTTTATAAGACCTTGTGCTGTAAAATAACTGTCCCAGTAATACATTTCCTCAAAAGCGAACCCAGAATCATTTTCTGTAGATGGGATAATGTACGGATAAGGCAGACCTATTAGAGTATCTCTGTCTTCTGGAAAGAATCTAAGGAGATCATCCCACTTTGTATTAATATATTTCAATGCTCGATCAACATCGGCAACTTCTATATCTTTACTGGTACTTACTTTTTGTTTTAGAGGCACGTTTTATTATAGTAAACTTCTCAGGCCTACTAGTCAACTAGGGTTTTTAGTAAATCATTAACTTCGTTGGTGGTTAATGTCCGATCTGGATGCGACAACTCTATTTTGAAAGTCATATTCTTTTCATTTTTATCTTGAGGCTGATAGATACCAACTGGAGATATTTCATACCGATAATCTGTTCTGTCTAAGGTCTGCTTGAGCCTAGATTCTACGTCTGCAAAGTTTGTATCTTGAGGTACGGAAATAGTAATATCTTGTTCGGTAGAAGGATAGCGATTGAGAGGCTTGTAGTTTACTGTCGCCCCCACAACTTGCGCTAAAGGACCGAGGCCAAGCTCGAACCCTGCGGAGAAATCGGGTAATTTGAAAGCTTTTATAGTAGCGGAAGTATATTCCCCAATTCTGCCAATCAAATGCTCACCTGAGTAAACGGTAGCTGACCGACCCTTTTGGAAATAAACTTTGTTAGTTTCTTTTTGGTCATGGACTATAGGCTCAAATCTAAGATCAACAATTCCCAAGCTATCACAAAGTTGGTTCAGATAGATTTTTGCCTGGTAGTATGGAGCTCCAGAGATGTTTTTTGAAGCCTTTGGGTCAGCAGAAAACACAAAAGCAAGTCTCTCAAATTCTACTGGTAGATCTTCTTCAATGCGACCTTTTATATGTGATTTACCGATTTCAAACAAGGCAAATTTGTCATAGCTAGCCTTGACATTAGGATGTACTTTGTCGAGCAAGCTCGGTGTTAGTGACTGGCGGTAATATTGCAGATCAGGACTTAGTGCATTACGAAGTTTATACGAATCTTCTGGGTTCTGGCCAGCCTTTGTCAATAAATTTCCATGTACAAAGTTATATGTGAGGATCTCATTTGCCCCAAGATTTGCTAAAATACTACGTATCTTCTTCTTTAGTTCAATATTCTTATTTGCTATAGGGGGGCTTGTGGTACGAGTTGGCAAAGTCTTTGGCAATCGATTAAAGCCATAGAGACGACCAACTTCCTCAACTATGTCTTCCGGTATTTCAATATCTGTTCGCCAGAATGGTGCAGTAATGTTTAGTTCATCATTATTGGTATCTAGCTCAAATTCAACGTTGCGTAGAATTCCTGCCATAACAGAACCTTCGAGACTAAGCCCAAGCTCTTTGTTGATAAGCCCTATTTCCGCTCTTAGCTTATGACGATCGTCAATACTTTCATTAAGATATTTCTGATCAATCAATTCGCTTGCGACTTGACCACTAGCTAGTCGCTTGATGTCATCAACAACTTTGGCAATTACAGCAGGACACTGCAAAGGACTTTGCCCCTTAGTAAACCGTGTCGATGCGTCAGTGAAGATACCATGTGCCATACATGTTCTACGTGTTGCATACATATCAAAGTTAGCGCATTCCAAAATAATGTTCTTAGTATTTGCATCAACTTCTGTGTCTTCTCCGCCCATAACACCACCAATTCCGATCAATTGCTTGTCCGTAGCAATCATAATGTCAGTAGATTTTGGTTCGATTACTTTGCCACCAAGAAGCTTGATTTTCTCACCTTCTTTCGGAGCTCGAATGACTAATTTTGCTTCGTTACCAGAAAGAGCCTTCACTTTGTCGTAGTCGTAAGCATGCAGTGGCTGGGCAGTTAACATCATGAAATAATTTGTTAGATCAACGACATTGTTAATCGGCTTTATGCCTACCCGCATCAAATTAATTTGCAACCAAAGCGGGCTTGGGCCTACCTGCACCTGACTTATTGCAACTGCCATGAACCGTGGTGCAAGCTCTGACAATTGATTGTCAACAGACAGTGAGAGCCCATTAGCTTGATCTATAGGTAGGGGCGTCAGATACCAATCTGGACTTGTGTATTGTTGCCCTTGAATTCCTGCGATCTCACGCGCTACGCCCATCATGCCAAAAAGATCTGGTCTGTGGGTAAACATCTTATTCTCAATATCTATTATATGGTCGTCTAATTTATAGACTTCTGATAAAGTCTGTCCAGGATTTGCCTGTTGGTCAATCTCTACAATCCCACTATGATCAGCACCGATTGCTAATTCTGACAAACTAGCAAGCATTCCGTTACTAACCTCTCCACGAATTTCCCGAGCCTCTAGCTTGAGAGGGTCTTTGCCATAAGTACTTGGTACGACCACATGTGGAGGTATCCAAACAGTCAATAGATCTACTCGAGCATTTGGCGCACCGCAAACAACCTGCACGTAACCATCATTATCTCGTTCTACCTGCTTGTTAACTCCACCGTCATCAATTTTGCAAAGGCTTAATTTGTCAGCATTTGGGTGCTTCACGCATGATACGATTTTAGCTATCAGGATACCTTCATATTTTTTGCCCAGATCAACAACTTCATCAACTCCGCCAAGCTGCGTATTGATCTTCTCAACAAGTTCATCAATTCCATTAGGCATTGCTTCATCCGCACAACCATTTAGCTTGTTAAAGAATCGGATATTTTCAATACTTACTTTCATACTAGCCCCAATACTAGACTCTTAAGAAGCGGGAATGTCTTATACGGCTGATTAAAACTTTCCGAGCCAAAGTGCCCTTCATTACGTATAATCTGAGTTCCACCTAGATGGTCAAACATAAGCCTACCCTGCTTGGCATCGCAACCCCAAGGATCTTCAACAGAATTAATGAAAGTTATGTCTCCCGCATTTTGTTTAATCTTATCCCAATTGTAGCTATTCTCCAGAACTGGATCTTTTTCTTCACCTGGAAAACGCATGGAGTAGCCTGCAACTAATATTGCTTGCCTGATACTGTGATCAATATTTTGCAACACGCTTAATATTAGAGGGGATCCAGCCGAGTGACCCACCAAAACTGTCTCTTCATCAAAACTATGATTACTTAAGACTTTTGATATGAACTGTTCTATTGGCTCATGATTAATATCAGGATAGTATGGCAGTTCTACTTTATACCCATTTTTTTCTAGTTCATCCTTAAGCCATTGATACCAGAAGTTTTCAGGTTTTGAATCAGTCCCGTGAAAAATAATAGCGTTTTTCATGCGAATTGCCTCAAGAAATCTAGTTTTGCGCTTTGGAAGTGGCGGACATCTTCTATGCCGTATTTCATCATAATTAGTCGTTCAATTCCAAGACCCCAGGCAAAGCCACTATATACTTTTGGATCTATTCCACCCTCGCTCAGAACATTTGGATGGATCATCCCACAGCCAAGTAACTCAATCCAACCTGTTTGCGAGCAGATGGAACAACCTTTTTTATCACAAAAAGGGCAACTTAGAGAGAACTCAAAGCTTGGCTCTGTGAACGGAAAATAAAATGGATTAACTCGGCTCTCAACCTTTTTGCCAAAATAACTAGACAGAAATTCTTCTAAAGTTGCGATGAGATTGCCAACATTAACATTTTTGGACACATAGACACCTTCAAGCTGATGAAAAGTATGCTCGTGCCGTGCGTCCAAGTCTTCGTTGCGAAAAACTCTGTCAGCTACGACTACTGCAATCGGCTTGCCGGATTCAAGTTGCTCCTTTCGGGCCTTGTAGATTCGGTTCTGCATAGTGCTGGTGTGAGCAGGAGCTATTAGCCCTTCCTCTGTTATAAACGTATCGTAATCGTCTCTTGCTGGGTGATCTTCCGGGAAGTTAAGACTTGTGAACATATTATAGTCATTGTCTAGATATCGACTCTCCCACGTTTCAAATCCCATTTTAGAAAAAATGTCGTTAATCTTTGCAATTTCCCGCATTGTTGGGTGAACAGATCCCTCATTTGCGGGCAAAATTTCTGGCAAATCAGCATTCACATCCATTGGAGCAGTGATATCTATAGGCGTCTTTTCTGCTTCTTGCGACTGGTTTTGTTCAACTAATTCCTCAAGTTCTTTTTTTAGCTGGTTTATACCTTGGCCAAAAGAGGCGCGTTGATCATCTGGGAGTGTGGGCAAAATCGAATAGAGATCTTTGAGTTCTTTTGCACGCAAGATATTAACCGACTTGTCCTCATCCAGTCGCGCAATAAGCAGATCTTTAACCTGTTTTATTCGATCATCGTTCATTTGTAGATATTATAACCTAAGTTGAAGTGATAGAATATAGAAGTAATGGCAAATTTTAGTTTTGATATTGTATCTGATTATGATCTAGCAAAAGTCACCAACGCTGTGGAGCAGTCTCAGCGCGATATAGGAAATCGCTACGACTTTAAGGGCACGAGTGCTAACCTAGAGTTTGTAGATGATAAAAAGAGTGTCAAAATTGTTGGCGACAACCAATTTCATTTGGATAGCATTATAGAAATACTTCGTAAAAAATTAGCAGGTGCTGGTGTCAGCCAGAAAATCCTGGACATTTCAAATGAGCCGATAACCTCTAACCTTAAAATGACCTGGAATATTAGCTTCAAAAAAGGTCTTAACCAAGAAAACGCTAAGAAAATCACAAAACTTATTCGTGACAAACTCCCAAAAGTAAAAACCCAAATTCAGGGTGAAGAGATTAGAGTAACTAGCCAGAAAAAGGACGAGCTCCAAATAGCCATGCAGACAATCCGCGAAGCCGACTTTGACTTCCCAGTCGAATTTACTAACTTCCGTTAATGCTTATGGTATTATTTCACATATGAATATAAAGAAATTTGATCAAGCTTTTATCGCTTTTGCTAGCAGGTGGTTTGATCCTCTGGCTCGTGTTGCACTCTTTATAATCTTTGCATATTTTGGCGCTCTAAAACTACTTGACCTCAGCCCAGCGCAAGATCTCGCGCTAGAGCTAGTAGACAAGACTGTTGGCCTACAGTATTTCGATCAGTTATTTTTCATCTTGGCGCTTTTTGAAGTAATCATTGGGATCTTGTTTCTGATACCAAAGTTTACACGTGTTGTTATCTTATTGATGTTGATTCATATGATAATTGTATGTTCACCGCTACTCGTCACACCTGATTCAGTCTGGCTAAAACCTTTTGTCCCAAATCTAGAAGGTCAATATATTATTAAGAACCTAGCTCTACTAATACTAGCCCTGGGTCTCGTATCTAGGACAAAACCGATAATTAACAAATAGTTACTGGCTTGATTCTATGGTACTCGTGAGGTTGTCTACAAATGGACCAATCAATGGTACTGTGTCAAATAGTGATAAGAACCAGATTATAACTGCTATGAATACTGTAGCTCCGATAACACCACCCGCGCCAAAGAACATTCCTCGAATAAAATTCTCCCAATGAAGCCTTTTGACATCTATATAATCACTCGCAAAAAGCACTTCTAGCGCCTTCGCTACTTCTTTAGGGTTCTTAATAACTGGTTGTTTTTTATTTTTTTCTTCCATAACAAAGATTATACCATCTTGCTTAATTTATTTTGCAAATATTCCAATGCATCTCTAACATCTGTGCTAGCAATTTCAGGTGCATCATCTAAAGTAGCCCACAAGTAATCTGAGTGCTCATCGTTTAACTCTATTTTTGGCAAAGCATCAAATCGGTACTTATAGCCTATGCCGACATTTTTTGTACCGTATTTATCGCCGTATTCTTGATAAAAAGAACCTATATACTCAAGTTTACTGATGTCTATATCAATATTCGCTTCTTCTTTTGCTTCTCTAGCCAGGCCTTCTTCTGCGGTCTCATTATTTTCCAAAAAGCCTGCGGGAACACTCCAGAAACCTTTCCTGGGCCGATAATCTCGTTTCATGAATAGATACTTGCCATCAAATTCAAAAAAGCCAAAAGCAGATATAACAGGAGTATTGTACTTTACAAAATGCCCTTTTGGGCACTTTGCGAATTCACCTGAGCCATCAAGCTCAGCCCTACACTCTGGGCAATACAACCACTTAGTCATCAGTCACCGGTTTGTCTATTAAGAGTGGCTCCACGCCAGGATTTGAGTCTGCTATTTTGACTACATCTTTGTCTATTTTTTTCAGCTCTTTGTGAGCGTTGTTATAGTGATTTACTGTGGTACCCAGGCTACCGCCGAGCTTCGCCATGAGCTGGTCATAAGCAGAGATGTGCTTACCAAGCTGACCTACACGTACCTGAATATCTTTGGCTTGTTCTTCTATCTGAAGGCTACGAAGGCCCTGCAAAACCGTCTGCAAATACGCCATGAAGCTAGTTGGGCTGACAATAATAACCTTCTTCTCCACAAAAGCATATTCCATCAAATCTCTTGCATTAGCTCCGCTAACTCCAACTTTATTGATCAGCAAATCATAATAAATCGCCTCGCTAGGTATGAACATAAAAGCAAAGTCCATCGTGTTCTCGCTTGGTCGAATATATTTGGCAGTCTCATCAATCCGAAGTTTTAGATCCTTTTTGAATTCACTAACAAATTGTTCTTTTTTAGTTTTGTCTTTTTCCTCAATCAATCGATTGTAATTCTCGAGAGAGAACTTTGAGTCTATCGGCAAAACTTTACTTTTTTCCAAGAAAATTACTGCATCAACTATCTCACCATTTTTGAATTTGTACTGTGACTGCCAACGATCTGGAGGCAAGACATTCTCTAGCACCTGGCTCAAATAGTATTCACCCAAAACGCCTCTTTGCTTTGGATTAGACAAGACATTTTGGAGCGTTTTTAGCTCAGTGGCAACATCTTTAACTTCTCGGTTAGTCTCATCAAGTTTGGTTAGCCTGGTTGAAACTTCGGCTATAATTTTGGCGCTTTGTTCGAATTGTTTTTGTATAGAGCTATTAAGAGTAGCCTGATTCTTACTAAGTTTTTCGTTAATATTCTCATGCAAACTAGACTTCAGGTCTACTACACCTTTTTGCAGATTATCTAGATCAGTCTTTAGCAGTTGCGCCACATCATTTTGCGGTTGGCTCTTTTTAAAAGCAACCAACCATATGAGCACCAATACAAGTGCTATCAGCACAACCAGTAAAGCAATAAATACCCCGTTCATACCTTTAACTATAGCATTTTAGTCTACTCAGTAACAGAGTGAGCAATATGTATAACAATAGCGGTGATGACTATGCCGAGCATGAGCATCCCTGTGTTTTTAGCAAAACCAAAGTGTTTAGAGCTAGTCTTCTCTTCATGATGTATAGATGGGATAATGTCGCTCATCGCTAGGTAAAGCAAAAATCCTGCGCTAAGTCCAAGCAACCAGCCTTCAGGGATCGCATCATCACTGCCAAGTACATAGACGATAACTGCCGTAATAAGTGTAGTCAATGAACAAAGCACATTTATCACAATAATTTTTGACTTGGAAAGTCCACTCTTAAACATAATCCCAAAATCACCAATTTCTTGAGGTATCTCATGTAGCGCTACAACGATAGCTGTAACAATACCAGTAGGCACGCTGATCAAAAAAGCAGCTGCAATCGCTACTCCGTCCAAGGCGTTATGCACGGCATCACCAAAAATCAACATGTTTATAGGGACCGCGTTTTTTTGTTTCTCAGATTCATCCTCAATATGGTGATGATGAAACCAGCGAATATAGTGTTCAATAAAGAAAAATACGACTATTCCAACCAGGACTGCACTCATCAAATCTTTTGTGACAATCTTTTCTGAACCTTCAACTAACAAGTCGAGGAAAACTGCAGCCAGCAAGCTACCGGCCGCAAACGGTGTTGCGTAGTGGGTCAAAAATCTTTGTGTAAATCTATTGTTGAGCAATAATATTCCGCCAACAAGCGAGAACAAACCACCTACTAGAGAAAAGAATATTACATATGATAACTCGTTCATGTACGTAATTATACTGATAGCATACTATTTTGCAAATTTGTCGCAATTTGTTAGAATTATTGCAACATGCATAGCAGTTCGAGCCTTGTCCAAATTCTAAAGAAAAATAAGCTTAGTCTAACTAAGCCACGTGAATCTGTGTTTAAATTCTTGGCAACTAACCAAAAGCCCCTAACTATCAAAGAGATTGCCCTTGGGATTCAGAATGTTGATCGTGCGAGTGTCTATAGGACTGTCGAGTTATTTGAGAACTTAGGGATTATCAAAAAGGTTCATGTGGGATTCAAATACAAAGTTGAGCTCAGTGATATATTTCAGCCACACCACCACCACATCTACTGCACCCAGTGTGGCCAGACATTTGCCTTTGAGGAACCTGAGTTTTTTGAAAAGTATATCGAGAGATTGGGCCAAAAATTTGAAGTTGAGATCAAAGATCACAGCTTTGAACTTGAAGGAATCTGCAAATCCTGCAAAAACAACTAGTTGTTTTTGGCGCGTTTTCGCTTATTATGATCGAGTTCTTTTTTACGAAGACGAAGATTTTTTGGAGTAACTTCAAGTAATTCGTCATTCTCCAAAAAATCCAAACACTCTTCTAGGCTAAAAATTACAGGGGGAGTCAGCTGGACAACACCGTCACTACTGCTACTTCGCATATTTGTCAGCTGTTTTGCGCGACAAGCATTTATTTCCATATCTTCCTGTCGAGTGTTAAGCCCGATAACCTGGCCTGCGTAGACCTTCACCCCTGCTTCAACGAAGCAAGTTCCTCGTGCTTCAACATTCTGCAAGGCATAAGGTGTAGTGACCCCGGCTTCATGTGCAATCAAAACTCCACTTCTAAGTTGTTGCAGAGGAGATCCAACAGGCTGATACCCAGCGCTTAGGCTATGCATGATAATCGTGCCTTTAGTATTGGTTAGGAGTAGACCTTTTGCCCCAAGGAGTGCTCTTGTCGGTATCTCATAGATTAGCTTAGTAACACCGCTTGGGTTGGCAAACTGTTCTTTTAGAGTGGCCCTTCTTGAGCCAAATTCCATCTGAACAGTACCGACGTGTTCTGCAGGTACCTCAATAATTACTTCCTCAACTGGCTCTTGGGTTTGCCCATCTTTTTCAATAGTAACAACTTGTGGACGTCCAACCTCAAATTCATAACCTTCACGTCGCATCGTTTCAATTAGAACACTCAGATGCAACTCACCACGTCCGGATACTAAAAAGCCAATTCCCTCTTCTTCAACTCTAAGTCCTACATTTATTTCAAGCTCTTTATCTAAACGATCTTTTATCTGACGAGAAGTATTAAATTCACCTTCTGTTCCTTTAAGCGGGCTAGTATTTGGACCGAGATATATCTTGAGCGTTGGTGCCTCTACTTCAATTACAGGTAAAGCCTCTGGGTTATCGATGTCGGCTATAGTCTCGCCAATCTGTGCATCTGCTATTCCTGTCAACAGCACAATATCTCCCGCTACACCTTCTTTTACTTCAAATTTACCAACTCCGTGGCTCATGAATACTAAGTCAACTTTTGATTTTGCTATGTTACCATCTTTTTTACAAAGTGAAACCTGGGTTCCAGCAGTGACTTTACCCCTGGTTATTCGACCTATTGAGTATTTACCCTTGAAGTTATCCCATGAAAGAGCAGTTACCAACATCTGGAAAGGCTTGTCTAGCTCAACCTCAGGTGCTGGTACCTTACTAACAATAGCGTCAAAGATGCATTCTAGATCGCCGTCTTTTGATGGATCTTCTGGCAATTCATCCCATGCCTTACCGTCTCTGCCTATAGCATAGTATATTGGGTAGTGTAGCTGATCTTCGTGAACAGCCAACTCTAGGAACAGATCGGCGAGTTCATCCTCAACCTCTTTGACTCTAGATCCTGGCTTGTCGATCTTGTTGATAACAACGATTGGCTTTAGCTCTGAAGCAAGTGCTTTGCCAAGAACAAATTTTGTCTGAGGCATTGGGCCTTCCTGCGCATCGACAATCAGCAGACAGCCATCAGCAAGATTGAGAGTTCGCTCAACTTCACCACTAAAGTCCGCATGCCCAGGAGTATCGATAATATTAATTCTATGATCACCGTGTTGCACAGCAGTTACTTTAGCTGTGATCGTGATTCCGCGTTCTTTTTCCTGATCTCCGCTGTCCATGATCAAATCTTGGCTCATCTCAGCTTGATTATCTCGAAATGTCTGGCTCTGTTTTAGCAAGCCATCAACAAGCGTGGTTTTTCCATGGTCAACATGGGCAATAACGGCAATATTACGGATCTTTGCAGGATCCTGGGTGGCTAACATACTATTTCCTTTAGTTTATTACGTAAATCTATACATAATTTTAACACGTAAACGCTTATTTTTCAACCTGATAAATCTGCTTCTTACAGTTCTGATTCAGCCTGTTCAATCACCGCTAAGAGAGTTTCACGAGCCTGTTTTATTGTTGCCTGAAATGTATCATTGTTGGCTTTTACAGCACTTTTGCGTTTTTCTACAAGTGCCTTTATCTCTGCACTCTTGTCAGTTGGTTTTGATTCCTTGATACCTGCTTTTATAGATTCTATTTGTGATTTTAGGTTTTGCTTGATCTTGTTGATATCGCCACCGGCAGAACATTCTGCTTTTGCCTGAGAGACTGCTTGATCAAATTTTCCTCTGCTCTGTTCGTCTATGCTCTGATTGTCAGTTCTATAGCTAGCCAGAAGGGCTTCCATCCCAGCCTGAAATTCTGCAAACGCCTTGTCATTGGCTTCCCTACGTACCTGAATTGCACTCTTTATAGAAGTTATGTATTCCTCTATAGCTACTTTCTGGTCGTCTGTGCTGGCTCTAGCGCGGAGTTTGTCAAAGCTCTCTTCACGCTTTTTATCCCACTCAGACCGTTTCTTGGCGAGTTCCTTTTGCCGTTGTTCGGATTTCTTTGTTCGCTCTTCTGCGGTTGATTTCTTTTTGTCAGTGATGGTCGAACTTTTTTTACTCACACCAGTTCGAACTTTGCCTGCTATCTGGTCGATCGCTGAACATGTTTTTTCACGAGCTTGCTTTGCCTTCTCTTCCTTTTGCTGAGCTATCTTGGCAGATTTTTCAGCTTCTGCTTTCTTCTGTGCTTCTAATTTCTGAGCTTTTTGTTCATCAGTATATGTCTGTGAACTGCCGTCACCCACGGCAAAAACTGGAACGCTAATAAATACAACTGCGAAAAGTGATACAACTAGGCTAAAAATCAGCTTCATATGCACCCTCCAAATCACTTGATATTTTTATTTCATCTGCCACTAAGCTCGCATCTTTATTTGCCAAATCGTCTTCAATCTTGAGCTCTTCTTCAAGTCCTTTATTAGTGATACCTTCTATCCCCTTGGCGTTTGATGCCTGAGACTGGTTGTTATTGAAAGTGACTTTTTGGTTTTGCCTAACAACGAAAATTGTTAGACCAATAAGAATAAGGAGTATCAGGGAGAGCAATGTGGTCTCAACCACTGCGAATCCTTTTTGATTTTTCATAATATTTTTCATGTTGTTTTTATTTCTCTTTAAATGCGCTTATGATTATAGCAATAATTTTTATATCTTACAACGCCCCACAGCGAAAGTAACGACTAAATCCACCTTTTATACTTAAATACAGAGATGAAACTAATCATAGAGGCTAGAATCAAACCTAGAACAAACCAAAAGTTAGCAGGATCACCTTCGTTATTAAAAGGAAGTTCTACATTCATACCAAAAAGCCCGCCAATTATAGTTGGGATTGTTAAGAATATAGCTATTGAAGTCAGTCGACGGAAAGTTCGGTTCAAGTTGTTGGTTGCTATGACATCATACGCTTGCCGAATGTTAGCGACTGTCCTAACACGTGATTTTGATAGCTCAATTAACTCACTTGTGCCAAGCATAATATCTTCTACCATGTCACGATCATCATCATAGAGTCGCATATACTTGCCACTTTCAAGCGCAGTTAGAACAAGCGCCTGCGGTTGCAAGGCTGCCAAAAATTCGTTTAGGTCTTCTTCTATCTCGATAAATCTCACTATCTGATCACTTGTTATCTCTGCAAGTCGTAGTTCAGATCTAAATTTAAGAATCTGTTTAGAGACCAAGTTCAGTTGAACGCGATACGATCTATTGATTTCCTCTAGTATGTGCAGGAAAGTCTTGGTTTTTTGGGTTGTCAGTATGTCCACAGAGCCATTAATTAGATTGTCCAGCACTTTATCTTGCGTACGCATGATAGTCACAATATTGCTGTCTGTATAGACGACCAAAAGTGGCTCAGTAGAAGTGTTATCACCGTCTGGGTGACAGTACCTGGTAAATACATAGGTGGCTTTGTCATCAGTCTCTACACGTGGCGCTTCATAGATATCAGTAGCATCTGTCAGAATGTCTTGATCAAGTCCAAAAACTTCGACTAAATATTCAACATCTGACTTTGTCGGATTCACTACGTGACACCAACTACCAGCTTTGTGGGCATCAAGAATCTGCAATTTCCTTGAGCGAACAGTACTGAAATAATGAGTGATCATGTTACGTATTGTAGCGTAATGATTTAGCTTACGCTAGTTATTGCTATTTATTATTGATGAGTTCGTTTTTTAGCAAGAATCTTTTTATGTCTCGTCTGATCGGCGCTAGCCATCTAAATCCTCTGAGTAGTGCTGGGATTATCAACAAGTGTTCTAAGCTCCAATAAATCTTGAGCTCAACCTCGTTTTCATCTTTCTCTAGCATATTAGCCAAGTTTATAGAATTTCGTGCTTCGACAAATTTATCAAATCGCCCATGTAATAGCAACACAGGAACACCAGCGTTTTTGGTATGACTAATTGGTAGCCATTTGCGAAGTTTGTCCTTGACGTCAAATATTGGACGGAGTTTTGGGTGAGGGTAGAAATCATATGGCCCAGCTAGACCAATAAATCCTTTTATGTTAGATTTTTTAACCCTGGCTTTGCCGATATACGACTTTTCAAGTGTCAACATCGCAGCGATATATGCTCCAGCTGAGTGACCTGACAGCACAATATTTGTAGTCTCAACTCCATAATCTTTTATATTCTCTTGAACCCATTTCACTGCCTTAGCCCCATCCTCTAGTATGTAGTTCCACCTAGATTCAGGGAACAGTCGATAATTCGGCAACACTACAGCTATGCCTAATTTAGTCAGTGATTTTGCGTATGTTTTGTATGTTGCCTTGTCGCCAGATAGCCATGAACCACCGTGCCAAAAAATAATTGTAGATTTTGGATCCTTCCCAGGCAAATAGACATCTAGCTTTTGCCTGTCTTTGGTCCCATAAGGAATATCTTTATAAACTCTCGTCATCTATACATTATACCCGAGACAGAGATTTCGCTCTAGTGAGTTATGAACGTAAGGGCGTGGCCAGTTTTACCAGCACGACCTGCACGACCGATTCGGTGCACGTAGTCATCATATGACTGTGGCACTGAGTAGTTGATCACGTGTGTAATGTCTTTTACATCGATACCACGAGCTGCAACATCAGTTGCAACCAAGATCTTTGATTCATTCTTTTTAAATCGTTGCAAGGCGCGTTGTCGCTGTCCTTGGCTTTTACCACCGTGGATGTTGTCAGCTCTAAAGCCTCTAGCCACTAGTTCTTTTGCAAGGCGTTCAACGTTTCGCTGTGTCTCGTCAAAGACGATTACTTTTTTAACTTGATCATCACGCAAAATACTATGAAGTTTGTCCATCTTTTCAGATGTACCATTGTATTTAACAACATTTTGATTAACATTTTCACTAGCTTGAGCGTTTTTAAGCATGATAGTTACTGGCTCATTGGAGAAAGTTTGGATTAGACTTCGTACTTTAGCGTCAAGCGTCGCAGAAAAGAAAAATGACTGTCTGTTCTCACCTAATTTATTTAAGATCGCACGTACATCGTTGATGAATCCCATATCGAGCATTCTATCAACCTCATCAAGAGCAACCATGTTAAATGATTCAAGTTTCAAAGTGCCACGCTCTACGTGGTCACCAATTCGTCCTGGTGTTCCGATGACAATTCGTGGATTTCGCTTAAGATCACGTAGTTGGTAACTCATAGATGATCCACCGATTAGCACTGCACCGAAAAGTCCGGCATTTCGCCCAATCTTTTGACATTCTTGTTCTATTTGTTGGGCTAACTCACGAGTTGGAGCAACAATCAAAGCTCGGCTATTCCTATCAGCAATAAGTCGTGAAAGCATTGGGATAGCAAAGGCAGCTGTTTTACCAGTACCAGTGTCGGCAATGCCGATGATATCTTTGCCAGTTATCGCAACCGCAATTGTCTGATCTTGAATAGGAGTTGGAATAATATATCCCCGCTCTTTGAGATTTTGTTTGATCTTTTCTGAAATTTTAAAATCAGCAAATGTATGAGTTGGAACATATTCCTCCTCAGCAGTTACTGGCTTTGCGCTTTTTACAAAACGCGCTGGGTCGATATATTGACCTCGGCGCTTGTTACCACCACTAGGTCGACGCGAGAAGTTGCGTCGTTGTGAGTTTGATCGAAATCCTCCGCCAGAGCCAGAACGGCTTGGACCGGAACGAAATCGATTGTTTGAATTAGTATATGAAGGCATAAAAAAAGAATCCTTTTCTATTTATTTAATTTAGTTATACTTGGTTGTTGCTGACAATTCCAAAGTATGACTTTTTTAAGTAAATAGAGGATTCATCACGAACAATTACGTATATATTAGCATAATCACAATTCAGTGTCAACCTTTAACTCTTTATCTTCTCCCAAGGGAATTCGGGGCGTCCGAAGTGGCCGTAGGTGGCAGTTTGTAGGTAGATTGGATTTTTTAGATCAAGTGTTTCTACAATATTTTTGACTGATGGATTAAGTAATTTGACTGCAAAAGCACGGATTTTGTCTGTCGGAACTTTGTTCGTACCAAATGTATCTATAGAGAATTGAACAGGCTCTTTAGCTCCAATAAAATATGACAGTCCTATTTCTACTTCATCCGCCAAGCCTTTCGCAACGATGTTTTTGGCAATATATCTGGCACCGTAGGCAGCAGATCTGTCGACTTTGCTAGGGTCTTTGCCACTAAATGCTCCACCACCAACCCTAGCCAGCCCACCATAACCGTCAACTGCTATTTTGCGCCCGGTCAGTCCTGCGTCACTTTTGGGGCCTGGGGTATGCCAGACACCTGTGCCATTAACCACCAGGCCATTTTTAGGTACCGCGAAACCATAGTTTGCCAACACCGGTGTAATTACGTGCTCCAACAAGTCTTCTTGAATCTTGGCCAGCGACAACCTTGGGTCATGGGGCACGGCTATAGTCAGATGATCTACCTTGACTGGCTTGTTGTCTATGTATTTGATCACGACCTGAGCTTTTCCGTCTGGGCGCAGATGAGGCAAAACGCCCGACTCACGTGCTGTGTCTATTGAATGGGTTAAGTCATGAGCTATAGCTACGGGTGTTGGCAAATACTTTTCTGTCTCGTTAGTTGCGTAGCCATAGATTATACCTTGGTCTCCAGCTCCAAAGTCGTCTACACCAACAGATATTTCTGGAGATTGAGCGTGTAGATAATTATCTATTTCTGAATCCACATGAAATCCCCAAGATTTATCTGTATATCCTAACCGCTGGATTTGCTCGCGCGCTATAGCTACGAAATCTACCTTTGCAGTTGTATTGACCTCTCCTGCTAGTACCACTCTGTCTCTGGCTACTAGGGTCTCCACGGCTGTGCGACCATTTGGATCTTGGTGTAGCACCTCATCGACTATCGCGTCACTGATTTGATCTGCTATCTTGTCTGGATGCCCTGCGCAGACAGATTCACTGGTCTTTTTTGTTATTGTTGGCATAAAAATATCCTTTCCCCTGAAACTGCGAGAAAGGATTTGAGATATTCATATCTTTCCTGCATAGCAGGGCTAGATTTAGCACCCAACTGAAAGGGTTGCTGGCAGGTCATTGGGCTAGGCCCCTCGCTACACTCTTGATATTAAATTGTTAAGTACCTATATTGTATCACCTCTTGGCAAGTTTTTTGGTATAATTGTCTAAGTCGATGGGGATTCGCCAAGTGGTAAGGCTCTGGTTTCTGGTACCAGCATCGGGGGTTCGAATCCCTCATCCCCAGCCAAGCATAAGCTTATTGTAATTATTATAGACTTTTCATATAGTAGTATAATTCAAAAACAAAAGAGTCCGTCTCAATAAAATTAACATGTGTATTTAATATGGCTAATTTCAGCGACCGCCCGGGCCGGCCCTAGGTACGATATGTCCATTTGCGATTTTTAGTGGTGACCCACCGTTAACTGAGACTATATAGACACCTGCTTCCGTACCAACTGATCCATAAAATATGACATTAGCGCCATTTGGCGTGGTATAAAAGCTGTCAGAGACATTTGCGCCCTTTGTAAGCTGTTTCTCGTTAGACCCGTCAGGACTTGCCTTGAAAAGCTGAGAAAAACTGTCAATAACTCTTGTGAATACCCGTGTACTGTTGTCTTTGCTAGAGACAACTTGAAGTGTTTTTAATGCAGAGGCATCGTCTGATGTTTTTACAATTTTATCACTACCAAAATTAATGGAGAAAGTACCTCTATCAAAGTCGACAAGTGTGAGTGACCCAATGTTCTGACGATAAATATCAAATGGCTTTGCGTCAAGTTTCTTTTTTGCACTACCATCTATATTCATTACAAAGAATCCAAAGTCAGGCTTATTAACATCTCCTAGTGAAAAGTATATCTTGCCTTCAGCTAGCAAATAAGATCCGTTTAGAGTAAATAAATCTTTTTTGCTCTTAGTTTCTGCGTTGTAAGCAATGACCTTTGAATCGTATGCCGGAGGAGTGCTTGTATCAGAGATCAGTGTATTGCCTGACCAATTGACCTGACCTGGTCTCTCTTCAATTTTTTTAAGCTCACCAGAAGCAACATTTATAACGTAAAGCTCTTGTTCTAACCCTCCGTATTCTCCAACCCTCCCGTCACGACTAGCAACAAGTGCAACATACTCACCTGTAGGAGATGGATAAAGTGCGGTATTTTCATTCTCTTTACCTGACGCTTTCAGCACAACTCTCTCATTTTTGCCATCGAGATCAGAAGCATAAACATCGTACTTCTTTGATTTATTTGAGACAAAGAGCACTGTTCCGGACGGCGTAAGTATTATCTCTCTTAGCGGGGAATTGTCTACGACTTCTACGTCTTGAGTTACTGTATTAAATCCTTCTTTGCTCGTTGATAACGATAGCTTAGCTGAACCTGATGGCGACACACGAGCATCTGCCTCACCTTTATTGTTAGTGAAGGATTCCACCCCTCCAAGAACAATCTTGGCATCTTTTATTGGCGCGCCAGAAACTCTGTCTTTAACTATAAATGATAGCTTATACCCGCTACCGACTAAACGTATTGGCTCAAGCTTAGTTGTAGAAAAACGCACTAAAGTATCTTGCGTTTTAGACTCGTAGCCTGACTTACTAATTTTTACTTTGTTCTTGCCAACCTTAACATTGTCAATTCTGGCTAACCCTTCTCCATCTGTTAAACTCTTTTTGCCTGCAATCTCTACGCTAACGCCAGATATAGGCTGAAGAGTCTTATCATCAACAACCTCAACAGACACATCTCTTTTTACAAAAACTCCCAGCAGACTATACTTAAAATTTGTCAGACTGATTACAAGTATCAATAACACTAGAACTATCCCTGCGGGTATGAAAAACTTCTTGTTTTTGAGTAGCGCTTTTATGCTAGTAAATCTTGATTTCTTTGCATTATTTAGATCCGAAGGTTGTGGGCTATCTGGCTCAACTGCCATGGGCACGATCTCTGCCTGCGTGCTTTCATCAGCAACAACATTCTCATTCTTTGTTTCTAATTTTGCCTCATCTTCTACTATTTGAAGTGTCTTGTCTTCTTCACTATTTGTTTCTTTTAATTCTGCCATCCGATTTCCCTCCCTGTTATTATGTTTATATTTAAGTGATCCATGCTGCCATAAGCCCAACACATTATGTCCAATAGGTCTTTCTCAGATCCATTTGGATCAAAAGGATTGCCTTGTCCGCGTGTCTGGCAATCACCATTATTATATTTGTCACTTGCTCCAAGCAGGTGCAAAGTCTCATGTATGAAAACACCTGTTGTATCTGCAAATTGCGCGTTTGTAAATGCACGGTGGCTACTAGGCATCGCGAAAGAACGAAATTTCTGTTTTTGTAAGTAAACATAGTGGACCATATCATAGTCAGCTTCAGGCACTTTGTTCTGTAAAGAGGTGTTTTGCAGTGCATCAATTATCTCTTGGGTGTTGCTCAAGTCTGCATTATCGCCAGTAATATCTGAAACTTGTTGGAACGGTCCGAAGAAATTAAATTCAATATTTAGAGTTGGGTTATTTCTGCGCGCCGCTTCACGTTTTAAGAATTCATTGATATAGACCAAACTTTCCTTTGAAGATTGACCTGCTGTGTACTGAGCAATATCTTGGCCATAATCCATCCCAGATTTGTCAGAAACAAATACCACAGCCATTTTTGCGCTACCGACAGCCCTGATTTTATAAGAACATGACCCTCCCAGTATGACTATCGCTTCGCGGTTCTTGAGTCGGGAACAATTATTCCTCACCTGAGCCGTCGTGAGACTGCCAGAATCAATCAGATTTTGTACTTTCTGATGTTCGGCCTGTTCTTTCTTTGCTGCATCTTCACTTAATTTCTTATTTTCCGCCACGATGCTTTCTAGTTTTTTTGCTTTTTCTTTTTCAAATGCTGTTATGCGTTGTTTTTCTTTATTGGTATTATGCTTTTCTAGCGCAATAGAAACTACTATTATGGATAAAATAGATAAAGCGCAGATGGTTACTATTAGGCTTTTCTTTTTATTTATATTCAGATGCATTTTATATAGATTACAATTAAGCATAAGTATATAGACCTGTGCGGTCAGTGTCAAAAGATATACTCTACTGAACACTCTTAAAGTGTTAGTCGACAATTATAGATAATCGAGGTAAAATTAAGACCAAAGTTATGGAAGCACACGACAAAGGATCAGAACAACAGCACCTAGTAGTTTCTACTATGGGGTTAACGAATATGAGAAAATTTGCATTGAATTACTCGGAGATAGTTCAGACGACTGGATAGCCCCAGATGAAGCAAAAGAAAAACTGGACAGACTGGGCTATGATGAGTCTGATTGGCAGACAGTGCTTGACGAGAGCGGGGCGAGTCACCATTTAAGAGGACTGATGATAATAGCTCAAGGTGAGACTCCAAGGATTTCATGGGTCTTACAACTAAATTTTCGAGCCTTGGATTATGAACATGACCCCCATGCAAGACCTGTTTTTGACGATCCAAGGATGCAAACAGAAGCCTTGAGAGCCAAAATAGATAAACAGTAGCTTACTGAATCATTTTGATGCTTATGCTATAATGAGCACCCACATGAAGAGTATTAAGGAATTTTTTACTAGTAACAAAAAGAGGGCCATCATAATAGTAGTTCTCGTCTTTGCACTATTGACTGCCGGTGGGTTTGCTATAAAAAATAATGACGACCAAAAAACTGATTCAAAAGATGATAATACACAAAATGAAACGGATACCAAAAAAGATGACCAGCCCGCATCTGAGCCTGCAAAAGATAGCCAGTCGAACAAAAACCCTAGCCAAAGCTCGCCAGGTAGCACCGCTCCTGTGAGCTTCGCAATATCTTCCCTAAATGTACACAACCCAGAGTATTCATACAACAAAGATAAGCTAGGCAACACTGTTAGAGCATGCCAAGTGATTGCAGACATAACAGCCACAGCGCCTGGAACTGCAACATATTATTGGGACACATATCACCCTGAATACTTCACCCCTTCGAATAGAGGACCGGACGAAACAGTAACTTTTGAAGGTAAAGGTACAAAAACCGTTAAATTAAATACCTATACTAATAACGATGATCGTCGATTCACTTTATACGTAATTTCGCCAAACAATATTTCAAAAGCCACTGCAACCCAAGCCTGGTGTAAGGCGGACTAGACCCTTTCGTACTAATTCAAGAAACACCTAGCGACTAAATTTTCTTGAGGGCAATATTGAACCATTTAGCAGTGCCAATCTGCTGATGATCTTCATAGATAAGTTCGGAATCATCTCCAGCCATGTCAACAATAATCTTTGGGTTATAGTAGTAGAACATCCTATCTCCAAACCTATCAGTCTTTAGAGCCTCTTTATATTCATCTGCTTCTTTTAGTGATATATAGAAGATACCTCCACTACGAAGAGACTCAAGAGCTTTTGGAAAAACTTTTTCAAGATTTTCTCTGTCTATATGTAGTAGCGAGGCAAAGGCAAAAATAATATCTAAATCTTTGGGATATATGTAACTAAGTGCGTCAGCTAATACAAAGGATGCACCCGGTACCTTATTTTTAGCAACTTCGAGAAGACCTTTTGAAGGGTCAAAACCTTCGTACCAATCTACTAATTTAACTATTTCTTTGGCATCTCTACCTGTGCCACAGCCTATCTCGACAACCCTAACCGGTTGATTCTTGCCAACAAGTTCTAAGCCCTTTTTGATATCTGAGATTCTTGGCCCTTGCCCAAAATAATCTGAAAAATGCAAATCAAATTGATCTGCCGAATCATCATAAGTTTTTATCGTGAGATCACTATGATTCATAGAGACAGTATATACTCAAGATGGCCCTGGAACCTGATTTTCACCCAAAACTTCTCTGGTAATACTAACCACCTGGTCAGGATCTAACCTGCTCTTTACCAAATATCTTTTAGCACCCATTTGCATTGCTTGCATCAACAATTGATCGTCTTCGTGCGCAGACAACATAATTACTGGGATATCTTTAGTCTCTTCGTTATCCTTTAAATCCCCTAGGGCTTCCATGCCATTACGATTGGGCATCATGACATCCATCAATATAACGTCAGGAGATTCTACACTTGCTTTTTCTACTATTGCAACTCCGTCACTCGCAACTACCACCTCAAAATCAGCCTCATCAAAAACCCTAGAATACAGTCGTTGTAATGTTGGGTCATCTTCTACCAAGAGTAGTACTTTTGTTGCCATGGATCCCCCCGATCACTTAGATTGCGCTTGTGGTTAATTATACACCTCTCAAAAATTTATTTCTATTAATTTGCCTACACTCTATTTGCTGTAGCCAAAATTATGACCACTACTCCAAGTATTCTTCTAAAGTTATGCGTGCCGTAGAAAATCTCTAGCCATGACCACGTAAATAACGCCCCAAATGATATAACAGAAAAAAGTGATTGCACCTGTCCGTCAGTGACTTTTGCAAGAACAAGACACAAAAGCCAAACAATAATTGGCAAATTCGGAGCTTGAAAATATTTATTACTCTGGTCCAATTTTTTAAAATTAAGGGCTTGTGACATATAGAAAATATAACACAAAGCCAGCTAGAACTACTGTCATAGATCTAACTCTTTTGATTAATCTAGCCTTGTTATTTTGCGCAATCTATTGTACTGTCAGAGAAGTAAGATATTTAAAACTTTGAGGGCTAATAAATTATGAGTGAAAAGCAAACAAAATCAGCACCAAGCCGACTAGAGCTGATCCAAAACGGAATCAAAAAACTATACAAAGTAAATAAAAAGTTCTCGATAACACTAATTGTACTTAGTATTCTCTCAGCATTTAGTCAATTTTCAGATACGTATTCTAAGCCAGGTGATCAGACCACAGGAGCTCAGGATGTAGCAATGACTAGCTCTGAGACAACTATTATTGCTATTGTCGCCACTATTTTAGTCCTGGCCGTTATCGCAGCTGGCGTAATAATAGAAGGTATGATTGCTTATGCCACATATAAAGCCATCGACAATAAAGTCCCTAGCATTTCTGAAGCATTTGAAGCTTCACAAAATAAATTCTGGGTAATACTATGGCTCAATGTAATAATATTCTTTAGAGTTCTTGGAGGCATACTACTACTCATCATTCCTGGAATTCGAGCTGGTCTTAGGTATACCATAGCGCCAATAGTACTCTTTGACGAAAATCTATCAGCCAAAGATACCGCCAACAAATCTCGGGAAATTGCAAAAGGCAATTTAAATTCCCTGCTCATCATGAATCTTGTTTCTGCTGTTTTATTCCCTATAACTTATCTTGTATATTATGGAAGTTTGGTTACTATGTATCCTTTCTTCAAGTCAAAATAGCGCCAGAGTGTAACTAGTGATAAATAAGCAATAGCATTATCTAAATTTTTGTTGTATTATTGAAAAAGATACAAATCTAAATTATCAAGGAAAAGAGTAATATAATGAAAAAACAAAGTCCGCTATTAGTGTTCATACTACCGTTTTTAACTTTCGGAATATATAGTATTTTTTGGTTCGCACGAACTCGTGGTGAAATGGTCAGAAAAGGTGCTAGTATCCCAACAACCTGGCTAATTATCATACCCATTATTCAGTTGTGGTATTACTGGAAATGGTCTGTAGGAGTAAATACAGTGACTCAAAAATTGGATAGCATCTTGGTGTTGTTAGTTATTCTACTCTTGGGCCCAATAGGCTCAGCCATCGTACAAGATTCTTTCAATAAAGTAGCTGATGGACCAACGCCGACAACTACCGACCCGCAGCCTGTAGCCGATGCCTCTAGTCTTACGCCTGACGTGTCCCCAGTGTCAACGCCGTCTACACCGGAAATTACTGAAGCCCCTGCACCTGTCGCCGAGCCAGAAGTTGCTTCTGCTCCAGAAGCTGAGCCTCAATCTGCACCAGAAACTCCGGACGCTCTAGAAGATAACAACGACGACCAAACTCAAAACCCAGCATAGCTATAAATTTTACAATATTATTCTTAGACAATCTCGCAAGATCTTTGCTAGAATTAGTAAGATGTTAAAAATGAGGGTCAAATAGATAAATATGCTTAAGACTGGGTACTTACATCTCAGCAATAAGCAAATTTTTTCAGGTAATCTACTGAATTGGAATGACCAAGCCATCTCTGGTGAAGTGGTTTTCAATACAGCAATGGCTGGCTATGTTGAGTCCCTCACCGACCCTTCTTACTCTAATCAAATTCTCGTATTCACTTATCCTCTTATCGGCAATTACGGCGTCCAGTTGAAAGACTTTGAATCTGCAAAAATACAAGTTCGCGGAGTTATCATGAACCAAATATCGCTCCATCCGAATCATGCTGATTCGAGTAAAAGCCTAAGCGAATGGTTATCAACTCAAAAAATTCCAATACTTTATAACGTAGATACTCGTGCCCTGACACTTCATCTTAGGAGTAAAGGTGTTATGGGAGGTATTGTCACTGACAGCAACTCAAAACAAACTTTTGAGAAATTAGAACATGAATTTATCAGTGTAAAAAAGCCTAAGGTATACAATCCAAAATCAAAGAAAAAGATATTCTTAGTCGACTGTGGGGTTAAAGAAAATATTATTAAATCAATAGTGGAGTACGATGTACAGGTCATCCGTGTCCCACATAACTACGACTACACTAACGAGGATTACGATGGAGTCCTTTTGTCTAACGGTCCTGGCGACCCAACGGCTTACACTGAGACAATAGCAATCACAAAAAAGGCCATGTCGAGTGGCAAGTCAGTATTCGGCATATGCCTAGGTAGTCAGATAATGGGGCTCAGTGCTGGTGCCAGAACGTATAAATTGAGGTTTGGTCACCGTGGCCAAAACCAACCATGCAAGGTTGAGGGTTGGGATCGATGCTATATAACAAGCCAAAACCATGGATATGCTCTTGATGAAAAAACCCTGCCAAAAGACTGGAAAGTACTGTTCCGAAACTTAAATGATAATTCCATAGAAGGCATCGAGCACGCTTCAAAACCGTTTTTTTCCGTCCAATTCCACCCGGAAGCAAAGCCAGGGCCAACAGATACTGCTTGGTTGTTTGAAAGGTTCGTAAAATCACTATGAGTAAAATTAAACATGGAATCAAAAAAGCACTCATACTGGGATCTGGCGGTCTGCGCATTGGTCAAGCCGGGGAATTTGACTACTCCGGATCGCAAGCCATAAAAGCTCTAAAAGAAGAAGGTATCTACACAATACTTATCAATCCAAACATTGCTACGGTTCAGACAGATAATGATATGGCAGACAAAGTGTATTTCCAACCTCTTCAACCAGAAGTGGTCACTAAAATAATTGAACAAGAGAGGCCTGACGCAGTCCTACTAAGTTTTGGCGGGCAAACTGCCCTGTCGCTCGGACTTGAGCTATACGACCAAGGAGTTTTCGAGAAATTTAATGTAAGAGTCTTAGGCTCGCATGTCGATGTTATCAAAACAACCGAAGACCGAGATCTATTTAAGAAAGCTCTGGCGCAAATTGACGTAAAGACAGCCAAAAGCATGGCTGCAACAAATGTAGAGGCAGCTTGCAAAGCCGCAAAAAAGATTGGCTACCCTATAATGATGCGGTCTGGGTTCAGCCTTGGTGGCCTCGGATCAGGACGAGTGGATAATGAGAAAGAACTTCGAGAAAAAGCGAGTGAAGTGTTCAATGCAGTCCCACAAATTTTAATCGAGGAATATTTAGCGGGCTGGAAAGAGATCGAATATGAAATCGTTAGGGATAGTAGCGGGAATACGATAGCAGTTTGCAACATGGAAAACTTTGACCCGATGGGTATCCATACTGGGGAGAGTATTGTTGTAGCTCCCAGCCAAACGCTAACAAATAACGAATACCAAATGCTCCGCGAAGTAGCGCTTAAGACAATTGATCACTTGGGAATAATTGGCGAGTGTAATATTCAATATGCGCTCAATCCTAAGACCGGGGATTATCGAGTTATAGAAGTCAATGCACGACTTTCTAGGTCAAGCGCTCTTGCATCAAAAGCTACAGGATATCCACTCGCTTTTGTGGCTGCAAAGTTAATGCTAGGATACAAGCTCTACGAAATAAAAAATTCTGTTACTAAAAACACTTCTGCGTTCTTTGAACCAGCTCTGGATTATATTGCGCTCAAAGTACCCCGTTGGGATTTGGCAAAACTAAAATCAAGTGACCACAATATAGGATCTGAGATGAAAAGCGTCGGTGAAGTAATGGCGCTTGGACGATCCTTCCCAGAAGTTCTGCAAAAAGCAATTCGCATGCTTAATATTGGAGCAGAAGGCTTAACTTCGCATCCGTATGACTTTGATGATCCAATTAGCGAAATAAAAGTTGCTACTGATCGAAGAATTTTTGCTATCTATGAAGCAATGAACAGCGGAAGAAGTGTTGAACAAGTTCATAATGATTCAAAGATAGACAAATGGTTCTTGCATCATCTGAAAGATATCGTAGATTTAAATAAAAGACTAAAAGATATAAATCCTGAAAAACTTCTTGAGGCCAAACGATTAGGATTCTCTGACAAAATTATCGCAGAGCGATCGAAAAAAAGTGAAAAGTCTGTTCGAAAACTACGTCAAGACAACAAAATAATACCTGCAATAAAATTGATTGACACACTTGCCGGTGAATTTGATGCAACAACAAATTACCTATACCTAACTTACCATGGTACGACTAATGACGTTACGCCTCTTGGCAAGAAGTCTTCTATGGTGCTTGGTTCTGGGCCTTACTGCATAGGATCTTCTGTGGAATTTGACTGGTGTGCGGTTAACACTGCAAAGACGTTGAGAAAAAATAAAATAAAAACTATCATTGTTAATTCAAATCCAGAGACCGTTTCCACTGATTTTGACAGATCGGACAGACTTTATTTTGACGAATTAACACATGAGAGAATATCTGATATCTTAGATTTTGAAAACTCTGGATATGTTATTGTATCTGTTGGTGGACAAATAGCGAATAATCTATCTACCAAGTTGGCTAATTCTGGCTACAAAATACTCGGTACGAGTGCGAAGAACATTGATCGCGCTGAAGACCGTCAAAAGTTCTCAAGTATGCTTGGAAAATTAAATGTAGACCAGCCAAAATGGATACACGCAAGCTCACTGTCTGTAGTCAAAAAATTTGCAAAAGAGACAGGTTACCCACTACTTATCAGACCATCCTATGTTTTGTCTGGTGGAGCAATGAACGTAGTCAACAACGACAGAGAAATGACAGAATATATAGCTCAGGCAACCAAGTTGTCGCCAGACCATCCAGTAGTTGTCTCAGAATTTATTCTTGGAGCAAAAGAACTTGAAATAGACGGTGTTGCTAAAGATGGGAAACTCGTCATCTACGCCATTTCTGAACATATAGAGAACGCGGGCGTCCACTCAGGCGATGCGACTATAATGTATCCTGCTCAGAGAATTTATCTTGAGACTGTTCGTGAAGCGAAAAGCATCACAAAGAAGATAATAAAAAACTTAGATATAACTGGACCATTTAATATCCAATTTATTGCTAAAAATAATGAGATCAAAGTTATAGAATGCAATGTCCGTGCGTCAAGATCGTTCCCTTTTGTCTCCAAAACAAGTGGCTACAACTTTATACAGATAGCGACAGAAGCGATGATCGGCAAGCTCAAAAAACAAGAGTATAAGACACTAGAACTTGACCATGTCGGAATAAAAAGCCCTCAATTTTCATACAACCGCCTTAAAGGTGCAGACCCAGTTGCTGGTGTAGAGATGGCTTCAACAGGCGAAGTTGCTTGCTTTGGCAAAGACTTAAATGAAGCTTTTTATAGATCATGGTTGGCAACTGATCAAAAAGTACAGGGAAAGAAGATTTTCCTAAGTATCCCAGACCAAGATAAATTCAAATTTATTGATGTGTCTGAAAAACTAGTGAACAATGGCTGGGAGATATACTCTACAAAAGGTACTTATGATTTTCTAAAGGCTAATGGCATCAAAGCAAAGTTACTCTACAGGATTCAAGAAAATAAGGAACCGAATATCAAAACATTTACTGACAAAGGTGAGATATCACTTGTCGTATCCGTACCTTCGCCCAATGACGTCAGTACACCACATGCTTATCGAATCCGTAGACTTGCCATAGATAACCATGTACCAATCCTGACCAATGCCCAATCCGGAAGAATCCTGCTGGATTGTTTAGCAGAAAATGGTTCGATGGCCAAAGAAGTCCACGACTCTAGTTACTATCTAAAATAATTAGGCGGCGACTGGCATAGCAGAATTCTTCTGCTTGTGACTTTTCAGGTACTTTTTGACCTGAGCTCTGCCTTTTGGAGCACTAGTTGCATTTTCTACAGTCCCCTCTATAACTGTAAGAATATTTTGACCATACGCTCTGTGCAACTCAGCTTCAAGTTCTTCCATAGCAGGAGTTCCAGCAACAGGATCTTCATTTTCAAAATATGCTCTAACAAATAACTCTGGATCAAGCTTGAATTTTCCGCTATAAATAAGATCAGTTAATATATCTCTTTCTTCAGGATAGCAAGCATTATGTTTTGGGTAACCATAAAGCCCCAGATTAATACGCTCTGTTTGAGCTTCATTAATTAACCTATTGATTGGATTACCTTTTGCATCATAGCGCTCAAGGCCCAATCTCGTCTCTTGAAATTTTCTTACAATCCTACCGGATGATGCTTCATCAACTAACTGTATGGATCTACCTGAAGTTGCATGGATAGCTTCGTGAGAAACAATACGATCGCGCAAGGTGAAAGCATCCTCATCTAGACCTATGGAAATATGAGAATCTACTAATGAGTATCTACCGTACGTGTATTTGCCAAATGGTTTATCATCTGTCTTTTTACTCATAAGAAGTCTCTGCATAAAGTCATAGTAGCCTACACTTGTACGTGCAAGACGTTCCTCAACAACACTAGTTGAAACAAATGGATACTTGTCTACAAGAAGATTCCCGAATTCTTCAATGAGCTGATCCATGCGTCCGGCAAGTGCATCTGTTTCGGCTTCATAATGTTCAACATATCGTCTAAGCCACCGAGTAAATTTTTGATCTCCACCGTTCCCTGGTGTTAGGTCGTCTAAGCCACCGAATTTCTCAATAATTGGAGCCATGGCTTGAGGATACCTATTCTGCATGATAATGAAATTAGATTTTACCCATCCAGGCGCTAAAGAGCCGGGCCCTAGTCGACCTAACACTTCCCTGCCAAATATCTGAATTTTTTCATTATTTTGTGACACATCATCTAAATGCTCCAAATACCTTGGGTCATTTACTGCTACTTGCTCGACATCAGGGTTTATAAGCTCAGGCAAGCGATCAGCCACCTCACCAGAATAAACTACACTCATTATAGCGATATTATATAACTTTTATGAACTATTTACAATGATATATTATAAATTTTTTCGTCTTTAGACTAGCCAATACAGACTGATTTGATATTAACAAATTCTTTGATGCCGTAATGAGAGAGCTCGCGACCATAACCTGATTTCTTGACTCCACCAAATGGTACTTTGGGATCAGATTTTATATGTGAATTTATAAAGACACATCCTGTATCTAATCTACTAGCAATTTCTTCAGCTTTTTGTTGATCTGCCGTAAACACGCTACCGCCAAGACCATAGATGCTTGAATTAGCTAACTCTATAGCTTGGTCAACACTATCGACAGCAATTATCGGCATAACTGGACCAAAGAGTTCCTCGGCCATAGCTGGCATATCTGGGTTCACATCAACAAGTACCGTAGGTTCATAATAATACCCCGTTTCACCCCAAGACTTACCTCCTGCGATGACCTTTGCTCCTGCTTCAACTGACCGCTCAACCTGGGCTTTAATCTCATCAAACATCTTCTTGTTTGCCATTGGCCCTACTGTAGTAGCCGAATCTAGCGGGTCGCCAATTTTTAACTTTGCCACCTCGAACTTAACTTTTTCTACAAACTGATCAAAAACTGGTTTCTCTATGATAAAACGTTTGGCAGCGATGCAACTCTGACCTGCGTTAAATTGCATCCTAGCTGAAACTGCAACCTGCGCTGCTTTGTCCAAATCAGCATCTGCCAGCACGATAAACGGATCGCTTCCACCAAGTTCCATAACTGACTTTTTAATTTCTTGACCAGCAGTTCCTGCCACCGCCATCCCAGCTCGTTCACTACCAGTTAATGTTACTGCTTTGACCCTATCATCTCTTATGATCGATTCAACTTTTTGTGTCTCGATAGGTAAATTGTAAAATACACCCTCTGGCAATCCAGCTTCTAAAAACACATCCTCGATGGCCTGAGCAGAAAGCGCGACATTTGACGCATGTTTTAATAGCCCAACATTTCCTGCCATCAAAGCAGGCGCTGCAAAACGAAAGACTTGCCAAAAAGGAAAGTTCCAAGGCATAACAGCTAGCACAATTCCTATTGGGTCAAATCGTGCATAAGCTTTACCAGAGTCAACATCTATATGTTCAGGTGCAAGGAATGTGCTCGCATTTTGTGCATAATATTCACAAACTCCAGCACATTTTTCTACCTCAGCCTCAGCAGCAACAAGAGTCTTGCCCATCTCATCTGTAATAATTTTAGCTAGCTCAGATTTTTTTCTACGGAGTACCTCGGCTGTTTTATTTAAGTATTTTGCTCTCTCATCAAACCCAAGCCTTGACCACTGCTCGTAGGCACTTTGGCTCTTTGTAATACGGTCCTTTATAGATGCATCATCAAGTACATCAATTTCTGAAAAAACTTCGCCGTTTTTTGGATTTATTGATTGGAGCGCCATATATTCCCCCGACCTCTATGGTCTGTTTAAAGTTTACTTTCAACTCTGGCTTTGAGCCCAGAACCGAATTCTTCATTATTCATACTGTAGTCAATAGACAAATCTATAAGATGCACACCCTTTTGGTTAATGCATTTCTCTATAAGTGGCTTGAATTCTTTTGCTGATTCTACTTTGTGACCTTTTGCACCAAAACTATCTGCCAACTTAACAAAGTCTGGATTGCCAAAGTCCAAGCCAAATTTTGGCAAGTTCATGCCCTCTTGTTTCCATTTGATCATCCCGTAACCATTGTCATTGAGTATGATTACCACCATATCCAGCTTCAATCTAACTGCTGTCTCAAGATCTGCCAAATTCATCATAAATCCACCATCTCCAGCAACGACAACCACCTTATTCTGTGGATTCAAAAGCTTGGTCGCGATCCCTACTGGTAACCCTGCACCCATGGTCGCAAGGGCGTTGTCGAGTAACACGCTATTTTGCTCATAAGCTGGATAATTTCTTGCTACCCAAATCTTGTACATACCATTATCTAGTGACAAAAACGCGTCTCTAGGCAGAGATTCACGTAGCTCATAAACAAATCTCTTTGGATGTATCGGAAAGCGCGGGTCATCAACATTACTGTTGATATCTTCAATCATATTTTTCTTTATAGCAAAGTAATGCCTGAAATCCCACTTTGGCAAATCATCAAGTTGCTCAGATATTGCTCTTAGTGCTTGGGCAATATCACCTATAACCTCAATATCTGGCCTGTAAACATCGTCCATGTCAGCCGGATAGAAATTGATGTGGATAATTTTTTGGCTATTTTTAGCGAGAACGGGTGGCTTTTCGGTAATATCATGTCCAATCATAATGATTAGATCAGCCGACAAAATAGCATGGTGCATAAAATCATGACTAGTAAGAGCGGTGGTGCCAAGGTACAAACGAGAACTTTCATCCTCTACGCCTTTACCCATCTGAGAGGTTATAAAAGGAATACCTGTAAGTTCCAAGAACTTATGGAGCTCACCCCGCACCCATTTTCTGTTGGCTCCGGCTGCTATCACTACCACTGGCATTTTTGCATTTTTGATAGCCAGCACTGCAGACTCTACTGTTGACTGATCAGCATCTGGCCGACGAACCTCGTGCCAAGGGATAGGAAGCGCATCAGTCTCTTCTTCTGCTATATCTTCTGGAAGTTCAATATGCACAGCACCCGGACGTTCATCTTCTGCAGTTCTGACTGCCTGATAAACGGTGGTTGCTATTCGGTCACCACTTACAATAGTTTCACTCATCTTAGTAATTGGTTTCATCATCCCGACAACATCTATAATTTGAAATTTACCTTGTTTGCTTTTTTTGATAGGTTTTTGGCCTGTTATAACAAGCAATGGCATTCCACCCAGCTGAGCATATGCTACCCCTGTAACCAAATTTGTCGCACCTGGCCCCAAAGTTGACAAGGCAACACCCACTCTCCCTGTCAGCCTACCAACCGTTGCAGCCATAAAAACGGCCGCTTGCTCATCTCTTGTTGTGATGAGCCTAATTGTTGAACTACGAATTGCTTCTAAAAATGCTAAATTTTCCTCACCTGGTACTCCAAAAATATATTCTACTCCTGAAGCTTCTAAGCTTTCTACAAATAGTTCGGCTGCTCGCAAAGTACTATTCCCTCCATATTTGTTTTACCAAGTTTCACTATTATTATTATATAACTTTTATCTGATAATTGTTGCGCGTTGCAACTTTTTACAACAAAGAATAACCTCGCAACTAATAGCTACGAGGTTACTGATGCAGATACCTTTATTTTTTTGGTGTTGTTCCTGCTATTTGGTCATACAGCATAAAACCAACTGCACTTCCGAAAAATGGCCCTACAATGTGTAGCCACGTAAAGCTAGCACTTGATAGAGCAACTGCAGGATTTAGAAAAGCACTGTAGCCAAAGAGACTGGCAAAAAGTAGACCAATCAATAACGAGCCACCGACAAGCGCACCCGCTTCAAGACCTTGCTTCTTCTGGTTGACTACGGCTGCTACACCGAATCCGAACAGAACCATGCCTAATGCTTCTAGTGAAAATGTCCTACTAAATGTCTCTGTAAAATTCTCTGCTACAGTGAACTGACTCGGAAGAACATCTGCCACACGCGCTGCGACTACAGCAAGTAGCGCCCCGACTGATTGCGCAATAACATATTGCACTGCAAGTGCCCCCTTGATCCTTCTTGTCGCCCACAGGCCAAAAGTAACTGCAGGATTAACGTGTCCACCACTTATTGGACCGATTAATGCTACTCCCATTGCTAAAGCAAATGGACCAGCCAAACTAAACCCAACTCCTGCTGACGCTAAAACTGCTATCGTCAGTATGAAAGTTGCTATAAATTCAGCAGCCAGTGCTGAATAATTTGTTGTTGTCTTCGCCATGATATTCCCCTCTCATTTTTAGTGATATCATAAACTTATATATACACCCCTTGATATAACAAGTAAATAGATCTGTCAAAAATTAGCATGAGTTATCCACAGGCGCCTAAAGTATAACGGTGAACGTAGTTCCTTCACTCTTTTTACTAGTTACGGTAAGTGTCCCTTTGTGATTTTCGATTATTTCCTTGGCAATAGCCAGGCCAAGACCATGTCCTCCTGACTGCCCATCTTTTTTGCGAGAATCGTCAGCTCTGTAAAATCTGTCGAAGATACGATCTATATCCTTGCGACCGATCCCCTTGCCATAATCTTTAATCTCAATCACCTGATGATCAGCTCTTTTAAATCCACGTATATCTACTTGAGATTTTTCATCACTGTACTTTATCGCATTATCTACTAAAGCTAGAACCGCTCTTTCAATTAGTTGCTGGTTGCCCCGCACTACACCTAAATCTTCAATGTCTACATTAATCTGTATTGATTTTTTTAGTGCTATAGATTCAGATGTTTTTACGACAGAACTGATAACTTCATTTAGACTAACTTCTCCTTTATTGAGAGAATTTGCTTGTACTGATAGTGTAAGTAGCCCTTCTGTTAAATTAATAAGTCTATCTACCTCTTCTAGATTACTTTGTATTTGAGCCTTTGCTTCACCAAGTTTATTTTCTGAATTGTCTAGAAATATCTCATTTTCTATTTTCATAGCTGACAATGGAGTCCTCAGATCATGAGCTGCATCAGCTGTGAATTGTTCTAACTTTTCTTTTGACTCCTCTATTGGCTTAAGTGTCTGCAGTGCAAAAAGGTAGGAGAGAATACCGCCGAAAGAAAGCAAGATGGCATTCACTACAATTAATCTTATGACCAAGCTGGAACGCAAATCGTCAAGAACTCGCTCTCTAATCTCTCTGTCAATTATTTGAATTTCTCTCCCGATTTTTAGTCCTGGCTGAGGATTTCTTGTGAGTCCGTGCTCAACTTCACGCAAACTTGTATTATAAAAAGCCACACTAAAAACAAAGCAAATACTAGCTAGAATTGTTAGGTATAGCAAGGCGAGCTTTAAGGCATTTCTGTTGAGTGTCATCTAATCATTTCTCTCCAAAGTAGTACCCAAAACCTCTTTTTGTATGGATCAATGCGCCCAATTCAGAAAATGGTTTTTCGATCTTTTCTCTCAAATAATTTATATAAACCTCTACGGTACTTGGCAGTACATTGCTATCAAAATCCCAGACATTTTCTATAAGTGCCTCTTTACTAACAACAATGTCAGGATGCCTCATGAAATATTCCAGAAGGGCAAACTCTTTGCTGGATAATTCAATCTCTTTATCTGCGCGATGCACAGTTTTTTTCCTAACATCTAGGCTTAGTCCGGATATTTCTAGTACTTCTGAGAGTCCTGCCTTTGGCCTACGAAGTAATGCTCTCACTCGTGCTAAAAGTTCAAGATATGAAAATGGTTTTGCCAAATAATCATCTGCTCCGGCATTAAGTCCCTCTGCTTTATCGAGTATTTTGTCTTTTGCTGTTAAAAATAAGACTGGTGTTTGATTGCCAGATTTTCTTATCTTCTTTAATAACCCAAGACCATCTACTCCGCCCGGGAGCATTCGATCTAGTATTATCAAATCGTAATTAAAACTATCGATGTACCCATCCGCTTCTTCCGTATCATAGCCAATATCAACCGCATACGACTGACGGCTTAAACCTCTCTTGATGGCACCTGCTATCTTCTGATCATCCTCAACTACGAGTATCCTCATACGCTTATTATACCTCCTTGGTCTTCGTACCGCATCTATCGTACGGCACGAAGATACTTTTATATAGCCTTTATATCAATCTCTTTTATGCATTATCATCGGACCACCATGCCCGCCTGCTCTGTCCGGCCGAATCAAACTAAGGTCTATCTTGTTTTCTTTTGCCCATTTCTCAAGAGCTTGATGATTCTTCTCCATCTCTGCCTTGCGTTCTTCTTCTGTTAGATCGTTATCTTTGTTAGCTTCTCTTTGTTGCTTCATCTCTTTGAACTTGGATTCAATCTTGGACTTCTGGTCAGTTGTAAGTTTGCCTTCGTCAACTAGCTTTTGTAATTTGTCGCTCATAGCCTTTTCATGTTCAGCCCGACGACTTGCATGTTCTTCATCAAAAACTTTCTTAACCTCATCTTTATCGAGATTAAATTTTGTTGCTATTTTGTCTACCAGCGTGTCACCACTACTCGATGTCTGAGCAGATGTTAACCCGACGAATCCTAAGCTACTCATACCCACAACGCCTAGAGTTCCTATTGTTGCTAACTTTTTATTTATTGCCATTTATTTTCCTTTCGTTAGTTGATGACCTTGATATAGTATTCGTCAAATCTTAGAATGAGCTTATGCAGACAAAGTATGGGGTCAGTTTTTCTTTTCACAGATGTAGTGAATTTGAGATACAATAAAGGAACTAAAGTGAGAGAGAAAATATTCAGGATACACGGGAAAACTAAAGACGTTGCTCGGGACACTAGTTGGCAACGCCTTATTTTAGCGTGCCTCATCCTAGCTTTACTTTACCTGCTTCTGATAAAGAGAGTTTTTTTGACCCCAGATCTGATCTTTGTCTTCTTTTTGGCAATTTTTGCTACCCTCAGTGAGACAAAAGAGTTCTTAAAGCGATTTTTACCGATTTTTAGTCTGTTGCTTGTATATGAATTTTTTAGAGGATTGGCCGACTGGCTTAACGGCACAGTGCACTTTACAGAAATGATTAACTTTGACCGCTGGATGAGCGCGGGAACACTACCAACATATTGGCTACAACAACACCTCTGGCACGGACAAGTCCAGTGGTACGACTTTTATTTTTATTTTATATACATGCTACATTTTGTGGCACCACTCGTTTTTGCTGTTATCCTCTGGAAATTTCACTCAAAGCATTATTGGAGATTCATATTCGCGCTTGTGGTACTAAGTTTTGGAGCGTTCATAACATATTTGATTTATCCTGCAGCGCCACCTTGGATGGCTAAAGATCTAGGATATATTGCTGAACCAATAACTCGAATTTCGTCGAACATATGGTATGCCATGGGGGTCGATAATTTTTCTGAAGTTTATCAAAGACTACCTGCTAATCCAGTGGCTGCGGTGCCTTCACTACACTCAGCCTATCCTCTTTTAGTTTGCCTATTTCTGATCCGAATTCTTGGCTTTAGAAAAACAGGCTGGACACTTTTCTACCCAATCACTATGTGGATCGGTGTTGTCTACATGGCAGAACACTATGTGATTGATGTATTACTTGGAGCACTGTACGCAATTATCGCTTTTGCTCTCTCACAAAACGACACACTTTACAATTACTTGAAAAAGACCATAATGAATATCAGGATTAACGGATTGACCAAAATAAAAAAATTATGAAAGAACCAAGACCACTCCCAGAAGGTAGCTTAGCAGAACGAACTAGGATAGCTCGTGAATATACTGATAGAGTTACTCGCATTGCTGGCCTAAGCCAGAGGGAGCCTCTGATTCATGAAGGCTTTGAATACACAGCTGAACCAAATCTAACCACAAATGTTGCAATAGAAGGCCCAACTCTATTCATAAGGCCAGTTGGAGCCGAGGAAGACAAAATTGAAAAATTCGAAATGCATTTGCAAACAGTAACTCTTAGTAGATACGTTGAAGATGTTCCGACAGTATGGGGAAGAGCTTTTGGTAATCTACTACACAAATCAGGAATTGAGAAAGAGAGAAGTCTCAAACTAGAGCAAACTGAGTTAGACTCTCATGGTGTAGCAACGCTTTCTAAGAGACTTGCGAAAGTCATAGAAGATAGTACTAAGCTAAAGTCTGTTGAATAAACTTCAAGAACGAAGGCTTAGTGCTGACTGTTCGACTGACTGGAGTATTGGTTCAAGTTCAGTATGCGCTCTAGCATCCGCCAAGTGCCTCAACAACCATGGCATCATGCCGTACATTTCTATCTTTCCGTATTGTAATGCAGCCCATCGCGGACCCACCGGAGTAACACAAACAGGCTTTTTAACCCGATAACTCTCTGGGTCTTTGCCTTCTATCTTTCTGACTAAATTTTCACCTACGAATTTAGCGTCATTCATAGCTGTTTGAGCAAACCCAGCATAAGGAGTATTCGCATTATCACCAAGTATGTATATACCATCTTCAGCTTCCAAATAAGCATTCACTGCCACATGGCGATTGTGCATGACAAAGTCATTTTCCGCAAAAAATGGATTATTTGACATTCCTGCTGTCCATACCACACAAGTAGATTCAATTTTTTTACCATCTATCGTTAAGTGGTTTATATCTTGTCCCTGGACATGCGCATTAGTCATAACCTTTACGCCTAAGTTATTGAGTCTCCTCTTTAGACTTCTTGACATTGACTTGCTACCCCTAGGCATTAACCTATTTGCCGCCTCTATCAATGTAACTTTGAATTTAATGTCTTTACCTGCCTGATTAGCTAAACCTCTTATATACCCAGGCAGAGCCCCGGCTAGCTCAATACCAGTTGGCCCACCACCAACAATTAGATAGTTGTGGTCTTCTTTTTCTTTACTGGCTATTTTTGACTTCACATGCGCCTTGAACTTCTCAACTTCCTCTTTTGACTTGATGCCATATGAGTATTTGTCTAAACCTTCTATTCCAAAATAGTTTGTTACCACGCCAAGTGCTAACACCAAATAATCATAATCGTATGATTTACTATTTCTGCAAATAACTTTCTTTTCCTTTTTATCAAGACCCGTTACTTTGTTATGGACAACCGTCACTGCAGTGTCCCCAAAAATGTCTTCTAACGGGATTATTGATTCTCTCGTGAGACCAGTAGTTGCGCTGTGATAAAGCGAGGGATAATAGCAGAAATAATCCCGCTCTGAGATTAAAGTAATCTCAAATCTATCGTCATCAGCTAAATCATGCGCTAACTTTACTCCACCGAACCCACCACCGACGATAACTAGCTTTGTTTTTTTCAATTATTGTTCCTTTTTGTTTTATTTATTTCACGAAATATTATATCATAAAGGTTAAGCATGAGCATAAAACAAAAAATTATCGATTCTGGATTTCGTGGTGAAATAGACAGTAGTCAAGCAACCCTTGATACCTATAGTCATGATGCCAGCATGTTCGAAATTATCCCCGAGTTTGTTGTAAGCCCCGTTGACTATGAAGATGTAAAAAGACTCGTGAAGACAGTATCGACCAACAAGAAAAAGCTCCCCAAACTATCCCTAACTGCCAGATCAGCAGGAACTGATATGGCTGGTGGCGCAATCAACGATTCAATCATCGTTGATTTCAATAAGCATTTGACCAGAATTGGTCAAATAACTTCAGACTACGCAAAAACACAGCCTGGGGTATTTTATCGAGATTTTGAAAAAGCCACCCTGAAATATGATGCGCTGATGCCTTCGTATCCTGCCAGCCGAGAACTTTGCACTGTAGGTGGCATGGTCGCTAACAACTCGGGCGGAGAAAAATCGTTAGAGTTCGGCAAAACTGAAAAGTTTATTAAAGAACTTCACGTAGTCTTTGCTGACGGCAATGAATATGTAGTAAAACCAATCACAAAAAAAGAGCTCAATAAGAAAATCGCTCAGAACAACTTTGAAGGTGATATTTATAAAAAAGTTTTTGACGTGGTCGAGAAAAATTATTACCAGATCAAAAAAGCCAAGCCAACTGTTAGCAAAAATTCAATGGGCTACAATCTCTGGAACGTCTGGGACCGAGAGACCGAGATATTTGATCTAACTCAGCTAATTGTTGGGTCTGAAGGAACCCTTGGATTTGTCACCGATATTACATTTAGATTAGTCCCCGCACCAAAACATTCCGGTACACTAGTGATGTTCCTTAGAGACCTCGGCGATCTTGGCCAACTTATTAAAGACGTGCTCAGGCACAAACCAGCGACTTTTGAAGGATTTGATAACTACACTTTGATGTTAAGTTTTAAGCTCTTCTTTTTCTTCCACAAAAGGCTTGGCTGGCCACAAACTATTAAGCTTGGCTTGCAACTTTTGCCAAGCGCACTAAAACTTTTCAGAGGCATACCTAAAATGGTACTTTTGATCGAATTTACTGGAGAAACACCCGAAGAGGTAGCGCATAAAGTTCATGAGATGCGCCTAGATCTGCAGAGAAAAGGGTATGGACACGAGTCGCTTTTTGAAGAAGACGAGACCGAAGCAAAAGAGAAAAAATTCTGGATTATGCGCCGTGAGAGCTTTAATCTACTCAGACAAAAAGTTAAAGACAAGCACACCGCACCATTTATTGATGACCTAGTGGTTAACCCTGAACATTTACCTGAGTTCTTGCCGAAACTTAGAAAAATTATCAAAAAGTACAAATTACTTGCTACTGTTGCAGGTCATATGGGTGATGGCAATTTTCATATCATCCCACTGATGAAGCTGGAAGATCCTGCGGAGAGAAAAAAGCTACTGCCTTGCATGCGCGAAGTTAATGAATTGATATTGTCATACGGTGGATCATTGAGTGGAGAGCATAACGATGGGCTTGTACGTGGTCCGTGGCTAAAAGATCAGTTTGGCGAAGAAATTCTAAAACTATTTAAAGAGACTAAAGAAATTTTTGACCCTCATCATATCTTCAACCCTCACAAAAAAGCCAATGCCACCTGGGAATATTCCCAAAAGCACATCCGCGCTAAATTCTAAATCATCTAACCAGGATAAATGTGTTCTTGCCCTTTTTGATCAAAGAAATTTCTTTTATCTCTACGTCTTCACCTATCTTTTGCCCGTTGATACTAACTGCACCACTTTCTAATAGTCGACGGAATTCTCCCTTTGAGTCAAGCAATTCTTTTTCCACTAATCTGTCACTCAAGGTACCGAAAGATATTTCTGGAATTTCTTTTGCTAATAGATTTATCTCATCCTGATCAAGCTGATTGATGTTGCTGTTATCGCCAAAAAGCACTTCGGTCACTTTCCTTACTGAATTTGCCCTCTGCTCACCATGAACTATTTTAGTAACTTCTTCTGCCAATCTCTTCTGAGCAATTCTGGACGATTTATCCTTTGAAAATTCAGTTATTATTTTATCAATTTCCGCTTTATCGAGTTCAGTATAGATCTTTAGATAATCTTCTACACCTTGGTCATCTACATTGAGCCAAAATTGGTAGAACTTGTATGGGCTTGTTTTTTGCTCATCGAGCCAAATAGCGCCGTCCTCTGACTTGCCAAATTTCACACCCGTAGATTTATTGATAATAAGTGGCATGGTTATCACGTGCACTTCCTTGCCCTCAACTCTACGTACTAGGTCAACGCCTGACAAGCTATTCCCCCACTGATCACTACCTGCTAGTTGCAATGTAACACCGTGGTCTTTGTAAAGTTTTAGAAAATCATAACCCTGAAGCAACGTATAGCTAAATTCAGTATAGGTAATTCCCGCGCCACCCTCACCAATTCGCTTTGCTATATAGTCACGTTGAACGAGCGGTGTCATAGAAAAATGCTTACCGGTATCTCTTAGGAAATCCAACAACCGTATATCTTTGAACCAGTCTAAATTGTTAACTAATTTGAAATCTTGCCCAGAAAATATTTTCTCTATTTGACTTTTTGCCTTTGCCACATTAGACGCAACTGTTTTCTCATCTTGCAAAGGACGTTCTTTATCCTTACCTCCTGGATCACCGATAAGACTAGTGGCCCCACCTGCTAACAGAACAGCCTTGTGCCCATGTTTAATAAACAGCTTATCTAACATCATAGCTGCAAGGTTTCCTACCGTCTGAGAATCTGCTGAGGCGTCAAAGCCATGGTAAAAAGTCAGTTTTTTCTCATCTAAATACTTAAGGTCAGCGATTGTCGTGTCTTGAACAAAACCTCGCCAAGCTAACTCTTCTGATAATTTCATAGATATATTCTACCATGTTAGACTTGAGATATATGAAGATCGGCATTCAGGGCGAGAAATTTTCTTGGCATTATCTTGCGTCGCAAAAGCTATATGGTAAAAATATAGAAATACTATTCTACAAAGAGTTTAGTGATGTGTTTAGAGCACAAGACAAGGGCGATATAGATTTTGGCTTGGTCGCCATAGAAAACTCAGTGTATGGGTCTATTGTTCCTGTGTATCAGGAATTGTCGAAGAGAAATTATTTTATAAATGGTGAGGTCAAACTGCAAATCAACCAGTGCTTGCTAGCTCTTCCATCGACAAAACTAGAGGAAATAACAGACGTATATTCACATCCTGTGGCACTCAATCAGTGCCATGCATGGCTTGAAAATAATTTACCACAAGCAGATCAGCACGCATACTTCGACACAGCAATGAGCGCCATCAAAGTATCAAAATCATCAGATAAAATATCAGCTATCGGACCTGCAGAACTTGCAAACGACCTGGATCTTCAAATACTGGCTAGAGATATTAACGTAGGGTCAAATTATACAAGATTCATATCTTTCTCCAACTCAAAAGACGTTGCTGACGATGCCAACAAAACCTCTATCATACTAACCACATCTCATAAAGAAGGAGCTTTATATGATGCTCTGGGTTGTTTTGCCAAAGAAAAAATCAATCTCACAAAACTAGAATCACACCCTGTAACGGGGCGCGCTTGGGAATATCAATTCTACATTGATCTAGACTGCCGGTTCAACCAAAAAAAATTCAAATCCGCTGAGAAAAATCTGATCAATCAAGGTGCAAAGGTACAGGTTATTGGCTGTTTCTTGGCTGACGACATGCTATAATATCAGTAGTAGGATACCTATGAGGGCAAAACATAAAACTTTTTTTATACGCAATACGCGTGCAGGTGAACTTCAGGAAATATTTTTTGTTTCTGCGATTACTAGTTTGCTATTAGTGAGATTCTATCTAAGCCAAACAGGATTCCCTCAACTTGGCAACGGAAATCTCCACATCGCACACATGCTCTGGGGAGGCTTACTAATGTTCGCTTCTATTACTATTTCGCTTGCATTTTTGGGCTACAGGACTCAAAGGCTAGCAGCACTAGTTGGCGGAATTGGCTTTGGCGTATTCATCGATGAACTTGGAAAATTTATCACTGAAGATAATAATTACTTTTTTAAACCAACGGTTGGCCTCCTTTACGCAATATTCGCCATAATCTTCATTATCTTCAACTATATGAGCAAGCGAGATAACTTCACAAACGAAGAATACCAAGTAAACGCAATTTACAGACTGGAAGAGTCGATACTTAGACATTTAGATAAAGATGAAAAAAATCGAATTTTAGAGCTAATATCCAAAGCAAATCAAAAAAATAAATTCACGATAAAGTTAAAAGAAATAACGAATTCACTAAACGTAGACCACCATCTAGACGAGCCAAGAGGTATAAAAAAATTATGGAATCAATTCGATAATTTATATGAAAGATTCTGGCTTGGTCGTAACTCAAATCACTTGGTTGGGCTTATTTTTATATTACAGATTATTTTGATTGCTTTTCTAAACATATTCACGATATACCACAATATAAACGACATTAGCACTATCTTCACCAGTGATATAACCTATGACCAGGAGCTCATAATTGCTCAAGTCATAACTTCAATAATCTCAGGGCTAATAGTAATATATGGGATATTTAAGCTTAGCTCATCCAGATTAGAAGCTTTCAAATTATTTAAGCTAGCAATTCTAATAACTCTATTCTTGACCGAATTTTTCTTATTCTTGAGAGTTGAGTTCTCCGCATTACCTAACTTCTTCTTTAACTTACTGCTACTCGGCATGGTGAGCTACGTCATAGACAAAGAGACAAGGCTAGAATTTAAAAGTAAAAATGAGCTACAATAAAGGTATAGGAGGGAAAGCGTGTTTCAATTAGAGGGATTGCCCTACGACTACAAAGATCTAGAGCCATATATCGACGCTGAGACCATGGAAATACATTATGGCAAGCACCACCAAACCTACGTGGATAAGCTCAACAGTGCCCTTAAAGATTTTCCAGAATTAGCTGACAAAAAAATTGAAGAGCTGGTCAGTTCTATCAGTGCTCTCCCTGAATCAGTCCAGACAGCGGTAAGAAATAACGGTGGTGGTCACTATAACCACTCTCTTTTTTGGAATTTCATGACTCCCGATCAAAGCAAAAAGAATATCTCGTCTGAAATTAGTGATGCTATTAATAACACATTTGGTAGTATTGAGGACTTTAAAGGCAAGTTTGAAGAGAGTGCAATACTCAGATTTGGATCTGGATGGGTGTGGCTCGTGAGCAAAGATGGAAAGCTAGAGATCATAAGCACCGCGAACCAAGACACGCCACTTGAGCTTGGATATAGCCCCCTACTTGGACTTGATGTTTGGGAGCATGCGTATTATCTAAAATATAAGAATCGAAGACCTGAATACATACAAGCTTGGTGGAATGTAGTTAACTGGAGCGAAGTCGCTCAGAAATTATCCCAGAACTAAAGATGATCGTAATCATAGTTATACTTTTAATTTTGTTATCGGCAATCTGCTCCGGTCTGAACATAGCTATTATGTCACTGAAAACCAAGGAGCTTGAACGCCAGGCAAAGCTAGGAAACAAAGACGCAAAGAAAGTCTATGGATTTAGGAAAAATCCACACCTAACCCTAGCCAGCATACTCCTATCCTGCGTGGCTCTAAACTCTGCGACAGCCCTTGTCCTAGGAAACAAGCTAAATGGCCTTTTAGCAGGTCTTATTAGCACCCTACTGCTTGTAGTATTTGCAGAGCTTATGCCTCAGGCAATTTTTACCAAGAACGCTCTGAAAATTTGCGCCAAATTCAGTCCCTTCATGAGAATTATGGTCTTTGTGACTTACCCCGTTGCTAAACCCCTCCAAATATTTATGGATAGGTTATTTGGAGCTGACGAAGAACATCGGCTACATAGTCGTCGAGAGCTAGGACTTATGATCAATGAGCACCTAGGCCATGACGCTTCTAGTGAACTAGATGAAGACGAAGTAGAGATCATAAGAGGAGCTCTACAACTCAGTGAGAAACAAGTTGAAGAGATAATGACCCCAATAGAAGAAGTCTACTGGCTAGATATTGATAGCTCTATTGATGAAACTAAGATAGATGAAATTAAACTAAAAAGTTATAGCAGGATTCCTGTATTCAACAAAGATAGGACTATTTGTCATGGTATTGTCAGAATGAAAGACATGGTAGATGTTGACTTTGACGAAACAGCTAAGAGAGTTAGCTCTCTACGCATTTTCCCGGTCAAAACAGTGGGTAGCAGAACGGCTCTTGATACAATGTTACGTAAATTTATTGTCGCCAGAACGCACCTTATACCAATAGAGAAAAGTGACGAAATAATTGGGATAATAACTATCGAGGATTTAATAGAAGAAATTATTGGTCAGGAAATAATAGACGAATCCGACCACATATTAAAACGAACTTGAGATAAAAGACTTCTTAAGAACTTTTTTCTTTGCGCCACTTGGCTATTTCGGCGTGATTGCCACTCAATAGTACATCAGGGACCTGCTGATCATCATAAACCTCAGGGCGTGTATAATGCGGATGCTCTAGATTATCACCATCTGAGAAACTCTCTTCTTCTGCGCTGGTCTCTCCGCCGAGAACTCCTGGCAATAATCTGACTACACTATCTACCAATACAAGCGCTGGCAACTCTCCGCCAGTCAATATGAAGTCTCCAATTGAAAACGGCTGATCTACATACTTCATCACTCTTGCATCTTCGCCTTCGTACCTACCACAAACTATTATCATGCCGTTGGCTTCTTTTGCTATAGATTTGCTCATATTTTGATCGAGTTTTTTACCTTTTGGTGTTGTTAGATAGACCAACGCCTGTGGATCTTTAGATTTTGCATGCATGATGGCCTTATGCAGTGGCTCCACCATTAAAAGCATGCCGTCCCCACCACCATATGGAGTGTCGTCGACTTGTTTTCTCGGGCCGAGTCCAAAATCACGTAGGTCAATATATTCAAATTCAACCACACCGATGTCTGTAGCTTTCCTCATCATAGAGGTAGAAAGATAGCTCTTAGCCGGGTCATTAAAAAGACTTATTATCTGTATTTTCATATATACATCTTACCACCATCTTTGTCTTATAAATACAAACTTGATATAATAGTTGATCCAAGTGCAAGAATATTATAGATTATGGAAAAAAGAGAAATACCTGAACCCATCAAAGCCCTAGCCGAAGAACTTATCGCGAAGCCCCGGATTTTGAAAGAATATAGCGGAGGAAACAGCACGTCTTTTATGATAAGAACTCGGGGATTCTCTATGCCTATGTCAGGCCCAAGCATTCAACAACAGATGGAAGACATTAAAACGGCTATACATGAGCATCCTAGTGCACAGTTTGATCCAAATTGGGAAATTGACCACATTGAAGAACTTGAGAGAGGAGATGCCAGAAGAAAATATATATTTAGACCTTTCGCACTCCAAATAATATTAAAGCCGACTGATTTGGCTAAGATAAATGGTGGATTTTAAAAACCCTACTTTTCAGTAGGGCTCTCACATAAGACTCCCATTCAACCTTAGCTTTTGGTTAAACGCTCGCAGACGAAGTCAAATCTCTTTGTAACTTCTATAACAATTATACCACGAAGGATGGTTGATTCAAGCATAAGTAATTTATGATTATATACTCTTTTTGACAATTATATTATTTCTTGCTATTGTAATACTTAATAATTATGAATAGATTATCTGCTAAAGAAGGACTTCGCCAGGTTGCGCTATACGGTTTAACCGTTGGCGGATTTGCTGTTGCTCTTGCAGGGTGTAGCGAAACAAAAAAAGTCCTACCATCAAGTGCTCAGTGTTCTGATATAGCAAGAAGTACCAGTGAAAACCCAGGACGCACAAGCGACTATGCGCTTATAGCAACTGCGGATGAATGTGCAAAAATAAAAAGAACTAGATTATTTGCAGAATGTCCTGGAGGCCAAGATATCAATGCAAAAGTAGATACAGAGTTCTCAGCTACGCTAACATGTCAAGGCGATGGATCGAATCCTAGAATATATAGGATGAGTGATGAGTGGCAAAGTTCCACGATTCCTTCTGCTGATTTTGCAAAAGGAATGATTGAAAAATACCCAAACAGCACATTAGTTGAAGTAACAACCCCAAACACAGAGCCTTTAGATTCAAATAATGGTGGATTTACTTTTGATTATTATGGTACCGACCCCGTAGTTATGCACACAGATGAGAAACTCCCTATACTAGGGATAGCTTCTCTAAGACCTGGTTCTGAATAAAGACTTTTTAGACGTCTAGATCATCAAGCTCGGCAAGTTCTTGCCGAGTTTTATCGTAGCTAGAAGTTTCGCTTGGTTTTTCTTCTTCTGGCTCTTCGCTGGAAGCTTTTTCTTCTGTAGGTTCTGCTTTCTCATCAGAAGCTGTCGCATCACCCCAACCACCAGAATTTTCTGAAGATTCGCGTCTCTCAGTTCTTTCCGGGCGTGGCTCACCGTTATCAACTATTTTCAAATTATATCGAGCTTCATTTTTAGTGCCAAGTGCTCTTAGAAGTGTTCTCAGACTCTGCGCAGTTGCACCTTTTTTGCCAATAACTCTTCCTAGATCGTCAGGTGAGACCGTAAGCTCTAAAAGAACACCTTTCTCATCAATTGTCCGGACTACCTGGACCGCATCTGGATTACTGACTAGTGACTTTACTACAAACTCAACAAATTGCTGATCAATACTGTTCATGAATTACTCCTTGGTTGTTAATCTATCAATCTAAATTATAGCAAAGTATGCTAATGTTTAACAACTACTTAGAAAGCTCTATCTGTCGAATTATTTTTCTTCAGCCGGTTCTTCAGATGCAGGCTCGGCTTCAGTAACTTCTTCAGCCTTTTCTTCTGCTGGTTCTTCAGTAGCTACTTCAGGCGTCTCGTCACTTTTAGATTCGGTTGCAGGTGTTGCGTCTTCTGCTTTTGGCTCTTCAGCTTCAGCTGGTTTTTCCTCAACTGGTTCCGCTGGACGATTCTTCCGAAGTTTTTCAGGATTTTTAACAGATTTCTTTGCGGGTTCATCGATTTTAACCCACTTTGGAATCTTTATGCCCTCAGATTTGAACAAAGCGACTACACGACCACTCGGATGTGCACCGTTGTCCAGGTATTTCTGGGCTAAGTCTTTCTTGAGTGCAACTTCTTTGGTGTGAGGGTTATAGTTGCCAAGCATAGCAATAACCTTACCACTTGTTGGTGTTTGTCTCTTGTCTTGAACAACCATTCGATAGGTTGGGTAGCCTTTTCGGCCTAGCCGTTGCATTCTGATGCTTAACATAAATTAGAACAAAATCTCACTTTCCTGATGATACATTAACGTTTTGATATATAATCTTACCTGTAATTTTAACTTTTCTTCCTCTGATTGTCAAGATTGATATTATCTTGAACACTTCTGTAATACTCTAGAGCCTCTGCCGCTGCCTTCTGTTGGGCAATTTGCTTGCTCGGTCCCACGCCCTGACCGCGCAGTTTTTCACCCACAAATACACCCACGGTGAACGTTTTATCATGGTCTGGACCATCTTCATTTAGAACACGATAAGCTGGTGTAAAACCTTCTATACTTTGGGAAAGTTCTTGTAAATAACTCTTTGAATCCATCCACGAACCAGTTGCCAAGATTTCTGGTAATGTCACAACCAATGTGTCCATAATAAACTTTTTACTGACATCATAACCCTGATCGAGATAGATTGCGCCGATCACCGCCTCATATGTGTTAGCTAATATCTGCGCTCTTGCTCTATCAGAGCCTCTCTTTTCACCCCGGCTTAGGCGCAGTAGTGGCTCAAAGTCGAGTTTTGTAGCTGCATCACCAATGCTTTCTGTCCTCACCAAGGCACTACGCCAGTTAGTCAGAATTCCTTCAGCCTCTTTATAGCTAAGGTAAAGATACTCGGTAACTACGAGTTCAAGTACTGCATCTCCTAGAAACTCTAATCTTTCATTATGCTCTTTGACCGTTTTTTTGTGCTCATTTAGATAAGATCTATGTGTGAAAGCTGTTACTAGGATATTAATGTCGTTAAAATTTACCTTAAGTTTTTGTTTAGAAAATTCTAAGTATTTTGAAACATCGAACATAACTATAACTTCTGATCTCTTATCTTTTTAAGTCCAATCAAAATCAGCTTTCCGATATCTTCATACTCAATTTTATCTAGTGCCTCATTCGCAGGGAACCATTTAATCCCATTCATCCACTCTTCTGGTTTTAATTTAGAGCTGTCGCCTTCTGCTCGTACCAAAAATATTTCTGTAGTCATCAGTACCAGACTAGTCACACGACGATAACGGAAATTGATTTTACCTAAATAGCTGAGAACTGTCATTTCCTGAAGACCTGTCTCTTCACGTATTTCCCGCTCTGCAGTTTGCTTAGCTGTCTCGCCCTCCTCAATATGCCCTTTGGGTATAGTCCATCTATTTTTTGCATCTTGGATTAGTAGAATTTCTATTTGATTTTTTTGATCACGACGAAAAATCATACCACCACTAGTTGGCTCCTTGACTACTTCTTTGATGATAAAATTTTTCCTCGGGAAGAATTTCTTAATCTTGTCGATATTCGTTTTTGGCTTTTTAGCCATGATATCCTCCAGATCTGTTAATTATTATTTTTTGGCTTTATCGCCAAATTCGTCAGGCTTTAGTTGCTTCAGAAAACTACCCAGCACTCCATTAACGAATTTGGAAGAATTATCACCACCAAAATTCTTTGCTAACTCTACCGCCTCGTTGATAACAACTTTTGGTGGTACATCTTGGTGGTATTGCAGTTCGTAAGCACCGATCTCTAAGATTGTTCTGTCAATCCTGGCTATTTGCTCAATCGGCCAATCAGGGGCTAATGGTTGCAACTGTTTGTCTAGTCTACTAGCAAGCCGGTGAACGTTCACTATTAAACTCTTAGCAAATTCTTTGTCGTTGACCGCCGATTTATACCTATCAATGTTACGATCAAATATCTCATCGATATCAACACTTTCGTCTTCGGCACTTTTACGAAAATCAAATTCATATAAAGTTTGAAGGACTATTATTCTACTAAGATGCCTGTTCGATGCCATATTGTTAATTCTACTTCTGCTTTTATTTTACTTTTATTTTACTAAAAAATCCAGTTTGGCTCAGGCTTTTGGAGATTCTTTTTTGGTTGTGAAGGCCTTGATCGGACTTTTTGCATTAACTGCACGTGCCAATTTAAGCGCAAGATGGCTACGTCGAAGTCCAGTCTTACGATGGCTTGTTCGCTTTTTTGGTTTTCCCATATGGTATGTCCCTTTCTATCCTTGAGCCCTAGGCTCTTCTTGGATTTGCAACTTTATTTCATAGCAATTATAGCGTAGAAGTCTCAGATAACGAAATTAACTAGCTTGCCTGGAACGAATATAACCTTCTTGATTGACTTACCTTCCAGGTGTTTTGAGACATTATTTTCAGACCTGGCTTGATTTTCGATAAACTCTTTGTCAGAATCTTTACTTACCTTAATTGTCGCACGAAGTTTTCCGTTGACCTGAATCACTATATTGATATTTTCCTGCTCAAGATACTTATCATTATGAGTTGGCCAGCTACCAACCTGTACGCTAGATTTATTGCCTAGCTGAGTCCACAGTTCGTCAGCAATATGTGGGGCAAATGGTGCAACACAGGCGACTAAACTACCGAGGGTCTCTTGCCAAGCTGTATTTTTTGCAAGAGAAGTTGTCTTTAATTTGTAGAGGTCATTAACCGCCCCCATAGCACTGGCAATAGCCGTGTTATATCGATTTTCTTCGATATCTTCACTCATTTTTTTGATGGTCGAGTGAGTTATTCGCAAGAGTTCTTTTTCAACCTTTTGATCAACAGAAACTTCTTTTGCCTCAAGATATTCCTGTACGAGTGTCCAGAGTCTTGATAAGAATCTATAGGTTCCCGGCACGCCTTGTGAATCCCACCGTGCGCCGAATTCTAGTGGCGCAGCGAACATTAGATATGTCCGAAGTGCGTCAGCACCGTATCCTTGATCAATAATCTCAAGTGGATCAACGCCGTTGCCTTTTGACTTACTAAAGGCGCTACCGTCGGTGGCTGTTACTTTGCCGTTGAAAAGCATATGTTTGAACGGCTCTGGATTATCGACAATCCCAATTTTGGTGAAGAATCTGGCGATAAACCTCGCATATAGCAAGTGAGCTGTCGCATGGTCTCCACCGTTATAGAAATCGATCGGCGCCCATTTGTTGGCAATATCTGAGTCAAAAATTTTCTTCTCGTTCTTTGGGTCAAAATATCGGTACATATACCAACTGCTACAGATATATGTGTCGAGTGTGTCTGTTTCTCTCTCACCCTTGCCACCGCACTCAGGGCAATCCACTGTGAGCCAATCTTTGGCCCGGGCCAAGGCGCTTCGTCCGTCACCACTTGGCTGGAAATCATCAAGCTCTGGTAGTATTACAGGCAACTGATCATCCGGCACAAGAACTGTCCCACATTTTTTGCAGTTTACTATTGGGATCGGTGCACCCCAGTACCTTTGACGGCTCACACTCCAGTCGCGCATTTTGTAATTAACTTTTTCTGTCCCAAATTTTTTAGTAATTTGCTCTCGTGCCTCAGATGAAGCTACTCCGTCAAATTCATCAGAATTCATCAAGACACCTTCTTCGTGAGTACATTCGTCGTCATCGGCACTATTCTTAATTACTCTGATTATTGGCAGATCAAATTTCTTTGCGAATTCATTGTCACGTTCATCATGGGCTGGTACCGCCATGATTGCACCTGTTCCGTAACCCGTTAATACATAGTCAGCGATCCAGACAGGAATTTCCTCCTTATTTACCGGATTTATAGCATACGCACCAGTGAACACTCCTGTCTTTTCTTTGCTTGCTTGACGCTCAATCTCAGACTTTTGCTGGGCTTCTTTTATATACTCATCGACTTTAGATTTTTGAGAATCTGTAGTGATTTTTGAGACCAGTTCATGCTCTGGTGCCAGCACCATAAAGGTTGCACCAAACAATGTATCCGGGCGTGTGGTAAATACTTTGATTGAATCTTTACTGTCTTTAACCTTGAAGTCAACTTCTGCGCCGACACTTCGCCCAATCCAGTTTTTTTGTGCTAACTTAACACTCTCTGTCCAATCAAGTTCATCAGTAGCTTCCAACAGTTCATCTGCATATTCGGTAATTTTGAAAAACCATTGCTTGACTTCTTTTTTCTCAACTACCCCATCATCTGCACCATCATGTCGCCAACACTTTCCATCTATCACTTGTTCGTTTGCTAGAACTGTCTGACATTTATCACACCACCACTGCATCCGCGCATCTTGATATGCAAGTTTGTTCTTGTACATCTGAGCAAAGATCCATTGCGTCCATTTGTAATATTCAGGAGTATGGGTAGCAATTTCTTTAGACCAGTCATTGCTCCAGCCCATGGCTTTGTATTGCTTGTGATAGCTCGGGATAATCTTTGACATACTCTGCTGTGGAGACACCCCGGCTTTGATAGCATAATTCTCCGCAGGCAAACCAAATGAATCCCAACCAACAGGGTGATAACTTTCATAACCTTGTTGCCTCTTAAATCTAGCCTTCACATCGCTGATCGTGTAGTTCATGGCGTGACCAATGTGGATTCCTGCGCCACTTGGGTAGTTGAACATACTCATGGCGATATATTTAGGCTTTGAGCTATTCAGATCTGCTTTGTAAACGCCTTTTTCTTCCCAAATTTTCTGCCATTTGGGCTCAACATCTTTCGGATTGTATCTCTGCATAGGGATATTTTAACAGATATCAATTAGTTTTGGGTATTTGAGGCTAGTTCTATTAGATAATCAACAAAACCCGTCATGCTCATACCTGACACTTGGGCTGACTTTGGGAATAGGCTTTGAGTAGTCATACCAGGCATTGTATTAACCTCCAGGACATACATTTGGCCTCGCTGATCAATGATAATATCTACCCTGGACAAGTGACGACAACCGAGTATATCATGGGCTTTCTTTGCAACCACTTGGGCATTTTTCTGCAAATCTGATGCAACATTTTCACTTGGACAAATCTCTTGGGTTTTTCCGTTATACTTATTGTTATAGTCAAAAAATTCGCCCTCCGGAGGTACAATTTCAATCAGCGGTAATTCCTTGCCCTCAAGTACCGGGACTGTAACTTCCACGCCAGATATGAAATCCTCAACCATCATACTGCCATGCGTATCAAAAGCCTTTTTTATCTGATCTGTTCTAGGATCATCTGGTCTGACATCAATAAAAGTATTTAGACTTGACCCTCCATCATTAGGCTTAACCACATGTCTTTTATTTATAAAGTCGCTTTCCTGATATTGCTGATAGGTGAGAGCTCCGAAATCAGGAACCAATATGTTTTGTGATTTTAGCAATTCCTGAGTAGCCTTTTTATCAATACAAATTTTGCTGGACCGAGAATCTGATCCTAAATATTTTATATTGGCTTTCTCTAAAATAGACTGAATCTGACCGTCTTCACCCCCAACTCCGTGCAAAATAGGCAACGCGACATCAAAATTTGCTAGGTTATCGTTGAGCCACTGTTCCCCGCCATCCCAATCATAGAAGAACTTATCATGAATAGTACTTATAGCGTCAAATATACTCCTGGAAGACTTCAGCGAAACCTCACGTTCGTTACTTATACCGCCACCGATTACTAATATTCTCATTTTGCTTTAAAACTCTTCTTTTTCTTATTTATCCAGTCCTTAGATTGACGGACTAAATTCATACTATCATCTTTATTGGCCAGGATATATTTGACTGCTTCTTCCAGATAAACTCCGTTTTGCGATCCTTTAAACAGTAACGCCGTGTCTTTAAGATCCTTGCCTGCAAGGTATTCCCCTATCTCATAAGGCGTGTTGAAAGCTTTGGTATTTTTTTTGCCAGAGGTATTCATAGCATCTTGAATATACTTATTAGCGTCAGGACCAATCGTCAACACTTCGCTGAAATCTTTTGATGCTATAAGCTCACCTACAGCCTTGTGAGCATCAGCTGAGAATTCACCAAGCTCATTCATGTTACCTATAACTACGATTTTTTTTGCTTGATCTAGTTCGTCAACATAATTCAGTGCCTGAACTACTGCGTCAGGACTAGCATTATAAGTATCATCGATCACGAGGCTACCGTCTTTGCCTTTAAGTTTTTGCATTCTCCCGGGCATCGGCAGGACCGAGCTAACTCCATTTTCTATCTGCGAATCTTCCAAACCAAGTTGCTTTGCTACCAAAGCTCCTGCAGAGAGACCATTCATTTGATGTTTTCCTGTTAGATTTGTCTGGCAGGCCAGAACCCTGTTGCCGATAAATATGTTGACATTTCTTCCCTCTGTAACAAAATATGCATCCGCCCTGTCATCCGGACCAAACATTTTAAAATCATTTTTAATTAAATCGCCAAATCTTTTTGCACTACCGCTGTCTATTATCAAATTTCCAGCGAAATCTTGGATACTTAACTCTTCTGAAGCCACGGAGCGAACATCATCAAAGTTCTCCATATGCTCCTCTGAGATATGAGTTACGACTGCGATATCTAGCTTGAGATATTTTCCAAACTCAGCAATTTGCCCAACACCGTCTGTCCCAAGCTCCAGAACAACTACGTCATGCGGATAATCTTTGATCTTTTTATTCATTTTTATAAATGTCGCTAGCCAACCGAAAGGATTCAAAAGAGAAGGTAATTTTAAGTCAAAGAACACTAATGGCACAGTGGTAATGTCGTTGTAGTTACCGTCTTGCCATGCTACGGAGTATTTCTGGTCCAATATTGTTGCGATCGCTTTTTTTGTGCCGGATTTGCCGACACTTCCAACCACTGCGACAACTTTAAGATTGGGTTTCTTGGCAATTAATTTCGCAACCAGAAAATATTCTATCCTGACTACAACTGATTTGAGTAATCTCTTTAACACATTATCTATTATAACTAATTTAGTGCAGTTTTAGCGTATTGCTCCCCGGAGGACTGAACAGCTACTAGAGTATACCCTGTGCAACTTTCATTCTGGCACCCTGCAGGAGAAACAGCATATGAATAGACATTTTTAGCCGGAACGGCAACTAGATCATTCGAATTTCCTGCCGGGTCCTGAAGACCTGCTAAATTAAACTGTGGGAAATTGGCCTTAACCCAGTTATCATCATTCAGGTTTTGAAGAGTTGGATAATAGCCGTTTTCGGCATAGTATGCCTCAAGCTGACCATATATGGCTTTTATATCTGTCTGTCTTTCCGCATCATCTGCTCGAGCACCTACAGGTGTTGCAACTGAGGGAGTAAGTACGCTCGGGTCGACACCCAAGAGCTTCATGACTTCTGTGATTGGTATAGCACCTGCTGGTTTTTCTACCTTGATCTCACCGGTGTATGGGTTAACATCTAGGTTGTATGATAACTTGCCAGTTGAATCATCACTACCGCTAAAATTAGAGCTACCTTCTAGCTTAAAGTTCGAAGTCTTCTTGTTAGCAGTTATTTTGATATCGGTATTTGATTTACTACTCTCTTCTTCTGTGACTATCTTTACGAACATTGGAATTTCATCACCTTTTTTGTATTCTTGACCAATTTCTAAGATATTTTTTGTATTTTCTTTGTCAGTTATTTTGACCTTGTAGACCAGCTTTGAACTTTTATCAACCCAAGCATCAAATGACTCATCGTCCCCAATCCTGTCTATCTCTTTGTTTGTTGACTCAATTGCATCTTTCTTTTGCTTATCAATATCTTCTTGCTTTGTGCCTTTGTTGACCTTCTTCATCAAATTACTTGAATACGCTGCTTCTGTTATAACTTTGTTGTATTCTTTCAGGTTAGCTTTGTTGACTTTTACTGTGTAGTGGTACGTCTTTTTGCCATCTACGGTTTCCTTACCGATGAACTTTTTGTTTTCAAAAACAGCTACCTTAGCGTCTGTGCCAAAAACTCGTTCCACTGTTGGCTGACTGAGTTTGTTAGCGAGATCACTGATGTCTTCTGGCTTTACAGGATCAAATTTTTCATCTGGCGTAGAACTCTGAGCTACCAATTGCTGGAATAGAGTGTGATTCACCTCGATCCACTTACCGTCAAGTGACTCCAGCTGGGGAGAACCGAGGAAAGGAGTAACTGTTTTTAGGCCTGTTACCTGGAAATACACGTCTGGAAATTCACTGTTATCTGGAATAGTTGTGTTGGCTTTTGAGCTAATTTTACCAAGTGGTGAGTTGATTTCGCCTTCAAAAATTGCATTTTTAGTATCAGCTTTGAGATTCATCTTACCGTCTGCATTTATCTCTTTAGATTCATATTTAAAGCTAGCAGTGGCTTCTGTTTTCTCAATTTTCTTTAAATATTCTTTATTTGTGTAGCTATCCACAGTCGATTTAAACACTTTTCCAGTTCTACCCATTGCAGACTTATAGACATTTTCTGGTTTGCTCGGCACAACTAAACCAAAATATACCCCGAGACTAGCTACTATCAGAAAAGCAACTACGCCAATTATCAAAAAGGGTAACTTTGACTTACCTGGACCCCCGGCACCAGCTACTACTGGGGGGAGGTCATCGCCTGCTGGTCTGTCCTGCTCTACAGGTTGGTCAAATGAAGGCGAGACAGGCGCCTCTACAGTTGGCGCAACTACTTGTTCCTGCAACGGATCAGTATTTAGGGGAGCAGGGTCAACTGATACCTCAGGTACCGCGGGAATCTCAGGCTCTGTTGGTACTTCTGGTGTTAGGTTTTGATCTGGCGAGATTGTTTGCCCAATATTAACCGGTATTGATACACCCTCTGGTGGGCTAGTTATTCCATTATTCTCCTGAGCTGAGCCAAGTGGATCAGTTCCATTTTCGTTATTCATAAAAGTCATACTCCTCGGATTTTAAGCTTAAACATTATATAAGCTGAATTATATAGGACTAACAGTCTAAAAACAACTAGTGGTTAGTCTATTGCAAGGACTGAATTTTTTGTGAAAGCTGATCAAATGATATTGGCTGTTTTGGAATGCTAATTTTTCGATATTGACCGTAGGCACCATACTGCTCAACGCGTTGACCACCAGCGTAATTAATTTCACTTATCTGACGAGAAACCAAATCAATCCTGATATCGAGCGATATTGGCTCGTTACTAAGACCTTCGCTATCAAGCTTATCAACATCGATATAACCTGTCTGACCTGCATAATATTTTATTGATTCTACTAAGTTTTTTGGCTTAACTTTGATTACCATATTGGCTACTAAACGACCGTTGTGGCTCTTTGTAGAATAGCTGTCGATTGCATAGACGTCTTGGCTTAGGAGCCTTTGCATCACCTTGTCAGCTTGATCATCAGGCAAATCACCAAATATAATCACACTAAAGAGGGCATCATTATAAACACTTGGTTTTTGTCCTGACGCTTCATCTTCTCCTACCTTTGCCCAGACACCTTCAATATCTTTTCTCTTTTGATCTGAAATCTGAGGGGACTGTATTTTGTTGTATCTAATATAATCTGCGTTCTTAAGCCCTAAAACCTCTGTTTGAGTATATGCCTGCTGATCACCTTCACCCCTTTTTAGCTCGTATTTTGAAGCTACACCAAGTGATGGGCTGAATCTAAGCGCAATAGTTTGCTTACTATAATTGCCCTCTTCTTTTTGTTCAATAATTTTAGTAACACTCTTTGTTTGTAAACTATTTCTGAGAGCTCCTTCAAAGACTTTATCCGGGTCAGTAAGAATATACTTCCAGTAGCCAACCGCGCTGATAAGTAAAAGTAGTATAGACAAGGCAAAGACTGTTTTGATTGATACTTTTGAGACTGACTCTAGTAAATTGATTTTTTTCATATTTCTCCCGAATTTAGTTTGGTGGAGATACAGGGATTCAAACCCTGGACCTCAGCGCTGCCAGCGCTGCGCTCTAATCAGCTGAGCTATATCCCCTCAACCATTGGTCATTATTATAACATAATGTACTTTTGATAGTTATTATCAAGATACGCGAAGAGCTTCTATCTGGCGACGCGCGTCAGCGTAATCAACAGCGATCAAAGTAGGATTAGCCACGGCAAGCTCCTCTTGAGTGTGTGAAGTAGCAATCCCAAGAACCATACATCCAGCACTAAGAGCTGATTTTATTCCACTTTTTGAATCTTCTATAACTATAGATCTACTACCGTCAATCCCAGAAAATTTTATAGCTTTCTCATAAGGCTCAGGGTGGGGCTTACCGTTTTTTATGTCGTTACCTGTAATTATATGGTCAAAATAATCTCCGATATTGAATCTATCAACTATGTGTTGCTGTGTTCTGCGATTGCTAGATGTGACCAAAGTCATTACTTGATGATTTGACCGTGCCCATTGAAGGAAATCCAATACTCCGTATATTGGCTGGATTTTGTCTTTGGTTATGTCTAAGAATATTTCTGTCTTGCGACCAATAAGCTCTTCGGGCGAATGCACTTTTGGGTTACCGAACTTATTGATCAAATAAGTGAATATGTCCACGGCGGTTCTGCCCGCAAAATCTTTCCACTCTTCAGGATCTACATCAAACCCGTTCTCAACACATGTCTGCATTTCCGCCTGTGCGTGGAAAGGTTCTGTATCTGCTATTACTCCATCCATGTCAAAATGAATAGCTTCAAACTTACTCAACTGATCATCTCCAACAGCTCTTTTTCACTGATGACTTTTGTGCCTAGCTTTTTGGCTTTTTCCAGTTTGCTTGAACCAACGTTATTGCCGGTAACCAGAAAATCCGTGTCCTTGCCCGTGCTTGATTGGAAAATACCCCCCAATCCACGAATTTTTTCTGCAACCTGATCTCTTCCCATCGACTGCAATGTTCCTGTAATAACGAATTTCTTTCCAGTTATTTTACTTTGCTTTATATGAACTTTTTTGGGTTTTACGCCGAGGCTAGCAAAATCTTCTAGTAATTTATGGTTGTTTACATCCTCAAACCAAGCAACAATAGATTCTGCTACAACCTCGCCAATCCCTTCCACGTCTTTCAATTCATCCATTGTTGCTGTTTTTAAATCATCAAAATTCTTATACCTATTTGCTAGATCTACAGCAGTCTGTGCGCCTACATGACGTATTCCTAGAGCAAAGATAAATCTATGAAGATCCGGATTCTTCTTCTCGGCTATGGCCGATACCAGCTTATTCGCAGACACCTCTGCAAACCTATCAAGCTTAAGTAGCTGGTCAGAACTAAGTCTATACATATCAGCAGCATTGCTTAATAAATTATTTTCTAAAAGTAACTCGATGTTTTTTTCTCCCATACCTTCAATGTCTAGTGCAGATTTACTAGCAAAGTGTTGCAGTTGATTTGATAGCCTCGCTGGACATTTATTGTTAGGGCATCTCCAAACGGCATCTTCTTGCTTTATTTTTATAAATTTAGTGCCACACTCCGGACAGACCTCTGGCATAACAAACTTTTCTTCAGAACCATCTCTTAGTTTGAACATAGGCTCTATGACTTCCGGAATAATATCACCTGCTTTATGAACAGCTACAGTATCGCCCACTCTTATGTCTTTTCTGGCGATTTCTCCTTCGTTGTGAAGTGTTGCCATCTGGACTAAACTACCTGCAATAACTACAGGTTCTAGCATCGCAACAGGCGTGGCGGCACCTGTGCGACCTATGGATATAAATATGTCCTTGACTCGAGATGTCGCCTGTTCTGGTGGATACTTATAGGCAACCGCTCCTCTTGGAGCCTTACCTACAGATCCTAAACGCGCAAAAAGTTCTTTTTGATTGACCGTCACAACTAGACCATCAGTGTTGAATTCTAGGGCGGAACGTTTTTTGTCCCATTTATTTATTGTGTCAATGATTTCCTCATAGGATTGAGCTACCACAAATTGTGGGTTCACTCTGAACCCAAGTTTCTTTATCATCTGATACTCATCCTTTTTTGTTTTTATTGAGTCGTCTATTAAACTCCATGCATGGAACTTTAGAGGTCTTTCTGCAACCAAGCCTGGGTCTAGCTGACGCACAGTACCTGCGGCCGTATTCCTAGGATTCATAAATCTGGGCAACCCTTTTTGATCTCTCAGCTTATTGATATCTTCAAAATCTTTTTTATAGAGTATTATCTCACCCCTTACCTCTACGCGTCCTGAATAATAACTCTTGGGGATTGAAGAGTCTCTTCTTAGTTTTAATGGTATGGATTTAATTGTGCGAATATTAGACGTGACATCTTCTCCAGTTTTACCATCTCCTCGGGTTAAGCCTCTAGCCAAGACCCCATTCTCATAGACAAGCGCGCAGGCCAAACCGTCCATTTTGAGATCAACATGATAGTCAAATTTCTGGCTGGGAAGTAGCTTGCTGATCCTGGCTATCCAAGCTTTTAGCTCTTCCGGCTCGAAAGCATCATTTAGGCTGAGCATCGGCCTGGAATGATCAACAGAAGTAAACTTGTCTAATGGCTTACCTCCGACACGTTGCGTCGGAGACTGGGGTGATAAAAATTCTGGATACTTTTCTTCTAAGGCTCTTAACTCTCGGGTCAAGGAATCATAGACTTCATCAGTTACCATCGGATCATCGAGTACATGGTACCTGTATCTGTACTCATCTATCTGGTCGATTAGTTTTTCCATCCGCTCTTTGACTTTTTTGTGGTTCATAAAAGTTCTCTGTAGATTTTATAAGTGTAGATATTGAGAACTAGTATTGAGAAAAATGAGACAATGTAGAATATTAATTCACTAAATGGCGTTAGGAGATAGCTGAGAATAGTTATGATTATGCCAGTAAAAATAAAGACAAAAATATAGCCTGCTACTATTCTTAGCCCTACTGCAAAACGTTTGTTTTCGAGAAGTCGCCAGGCTGAACGATACGCTGAGCTTGGTGAAACCTCGGGCAATGTAACTATGTAAAGAGCGAGAAGGCCAGGTATTATAATATAAATCGACAGGAGCACTAAAAGCCCGCACAGGAAGACCCACAGTGCCTGCTCTATCACAGAAACTGCTATCCCCTGGACTATTGTCGTGCCGTAGAAAAATCCGGCTATCATTAGAGGTATCAAGGACAAGCCAAGTATAAAAATTATTACCAAAAACTGCAAAAAAGGATATTGGCTCTTGTAGAACATATCGCTGAAACGGATTTTTTCACCCGCAGTTTTTTGGCGAATAGTCCAGATCGTCGCCAGCATAAATATCACTGTAACAAAGTTCTGGTAGACCCCAATTATTTCATTATTTCTCTGTTGCACAGACACAAATAGATAGCTGGTTAGCCCATAGGCTACCGTATATGGACTAGCCTCTCCCCCTAGTAATTCTCTTATCTGTTGTTTAGCTGAGTCAAGGTCTATGCCCGCGCCGAAAAATACCACTATTGAAAACTGGATGAAGGTGAACAAAAGAGCAAGCCCCAAAAATAATTTTTTGTTAGAGAAAATGAATGAAAAACTATCTCTAAGTAGTCGCCAAGAACTGCTGATCTTCACAGGCCTCTCTAGGAATTTCCTAGGACTGATTCTGAAAGAACGATGTTTTGACTCTTTACGACTTCTCTTTTTTGAAGGTTTGGCGGGTTTTTTAGTATCAGTCTTTCCAGCCATCTGCCTATCCTTTTACGCCTTGGTTCCCATGCTCCTTAGGCGAGCAACACGATCTTCAATAGGTGGGTGTGTGCTAAAAAGCCCCATTATTGAGTTCTTAGAAAGTGGATTCGCAAAAAAGAGATGAGCTGTTGACGTATTTTGTTTTTGAAGATTGCTTCCGTGCTGTCCAATTTTTTCAAGAGCACTAGCCAGACCTTCTGGATACCTTGTGGTTAGTGCGCCGGTAGCATCTGCTAGATATTCACGCTTCCGCGATATAGCCATCTGGATCATTACTGCTACAAGTGGCGCAATAATAGCAGCCAAAATACCGACAATGACGAAGATACCATTTCTATTATCTGAGTCTCCTCTGAACCAAAAAGCATGCATGATCACATCCGCCAGGACAGATATTACTGACACTAGAGCAAACGCGTACATTGAGACTCTAATGTCGTAGTTCTTTACATGTCCAAGTTCGTGAGCCATCACACCCTGCAGTTCTTTGTCGTCCATCATTTCAATAAGCCCAGTTGTTGCGCAGACAATAGCATGTCGAGGATCCCGGCCGGTAGCAAAAGCATTCGGCGCTGGGTCATCCATAATATAAACCTTCGGCATTGGCAGACCTTCTGTAATTGCCAGATTCTCGACTATCCTGTAAAAACGCGGATTGTCCTTCTTTTCAATTTCCTTTGCTCCATTGACAGCTACTGCCATTTTGGCACCAGCAAAATAGGTGATCAGTGCGTAGATCAAACAACCTACTAAAACGTACGGTGTTATGTAACTTGAACCAAAATATTGCGCCACCAGCCAAGCCATCGCACCAACGAGCAGAATGAAAAATATAAATATATAAAAGGTCTTACGCTTGTTTTTAGCTATCTCTGAGTACATGGTTTTGGCTAGAACTTAACCTCTGTAGGTTTTTGTATAGCTTCATTTTCTTTTTCGTCTACTTCAAAGAATTCTCGTTCTTTAAATCCGAGCGGTCCAGCAAAGATAATGTTCGGGAAAGTCTTGATCTTGATGTTTAGATCTCTTGCAGAACCGTTATAAAATCTCCTGGCTGCTTGGATTTTATCCTCGGTATCAGTAAGTTGTGCCTGCAAGTCTAGAAAGTTCTGATTTGCTTTTAGGTCTGGGTAACTTTCTGCGACAGCAAATAGACTCTTTAGAGCACCACTGAAAATATTGTCGGCTTGAGCAGCTTCCTTGACTGATCCACCACCTTGTAGCGCTGACCCACGTTCTTCAGTTACTTTCTGTAAGGTTTCTGCCTCGTGTTTGGCGTAGCCTTTAACGCTACTTATCAGATTCGGGATTAAGTCATATCGTCTTTTTAGCTGGACTGTAATATCGCTCCATGCTTCGTCAACTCTGACTTTCAATTTAACAAGTCCGTTATAAATCCCGATTAGTCCCAGGACCAGTACTACGGCGATTATTCCTAGTATTACAATTAGCGACATTTCCCCTCCTTATTTTCCAAATTTGTAAATATATTTTAGCACATATTGTGCGTGTAAAACAGCTGGTGGGCGAGGAGGGACTCGAACCCTCAAGGTTTATTCAACCAACGGATTTTAAGTCCGTCGCGTATACCAGTTCCGCCACTCGCCCTGAGTGAGATATTTTGGAGGCACGGACGAGATTCGCACTCGTGTAGGCGGTTTTGCAGACCGCTGCCTAACTCCTCGGCCACCGCGCCATAAAAATATCTGGTGATCTCACGGGGAATCGAACCCCGATTTTCAGGATGAGAACCTGATGTCCTAACCGTTAGACGATGAGACCCTACCTGTTAATATGTTAAAATTCATGCCGATTATCCTGGGGATCCTGATACCCTAAATTTGTCCGCCAATTAGGTCGCAAACTTCTGTAAATTATATCATAGGTTACTTCTGTATATACACAGTCGCTAATAATACGTTCAAGTATAAAGTTGTATTATGTACAATTTTGTTGACGAGTATGGTAAAATTATTGACGTAAGTGGGCATATAAGAAATAAAAACTTAAACTATATTTATAAAAACATATTGTTATGATCGAAATGATGAACAGAACTACTGAATTAAGAGTTGGTACGCATGATGGAGAATTTCATGCGGATGAAGTGCTCGCTATTGCATCCTTGAAAATTGCAGCCAGTAAATCTGAAGGGCTGATTATCCCTGAAATTGAAGTGGTGCGTACAAGAGATCCTGAAGTTCTCGAAACCTGCGATGTTCTAGTAGACGTAGGTAGCGAATATGACCCTGCTCGTAACCTTTTCGATCATCACCAAGAAGGTGGAGCCGGAGAACGGAGCAACAAAATACCTTATGCGTCTCTTGGTCTTATCTGGAAAGAAGTCGGACCCACCGTTTGTGATGATTCACAAGACTGTGCAGACTTCGTTGATGAACACTTAATTCAACTTATTGATGCCTACGATAACCACTTCCCATTATTCAAAAAGGGAGATATCCCTCATGTAGGTGATCTTTTGCCTGGAGTATCTATCACCAACAACAACTTCTTGCCCGGCATGACCGAAGAAGAGAAATTCAACGAAGCACTGAGAGACGGGCGGAAATTGATCTTAGGGCACGCATCGAGAGCGGTCGCTATGCACGAGGGGACTCCTGAAATACGTGAAGCGCTTGAAAATGCTCCTCAGCCAGAGATAGTATTGCTACCAACTATCGAGGGTGTTCGATGGCAAGCAACACTACCTGATATTTCTGAAGAGGCACTTCTGGTCGTACAACCAGACAGTGGAGGAACAAGATGGGCAGTTCGCACCGTGCCAAAAGACCCTAACAGTACTGATATGAGAATACTGTTGCCAAAAGCATGGAGAGGCATAGAAAACTCAGAAGAAATCAAAAGAGTAACTGAAGGTATTGATAACGTAACGTTCATCCACCCTAAAGGATTTTTTGCAGCAACAACCACCCAAGATTCAGCTATGGAGTTGGCAGATAGAACTGTCGAACTCGCTCAAGCTGCCTAAGATTAAATTTGATCTAGTCTGATCGAAGCTCCAATTTTATTGACTAACCCTCAACAGGATCACGTGTTGTACACCCTGGGATAGCTACTTTTGACTCATCATAGATACTACTGTCTCCACGGTACTGCTCCCAGGATTTCTGAAGAGCAGTTATTTTTTTAAGAGTACTGTCTTTTATCGAATCATCCAGATAGTCAAACGGGCAAACATGTGACGGAGGATTCCCGCCTTTGAGTACCCCAATCTCTACTAACCCCATACCTGCATAGTTCTTGGCATCATAGTCGCTGACTTCAGCTATCACGTCTCCAGCCTTCACTTTATCGCCCTTTTTAACTTTTACATTTATGACATGCTCTGTTTCAAATATTAGCTCACTGCCTTCACCCTTAACCATAACGCTGTAGTCGTTGCTGTAAAGTTTTGGTACATCAAATACTTCTCCATCGACTAGTGAGTGAACTTTAGTGCCTAGTGGCAAGATAAAGGTTGGTTGCGGATTCTTCTTTGCAGGTCCAGCTGAATTTGCCGGTACTTCAAACCCATAGTCAAAGAATAAACGACTAAATTCTAGTTTTTCTTTGGTAAAAACAAAATCACCAGCCCTATTAGTTGCTGGATCATATTCATCCAAATTTACCCCTAGATGCTTGATTTTAACTTCAGACTTCTTTGCAACTTCTTCGGTATTTGATGTTGTGCCCTGACCATCTTTATTATCTTTATTCTTGCCTACTACAAAAAATCCTGCGCCAGCAATAGCCACAATAATGATTATTACAATGATCAGTTCTACTAAAGCGAACCCATTTTGTCTTTGTTTTATATCTATCATACGTTTAATTGTAAATTGCTTATGCTATAAATGCAATCAATCAAAACGAGCCAGTTTTTACATCGCCAGCTCTTTTGTAGTTAGCTATTAGTGCAATATATTTGACTTATTAAAATATCTAGCTTAGGAGTTTAGCCTTCGACAGCCACCTCAAATCCTCCGTATGCCATTTGGCTCATCTCAAAGGGCGATTTAAAGTCACTTTGTTCACTGTAAGCTTCGTCCATCTCTTTCATCACTTTTTTATTTACCTCATCACGGTGTTCCTTGGATTCAAAAACGATAAAAGAGAACCATACGTCGTCCGCATCTTCTGCGCCAGCCATTTCGCTAAAAGAACGTGATTTCTCTGGCCCCATTTCTTGTCGTTTGAGGTCATCACCTTTACATTCGAAGTATTGGAGCGCACCATGGCGTGTCCAAGAATCTCGCCCTTCTTCTGCCATTTTTTTATATTCTTCCGCTTTTCCTTTTGGTACGACTAATATAAAACCATCAACATATTTAGACATCTAAAATACCCTTTCTAAATTATTAATATTCTTCAATAAGTTTAGCACCTGAAATACGGCCAACAAAAGAAAATGCCTCGAACAAAATCGAGAATCTTTCTTTGGTGCTGCGTGTGAGCGAAAGTTACCACGAAATCAGGGATGAGATACTTCGCTGGAGAGATATTTTAATTGTTCCTTATCAAGGGTACTTACTCTCCTGAGCTAACTGGAGGAGATGAGGGACTTACATATCCACACTGTGGAGGTTACGAGAGTTGAACTCGTTCTGTCGGGTTTCAACCCGCCGTGCTAACCGTTAACACTAAACCCCCCACACTATGGACATGATTCAATAATAACCCTTTTTGCCATCAATGGTTCAATCAATCCATTCGGCTTTTATTTTCCAGTCTTTGCCACTCATTAGTTGAATATGAGTGACTATCATCATACTAGTAGGGTTGTCCATGCTGGATGACATGGCGTGCCTTCCTGACCAAGTAGGTCGCTTCTCTCCGGCAGGTATTTGCAAGGCAACCCTGGTTATAAATGCTTTTGAAATTTGCTGGAGGTCATATAATTTGCGTTGAACTTTCGCATATTCTTCTGGATGCCATTCAGAATAAACTTCGTGGACTAGTTTTCCTCTTACATCCCATATGCCTTCATCTTTCTGGAAATAATCATTCAACACAGGATTTCCTTGTCCGAATACTGACGTGAGTGCCTGCTCAAGATAGTGTTTTATAGGAACAATGCCTTCAAAGTATGATTCCTTGATCATCTTTTCGATATCTGTTGAGTAGTAGGCCGCATAGTAATTATCAAACACAGCCTTAATACGCTTCTTACGTTCAGGCCTTGACTCCTTAGCTAATCCATAGAAGGCGCTAGCCTTTAGCTTGTCCTGGGCCAACTTTGCAGCTAATCCTTCTATTGAAATATGGTAGCAGAGGAAGGCGTTGAGAGGATTTTGAATAGTATTGCCTAAGTTATACCAGTTAATCGCAGCATCGATTGCCAAATCTTTCTCTTTGTTTGAGTTTGCTATAAGCTGATTCAGAAACTTCAAGTCTTTCTCATTCGGTTGCGCAGACCCGCGCGTGTGGTTGTACATACCATACTTAAGGCGCCACCGAATCTCCTTATCAAATGCAAAACCCAAGCTTTCCATTGATCTCTGAATGGACTCAATACCAATACGCACACCCTCTACAGAAGTGTCTTTAAGTCTTAGTGTGCCGTCATAAATATACTCATTTGCCAATTGAGTTTCATCACCTACGCGCAGTAGGTGAATGCCTCCTTCGATTTCAGTTTCTTTTTCAGGAAGATTAATTGCAGTTCGAGCAGCAAACTCGATAACAGGATAGCCTGTAGCCAGCATGTAGAAGAAAACGTTTTGAATGCGCTCGTCCTCACTTTTCTCTTTGGCCTCTTTTTGTATAAGATCCGAGCTTCCCTTATATTCCAGAGGTTTCCATTCTTCCGGATCATTGTATCTGCCAGGGAGTCCAACTTCGTATAACCATTTACCTTCCATTCGCCATGCTTTGATAAGGCCGTCGTTGTCGCCAACCATAAAACCAATTCCATTATTATCGGGAATAATATTAAATCCCTCAGTTCCCGCGTTTGTACGCTTGAACGATGCCTTAGTATCGTTAGAAAAATAAACGTTAAAGCCGTTCAAACCGTCCTTAGATGCAAGGATTTCAAAAACCTCAAACATACCTTGATTGACGTTGATAGGGAAAATTGTATGATTACTGCCAGTAAATTCCTTCAAAGCACCGTGATAGTGTTCAAGGAATCTTGCAATAAAGCTCATCAATTTTACGGTCTCACCACTATCACTAAGCTTTTTGATTTCCTGACCTACACTACCCGTAACGTGCAGGTTAAGCGCTGCCTCCCTGAAACTTCCGTCCTTTTGAGCAAGAGGTGGAAAGGGCATATAGTGTACCTTGCGTTGCAGTCTGGATAAGTTAGTTAGAAGCACCCATAGGTCCTCGCAGCTATCAATATCAGCCTCACTCGCTTTGCCTGATTTTAAGTTTCGCGCAAGCTCCTTCAGAGGTTCACTTTTATAAGACTCAATACCCCTAACCCTCAATAGCGTAAAAACATAATCAAGAGGGTAATTTGAGGCATCTCTAAATAGCTCGAGGATTAGCTCATCGGTTTTAGTCATAAAAGCCTATCCTTTTTAGATCATCACGCAGCCACTCGTATACCAGCTCAGTGACAGGACTAATGTGAAAGACATCCATTAGAGAGGCTTGGTGATGAGTACTGCTAATCCACTGCTGAGCATTTGGCCGTAACTGTCGGATAAGTTGATAGTTTTTTTCAAGATCTTCTCTCAAAGATGCGTGATCTAGCTTCTCGTCTCTTATCCGAATATCAACCTTATTCACACCATTACTAAGTGGCTCAAAATGCCAACTTAAAACTGGTCTTGGACCCGGTTGTAGATAGCCCTTTAGTATCGCAGGAAACGTAACATAGGTTTGAAAACGATACTTCATACTCGGAAAGTACCGATCCACTATTTCTGTATATGCTTGGATGGCATTTTCGTACACAGCTATAGTTCTCTCAAGCTGGCGTTCGTCTGTATAAAGATTCGAGATTAGTCCTCCCGAAAAATCACGGTCTGGTTCAGGCCACGGGGATGCGAGTTCCACTAAGCCTAGTTTTTTCATACGAAGGGTATGTTGACGCAAAAGTTTCAGATCAAGGATCTTGCCATCGTTAAGAAGCGCTGCATTGGGTGTCATTCTATTTAATCGCTGTTCGATATCTTCTAATTTGAATGGGCCTGGATGCAAAGAACCGACACCCATCACGGCGTGAGCTTCCACCCATACGCATTCGTCGTGAATGGGTCCGGCCTCAAGCATAAAGCGTCTTTTTTCTACGAGCCGTTTTAGTTCACCGGAAAGCTCGCTATGTGCCCATTTCCACGCCCATGCTGGATCCGTGGTTGGTCTGTTCCAATGAGCGTGGCCCCAGTCAGATTTATGAAACGCATGCACGTCGTATGGTATATCCTCGACGTCGTTTGCTAAATCATTCTGCGGTCTCCAAAGGACTAGCAACCCTTCACCATCGGAGCGAACTCCAAATTGATGCGGTCGACCATCTTCGCGAGAAATGCTCATTAAACCTGCCAAAGGACCCACTCCCTTTAATAATGCAACGAGAGCCTGTCTTATATGGCCACCCAATTCTTTTGCTGGCGGAGATGATACGGGTTCGCCAGGCATAGCGTATTCACGAAGTGACTCGTCGAGTATTTCACTCGTAAAACCAACATCTTTCTCCGCTAATATCTCTATCAACCTGCAGGATCCGTTCCAATCAACCTCGCCCAGGGCAATAATAAATGCGTAACGCCATAGATCGAGTCGCTCAACATCACCGGTAAGCTCTGATACGTTTACCTCTTCTCTCATCAAGCTCTCTGCAGCGAACCACTGTGTTAAAATCGCGGTCGAGAAAGATAGCATTCTTTCATTTTTGACTACGAGCCCCGTCTTCAGTAGGTCGTCTAGATTTGAACCTAAGTCAAGCTCGGCAATCGGCACAGGATTATCACGTCGATCGGTCGAGAGAGTTGCAAGTTTTCTGAGTATAAATTGAACTTCTTCACTCTTTTCCGGTAGTGAGCCGCTAATAAGAAAACGAAGAAGTTCACCTTTAGACTGGGGAAGTTGCCGTGAGTCATTATCGCGCAAACGTATCCCAAGGATGATAGCCCAAAATGGTCGCTTTATGGCGTCTTTTATCGACGGCGGCCAGTCATATCCTTTCACTTCTTTATGTGCAATTTTTCTAACTAAGGCCAAGGAATCATCTTCCGCTAGTGGACCTAGTATCGAAACTTCTTCTTTCTGAAGCCGGTTCAAGATCGGCCTTGAAGTAATGACTATATAGATGTTAGGCCAGGTGTTCGTCACTAGTCGCGCACTCTCTAGTAAGTTGTTAGCCGTACCGGCACCGGCCTCATCTGCTCCATTTATTACTACAAACGCACCCTGACGCTGTAGGTCACCTAATCCATTCGCTTTCTTTTGAATGACACCATAAAGGTCTGCGTCACCAACTACACTTGCCTCAAGCCAGATAGGCACAGGGGCATCTCGGTCCGTGATTGATTTTGCAATTGCTTGCTGCATCATCCTTTCAGCAGTTAACGACTTTCCGGACCCCATCTCGCCGACTATAACGACCAAAGGTCGATCAATTGTCGGTAGAATCGTATCACTCGGAAAACCAACTGACATATCGTCCGCGAGTCCAATAGCTTCAGACTTAGATAAACCAGCGGCCTGCCACCTAACCATAGCCCTCGCCCTCGACTCCTTGCCGAGGGTATCTAGCAGTACTGGACGACTGGCCGATGGGCTCGCTGATCTCCACGCTCGTGCCGTCTCATCGCCAAAACTTAAAGCAATAGTACTACGTAAATCCTCAAAGCTGGTTTTGAAGTATTTTGCTCTTAACCCGATTTCAGAGATAAGATCATTTGTTGGTTTGTCCGGCGCCGCCGCCTTCATACGCAATACTATAAGCCTGCGATTGTTTGCAAGTGCCTCGCGGATTTCATTTATAACAGGCTGTGTTGTTTTACTGCCTACAAGCCAAAGGACGGAATCTGCCTCGCGTACATGCCGGAGGTAATTTTCATCAGTCGCCTCTGCGCTAGCTGGTGTGTATTCAAAAGTCCACGGCCACATGTACTTTGCGTCACTTAGGGCCATGTGCGCTTCTTTGCGCCAAGGCCCCATCTCCTTATCCATTACACTCGAAATAAATACTCTCAGGGGCTGTTCTGCAGGATAGATGATGGGTTCTTTGTTACCTTTGTTCATATCATTTTCTACCTTTTCTTCTATTTTTTCTGGCGGCTTTCTTTTTTGCTTTCTCTTTCTTGGATTTAGTTAGCGACACTTTTTGCGCTACTATCTTTTTCTTACGGTTGCCCCCGTTCTGTTCATGCTGATTTACTAACTTGTCCATAGATTCTGATGGCTCCCAGGGCTTATTGCTATAAAGCGCATAGCTAACGAGTCGTTCTTCTCCAGGAACTGTACCCAAGGCTAACCATTGCTCGCTTTTTGATCTGTGCTTGTTGATTTCTGACAACGCAAGCATTGCTTTATGTAACTCAGGGTAGGTTGGTGCGCAAACATATGTTAGACCGCCCCATCGTTCGCCAAGCGCTACAGACATATCATTGGTTTTACCAGTCGTCCGCACACTCTGCTTAATACGCTCCATGTGCCCACCGATTTCCTCAAGATCATCATCTGAGATGCCGTAGAGAAACATTACTATATCGGTGATGTCGGGCGATGGGTGCGACGATACCTCTTTGATAATTCTTGCGCGTGTAGGATTATCCTCGTCGCTTATTAAGCGATGTTCTTCGGGTGGCTCAGGGAGACGACCTTTTCTGTGCAAGAAGTCAGCATCGATAAGCTGTCCGAAATCTTGGGTAACAAGAACCTTATCCTTCCCTTGTGGCATAATGAGACGCTTCCGTAGGTGATAGCCAAGATATGCCATTTCACTTTCGGCTTTCAAGCTCTCGATCGTATCGAGTCGTTGTTTGACGTAAAACAGGAATTCAAAAGGATTCTTTAGATACTCGGCCGTCGTAGCCAGGTCAAATAGGCTTATCGGTAAACAATAAGGACCGTCGTCAGTTCGAATTAGGTATTGGCTAGCCTGGTGAAGTGCCGCAGGGTATACGTCAGCTGTCACACAAACGATGTACGCATCGTCAAGACCGTTTGGTAAAGTGATCTCTTCACCGGCTTCGTTCACTAGTTTATATTCTTCATCGCCAAGCAGAGTGGTGCGGATTGTAACTGCCTCATCGTAAGACTTCTGGATAGCGTTCTCGAAGTCGCGTTTAAGGGTCTCTGTATCACCACGACGTGAAAGCTCAGTGAGCTTCTTGCCTTTACATTGAAATATAATCGCCTTATTACCGACAATTACCATGACGTCTATATCAGTCAGGGTGCTATTGCCTTTGTTGACCTTGACTCGCTTATAGACCTTGTCGCCAAAGGTGCCTGTCAATATGTTGTGGGTGATATCTTCAACCGCATCGCCACGATGTTTAGCTACTTTGTCTTTGTATGCTGGGTCTGTAATCATGCCATAAAAAGGGTTCAGGTAAATTGCTTCAGCAAGGTTTAGGTTTATTGGCATGAAATAGTAATCGTCGGCAACCTCAATCAACGGGTGCGAGTTAATAACGTTGTACTCACCAGGAGTGCTGAACGCCTGATTGTCATTGCCTGGTTTTGCACCGAATAACTCTAAAAATCTAGTGGCAGATGCGTCATTTATGTCTTCGTCATTAGGTTGGAATTTCTTTGCGGCATCAATGAGCTGATCTTTGCTGAAAGCCATTATCTCAATTGGCGCTAAGGCCTGATCCTTGTCGATCTGTCCTATAGTCGCCTTAGCCAAAATGTAGTTGTATGCAGCCCAGTAGTATTTTCCCGCCGTTTTCAAGTCCATGAAGTTGGCATCTAGCCAAGTTTCATCTTCAGCGTAAAGCTCAGGTGCTGTGTCGATAAACTGAAAATCATACGCTCCTGAGTCACCATAAAATATCGGCTCAACCATACTTGAGCCTTGCGAGTGTGCCGTTTTTAGCTTTGTCTCAATTTCTTCAGGACTAAGCCCCTGGAATTCTCGTGGTTCAAGATTCTCAAACATTTTAAGTGACTGGAGATTGTGAAGCTCGTCTAGCAACTTACGTACCTCGATAACACTTGCATCGATTTGCTTCTGGGTAAGCGAGGTGTCGTCAAGAACTGGCTTCTTAACCATATAGCCGGCCAATAACGTTGCTTCTTGATTTGATACACGCGATCGCCAATCTACTTCAACGGCCTCTTCGACTGCATAGAACATGTCGCTAACCATGATATCGGCGAGTACACGTAGAAATCCCGGCTGTTGCGCCAGTTTTTCGAGTTTCGATAGTATTTTACGGGATTTTTCATCATCCATACTCTCAATAATAGCCCTTACGCACCGCTAAACATACCGTTTACGCTTGTACTGTTTAAGCGTAAACGGTTGGCTTGACCAGAACGTCGCCAGAACGTCACCAGTTTGGGGTGGGTAAAGCGCCGGTAAAACGTAGGCAATTTTGACTCGTTTTCTAAGAACCTAAAGAGTTAATTGGGTGGACGGAGCTTAGGCGAAAGTTAGTCGATTATTAGCCGGCTAATATGCAGTCAGAACGCGGGTAGAACGCGGTCGATTCTGTGTCTATTTATAGCTCCAACATCTATCGACAAGGTGGTATGATGGAATAGTCTAGGATTCAAACAATTAGTTAACGTGACCCCGTCGCGTAGTTGTGCCATAAAATGGGCAGCTACGTAAAAAAGAATAGGCATAACTGCTTGTTTGGGTCCTAGACAGTCCAGCGTGGCTGTCCTTTTTATTTGGAAGCCACGGATCATCAACCTGAACAAGGAGAAGCCATGGCTACCAAACAAAAAGAGTGGAAAGATATGTCAAAAGTTGAAAAGACGATGACTGTCCTCATCCTACCGATTATCCTAATAGTTATTATTGCAGTCGCGTCAGCAATATTCGGCGGCGACAAGAAGACTGACGAACAGTTATCTAAAGCCGATACTAGCGAAACAGAAACTGCGCAACCCGCTCCTAAATTCGATACGTACCTAAATCGCCCTATGAGCGAAGTTGCGTCGGAATTTGGCCAGACCTACGATCCGGCTAACAGTACGCAGATACGGGCCGACAAAGCCGGATACAAGCTATTCTTTGAGGATGGTGGGCGCGATGATCCGACCAACCCACTTAAGAAGCAAAATACGGGCCAAGTAACGACTGTTAACATGGATTTGCCACAGATGGGTAAATGCAAACAGGACCAGGTATTGGATAAAGTCGATGATGCCATGCGAGCTGCCGGTCTCAATCCAGACATGAAGGGCGACAAAAGCGGCACACAGGAAGGTTACGCGACCTACAAAAACTACTTAGATAAAGAGAGCCTGGAGCTGACCTTGTTTTGTGAGTACAACGACGCGAACTACAAGCTGCAGATACGTGTACTCCCTGAATTTAGATAGCATACCGTTCGCGCTTTAGTCGTCTTCACTCCTGTGGGATAATCAGAGTAGTATGGACAAGGCTGATGAGTTAAGACCTGATGAGTATGAGATAAAAGATCTGATTGCTAATGATCGGTTTATTAAAAGCGTAAACGCTTTGAGAAAGAGATGGAAGATTCCGATAATGGGCTTTGGTTCAAACTGGGATCAAAACAAGTGGAATGAGCAAAATCAAGAATCAATGCCGGATTATATTGCTGATGTAGAAGCGCTGCGAATCGAGTTTGACCTTACTTTTCGATGGAAGACCGCTCTACTCCACTTCATACCTACTGCTAACCCGCTGGTGCTGCGAGCTCAATCACCCTGGGAGATAAGGTATACCTATGAAGGAAGCACCGTGGCGAGTAGAAAAAATGTTCGAGATTTAATGATACTTACCGATGAGTCTATCAGCCAAGATGAAATACTGGATGCCCAGAGAACTATTAAACGACTGGCAAAGCGACCAAAGAAACAACTAATCACAAATATTGATCGTGACAATAAAGCTTACGCGCTTCATCAATCAGGTGAATCAAATATGCAAATTGCGGCTTGGCTAAATAAGACTCATCCCGGGCAGGCATTCAACACTGACAGTGTTGCAAAGATTATCAAAAGAGTGTCTGCACGGCGCACAAAAGGACACCCTACCCAAGATTAGGCCGTCCACGCAATAGTGCCTAGGTTGCCCTTAAATAGGCAGGTATGGCTACCACATCAACGGATATTGCCAAAAGACGCAAGCAAGACGCAATGGAACTTGCTCTTCTTCTTTACGACATGTTCAAAGAAAGCCAAACCAATGGTAATGTGGACGATGACAAAGGACAAAACAATGCAGACCAATCTAATAAAAACTAGTTTATCGGTAGTAATGGAAGCTCCTGTTGGCTTAACTGCAAGCCTTGTCCCAGGAGTTTCCACTACTACTTGTAAGGGATTGGGTGATGAAGCAATACGCGATAGCTACCTGTAGGGTATCTTCAGTCGAGCAGCTTGACAGCAATAGCTTAAATCGCCAAGCAAAATCAGTAACTGAAGCAGCAAAATACTTGGGCGTGACCATCCCGCCAGGTGGTATCTGGAGTGGTAGCGTATCGAGCAAAGAAGGCAGAAACTATAGCCGCAAAGACCTCAGGGCTATGTTGGACTATTGCAAAAAGAACCCTAGAGTAAAATACCTGATCGTAGATGAAATAGATCGATTTATGCGGAGCATTGATGAGATGTTCTATTTTGAAGTTGAATTTCGTAACAAGGTTGGCGTGAAGGTTTGGTATGCAGGCGATCCAGCACTAAATAGCGATGACCCTTTGACGAAGTTGAGAAGAGCTATGGAGGCATTTAAAGCGGAGGGTAGTAATCTTGAACGACAACTTAAATCGATTAAGGGCCAAGTAGCTGCTATAGAAGATGGTAGATGGCCTTTTTCTCCGAAGCCAGGATATAAACGGGGCTATGATAGAGGAATTCAGGAAGTGCATCCAACTCGCGGTAAGTCTCTGCAATCTATCCTGATCAAAATTGCTTCCGGCTTAGTTACGCCTACCCAGGGACTAATTGAGCTTAATAGAAGTGACTTTATGAGCGACGGTCATGCTCCTTACAAAATGGATAAATTCAGAAAAATAGTCACCGATCCTTTTTATGCTGGTATTTTAGTCATGGATAAGCAAGTTAAGGCTCGAAACGAATATGGAATGCACGAAAAACTTATTACAAAGGAGCAGCATTTAGCACTCATCAGAATCATGGATAGTAAAAAGAAGACCCAGTCAGGGCCAAGGAAGAACGGAAATCCTGAATACCCGCTATCGAATCATGTAAGTTGCGATTTATGTAAAGATAAGAAAAACGGAAGGTATGTCGGCTTTGATCACGGGAACGGAAGTAATCCCCGACTTGTCTACAATAAATATCGCTGTAGGGCCTGTAAGCGGTATCTCAAGCGCGAAGAGCTACACCCGCAAGTGATTAAGCTGTTTGAAGATAGGCCAATTTCAGATGAGGGCGTGAGTGACTTGATCGAAGCAATAGAAAAGGTATGGAAACAGAAAGAAGATCAGTCGGTCCAAGATGCAAATTACATAAAACGCAAGATTAGCAACCTCAACAAAGCAATCGCCGAGAAAGTAGACGCTGCGACCGATCCTAGTAATATTACGATTAAGGCCGAAATCCTCGAAGCCATAGAGAAAAAGAAGAACGAAGTTGCTGAATCAGAAGAAGAGCTCGCAAAACTAAGCGGTAATGCCGAAAGAGACCTCGAGCGCTTTTTGCGCTTTGCTTTTGATTTTGTAGACAATATGGGTAGCAAGTTTCTAGAAACCACCCCTGATAATAGGCTCCGGTGTAAACTTATCGTTTTTCCTGCCGGTTTCTACCTCGATGCAAACAATAAAGTTTACACTCCAGAAATTAGCCCACTTTACGGGTTAGCGACAAAGAAAAAGAGCGCCGAAGCGCTCGATAATTCCCATTTGGTGCGGGTAAGGAGACTCAAACTCCTGGCCTCATCCTTGGCAAGGATGCGCTCTATCAACTGAGCTATACCCGCATTTCCTTGAGACAAACCTACGGTTTTTCTCAACGCTCGTCGGCAAAGCCGAGTTTGCAAGCAAACCATGCTCGCTTCTCTTTTCCCTTCCGACAAATTTATGGTGGCTCCTCCCAGACTCGAACTGGGGACACAAGGCTCTTCAGGCCTCTGCTCTACCAACTGAGCTAAAGAGCCATACCGTGGTAACTTGGTTTCAACGATTTGTTAATGTTTGCCTGAAGATCTTGTGTCCCCAAAGGGACAAGTTATGATCTGCCGGCTCCGCCTTGGGCTCTTCAGGCCTCTGCGACAATCCGACTGAGCTAAAGAACCATAGGTTGAAACAAAATATTCTGTTAATGGTGGGTGATGAGGGATTCGAACCCCCGACCCCCTCGGTGTAAACGAGGTGCTCTAGCCAACTGAGCTAATCACCCAAACATTCAATGCATTATACCAAAAAATACCCTGGTGCGCGAGAGAGGACTTGAACCTCCACGTCCCAAAGGACACTACGACCTCAACGTAGCCTGTCTACCAATTCCAGCACTCGCGCTTAACTACAGTTATTTTACCATAAAACTTCTCTAGGATCAGCTTCTTGGAACGTGTTGGTCTATAGAATACTCACTTCTGAGAAGCGGAAGGGTGTCTTCGTTCTTAACATCAATCTTAACCTTTGGATTTAGTATAAAGTAGGGATCAAAGATAGCTTTTACCTTCATAAAGAGTTCATAAATCTCATCGCCAAATTGTTGCCGAACATATGGACCACGAAGTCGCCCGTCGTTATACTCACCAGTTATTGAGCCACCTAGTGACAGAACCAAGTCATGATATTCCTTCATCAGCCTAAAGATCTTTTGCCTATCCCCTAATTGCCCTATATTGAGAAGAGGTTGCATATGCAAGTTGCCTTCGCCGATATGTCCCCAAACCGCTATCTGCAGTCCGTGTTTTTCCAAAATCTGATAAACACCGTTAAAGTACTCTTCTAATCTCTCAATACCTACAACGCCGTCATCGACTAAGGGCAGGGGAGCGGTCAAAGAATCGTTGTGAAGGTGAACCGACCCAACGCTCCGCCTTAGTTTCCAAAGATTTTGTCGTTCTATCTCTTCTGTTTCTACCCTGTACTCAATCTGCAAACCATCTAATATCTTTGCAGTTTTCTTAACGTTTTTGGCCTGTTGTTTTACAGAATCATCAAATTCTATCAGCAAGACTAACTCTGGCAAACGACTCGGCAGACTACCCTTCAGGTAATTTGGGCTTTGTTTTACAACACGTTCTATTGAGTATTTGTCTACAACTTCAAACGCACTTGGCTTGAGCTTGAGGATGTCTTTAATAACTTTCTCTGTGTTTGAAAAATCATGCAGATAGACCGCAACGAGGCTGGTCTCTGGGTTATAGTCTGCAGTAGTCATGGTGACTTCGCTGATGACACCGAGTGTCCCCTGCGCACCAACGATCAACGGAGTTAGGTCAAATGAACCATCCTTGTTCTTTACAGAGAAGATATCATAGCCACTGACATTTTTAGTCCAAGTTGGCTTGAAGTTATTGATCAAATCATGATTTTCTTCTATCAGAGCGTCTAAATTGCGATATATTTCTCCCTCGAAAGACGAAAGCCCCATCTTCTTGCTAAGTTCTCTCTTGGAAAGCCTTTTGGTGTCTATAACTTCTCCGTTGGCAAGCACTACTCTCAGGCTGTTTACATACTTCTTTGTGTCGCCATATTTAACTGACAATTCACCGCTCGAGTTATTTGCTACAGCGCCACCAATAGTCGAATACTCTAAAGACGCAGGATATGCAGGCAAAAATCGTCCGTGAGTATGTAGGGTCTGCTGTAATTTAGCATAGTTGATACCTGGCTCTACCACTACGAATCCACTCTTTGAGTCAAATTCTAGAATCTTATTCATATGAACAGGCGTGACCAACATAACACCAGCGCCAATAGCACCCCCGCTAAAGTCACTACCTCCACCACGAGCAGTTATAGGAATTATCCGACCTCTCTCTGCCAACTGCCAGGCGAAGCGAGCTGTCTTTCTGATATCTCCTTCATCCATAGGATAGGCAACTAGGCTCGGCATTTGCTCAAATATACTAGCGTCTGTAGCGTATTTGTTTCTAACGCTTTCAGATACTATGACCTCACCACGCAAGTGCTCCTGTAAATAGTGAGCCAATTTATTCATATGTACCCCTCATAATCTATATACTACGATAGCATAAGCACCGTCTCGAAGTAAACATACTTGGGTCTAATATTTTTACTGGTTTTTTCTAACTTTTTTATCTTTGACTGTCCAGTTGTGGACATTGTTGTACCTGTCGGTATTAGAACTGATACTTGCTGTATCAAAATTGTAAAATGGCTCTCTCACTATAAATACATACCTTGGCTGGTACAGGGTAAGGGCTGGAGCATCATTGAGCCAATTTACTAAGAACGGCGCGTATTTTACTGCACGAACACTCGGGTCACTCCGAGATCGGCCGCCTTCCAGGGCCTGGTCAGCCGGCTTTGAAGCATATTCGCTAAGGTTTAACTTTGAGGACGCACCAATATCTTTTTGTGAACTGTGCCAAAAAGCAAAGATATCAGGGTCATAGCCCAGACTAATAGCTGACAGCACTGAAGAGTAACTGTGCGATGCTATTGCTGTCTGCATCTCCTCTTCATCCAAAGAAACTATTTTGACAGTAACACCTATTTCTTTCCACTGACTCGCCAACGATTCTGAGACTTTCTTGTAGTCATCCAATGACCTCGCTGTCAGGCTAAATTCTAACCTTTGCCCGGCTTTTTCTCGTTGCCCAGAAGATTGATTCATCACCCAGCCAGAGCTATCGAGCAACTTGCCCGCCTCGGCGATATTATTTGTCTTTTGAATTTGATTTTTGTCATAAGCAAAAGTTGTATCTAGGAAAGGACTATCAGATATCTTGACTGGGTAGCCAAGGTCCTTGACCGCCTCACCCCGATTTGTTGCCAGGACCAAAGCTTTTCTAAGATTAGGGTCATTAAATGGCGGTTCACTAACCTTGAAGAAAACATTCACCTGACTGGTCAGAGTCCTGGACATATCTTGGATGTTGGTATCTTTTGCGATGATTTTCTCAGGATTAGTCACGCCGTTGATAGCATCAAGCCGATTTGCCTCCATGTCTTGTTTGACCGAACCTTCATCTCTATATGTCTGTATAAAATACTGATCGATCTTTGGCTTGCCCAAGTGGTAATTCGTATTTGCTGTGAGAGAAATACGCTCACTGGTTTTATTCTCTTTCAATTTCTGGACTTCAACCTTGTTGATCTTAAATGGGCCTGAGCCGACTATATTTTGGTTGTTGTGACTGTCAGATCTGATCTGAGCTATGTCGATTTTGCCGTAAATATGCTCCGGAATAATCCCATTAGTCAGGTAGTGGGGAAATGAGCTGAGCGAGCCTTGTAACACAAAAGTGATTGTTCGATCGTCAACGACTTTTATACCGACACCCTGCCAGCTACTTCTAAGAGGTGACTTTAGATCAGGATTTTGAATCAACTTATAAGTGAATTCAACATCTTTGGAGGTAATAGGTTTTTTATCGTGCCACTTGAGATCTTTTCTTAGTTTTACTGTGTACGTACTCCCGCTCGCATCAACTGTCCAGCTCTCTGCTAAATCATTGGTTAATTGACCATTGCCGTCATATTTTAGAAGCCCTGAATGTAATAATTTTGATACCGACGTATCGACAGCTCCTGTGGCAAATACAGGATTTGCATTGGTGAATTTGCCAATAATCCCTTCCCTAAAAACTCCTCCCTCTGCAGGAACTGCTTTGCGAGTTGCACCATAGAAAACATTGAATTGATAAAACGTTACGCCTGTTATGAGTAGAACTATCGCTACCCAGCCAAAGATAAATCTACGTACTGACTCAAAACGATGAACTTTGTTCGCAAGGTGTTGGTCTATCCGTGAGTCTGCGGAGGCTGCGCTTTTTTCTGCCTTACGCCTCTGTCTCCTGAGAAGACGTTTTATCCTTGTTGTTTTTTCAGTCTCTAGCATACGAACCTGCGACTTTAAACCAAAACGCTCAGCAGGAGAGACGCACAAAATACAATCACCAGAATGATAGTCAACTGATGAATTGTTTTGTCCGTGCCACGCCTGACTGTGTTAACTTCCCCACCTCCGCCGAGTCCAGCACCAAGTCCAGCACCTCGAGTTTGCATCAGTATAAGTATAGTAAGAAGAACCATTGATATAACAGTTATGTAACCAAAGATATTCATGCGTCCTCCTTTTTAGATTCTAAGATAGTCACTACTAGATAGTTTACCAGTCCAATGATCATTCCTGCAAGCATGGCTGAGCCAAATCCATCAATATGAAGTGGTCCATATAGGTTACTGACTAAAGCCAGCAATAAGCCATTTACTACAATCATAAAAAGCCCCAAACTAAGTAAGATAAAAGGAAATGTCAGGAATACCAGAACAGGCTTGATCAATGTGTTTACTATCGCCAACATCAGACCAGAAAAAATAATTACTTTCAAACTATTCTGATAATCTATCTTTCCGCCCAATATGCCTGAAGCAATCCAAATACCCAAAGATCCGACGAACCATCTCAGAGCAAAAAGACTAAAAAATCCGTGCCTTCTACTCATACTAGCTGTCACTCTCCTCGATGCCAGGAGCATCAGAAGTTAGGTTTTCGTAACCTGTCTCTGTGATTAGAAGTGTGTCCTCAAATCTCATGCCGAACCCTTCGTCTTCAATATAAATACCAGGCTCTATTGTTATCGCCATGCCTGGCTCCAAAGGCTTATCTATCTGCCCGCCATCATGCACATCTAGTCCGATAAAATGTCCAAGTCCATGAGGGAAAAATTGAGCCGTAGACTCAGGACTAATCACATCGACTAAGCCAACTTCTCGCAATTTCTCTCCCATAAATTGTCTGGTTCTTTGTTCGATAACCAACATCGTCATCCCAGGCATAACCAAAGAACAAGCATAATTAAAAACATCCATTAGGGCTTTATGAATAGCTTGGTATCGTTGATTTGTTACGTCAAAGTAAGTTCTGGTTACATCAGAAGCGTATCCGCTCCGTTCAACCCCAATATCAAGAAGCACTATATCTGACACATTACCTGACCCATCTGTCTGATAATGCAAAGTGTTTGCGTTTGCTCCACCAGCGATTATTGGTTCATAGGCAAGTTCTAAATTTTGTTTTAAAAGAATGGTTTTTAGGGCTAGATCTATGTCTCTCTCTGAGGAAAATTTTGAAAGCTTGGAATAAATATTCTTATAAATCTTTGCGCTCTCTTTGGCAGCCTCCCGCATAGCTTTGATTTCTTCAGGTTGCTTCATCTGCCGGAGCGCTACAAAATTCGTCTTCAAATCAATAAACTGAACATTCTGATTAACACCGAGTATAGTGCTTGCAAGTTGCCTCTTGGCAGGGTTTGTAAATACATTGTGCTTTGGGTCATAGATCGGCGGAGGAGAAAGAGTAGCTATAAACTTAGCTTTTTTGATCTTCCTGTTCAGCAACTGCCAGCCTTTGTCATATTCATAGACTTTTTTGATGCCTGAATTATTTTTGATAGTGTCTTTGTCTATAGCACCGTCAAACTTTATGTTCACTTCGGTGCGCTCTGGCAAAATCAAGAACTCTTTTTCGCCGTCTATCACCAAAACAACTTCCGGATCATTAATACCCGTCATATACCAAAAGTTTGAATCTTGCTTGAAAGGATATGTCTGATCTGGGGTCTTCTCTAATTTACCGTTGGCAGTCAAAATTATCATCGCCTCACCGACAAACCCGGTACGCAACTTTTGCCTGTTACCTATAAAAAATTCTTTTGAAAATATACCCGTATCACTCATAAGATAAGATCTAATTATATCACTTTTAGTTACTTCTGTAGATTCTCTTGTAAAACCTTTGCTTTGTGAGGACCTATCGCTGCTTCTAGGTCTTCTAAACTTGCAGAATTTACTCCCTTGTAGCTACCAAATTTCCTAAGAAGAAGCCGGCGAGTTGATGGGCCAATGCCTGGGATCAAATCAAGACTACTAATAGTATTTCTCTTACGCTTTAAGGTGCTGTGATAGCTCAGAGCAAATCGATGAGACTCATCCCTCACCCTTTGCAATAATTTGGTAATTTCATTACTAAGACCCAAATTTATAATTTCGTACTTATATCCCTTTTCGATCTGCTTAGGCACAATTATCTCTTCAAATTGCTTAGCTAGACCTATCAGAGGAACACTAATTTTTAGTTGGTCCAGAGCTTCGAGCGCGCTCGACACCTGACCCTTACCGCCGTCTATCAAGACCAAATCTGGCATTCCCCAACTCTTAATATTACGCTCACTAAAGCGACGAGTCATCACCTCTCTCATATGCGCAAAATCATCATTACCGTGAAGTTTCATCTTATACTTCCTATAACTTGGCTTGTCTGGCATACCAGCTAGAAATACCACATTGCTCGCAACATTATCTGTGCCACTCATATGACTTATATCAAATCCTTCAATTCTAAGCGGTGGCTTCTCCAGATTCAGCAGATCTTTTAGCCCATTGAGTGCATGGTCTCGACTGAGATCAAGCCTCTCGATATCACTAAAAATTGTTTTGTTATCTAGATATTTCAGTGTCGTAAGTTGATTTCGCACTTTTGTTGCTTGTTCGAATTCATGATTTTTTGCTAGCGCCTTCATTGATTTTTCTAAAGATTTGATCACAGCCACTCGACTGCCTTTTAGATAAGAGATCAAACTACTCAGATTGTGACGATAGTCTGCTATTGAAGTTATGTTCGCCTCAAGCCCCGGACAAAGCCCGAGCTGAGCCTGCAGACAAGCTCTATTCGGGATTGAGCTGTAGTGGGTTGAATATGGAAAAGCCCGGCGCAAATATCTCAGAGCTTTATCTACCACGTATTTTGACTGAAATGGCCCAATATACTCAGCACTGTCATCCATCGGTCTGCGAACCAGCCTCACTGTCGGATGAGATGATTTTTTGTCTATCCTGACATAGATAAAGCTTTTGTCATCACGAAGCAGAATATTGTACTTGGGGCGATATCTGCGAATCATCTCAGCTTCCACAAACAGTGCATCTAGCTCTGTAGCAACTTCTAGCCAATCAATATCTTTTATCTCAGCAACGAGCGCATCTGTCTTTGCATCACGCAGACGGCTTGCCTGAAAATACTGACGCACTCGATTTCGGAGGTTTGCAGCTTTACCAACGTAAATTATCTTGGCTGATTTATCTTTATGAAAATAAACACCGGGTGTTGTCGGCAAGGTTTTGAGTTTTTCTTCGATGGACTTCATCTATTGCCTACTTAGGTGGCGCCGATTAGAGATTTCTTTTCGCAAGTTTTGGTATGAAAGAGTAGTTCAGGATTGGTTTTGCAGTCCTCACAAATCAACACTAAGTCATTACAGCCAACCCACGCACAATTTTCGAAGTTGCTTGTTTTGCCCTGGCAGTGCGAACACTCACCGATGGTTTTTGCATCTTTAGAGAACTCGACAGTCATTCGATCATCAAAAACTCTTAGACTACCTTCCCAGAGACCTTCGTCCTTGTATGCTTCACCGTATTTAACAATTCCGCCATCTATCTGGTAGACCTCTTTAAATCCACGATTCTTCATCAGGCTCGATAGAATTTCACAGCGAATCCCCCCTGTACAATAGGTCACAATTGGCTTGTCTTTGATCTCGTCATATTTGCCACTCTCTAGCTCTTTTACAAAATCATGTGTGGTGTTGGTATCAGGAACAACTGCGTCTTTGAATTTACCAATTTTTGCCTCATGCGCATTACGACCATCAAAGAAAACTACTTCACCTTTTTTCTTCTCAACAAGTTCGTGCACGGCCTTTGGTTTTAGATGTTTACCACCACCAACTATGCCATTTTCATCAACTTTTACTTCGTCAGGCACACCGAAACTGACAATTTCTTTGCGGTGCTTTACGCTCAGCCTGGGAAAATCATCTCGCTTGCCGTCACTCCATTTGAAAGCAATTCCTTTGAAAGCCGGGAAAGATTTTGTCTCTTTGACGTATTTTTTAAGGTCATCAATATCACCACCAAGTGTTCCGTTAATACCGTGACTAGACACCAAGATGCGACCTTTTAAATTTAAAGATCCGGCCAGTGATTTTTGCCAATATTTAACAGCCTCAGGGTCGCTAAGTGGCGCAAATCGATAGTACAAAATTACCTTCTCCATTTACCACCCATTATAGCAAATTTGCAAAGGTGTTACTAAGGAGTTATAATTTAGTCTTAAATATTATTAATGGAAAGGACTAAAATGTTAATCCTAGATTTACCGCCCCAAAGAGAAACAACAGGTTCTTTCCTATTCTCTTTATAAAATAACACTCGGATAACATAAAATAAACTTCAGAAAGCATTTGCTTTTACTGGTTTTGAAAGGACCAGACACTATGCAAGAACAAAGAAATAAGCAAGCCTACAAGCTTGCAGTAAAACACTACTGGATCATTACCCTAAAAAACTGGAAAACAAGTTTTTCTAGCATACTACTGACTGGCGTTGGGACAGTTCTTAGTTTTTACGTGCCACCACTAATAATTGCTAAAATTCTAGCAACGTACCAAGACAACAATCTGCCTTCGACAGCAGACTTATTGCCATATATATTGGGTTTTGGTGGTGCTTGGTTGGCTGGTGAGATTTGTTGGCGAATAGCAATTTTCCTTTTGATCAAAACTGAAACTAGGGGCATGAAACAACTCTATATGCAGGCAATGCAGAAAATGATGGAGAAAGATCTGGCTTTTTTCCATAATAACTTTGCTGGATCACTGACCAAAAAAACAAATGGCTATGCGCATCGCTATGTTGACGTTATGGACACAATGGTTTTTAACGTAGCAGCCAATCTTCTCCCTGTATTCTTTATTAGTTTTATATTATGGAGATTCTCCCCACTGCTGGTGCTTGGGCTTGTTGGTATGGTAGCTCTTACTATCGCTCTGATCATGCCTTTGATCAAATACCGCGCAAAGCTTGTGGCAGTTAGAGAAATAGCTAGCAACAAAGTTTCAGGTCTAGTTGCAGATATATATTCAAACATCGACGCTGTGCGCGCATTTTCACAGGAAAAATTTGAAAATGATCAACACAGGAAAAATGTAGAGGACTTAACAGTCAAAACTAAAAGATCTTGGGATTTTCATAACCAAAGAATTGATGTAGTCATATCTCCACTATACGTATTAACTAACTTACTTGGTTTGGTATTGGCAGTCCACATCGCGAGTACGACAAACGCCCAGATAGAAGTTGTCTTTATCACTTTCACTTACTATGTGGGGTTCACCCGCTTTATGTGGGAATTTAATAGCTTGTATCGCAGGCTTGAATCTGCTTTTAGTGACGCAGGGCAGTTCACAGAGCTACTACTAGATAATACTAATGTAAAAGATGTTGACAACCCTTCCGAGTTCAATGTTAAGAACGGAGCTATTGAATTTAGTGGTGTCAATTTCCACTATCAAGAAAATGAGAAACAAGAACTGTTTGAAGACTTTAGTCTGTCGATTAAGCCTGGTGAGAAAATTGGGCTTGTTGGACATTCTGGCGGGGGTAAGACAACCCTGACTAAACTACTGCTACGATTTATGGATATAGACTCTGGAGCTATTTTGATTGATGGTCAAGATATTGCTAAAGTCCGCCAAGAAGACTTAAGAAAACGCATAGCTTACGTCCCGCAAGATCCATACATGTTCCACAGGAGCATCACTGAAAATATCAAATACGGCAAACTCGATGCTAGCGACGGTGATGTTAAAAAGGTTGCCATACTCAGTCATAGCGCAGAGTTCATAGACGACCTACCAAAGAAATACGACACGCTAATAGGCGAACGTGGGGTCAAACTTTCTGGCGGCCAACGTCAAAGAATCGCTGTAGCTAGAGCGATGATCAAAGACGCACCAATACTACTTCTAGATGAAGCCACTAGCGCACTTGATAGTGAATCAGAAAAGTTGATTCAAGACGCTCTGTGGAAATTGATGGAAGGACGCACCACCATAGTGATTGCCCACCGTCTCAGTACTATCCAGAAAATGGACCGTATACTTGTACTAGAAAACGGCAAGATCGCGGAACAAGGCTCCCATAAGCAACTACTTAAAAATGGCGGGATATACTCTGACCTTTGGCAACACCAATCTGGAGGATTTTTAGAAGACTAGTGGTCTGCTAGATTATTCTTTGCTTTCAGATTTTGATTCAGCGGACTGTTCAGAAGTTGATTCTTCAGATGATTCACCCTCAGCTGGTTGCTCAGACTCTTCAGTCAATCCATCTGCTTCTGCTTGCTCTGCAGCAGCTGCATCAGCTTCAGCAATTTGGTCTTTTGGCATTTCAACAATTGCGACGAGCTGATCTGGATCAGTCTTTATGACTACATTTCCTGTAACTTTCAAATCACCAACTCGGATTTTGTCACCAACTTCTACAAGCACACTTGCATCGACGATAATTTCGTCAATAAGCTCGGACGGGATTGCTTCAACATCAACGTTATCAAGACTCTTGATAACCTGTAGGCTTGCCTTTTCGGCTGGAATTTCACCACTCAAATGTATTGGTACCTGTGCGGTAACTTTTTCTTTAGCATTAACAGCCTGAAAAACAACATGTGTTGGCACAATTCCAACAGGTGGACGTACAACTTCACGAATTAAGGTGTTATAACCTTTTTCTTTGTCTATATTCAGCTTTACTGGGTGGTGTTTTCCTGCAGATGAATAGGCTTTTTGAAAATCTTTTGTTGGAACGCTTATATGGATAGACTCTTTGCCGTGGTTTTGGATAACGGCTGGCGTTAGACCTTCTCTTCGCAGGCTTTTGACCTTTTTACCAAGTAACGTTCTTTTTTCTACAGTTAATTCAATAATTTCTGACATATTTTCGTGCTGTCTCCTTTTTATGCACTTATTATACCACTCTTTGGGGTATAATTGGTCGTATAGATGTTTGGAATTGAAATCACAGAGATTCTTCAAAACGGTGGACTTATTGTCATCGCGCTAATACTCTTCGCGGAAACAGGTCTGTTAGTCGGATTTTTCTTGCCCGGAGATACTTTGCTTTTAGCTGCTGGGATATTGGTAGCAAGTGGAACGTTCTCTTTTGCTACACTATTGCCAGTAATTGTTATAAGTACAATTCTTGGGAATATTGTGGGTTATGAGATTGGACATCGCGCAGGCCCTAGGCTATTCCAAAAAGAAGACAGCAAAATATTCAGAAAAGAATACCTTGAAAGAGCAGAGCAATTCTACGAAAAGCATGGGGGCAAAACAATATTATTCGCCAGGTTCATCCCAATAATTCGTACCTTTGCACCAATAGTCGCCGGTATTGGCAAGATGGACAAAAAGCTCTTTAATTTTTATAACATACTAGGTGGTATTGTCTGGGGTGTTGGGGTAACCTTGATTGGCTATTACTTTGGGTCAAAAATTCCTAACATAGATCACTACATATTGCCTGTGATTTTAACTGTAGTATTACTCAGCTTTTTATCCCCACTGGCTCACAAAATCATAAGACGCTAGCTACTCTGTTGATCTTCTCATCTGTTCCGGCTATGCCATCTGGGCAAAAGTTTTCTATTGCAAATCTCAACGTTTGTAATTCATCAGTATCCTGAGGTAGTGCATTAAACACCTGGGATCCATTTACAATTATTGGCAGGCCTGTAACTAATTTCGGGTCTATTGTCATCACCTGTTCTCCGATTTTCTTTAGTCTGCTGGGAACTATGTCTAATCTATCAGTATACGATTCTATCCTGTGCCGAATTAAGTTTGGCCATGTTATTTCGGCAACACCCAGCATCTGTGCTGGATAATTTTTTTCGTGTTGTGCTGAATATTCAATGGTGCTCAATAGAAATAATTGGGTAACTAAATTTTTGGCCTCCGCCTCAGTGCTAAAGCCAAGTTGTACAAATAATTTTTCATATGCAGAGCTAAAAAGTTGCTCTACTTCTTGGGGTTTATCTGATTCTGGAGAAGATATAATTTGAGCCATATTAAGTATATTATACCATATTTGTCAATCATTTACAACATTTTCTTGAGGTAATATCCAGTATAGCTATCTTTGTTTTTGGCAACCTGTTCTGGTGTACCGATGGCGACAACCTGTCCGCCACCTTCCCCGCCTTCAGGTCCCATGTCTATAATATGATCTGCTGATTTAATAACATCCAGATTATGCTCGATAACAATCATGCTGTTGCCACTATCGACAAGCTTGTGCAAGATACTTAGTAGCTTTTTGACATCTGCCATGTGAAGTCCAGTTGTGGGTTCGTCTAGTATATAAAGGGTCTTGCCACTGGCACGACGCGATAGCTCACTGGCAAGTTTGATCCTCTGCGCTTCACCGCCACTCAAGGTTGTGGCTGATTGCCCAAGCGAGATATAGCCAAGACCCACATCAACAAGAGTCTGCAATTTCCGAGCAATATTAGGTATATTTGTGAAAAATTCTAGGCCCTCTTCGCAGGTCATGCCTAGCACATCACTGATATTTTTGCCTTTGTAGGCAATCTCGAGCGCTTCACGGTTATATCTCTTTCCGTGACAGACCTCACAAGGAACATATACGTCAGGTAAAAAGTGCATTTCAATCTTAATGATTCCATCACCCGCACAGTTTTCACAACGTCCGCCTTTGACATTAAAGCTAAATCTTCCTGCTGAATAGCCACGTAGTTTTGCTTCAGGCAATGACGCGAAAAGCTCACGTATTGGGGTGAAAAGTCCTGTGTATGTCGCCGGGTTACTGCGCGGGGTACGACCTATCGGTGATTGATCGATAATAATCACTTTGTCCAGATTACTGATGCCTTCTATGTCTTTGTGAGCACCGGGAGTTGTATGCGCCCGCATTAATCTAGCGGATAGCTCTTTAGCCAAAATATCGTTAACGAGACTTGATTTGCCTGAGCCTGATACGCCAGACACAACGATCATCTTGCCAAGCGGAAATTCGGCTGTAACTTCTTTTAGATTGTTTTCTTTTCCGCCAATAACTGTGATTGATTTCCCGTTACCTAAGCGTCGTTTTTTCGGCACAGCTATGGACTCTTTTCCGCTAAGATATTGCCCTGTGATACTCGATTTATTCGACTCAATTTGCTGAGGAGTCCCGGATGCAACCACATGCCCACCGTGTGTTCCGGCACCTGGGCCAATATCGAGCACGTAGTCACTTGATCTTATGGTGTCTTCGTCGTGCTCGACAACTATCACGCTGTTACCTAAATCTCTCAAGCGTTTTAATGTGCTGATTAATTTATCGTTATCCCGCTGATGTAGACCAATACTTGGCTCATCAAGTACATAAAGCACTCCCTGCAGACCGCTTCCGATTTGTGTAGCGAGACGAATCCTCTGGGCTTCCCCACCACTAAGACTTCTGGCACTACGAAGGAGATTTAGATAATGCAGACCGACTGACTGCAGGAAAGTTAGCCTTGCTAAGATCTCTTTCATGATTTGTTCTGAGATAATTATTTCTTCTTTAGAGAATTTGATCGATGCAAAATGTTTAAGTGCATCTGCTATTGAAAGCTGACAAACATCCATGATTGAAAATTTGTCGATAGTTATGGCTAGGACTTCCGGCTTGAGCCTTTGTCCTCGGCAACCATGACATGGACGCTCGCGCATGAATCTTTCAATATCTCTGCGCATAAATTCACTATCTGTTTCTTTCCAACGTCGCTCTAAATTTGGGATAACTCCTTCATAAGTTGTCTCGAACGACCTCCCGCCAGATAACGAAATGGTGTATTTTTCGTCTCCAGTTCCATAAAGAATCTTTTCTAGATGATCATCATTAAGCTCTGCTGTGGGCACCTGAACAGAAAATCCATATCGTTCAGCAACAGCGATTATTTTTTTCATATACCACGCGTCACTACTGACTCTGTTGTACGGACGAATCGCACCTTCTGAAATGGTCAGCTTGCCATTTGGAATGACGAGCTCCGGGTCAACCTCGAGTCGGCTACCCAAGCCGGTACAGACAGTACATGCACCTGCTGGGGAGTTAAAGCTGAAAGTCCTTGGCTCCAACTCCGGAATAGTCACTTCTGGATGATCAACACACGCATATTTTAGACTAAAAACATGATCCTCAGTCTTATCAATATTATGAATCATCAACTTACCGTCAGCTATCTCAAGAGATTGTTCTATACTCTGTGACAACCTCCCGACATTTTCTTTATCCGCAATTAATCGATCAACTACGATCTGTATATCGTGGCGGATATTTTTGTCCAAATCCGGCCATTCATCAAAATTATAGACAATACCATCAACTCGCGCTCTAGCAAAACCAGCCTTTTGGTATTGCTCTGGTATATGTTCAAATTGGCCTTTTTTGCTAGTAGCTACGGGAGCGAGGACCAATACTTTTACATCTTTGTTGAGAGAACATACCTGATCAACGATAGCCTGCACTGTTTGCTTTTTGACAGGTTTAGAACAGACTGGACAGTGGGGTTTGCCAACTCTTGCATACAGCAAACGAAGATAGTCATATATTTCGGTGACGGTTGCTACGGTACTTCTGGGGTTTCTACTGGTTGATTTTTGGTCAATAGAAATAGCCGGAGAAAGACCATCAATCTGATCAACGTCTGGCTTTTCCATAACACCAAGAAATTGTCGAGCGTATGCGCTCAAAGACTCAACATAGCGACGTTGTCCTTCCGCATATATTGTGTCAAATGCCAGTGAGGATTTTCCTGAACCACTCAGTCCAGTTATGACGACTAACTTATCGCGCGGTATCTCCACATCGATGTTTTTTAGGTTGTGCTCCCTGGCACCAACTACTTTAATTACTGAACTCATATAACGTACCATTATAGCAAAAAATACCCTCGATGTCGATGAGTTATAATAGAGGAACAATGAAGAAATCAGCAGGAATAATATTTTTTGACACATTAGGAGTACTGGCAATTCTCTTAGGGCTGATACTTTCACCTCTGCCTGGACCTTGGACTATACCACTATATATTATCGGGTTAAGCCTATTTGCAAAAAATCACCACTGGGCAAAACGAATCTTTGAATATGTAAAAGAGAAAAGTGACGAGCTAATACCTAAGAAATATATAAAGCCATTAATTGCTCTAGGCTTTATTCTAGTCATACTCATCACTATCCTAAGTGTAGTTATATATAGTTCGTTTAAATAACTTTATTGACTTTTTTACAAAAATCTGTATAATCTGATTCAGCTAACGGGAGTCTTTTATGCTAGAATTCATCGTTCTGGGTCAAATACCAGGACTTCACTATACTATTACCTTCACAACTGTTTTATTTATTTTAGTCAGTTTATGTGGCGCCTACTGCTACCAAACTGTTAAAAATAAATACAAGGACCTAAAGAGATTAAGTTCACGAAGACTTATCTACTATTTCAACCCAGAGGGTCAGGCATAATACTTTCTGCCCAAAGCACCAGCTCATCAAGTAAATACTTCTGATCTTTGTTTAAAGATTCTTGTTTTTTAGCCTCAATATATTTCATGTACTGAACCATTCGGCTCTCACTCTGACCGCCAAGCAAATATTCGGTCCGATACTTTTCCCAAACTTCACGCTCATGATCATCTAGATACTTCTGGTAATTCCTTGCTTTGTACAGTGGAGCCATAGTTTTAAGCCTTGAATCTTTTAAAGACTGAGTGGAGCGTGTGATCTCTTCTGGAGCGGATTCGCGGATTTTGGGAAATAGCTTTTTATCTGTGTCTGATATAAAGCCATCGTAAAGTTTTGCGTCAACTACAGTAGGAGTAGACTTAAATTTTTCTTCTCTCTCTTTATTTACTAATTCAAGCATTTGCTCTAGCTTTGAAAAAAACTCTTTATCCTCTAGGAGCTTTTTATGATTTCTATCTATCTGCGTCAAGTCAAGATTCAATCTCTTTGCTGAATCTTTATCGAGCACGCTCATCGGAGCAATTGCAGGACAACGATTTGGTTGCAAGCTTTTTATTGGCAACCTGATAAGTTCTGAATCTTTACTATATCTCCATCTTTCAGCCAGTTCTTTTGGAGTTAATTTGGTGAACTCATATGGGTCATAACGAAGATCGTAGACTAAAACACCACCTAGATTGTCAGGATGTGGCCCAAGATTTAAGACAACTGCAGTTTTTTCAGACTCTGAAGGGTATTTTCCTGAAGAGTAAACAAACATTTTGTTTTTTGATAGAAAATCTTGAACTTGTTTTTTTGTCCGCAGATTGAGCAAATAATCAAACAACTTCTGCTGTTTGGTTCGAAGTAAGTCTGCCAAAGCTATCGTTGCCATAACGTCACTGAGAGCATCGTGAGCAGAATGATGATCAAGGTTATTGGCCTTACTGAGAAGTTCTAGCCTATTGGCAGGCTTGCCATTGTCATCGACTGGCCACTTAATTCCTTCTGGACGAAGTGCTCGTGTCATCCGAGACAGATCGAGCAAATCCCATCTGCTTTTGCCATCTTTCCACTGCCATTCATATGAATCATAAAAATTACGAAAGAATAGAAATCTCATGAATTCATCGTCAAATCGAATACTATTAAAGCCGAGGAAAATCGTTCCTGGTTTTGATATCTCGCTGTCAAATATCTTTATGAACTCAGCTTCACTAATTCCTTCCTCGACAGTCTTTTGAGGGGTGATCCCTGTAAGCAATACTGCGTCAACACCTGGGATACGATCACTTGTCATGGTTATAAAATAATTGATTGGCTCACCGATCGGCTTGAGATTCATATCTGTGCGCTGTCCGGCAAATTGCATTATTCTGTCTTCTCTAGCACTAAAGCCACTGGTCTCAAGATCGTAGAAGAAAAATGTCTCAGTCATGGACTAATTATACCCCGGACAGGATTCTGGTTCTCAGAACTTTTGTGCTGAACACTACCCCTGGCCAAGTTATAGGATGTACTGCCAACGTATGATTGCCTGATGATTCTGCCTTGTTATTATAAATTGTAGAAGGATTGAGATGCATACTAATGCCTTCCAGCCTATCTGTCCTATCACCGATAAAAACCATCAATGGAATATTATATTTTTCTAAGTCGTGTTCAAGTTCTTCAAGTTTACCAAGAACTAATTTGTTTTCTAACTTTACAGATTTATTGGGGTGAAAATAAATAACAGCGAAAGGTAGCCTGCTATCAATTGCTATCTTCTGGGCAAAAGCTAAACTATTGTTGCCAGCTACAGGCTCAGCAATATTGATTTCATACAAAATGGATTGATCTGGGTTATGGGGTGACTTCAAATCCATTACGTTAATATTCTATGTATTTGTCTTTCTTCTCACCAAAGAAAATCTTGCATCCAGCAGGAGCATTCATCCTACTGAGTTCGTGCATGATACCAATTTTGCGCATAATATTTTTGAGTCGTCCGATCGCCTCTTCGTTTTCAAAGTCGGTTCTTCGGGCAAAACCTTCAATCTTTTTACCTGTTATCAGGAAGTTTTTACCTGACTTTTCAATATTCCACGGTTTTTCTGACTCATCCAATGTTATCCTAAAAACACCATTATCTTCGGGTTCATCTTCCGGCACAGATTCTTTAGCGAGCGCGGTGATTTGCACCTGAACTTCATCTAAAAGCTCTTTCAAATTAAGTTTGCTCAGAGCAGATATTTGAATCACCTTTGCTTGTTTTCCAACTAGTTTTTTCATAACTTTTAGCTTTTTAGCAACTTCTTCTTTCGAAAGACTATCGATTTTATTAAGAGCAACAATAAAAGGCTTTTTGCTAAGATCTACTCTGTATGCCGATAACTCATCGCGGACAGTATTATAATCTGTCTCGATGTCTTCTGAGTTCGCATCAACCAAGTGAATTAGAACTTTTGTCCGCTCAACATGGCGTAGAAATTCATCCCCCAGACCCTTGCCCAAACTTGCACCTCGGATTAACCCAGGAATATCAGCAAATAAAACTGAAGATTCATAGATATCCACCACACCTAGATTTGGTATTAGTGTAGTGAAGGGATAATTGGCTATCTCTGGTCTTGCGTTACTGACAGATGCAATTAATGTAGATTTGCCAGCATTCGGTAACCCTACCAGCCCAACATCTGCGATCATCTTAAGCTCTAGCGTGACTAGCATCTGATCTCCAGGGTCACCTTTTTCGGCAAATCTCGGAGCCTGACGAACACTACTCTTAAAATGCGCATTACCAAACCCCCCGCGACCACCGCGGGCTACGAGTATTTTCTGTCCTTCGTGAGTTAAGTCAGCTAAGACCTTGTCTTTTTCATCTGTGACTATCGTACCCACTGGAAGAGCCACTTCTAGATCACTACCTGATCTACCAGCTTTTCGTCTCTTTGAACCAGCCTTACCACTATTTGCCACTATTTCTTTTTGGAATCTAAATTTTGCAAGCGTGTTTTGACTGTTTGAGGCAACGACTATTATGTCCCCGCCCTTACCACCATCGCCACCATCCGGACCTCCACGGTCAATAAATTTTTCATGACGAAAACTCATGGCACCATTACCGCCATCGCCGGCTTTCAACTCAACACTTACCTTATCTACAAACATTTACAGCTATTATAACACCTTAGGTAGACAACAGATTAGTATATGTAACCGTATTTGCCAACTTCACTTGCTGGAATCGTTCCGTGACTGACCCTGTTCCAACCTGCTCGGTTCATTTCAGAGATATTTGCGCTTCCATCTGGGTTAACACTTTCTACAAAACCTACGTGGCCGTATCCACCCTGTGGGAACCAGATAACCGCGTTCTGACGAGGCACATTACCAACACCAAATCCAGCTCTAGCTGCCAAAGTTTTCCAAGACACTGCATTACCTAAATTGCTCGGTATAGGCATGCCAACCTGTGCACGACGAAGAGCCGCCCAGTATGTACAGTATCCGTACGCATATCCGTTACCACCGCCACCATAGACAGGACCATCACCAAAAGAGAACCCTCCGGTTGTAGCCAAGCCAGCGTTACGTGAAGTTGCTGTTTGTACCACTACTGTACCGTCTGGGATAACGATAACTTCACCTACTTTGAAGGCATTTGTAAGCTCTGCATCGTTAAAAGCTATCAGTTGTTCTTTATTGGCTCTATAAGTAGATGCGATGGCATCTGGAGTGTCACCTGACTTAACAGTATAGACAATTCCATTTATCGGACTGATTACTAGATCTTTGCCTGCTGGTATTATTTCTGAATTCAATCCATTAGAAAGGCGAATGGTGTCAGATGAGACACCAAATTTTGTTGCAACCGTAGAAACTGTTTCTCCGGCAGAAGTCACATAGCGCTTAATGTCTTTCCTGGATTTGCTTGTACCAGATATGACCTGCGGTTTGCTGATGACGACGTTATCATTACTGCTCACTGCCACCTGTGCATTAAGTGAGTCAGCAGCATTGGCAACGGCAACACCTTCATCCATATGAGAAATACGAGCGATATTGACAGCTATGTCGGCTGAAGACACTGTATCAAGGGGATTAATCTCTTGAGCCTGGCCAAGAGCAGGAACCGACGCATTGATCGATGTTTGGTTATTACTTGAAAATAGATAGAGGCTTACTCCTAGAGCCAAAACAAAGCCAACATTAGAAACAATCAGCAACTTACGCACTTGCTTCTTCCTGAGTTTTCTAAAACGGAACAAGTTCCGAGATTTTCTTTGTGAAGTCGCTTTACCGTGTCCAGCTATAGCAACTTGGTCAAATATACGAATACTTCTCTCCTTAGTGATCACTTTAGGATCCTAGTTGATAATTATTTGTTTGATTTTCTATTCGTTGACTTAGTTCTTCTAAAGGGTCCCATAACTCCTGAAATACCCTTAAAATACAACTAAGTAGCTTATATTTTACCAAATTTTAAAGCATTAGTGCAAGTACCCCTAAAATACCCCTATTGTCCCTCTTTAAAATTCTTACTGACAGAGCTGTTTACAATGTTGTTCTGTCAAGGCTTCGTGCTCTTCGTTGGTCTTTGAGAAATATGTTTTTCCGTCGTCACCAGCTACAAAATAGACCCAATCAGTGCTTGCAGGATAGGCAACTGCCTCTAAGGAACTCTCTCCTACGTTACTAATAGGCCCTACTGGCAGGCCACCGTGAATACGTGTGTTATATGGGCTGTCGTAGACAACTGTCGGTGTTTGTCCGGCTACTACAGCTCCGTAAAATGCTGTAACATCAGATCCCAAGTTCATGCCGTCTTTTAGCCTTTTTAGGAACACTTGGGCAACTTGTGGCTTGTCGTTTTTGTTACTGACTTCTCTCTCTACCATAGAGGCAACTATAATCGCCTGGTGAGTGGTCAACCCTCTCTTGGCAAACTCCTGACGTCGTTCTTTGGTCAATTGACGCGCTAGTTCATCAAGAGCTGACTTAACAATAGTCTTTGGCTTTGTCTCAGCCGTCTTCTGATAGCTTTCTGGATACAAATAGCCCTCCAAATTAGAGCCTTCTGGAAGATCTGCTAGTGCTTCGTGTCCTTTATAATTAGCTGGCTTCAGGGCTTCATCAACTTCCGATTCGGCAAAACCAGCTTTTATCATAGCTGACCTTATCTCATCAATCCTCTTGCCAGGAAGTATTGTGAATAAATCAGTAGCTACCTTGCCCTCAGCAATAGCTCTAGCGATAGTTGGAACATCTTGGTTGGTGTATACGATATAGGTTCCGGCTTTGAGCTCATCTATCAGATTATTATTACGAACGTACCATTCAAATGCCCAGTCACTCTTTATTGCACCCTTGTCATGTAGATTCTGCCCAATCTCAGCCACGGTACTTCCAGGTGTTACAGTTACAGACACGGCCTTTTTCTCTGTGCTGACAGCCTGGAGGTTACTCTGGTAAACCTGACGAATAACCACAGCACTACTTATAAATAAAATCACAAAAATACTAATAACTATTGTTAGCAAACTAAAATTGGCTTTTACTTTCTTCAATTCAAACCTCCCTTAAGGTGTTCTTCTAATATATAACAAGCTGACAGATCATCATAGTACTTCCTATCCTTGTACTTCTTATTTTTGGCAATAAGCTCTCTGGCATCCCGACTACTCAGTGACTCATCTGCAAATGTTATTTCGAGTGTGGTCTGCTGTTTTAATGTCTCTGCAAAAGCACGGATTTTTCTAGTCTGTTCGCTATCAGTTCCATCTATTCTGGTTGGCAGTCCGACGATAATCTCTTTGATATTGTGCTCTTGGATTATTTTGTCAAAATCGGCTACTAACTCTTCTGGACTGACGATACCTAGTGGTGAAGGTATTTGAGCCACTTCGTTAGCTAGCGCCATGCCAATTCTTTTCTCACCAACATCCAGACCTAATAAATTCACTTTTTCTCGACGGTGACTTTTATCTTGTTCTCTTTCGTTGGAACCTTAGTCTTCCAGAAAGGCGAAATCTTTACTTGTGCTTCGACTATGCCCTTTTTATTCTTCAGGATATCTTCTGCTTCACCACTTTTTCGGCCGATTATCATAGACTTGATCTCATTTTCATCCATCTTTGGACCAATACTTATTGTTGTTTGAACTGCGATGTTTTTGTTGTCTTTATCGGGTGTAAATCGTGCTTGATCAAATCCATAATTTGATATGTCAAATCCGAGATCTTTGAGTTCTTGTTCATATTCTTTATCCAGAATTTTCTTTAGATCAGACTCCTTGACACCAAGCATTGATGAAGTCACGGTCATGCTTACAGTCACTTCGTTTGCTTCTGTGCCCACGGCAGGAGAAATCTTTACTTCTGATTCTTTTGAGGCAAATGACTCTTCTACGGGCAAATATTCTACCTTTGTTAGCGTCTTCTTTAGATCATCTCTATCATTCTTTCTTTTCTCTAGTATCTTAGCCTTGGCACTATCAATATCAGCCTGTGCTACTACTTTAACCACCTGGCTTGAACCACCTGTCATTGAATCACCTTGACCAGTCACGCTAGAGAAACCTGCGACTGTGTAGCTTCTTGCGCCACTGTTGTATTGCTCTCCGTTACTCTGAGCTACCACGCTAACAGTACCAACATGAGAACCACTACTCTTACAGTTACCACCACCATCAAAATTACCGTCACTCAGGCTGACTGACGATTGGGTTATATAAGTTGAAGAGCCATTACTAACGCCTGTGCCAGCAGGGATACTTGCTGAGCTACCACCACAATTTTTCAAAGTTACGTTACCACTGGCTTTTGCGCCCTTATCTTTGGTGCCTGTGGCGGCAACTTTTTCTGAGCCTGCTTCGCGTAGTTCTTCGTTTTTGGCTGGAACAGTCTTGGCATCGACATCAACTTCATCAAGTTTTGTATCTGGCTTTACTGTTATATTAGCTACTTTCTCGGTAGTATCTGTCTTTAGCTTTACATTGGCGCTTCCAGCAAAGAATATTGCCCAAACGAGAAAAGCTATGAGCACCACAAGCGCTATACCGCCTGCAATCAACAATGTTCTAAATTTATTAAAATCTGGTATCTTGATCTTGGACTTTTTGCCCTTTGATGATTTTGAGCCTTTGGATGCCAGTGCCGCCCCGGCAACACCAGTAGCAACCTTTGAAGCAGTGGATGCAGATGAGCTCTCAGCAGGTGCTTGTTGGTCAATTTCTAGTTCTTCATCGTTATCCTCAGCTGAAAGAGCTGGTGCTGGAGCTGATTTGGCAGGCAAATAAGGCTTTGAGGTCAAGTTGTCGGCCACATGCATGCCTACTTCACCGGCATGTGAAATCACGGTTGGATCGGAGGTGATAAGCACAATATTTTTATCATTTTGCTTGGCAGAACGTGCCAATAACCGAACATTGACGATAGACTGCATCACAGGAGCACGCTTAGGCAGTACCAGCGCCACAATACTCTGTTTTGAAGCTTGGATTTTGCCAACTAACTCAGTGATATCTTCGTCGATGTCTAGGTATACTGTGTTCTTTTTTTCTGTCACTATCTTCCTTCTTCCCTCAGGTCCTTAATACTCTATCAATTTTTGATTTAATCGGGTTACCTGCACTGTCACCTACTTCTTGTTCTAGTGTGTCTACACCGACGCGGAGCAAGCCCATAGCAGTTATGTAAGTATGATCTGTTATTTGCCCGGTTGCATCCACCATACCATCAACTTGGCTTGGCGTGATATATGCAACACTTGGTCTTTTTGTAAATGGCAGACTACCATACCAATTAGTCTGCTCAATAGATAATAGCAATTTTTCGAGTGATGCACCACCACCACAGAGAAGGATTTTGTGTGGCAAATGCTCGACTTCCGTAAATTCACTGAGCGCAAGTTCTACACCTGATAGCCAGACATCACAAGTCCTATCAAGAGCCTCGCTGGCTTTTTTCTCATCATCACTGTTTGTCTCTGTAGAAAGAGTCAATTTGATCTCTTCCGCCTCCGCAAATTTGATCCCAAGCTCACGCTGAATAGACTTAGTAAAAGCACGTCCACCAATGCCAAACATTTTAGTGCCTTGGACTCCACCTTCGTTGATCACAGCAATATCTGTTGTACCACCTCCCACATCCATAAGCACCGCGCTGATGGAGCTATTGATATCATCACCGATAACAGACCGAGAAACCGCAAAAGGCTCAGCTGCAACAGCCAAAAGATCAAGATCTAGCAATGTAGCCACACGTTCAAGCGCTGCGATGTGGATCATCGGCGCAAATGCAGTGTAGAGCTGTACGACGACTTCTCTTCCGGTAAATCCTATCGGGTTGTTGACCTGGTAGCCATCGATATAAATACTGACAAGTGCACTGTTGACCATCCGTGTGTCGATTTCTTTACCGCCAAGTTCTACCTTTAGCTGTGCTTTTACTTTTTCTTCTGCTCGTTCTTGAGCCATCTCAACAATTCGCGCCATCTCTGTATCTTCTATCTCGAATTGGCTATTTTTGCGACGGATTTTGATGGTGTGTGTCATACCTTTGACTAGCTCTCCAGCAATTCCAATCACAGCTGTACGGACGCTCACACCAGCTTGATTTTCTGCTTCAACAAGTGCTCTGTTACAGTTCTCGACAACACCACTGATATCTGCAATAGCGCCAGCCTGCATGTCTGAAAGTTCCTGATGATACCTTCCGGTACCAATAATCTCAATATCACCATTTTTAGCAACTTTGCCGATCAGAGCTTTTACATACTCCGTACCAATATCAAGTGCTAAGATGTGATTTTCTTTGGTGAATAAGTTCTGGTTGTCAGAACCAAGTAGCTGATTTACCTTGTCGAAGATCTTAACCATAAGTTCTATTATAACAGATTGAGAGTCGTGTCTATACTAAAGATGCTTTTATCCGACGAACACCGGCGGAGGAGGCTTCTTCTTTGGTTATTTTAAATGCTTTTCCACCATCTGCGAGTTGCCCAGTGTGGTCGACGTGAGGGCCTCCACATATTTCGACAGAAAAGGGCTTTTTGCCTTCCGCACCCATGGTATAGACTTTTACGGTATCACCGTATTTGTCACCAAAAGCACCTTTTGCTCCCATTTTAAAAGCCTCCTCCGTCTTATATTCTGCCCATGAAACCCTTAAGTCTTGCTTAATTTGTTCATTAACTATCTTCTCAACTTCATCGAGTTTATCCCTAGTTACTTTCTCAGGGTGTGAGAAGTCAAATCGTGTTCTGTCTGCAGTCACTTTAGAACCTCTTTGAACCACATGCTCACCTAGAACTTGGCGAAGCGCCTCATACATCAAATGCGTTGCGGTGTGATGCCGAATAGTATCTTCAGAATGATCTTCTAGCCCTCCTTTGAACATACCCTTGCTCGCAGTCTGAGATCGCTCACGTTGTCCTTGCATTAACTGATCAAAATCCTCTTTGATCATAGGACTATGCTTGATACCTCTTTTTGACGCTTCTTCAAGACTCAAATCATATGGAAATCCATGTGTATCATGGAGCATAAACGCTACGGCTCCAGTAAGTATTGGTGTGCTACCAGCTGGTTCGTGTGCATAAACAAGTTTTTCAAATACACGGATGCCCTTGCGGAGGGTTTGGCGGAAGGCTTTTTCTTCGCGGACTAGGATATCAATAATTTTCTGACGATCTTTAGCTACTTCTGGAAAATCCTCATGATAAAGATCAACAATTACTGGGACAATTTCCTCTAAAAAGTTCTGCTCAATTCCTAGATCATGAGCTTTGACCATAGCTCGGCGGATCAGTCGACGCATCACATAACCCTGCTCTTTGTTACTCGGCACTACACCATCTACGGCTAGGAAAGTTGCTCCTCGCAAATGATCTGCGATAACTCGCATGCTGACTGTATGGTCATCATATTTTTTCTTAGATAACTTCTCTAGTTTCTCAACAATTGGCCATAGCAAACTGATTTTGAACACATCAGGGTCATCAATAGCAGCAGCTGCAATTCGCTCCAGTCCCCCACCAAAATCAACATTTTTCTTGGCCAACGGCTCAAAGCCTTTTTCTGTACGGCGATATTCCATGAACACTTGGTTGCCGATTTCCATAAATTGTCCGCTATCACTAGCTGGGTGAGCTTTACCAAATCCTTCGGCATGATTATCTGGGCCAAAGTCATAAAACACTTCACTGTCAGGGCCACACGGGTCACCCATCGGCGTTGTGGCTAGTCCGCCGTTACGGCTCCACCAGTTTTCTCCGTCATCGTAGAAAAATATCTTCTCACCTGGCTTAATACCACGCTTGTCTCCATCTTTGGCACTGCCTATTTCAACAATCTTGGCATCAATTCCTTTAGATTTGAAAAGTTCCTGCCAGATCTTGGCAGCTTCGTCGTCCCGTGGAATTCCGTGCTCATCACTACCGATAAAACACGACACGTATATTTTGTTAGGGTCTAGTCCAACCACGTCTACTAGAAATTCAAAAAACCAAGTGATCTGATCTTTTTTAAAATAATCACCTAGTGACCAGTTACCAAGCATCTCAAAAAATGTCGTATGCCGGTTATCACCTACCTCTTCTACGTCTTGCCCACGAAAACATGTCTGACTATCTACTAGGCGTACACCTTTTGGATGCTCCTTGCCCAAGAGATATGGAATCAGTGGTTGCATTCCGGATCCTGTAAACAGAGTTGTTGGATCGTCTTTTAGATACAAACTATCACGTTCAATTACAACGTGCTTTTTTGACTCAAAAAACTTTAAATAAGCTCTACGGATTTCTTGCGTATTCATTTGCTATATTTTATCACGAGACGTCTCTTTAAGCGCCTTCTTAACTTCTTCTATGAAATCTGCTTTTAATAACTGGTCCCAGACAACGAACCTAGGCGTAGGTAGTGTTTCAAAATCGCACCAAATAAGATCTGTTAATTTATCTGGCTCAGTCTCTGTTGGTTCAGTGCTCGCCCATTCTGCCAAAACATATAGATTCACATAATGACGATTGTCTTTTTTGAACGCTTCGTTGTCGTTGGTCATACCTATATATCTAGGGTTTCTGATCTCCACACCTGTCTCTTCCATTACTTCACGGATGGCTGTTTGTTCTATAGACTCACCCATTTCCATATGGCCACCTATCAACGACCATGTACCGGCACCGTGTGCGCCTTTTCGTTTGCCAATTAAAAACTTACCGTCTCTGACAACAAAGACCCCGACACCAACTCGAACGATATTCTCCATATATACAGTTTAACAGAAGATCAATATTGACTTTATACAAATTTAGTTTTATAATTATGTAAATTTTGATCAGATTAGGAGAGATATTTTATGGCAACAGATGGAATAGAAGCCAAAGGAACAGTTGCTGAATTAGAATCGGATATACAGAGGACGGCTTATGAAAATGTAGCTGTAGAATGTGTAGAAAAAGCACAAATGCTTCTTAGTGCAGTGGGATTTGTTTTGGCTGCGGCTGATCGAGGTCTAATACCGGACGCATCGCATATGCAACACCTAGATGGTTCGCCAGATGAGGAGTGGCCTGATGCAAGCGAAATAGTTGCATTTCTGCATTCTCAAGCAAGAAGCGAAAGAGATACAGCTAAAGACGTAGAAATAACAAAAAGCTTTATAACCTAAGTTATAATCCCGCCACCGAGAACCTGATCACCATCGTAAATAACCATTGATTGACCAGCGGTAATTGCACGTGCTGGATCTTTCAAAGTGATTTTTAGTCCATGTTTTGATTTGGATAGCTTTGCTTTAGTGTGTTGCGCCCGATAGCGATGACAGACTGTATATTCTTTGCTCAGATCTGGCTCATCACCTATCCAGTGAAGTCCTGAAATTTCAAAATCATTTAACCATAGCCTTTTGTCATCGAGGTCTGTGCTGACGTAAACTTCGTTTTTATCCATATCTTTGCCAACAACATAGTATGGCAGGCCACCACCGACACCTAAGCCAGACCTTTGGCCAATAGTATAGAAAATCGCTCCGTCATGCTGACCAATCTCTTTATCGTTTTGATCTAAGATTCGACCTGGCTTAGGGCTAACGTATTGTTCCAAAAACTCTCTGATCCCAACTTTTCCTACAAAACAAATTCCTTGAGAATCCTTTTTTTTCGCTGTCGGTAAACCGAATTTTTCAGCTAAATCTCTAACTTCTTGTTTTGTATTAAAGTCACCAATAGGCATGAGGCTTTTTCTAAGAGCATCTTTTGTAACTCTGTAGAGAAAGTATGTCTGATCTTTGTCTTTGTTCTTGGCTTTAAATAATTTGCCATCGTCTATTCGGGCGTAGTGACCTGTTGCGATCATGTCGGCACCATCTTCCAGCGCAGTGCTCAGAAATAATTTGAATTTTACTTCTTGGTTGCACATGATATCAGGATTAGGAGTTCGACCAGCTTTGTACTCATCTATCATGTAATCCACTACTTTTTGTTTGTATTCTTTCTGAAAATCATACATTTTAAAGTCAATTCCCAAATGCACAGCTACACGCTTGGCATCCATATAATCCTCACGCCAAGGGCACTCAAAACCAGGCAAATCTGTTGCCCAATTTTTCATATAAACACCCACTACTTCATGCCCTTGCTCTTTGAGCAAAGCTGCGGTTACAGACGAATCAACGCCACCGGATAGACCAACAAAAACTTTCATCTATTAATTCTACCACTTTTAGGCTTACTAACTATCTATAGCTCGTTGAGTTTTTTCTTCAGAACGAACAACTGGTGTCTCTTGCCTAGCCAAAATGCAATAAGTATCAGAGGAATGGTTACTAGGAGTGGCCACCAAATAATCTTGATTATCTTGTTCTTGTCATCCGTGGTACCCGCCTTGCTAGAGTCTTGACTGAGAGCTCCGTTTGCCACACCCACTAATTGCAGGAAAGCCACATTGCCGTTTTTATCTACGGCACGAATGATAACCGTATAGACACCTGGTTGCGAATAGACATGCGAAACGTTGAAATTACCAGCGAACTGTTGACTGATAATATCCGGCGGGGTTCCATCACCCCAATCAACACTAATTGCATAAGGCCCGTCACCACCACTGAGAGCAATCGGCCAAATTAGCGTTTGACCCACACCAGCACCACGCTTGGCATAGTTAGAGGTCAGAGATACTCTAGAACCTAAAGATCCACCGGCGATATTGTAATTAACGATTACAGTGTTCGAATCAGGTCCAGCTTCATCAAGCTCATTATAGACTCTTGCTACAATCTCGTTCACTCCATTGAACAAGTCGATCTGAATGCTAAAACTACCATTTTTACATTGAACAGATCCCGCAAACACATTGTTTTTAAATATCTTGACCAAACTGCCATTGGGACACAGCCCTGTTACGGTTATGGTGCCTGTGCTGGAATTGCTATTGTTGGTCGGAAAAGATATGACTGCAGGCTGTGTTGGCGCATTTGCCGGAATTGTGCCTTCTATACCTACTGACCCACTTTGAGGATTGTCCACGGCGCCAGCACCACCAACCAACACTACAGATAGACTGACAAGCAGAAGCATGAGAGCCTGAACGTAAGTTTTCCTCCACCATGAAACTTGACGCATTATTATCAAAACCTCATTTTACTTTTTATGTTTTTTGAATCGGTGAGATTGCTTGTTATAAGTGTAGTATCCGCCTCCGCCAACAACGAGCACAACGGCTAGTATCAGGATGATGAACCATGCTGGTAGGTACCAAAAGACTGCCTTAGCATTAATTTCACGTGTATTTGTTCCATTTTCTCCATATAGAGTGGATAGCTCGATCTTATAGCGTCCAGGGGCTAATTTGATAGGTTTACATGTCTCTGAATCAACTTCCTTGCCAGACTCGTCTTTGATTTTGGTCTTCTCAGTTTCTATACATGTTATGAATTTTCTAGTTTGACCAATCAAAATCAGTGAATTGTGCGGATTGATCTGATCAACCTGTTTGACTGTCTTGCCAAATGTATTCTTTATGACCGCACTACCGGCTGGTTGCTCTGCGATATTACCTTCGTTCTTAAGCCTAAAAGCAAACTCCTTTGGTGGCTTGCTCGAAAATAGCTTCTTAAAACTACCCTGTGTCTCGTTCTTTGATACGTACGCGCCAAGTTGTTGCAATTTCAAAAGTTGTTTGGTCTCACCTGGAACCTTAACAAATACTAATGTCGCACTTGAAGCCAGCAAGTTTACTGACCCACCTGCGCTTGAAGTAACTTCATACTTAATAGCACTGTAGTAGCTACCAGCACCCTGATTCGGCGGGATGGTGATTGATATTGGGAGTTGGATTGATTTGCCTGCTTCAATATCTACAGATTCAGGAACGCTAACAAATGGTCGAATTGACCAGCTTGTTGGGTCAACTTTTTCACGAAGTTCAAGAGCAGGTGCCCCTGTCTCGTCCTGTGCCTTAAAATCAACGACCTTTGCACTGAGTTTTAGATTTTGGTCTTTACTAAGATTACCGATAAATAGATTGTCTTTTATGGTCTCACCTGGCTTTACAACATAGTCTCTTCTAGGTGTAATCCCCAAGCCGTTAGATTGAGCGTCACCTAAACCTACCAATGCAGTAAATGAGGTTAACAACACAGCCACCGCCACAAAAATTAGACTTAATCTCTTCATCTATACCCTCCAGATCAAATATTTAACTTTATTGTAACATCAAAAAGTGGCTACGCAAATATAGGTTATCGTGCTTGTATAGACGCCAGGCGCTTGCCCATTTGGAACATTAACGATGTAACTAACGGTGAATTTAACAGTATTAGTCTCGTCAGCAGAGCTAGCAACAACCTCTCCTGGGACAAATTTAAACTGATTTGGAACATTATAGTCACCGGTAGGAGATGCTATGCCAAGCCCGCTCGGTTCAGCCCCAAGCGCAGGACTCGAATTAGCCCTGAGATTTAGCCCGAACTGGCTTGCACCAACAACGCTACCCCCGCGAATACTCATTTGATCTATCGCGTTGGTACCTGAAGCCATTGTCGTTCCGTTTGCGCTAATAACGTAGCCGAAATCAGCGTTAGTCCCCCCCATCATCTGCGAAGTCGCGAACCGTGTCTGATTTGACCTGAGTTCTCCCAGATTAATGCCATAGCCACTTGCACTGGAACAATCAGTCGGGATAGAAGTACCAACACAAAATACTAATATGGGAGGAACTTCCGTTGTGATGCCAATTCCTTGAGTGGTGCTACTTACCACAGAACCACGATCAACATGCGGTCCTGTGCCATCTATTGAACTATGGGTGCTGATTCTTACGCTAAAGCTATCAATCACAGACGGGTTAGTCGCGTTACTAAAGACATATGTTGCAGTCACTAAATTTGCAGGTACACTAGCGCGAGAAAGAATTATTTGATTGTTGGTGGCACTGTATATAGAAAATCCTGTTTCTCCACTCTCTGACGATAAGGTTACACTCGATACATCAAGTCCAGCGGGAGCAACACAAGCTACTGTCGGTAGCGGACTTTCGCAGTACTCAAAAATGATTGAGCCAAGAGGATCACCCGAGCCAATGTTGAACTTAAATGTGTGCTGGTTAGAGGTGCTAACTTCTGTATTTTGAAGCGCAATACTTCTCTCTGAGAGATTTAACGCCTGTGCACTCCCCTGTAACATCGCGGTGGCAGACACAAAGAGCACTAATAGCAAGCTAACTGTTTTCATACCTTTAATCATAATCAATTTGAACACTTAAAAGCAAACAACCCTGAGCTAAAATACTCAAGGTTGTTTTACTAGTTTTGTTAACTTGCGTTAGTAAGTAGGGACAGCTATGTAAGTAACTGTAGTGGTGTAGATACCAGCTGGAGTGTTAGTAGCTATGTTACCAACATACCGAACCGCACCGGTGTCACAGACCACAACCCCGCCAGGTGCAGCCGAAGCTACCGCGACTGGAGTAGTTACTGAAGCTGTAGCAAAATTGAATTTGGCTGTTCCGAGAGCACCGTTACCCTCGTCATATCCGGTAGCAGCAGTGAGTCCTGTAGAGCCACCTGCAAATGAGTGGTTAGCGTTACCGCTGTTGATAGCAAGTCCAAAGGCTTCCGTACCAGCGGCTGTTGTAACTTCTGAGCTGAGAGCGTTGATATCATTGCTTCCATCTTCAAGAGTATCGGCAGAATAGTAGACGGACGTACCGTTAATCGCATTTGTGGATAGCCTGAAGTAAGAATGTGCGTCATATTGAGTAGCTGTATCTAGCACCCCATCAACGTCACCAAGTGCAAGTGCACCCGTATCGTTAAGAGCCGTACAAGTACCTCCAGGGGCCACATGAGTTGAACCTACTGAGAAGTTAAGCTTTTCCTGAACCTTGGCTGTAATATCAATCTGTTGAGCTGTTGAGCTAGCTACTGTTCCACGATCTACCTGTGTAGTATATGCTGTGTCTGAGAAGGTGCTAATCCTAACAAAAAAGGTTTGGTTATCAGTAGTCGGATTAGTGATATATTCACCTGAAGTTCCACCAAATCCAATATTAATAGTCGCTCCAGAAGTTTCTGAAGCTGCTGTTCCTCTATTTATAAGGATACAGTTAACACGGCTAGCGGCCGAACCACCGTTACATCCAGTTGGCTGAGCTGTGGTTGTGTCAACAGTGAAGTTGTTTGTGCTAAAACCAGTCTGAGTGTTAAAACCTGTAGCTGAATCAATTGTGTCAGAAGTAAGTCCTGTAGGTGTAGTACAGGTAGTACCAGGAATTGGAGTTGTACAGTACTGAATCAAGACCGAACCTACGTTTCCAGTTGTGCCGATGTTAAAGGTAAATGTGTGCTTGGCTTTCTGACCATTTCCGCCTTCGCCAGGGTTTTGTGCAACACCTGCGACGTTGGTGGTTACGTTACCGTTTGCGGAGCTACTAAGTGTTAATTTTCTACTTTGAAGCTGTGCTGCGCTCGCCGATCCACTGTTGAATGCCGGCAAAACGACTGCACTCAACATAAAAACAGCAACTACAGTTGATGAAAGCCGTATCAAACTCTTCTTGAATGTTTTCATGTTTTTCCTTTTAATTTCTGTTATTTTTGTTTTTGTGTAGTTTACGACAGTATTTAACCATAATTGTTATAGTAATTTCAAGTATATTTTGGAGTTAGCTGTGGAAAACTATTATTAGAACCTTAAAACGTAGGTATTGCAATCACAAAATAGCTCCCGCCATATTGTCCGGAAGGAGTAATCGTTGATATGTTCATGATAAATGATATTGTGTAGTCCGTTGTTCCGGTACTACTGGAAGAGCTAGCAATAACATCATTTTCTACATACTTAAATTGGTCAACAATATTATATCCCGTGGCAGCCGCACCGAAGCTAAAAGTTGAATCTGGGGCCTGAGAAGGATCAGCGCCAACCGGCGGAGTTGTGTTCGCCCTCAAATTAATACCGAACTGCTCAGTTCCTGGAGAAGCGACAGCAGTTGTGGCCATTGCTGTAATTTCATTATTCGTAAATCCTGAGTTGGTTGGCGGTTTTCCTACCATTCGGACAACATAACCACTTGAGAGGTAATTCCTAACAGCAAAAGTTGTACTAGCAAATTTGGTAGTGGCTGCATCAAGAACATCAAGATCATTACTCCCACCAGCCACAGCAACTTCGAGAAGCTCCACATCAGTCGTATTAAATCCAACCCAAGACTGGTAGTTCCCGCTAGCAGTGTTACCAACAGTCAGCTCTCCGGCAGCAAGCCTTGCTTTGTAGTTAGCAGATCCAGCTTCAAGTTCTCCGCCAATACCAAAGAACGTTTCATTAACTTGATAATTTGGCGAAGTCAGCTGGGCAAACGCGTTTGCTGGCAAGGCAACAAGTACCAAAACTACTGCTAGTGACAAAATTCTAAGCTTAACCATCTGTCTCTAGTTTGCGTGAAAAAGCAAAAAAGTTCAACCTTTGACGTCAGTAATCTCGAGTTTTGTATTGCTTATGCTATGGTCTATAATTACTAAAGTAGATTAACGGGGTAGAAATGGAAGAGAAAAAGACAGAAGATACTGGCGTTGATGACCTAGAGGCGGTAGAGACCAGCGAAGATACTTCGTCGGAATCAGTCGCACCTAAGCCAAAGCGACTGCCATCACTTCGACAGGTTATCGGCAAGCTCAATATATACTTGCTCGCTTTTATATTGTTGGTACTTATTTCTGCTGTTGGTAGCTTTTTTGCATTTTATAAGGCCAAGAATTCAAATGAAATTGCTGGAGTTAGCAGTTCTCAGCTAGACCAAAGCTCTCTCGACAAACTTAAAGAAACAGACGTGAAAGTAGGCGATCCAAAGCAGATCTTGAGTGTTGAATCTAATGCAATTTTTGCCGGAAAAGTCTTGGTCAGAGACAGTTTAGAAGTAGCCGGTCAAATAAAAGTAGGTGGGCCGCTGAGCCTGCCTGGTATATCCGTGTCTGGAACAAGTAATTTTGATCAAGTTCAAATCAACAATCTACAAATTGCAGGAAATACTACCATACAAGGACAGCTCAATGTGCAGAAGGGAATGAATATAAGTGGCCCGCTGAACGTAGGCGGTACATTATCGGCAGCCTCTTTGAATATTCAAACACTGCAAATCAATGGTGATATTCTGCTAAATCGCCATATCGACGCTGGCGGGGGCACGCCAAGTCGTAGTAATGGCGGTGCTCTTGGAAATGGGGGGACTTCTTCAGTTAGCGGAACAGACACTGCTGGTACGGTAAATATAAATGTGGGTAGTAGCCCAAGTGCTGGTTGTTTTACTACTATTACTTTTTCTCAAAGATTTAACACCCCACACATAGCAATAACACCTGTTGGCTCTTCCGGAGGTGGTATAAATTACTATATCAATAAATCGTCTGCAAACTTTAGTATTTGTACATCGTCACCAGCACCTGCTGGATCCACGTTTGCCTTTGACTATATCGTCATAGACTAATTTATACATCAAGGAAAATTGTCACGCTGTTCTTTTTGACATGCATAATGCCTCTGGAAATTTTGAATTTTAATTCTTGACCATTTTGCCGAATAACGACTTCGCATTTTTCAAGCAATGTCATAAAGTTATGATGTCCAGGCAAGATATCAAAAGGACCGGTTTGGTTAAGAGCAGACACGCTTTGTGCTGTGTCATTAAAATAAACTTTATACGGAGAATAGAGCTTAACCGTTAAGTCTTTTGGTAACTCTTTTTTCTCTGATTTTTTTTCACCTTTTTCTTCTGTTTTTTTGGCCATTTCTATACAACAATTTCTTCTATGCTCTTGAGTGTGTCATCACGTTTGAAAGATTCACCTGGGACACCGTTAAGTTTTTCGGTAACATGCATGTTCTGTGAAAAGTTAGTGATTAATTTCTTGGCCTTGGCAAAATCTGCTCGATCATTTGGCGATAATTCATTTTCACCGATAATAGCAATGATACTCTTGAGTGACTGGTATTTTTGAAGCAAAGCCTGCACCTGAACACTCAAAAGATAATGTCTATCACCGACAACTTCAGGTGTCAAAAGGGATGAAGTTGTTCTGGTAAGATCAACAGCTGGACGTATTCCTTGTTCGGCAACTGCCCTTGAGAGCACAATGATAGCATCAAGCTCGTGCTGGATCATTTGTACTGCCGGGTCGCTAATGTCATCTGCTGGGACATAGATAGTCTGAACTGATGTGATAGAACCTTTGTCATTAGAGCTGAGACGATCTTGCAGTACCTTAATATCTGAGAAGATAGTCGGCTCATACCCACCTTCGTTCGGGATTTGGTCAAGCATTGTAGCAATTTCGTTCTTAGCCTGGATATAACGGTACATGTTGTCCGCAAAAAATAGAATATCTTTGCCTTGCTCATCCCTAAAATGCTCAGCACTAGCAACGGCAGAAATCCCAACAAGCGCACGCTGAACCGGATTTTCGTTCATCTGCCCGAAGAACATACAGGTATTTTTGAGCAGGTCGGCATCCTTAAGTGTTTCGTACAGCTCATGTCCTTCACGAATACGCTCACCGATACCCGTGAAAAATGATAATCCTGCGCCACTTTTAGCGATATTATTGATCAGCTCCATCGTCAAAACCGTCTTACCTACTCCGGCTCCACCAATAATTCCTATCTTACGACCTTTGATAAATGGCGTGAGAAAATCGATTACTTTAATTCCTGTTTCTAGTAATTCTGGAGCTTTTGAGGTAAAAGTATCACCAGCTTTTGGAATTTTCAGAGCTTCTTTATATTTGATCTGATCATCAGATATTTGGGGCATGTTATCAAGAGGCTGTCCCAGCGCATCAAAAATCCTACCTATCGTAGCATCACCCACAGGAATTCGAATACCGTAATTCGCTCTACTAGCGACCATGCCACGCATCAGGGTCTTGTCATTACGAAGATTTAGACAAAGTACTTTGCCGTTAACATTTAGTCTTTCGACTAGCAGTTCTGTTTGATTGTCATTATCGACTTTTACGACCTCGCCAATCTTTGGGGCGTCCTCATCAAAGTCAATCAGGACGATAAGATCTTTTATAAGCGCAATTCTACCCGCCATACTAAACCATCTCTCGCTTTCTAAGACCGTTGATCATTTCTTTTAGTCGCTCGTCTTTTATGGATCGCTTGGCACGATTCAGTTGCAAGGTAACGTCTCCCAATGTCTCATCAGATATCTGGTGAGAGGCGCTCATAGCTCGGAACCGGCTGGCGTGCTGAGCAAGCTTAGAATCAAGTATTAACTGGCTCAAGGCAATGTAGAGCATAGACCGCTCCAGGTGATCAACGACAGAGTAAATGCTTGGCTCGAATATGTAATTAGCGTCACTGATTATTTCGTCCGGTTTATCGGATTTATCACCCTGATCAGTAACGGCTTTGGATAATTTGATCCTACGAACATCCTGAACCATCAAAGATACATATTGTTGGTAAAAAACACTGGTATCTTTATACTTTTGGACCTCTTTAATAATTGGTCCAACGTTTATATTTTGGTCATTTTCTGGCAGTTTATAGTATTTTTTAAAGGTTATTCCTTTTTGAGCCAGTTGCACCGCTCCGTGGTGCCCGATCACAATAATATCGTTCTTTTCTTTGTCGAATTTGCCAAGCATCATGCTAATTAGCTTTTGGTCGATATCGCCACTAAAACCACCCTCGGCAGTTATGATGATGAACAATTCTTTTTCTATGACATCAGTTTTATTTTGGCTCCTTCCGAACCGGAAAAGACCATCTACGCGAAGTTGGGTGTATATACCCCAAAGATCCTCAAAAAATTCTGTCGCCTGTAACACTTGGTTCTTAATCTTGGCGATCTTCATACTAGCAACACCTTCGAATATGCCAGTCAATTCTACTATTGCATGCAAAGAGGTCTTTTGTTGCTCGATTTCTTTTATTTTACTCATACTTTAAGCTCCACAAGGACTTTGCTCTTGAGGTCATTTCTGACCTTATCATAGTCTTCATCTTTTTTAATCTTGCCAGCATATTCTATAGCCATGCTCTTAAGCTTTGCTATGTCGACTTTTTCGTTAGCATCAGCTTCAATAACAATATCTAACATCAATTGCTGGGCCATAAGAGTATAGACATCCGTTGGACCTTGTCCTAAGATACTAAAAATATTTTTGCCTCGCTCGAGCACTGCCTTTGACTCAAGGGCAAGTTCTGATCCGAAGTGTGAAAACTCTTCTGCCTGACGGTACTCTGCCAATATTTTCATAATTGACGCTGCAATGTGTTTTTGACGCTTGTTATGGCCAACCCCACCAACACGGGTAACACTCAGACCGATGTTAACAGCAGGTCTAATACCACTCCTAAACACATCCATATCCAAGATCCACTGTCCGTCTGTGATGGACATTATGTTTGTTGGTAAATAAGCGGTAATATCTCCGCTGGAAGCTAAGACGATCGGGATACTCGTGAGGCACTTGCCGTTGCTCTCCAGCCGCCCGGCGCGCTCCAGCAAGCTTGAGTGGGCATAGAACATATCACCTGGATATGAATCTCGTCCTGGGCTAACTCCTGACAATAGAGCAATTTCTCGACAGGCATGAGCGTGAGAAGTTAAGTCATCATAGATAATAATCGTATCTTGGTCCAGCTTTTGCCATAAAAATTCGGCCATAGACACCGCCACATAAGGCGCAAGATAACTCATGATGAGTGAATCAAACATGGTTGACACTATGACAATTGCTGACTCCATACCTCCTGTTGCCTCTAGTTTTGAGATAAGAGCATCAATATCACTTCTTCGCTTGGCAATCATACAATATACCACTACTTGATCTGTGTTTTTCTGGTTAATAGCTAGCTGTGATGCGAGTGTTGTCTTTCCAGATTTACTGTCACCTAAAATAGCTATTCTCTGCCCCCTAACTATTGGGAATATAGCATCGATCGTTGTCACTCCACTTTCTAGTTGAGTGTCTAGAAGCTTCCTGCTCCAAAGAGGAGGAGCCGGTGAAAAGACTGGCCATGTACTATCGGCCGCAATTGGCCCTTTCCCGTCAAGTGGTTGCCCTGTAACAGATATAACTCGTCCAATATAGTCCTTGCCAACTTTTGTTACTAACTCTTGATGTTGGATAACTGCTATAGCCCCACGTGCAATCGTCTCATCTCCCAGGTGAAGCACTGAAACAAGATTTTCATCAACCTGCTTAACTACGCCTTTACTACCGTCTTCGAACATAACTAGCGCATTGATCTGGATGGGATGCAGTCCCTTTACTTTGACTAAAAATTTATCAACAGACACAACTTCACCTACCGGCTTGCCACTTTCGACAATTTTCTGGAACATTGTTCGGCCTTCACTCATTGTTTTGATACCTTTTCAATACCTTGCTTTAGCAGAACCTTTTTTTCTTGCAGACGATTTTTAAGACTGCAGTCAAAGATCTTGTTTTCTGTCCTCACCACGCAACCAATTCCAATAGTAGGTTCTAGTCCAATCCTAACCAAAGAGTAGTGGTTAATATTCCCTCTGAGCCAACCTACTATAGTCTCAAGGCCGGAGCGTGATGGCTCAGACGGAAAACTAAAATGCACCACTGGTGCATGCTTATCGATAATATCAAGTTGCTTTAGAAGAAGCTGTCTGTCTTTGGGTTCTAAAATAGATAGTCCGTTATCTTGAGCTAATTCCTCAACTGCTCGACTAACTTTAGGTATTGCAGTTGGTTGACCTTTGCCTCGTAATTTAGCCTGGTGAAAATATTCATCAAGTTGCTTAACTTCTCTAATAGTCCTACTAAGATCTGTGCTTGTTAAGACCCAATTACTTAGTTTGAAGGCAGGTTTACTACGCTTTTCCATAAATACCTAGTAGCTTGATTTTATGTCCTCAAGCATATGTTTTTTATTCTTCTCAAGCTCGCTCAGGATAAAGTCCATCTGATCATCGATACTAACTTGATTGCCGATAGCTTCTATCAGATAGTGATTAACTATCTCTGCCAAGTTTTTGTCGAATTGTTCGATTGTCCGTTGTTTCTCTTTGTCTATCTCTTCCCTGATTTGTTCGCCCATAATTTTACGTTGTTCTTCTACTGAATCTTGGGTCTTTTTGATAGTGTCGAGAGCGACTTGTTTAGCGTCCATGATGGATTCTTCGTATTTAGAGAATGTTTCCTGAAGCGTCTTGGTAATTTCCTGCTTCATAAATTCATTGATCTGTGAGGCTGTGAGACGAAGATCTTGTTGCAGAAACATTGCATTATCGCTAATAATTTTTTCAAAGTGGAGACGCCCTCGGTTACGAAGTTCTTCTCTAAATTCATTGTTAAAGATATGCTCTACATCATCTTCGGCTGCGTTGGCAATATCTTGATTATCTCTGCTCTTTTTCTTAGGACCCCTAGATACGTTTACTGCGACCCAGATGAAAGCGAGCGTCACCGACACTAGTGAGCCAACAATGAGAATTGTGTTCCACCACCCTGACATGATCCACCCCTTTTAAAAGTTACAATCTTAAGATCAAGTATACCGCAAATAACCCTAGAATGAAAATAATAAAACTGGTTAAAACAACTTGAGCAAGGTTCTTTATGATCAAGCTTTTAGACAGAGGATTACGCCCGATAGATATCAGACTACCCTTGACCGCTCCATAAAGTAATGTTCCTGAGATGAGAGAAGTTATTATCAGTAGAGTAAAAGCTAGATAGACTCTCGGCAAACTGACGTCTCTCTTGGCAATACCACGACTGGCTTTAGCAAGTATTTCAGGCACATTGCTAGATTCATCGGCTTTTTGCAGAGGATTCTTGCCAATTGCTATATTAACAGGCACACGACTGATCTGAAGCGTCTTACCACCACTTTCAATTGCCCCTAAAGACCCCGTCTTGCTGTCAAAAGAAGCAGCTGCTCTGCCAAGAACAATACTCTGCTGATTTCCAGCTTTTGTACCGATACCAGCAAGTGAAGAAATACTAATGTAATCACCTTGCTTGATATCACCATTTTCCCCGCTTACAATTACTTCGTGTGTTCCGGAATCTGCCACAAATACTTGTTCGCCCTCTGTGCTGAGAGTTACGGGTGAATCATTTTTATTGATCACTACACCACGCATTTTTTCTATATTCTGACCGGTGAGTGGTTCGATTTTTCTGTCGTTATCAGATTTTACCGCGACCAACATACCTCTTTGGATAGGAACATCTGAGGAGAATCCTTCGCTGACGGTTTGAGAAACAGCAATACCGAGCCAGCTAACTGACATCAATACGCCCAGGAAAAGGCATGCGAGAATCTTTGATCTGTTTTTATATGAAATAAACATGTTTATTTACTGATTATCCAGCAGTTATGATATACCAGTAAACTAGTCATTTGCAACTTTACCAAGAGGTTATCCACCACTTCTAGGCTAAACTGTTGGCAAGTGACTGGCAAAGCTTACTGATCGCTTCTTCGTCTGTACCTCTGCCCAGAGTAATTCTCAACGAGCTTTTGATTTCTGGTTCACCGATCCCGATGGCTCTTAAAACATGAGATGGTTCGTCGCTACTCGCCGAACAAGCTGAACCGGTCGCTACACATACTCCCGCCTCGTCAAGAAGCATCATCAAACGCTCATTGTCTTGGTCTGGAAAAGTTATGTTGAGATTATTAGCAATCCTGTTATCAAGCGATCCATTAACAACTGCCTCAGGACAAATCTTGAAAATTGAAGTGAGTAGACTATCTCTTAGATCTGCTATACGTTTTTCTTCTGACTTATGATTTTTTACAGCTTTCTCTAGTGCTAGCGAAAAGCCATAAACACCTCCAACATTTTCGGTACCACTACGCATAGATCTTTGCTGACCTCCACCCAAAATCTGCGGATAAATATCCTTCACTTTCGAACTTATACACAAAGCTCCGACACTTTTTGGACCATATATTTTACCTGAATTTACCGTCATCATGTCCACACCGAGTCTTGTTGGATTTACGGCAATATAGTTGAGCGCTTGACAAGCATCCGTGTGCAAATAAATCGGCGATGTAATGTTACGACTAGCACGATCTTTTCGAACTTCATCGATAACCTTAGCAACTTCACGAATTGGTTGAATAGTTCCGATTTCATTATTAACCAACATAACGCTAACAAGTATAGTCTGATCGTTAATCTTATTTTTCAGGTCATCAATATCCAGACGACCACTGGCTTTGACCTTAATCATTTTATGTTTTCCTAATTTTGCAGGCTCAATAACTGACGCATGTTCAACGCTCGAAATGAGCACTTCTCTATCGTCACCGACAAAGCTTTGCAATGCAAGGTTATTGGCTTCTGTCCCACCTGAAGTAATCACTATTTCAGTTGATTTTACACCTAAATTTTGCGCAATTCTCTGCAAAGAATCCTCAAAGATTTTTCTAGCTTCACGAGCAGAAGCATACTCAGCCGACGGATTAACCCAGCCGAATTCTAATTCATTCATTTTCTTTGTAACACCCGGATCTACAGGTGTTGAGCTCGCATAATCAAAGTAATAGATTTTACTCATTTACTAATTATATCTGATTTTAGGATTGAAAGATTGGTTGATAGATTTCTTCAGAAACTTTTGCTTCATATATCTTGGCAGCCTTGATAAGACGACGAAGCTCCTCACTGCCCACTTTTTGGTACTGCATCTGACCATCCTGAGCCTTAACAACTCCATCAGGCCTAATCTCGTACCGTGTTGTCTGATAATGATCTTGTCCGTTTGCATCAAGCCATTCTTCGTGCCAAATCCAAGTATGGCTATCCAGACAAAAGAATTCACGACGTCGGTTGCGTGGAACAGGGCCAAATAGCTTACCGCCAATCCTTGCCTCATGTCGCATAAAATCATTGCTAAGTTTTGTGGCTCTATCGACACCTTCTGTTGTATCGCTGAAACCAAATAAATTACTAAACCAATCGAACATTACAGCAAGCTCCCTTCGTGGGAATCTGCAAACGGTGTACCCAGTTCTTCACTACTTATAGCTACACGATTTGCCTCCGCTCTAACCTGATCAAGAGCTTCTTGATCAAAGCCGTCTTGACTTGTTACAGCAAGCTCACCCGCAACAATCACCGGTGTGCTAGTTTCAATAGTAGGATGATTTTTAACAGCTTCTGCTACCTTTTGGTCAACATGACTTTCAAATACCACAAGGTTCCGAACACCATGACTCACAAGATTTTGCCTATACTGGGCAATCTCTAGCGGAGTTCTTTCTATCTCATGTGGACTTGCTTGTCCTGTGTTACTGTAAAACATCCTTTGTATTACCGAATAATTCCTTCGTATTTCTTAGTGTTATGTTTGCTACTTGCTCAACGTCAACTCTCTTGAGGTCACTCAAGAATTTGGCTACCAATCCCACATATTCTGGTTTATTTATTTTACCACGATATGGCTTTGGCGTCAAATATGGTGCATCCGTTTCTAGTAACATCTTCTCCAGCGGGGCTTGCCTGATAGCTTCAAGCATTTCCTCCTCACGGGAAAAAGTGATTATACCATTTATGCCTACATAAAGTCCATACCCTATTATTGCGTCCATATCTTTTTGGCTACTACTAAAACTATGTACAACTCCACGCACTTTTTTAAACTTGCTCAAAACCTCCCAAAAATCATCAAAAGCCCCGCGTACGTGAAAACTTACCGGCAAATCATACGCTATAGCTAGTTCTAGTTGCATTTTCAGTAGCTTCTTTTGATCATCTCTGGGAGAATGCTCATAATAATAATCCAGTCCACACTCGCCAATTCCACTGATGTTTTCTCTATTTTCTTTAACTAGCTTCTCCAGCTCTACAAATTCATTTCTTGCCAATGCTTCTTTTGCCTCATGTGGGTGAATTCCCACAAGTGCGGTAACATCGCTGTTTTCGCCAGCAAATTTGATTGATTCTCTAGATGTTTTTAAGTCAGTACTGACAGCAACGATATGGACTACTCCCGCATCTCTAGCGTCAGCAAGCGTCTTCTTAATATCATAATCGTACTCAGAAAAATGAATATGACAGTGCGAGTCGGCTAATTGGATCATTTTACTGATTCTATACGCGGGAAGAGTGGAGTTAATTCTTTAGCAACAACGCCACTTTTGAAAGTTGTGATAATTTTTTCTGCGGTCTCCGGCATAAACGGCAACAATAAGTCACCGATTTCAAGTAGACAACTAGTCATATAAGCTAGCACTTCTTTAAGGTGATCCATGTCACCTGACTTAGCAATAGTCCAGGGTTTTTGCTCATCAATATATTGATTAAGCCCTCTAATTTGTTGCCAAACAACTTCGAGCGCAAGATCAAAATGGCAGTTTTCTAGATGTTTGATATACTCTGCGATATCGTGTTCTGCAGGTGGTATGTCGCCAATGATTCCGCCTTGATATTGGTTGATCATTGCCGTAGTCCTCTGCACCGTATTGCCCAGTTCATTTGCAAGCTCTGAATTAAACACCGCTTCAAATCGCTCCCTGGAATAATCCCCATCTCCATACGAAGGGATATGCCTTAAAAAGAAATAACGAAAAGCGTCCACGCCGTAGGTGTCAACTATAGAATCTGGTGTAACGGCATTCCCAAGACTTTTGCTCATCTTCTGACCGCCAACTGCATTGATATATCCATGTACATAGACAATCTGAGGCAAATCAATTTCGAGAGCGAGCAATATTCCTGGCCAGATTGCGGTGTGAAAACGATTGATACCCTTACCGATAACCTGGACATTGGCTGGCCAGAAGTCGGCAAAATCTTTGTGTTCAGGATAGCCTAGAACAGTTATATAGTTCATCAACGCCTCGAACCAAACATACATAATCTGCGTATCATCGCCTGGAACTGGTATGCCCCAGTCCAATTTGTCTTTAGGACGGCTGATACTTATGTCCTCTAGTCCTCCGCGGATTAAAGCTAGGGTTTCGTTCCTTCGAGTATCTGGAATAACCCTAAAGCTGGAATTTTCGATTTTTTCTTTTATGACGCCTTGGTATTTACTCAGTGCAAAGAAATAGTTTTCTTCCTCTAGCCTCTCGTACTTACGATTATGGTCCGGGCAGACCCCGTTAGTTTCTTTAACATGTGCTTCTGATTTGTATTCTTCACATCCCGTGCAGTACCACCCGATATAAGTGTTTTTATAAATATCTTTCTTCAGTTTTTCCCAAATTAATTTAGCACGTTGTTGATGTCCTGCGTCTGTAGTTCTTATAAATCTGTCGTTGCTAATATTCAATTTTTTAATCAAATCTTTGAAAGCCTGACTATTTATATCTGTCAGTTCTTTGATGGGCATATTTTTTTCTTTAGCTTTTTCTGCGATCTTGCTACCGTGCTCATCCGTGCCTGTAGAGAAAATGACTTTCTTTTTATTCTTACGAGCATACCGTGCCAGCACATCCGCCATAACAAATTCCATTGCGTGCCCTAAATGCGGTGCGCCATTTACATAAGGCAATGAGGTTGTAACATAGTAATTATCTTTTGTTGACATAGGTTAGTTCTATTTTATCACTTTGAAATTGGTTTTAGTCTTTTTTCTTGGACCGAGTGAATTATTGAAGCTGTGATCACCACAACACCACTGAGCCCTGTGATGTACTCAGGAATCTCGTATTTGAGGCTAAGTATCATGATCACCGCCAAAAGCCCAATAGCATAATGCGCCCCATGCTCCATGTATCTATAATTATCAAGCGTGTTACTTCTAAGCATATGGATAGTCATACTCCTCACATAGATAGCACCTATCCCTAAGCCCACAGCGATGATCAAAATTTCCTTTGTTATTGCAAAAGCCCCGATAACACTATCTAGACTAAAGCTAGCATCTACAACCTGTAGGTATATAAAGCCTATCAGCCCAGCTTTGAACGTTGCCTTTGCGCCTTTTGTGAGCGTCTTGTTGACGCCAGAGCGTGCTAGGACTATGTTCATCGCCCTGATAGCCAAGTAGACGAACATACCGACAATACCTGCCGTAAAGACATCTATTCTATGACTAGGATCAACCAAACTCGCAGCAAAAGGCAGGACTAAAAGAGCAATCATTACGGTCAGACTTTCCATAGTTCCGGCTTTCATCATGATTGACTCAATTCCCTTAAGCCAACGAACTTTCTTGTTCTCAAAAAAGAAATCAAGCGCCAACATCAAAAGAAATATTCCACCAAAACTAGATATCATGTAATGAGCCTCATCGAGTAAATGTGCGTATTGCTCAGGATCATTAAGTGCCATATTCGTAATTTCAACTACGCTACTGCCGGCTATCATCGACACGATGAGTAGTGGTAAAAACACCCTGACACCAAAAACTGCTATCGGTATACCCACCCAAATAAATGCCTGTTGCCAACCAGTGCTCATATTTTTTAATATTTTGGCATTGATGACTGCGTTGTCGAAACTAAAGGTAATCTCAAGTGCAGCTAATACCAAAGTCAATATCAGAGCGCTCGTGCCAATCTTCCAACCAACCAAACCAATCAAGATCAAGCTGATAGCAGTCGATGTACCGTAAAATCGAATTAAGCTTTTATTATTCATTTCTTGCTAGATATTATAGCACGCTCTAACCTGTTACAATGCTTGTGTTTTGTTGTGATTTGTGCTATAATTTTACTAATGGGGCTGATTTTAGCTCGACATTGGACTTTTACAGATTGGTTCGCATATCGCTTGCTGAGCGTCATACGGCAAAACCCTTAACTGCAAATGCATTTAAGAGCGTAAAGAATTTTGTTGCTAGTATTTTTACTCCTCAATATTCTTACGCAATAGCCTAAGTTTAATCTTAAGCCACGGACTTGATCGACATCAGATAGATCATCTTCCGTGTTATATTATCTGATTGCTAGAATCCCGCGCCTCTTTCCGTGGATTCTCTAAGACCATGAAAGATGCGAAAATATCGTTTTGTTTGTTTAACCGATGTTTTCTAAGACAACTCAAACAAACTAAATATGTAGAAGACCAGTCAAAGTAAAACCGATGGACGTGGGTGCAATACCCACCAGCTCCACCAAAAACACATCAGCGAAAGCTGGTGTTTTTTTATTAGACGACTACCCTTTGAGAGCAAATGACTGATATAATACCAGCAATTAAAGGGAAAATATGAGTAAATCAAAGAATCTAACAACGCCTCAGTTGCTTACTATCACATTAGTTTGCGTGGCATTGTGGCAAATACTGGGATCTGGGAAATTTCTCGGTTCGATGTTCTTTATTCTTGCTTTAATATTTGGCTTATTCACAATATCTAACTTTTTTAGAAAAAAATGAAGTTTTATATATATTTAGGAATTACGGTTGGTGGAGCTCTAGGTGGCTGGATAGGAACAATGCTGGACCATGGAAATGGGTTTGGACCGTGGAGTTTACTTCTTAGTACAGTTGGTGGGTTTGGCGGACTCTACATCGGTTATAAATTTGGGAAAGCTGTTGGCAATTAGGTTTTAGGTCTGTTCCAGGCTATACTATAGATGTAAGAACTGAGAATTTCTCAGATATAACTCCGGAAGGTAGACGATAATGTCAAAAGATAAAGGCCGAAAAGAAGTCAAAAAACCTAAGAAAATAAAGACTTAAGGTTTATATGATACAAAAGAACACAAAAGCAACTGCTCTAAAGATGATGGAAGAAGCAGGAGTTCATGACGCTCTTAGAGTTATGGAAAAAGACACTACGCTAAAGACAGAAGCTAGCTATAGTGGAAATGTAAATCTATATCCTGATCACCAAATACCTTTTGTCGAAAAGCATATCACCTATCTTTTAGCGCATCCAAAAGTTGACCCAAAGCATTATTTGTCTAACCTCAGACTGATGCTCCGCGTCAAATCATAGCCTTCACATCATAGTTTTGTCATATCTTTGTTGATAGTCTTTAGGGTTTTGATAATCTCGTCTTTTTTATTTATTTTGGAAATTTTATTATTGAAATAACCATCAATGACTTTGTTACAGTTTTTTAGAACGAGCGCGCCCTTTTTAGTCAGTGCGATTACCTTCACCCTATCATCTGTGCGATTATTTTTTCTTTTAATTATTAGCTCTTTTTCAAGCATTGCGATCTGTCGACTTATAGATGCTTCTGTCTTTCCTAAATTTTTAGAAATAATATTCGACGTGTTATGACCTTCATTAATCTGCACGAGTATCAAAAATTTCGCATACGTTATGCCTAATCTCTCGCGGAGTATCTGGTCTGTGACACGACGATAGTTGTTCGACAATATTAGAGCTTGTTCAATAACTTCTGCTTTCATATAATACCCTCGTTTTTTAAAGTTTTGCATAGTACCTTCCAGTCGCTAACCTGCAAGTTTTGAGGACGAAGAGTTAAATCGACATCTTTGTGTTTACTTAAAACTTGTTCAAGGGTAGATTTTTCAATACCTAGCCCGCCTTGAAGCGAATTAAGAAGTGTTTTTCTTTTACTGTTAAACGCCAACTTGGCTAGACGAAACACTTGCCCTACTTCCTCCTCGGTTAGTTCCGGCCTATCGAGACGAACAAGTTTTACCACTTGTGATTCGACTTTTGGCGGTGGGCTGAAAGCCTCTTTTCCTACTACAACACCGAGGGAAACTTCAAAATAAATCTTTGCAGCGAGCGACAAAAGAGACATATCACCCTCTTTGCCAACGAGCCTCTGGGCAACTTCTTTTTGTATCAGCAGGACAATTTCTTTTGGAAGATTTTCGCTCTCTGTAATGTTGCGAATCAACTTTGAGGTCAGATAGTAAGGAATATTTGCCACTATTTTGAAATCTTTGGGCAAAGTGCTGAAGTCAAATTCCAAAATGTCTTGATTAATGACTTTTAAATTATCAGCTTTTACTTTGTTCTTTAGCATGCTCGCCAAAGTATCATCAAATTCTATAGCCAAAACTTCTGATGCCTGAGCAACCAAATATTGAGTTAAAACCCCATGACCTGGGCCAATCTCTAGAACAAAATCTTCTGAGTTCAGGTCCGCAAATTCTACTATTGCGTCTAAACTTCCTACGTCTACCAACCAATGTTGGCCGAGTGACTTCTTTGCAAAAGGTGTATCCATATTATCTGTAAATATCCTGTAGCCCCATTTTGTTCTTACAGGTTGGCCATGGTTGCCAACCACGTCGCTTGTAAGTCTCCCAAGCTTTTTGGTCTTGTACAGATGGAGGGGCTTGAGCAGCATTGAGATATCCACCATAATTGTTCCAGGTACCTACATCGAACTGATATGCCCCGTAATAGCCATTCCCCGTAGCGCTTGTGTAGCTACCTTCACAACTCCGCAGACGTGACAATGCAGATGCAAAATCACCATCAAATTTAGCATCTTGATTTGCTTTTGCGCCACGAGCGACTAGTTTCCTGACCGGCTGTAGAACAATTATTTCTTGCAGGGCTTTCTTACTGCCATTTTGAGATACTTCGTAAATGACTACTTTTTTGCCAACTGCTCCTTCTTCTCTGACTTTAGAAGAACCAATAGGCAAATCTGTACTATCTACATATTCTATTTTCTGAGCGATTGCTTCTTCTGTCGTAGTTATTTGTTTGCCTGGCTCCGTGATGAAAACTACATCGTTAGCTTTTAATTTTGCTTCTGGTTTGGGTAAAATAGAACTGTTATCATAGTTAATCTTTCGCTCACGAGCCAAATCCGCAACTGTATTGGCTTGAGTACGAATGTCATAAATAACTCCATAGAGGCTTAGCTTTATCGGCAATGCCCGATCGATCACAATTTTTTCTCCCACTATCCCGCTACCTAAAGGATCGTTAGAAGTAGCAACGTCGATTTTGTCTTCTGGATATACCTTGAGGCCTGCTCTTTTAGCGATCTCCTCGGGTCGTCGTTCTGCGAGCCTGGCAGTAATCGGCTTATTATTGTCGTCGATGATAGTCACAGGCCGGGAATAATAGACATTAATACTGAATTTATCCCCTGTTATCGGAGCGTCGCGAGCAGGCTCAACAACATCTTCCTCCCGCAAATTTATATTCATAGACTCCAGCAACTCTCCAACGCTTTTTGCCCTTGTTGGTATGGTTTTTGTACTACCATCTATGGTAATCCGAACCGCATGAACATCATCTGCACCTGATAGTGATCCGCCGAAAAATATGAAGCCAACAAAAGACATCACAACTAACAAAAAAGTTGTTGCGACTGGAATGATCAGTCTGTGACTTAACACGTTCGTGTTCTTGTTATTCCTTTTATTCTTCATCACCTGCTATTGTTAGTTATCTCTGGTAGTATCAATTTCTAAAATATCTGTTTTTCTACAATTGAACTAACAATGTAAACTACATTTTACCATATATCTTAAAGCTTTGTGACCGGGGCAAACTCTAGGTTAATCTTCTTGTTGCCCTTACCTTTGAAGTAAATTAGAGCAAAAGACCCATCAACTTCAATCACTGTGCCATTGCCAAACAACCCATGAGAGACACCGTCACCGGGATTTAGCTCAGGTATGTACACCGGCTCATCAGCTGTAACTTGCTGATTGATTGTCTCAAAAAAACCTTTGGTATTTTTAGCAAAATTCTCATCAATATCACTCAAAAAACGTGATGGAATATTATAATCTTGCTTGCCAAAGAACATCCTACTGGTCGCATAGCTGAGATATAGTTTTTCTTTGGCCCTGGTCATACCAACGTAACAAAGTCGTCGCTCTTCTTCGATTTCACCACTGTCCATTATTGACCTTGAATGAGGGAAAATCCCTTCCTCCATCCCAGAGATTATCACTACTGGAAATTCAAGTCCTTTTGCTGCATGAATGGTAGTAAGTGTAACCACTCCGTTAATCTTGTCTTTGTCATCCAAATCACTAATCAAAGCAGTCTGCTCTAAAAATTCACCTAAGCCCAAACCAGCAAATTGACTAGCAACGCTCAGAAGTTCTTTGACGTTCTCTTGCCTCGACTCACCCTGGACAGTGCCATCATGTAGATACTCGTAGTAATCTAGTTTTTCGACCAACTGACTGATCAGCTCTTCAACAGAGGTTGTGGCTACTTTTTCCCTAAAACTACTTAAAATATTATTGAATTCGCTGAAGCCACTTTTAGCAGTCGGTGTTAATTCGTCGCACGCTCCAGAGTTATTGAGCGCTTGCTCTAGATTCAGTCCCCTAGCTATCTTAAAATTATAGAAATTTGCCAAAGATTTATCGCCAATTTTTCGGCTCGGTACATTGTAGACTCTCTCAAAGCTTGCTTGATCTTCTGGCTGAACGATTAGTCGCAGGTACGCCAATATATCCTTGATTTCTTTGCGGTCATAAAATTTGACCCCACCAACAATTTTATAAGTAATACTGTAGTGGATCATTGCCTCTTCCAGCGCACGGCTCTGGGCATTAGTCCTATACAACACCGCAATATCGTCATATGACTTTCCGCTAGCTAGCTCTTGTTGGATGATTAGAGCTACTCTTCGCCCTTCATCCCTCTCATTATGAGTCTGGACTATCTCTACTGGCTCGCCTGCCCCTGCGTCTGTATAGAGCTTCTTGTCTGAACGATTTGTATTTTTTGTTATAACCGAATGTGCAGAATCAAGAATATTCTTTGTGCTTCGATAATTTTTTTCCAGTTTGACCACATTTGCGCCAACAAAATCTTTCTCAAATTTTAAAATATTACGAAAATCTGCTCCACGCCAGGAGTAAATACTCTGCCAATCATCACCAACAACAGTGATGTTTTTGTTTGAATTAATCAATAGTTTTACCAGTGTATATTGTGCCTGATTTGTGTCTTGATATTCATCAATAAAAATATAGTTTATTTTTTTGTGAAGCAGTGCCTTAGTTTGCTCTCCATGCTCCAACAAACGAACTGTTTTCATGATTAGATCATCAAAATCAAGCGCCTTAGAATTGGTGAGCTCTCTCTGATAGTCCAAAAATACACTGTAGACTACTTCAGCAAGTGGCCCATTTGAAACCTCTATGTAGTCGTCTGGCGACATTAAATCATTTTTTGCACCTGATATAACTGCCGAAATTTGTGCTGGGGGGTACTTCTTTTCGTCAATATGGTGAGTTTTTAGAATTTTTTTTATAAGATTTTTTTTATCCGCTTCGTCATAAATAACAAAGTTACTCGGAATATCAATTTCTTGACCATATTGCCTAAGCAACCTAACGCAAACACTGTGAAAAGTCCCAAGATAAGGCAAAGTTACCGGATGACCCATTATTTCCTCTAAACGATCTGACATTTCTCTAGCTGCTTTATTGGTAAATGTTACTGCGAGAATCTGTGCCGGGTGGACATGTTTGTTCTGAAGTAAATATGCGATTTTGTGTGTCAGAGTTTTAGTCTTGCCACTACCAGCTCCTGCGAGTATCAGCATAGGTCCATCAGTCGTCACAACTGCAGATTTTTGCGATTCATTTAGCTGGCCCAAGAGAGACTCCGTCATCTATTTATTATACTCGAATTAGGCCTAAATATCTTGTTGTATAAGTTATTGCTGGGTCGTCATGTAGTAGTAGCCTACGCCAAGAGCCACGGCAACTATCAAAATAAGAACTGCCAGGATTGCCCCCATCTTGCTATTCGTAGCTGAGTCTTTTATTGGCAAGAAATATTCCTTGGATTCAATTTTTTCCTCTAAGGCTTTAAGTTTTTCTTCTCTCTCTTTATTGGCAAGCTCCTCTTGGCGCTTTGTGTTAACCTCCCCAGCTAGAGCATCAACTTCTGCGGATCCCTCGTCTGAATTGGTGGAGTCAGGAGTCTTGTCTGAAGACTCTTCTTTTTTGACTTCAGAGGATTCTTCTTTTTCGTCCTTTGGTTGCTCAGCTTCTTCTGGCTCTTTCTGCCCTTCAGGATCCTTTGACTCTTCTTTCTCTTCTGGTTTTGGAGGATCAACCTTCACCTCTACTTTTTCAGAATCAGACTCTGCCTCTTTTTCTGTAGATGGAGCTTCTGTTGACTGTATTGTTGCCTTTTTCTCTTCATCTGTTAGGGGTGCAATAACTTTCTTTGACTTCTCAACTATTGTGCTGTCTACGACTTCGTTACTATTGCCTACAACTACCGGACGTGAAGTTGCTGACTGAGCCACCTTGTCCGCATCCTTAACATCATCCATTGATTTATTTTTTTCTGCCATTATTTCCTCTCAGACGCCTTTTTTGTTGCTACTTCTATAATTTTATTAAATTTATGATAATTCAAACTGGCAGAACCTGGCAAAGCCCCATCACATCCTTCAATATCTAGATAGCCCCCGACTGTATGTTCGTCAACACTCCCACCGTATATAATGCGAGTTTTTTTGGCCGTAGCTTCACCATAAAGATCACTCACTTGTTTGCGAATAAATTTTATGTCTTCTTTAATCACACTTGGTTTTGCGAGCTGGCCACCGAAGGTGCTAATAGCCCAAACAGGCTCGTAGGCTATAACCACCTCAGAAACTTCTTCTGCTGTTAAGTTGGAAAGGGCGGTTGTCACTTGATCATGAAGAACCATTTTTGTTTCTTTATCTCTACGCTCTTCTGCTGTCTCCCCAACACAAAGAATCGGCGTAATCTTATTACGCACACTAGCAGCTACCTTATCACGTATCGTCTCAAGGCTCTCGCCAAAATAAATTCTTCGCTCTGAATGACCGATAATTACATAATCAACTAAATTTCTAAGTTGTGAGAAAGAGACTTCACCCGTGAATGCTCCCTCATCTTTGAAATACGCATCCTGAGCACACAATTTGATACGGCGTCGGTCTACTTCAAGTGAAAGCGGTTGGAGCGCTAAAAAGCCTGGCGCGACCACCACCTCAACATTCCGATGAGGCACTATATGCTGATACAGACGAGCCAACAAAGTGCTTGATTGATGCACGTTGTTAAACATCTTCCAGTTTCCGACAATTAATGTTTTTCTCCCACTCATAATTCTAGTGGTTATTTTACCACAAAATTGTAAGTGCTAGCTCTATTTAAATAATTTTTATACTAACCCTTTTATTTACTTGGTCAATAAAAGGGTTAGACCTAGGAAAGGGAGGATCACGAAGCAAAGCGGAGTCTAAGGAGGCGAAAAACCTATCTGGGTTTTCCCTCCTTAAGCTTTATTATCAAGAACTTCGACACCTGGTAATTTCTTACCTACCATCAAATCCATGCAAGCACCACCTCCGGTCGAAACATGATCAAAAAGATCAGAGATGCCTCTGTTTTCAACGTATCCTGCGGTGTCACCACCACCAACGACAACTTTTGGTTTTTTGCCAAATTGCCCAGTCATAGCCTGAACTACCAAATCCGTACCATGTGAAAACGGCCCAATCGGTGAGTGCAGAGCATTAACTTCAATTACACCCATCGTTCCATTCCAAACAACTGTGCTCGCCATCTGTATAACCCCAGCCATAAATGCTCCAGAAAATGGTCCGATATCATAAATTGCCTCATTTTCTCTTAGCATATTGGTGATCATAGCCGGCTTCCTCGGATAACTTTCGATGTTGGCAATTGCATGTGCTGACCAATCAACTATCCGCGTAGTCGTACGACTATCCATCTTGGCTGAGACTACAGCATCCTGCGGTAGGTAGAAAAGGAAGTCCCCAGAATCTACTCGAGCATGAGCTTTGTCCATGATCCTTTTAGCCTCACCTATCATATCTGGCTCATAAAGACTCTTACCAACATCATAGCCATTGGCCTTCAAAAAGGTATTTCCCATGGCTCCGCCGATCAATACAACATCTGCTATTTCGATAAATTTATCGATCAGCTCAATCTTATCACTTACTTTTGCCCCACCTATCAATGCTACAAGTGGCTTCTGTGGATTTTTCATAGCTAGGTTAATCTTTGTGACTTCTTTTTCTAACAAAAATCCCGCAACCCTATGTTTGATAAGTTTTGGTACTGCCTCAGTACTAGCATGTGCACGGTGGACAACCCCAAAACCGTCTTGAACAAAAACATCTATTCCTTCTGCAAGATTCTTAGCAAATTGGGCATTGTTGTCTGTCTCTCCTGAATAAAACCGGACGTTCTCTATCATCAGAGCCTCACCTGGCTTCAGATCTTTCTTAAGTTTCCCTACATCATCCCCGACTGTTGATTCAGTAAATGCAATTTTTTTATCAAGTAATTTACTGAGTCTGTCTGCAACAGGGCGAAGACTGGAAGCCTTTTCTGGACCCTTTGGACGACCAAGATGCGAGCAAATTACCAATTTGGCTCCATGCTCCATCAAATACTTTACGGTGGGTAGAGATTGCTTGATCCTCAGATCACTGGTGATATGACCATTTTCGATAGGCACATTGTAGTCAGCCCGAAGCAGAACTAATTTATTTTTGACGTCTACATCTTCAATTGTTTTTTTGTTGAAGCTCATGTTTATATTATTCTAGCATCCTTATCTTGATAGTATCAGTTGTTCCGACGACACCAGGATGTTTGCCTGAGGCAGTGACAATAACATCGCCCTTTTTCATAATTTTATTTCTCTGCAACCAGTTGGATAATTTAGTCGCCATGATCGCAGACTCTGGCATAACGTAGCTCTGCACCCCAAAAACAATCGCCAGTTGCTGAGCCACACGGGAAGAAGAAGTTACAGCTATCTGCGGAACATCTGACCTAAATGCCGCCACCTGCAGAGCAGTAGCACCCGATTTTGTCTCCGAGACTATTGCCTTTGCTGATACATCATTTGCCATCTTGATGATAGCTTTGCAAATAGCCTGTTGCATAGAAAGGTTCTTGAATTTTAATTTTTGATACAGGATATCTTCGTTAGTCTGCGTGTAAGTGATAACCTCTCTCATGACTTTAACAGCCTTGTCCGGATATTTACCTACCGCTGTCTCATCACTGAGCATGATCCCATCAGATCCTAGTATCACAGCGGTTGCTATATCGGAGACTTCGGCACGAGTCGGTTCTGGCTGGTCAGTCATGCTCGCTAGCATCTGTGTTGCCACAATAGTTGGCTTAGCATAATTCTTACCAATATGGATAATCCTTCGCTGAATTACCGGCACTGATTCGGCTGAAACTTCATTTGCCAAATCACCTCTGGCTACCATAACAGCATCTGCTGTTTCGACTATTGCCTCAAGGTTGTTGACTGCTGACTCAGTCTCGATCTTGGCAATTATCCTGGAAGTGGAACCAAGATTGGTCAGTATCTTTCTCAAACTTTCTATATCTTCGGCTGTTTGCACAAAGCTCATTGCCACGTAATCAATATCTTTGGTTGACCCAAAGGCCAAATCCTCACGATCTTTTACCGTGATTACGTCTCCTGCAAAATCAGTTTCTGGCAGGTTTATACCTTTTCTCTTTACTATCACACCTGAATTTTCCGCTCGTAGATAGAGTGCGCCATCTTTTATCGTTTTGATCGTTGTGACTAATTTTCCGTCATTGAGCAATAACTTCTGACCACGCTTGGCTTTTTTGCTGAGATCGTATTGGGTCGGAAAATAGCCAGTTTTTTTATAGTCTGCATTATATTTGATACCGATTATCTCGCCTTTGCTGACCGCAACAGTCTCTTCAAAGTCACCAAGTCTGATCTTAGGACCCTGCAGATCCTGAATGATCGCTATTGGTTTGCCAGTATTTTTTGAAACTTCGCGAACCCATTTGATATGTCGCTCTTTTTCTGCGTGAGTACCGTGGCTAAAGTTCAGTCGTATACCATTTGCACCGTTTTTTATCAGCTTTTCGATAGCTTCTAGAGAATCAGTCGACGGGCCAATCGTTGCAATTATCTTAGTTCTTTTAAAGTCTTCCAGTGCTACACTCGGAAGCCCACTCTTTGTAACCATAGTATCAGTATAACGATTAACGCTTATGATTTAAAGTTTTCTTATCAAATCAAAAACCCCACTTTGCGTGGGGTACTTGATTTGGTGATCTCACGGGGAATCGAACCCCGATTGCCAGGATGAAAACCTGGTGTCCTAACCGTTAGACGATGAGACCATACATGCTGGGTGAATTGTTAAAGTGATCTTCTTCGAAGTTGCCAGGACGGAAAAATGATGTCCTAGACCGCTCTGACGATGAGACCTCGAACCAAAATTATAGCGTATTACCCCTGTAATATCAATATTTTTGATACAAAAAACCTCCCAGTCATAACAACTGGGAGGCCTTTGACCTTTATAAGTACTTGAGCGGTCAGTCTTTGCTCTTATAGCTTATCTTTACTTTAGCATAAATTTGCTAATTTGTATAGATCTTATCCACAGGTGGATTAGCTATTTCGACGAACAAGAGCTGAATAAGCTAATGTACTTAGACCAGTTACTCCAGCAAAGATAGCTAGAACACTACCAGCACCAGTGTTTGGTAAGCTAGTTGGTGTTTTTGGAGTTTCTGGAGTCTTTGGAGTCTCACACTTTGGATAAACACCAGTTGTGCCTTCTGGGCAAACCTGGGTTTCAGGACAGCTTAGTTTTGCTTTAAACTGAACGAAACGTATCTGTTGTGTAGAAACACCGACGCTACCAACGTCAACACCAGCACCGATAATACCATCAGGCAATGTGTTTAAGACGCTACTGTTAGCATCTAGAAGTTCTGTACTACCAGCAACGTAGCTAATAGTTGAACTTGTTGATACGTTTACTCCAGCAGTATCGGTAATAACACTTGGGTTACCGTTGCTTGAAGTAGTTGTAGCTAGTGAGCTAAAGCTAGTGTTTGTACCACTAGGCATAGTAGCCTTTACGTTAACGTTGCCCAGAACTTCTGGACCACCGTTGTGCAAACGAATTTTGAACTGAATCACATCACATGGGTCAGCAGTGCTTGGGTCTGCATATGCACTATTTTTAGTAAGGTTTTTTGAGTAGTAGATGTTTCCGCCGTCAACTTGAGCAGCAGAAGCAACACCACTTATTGCAACAGTTAATGTAACTGCAGCAACTGTGAAAAGTTTTGCAAATTTATTCATAAAATAAATCTCCTTCTTTAATTACTTATTGTTATTTGATCTGCAAATTAGATAGTCACTTATCTTTAATGGGGTTGTGTGCGAGGCTACTTCTTATGGATATTTTGGAGCGAGTTGCTCAACAAAAAAAGAAGTAGCCGTCGCAGGCGAGTTCGTCTCGAACAAATTTCGGTGATTAAACCAAATTTCGTGAAACGAACTCGCCCACAGTCGACTAATTGGTTGGGTTACTGGATGCGCGGGATGATCGTGGCTGTGAAGAACAGCGGATCGGCAGGTTTGCCTCCAGCGCTCGCGATTGCCTTGAACTCAGCAGTTCCGGGTGAGTCCGCCCACAGCGTTGCCGTGAAGCATTTTGACTTTGCCGGACATGGCTGATTGCTTCCGAGCACGGTGACTGGCTGAATGCCAGAAACGTGCGCGTATGGGTTGGGGCCAGTGGTCTGACCGTTTGTACCGGGAACGATCGAGAGGATGTTGAAGGAGTCAATGTTGTCTCCGTCGGGATCCGTAACGATGAACCACAGTTGTCGGTTGTCACCGGCCATGGTGTGCGCGGTCATGCCGTCGTTGCTGATTGTTGGTGGACGATCACAGTCTCCATTGCTGGGGATTGGACGTCCGTCCGGGCACTTCGGCGTCGGTGGTGGTTCTGTTGGACCGCAGATGACTGTGCCACCTGGACTGTTCACGTTCGAACAGATGTTCGTGACGTTGCAGTTACCTCCTTGGTCGTTGTTATCTCCACCAACGTTGACGTTGCCACATTGGTTTTGAATCACAACGCATTGGTTGCCTTGCTTGATGGTGCCGGCCTGACAGTCTTGCGTGGTGGTCTGTGTCTGTACAACACATTGGTCGACGGAGTTAACCACCTTGCCAGAGTCAGAGCAGACGATGGTCCCCTTGGGAGGCTTGGGCTTCTTCGGGGGCTTCGGCTTCTTCTTGCACGGACGTTTGACGAGCAAGTTTCCTACCTGCTTGTTACCGCATCGTGCTTCGTAGCCGTGCTTCGTGCGTGCCTTCTTGCATGGCGCCGGAGCGTACTTCTCGGGAACCCAGTAGACGGATCCTTCCGGGATGTACTTCTTCGGGCCCTTGACCTTCTTGAACTTGCCACCTGTGCAGGTGAAGTTCGTCACGTAACCGCCCTTGACGACGATCGTTTTCACGATGCCACCTTTGACGATTGAACGAGCCGAGCCGTCGAGGCCTGGTTTCTGACCGGTTGAACGTGCGACCTCGTCGAGGACGCCTTTGGACTTCCAGCCATTGATGACCGAGGAAATTGACTTTCCTCCACCACAGGCTCCCGCTGCTGACGCAGATGAGACAAAAATCGTCCCAACCACAGCCATGCAGGCGAGCACCGCAGTCGTAGTTGCTATTACCTTACGCATTGTTTTTCACCTCCATGGTGATCGAGAGTTTCCGATCGGGTTTCCGATCGGATCTCCGGGTGCGCATCCCGGGTCACAACCTATTGTGGTCGGAACAAAAAACAGACAAAAATTGCCTGCTCATTATTCCGACCAATAGATGTTCACTTGGTAACGTTATCTTTCATTAGTCGATTGTGTGGGCTAAATTCTGCGAGTCAAAATACAGAGACTCAAGCAGTCTTAAAGACCCATGACTATCTAATTTGCTAGGTGAAGACATCGGTATTGATGTCTATCAAAGCATAAATTGTTAATATGCCATCTTCTCCCCGAGTGACTTCCACCTCACCAGAAGCGATTCCAATAACCAGTTTATCATAAACGTTATGTTTTGTCAAGATCATTACAGAGTATAGAAAAGCTTATGCTATCTATTAAAATGTCCAAAATGTTATAATTATTACTAAATGAACATAGTTATTTTAGGATTTGGAGCGCAAGGCAAAAGTTCTCTTAAGTATTGGCAAAAACTTGGCGCATCAGTAACAGTGGCAGATATCAATCCCAAGCTGGAGTTAACATATGGTGTAACTGGCAAACTTGGGCCTGACTATCTGTCAAATCTAGATCAGTATGACCGTATAGTTCGTGCTCCAATAATCCACCCACACCAGATCGTGGAGGCAAACCCAGATAGCCCTAATATCCTCGAGAAAGTCACTAGTAACACTAACGAATTCTTCCATACTAGCAAAACTAAAAACATTATCGGTGTAACTGGCACTAAAGGCAAAGGCACCACAAGCACACTGATCACCAAGATGTTAGAAGCTAGTGGCAAAAAAGCACATCTGATAGGCAATATTGGGACCCCACCTCTGGACGTATCTGAACAGATACAGCCAGATGACTGGGTAGTTATGGAACTAGCTAATTTTCAGCTGATTGACCTCAAATATTCACCTCATATCGCCGTTTGTGTCATGGTAGAGCCTGAACACTTGGATTGGCACGAAGATACCGAAGAGTATATATCCGCAAAACAGCAACTTTTCATTAATCAAAAAGAGACAGATATCGCCATCTACTACCATGATAATGAGCTATCTGAAGAAGTAGCCAGCGCTAGTATTGGACGGCTAGTATCCTACTACAGCCCTGATGGAGCATATGTCAAAGATGACAAAGAAGTGTGGATAGAAAATCAGAAAATCTGTGGTGTTGAGGAGATCAAACTTGTTGGTAAGCACAACTGGCAGAATATATGCGCCGCGATAACCGCCATCTGGCAAATTGATCAAAATATTAAAGCTATTCGCCAAGTTGTTACCACTATAACAAGTCTGCATTATAGACTTGAATTTGTCAGAGAAGTTGGTGGTGTTAAATTCATTAATGATTCATTCTCTTCTGCTCCCGGTGCATGCAATGCAGCAATTAATGCTATCTCTGGGCCAAAAATCATAATCATCGGAGGAAAAGATAGAATGCTTGATCTTAAAGAACTCTGTCAAGAAGTTATTAAGAATAGCTCTTCAATTAGTAAGATTCTACTTATTGGTGAATCAAAAGATCGGATTGCAAAAGAATTTAAGTCTGTTGGGTTTGATAATTTCATGATCATTAAAGAAACCACTATGACAGAAATAGTACACCAAGCTAAAAATCTGGCAAAGCCAGGTGACTGTGTTGTACTAAGCCCTGGGTTCCCAAGTTTTGATATGTTTAAAAACTTCGAAGACAGGGGTGATAAATTTGTTTCAGAGGTGAACGCACTATGAGCAAATACCGAACTTTTTGTTTTGACAACTATGTTTTTGATAAAGCCAACAAAACCCTAGTGCTTAGATATAATTTCGACTCTCAGGAATCACTAGAAGAAAGATACGTATTTAATTGTGATTTTGTAGATTATAACCAGGACGCCCTGGATCGTGCTTTGCAATTACTTTTTTTGATGGCAGGAATTTCATATTATAAAGCTTATCTGCCACCAAAAATAATTACCAAGAACTTAACTATTGATCCTACTGTAGCTAATTTTTTGTCTAAAACATACCAAAAAGGTTTGGGAGAATTTTTTTATGAAAATTCTTTAGCTTTTAATAATTCTATCGAATTCCCGATTACTGCCACCGAAATATCTCCTCTAGAAATTGATTCAGATGGAACATTAGTTGCGGTCGGGGGAGGCAAAGATTCTATCGTATCTGTAGAAAAAATGAAAGGCAATCTTGATGTCACCACTTGGTCTCTTGGCCACAGGCAACAACTTGAGCCCTTGATCAAACAGCTAGATACAGAGCATATATGGGTTGAGCGACAACTCGACCCAAAGCTTTTTAAACTAAATTCTCAAGGAGCTTATAACGGACATGTTCCTATTTCTGCTATTTTTGGTTGTGTTGGCGCTATCTTATGTATTCTAACCGGTAAAAAAGATATTGTTATGTCTAATGAGTATTCAGCTAATGAAGAAACGATGGTGTATCAGGGATATAAGATAAATCACCAGTATTCTAAGACTTCTGAATTTGAAGAAGATTTTCAGAGAATACTCACACACCTATTTGGTAATGGTATTCGGTATTACTCCTTGCTCAGACCCTTTTCAGAGCTACAGATCAGCGAAATGTTTGCCCAATATTTTGATAAATACCGTGATGTATTCAGCTCTTGCAATCGTGCTTTTGTCCAACGAAGCGATGCTTTAGGTTGGTGTGGCGAATGTCCAAAATGTGTTTTTACTTTTCTAGCCTTGGCAACATATTTGGATATTGACCAAGTTACTGCACTTTTTGGTGGAAAGAACTTACTACTAAATAAGGATTTGCGTAAATCTTTTCAAAAGCTCATCAGTTCCGACCAACGAAAGCACTTTGATTGTGTTGGCACGATAGAAGAAAGTCGATACGCTATGAAGCAACTACTCGATCAATTCCCTGAGTCAAAAGCACTTTTCGGTGAACTTCACACCAATTATGATCACGCTACTACGCAACCTCATTTGATACCGCAAGATATTGTGTCGAAATTAGATCTTTTGTGAAATTGCTTTAAGAACATTTTCGTAGAGCGCTGTAACCGTTAGTGGGCCAACGCCACCTTTGAGTGGAGTTATCGTAATATCCGACATTTCTCGAACTTCATCTGATACGTCACCCACGAGACCATTTTTGTCTGTGGCTACTCCAGCATCGACTATTACCGCATCTGGCTTAACCATATCACCAGTTATAAGCGCCGGCACTCCAGTACAAGTGACTATAACATCGGCTTTCAAAGTCTCAGCTTTCAAATCAGTGGTTTTTTTATCGGCACCGTGGACATCCAGACTTGAATCTTTCATCATTTTAAGTAGTGGCGCACCGACAAGACCACCAAGACCGACAATTAAAATTCTCTTATCCCTCAAATCTATATTGTAGCCAGCCAGTAGCCAGATAATAGCAAGTGGTGTCGGACAGTCAAATTTACTCCCTTGTGCTAACCCATCAACATCCTTTTCAAGCGCCACAGTATTGAGCACTTCCTTTTCCAGAGATCTGTCAGGCAGTGGTATCTGAACAATTATTCCGTGAATCAGGTAGTCTTTGTTCAGCTTTTTTATCAGATCTACTGCTTTTGATTGGTCTATTTCGTAAACCTCAGCCTCGGCACCTATGTCACGCGCGTAGCCAGTTTTTATTTTCATGTAACTACTCACCACTGGGTCAGGGTTGGTTCTGATTATCGCTAGCTTTGGCACGACGCCATGTTCTTGAATAAGTTCGCGGACTACTTTTTCTTGTCGTTGCTTGATATACGAAGCAACTTCGAGGCCATTTAGTATTTTCACTGTTTTATTATACAGACTGTTGGCTAGATCATCAATCTAGAGAGGTGCTTTTTTAATTTTCTTAACGATAGTCTTGGCTACCTGTTTACGTTCATGCTCATCGTCACCCACTCCGTGCTCCTCAAGTGCCGCCACAATAGCACGGTCTAGCTCTAGATCTTGCCTGATCTCTTCTTTCATCAGCCTATCTTCGCGCACCAATATTTCAAGTTGCCTACTCGTCTCTTGGACTAATTGAGATGCACGCTTGGTTATCTTTGCTTGGCGCGCAATGGATATGCTCTGAGTTGTTGTCATGATAAGTGCCGCTACAGTAAGAACAAAGGCAACTAATCCAAAGGCTATGACACTAGGTTTTTGATCAAAGTTGCTCGCAAAAAAAGCAATCAGCCCTATCACCCCTGTCACCAAAAAGATCTTTACTAGCAGAATAAATCTTTCTTCGTACTTCAAATTCATAAGTTGATTATAGCATTATTATTGATCAAGTGGCTTGCCGGTGTTCGACAAATCTTTGACCAAGAAAAGAGCAAAAATTGATGCAGCCACGGCAAATCCCGCGCCGACATAAAAGGCACTGTGAAATCCTTGAACCAATGCATCCGCTTGGACCAAGGGAGTAATCTGTCCTTGTGCTTTTTCTAAAACGTCTGCGGTCTTCGATGCAGAAACGCCACTGAGTATGGCCAAGCCCAAGGCTCCACCAATCTGCTGAGAAGTGTTTAGCACTCCTGATGCAAGACCCGATTCGTCCTTTGGTACCCCAGAAGTAGCTGCTATCGTAAGTGAGACAAACGACATTCCAAGCCCTACTGCCATCACAGCAAGTCCTGGGAACACATCGCCCAAATAAGTTCCGCCAACAGGAGTCCCTTTAGCAAGGATAAAAAGGCCGAGCGCCATCACAAGTGGTGCTATAACTAAAATCTTTTTATAGCCTGTTCTAGCGATGAGGCTAGAAACAATTCCGGAGACAATACCAATTATTATCGTCACTGGCAAGAAGCTCAGTCCTGATTTTACCGGAGAATACTGTAAAATCGTTTGGATGTAGAGTGATAGGAAAAAGAACATTGAGAACAAGCTAGCGGTGATCGGAAACTGTGTTAAGTTGGCTCCAAGCACATTTCTTATCTTAAATAACTGTAGAGGCATCAGTGGATGCTTGACTTTAATCTCGTTGACGATAAAGCCTATCAGCAGAATCGCTGAAAGTCCTAAAGTTATAATGCTGTTATCCGAAGTCCACCCTTTACTCGGCGCTTCTGTTAGACCATAAACTAGAAGCATAAGTCCTGATGTAACCAGCGTTGCGCCTCTAAGATCAAGATGTCTGTGCCCCAAATCTGTTGTGCTCTCAGGAATATGTTTGAGACCAAGATAAACCACACCAAGGGCAACTGGTACGTTGATGAAGAAATTCCACCGCCAGCTAGCATATTCAGTTATGATTCCGCCGAGCAGTACACCAGCAGCCGCACCTCCGGCTGCAACGGCAGCCCATACACCAAGCGCTTTGTTACGTTCTTTTCCTTCTTTGAACATAGTGATCACAATAGATAGGGCTGCTGGGGACATGAAGGCAGCTGTAAGTCCTTGTAGGGCCCTTGCCAGGATCATAGTTGTTTCAGAATTTGAAAATCCAGTGATCAGCGAAGCTATGCCGAATAGTGCAGTTCCGATAAGAAAAGTTCTTTTGCGACCATACAGATCGGCCACACGCCCACCAAGTAGCAGAAATCCACCTACTGCTAACGTATAGGCAGTAACAATCCACTGTAGATTTTCCGGACTGAATCTAAGAGCGCTTTGTATGTGTGGCAATGCTATGTTCACGACAGAAACATCCAAAACAACCATAAACTGGGCGATTGCCAGAAGCGTCAGAACAAACCACTTATTTTTATCTTCCTTAATTTTGTCTTTTTTAGCCATGATAATCACTACCTTCCTGATGCATTTTATTATCTTTAGAGACATGGTATCACAAAATACTTTAATATATCAAGTATTGATTTCATCAAGTATTTTGATGTATAATATACATACTATGTTACCGGAATCTTCTAACTTATATTTGAAACTCATGGAGAGTTTGTTTAAAGGTAAGCAAGCTCTTATCCCTACATTTGAAAAGTACGGACTTACTTCCCTTCAGGCTTTTTTATTACTCCTTCTCTCATCAGACAAAGGCACTTCTATGAGCTCACTTGCACAGTACTTGCACTGTGACGCTTCGAACATCACGATACTTACAGAAAAACTTGCAAGCGCAAAACTAATAAAACGAGTTGAAGACCCTGATGACAGACGATACAAACTGATATTCCTTTCTAAAAAAGGCGATCTTTTGAAAAAAAGAATTCTCTCAGAAATAAAAAAGATTCAGGAAGCTTCGCTCAAAAGTAACAAGATCTCACCTAAACAGCTCGACGGCGCTATAGACACTATAAATAAATTTTTTGCCTAAGACTTCAGGCGTTTGCAGATTCAATAAAAGCTTTAAAAAGTTTTGCCCACTCTACAACGGTGGTTGATTCGACAGATTCGGGATGAGATTGAACGCCTATCCAAAAAGTCTTGCTTGGATCCTCAACTGCTTCGACCATGCCATCGTCAGCTTTGGCTACAACTCTAAGCCCTGTACCCAGCGAATCGATTGCCTGGTGATGATAGCTGTTAGCTTGTATCTGTTCTTGCCCCAGGATAGTGGCAAGTTTTGAATCTGGTTCAATGAGTATTGGGTGTGAAACGCTATCAAGACCTTTATTCTTCAGGTCTCCCATGTGATCAATATCACCATCTGGCAGGTCTTGGATAAGTGTACCTCCACGATGCACATTCATCAGTTGCATACCCCTACAAATGCCAAGTGTAGGCTTATCGTCTGCTTCGGCCCATTTCATGATCTGAATTTCGCTATTATCACGCACTTCTGAAGCGTGACCATCGTCATATTCTGAAGAACCTCCATAGAGATTTGGAGTTAGGTCATATCCACCAGAGAAGAGAATACCATCACATTTGTCATAGACAGCTTTTAGGGTCTGCGTATCCTCTAAGTTAGGTATAAAAACGGGCGCACCACCGGAATTAACAACTGCATCAATATATGTGTAGAATTGGCCCTGCATCGTCGGAGATCCAGGCCTCTCTAGATCATTTACGTAAGAAATCGTGATACCAATAATTGGCTTTTTCTTCATATTCGCATACTATGATAGCATGTCTGATCATCGTAGACGCAATGATTCACTCTTTGACTCTTGGAGCGTTGTCCATGTGTTTTCTGGTGTTTTGTTTGGCTGGATAATGGATCCTTTTGTAGCACTGGTGATCTTAACGCTATGGGAGCCATTAGAAATACTTGTAATCTCGCCCATTCTAGCAAAGTACGGGATAGTTTTTGGTCACGAGGCGCTCAGAAATTCCTTATCTGACATTGTTTTCAATATCATTGGTTTGATTATCGGTATTTATTTGCTGAGAGAATTCGCTCCCCCGCCATTTTATCTATTTGGCTAGATAGGAGAACCACTAGTCGCAAGAGAGTGATTACTAAAATCTGGGTTTCCGGTCACTTCTTCTCCGAACCAATTCGGTGGTTCAAAAGCTTGCGCTTGATCTTCGTCAGCAAATTCAACTTCTGCTACTTTGAGGCCTTCGAGAGCTCCGCCATAAACATCATATTCTATGACACTACCTTCGTAAGGTAGCTCATATCTAGTTTTTTCAACAATGCCTTCTACTTTCTCCCAAAGTGCATCAAAAACCTTTCGGGTGATGACTTTTTCCGTCTCTTCTCTGACTATTCCCGCGCCTTGTTTTCTGGTTCTTGTATAGACATCGTCGCCACGATAAGTTTTTGTGTGGCGAACTCTCTCTTCGTTACCAACAGCTCTGACGGGTAAATATCCTTGACGGATTTTGGCTCTCGCAAAATGATCTAAAAAACCTTCGGGAAGTTCGTCTGTAATTAGAAATTTTCTCTCGATTTCCTTTTTTCTTGTTTCGCCTGTTGTTGGTGTTTCTAGATTTGTCATAGGATGTATTCTATATTATTGAGTCGTATATGCAAGCTTGAGCTTTACAGAAGAGTTGCGTTCTCGCTAACGTTGGGATCAATTACAACTACGTTTTCTACACCTAGCTGACTTAGAGAATCAACTACTTCTTCACGTGAATATGGATCAGTCCCACCATCTATAGTTGCCCTCAAAGCCAAGCCAGTATCGGAAGAGATGGCACGAACAGTCATATTGAGTCCTGGGAAAAATTCACCCATATATTCTCTAGTCTCATCTATCACGCCCTGTGCGCACTCTGTTTCGATAGTTGTAATTCTACGTCCTGCCATAATGTAAGAAATTTTACACCTATAGATGTGGACTTGCAAGCATAAGCCTAATATATTAAATTATTTCTGCTGATTTGAGCTGTGTCTCTAGCCCAGGGCAATCCACATATTCAATACTCCTCAGACCATATTTCTCTGCTGCCTGCGTGTTGATAGCACTATCGTCAATAAAGATAGATTCCTGTATATTACAGCCGAGTTTTGAGATAGTGTGCTCAAAAATATTTCTGTCCGGCTTGATTATGCCAATATCTGATGAGACAACAATCACATCAAACAAATCACTTATTTTATGTTCGTCTAATATTTCTAAGACTGTCTCGCTTTGTGCGTTAGACAATAGAGCTATTTTATATTGTTTTTTAAGTTTTCTGGTGAGACTAACGAGATTTTGATCTATTATCATCGCCTCTTGCATACCCTTTATAACATCATCTGCATCAACACCTGCTAAATTAGCCAGTTTTTCATGGAACTGGTCTATGGTTATTTTTCCTGCATCGTTCTGCTGACATATTTCAAGATACTCTGGTAGCTTTTTCTCATAATCCGGAGATGTAGTCTTCAGCCATTCAAGAGATAAGTTAGTACAAAAAACACCGAAAAAATCAAAAATAATAGCCTTGTACATAAGGATATTGTATCAAATATAGGTATTAGTCGGGGGTGATGACTATTTGGCTCGAACTCCACCCGGCTGGATTACCCACCACAGACCTCCGTGTGTACTAACATTGTGGCATTTTACTTCACCGACTTTCTCATGCGCATAGTAGTATAACGGGTGACCATTGTAGGTAACTTGAGTGGTACCATCAGTGCGTTCTGTCGTTCCGAGAAGTTCACTATTGATGCCACTGGATGCGACTGGTGAACCACTTGTAACTACAGGTGGCCACGCTTTGGCACAATCACCGTAACATTCAGCTTTCGTTGACTTCTCTAATTCCCAGATGTATATGGCCTGTCCTCTGCTGTCAAAAAGTATTGGACCAAACTCGCTGTTACCAGACTTTATAATTGTTCCTGTAGCAACATCTTCCTTTTTAACTTCAGCTTTGGCCTCAGGTTGCGTTACTCTAGTTTCTTGATTAATTGCGGGTTCATTGCTTTTAGTGTTTGATTTAGATACAAAATAGCCAACGCCAGCGACTCCTATTACAACCACAAGTACAGCCAGCCAGACCAAACGAGTACGCTTTACGCTTATTAATGTCATGAACTAATCATATCAAAAACAAAGACAAATTGCTTATATTTGGAGGACTCGCCCACATTCTACGGGCCCAGAACTTTCAAGCTAGCAACAAGTAGCTATGCTGAAAGATTCTCTTGCAAAATGCTAACAGCATTTCTCACCCTCTCCACCCTTTTGGCGTGTTGAAGTTTCGAGCCCGCTATCCAAATAAAATACCGATCACAAGGATCGGCGCTTTATTTGGAGGGCCAGGAGGGACTCGAACCCTCGACACCCTGCTTAAGAGGCAGGTGCTCTAACCAGCTGAGCTACTGGCCCATGATCACTCAACTTTACCAGATTATCTCTGTTAATTCAAGCTGGGAGGTGGTATAATGATCTTCTGATTTGCACCCGTAGCTCAGCGGATTAGAGCACTGGTCTTCGGAACCAGGTGTCGTAGGTTCGAATCCTACCGGGTGTACCAAGATTGTTAATTTAAAAATCCTGAGTATTTTCTTAGGATTTTTTGTTTTGATCGAAAGATTTGATTGTCTCTTTGAGAACTTCTATCATTTTCTCTGCATGCTCTCGGCTCATGCCTACACGTGATACGGGGGTTGATTGCCCGTTTATCTGTTGTGAGAATTGGATAACTACTCCACCTTGATTGACTGTGGCCTGCATACTGTCTGTATAAACTACTTTGCTGTCCAAGGGCATGAGCATTACCATTTGTTTAGTTAGCGCATCCTCAAGTCCACGACCGAGCGCCTCCTGAGTCTTCGTATCATAATCTTCAATTGTTTTGAGCAGTTCATCAGCCTGTTCGTCTGTCAGCAAGAAGTGCTCGATAATCATATCCAAAATGTCTTCACTCGGTAGGGTTTTTCCAGACTCTATAGCGTGTAACAAAGCCTCATCGAGTTCTAATGTACCAGACAGTTCACCAATGGACTGATTCCATTGCTCTCGCAGAGATCGTATCTTGGCACCGAGATCTTGAAATGGTTGATTTTGGTCGTTTTTGTTAGAACCCATATCTACATGCTACGCCTATTTAACGTACGATTCAAGCATAACAAGTTATAATAATAATGTGATAGATATCAAAGAAAATATTAGCTTAAAAGAACACTCGACAATGCGACTGGGTGGCAATGCTCGCTACTACTGCGTCGTAACCACTATGTTTGAGCTAAAAGAAGCTGTGGAATTCGCTGATAGCAAGTCAATCGATGCAATCATGATTGGCGGAGGAAGTAATATCATCTGGCAAGACAGTGGATACGACGGACTTGTTATTGTGGGTAATATAAAGAATTATGAAGTTAATGATTCGCTTGATCAAACATTTGTAACGGTTGGCAGTGGCGAGAATTGGGACGAAGTCGTTGGAAAAACTGTTGAAGCGGGACTATCTGGACTAGAATTTATGTCTCTCATACCAGGAACCGCTGGTGGCACACCAGTGCAAAATGTTGGTGCATATGGTGGTGAAGTTGCGCAAACACTTGTTTCTGTCCAAGCTTATGACCGGAAGGCCAAAAATTTTGTAACTCTTTCTAACGCAGATTGTGAATTTGGTTATCGCACCAGTCGATTTAAAACAAATGACAAGGGTCGGTTTTTTATCTTTTCACTAACATTCTCCTTGTCTATGAATCCACCGAAAGGTCCTTTTTATGGATCTCTCGAGGGTTATTTGAAACAAACTGGCGTGACGAGCCCTACATCAGCCGACATAAGAAATGCTGTCGTAGAAATTCGAACCAATAAATTACCAAATCCTGAGCAATACCCTAATTGTGGATCCTTTTTTGCTAATCCTGTAATCGAGATGAACCAACTAAGACTTATAAAAGAGAGTTATCCGGGCATTAAATACTGGGAAGTTCCAGGCGGAAAGGCAAAGATTTCGGCTGCTTGGCTGATAGAAGCTATCGGACTAAAGGGATTTGTGGAGCAAAATACAGGAATTCGCGTCTGGGACAAACAGCCACTTGTTCTAATAAATGATCATGCTACGAGTACAGCTCAGCTGATTGCATTTCGTGACGCAGTCATTCAAAAAATAAAAGCTAAATTTGAAATCACCCTACACCAAGAACCGGAGATTATTTAAAAATTATATTCGCTGTAGTACTGATCTTTTGCCAGCAAAGGTAATACTGTTGATACGTCGGGTGCAATATTAGTTGGTAAATTATCCATATCAAACCATTTAAGTTCATCGCATTTGCTTGGTTCTGCATTATGTAAATCACCAGACCATTCTGTAATCTCAAAGAAAAAATGCACCCGTTCATGATCTTTTTTGTCCGACATAGCATGTGCTACATGGACAAATTTTAATTGTTCAACTACAACATCAATGCCAATTTCTTCTTTTAATTCACGGATGATTGAACTTTTGGCACTCTCTTTAGTTTCAACGTGTCCAGCCGGTAGACTATACATTCCATCCATGTACCCAGTGTTTGCACGCTTAATTAATAATACTTGGTTCTTGTTACGCACGATGCCATAAACTGCTGGAACTATTTTATGTCTAGCCATTTTTCTGATCGCTTGGGAGTGGGAATTGATGAGCTAGTTCAGTGACTTCTTTTTTGATCTGCGCGAGTTTTTTCTCGTCATTTCTATTTACTACTGCTTGTTTCATCCATTCGGCAATCAATATCATGTGCTCTTCCTTGAGCCCACGTGTTGTGATAGCGGGAGTGCCAAGTCGTAGCCCTGACGGCCTAAATGGCGGATTTGTATCATTAGGAATTGAATTACAGTTAGCATTAAGCTCTACTCTATCGAGAACGTCTTGAATTTCTCTACCATCAACGTCAAAACTCTTAACCATATCAATCATGATCAGATGATTATCTGTACCATTGGTGATAAGTTTAAAACCTCGACTCATTAGCTCGTCAGCGAGTTTGCTGGCATTAACAACAATTTGCTTTGCATATGTCTTGAATTCTGGCTGAAGCGCTTCCTGGAAAGCTACCGCCTTGGCAGCAATGGTGTGCATGTGTGGGCCACCTTGGAATCCTGGAAATACTTCTCGGTCAATTAGAGTTGGTAGATTTTCAATGGTCTTTTCTGGAGCTTTCATTGGATTACTAACGGTTCCGTTACTCAAAACTAATCCTCCGCGTGGGCCACGGAGCGTCTTGTGAGTTGTGGTAGTAATAATATGAAAACCGAAGTCCAGTGGATTTGGTAGAATCTTACCGGCAATCAATCCCGCTATGTGCGCCATATCAGCCATCAAAACTGCACCTACTTCATTACCAATATCTGCAATCTTCTTATAGTCAAGATTTCGCGGAAAAGCAGAAAATCCAGCAAGCAAAATTTTGGGTTTTTCTTTAAGAGCAACTGCACGCATCTCTTCATAGTCAATCTCACCTGTCTCAATATCTTTCATACCGTAACGAACAAAATTGTATAGTTTTGCACTTGAGGTTATTGGATGCCCGTGTGTTAAATGCCCGCCGTGGTCAAGCTTCATAGCCATGACCGTATCGCCAGGCTCAAGCCATGATTGATAAACAGCAATGTTCGCCGGGGCACCAGAGTGAGGTTGGACATTTGCATGATCAGACCCAAAAAGCTGTTTAGCACGGTCAATTGCAATCTGTTCTAATTTGTCAGTATTTTGCTGGCCACCGTAGTATCTTTTGCCCGGGTATCCCTCTGCGTATTTGTTGGTAAATTCACTACCAAGAGCGTCAAGAACTTGACGTGAAACATAGTTTTCGCTGGGTATGAGCTCTAAGCCATCACGTTGCCTCTGAATCTCGGCAATGATTAGCTTGTCTATGACCTCATCTCTCTTCATTACTTTAATTATAGCGAAAGTTATTGGCTCTACCAAACGTAAGCTGATCAAGTTGAAATAATTCATTTGATGATATAGAATGTCTTACACATGCCAAAAACAAATGCGAAAATTGGTCTTTTAATCCAACACGTGCGACAAGAACGCGGAATGACCCAGGCCAGCCTAGCAAAACATCTAGGAACAAGTCAGAGTGCGATCAACCGCATAGAAAAAGGTAATCAGAACCTAAGTATTAATATGATCGGCAAGATCAGCGACATCCTCAACAAGCCGATCCTGCAAGTAGACAGTGGTGCCACAAACCTCCGAATAGAAGGCGGACAAGAGCTATCTGGAAGTGTATCTCTCAAAAAGAGCAAAAATGCAGCTGTTGCACTTCTGTGCGCGAGCTTGCTCAACCACGGGATAACTCGGTTCAAATCTTTTCCAAAAATAGAAGAGGTCAACAGAATTATTGAAACACTTGAGAGTATCGGCGTAAAAATCAAATGGGGCAAGAACGGTGACATAGAAATCAGAAGACCGGCAAAACTCAATCTAGAAAAAATAAACTCAAACTCAGCCAAAAAAACAAGAAGCGTTATTATGTTACTCGGCGCACTGATGCATGAATACAGTGAGTTCAAAATACCATATGCAGGGGGCTGTAAGCTGGGCGAACGTACGGTTACACCACATCTTTATGCGCTGGAACAATTCGGTGTATCAATAGATACCAAAAATCATTATTATCATGTTAAATCTACTCCAAAGCACGTTAAGAGAGTAGTATTGTACGAAGCTGGAAATACTGTTACCAACAACGTGCTGATGGCTGCGGCTTTCGATACGACTCCTACCATCATTCAGGGCGCAAGTGCTGACTATATGGTGCAAGATCTTTGCTCATTTCTGAAAAGATTGGGTGTAAAGATAGACGGAGTTGGATCGCCAGTACTTACGGTCACAGGCATTTCAAAAGCAAAGAAAAATATATCTTTCAGTGCAACAGAAGACCCGATAGAGGCTATGTTCTTTATTTCTGCAAGTGTGACAACAAATTCTAGTATCACAATCGAGCGAGTACCTTTTCATTGGATAGGTCTAGAGCTACTAAAGTTAGAGAAAATGGGCCTTGCCTTTAAAGTTGGTAAGCCCTACCCGTGTGACAACGGAGTTACTGAGCTTGCTGACATAAAAATCGAAAAGCACGATGGAAATCTCCGCGCACCTATAGAAAAGATCCATCCGAATTTGTGGCCTGGGCTCAACCCGGATAATATTCCATACTTCGTACCAATTTGTGCAACCGCAAAAGGTAGGACTCTAATCCACGACTGGATGTTTGAAAATCGAGCAATATACTACACCGAACTGACAAAGATTGGGGCACATGTAGAGCTAGCTGATCCTCATAGATTATATGTAACTGGACCAACAAAGTGGGAAAATAGCGACGTTATTTGCCCCCCTGCTCTACGCCCAGCTAGTCTGCTACTGATAGGAATGCTTGCTGCCGATGGAATTAGCACTCTTCGAAATGTTTATACAATAAATAGAGGTTACGAAGATTTGGCTAATAGGCTTAATTCGCTTGGTGCTAAAATAACCGTAATGAGCGAAATCTAGTATTTTCACCTCTGCTCATGTTATACTTTTCAAACCTGAGGCACGCCATATGCGGGTGTCGTATAACGGCTAATATGCCTGCCTTCCAAGCAGGCGATGAGAGTTCGATTCTCTCCACCCGCACCAAATTTAAATGCCCTGGTAGCTCAGCTGGATAGAGCAGGAGACTTCTAAGCTCAAGGCCGTAGGTTCGAATCCTACCCGGGGCACCACATTTTTATAAACACTTTTCCCGATAAGTAATCAAGATTTGATAATTTATCGGGGCCAGGAGTTTACTCTTTGGCTCCACCACGTTTTTACTCAAAATTGTGGCGGGTGTAGCTCAGCTGGTTAGAGCGCCGGGTTGTGGTTCCGGAGGCCGTGGGTTCAAGACCCATCACTCGCCCCAAAATTATTACAAATTTGAAATCAGAAAAACTACTGCTATGGGTACGAGCAGGTTATCCAAGCCCTTGATAGTGGTATTTTCTATAATGCTAAGAGTTATTGGCATTGCTATCAATAGCCAGACATAATCCTCGTACCTTCCAGAAAGCAAGATATAAAAAGTCGTTATCACCAAAGAACATAGTAAGAAAGTTACTGAGCCGAGCACTGTCTTGGCTTCGTGTCCTATATGATAAGCAATCTTTTTGCCCCATTTTTTGCCAACAACTGCTGCCAAACCATCAGCCAATGCCAAGTGTGCTACGGCAACAAAAAATACCCATGGGTCTTCTGTTATAAACGATGTCATGAGTATCCCTAGTGGGAAAAGCACTGCTCCGTACGTCTGTCGGCTGACACTATGTATCGACGAAAAAATCTTGAAGTAGTGCGAAGTGAGCGCTACAGTGAACATGAGAGCAGACAAAACTTTTATCTCTGGAAAATCTATCAAAAAGGGCCAGCTAGCTATCCAAAGACCGCCAACAATATGTATGAACTTCCGAGAGAGTTCGTTTGAAAGTATTTTTTTGTACCATAGTATTTCGCCTGCAAAAACCACAAAGCCAAGAACGGCTGATACTACAATAATTGAAAAGATATTCAGTTGCTCTATCATTGTTCTTGGCTCTCAAAATCAGCGACAGTCAAATTTATAACTCCACCTGCACCAATTTCTTGGCTGAGAACCTTTTTAGCAACAATGTTTTCAACATATCTCTGCGCCATGCGCCTCATAGGCCGGGCGCCAAGCATTGGGTCATACCCCTTATTGATCAACCATTTCTTGCCTGCTTCGTCGACGCTAACCTGAATTTTCTGTGGCTCAAGAGTTTTGTTGATTGAGCCAATTATAATACTAACTACCTGCACCAAATCATCCGGAGTTAGCGGTTCAAACAACACCACTTCGTCATATCTATTAACAAATTCTGGGGTAAATATTCTATCGTTGATCAGTTTTTCAACAATCTTATCCTCAGCATCTGGCTGATTAATTTCACCACTGGAGACCATTGATCTAATATCATTTGCCCCAGCGTTTGACGTGGCAATAATTATTGAATCTTTAAAAGAAACTTGTTTGTTATTTGAATCTTTCATGACTCCTTCGTCGAGCATTTGAAGCAACAGCCCTAGAACACTTGGATGTGCCTTTTCAATCTCATCTAGTAGCACCACACTAAATGGTTTCTTTCGCATTTGTCCTAGGAAACTAAGCTGATCGCCTTCGTTACCAGCGCTGACAAGTCTATTGACATCACTTGGTTCAACGAATTGGTTCATGTCTACTCTAACTATTGATGATTCATCCCCAAAATAAACTCTTGCTAAAGCCTTGGTAAGCTCTGTCTTACCAACACCAGTTGGGCCAATGAACAAGAATGTACCTACTGGTCGATCAGCAGACCCAACGCCACTCCTAGAACGACGTAGTGCATCTGACACCGCTCTAATTGCCCGCTTTTGGCTAATAACATGCTGGCTGAGATTTTTCTCTAAATCGAGCAAGTTGGTTGCCTCTCCTGCCTGCGCAGTTTGCAGTTTTACACCTTTAGAACGCTCAAGGCTTAGCTTTATAACTGCATCTGTCACGTAACCATTTTCCGTATAGGCCGGGGCTTCTTCTAAAACTTTGAGGGCAGCACCTGGCATGGCCAGACTATCTTCATATCTTTTACCAAGCTTGTACGCCTCACGAAGAGCTTGATAAGTAAAAGTGCATTTATGTTTGAACTCAACCAAAAGTATTTGATTCTGCAAAATTCTGATAGAGTCTGATTCGTTTGCTTCAGGTAAATTAACAGACTGTATCTTGGATGTTAGTGAGCTTCCTCTCGCCTGCAAACTTTGCCACTGCTTTGGCGTTATCGCAAAAATCATTCTGACAGCGCCTGATTCAAGCGCCTGCGAGAGCACGTTAGACAGATCAACTGCTCCAACACCCTCACTGAAAAACACTTCTGCATTATCAAAAAACAAGATAATATTCTTGGCTTTATGTGCTTCGTTGATCATATGAATAACAAGCTGTTCGAGTTGACCGGGTCTGGTAGCCCTAGAAATCATAGCGCTGGCATCCAACATGACTACTTGCTTGTACCTGAGATTTTTTGGAGAAGAAGCGCTCAGGATTTGCTCGGCAAAAGCATATGCGGTAGTTGTTTTGCCAGATCCGTTTTCACCAACAATAGCTATAGATTTGTTTGTGTTGCTCATTGACTGAATCATGCCACCAACCACCTGCTGATGAAGCGACGTGTCTTGGAAAAATCCATAGAGTTCAATTTCTCGCGAGATACTATAGCCAAAACTTTGAAGCACCGGCGTATAACCATACGTCCAGTCACGAGCCAATCCTCCAAAATTCTTTTTTTCTCTTGCTTGTTTATGCTGATAACTTAGGCTACTCATCCAAAGCACTCCATTCTCAATATCGGCTCGTGACAACTTGAGTTTGTTCAGAAGACCCTCTGCGTCAGGCAAAGAAAGTATAAGGCCAGCCATGACAAGTTCCTGGGAATAGTAGCTCATGGATAGCTTGCTCCTGAGCGCCTCTGTATTGCGCCAAACCACGGCCTCACTGGAAGGATCTTTAGAGAGCATATTTTCAAAAATCTCTGTCGGTAACACAAATCTATTTTGGAAAAAGTACCGAGCAGACAGTCTCTCTATCGCTTTCCAAATTAAATATGCAGACTGTGAGCCATTTTTCATATTTGCCAAAATCTGTTGATCAAGTACATCGTCTACTTTACCTGTCTTGTTGCCAATATTTTTATTTAACTGTGACAACTCACCTGCAGTCCAAAACCTAATTGACAAAGTTAACAGTCCTACGCTCAAGAATAAGCCTGAAAGTTTCGGCATCGCATAGAGCAACATAAGTCCAAATAACAAGAAAGCCACTGCTGACAAATTCAAAATCTGGCGGAGGAATTTATTATCAAGCGCTTTAAATATACGTGCTTTGACAGCTCTATCAGAATCTAGATTTAAATAATTACCCTGCACCATCACCTCCAACGACCAACATTAATATAGGCAGAATGATGATGGCGAGCGGGATAAAAGCCCAAGAGGCTAAAACAACAAAAAAACAAACGCTCAATAACGATATTATGATTCCTGCACCTATAAGTACAAATATCCTTATGATAAAACCAATTACCCTTGAAACAGTATTGTCCACTAACGCCTGGAAGAAATTACGAAGCGTAGCCTCTGTGTAGAGCTGTTTCCAGGGAGAGAACAGTGTTTTGAGCAATATAACAACTGAAAAACTCCTCAACAATGAAGATAATTTCTTGCTGTATTCGGATAAAATCCAAGCCCATCCAGCACCATACCACCACTTTAAATATAAGATAATTGCCATAACTGGTAGTATTTTAACACTTATGGTTATCTATGTTAATTTGCATTAGAATATTATGTGCTGTAAAGTATTATCTGTGAAAACATTTGTAACAACCAGCAATCTCATTCTCCTCAGTCAAAAACTGATGGCTTGAGCGTGTAGTTACAAAAATAATTTAGAAAAACAAAATCCCGTCTCAAGTCAGATGGGATTTTTTAATATATAAGGAGAAAATATGGAAGGCTCAATAACCGAAAGTTTAAGATCACAAAATATAGAACCAAGTAGGTGCAATGTACCGGATGAAGCCACTGTCAGAAAATACGGCGCATTTACTTTCACTATGTACACTGGTCCTGGGTCTATCGAGCCCATGCGTGATTTTTTTGTGAATTTTCCAAATGAGGAAGATTTTGAACAGATGCTTCAAGAAAGATTGGGCGAATGGGCCCAAGAAAATGTAGTTAATAACCCCGATGGTAACTTTTGGAGAGACAAGCCCGCATAAGGTGTTAATTTGAAATTTGCCGAGATTTGAAGGATAATTAACATCTATGGAAAGTTTTCTACCGAAATGCTATTTTCAGGGCAAAATTATTAATTTTAAAGATGCCAAAATCTCGGTAGCAACCCACGCACTACATTATGGAACTGGAGCTTTTGGCGGACTCAGAGCAACCGTAGACACAAAAACCAAACAGGTCGTACTTTTTAGATTAAAAGATCACTGCAAACGCCTAAGTAAAAGCGCCAAACTCCTAGGCTACGATTTATCACCTAAATTCATTGAAGAAAAAATTACCGAATTCGTAAAAGCCAATCCAACTAAAAAAGATTATTATATTAGGCCTTTGATTTATGTATCTGATCTTGGCATAGCACCTAGACTACATAATGTATCCTATGATTTTCTGATATATGGGTTACCAATGGGCGATTACCTCAACAAGGGAGGTGTGAAAGTTTGTTTTAGCTCATGGGTGCGCGGTGAAGATAGAAGCCTTCCCCTAAGAGGAAAAATAACGGGCACTTACGTCACAAGTGCGCTTTCAAAAACAGAAGCTCACGCTAGAGGCTTTGATGAAGCAGTCTTGCTCAATTCACAAGGGAAAATTGCTGAGGCAAGTGCTATGAATATATTTATTGTCAGAGATGGTGAGCTTATTACCCCTTCAGTTAATCAAGATATTTTAGAAGGGATTACTCGTGACAGCATCATGAAGATTGCAGAAAATCTTGGCTACAAAGTGACTGAACGTGCTGTTGATAAATCAGAACTGATTATTGCCGATGAAGTTTTCCTTACCGGAACCGCTGCACGAATAACTCCTGTTAAAAAAATTGAAGGTTATAGCTTGCCAAGAAACAATCCCGTGACAAAAGCTCTTTCTAAAGAATTCGCAAATATATTTGAAAACCCAAATTCACAATACTCAGAGTGGCTGACTAAGATATAAAAGTGACTACCTGCCCAGAGACCTGGCAACTTTGCGTGCTTCAACAGCCAACTGATCATCAACTAATTTTGGCTGATAGTTGCCGAATTTTCTGACAACTGCTTTTTCTATTAACCAGTCTGCTATAGCTGGATTTTTAGGCAAAAGCGATCCGTGGAGATAGCTACCAATTACGTTTTTATACAGAGCACCTTCTGATTTGTCTTTGCCGTTATTGCCTGCTCCTCTGACTACTTTCGCCAGCGCCTTTTGATCAGCATCAAGAACAGTCAACCCACTATGATTTTCATAGCCAACAATCTCGCCAAATAAATCACTCTTTGTCACGATATTACCAATCAATCTCTTTGGTCCACCGACTGTCTGAGCTCCAAAAATACCTATTCCTTCTATCCTATCGCCTTGTGCCGTTTCAAAATACCGGCCAAAGAGCTGATAGAGACCACAGATCATCAACATTGGCACTCCATCGTCAGCAAGTTTGTGTAAATTTTTACTTATTTTAAGAAGATCGTCACGAATTTTATCCTGGCCAGAATCCTGTCCCCCGCCACCGACAATGATGTCCACTTCTTTAGGAAAAGGTTTCCCGGGATGGTGCTCTAAAATTTCAACGCTATATCCCTGCCATTCGAGTCGTTTTTTTAAGGTCAGGGCATTTCCCCAGTCACCATATATATTCATCTCCGAGGGATAGAGTTGTAATAGTCTAATTTGCTTGGTCATAATACCCTCTCTATATCTGTCTTTTTTCGAAGCAGTTGCCGGAATTCAAGCATTGCAGTATAGGTGCAAAAGATTCTCTTGGGTTTTGTTGGTTTAGACTCAATAAATTGGTTTAGCGCTTTTGAAAGCTTTGGCTCAACTAAATTTACATGAATATCATCGTACTGAAGTCTAAGAGCCATATCATAAGCACGAATTCCGCTTACTGTATTGACCAAATGGCCCAGTGAAGTAAAATCAACATCCCAAAGCCACGACATATCACGCCCATCAGCATAATTATCATTTATTGCGATCATGGTCTCCACATTGCTGGAGTTGAATGATTTAAGACCGAGACGAAATCCAGCTGGATTTTTTACCAGCACGAGCTCAAGTGGCTGGCCATTTACGTGGACAACCTCGCCTCGCCCAAAAGCAGGCGTTATATCCTCTAAACGTTTTGCGAGAGCATCAAGGTTAATATCATCTTCACAGACCGCTTTTACTAAACAAAGTGCCGCTGCGATATTGAAAATATTGTAGATACCGGTTATCTTCAGATTAACTGCCAGTGGCTTATTATCAATATATATTTCTGCCTGACTATCTTTAAAATCACTCAGTATGACTTCTGCTTCGACCGATGGCTGGTCTGATTTTTTGACACCGTACATCTCATCATCATTTGGAAAATTCTCCTGTAATTTGGGGTCAATGCCAAAAAACTTTATTTTTTTGTCACCAAGATCGTCTGCTATTTTCCTAAGCCGAGCATCCTCGCGATTTATAACAACTGTGTCTTTTGTCGCTAGAGCAATCTTCTGAAGCATACCGGCCGTTACGTCTATCTCACCAAACCGATCGAGCTGATCACGCATGACATTTAGAAGCAAGCTATACCTCGGCTTTATTTCGCTCACAAAATGTACTGCGTGAGCTTCATCAAGTTCAAGTACGGCGATGTCTGCATCAAGATTGCCATTTAGATCCATCTCGCTAATCAGAGCTGATATCACTCCTCTCTTAAAATTACTGCCTGTCGAATTAGAGAACACCTTAAAACCTTGGCTCTCTAAAAGTTCTGTGACTATTTTTGAAGTTGTTGTCTTACCATTCGTTCCACTAATGACAATAACGCCATGAGGTAATGTACCAAGTGCTTTTTTTAGGAAAGTTTTGTCTATCTTTTCAACAGCCAAACCAGGCAAAGCTGATCCGCCACCCCTGAGTCGTGACGCTACTCGAACGCCTTTACCTATTAATACGGTTGATTTCTTGACCATGTCAATAATTATAACAGTAAGCTACTACACAAATTACTAGAAAAAATATGTTATGATATATTTTGCTATTTCTGCAAAATCTATACTCCTGAGGAGGAGACAATGCTAGATAATACGCACCTCGACAATTCAAGAGGAGCTGTTGTTGATGTCCAGCCTAACAGCTGGGTGCACGACGTTGTCACTCTTTTGGGAGTGACTCTGCCGATCGTGGCAGTTCTGATCGGAGCGATCAGCCTGACAGATGGGCTTCCACCGCTCTACGTCATCGTGATGATGGTCGTCTTTCGCTACTTGACTGCCTGGGGAATAACGATTGGTTTTCACCGATTGTTCACTCATCGCAGTTTCGAAGCAAGACGTCCTGTCGTAATCATGCTCGCAGTCCTGGGATCACTGGCTCTTGAAGGAGCTATCATCGCATGGGTTGCCGATCATCGACGACATCACGACTTCACGGACGAGCCGGAAGATCCACACTCCCCGCACGTTTCAACAAGTGGCGAATTCAAAGATCTGGCATGGGGAACATTCCGCGGTCTTTGGCACGCCCATTGGGGATGGCTTTTCACCGTTGGTTCATCCAACGAAGGAAGGTACGCCAACGATCTGGTTAAAGACCCCACAATCCGCCTGATCAGCAAGCTGTTCCCGCTCTTTGCGCTTCTAACGATAGCCATTCCAGTAGTTTTGGGATATGCAATCGACGGGACGCAAGGTATGTGGGATTGTCTGATTTGGGCTGTAGGAGTCAGAATCTTCTGGGTTCACCACGCAACCTGGTTCGTCAACTCAATCGGCCATATGTACGGCAAACGTCCGTTTGTTCCGCGCACAAAAGAAGATAAGAGCACTAACAACGCCTTTGTTGCGCTCGTAGCCGAGGGAGAAGGATGGCATCACAACCATCACGTCTTTCCTTTGTCTGCAAAGCACGGCATTCTTCCCGGTCAAATCGATGTTTCATACCGCATCATCAAAGCCCTCGAAAAAGTCGGCCTCACAAGGAATGTGGACATGCACGTCCCGTCCGAGGAAAAAATTTCTGCCAAACTCGCCGAAGCCAAAAGCTGACGCTTGAGTCGAACCGGACCAAAAGTCTGAAGGCAGTAACCCCCCGGTTATATAATTTATAAAATTATTAATCGGGGGGAGCAGTACAAAATTATTTTAGTTAAGAAAAAAGACCACCTGAAATGGTGATCTTTTTTGTTTGGTCGGGGTGAAAGGGGCTGCCTCTGGCACGTTTGCCAGAAGACTGGCTTCACGAGCAAACCTCCGACTATTGCCTGCCATAGGCAGTCAAGTCGAAGAACCGACTCTTTTCTCCAACAAAAAAATACCCCGTCAAACGACAGGATATTTTTCTGGTCGGGGTGAAAGGACTCAAACCTTCGACCTCTCGGTCCCAAACCGAGCGCGCTATCAACTGCGCCACACCCCGATAATCCAATTAGCCTATTATAACAGATTGATTAGATGATAAAAAGATATTCAATCTGTTTATCTAACCCACTATTTCTGGTATAATACTACCTTAGTAATCTAAAAGTGGTAAAGGATTATCATACACTCGTGGCTATAGACCATAAATTAAGTGAAAAATGTGCAGTATTCGGAATTTACGGATCCGAGGACGCAGCACGAACAGCTTACTTCGGTCTCTGGGCTCTCCAACATCGTGGCCAAGAAGGCTCTGGGATAGTCAGTAGTGACGGGCAACAAATCCACCGCTTTGCAGACTTTGGGTTAGTCGCACACGTATACACAGAAGAAGATCTTTCAGCACTTCCTGGATCAATCGCAATAGGTCACAACCGATATGCAACTTCTGGTGAAACCGATGGAGACTATCTACAACCTTTCCTGGACAATAAGAATAGTTTTGCTGTAGCTCACAATGGCAACTTGCCAGATTGTAGCAAGCTTATAGAATTTCTAAAGCAAAATAATCTCTGGGCTGAGAACCTAAATGACTCACAGATGATGCACCGGGCAATCGGACACTTTATGAGCCAAGGATCATCACTCCCTGAAAGCATAAAACAAGCATACCCCTTACTAACAGGGGTTTTTTCATGCGTTGCTATGGACAAGAACCAACTAGTAGCTTTCCGCGATGAGTGCGGAATACGTCCTCTCTCTATAGGTCATCTAGAAAATGGTAGTTACGTCGTCGCATCGGAGACTTGTGCTTTTGAAACTATCGGTGCAACCTATGTTCGTGACGTGGCACCTGGAGAAATAGTCTTTATTGATGATAATGGTATCAACTCTATCCAGGCTGTCACCGCCAACCCCAAATTTGATATTTTTGAATTTGTATATTTTGCGCGACCTGATAGCGTGATCATGGGTAAAAGCGTCAGTACAGTACGCGAAAATCTTGGCAAACAAATGGCAAAAGAATTTAACGTAACTGCAGATGTTGTTATACCGGTTCCGGATTCATCTGTCCCAGCAGCACTTGGTTATGCAGAGCAAAGTGGTATCAAATTCAGCATGGGACTTGTCAAAAACAGATACATCAATAGAACTTTTATCCAACCTACCGATGCCCTCCGAAAAAGAGATGTAAAAATGAAACTCAACCCTGTTATTGACATGATAAAGGGCAAACGAGTTATCTTGGTAGATGATTCGATCGTCCGCGGAACAACTATGAGACAAGTTATTGAAATGCTCCGTTCAGCTGGTGCTACAGAAGTGCATCTTGCTATTAGCTCCCCCCCTATTCGCTATCCTGACTTTTACGGCATAAACACCCCTCTTCAAAGTGAACTGATAGCTTCTAAAATGAGCGTCAAAGAAATGTGTGATAACCTCGGTGCAGACTCACTTAATTTCCTATCTATTGACGGGATGATTGCCTCTACAGGGCTCCCTGCAGACGGATTCTCTTTGTCATTTTTTGACGGGGTTTATCCTATTGATATCGGGAGCCGAGCTAAGGAAGTAGCTCAGATAGCAGAAGATTTTGACTCCACTCAAGAGACAAGTAATCTGGTAGAATCTCACGCCTAGGATGGGTCTATGAGTCATCCGAAAATCGCAATCTTAGCATCAGGATCTGGGACAACCGCTGAAGCCTTTGTCTTAGCTGGAGTTAATGGCACTATAGATACTCAAGTGGAGCTTGTTATATGTAGCAACAGATCTGCTGGTATATTTGAGAGGATTGAAAATTTAAACAAGATGCATGGACTGAACATCAAATGTATCTACATCGGTAAAGATAGCCATCCAGATCCCAAAGGTGAAGAAGAAGCATTACTTAACATGTTAAGTAACTCAAATGTTGATGCTATTGTTCTGATGGGTTACATGAAAAAGATTGGGCCAAAGTTAGTGAAAGCTTTTGGTTGGCGGAACGACTTCACCAGCCCATATCAAGCAAAAATGCTAAATACCCACCCGGGGCTTTTACCTGAATCAGCAGGAATGTATGGCAGGAACGTTCAGCAACACACACTAGACCTGGACCTACCTTTTAGCGGGCAAACCCTCCATGTAGTATCTGAGCAATACGATGAAGGACCAATCATTGCAGAACACAAAGTTGCTGTGGCATCTGGTGAAACTGCAGACACTTTATTTGCGAAAGTTCAGAAAGCAGAAAAAGAATACTTACCAAAAGATGTTGATACCTTCATAAAGAAAAGGTTAGAGTATTTAGAGGAGAATTGATGAGCAAGACTTTATTAGTTATTGGTAGCGGTGGCCGTGAGCATGCATTGATCTGGAAACTCGCCCAGTCGCCTAAAGTTGGCAAAATCTATTGTGCGCCTGGAAACGGGGGAATTTCAGAGATTGCTGAGATTGTACCAATAGGGATGCTAGAAACAGACAAGTTGGTAGATTTTGCAAAGAAAAATTCTATCGATTTCACAGTAGTAGCACCTGATGACGCGCTGGCGGCAGGGGTAGTCGATGCTTTTGAATCAGCGGGCTTGAGAGCATTTGGACCGACAAAATCAGCTTCACAAATAGAAGCCTCTAAAGCATTCTCTAAAGACCTCATGCAAAAAAATAATATACCAACAGCAAATTATATGAACTTCTCTGATGCTGAACAGGCAAAAAAATATCTAGAAACCTGCAAATACCCGACAGTTGTAAAAGCCAGTGGACTCGCTGCCGGAAAAGGCGTAATCATATGCGAAGACTACGGCGCTGCAACAAAAGCTATAGATGAAATTATGGGTGACAAAATATTTGGAAGCTCTGGCGATACTATAGTCATAGAAGATTTTTTAGTTGGCCAAGAAGTCTCTATCCACGCGCTCAGTGACGGTAAGAAATTCGTTCTTTTCCCCACTTCACAAGACCACAAACAAGTTTTTGACGGTGACAAAGGACCAAATACCGGTGGCATGGGAGTCATTGCTCCAATAGATTGGGTTACGGAAGCCAATCTCAACACCGTTAAAGAAAAGATAGTCCAGCCAGTGCTTGACGGTCTACGTAATGAAAATGCTAATTTTGTTGGTTGCCTGTATCCAGGGCTGATGATCAATGGTGATGATGTTAATACGGTTGAATTCAATTGTAGATTTGGCGACCCAGAGACTGAAGCCTACATGCGACTTTTCGACGGAGATCTATATGAGGTGTTTGAATCTTGTGTAGATGGCAACCTAGATCCTAGTGCCGTCAAATGGCAAGATGGATATGCGGTCACAATCATCCTGGCTTCTGGAGGATATCCAGCAAAATACGAAACAGGGCTACCCATTTCTGGTATTGATAAAGCTCAGAAAATTGAAAATGTAATTGTCTTTCATGCCGGAACTAAAAAAACAGATTCTGGTTTTGTAACCGCAGGTGGAAGAGTCCTAAATGTAACTGCAACCGGTGCTACTTTGGATCAAGCACTAGCGACCGCCTACAAAGCTGTTGATTTGATTCATTTTGAGGGTATGCACTACCGCACCGACATCGGCCGACGTCCAAGTTAGTTTTCAGTTCTTAAGTTTATGTTTGGTTTTCGCCGTCAAATAGTGCTGAGACTGATCCATCTTCAAAGATAGCTTGGATTGCTTGAGCAATCAAGTCGACTACTGAAATAACTTCTATCTTAGGTGATTTAGGCAAATTCTTAGGCAAAGGCAAAGTATCAGTGACTGCTAGATAGTCAATATCTGATTTACCAATACGATCCATCGCAGGGTTAGAAAACAGTCCATGAGTTGCCACGACTGAGACTGATTTGGCACCTTTTTTCTTCAACATCTCGGCTGCTACACAAATAGTACCAGCAGTGTCTATCATATCGTCGTTTATCACACAGTGCCTACCTTTGATGTCCCCAATTACATCAAGAGCTTCTGCTTGATTGTTCTTGACTCTTCTCTTGTGGACTATCGCGATATCAGTGCCAAGACGACTGGCGTATCTCTCTGTTAGCTTCACTCTACCTGCATCAGGTGAGACCATGACACAGTCGGTTCCAAATCGTTTTTTTATGTGACTAGCTATCGCTGGCAAAGCTATTAGGTGATCAAATGGCCCGTTGAAAAATCCTTGTATCTGACCAGAATGCAAATCTACACTTACAATCCTATTAGCACCCGCTGTACTCAGGATATCTACAACTAGTTTTGCAGTTATCGGCTCACGACCTTTTGATTTTCTATCTTGTCTGGCATAACCAAAAAACGGACAGACTGCTGTAATATGTGCGGCCGAAGCTCTTTTTGCAGCGTCGATTAAAACCGCTTGCTCAATGATGGCTTCTGCAACAGATTCATTATGCGCCTGAAAAATAAAAACGTCGGCTCCACGAACCGACTCATCTAGTTGATACTTAACTTCACCGTTTGCAAAACTTTGTTTACCGGACCGACTGACTTTTACTCCAAGTTTTTTTGCTATATTTTCAGCCAGCTCAGGATAATGGCTTCCTGCCAAGATCATCAGTCTCTTGTTTTTTACTTCGATCATTGGCTATATTCTACCACATTAAGAAGCTACTTTTGCAATAGATCAGCTATATAAGGTTGTATTTGTTGGAACAGCCAGTCATGGCCATCAGTGTTAGGATGGGTGCCATCATCGATCATACTAGCCCAACCAATTTTCTTTGCCTCTGAATTAAGATCCAAATATTTTACTTCTTTTTCAGAACATAGATTTTGAATACTAACGTTATAAGAATCAATAGTCTCATTAAAATATGAAATATCTTCCCAGGACACAGGCGTTGATCTTAATTCATCAACTGGCAATATTGAACATATAAATACATATTTCGCTTCAACTTTCGCCATATCAATTAATCGAGAAAAATCCGTAACAAATGCAGATTTGTCTGTTACCGAATCTGGATTTTTTCCCTGTTTGTAAGTGTCATTTGTTCCTACGGCCAATATAATCACTGAATCATCAAAACTATCCCAACGTTTAGTCCTAGCTTCTGTTTCATGTTTGAATCTTTTTACAACGTGCTCGACTTTATCTCCGCTTATTCCAAGATTAAATATCGATGCATCTTTTTGATTTTTTAAAACATAATTTTGGAGTCGACCAACCCATCCTCCATTTGTATCGTGATAACCCTGTGCGATACTATCACCAAAGACAATTACCCTCACTCTTTACCTCCTATTAATTTCAGGAGCTCTGAATACGTATAATAGCCTGTGTCAGTATTTAGGTGACCGTCAATACCAAGAATGGTAAGTACTATTTTCATTCTATTTCCATTTCGAGCTCTAGAGAATATGGCTCAAAGCCAACTGACTTGTAAAATTCTATTGCCGAAGTATTTGGAATTGATGGGCTTACTGTCATTTTCTGCGCCCCATTCTCTTTTGACCAGTTTTTTAATTCTTCAAACAACCGTCTGCCAATACTTTGATGTCGGTATTTTTCTTCAATAAATATGTTTTCAAGTTCTGAGATATGAACAGATCGCCAGCTTATATCCTTTTTTACTTCACCTGTTATATAACCAACCACCTCGCCATCATCCTCTGCAACAAAACAAACACCTCTATTTTCAATTCGATCGGTAAAATATTTTTCGCCCTCTGGCCCCTGCGACCAGTCCATAACAAGATTGGATATCCGCCCTTCATCATTTCTAAAAAGTTTATAGCTTAAATTTTGTATTGGTTTTAGGTCGCCGATATTAGCTTTTCGAATAGTGATCATGAGAGACAGTCTCCTATTTAGCGTATTCTGTGGCACGAGTTTCGCGAATGACATTAACCTTGATTGTTCCAGGATACTGCATAGTGGATTCAATCTTTGTGGCTACATCACGAGCTAATTTGATAGCTCCGAGATCATCAAGCTGAGTTGGCTTTACAAAGACACGTACCTCTCGTCCAGCGCTGATCGCATATGCTTTTTCAACTCCGCTAAATCCTGTGGCAACATTTTCAAGTTCCTTCATTCGCTCTGCAAAGTTTTCTACGCTGATATTTCGACCGCCTGGTCGGGCAGCAGAGATAGCGTCAACAACACGGACAACTAAAGCTTCTGGCGTTGTGGCCTCCATGTCATCGTGGTGAGCTTCGGCTGCATGAGCAACTGCTTCTGACACACCGTATTTTCGAGCTATTTCACCGGTAATGTGGTGGTGTTTTCCTTCAACTTTGTGGGTTAAGGCTTTGCCCATATCGTGGATTAGAGCCGCATATTTAGCCACTTTTGCATCTGCACCTATTTGGTCAGCTATAACACCGGCGATGTGAGCCATCTCAGTACTGTGCTTCAACACGTTCTGTCCATAACTTGTTCGGAATTTAAGTTCGCCAAGGTATTGTAAAATCTCTTTTGGAATTCCTACGATCCCAACTTCTCGAGCAGCATCTTCACCGGTTCGCATAACATCTTTTTGAACTTGCTTTTGTGCTTTTTCAACAACTTCCTCGATTCGACCTGGGTGAATACGCCCGTCCTTGAGAAGCATCTCAAGAGTCAACCTAGCAACTTCACGTCGCACTGGGTCAAATGAGCTAAAGACGATCATGCCTGGCGTATCATCAACCATGATGTCCACACCTGTGGCTTTTTGTAGCGCCTGGATATTACGTCCTTCTTTACCGATAATTCGGCCTTTCATTTCCTCGTCTTCTAGTTTCATAGATGTCAGCGTTCTCTCGGCAGTTACTTCACTAGCCATACGCTCCATTGCCTCGACTATTATCACGCCTGCCTTTTCCTCTGCATTGTCGCGCGCTTCATTTTGCAATTTTGCGACAAGTCCGACTAGGTCTTCCTTGATGTCTCGCTCTGTCATCTGCATTAATTTATCAGCTGCATCTTTTTTGGTCAGCTTGGCGATTTTTTCTAATTTGTCTTGTTGTTTTGTCCGAATCTCTTTGATGTGATTCTTTAGGCTCTCATTTTCATCTTCGCTCTTGCGAAGTGATTCACTCCTCTTGTCGAGCTCATCAAGTTTTTTGTCTAAAGATTCCTCGCGAGTTAAAAGTCGCTTTTCGATATCTTTGTATTCCTCACGTCGCTTGGCATCGCCTTTGCGCGCTTCGTCGCTCAATTTAGTTGCTTCAGCTTTAGCCTCTTCGACTAATTTGTCAGCTTTTGCTTTTGCTTTTTTTAGCTCTTTTTCTGCTTCTGCTTCAGCGTTGTTTAGTTTTTTCTTAGTTGTATATGTACTAGCACCATAACCCGCGCCCAAGGCGATTACGGCAAGCACGATAGAAATTGGTTCCATCAGTGTCTCCTTTTTGTTTCTCGCAGTTTTTAGTAGAGAGTACCTGGGGTCATCACTATCACTTCATTAGACCAGAGGTAGACTCAGAAAATTCTTCGAAAATATTAATAATTTGTTATCTGTAAACTCACTTAGATAAGTCTTCTTATCTGGCAATAATTATACCACATTATTTACGGGGTTTTGTAATGTTTGGCTCGTTGCCATAATGTATTTTTGCAATTCTGTCATTGACGCCCTTTTTAATACTCGCCAAGCCTTTATCTTGCCAATCTTTCCCGCTCACGCCAACAATAGGGACTTTTAGAGAATAGGCTAGCGTATTTGCGACTGATGCGCCTATCCGAAGTCCTGTGAAACTACCAGGGCCAGCAAAAAAGACGATCCCTGAGATGTCTTTAAATTCGAGATTATTCTCTTTCAGAAGTTTTTCTATTTTAGCATTCAAGGTCAACGAAAGTTGGTTGCCAGCCAGCCATTCAAGGCTCGCGGTTACTTCTAAATCTTCAGCAAGTCCAACAAAAGCGTCTGTCTGATCTGTCTTTATAAGTAAAATTCCCATCAGGCTAGACCTTCAGTAATATATGAGTATTTGCTCGGTGCAGATATTGTTATCTTTCTCTTGTTCTCATCCGGCTGTGACTGTAGCTGTATTTTTATGAGATCATCAATGTATTCGATTTGCTTAGCCCATTCGATAATTGTGATTGCGCCAGGCTGACTTATCGCTTCGTCAATTTCATGCTTCACTTCACCTATATCTTCTAGTCTATATAAATCAAAGTGGTTGATCAGAAAGGCTGTTTTGTAAACATTGAGCAGACTAAAGGTTGGACTAGTCACAGGGCCTGCATATCCTAAAGCTCTTGCGAGCCCAGACACAAAAGTTGTCTTGCCCGCGCCTAGATCACCGATCATTTCTATAACCTCTCCGCCCCTCAGGTTTTTAGCTAGGGCCTCCGCCAAAGATACCGTTGATTCGGAATTGTCGGAATAAATTTGATATCTCAAATCTGTACTCATATATACCGTATGATAACGCAAGCAGTCCTGTCATGGCTAGCATAAGTGGATGAACTGTCTGCGGAGCTTCTGTTTCTTGGAAATTATTTGTCGGCCCTTTTTCATCCTTCTTTGTAGATTTTTTCTGCGCAGTAGCTTTGGCTGTTTTTGCTGAGGCTTGCTTTGCTTTGGTGGTCTTTGCGGTAGTTGTCTTTGGTTTTTTGGCACTTACTGCCTTCAAGGTTGAGAGGGCTGTCGGCAAAGTTTGTATGTTATTAGCTCCCGGCGACCCAGAGATTGACCATTGCCAAGCTCCTGCATAAAATTGCCACACTTCGCCTTCTTTAGCATCGCTGTATGGATCTGTTTCGCTCACTGTCTGACCTTCCTTGTCCTGGAGTCGAGCTTTGGATGAAGTATTGGATAAAGTCAATCCGCTATCTTTAGAATAAAATGCTACGTATGATTTTGCTGGAATACTAATGCCACTTATAGCATACGAGTAAGAGTATGTATTACCTGTCTGAATTTTATAGCCAGATAGATCAAAAGCAACGTCGTTAGGATTATAAAGTTCAACATATTCATCATCTGCATCAGTCAGTGGTGAAGCAGGATTTGGCAGTAGCTCCGTAATATATGGTTCTAATAATTGAACAACAGGTGGCAAAACAACAGGAACTTCTTCTACCGGAGCTTGTTCTTCTGGATTGTCTGTACTCTCTGGCGATTCTTCGATTGGTACTTCTGGTGGCAATTCTTCTTCAGGAACATAAATATAATTTACTAGCCTAGGGTTTGGGGTATCAAGTGTACTAAAATCACTATGATTATTATCAGTATCAATGTAGTCTGTCTGCCCGATGGAACGAGCAAGACTTTTGCTTTTGGCAGGTGCAGAGCTAGCTTGCCCTTCAAATCGAGTTGAGCCTCCCCAACCCAAGCCGTCGACAACAAGCCCCGAGTTCTTTTGCACAATTCGAACATAGCCACCACTATCAGCAAGGGCGCTGGTAAATTCCTGGTCTCTTTTGTCCGTCAAATAACTTGTCCGTGCCAGCAAATAATAGCTGTCTGCTCCTAAATTACCAGTCAATTCAACTGACCAAGTCGCTGTCGCTGAGGTTGAGCTTGCAGAAAAATATTCTAAAACGTAATTGGACAGATCGACACTATTTTCCGCAGAATTATAGACTTCAATAAATTCTTGGTTGGAGGATGTGGTTGTTGCTGTCTGAAGTTCAGTGAGCAAAAGTTCATTTTGCCCAGTATCAGCGTGCGCCAAATTAGAACAAAAGAAAACAGAGCAAAATACAATAAGCATAAGCTTTTTCATTCAATGAATTTTAACATCTATATATTTGGTCATCCAAATACTTAGCTGTGGATATTCCCCTATCTTACTGAATCTTCGCCGAAGTGCTTTATTAGTCTGGCTCTTATTGACCCTGGATGACGACCAAACTTTTCTGTGAGATCTTTGATCTTTATTGGCTTGTTTGCAGAAAATAATTTAACCAGTTTTTCATCATCTTCTTTTTTCCATGGTCTGTAGGCATTCGGATACTGCTCACGCATTTTAGATAGCTTGTCATTCCAGTTACCACTTTTACTCTTTGTTTCTGGCAGTGGTTTTAATTTACGCTTTTTAGCTTGCTCCCGCAGATGTTCAAATTTCTTAGCATGCTTGGCAGAACTACTACGAAGCTTTTTGTCGATTTCCAGAGCCTCAGGACTAACCCTAAGCGCCATCTGGTTAATGCCTTCCAGGCTCAGAGTATCTAGACTCCTGACTCTAGACAATGCGACGTAACCCATGCCTTCTACAAATGCTTTCCGCAGATCAACTCGTGCAGAGTCAAGAGTCATCCCCTGACTTTTGTGCACTGTTATTGCCCATGCAAGTCGTAGTGGCAACTGTGTCAGACCCGCACGCTTCTTGTCCCCGTCTCTCAGATCCCAAGTCTCTGGCGTTATGGTCAAAGTCCGCCCGTTTTTAAGTTCGACAATTGGGTACTCTGATTCTTTATCAAATCCAACTATAATGCCCAGAGACCCATTCACGTATCTTTTTTCTGGATTGTTTTTAATGCACATAACCAATGCACCTTTTTTAAGAACCAATGTCTCAAGTGCCAAACAAGATCTTTTGAGATTTTCTACATAATTGGAGGAGCCAGTGCTGTTCATCGAATAATAATATTCCTCTCCAGGAAGCTCTGACAGGCGCTGCGTGTTAATACTATCCACATCGATATTATTGGTATGGAGCTCCGTCGCCTCACCCACGTCAATTCCTCTACGACCCAGCAGTGTCTCTGCGTGACCACGCCTAATGTCTCCAGCCCTAAGTGCTGTCAAAATCTCTAAAAACTTATCATCATTCTGTCTGTACTGTTCATCCAGATAACAAATAACTGGGTCAAATTCTTCCCAGACGTTTGCTCCCACAACGAAAGAGCCTTGCGGTCCATCCGCTCTGTTAATAGGTGGCAATTGGAAAAAATCCCCACACAAAATAACTTGTATGCCACCAAAAGGCTCATCTGTCTCCCTAACCTCTCTAGCCACCCAATCGACCATATCTAACCTAAAATCATGCAACATCGATATTTCATCTATGATCAAGACATCTGTGGATTTTATAGTATCCAGTCTGCCCTTTGCCATATCCTGCAACAAATATTTTGACACCGAGTCTTTAATACCTATACCACTCCACGCATGGATAGTGTTCCCACCAAGATGCGTTGCAGCCAAGCCTGTTGTTGCAGTCACTGCCACTTTTTTCCCGGAATTTTTAGCGTGCCGAATAAACTGATTTAACACATACGTTTTTCCAGACCCGGCTGGGCCTGTCAGCAGTGAGTTTTCTCCAGATATTAATATTTCAAGCGCTAAAGACTGATCCACTAGCTACTATTTTCTTTTGATTGTTCATGTAACTAACATTGTACACCTACTCAGAGAACGGAAATATTGTGTTTTTTGTGATAAAATTAGTTTCAGTCCTCAAAAATTTCAACAAGGAAAATTCAATGACAAAGAAATCTATTAAAGTAGCCATTGTAGGTGTTGGTAACTGTGCCAGTTCACTCTACCAAGGATTCGCATATTACACAGGTAAGAAGGGAGATAATATCCCAGGACTTATGTTCGCCGACATCGGCGGATACAGACTAGATGACATCGAAGTGGTCGCAGCATTTGATGTAGATAGCCGTAAAGTTGGCAAGCCCATAGGAGAAGCTATCTTTGCCCTACCTAACTGTGCTCGTCAGTTCTCAAAAGTGCCAAAGGGTCCAAAAGTACAGATGGGACACATTCTTGACGGCGTATCAAGCCACATGCTTGAGCAACCCGAAGACGAAGGATTTAGAATCGCCAAACAAAAGCCAGTTGATATAGTCAAAGTTCTTAAAGATACTAAAGCGGATATATTAATCAACTACCTGCCTGTGGGGTCTCAAGAAGCAAGCGAATATTATGCTCAGTGTGCTATCGACGCGGGAGTTATGTTCCTCAACTGTATTCCTGTGTTTATCGCATCTGATCCAAAATGGGAAAAGAAATTTATTAACGCAGGACTCGCACTTATTGGTGACGATATGCGAAGTGCTCTTGGTGCCAGCATTATGAGCCAAGTTCTTCAAGAACTAGCCTTTGACCGAGGATTTGAAGTTGATTTTCATCAACAAATTAATATTGGCGGAAATACTGACTTCAACAACATGATGGTTCAATCTCGCCTCGCTAGCAAAAAGAAATCTAAAGAAAACGTTATCCGCGCCCAGAACGAAATTCGTGGAATTCCTGTGGCAAAAAACAGTCTGTTTGCAGGACCAAGCACTTACCTTCCATACCTGGAAGACAACAAAGTTGCTTACTTTAACATCAGACTTCGTGGATTTGGTGATGCACCAGTCACAATCGACGCGAAATTGTCTGTTCAAGATTCAGAAAATTCTGCTGGAGTTGTTGTAGATGCAATTCGCTATCTCAAAGTTGCTCAGGAGCTTGGAGTAGTTGGAGCTCTTCGTGGCCCAAGTGCTTGGACACAAAAAACGCCTCCAGTACAAATGATGTACGCCGACGCCAAGGCTGAATGTGAATCTCTAGCACAACGCAAAGCTAACGGCACTATTGCTTCACAGATCAAGAAAAAATAACCCGCTATAGGTTATAATTAACCTATGCTTAAATTATCAAAAGCTCTGATAAATTACCCTATCATGTCACTGCGTGCAGGTGGACAGATAGCTACTACAATTGGGCCGATCATCAACCCTGACAATTTAAAAATCGAAGCGTGGGCAGTACAAGATACATTCAACAAAAAGACGCTATATCTATTGTCACAGGATATTAGAGAAACTCTACCTGTGGGGTTTGCTATAAATGACTACGACAACCTGGCGGAAGCTGAAGACCTGATTCGACTCAAGTCATTGCTCGAGCTCAATTACTCAGTTATCGGAAAGTACGTAACAACTGAACGCAACCGAAATATAGGCAAGGTTACTGACTACGCCGTAGAGATTGAAAGCATGATGATCAAAAAAATTTATTGCTCTAAGGGCCTGATCAAAGGTTTTGCTTCTGGAGAAATAAGTATTGACCGAACTCAGGTTATTGAAACCACCAAAACTCGAATTATTGTCGAAGACACTGAGGTAAAATCTCAAGAGCCAGACTTCAACCCAGCTAGCGCCTAGTGACTAAGGTTTTTTCTTTGTAATCGGTGTCTCAGTAACGACCCAAGCGTCGTCGTCTTCACATTGATAGGTTATCTTTTTATATTCTTTGTATAGCTCAGCCTGCTTTAGATTATTAGAAATTCCGTCATTAACTTTCTTCATTTCTTTACCGCAAACAGGGCATTTCATGAGAATATTATATCAAACCTTTGATGTCTGAGTAGTTGAAGCCTTGACGAATTAGGTACTGGATTAGTTTTTGATCGTCCTGATAGCGTGTTTGCGAACGCTTTTTTTCTATTAGAGCTTTGAGCACATCGGCCTCATCGGTAGGATCTTCGCTTAGAACTTTTTGGATAATTTCATCACTAACTCTCTTCTGACGAAGCTCTTGCTGAAGACGCCTTTTACTAGTATTTTTAAACATGCGTCTATCACGAACCCAAGCTTCTGCAAACTTCTCATCGTCAACATATTTTTTATTACTTAGCATGTTAAGTATTTGTTCTATCACTTCCTCTCCGTAGTCTTTGCGCTTTAAATAATCTCTTATTTCCCAGGTGGACCTTACCCTGCGCGCGATGAGATTTAGAGTACTGTCATATGCTTTATCTAGCACAACCTTCTTCTGAAGATTATCCAGATCAGCACCTTCATATTCTTGCCCAATCTTGATTCCTGAATTCAGAAGCTCATGCTCTGACAATGAAAAACTATATTTGCCATCAGCATAGATCGAATACCTGTCTGAACGCTTAACCTGTTTTTTGATATCGGTAATTTTCATCGAAGATCCTTGATGAATTTTATTAATTCTCTGCCATCTTGTTTGACATGAGTTCCTTGCTCTGCAAATCCTGCGCGTGTGAGCAACCTCTTTGACGCACTATTTTCTGGCATCACTAGAGCGTACAGCTCTCTAAAGCCTACATCTTGAGCTGACTTGATCAAAGAATTTAGAGCATTAGTCATATAACCTTTAGTTCCCTCTGTATCCGACCAATATCCAACTTCTGCCGTGTACTGATCTGGTAGCTTAATCCCTACTGTTCCGACAATATTATTGACTTCGTCTCGCACCATATATGAAGACCTCACCCCCGCATGCCATTCTTGATTAGACGAATCAACAAATTTGCGTGCATCATCTACAGTATATTCACCATCTACGCCAGTAGCGTACTGAAAAGTAACCCATTTCTTAACTTCTGGTTGATTGCAGATATTAACAATCCTTTTTAGATCCAGCTCTGTGATGTCATCGTAAGCTATAGAAATCAGTCGCGCTCTACCACCACCAAATCTCTCAAACGATATTTCTCTCTCTAGGTTGGATAAATTTGGCTTCATAATCCCATTTTATCTACTTGTCTGAACTCAGCCAAGTCAAATCAAGTTCCATGACACGTGCATTCTTCAGTTTTGGTACGTCAAAAAAGTTTGCGGGATTTTCGCCCGATTTTAAAATATCTATCATTTTTGCAGTTCCACCATGGGCTACAACCAACGTGGTACCTGGATACTCATTAAATTCCAATAAAGCGTCCTTAACCCTCTTGGCAAACATATTGGGATCTTCTGAACCCTCCGCATAGGCTACCATTTCTGCTGTGACGTCTTTTAGAGGCGTCCCTCCAAGGGTTCCTGTATCCCTTTCTGTGATCCGAGACTCCTTTTGAATATCATTTGGATCAAATCCTATTTCTTTGGCGATAATTACTGCTGTATCGTAAGCCCTAGCTTTTGGAGAACAGATAATACGGTCTATTTGGGTGCCTTTTAACTCTTGCCCTAATTCCTTTGCTTGTTGCCTGCCTGTATCGGTTAACTGAGTCTCGTCTGTGCTATCTGACAATACACCAAGCACGTTAGATTCTGTCTGTCCGTGTCTAACGTAAAGAACTTTTGCCATGGCTACTCTTGTTCAGCGACTTCTCTTACCTTTTTAGCTATTTCATCGAGAACTTTTGGATTTTCTTCTAGGTATTTCTTTGCCGCTTCACGTCCTTGGGCAATCTTGGCGTCTTTGTAGGCAAACCAAGCGCCTGACTTTTCAACAATTTCGTCCGCTACAGCAAGATCAAGTATATCGCCCGATTTTGAAATTCCTTGATTGTACATAATATCGAATTCGGCTTCGCGGAAAGGTGCTGCCACCTTGTTTTTTACCACTTTTACCCGCACACGGTTGCCTATTATCTCGTCAGCTTGTTTGATCTGCCCGATTCTGCGAATATCCATACGCACACTTGCGTAGAATTTCAGCGCATTTCCGCCAGTTGTTGTCTCTGGGTTGCCAAACATCACCCCAATTTTCATACGAATTTGGTTAATAAATATGACTGTGCAGTTAGACCGACTTACAATTCCTGTTAATTTACGAAGTGCCTGGCTCATCAAACGTGCTTGAAGCCCCATGTGTGAATCACCCATGTCGCCTTCTATCTCAGCCCTAGGAACAAGTGCCGCCACTGAGTCGACAACTACGAGGTTAACTGCACTCGATCGAACCAATGTCTCGGTAATTTCCAGTGCTTGTTCACCGTTATCTGGCTGAGAGATTAGCAAATTGTCTGTGTCTACCCCAAGTCTTTTAGCATATGACGGGTCAAGTGCGTGCTCCGCATCGATGAAGGCTGCTGTACCGCCAGCCTTTTGGACTTCAGCAATAGCATGCAAGGCAAGTGTTGTCTTGCCCGAACTCTCAGGCCCATAAACTTCTATAATTCGACCTTTGGGAATTCCTCCGCCAAGGGCAAGATCTAGGCTCAAACAGCCTGTCGGTACCGTCTCGACGTTGACCTTGTGCGCTTCGCCTAGTTTCATGATTGAGCCTTTGCCAAATTGCTTTTCGATTGAGTCCAATGCTACACCTAGCGCTTGATCTTTGCCTGCATTCTCTTCTGGTGTTGATTTTTCAGATTTAGCTACTTTTTTTGCCACTATAATTACCCTCTCTATTTTACTTCTCTTTTATTTGTATTTATTATACCAGGATTAATGGTAAAATGTATCCAGAATGAAAACGGTTATGGTGGGAAAATCCTAGTATGAAGATCAGTGATAAGCAACTCGAGAAGTTACTCGTTGGTTCTGGAGTAATTGGCAAAGAAGCCCTGGATACTATCAAGGCTCAAGCAGATACGGAGAAAGTTGGCCTTCAAGAAGTTGTCATAAAAAATGGTACTATCAGCGAAAAAGAGCTGACCAAGATGTATTCCGAGACCATTGATACTAACTTTATTGACCTAAATCCAAAAGAAATAAAACGCGAAATTCTAAAACTTATCCCAGAGAAATTTGCCAAGCAGTACAAAGTAGTACTTTTTGGAGTAGAAGAAGACGGTGGCAAGCTAATTGCCATGGAAGACCCTGATGATGTACAAGCCATCAACTTCCTTCAAAAACAAATAGGCACTAACCTAAAAACATATATTGCTCCTAGTTCATCTATACTCCAAGCTCTGGATCAATACCGTGAAAATGCGTCCTCAGAGCTTACTAAAGTCCTAGCGCCAGACGAAGAAGAGGCGGATGAAGACGAAGAAGTTTCTGAAGAAGATCTGACGGAAGATTCACCGATAGCACAGACTGTGAATCTGGTTATCGAATATGCTATTAAGTCCGGAGCCAGCGATATTCATATTGAACCCCGTGAAACATATGTAAGTGTTCGTTATAGAATAGATGGGATCTTAAAGGAAGCAAACAAGCTACCGAAAAAAGTCCATGGACCATTAGTCAGCCGTATCAAAATCCTAAGTAACCTAAAAATTGATGAAAGGCGGGCCCCACAAGATGGTCGATTCAAGATACAAATAGGCTCTGGATTTTATGCCCTTCGTGTATCGACCCTACCGATATCCGAGGGAGAGAAAGTCGTTATGCGTATTCTCAACGAATCAAACAAAGCTCTAACTCTTGAAGAGCTCGGTTATTGGGGAGTATCTCTTGGCAATATAAATAAGGCAATTGTTCAACCACACGGTATGATTTTGGTAACAGGACCAACAGGCTCAGGAAAATCAACAAGTTTGTTTAGCACACTGAGTTTGCTCAACAAACCAAGTATCAATATCTCAACTATTGAAGATCCTGTTGAGTACAAAATACCTGGGGCTAACCAAACACAAGTAAACCCAAAAGCTGGAATGACCTTCGCAGCCGGACTGCGTGCCCTACTTCGACAAGACCCAAATGTGATTATGGTAGGTGAGATTCGTGATGGTGAAACTGCAGGACTCGGTGTTCAAGCAGCACTAACCGGTCACTTGGTTTTTGCAACACTTCACACCAACAACGCTGCCACTTGTCTACCACGTCTACTAGATATGGGGATTGAGCCATTTTTGATTGCTAGCACCGTACGTGCGGTAGTAGGACAAAGGTTGGTTAGAAGACTCTGCGTCGACTGTAGATCTTCAGAAAAGCCAGACGCAGCCACAATAAAAGAGATCTTTGAAACATTCAACATAGTGGATAAAACCAAGATGAAATACATACATGACCTTGAGAAACAGGCAGTTGCTGGTGGTATCGGTAAAAGCAACGATAAAGCTTCTGACACAGATGCTCTATCTACATCAGAAGATACTATCGAAAAAATTTGGAAAGCAAAAGATGGTGGCTGTGAATCATGCAATCATACTGGATACAAAGGCAGGATGGGTATATATGAAGTACTTGATAATTCAAACGAGGTCCAAAAACTAATTGTTAAGAACGGTACCAGTGACGACATACAAAACCAAGCAATTGCCGATGGTATGATAACCATGCAGATAGACGGATTTATCAAAGCGTTGCGTGGACAGACTAGCGTAGAAGAGATATTAAGAGTAACTACTTCAGAAAGATAATAAAAGATGGCTTCATATAAATTTACCGGAACAAAAGAAGGCAAGAAAATATCTGGCAATGTTGATGCTCCGACCAAAGATGTGGCCATGTCAACACTATCACACCAGAACGTACATGTACTGAGCCTACGCGCTACTTCGGGCGGTAGCATAATGAGCAAACTACCTATCGGTAAACCTAAAGTAAAGCAAAAAGATTTGGTTATCTTTACTCGCCAACTTTCTACTATGATTTCCGCAGGTGTTCCTTTAACTCGCTCTTTGACTACCATGCAAACTCAAGCCGAAAATAAATATTTTGGCAGTATCATAGGTTCAATATCCAAAGACATAGAAGGCGGTATGGCTTTGGCTGATTCATTTGAAAAACACCCTGACACATTTAGTGATGTATACGTGAACATGGTTAGAGCCGGTGAATCAGGAGGAATACTTGACGAAATTCTGCAGAGGTTGGCGGCACAGGTAGAAAAAGACGCCACTATCCGCAAAAAAGTAAAAAGTGCCATGGCCTACCCTGTAGTTATCCTTGGCGTGACAGTAATCGCATTTTTTGGAATCATGATATTCGTCATTCCGAAACTTGGAAAAATCATTAAAGACTTAGGTGGACCAGATGCTGAGTTGCCTGTTTATACCCAGGCTATGCTGGGGCTCAGTGGTTTTATGCAAAAAAACGCTATTCTCATATTTATTGTTATGTTTATTGGAACATTCTTCTTCCGTCGCTACATAAAAACACCAAAAGGCAAATACAAACTGCATTCTACACTACTGAAAATACCAGTTATTAAAGTCATTTTGATCAAAATAGCTATTGCCCGTTTTGCCAGAACTTTTGCCTCTCTTATGGCTGCAGGTGTGGGTGTGCTTGATGCTTTAGAAGTGACAGGAAAAGCTATCGGAAATTTAGTCATAGAAGAGGAGCTAAAAGAAGCAGCTGATCAGATAAAAGCCGGCAAACAATTATCTGAACCTCTGAGCAAGAGCCCCCACTTCCCAGCTATTGTGGCGCAGATGCTCGCTATTGGTGAAGAGACAGGTCAGATTGACACGATACTGCTCAAAGTAGCTGACTTTTATGAAGAAGAGGTTGATGCGGTTATAGATGGTATTAGCTCACTAATAGAGCCTGTGATGATCTTAGTATTGGGTGGCATGGTAGGTATAATTGCGGCCAGTGTTATGGGCCCTATCGCTAGCTTGAGTCAAAATGTTGGCAAAGAGTAATAGGCATAAATAGCATTTATGAAACAATTTGGGGAAAAGTCTCTTGACTTCTTAAGCGCTTATGGTTACTATATCTTCAGATGCTTACCCCCTATGGTAAGATCGTGTTAAAAATTAATAATTCAAGGAGGGTGGGTCCATATGGTCTCTCTAAAAAATAAGCAACAAGGTTTCACTATTGTTGAGCTCTTGATCGTAATCGTTGTGATTGGTATCTTGGCTGCATTAGTGGTAACAACATTTAGCGGAATACAACAAAAAGCTCGAAACACAGAGCGAGAAACAGATATTAAGGCTATTCATGGTCAGCTAGAAGCTTACTATGCACAAAATGGTCGATATCCAACACTTGACAACATGAACGACAGCGGAACTGCAACTGCGTTTGTTGAAACAAGTCTTAAAGGTCTAGACCGTGAGTCATTAAAAGACCCTAAGAGTAATGCAGCCGATACTTATGATCTAGGTGCTGCTGCAGCCAACATCTACGGCTACGCCCCACTTGATTCAGGTGGCGGTGCTTGTAACAACGCTGGTGGCGACGACTGTGTCAGCTACACTTTGACTGCTACAAAAGAAGGTGGCGGTACATTCGAAAAGAAATCTCTTAACTAGAATATAAGATTTCACAAAATTAAGCCCTCTCTTAAAAGTAAGATTGGGCTTTTTTGTTGTAGCAGATCATTAAAATATTGTATAATTTGAGAAGAAAACATTATGGGTGGCCAAAACAAAACACTAATCTTCAAAGACAGACCGATTTTCGGGCTAGATATTGGCTCTAGCACTGTTAAAGTGATGCAACTCTCTGAAGTCAACAAAAAGACCTGTAAGCTACAGGCGTACGGAGTTGGCAAGTTTGATCAGTCGGCTATCAAAGATGGGGTTATCGAAGACTTTGACTCTATGGCAAAGTCTATAGTTGAGCTTTTTAACAAAAATGTCGTCGGCAAAGTCACCACCTCGCGCGTTGCGATGACAGTCCCGGCTAATCATACATTCAGCAAAGTATTGACCCTACCCAAGATTAAGGCTAGTGAGCTTAAACAAGCTGTAGAACTAGAATCAGAGCAATATATCCCGATGGCTTTTGATGAGCTATATTTTGACTACTCGGTTATAGAGTCTAGGAAAGACGATATTGAGGTATTAGTGGTTGCATCTCCTAGAAAAATTGTTGATTCACATATGACACTAGCCAGGCTTTTAGGTCTTGAGCCCATTGCCTTTGAAACAAATATAAGTGCTGTGGCGAGACTTTTTGAAAAACAAGACCAGCACAACGATGTTCCTTCTGTTTTAATAGATCTTGGATCTTTCTCTTCAGACATAACTATCCACGACAAGACAATGATTGTCACCAACACCATACCTTCTGGTGGCGAAATGTTTACCAACAGCCTTGTAGAGAAACTGAACGTAAGCCCTCAAGAAGCCCATATAATCAAGACTAAGTACGGGCTGGGAAAAAGCAAAAAGCAAAAACAAGTTATCGAAGCGCTGACTCCTGAACTAGAGCAACTTATCAAAGAGATTAAGAGAATGATCCGATACTATGAAGATAGAGTTGATAAAAAATCTCAGATTGGCCAGATAGTAACTATGGGTGGCGGTGCGAATATGCTTGGACTTAGTGAATACATAATCCAATCTCTACGGCTACCAGTACGGACATGCAACCCTTGGCAAAATATTGACCTCAATAAATTACAATCACCTTCACAAATAGAAAAATCAATGTACGTAACAGTAGCTGGATTAGCCCTGATTGACTCAAAGGAGATCTTTGCATGATAAATCTACTACCTACAGACTATAGAGAAGATATATTCTATGCACGAAAAAACACTATTTTAATAAAGTGGCTAGTGGTTTTGGTGATTTCAAGCTTGGGCGTAGCTCTTATAATCGTCAGTGGGCTACTATACACTAGGCATCTTGCTCAAGTTCAGTCTAAAGAAAATAGTGTAAAACTTGAGAGCCTAAAATCTCAGAATATTGATGAGGTTAACAAAGAACTAGCTACGATCTCTGACAACATAAAATTAACGCTACAAGTTCTCTCTAAAGAAGTTCTGTTCTCAAAACTTATCAAACAAATTGGTTCGATTCTGCCAGCCAACACCGCGCTAGATGGTCTGACTATTGAAAGTATCGAAGGTGGCCTAACACTAAAAGCATCAGCTCAAGATGTCGAGTCAGCTACCCAACTCCAACTTAATTTAGAAGATAAAAACAATGGCATTTTTGAAAAAGCAGATATAGATAACATTTCATGCAAAACAGAATCCTCAGGAGGATATCCTTGCACGGTCCTAATAAGAGCAGTCTTCAAAAAACAGAATAACCCTTACCTATTCATCGACCCCAAATATGCTCCAAAAGCCAGCAGTAGCACGGAGAAAAAACCATGAATTCAAAAAGATTTTTCTACGCACTAATAGCGCTTGTCACCCTAACACTTATGGCAATTATTGGAATGGCAGTGCTGGGCAATATTGTTCTTAAAAAACAGTCCGTAAAACTTATAGAAGCAAAGACTGAGTACGCTAGCTTGGAAGCCCAGGAAATATCGCTCAACCAAGCCAAGAAAGATGTAATCAAATATTCTGAACTGAATAAACTGACAAAGAGCATTGTCCCTCAAGACAAAGACCAAGCAAAAACCGTGAGAGAAATATACAAAATAGCTGCAAATAATGGTGTGCCCGTTAAGTCTATAGTCTTCAATAGCTCAACCTTAGGTCAAACCACCTCAAATGCCTCAGGCGGTAGCACCACCACAAAAACCAAGCAAACTCCTCCACCTATCACCCAAGCAAAGCCTGTTGAGGGCATAAATGGGGTTTATACTATAGAAATAGTGATATCAAATGATTCTGAAAGCCTAGTGAGCTATAACAACATCATAAAATTCTTGAGTTCTCTAGAATCAAATAGACGGACTGCCCATATCAGCAATATCATCCTGACCCCTGACAGAAAGAACAATAACAACCTAACTTATAACATCACTTTAAAGGTTTACGTTAAACCAGAGGCAACCAAATGAAAGATATAAATGTATCAGTATACTTAGAAAAAATAAAGAACGGTTTTGTTTCTTATCGAAAAGTAATTTTTGTGGTGTTCATAATATTACTTTACTCGGCTCTAGTATTCAGGATCAACCAACTATCTTCTCAGGCCCCGACTGATGACCAAATATCTCAAAAACTATCAGAGACAAAAAGGCCAAAAATCGATCAAGATTCACTGGATAAAATACAAAAGCTTCAAGACGAAAGTGTATCAGTTCAGGCTCTATTCAAGGAAGCCAGAGATAATCCGTTCTCTGACGAATAATAGGGTAAACTACTATTCTGACTTGTGTTGCATTAAAAAGGATTCGCGTGCATCAAGTATTAACTTGGCAGCAACGTTAGGATTTACGCAATATGTGTAAGTAAAGTTATTCTGCTCACCTGCAGTCTCAATCTTCAAAACACCAAAATTAAATATCGTAGGGAATATTCCCTCTTTGTGACTTGTAACATCCTCTATATTCGTCATCGCGATTTCTGAGACTTTGCGATTGAATAATCCTATCTGATTTATCAGAGTCACATTCCTAGTGGTCACAATCAACAAGCTCCTGTTATATATCCATGTCGCTATCAGCAAAAACAAAACCACTAGCACCAAAGCAATGAGCCCAAATAGTCCAACAATTGCATTAGTCGCGCCAGAAGAAAGACCAAGGGTCTCTGTCACAGATGGCAGTAAAAATACTATCAAAAGTGTTGACAGCAAAAGTGCAAAAGTCGCTTGTATATATAGGATAATAATCCCAAAAGGGTGTCTTCGAATCTCGGTGAGCTTTTGTTCGCCAACGCTCAGTGTGTCTATGGCTGTCTTTGTTGCAGTAGGATCTACTCCCTGATAACTATCGTGCATAGGTATAATTATAGCAGTTTTTCTTGCTTAGTATCTTTGTGGCTGGATGGGAAATCTTTTTTCAAATGTTTGTAGGCCTTTTCTGTAACCTTTCGCCCTCTTGGAGTCCTTTCCAGAAGTCCTATCTGCATCAGGTACGGCTCAAAGAAATCCTCTATAGTGATCTTCTCATCACCGGTCAACGCAGAAATTGTATCAAGCCCCACAGGACGTGTCTGATAATTTTCAATTATAGTCTGCAGTATCTTCCTATCTGCCGGGTCAAGCCCGAGCTCGTCAATCTCAAGCATCTCCATTGCCTTATGGCTGATAACCCCGTCGATAAATCCATCACCGTTAACATCAGCATAATCACGCACTCTCTTAAGGAGCCTGTTGGCTATTCGTGGAGTCAGACGCGATCTCTTTGCTAAATGCTCAGCTGCCTTATCGTCGATCTTTACATCCAATATTTCGCTTGCCCTTTTTATGATCTGAGCAACTTGTGGTTCTGAGTAAAATTCAAGCCTGTGCTGTATCCCAAATCGATCTCTCAGTGGCGCCGCCAAAGATCCAGTCCTAGTCGTAGCTCCGATTATCGTAAATTTTGGTAGATCAAGACGCAAACTTTTTGCACTAGGACCTTTGCCAATCATAATATCCAACTTAAAATCTTCCATCGCAGAGTAGAGAATCTCTTCTATAGATCTGTTAAGTCTATGTATTTCGTCGATGAACAAGATATCTCCGTCTTGAAGGTTTGTCAGCATGCTGGCTAGATCACCAGCTCGTTCTATCGCTGGACCAGACGTTACTCTTAGTGCAGATCCCATTTCATTAGCAATCACATGTGCCATGGTGGTTTTGCCAAGCCCAGGGGGGCCAAAAAGAAGAACGTGATCAATAGGCTCACCACGCTTTTTGGCTGCGTCTATTGCCAGTTGCAGATTCTTTTTTAAACGATCTTGACCAATATAGTTTTTGAAATCTTTTGGACGAAGAGTTACTTCTTCTTTTGCCTCTACCTCATCTGGTTCTGGCTGGGTAATCCTCTCGATAGCCATCTATTTGCCCCTCAAGGCTTCTTTAATTCTTTGCTCTGTTGATAGACTCTTGTCGACTTTAGCCAACGCACTTTTGGCGTCTTGGTCGGAAAAACCGAGAGCAACCAATCCTGAAAACGCTTCATCTTTGCTAGATACATAATCGCCGTCCAACATATCGCTAGCAGATACCTTACTGACTAGCCCAACCTTATCTTTAAGCTCTATTACCACTCGCTCTGCCAGCTTCTTGCCAACACCAGGGGCAATCTGGATGAATTTAACATCACCACTCGCTATAGCTAAGCGCAGTTCTTTGATAGAGCCGATACTTAACATGTTAAGTGCCATCTTTGGCCCTACCCCATTAACTTCTATTAACTTTTCGAAGAAGTTCTTGTCATCTTGGCCGATAAAACCAAAGAGATCATGACTTTGCTCTCTTATATGCTCATAGATGTAAAGTTTTTGGCTCGCTGAAACTTTTAGCTTCGATCTGTCGTCATCACTGACAAAAATACCATACCCAACACCCCCAACATCGAGAACGACATAGTCTAAGTTGGTAGATATAATTTTACCCTCTAAATATGCAATCATTGGCTATATTATACCCTGATAGGGTGATCTAGGCGAATCTTGCTGTCATGCTATGAGCAATAGCGCATGCCAAAGCATCTGCGCAGTCATCTGGTTCAGGTATAGATTTTAACTTTAGAATCACTTTTACCATTTCTTGAACTTGTTTTTTATCGGCTTTGCCATAGCCTGTCACTGACTGCTTTATCTGAAGTGGTGTGTACTCAAAAATATCTAAGCCATTCTGTTTGCCCAGCAACAATACGACTCCTCTAGCCTGAGAAACACTCATAGCAGTCGTAACGTTACGCATGAAGAAGAGTTTTTCTACTGCCATGACGTGAGGCTTATGCGTTTTTATGATTTCCTCAAGCTCAGAGCTGATAGTTACAAGGCGACTAGCCTCTTCACTATTTGCGGGTGTAGTTATAACCCCTCCATCAACTAACTGGACCTTACCGTCATCTCTATAGTCAATAACCCCGAATCCGAGACGACCTGTGCCCGGATCAATTCCAATTATCCTCATGAGTTCTTCTTTGCTTTTATGATATCCACAATTTGCTGATGTACATGCCCATTACTTGCTACAAAACCATTTATAGGTTGGTTGTATTTCTGCTGATTACCATCCAAGTCTGTAACTTTACCACCCGCTTCTGTGACAATCAAGGAAATAGCTGCTCCATCTTCTGGCTTGGGATTATTAAATATCGTAGCCGTGAACTCACCAGAAGCAACCAATGCAGTAGGCAATATCACAGACCATAGAGACGTTATATGAGCCCCTAGACTTACTAATTCTGATTCAACGGGTTGCATCTCTAAAACTTTATTTTTTAGTCCGCCTTCCATATCAATAAGCGCATTCTCTAAAGTATTCTTGCTTGAAACTGATATTTGATCTCCGTTCATAAAAGCACCATCACCTTTTGATGCAGAAAACAATCTGTTCTGGTAGGGATCGTAGACAATCCCTACTATACTCTCGCCTTTTTTTGTCAAAGCTAAAGAGAACGTAGAGATTGGTAGACCATGCGAGAATGGAACAGTCCCATCAACAGGATCAACCACCCAGGTATATTCTGAATCTGATACTTTACTCTCTTCTTCGCCCAGTACCCCATGCTCAGGATACATCTTTGCTATCTCCTCTATTACAAGCTTGTTCACTGCCAGATCAGTCTCCGTGACAGGAGTATTATCTGACTTCCAATTCTTATTCATCCCTGATGCAAAATTCTGTCTTATAAGAGCACCTGATTTTAGCGCTAAATCTTTAGCAAAATTGAGATAATCATCATGCATACTCTCAGGCCTCTACGTCGAAGTTTACGTGAGTTTTTACGACGTCGTCGTTCTCTTCTATCTTGTCCAGCAACCGAGTGATCTTGCCTATAGTTGATTCGTCAGTAATAGTAATGATATCTTTTGGCACATATGTTAGCTCTGCTTCTGTTACAGTATATTTTTCCTTGATAGCATCTCTAACTTCTGCAAGTTTTTTAGCCTCTGTGTATATTGTTGTCTCACCTTCGTCTTCCAAAACATCCTCAGCTCCGACATCGAGCGCGTCCAAAAGAAGCTCCTCGCCAGTCTCTTTAACGATAATCATTCCTTTGTGGTCAAACAAAAATGCCACTGAGCCTTTTTCCGCAATACTACCACCGTGCTTGGTAAATGCTAACCTAACTTCTGGATACGTTCTATTAATATTATCCGTGGCGCACTCTATCAAGATCGCTGTTCCGCCGGGGCCGTAACCTTCGTATAAAACTTCTTGAATTTGCTCTCCGCCGAGTTTGCCAGAACCACGATCTATCGCTTTTTGAATATTAGTCCCGGGCATATTAGAAGCCTTGGCCTTGTCGATTGCAAGCCTGAGCGTAAAGTTAGTGTCTGGGTCAGCTCCAGCTCGTGCGGCTATGGCTATGTTGTTGCCCAGCTTTGTAAATACAGCTCCGCGTTTGGCATCTTCTATAGCTTTGCCTCTGTGAATTTTCGCCCATTTACTGTGTCCAGCCATGCTAAAGTAGCTCCTTTTCTAGATCAATTATATCACGACGATTCTTGGTTTTATGATACAGAATCAAACAAATAACAATAATTAGTGCATAAGCAAAGATCATTTCAGTCAAACTTATTTTTGTATCAATCAACGCTCCTGGAATTTGAGCAAATAAATTCGCCACGTCTAGTATCGCAACCAGCATGATTTTTGCAGGCAAAGCTAAGACTCCGGCCACATGTGGGGATAACATACCTGCTATACCGGCGATAAAGCTGGACAACATGGCAAAAGGCACCAACGGAACCACAATAATATTTACCATAAACCCTACCAAAGAAACACGTCCGAATATAAACATTATTATCGGCAATGTGAGAATCTGCGCAGAAAATGTATCGCTAATTAGCTGTTTAAGTGTGAGTAATTTGTCGCTTTTAGAGTACCTGAGGATCAATAGTGGCGAAAGCACCAGCACTCCAAAAAACGCCAAGAATGACAAATACCAACCTATATCGAACCAGACGTATATTGGGTTCCAAATGCCTGTGATAAATGCTGTCAGACCGATTAGCAAGACAGGCTTCATAGAACGACCAACATACCATGTCAGCAGAGACAGCGCACTAACTATAGATGCCCTGACTATTGAAGCGCTGAACCCAGTGATCAACAAAAATCCGACTATCAACCCGCCAGACAGGAGTGTGGCTTGGTACTTTGATGTTTTTTCTAAAAGTCTCCGCGCAAAAAGCACTAAGATAGTCAGGTTATAACCCGACACCGCTACAATGTGTACCAGTCCAACTTTCTTAAAATTTTCGTCTACGTTGTCTGGCAATGTACTTCTCTGGCCTATCAGCAAACCCAGAGCAAAAGATGCAGCTGGTTCTGGCAAAGCATTATAAACTCCAGCAACAAAATTTTGCCTAATCTTCTCTACGAACGAGTCTGTTCTGTTAATCACTTCTATTTGAGCAAAACTGATTCTGCCGACTTTTCCCCCTCTCGTCTGATAAATTTTGCCCTCTACCTGAACAATATCTCCTCTAGTTACAGCAGGAGTGCCAAATCCGGAAATGGTCATCTTGCCCGGCAGATACAGATCCTCTTCTGGAATATATACATCACCAACCTCGAACTCTAATTGTTTTTTATCATCGTAGACACCGTCACTTCTAGCCTCGGCAACAATGACAACTTTCTTCTCATAAATCCGGTCATACGCCGAAAAACTCTGCTGGAACTGATCTCCACGCCAAAGACCCAAGCTCAGACCAAACAAAATCATAAAGATCATCCACGCGATATTTCGACTGCGAATAGTTAACATGCTAAGTAATCCAAATATCAAGACTAACTCAAGTTGTAATGGCTGAAAATTCTTTGCCAAAAATAGTCCAGCAACAGCCAAAAAACAGAAGCATGTCAGCCCCGTCGTCCAATTAAAATGCATAGCGAGAACACGCTTAAGCTTTTTCATTCTTGGATACATTATATACTAGGTATATGGATGAAATTGCACGATATTTTGAAAACTTAGGACTCGAGCCTTCACACACTCAAATGGCACCGATTAAAGGTGGCCATATGTCATATAGCAAATCTGTATACATCAATGATAGCGAAAAAATCTTTGTAAAGAAATTTGTTGCTAGGGCCGACTTGACCAAACTACAATCTGCCCATGCTCTTGCCTATCTACATAAAGAAAACAAGATAATAAACCAACTCTCTGGCCTGGACATCTCTCCAGAATTCTCTGAGCTGATATCATCAAACTCTTTGATCCTACCTGCATATACTGAAGAGTCTGGTTGGTTCTGGGAGGCGCCTGAGGATACTGAGTTACTGGAAAACTACATCTCTTCTATCCTGAGTGTACTGTCTGAAAAAGAGAGTGCCACTGTTGATTTTGAAAATGTTGATATCCTGCCGAGTCAACAAACCCTCGAGTCTAGTGGCTGGCAAAAATTAACAAAACTACCGGATCTCAAGTCTCAAATAACAGACAAGGTTGCACAGTTCAAATCAGCCTTGCACCCAATTACGGTTAACTCTGGTCATGATTTGGTAGAGAATATAGGAGATCTCATTAACCAATACCGGCCAGTCAGTAGCAAAGAATTAACAGCTTTTTCTCATCACGATGCTCGGCAACACAACATTGCATGGCACCCTGATCTTGGGGTTAGGATAGTCGATTGGAGCTGGGCAGGAATGGGCTTGCCAAATTCTGATACAACTATGTTCCTAGTAGACCTAACAAAGAGCGGGATAGATGTTTCTGAATATCTAGATCGATATTTTAATCCAGATCATGCCCACATACTTATTGGTTTTTGGCTAGCTAGAGCGCTGGAACCACCGAGCAAGTCTAACCCTGAAGTCCGCTTGCACCAACTAGCCTCCGCCATCACCGCATACAACCTCATTAAATATAAAAACCCCACTTAGATGTGGGGTGCTTATATGGAGGACCCAGTGGGACTCGAACCCACGACACGTGGCTTAAAAGGCCACTGCTCTACCAACTGAGCTATAGGTCCACACTCGAAAATGTGGCAATTACTCCCTATAATTATGCAGATTTTTAACCAAAAGTCAATCTGTTAAACAGATGGGGCCTACTTATGATGGTCTCTTTTGACTTTATGCAAACTCACACTCAGTAGCAAAACGGCTAGAAGCATAGTGACTGCAACATAAATATCTACTTGGTGGCTAAAGTTACGCAAAAAACTGTCTGACAAATCACGAAATAGACTGTAGTTATATCGACTCGCAAGAATCACAATCGAAAAAGAACCAACTATCCGTAGCACGTGATCAAACAGCCTGTGCTTAATCTGTCTCTTTCGCCCTACAAAGATCAAGGCCAACATTGGAGCCACGAATAATATTATATTGCTCATGTTCTGACCGAGCACGGAAATATTCGGCATCCAGAAGCTCAATCTATTTGCCATGAAATCACCTATCAACGCACCTACAAGTATTATCGATGCCGGGACACGGAGCACAACCCCCAGCAAACATATTGCTACGGTGAGCCCGATGCCGATGATTGGTAAATCGCTTATGTTCATATCACTCTAAGTTTATCTTGTCGCCAACTTTTAGTCCACTACTTCTAAGGTCATCCACGTTGACCTCAATCACATGGTCAGCCCTGTGACAATATGGCTCGGGGTACGTTGCAGGACTAATATCTGGTTCAATATGAGAGACTTTTTTGCTATCAACCCATATTATTGCCAGATTAAATCTCATCTCTTTCATCCACATACACATTTCTTCAGATTCATTGCTCGAGAAGATCATCCCCTCATTTTTGCCTAAAGATTCTCTGCCTGATAGACCAATTGCTTTGTCTTCTGTAGAACTAGCAACTTCTAACTTAAAACTTTGGGTACCTAGTTGCACCACCAACTTGTCTGTCCTCAGAGACAGCAAAAGAATAAATATCGCCAGAACCAAAGCAAAGATCTGCCAATTCTTTTTGAGACTAGTAATTAAATTCATAGCTAATTCTGTGACTTAACTCTCAAAAAAGCTAGAGTCAGTACTGCCACCATAATAACTATCAACACCAATATCATCAGAACAAATCCAGATTGATTATTGTCTTTTTTTTGCTTCATTAAGAATATTTATATCACAAAAAGCATAAGGATTTCTAGATGTTAAAGATCCCGCCACCTTTGGTGTCTTTGAACTGCTCTAGTAATTCTTTCTGTTTTTTGCTGAGTTTTGTTGGAGTTTCAACTATTATCGTTACTATGTGGGCACCACGAGAACCACTTTTAACGTGTGGCACGCCATGGCCTGATAGTTTGAAATCTGTACCGCTCTGCGTCCCGGCTGGCACTTTCATTTTGACCGGACCATCTACTGTATCAACTTCTATTTCTGTGCCTAAGGATGCGTCTATCATGCTGAGTTTTTCTTCGCTCAATATCAAGTTGCCTTCTCTGGTAAATCGTTTGTGAGGTTTGACTCGCATGTGTACATATAGATCGCCTTTTTTGCCACCGGCTACAGCTTCACCGCGCTCGTGCAGTCGTATCGTCGCACCATCATCAATTCCTGCTGGGATTTTAAGCTTGATCGTCTGCTGAGTATCTTTTGTCCCTTTGCCACCACAGACTGTGCAGAGTTTTTCTGGGACTCTCCCAGAACCCTGACAGTTTTTACAAACAGCAGCTTGATTAATCACACCAAAAGGCGTTCTGATACCTTGGACAACTTGTCCAGCACCCTTACAAACGTCACATGTTTTGAGCTCATATCCTGGCTCTGCCCTAGATCCTTTGCAGTGTTCACAGTTGTCATGCATACGGATTCGTAGTTCTTTTTCTATTCCAAATACTGCATCTTCAAAAGTCAGCTCTATTGCAGTCTCTACATCATGTCCTCGTTTTTGTCCGCCACGATGACCTCCACCTGCGTCTCCTCCAAAAAAGCTACTGAATATATCGCCGAGTCCTAGGTCTCCAAAGTCAAAGTGCATTTCCTGCCCCTGTCCGCCAAATCCTGCAAAAGGATTACCGCCGTCGCTAGACGCACTTGTACCGACTCCTGCGTGACCGAACTGGTCGTATCGTTGCCGTTTGGCTTGGTCTTTTAGGACTTCATAGGCTTCGTTGGCTTCTTTGAATTTAGCCTCATCTCCACCTTGGTCAGGGTGATGCTCAACCGCAAGTTTTCGGAACGCCTTTTTGATCTCGTCCGCACTCGCGTCTTTTCCTATTCCCAGTACTTCGTAATAATCTCTTTTACTCATTAACTATCCACACAGTGTCTATTATTATCTTCGAGTTTGGTACTAACGCTAAAAGTTCTTGATGAGCCTTCTTCGCCATTACATTTTTTTGCAAGATGCACAGCTATAACTCCTTTTTCATCTTTTTCAGTCACCAGAAATTTATACTTCTGTTTTATCTCTTGCTCAAACTCGTCTGATGGCAAAAAACTCTTGTCCTCTATCTGCTCTTTGGCTGGTAACTTTCCCCTATTGTTTGATTGATAGACCGCGATAGCGGACACGGTAGCAGAGACAGCATTCTTATGCGTCGTATCGCCCTGCTTTCTGCTGAGGCTAGGTGTCGCCAATACAGGAAAGAGTAGTGCAAAAAATGCCAAAATTATAATCATAACTTATATTATACCTGTTCTTGTTCTCTTAAACTCTTGTGTAGCCATACTATATTCTAACTTTTATTCTCTTTCGTGGCCAACTATTGCTCTCATGAAATTAATTAATTTCTCTGCATCATCTTCTGTCGCTAGAGCAATAGGATCTTTATCTGGGAAAGTATTCATTCTCTCTGATGCATTTGTTCGTAATTCTTCATCACTAGATCTAGAGTCTACCAGATGGCTACTAGCACGAATCAAATAATGATCCTCCGCTATCCAAAAGGAATGTGCCATAAATAGATGACTTTCATCCAGCTCCATGATCCCCAGTTGGAGCAATGGCATACCATCAATTATGTTGTTACCCATACCCCAGCGAATACCGCCTGAAACGCCTTCAGTCATTTTACCACCATCTAGCTTAGGTAACTTTGGCTCAATACTTTCCCAGCCAAATCTATTAAGATCAACTATTCTCACTCGCAACTTCCTTCCTTAGAGCTAAACCTAACCTAACAGGAATTATTTTTCTTTTTTGTCGTCTTTTTCGTCTTCTACTACTTCGCCTTCTATTGGTTCGTCTTTTTCAGATTTCTTTTCATCGCCTTTGACGTCCGCTTCTTCTTTTGCAGCTTCTTCATACATTTTGGCGCCGATAGGCATGATCACATCGTTCAATTTCTTTAGTGCTGTCTCAATCGCTTCTTTATCTGCCGTTTCATCAGATTGAACTTTTTTAGCTGACTCTACTGCGTCGTCAATAGCCTTTTGGTCATCCTCAGAAATCTTTTCTTTGTTGTCGTTCTTTAGTTTCTCAGCTTGGTAAACTGCGTTTTCTAGAGCGTTTCTGACCTCGATAACTTCTCTTTTAGCTTTGTCCTCGTCTGCGTGAGCTTCTGCTTCTTTTTGAGCTTTTTCGACGTCTTCTTTAGACAAATTACCACTGTTTTGGATTGTGATACTTTGTTCTTTGCCAGAACCTTTGTCCTTGGCAGTTACGTTCAGAATTCCGTTGGCATCTAGGTTAAAAATAACTTCAATCTGCGGAACACCACGTGGTGCAGGCGGGATACCATCTAGCACAAATCGTCCAAGTGATTTGTTATCCGCAACCATACCACGCTCTCCCTGAACCACGTGGATTTCTACCTGTGGCTGGTTATCAGCAGCGGTGGAGAATACCTCGCTCTTGCTTGTTGGGATAGTTGTGTTTCTCTCGATCAATTTTGTAGCCACACCGCCTAGAGTCTCAATACCGAGGCTTAGCGGAGTAACATCTAGTAGCAATACGTCCTTAACATCACCTGCCAACACTCCACCTTGGATAGCAGCACCGACAGCAACAACTTCGTCTGGGTTGACTCCTTGTTTTGGATCTTTGCCAAAAATACTTTTGACCTTTTCGATCACGGCTGGCATACGAGTCATGCCACCTACTAAAATTACTTCGTTGATATCGCTAGCTTTTAGCTTGGCGTCTTTCAGAGCTTTCTCTACTGGACTTGCAGTTCCATCGATAAGATCAGCAACTAGCTCGACCAATTTTGCACGAGTTAGCTTGTACTCAAAGTGCTTTGGCCCATCTGCATCAGCAGTCAAGAACGGCAAGTTAATATCTGCAACTTCAGTGGTAGAGAGCTCTTTTTTAGCCTTTTCTGCCTCTTCTTTAAGTCGTTGCATAGCAGCCTTGTCGTCTTTAACATCAATACCTGATTCTTTCTTGAACTCATCGACAAAGTGGTTGACGATCCTAAGGTCAAAGTCCTCACCACCAAGGTGTGTGTCACCATTTGTGCTCAGTACTTCAAAAACGCCGTCACCAAGTTGAAGGATAGATACGTCGAATGTCCCACCACCAAGATCGAACACAGCGATCTTTTCTTCCTTGCCTTTGTCTAGTCCGTACGCCAGTGCCGCAGCAGTTGGCTCGTTGATAATCCTCTTTACTTCCAAGCCCGCGATCTTACCTGCGTCTTTGGTAGCTTGACGTTGAGAGTCATCGAAATATGCAGGAACGGTGATAACCGCCTCTGTTACTGGCTCGCCGAGAAATGCTTCTGCATCAGCCTTTAACTTGCTAAGTATCATTGCACTGACTTCTTCTGGACTGTAACCTTTACCAGACATTTCTACTTGTACAGCTGTGCCCTTTTTCTCAATCTTAAATGGCATCAGCTTGATATCTTTTTGAACTTCCTTGTCGCTAAATTTACGACCAATAAGTCTCTTAACACCAAATATTGTGTTAGTAGCATTAGTCACACGCTGACGGTTGGCTACCTGTCCGACAAGTCGCTCGGCGTTTTTGTTGATAGCTACAACACTCGGTGTAGTACGGTTCCCCTCGCTGTTAGCGATAATCTCTGGCTTACCAGATTGCATCACAGCCATAGCACTGTTAGTTGTACCAAGGTCTATTCCTATAATTTTTCCCACTGTTTTTTCTCCTCTTAATATCGTATTTTGTTACTATTATTTTAGCACTCATGTGCTTATAGTGCCAGTATAATAAACTAGCACTCTCATGTCAAGAGTGCTAACAGATTTATTTGATCGGGCTATAGTTTTAGTGAAGAATACGCTAATTTATGAGACTCTGAGCGATGTGTGGCCGTGGCTACACTGAGCTGAATCGGAATAAATTAGTTAGTGTTATTTGCTACAAATATAGTTCTAGCAGATAAATCTGCTTAGTATTCTTGACATGGGTCAAGAGTGCTAGTTAGTATGATATTTATATCTTATTGTTTATCTTGATCTACTAGTTTGTGAGCTGTCTTAAGTGATCGAATCACACTCCAAAGAGACAGCTTATCAAAATTATCAGCTGTACCATGCGGATTAAATAACCTTACATTTTTACCCTGACCATCGGGTACAGTCTCATCAATGTCCTTCTCTGTTATGAGATTGATCTCTCCGGTGTCTTCATCACGATCAATATGAATATGTTTCCATACTACACTTCCATTACCTCTGGGCATCTTGACATCAACCCTGTGAGGAACAGCGTTAACATCAATTGGTTCTACGGACAGGTAATCAGGAAGCGTATCACACAGATCTTTGATTCGCTCCAGCTGATACGTTCTAAGACTATCTTTTAGTAATTCAAACGGTGTTCTGAGACCAGGCTGGACTCCTTCCATTGGCTCTGGATCTTTGAGTAATTCTACACTCATAATAACTACACATTGTATACGGCAACTGTTCTTTTACCAAGCATAAGTGTTTCCCTTAAGACTTTTTGACTTTGACCATAGCGTGACGGATGACTTCTTCGCCTAGTGTGTAGCCTGGCTGAAGTTCTTCGCTGACTATTTCGTGATCGCCACCTTCGTCTTCCATACTGACAGCTTCGTGGATCTCTGGGTTAAAAGGCTCACCTACAGTCTTAATTTTTTTAACACCGATATCTGTCAATGCCTTTTCAAACTGTTTTACGACTCCGCTGACGCCTTTTACATAGTCATGCCCTTCGATGTCTTTTGGTGCGTGTTTTAATGCTCTCTCTAGATTATCTATTGCTGGCAATAAATCACTTATTACTCCTGCTTTTACGCCAGATTTCAAACTTGAAAGCTGTTGTTCGTACCGACGGCGAATATTCATAGAATCTGCTCGTTCACGTTGTAGAGATTCCGTTAGCTCGGCGACTTCCTTCGCAAGCTCCTCAGCTATTTGCCGATCCTCAGACTTCACTTTTTTACTCATGATATTTCCCCCATGCTTGCCGTCAGTGACTCTTTCCGTATCCCTATTGCTGTATGAAGCGCTAAATTAACATATGCATCAACCATGTTGATATCACTTGGAAAGTTCTCTTTTATTATTTCTTCTGTTCTGGTTATTATTGATTCTCTTGCTTGATCTATCTCTTCTTGAGTTGTTGCATCAAACCCCCCATTTCTATCCCAAAATTCAAGATGGTCTGCCCACATATCCAGAATAGGTGTAACTTGAGGTAAACGCTCAAAAACATCTTCCCGCCTTCTCTGGTCGCTTTTTTCGTGAGCAGGAACGCTATATGCTTCCATCTAGTATCTTCTCCATTTTCTACTCATAAATAGCTTCCTCTAGGGATTCGCCTGTCCTTTTGACTAAATTCATTACGCCTTTGTAGCTCTGCCGTGTTGGACCGAGTACACCTATGTAGCTGTTGTCGCTATATGGACTTCTGAATTTGCTGATGATCAAACTACAGCCACTGTTACGACCAATTGGGTTTTCTTGTCCGATAAATACGCTGAGTGGTTCGTTTGGCTTTGCCTCATGTAGCCATGGCTCTAAATTATCTAGTAAGCTGGCGACTTCGCGGACAGCTCCCCCGCTAGAAAACTCTGGTTGAGCAAAAAGATTTGTCAGCCCTGACATATACAGTTGGTTGCCGATAGTCGCAAGGCCTAGGTTATGTGTCATTTCTACAAGCGTATCGACTGCACTGCGTATAGTTCGCTCAGGGGCATTGTTGTCGCTAACTCGTGCAGAAAGCGCACGCTCTGTCCTTTTATCTACTGAAGTTTCGTCACTAAGTGTGTTGACATAATATCTATAGCCTTTGTCTGTAGGGATACGACCGGCACTGGTATGAGGTTGTGTGATGAGGCCAAGTCTCTCCAGCTCTGCCATTTCTGCGCGAATCGTCGCACTAGATACACCAAAGACCTTAGCCAAAAGACTTGAGCCGACTGGACTTGCTACTTCTGCATATTGTTCAATTATCGATTTTAGGATTAGTTCTTGTCTAGGACTCATGATGAGCTAATTATATAAATTTAGCAGTCTGAGGTCAAGAGTGCTAGATGATGTTAGGCATGTCTTTAAGGCGAGCACGTACAATTTCCTGAGCTTCAACCATATCTCGCTCTGGAACTTTGGGAAGATCAGGATACATATCAACATAATGAGAAAGTCTCAGTATTGGATCACCATATATAACAAGACCTCCTTTAAATAAGTTGAGTGAAGAATCTAGCGGAGTTATCTCTAAAGCTTGAGTATTGCTATTTGCATTGACTATTGCTGTACCCGCGAGAGTCATCACATGAGCATATGCTTCATACGGATTAGGGTGGACCAAAAAACCCGTTTCTCCTTCAAGTTCTTCTAAAATAGTCGCGATAAAGAATGCCCTCGGAACACAGTTTGCAGTCCCTGTATCAAGAGCTTCGAGCGGATTAACCTGCCTTTCATCAAAATGAGGCAATGCAGTTGCACAAAAATATCCAGCTTTCTCCATCGCAGGAGTAACCAAATCAGCTGATCTAGCATTCATAATATAATATTATACAAGGATTTAACTAAAAGTCAAGTATTAGCCTACTAAATAATACTGGCCGTGTTCACTATCTACGTATTCAAGTCCTGAGTCATTGTGATAATCTTCGCCAAATATACTTCTCAGATGTCCTTCTGACTCTTCTTCGAGATCAACTAGTAATTTCGCGCTATCTTGATCTGGGTTTAAGTCGAATGATATAAGTTGCTCATCTTCATCTATTGCTTTAGCACGTACTAATTCTTTAATCATTTGTTTCTCGCTTTCTATTTGTTTTTACTATTTATTTTTGTTTACTAGGATTACACTATAGCATAAGCGATATAATTTGTCAATGTACGAATTGTCTTGTTGTGTTCTAGAGGTTTTGCAGGATTTGTTCTGCGATTTCTCTACCCTGAGCCTGATAATCAGGATCTGATGGCCCACCTTTTGCTAATCTATCGACTGCATGTACTGCACGAGATAGTTCGTCATTTACGACAAATTGAAAATAATCTTTACTGAGTGCCAGTTCTATTTCCTCACGGGCTATCCTACGACGTCTCGCCAAGTCTTCTTGATCAATGCCATGTTTGTATCTGTTAAGTAGTCTAGTTTGCCATATCTCGTAGTCAGGCGGAACAACAAAAACTACTTTAATATTTTGAGAAATATTCCAGTATTCTTGAACACCTTGCACTTCTATGTCAGTGATGGCTATTTTGTTGTCGTCACGCGCCTTTTTGATCTCTGACGCACTGGTGCCATAGACGTTCTGACCATAAAGTTTGGCTTCAACAAACTCCTGATTTTTTACCATATCTATAACTCGCTGATTGTCTACAAAATGATATTCAACCCCATCCTGCTCCATCACACCATAGTTCTCACGAGGACGGCGGGTTGTGTGCGAAATTATCCGGTGATAATCTCCTGACTTTAAAAGCTCATTAATAATGGTGTTCTTGCCAGCACCAGAAATACCAACGACAAAAAGTAATTTGTGTGATCGAACGATCTCGATTACTTCCTCACCAGGTTTGTAATCAACCAAAAGTTTTTTCAACTCTTCCATTTGTTTAATTATACACTAGTCTCTCTTGAGCATTACGGTGAAAGCTTCTGCTGGAATATCGACTGTGCCAAATCTTTTCATTCTGGCTTTTCCGCGCTTTTGTTTTTCTAGAAGTTTTTTCCGCCGAGTTACGTCACCGCCATATAATTTGGCCGTCACATCTTTTCGGTATCCGCTGAGGTCTTCGCGGGCAATGAACTTTCCGCCAATCGCTGCCTGCAGTGCTACCTTGAAGTTCTGACGAGGGATGATTTCTTTAAGTTTACCGACGGTTTCCCTGCCTAAACTTTGTGCTTCGGATCTGTGACACATGACACTCAGTGCTCCAACAATATCACCAGCCACGTAAAAATCTACCCTCACCAGATCTTCGGCTCGATAATCTTCGAGCTCGTAGTTGAATGAGCCATAGCCACTGGTTACGCTCTTTAGTTGATCATAAAAATCAGTCAAAAGATTTGCGAGTGGTGCTTCAAAATCTATAATCGCTAGATGTTCATCTACATAACCTAGATTCTTCTGAAAACCACGCTTGCTGGTAATCAGGCTGAGCACTCCACCAACGTAGTCTTTCGGCACAACAATCTCGCCCTTTATCCAAGGCTCTCGGATTTCAACGATCTTGCTTGGTTCTGGCAGTTCACTGGCTGACTTAATATCCAGAGTCTCTCCACTAACCAAGCTGACTTGGTAATCAGAAGATGGATTTGTAACAATCAGACTTAAGTTATATTCACGCTCTAACCGCTCACGCACAATATCCATATGGAGAAGTCCCAAAAAGCCTATACGCATACCAAATCCGAGCACTGGCGAATTCTCTGGGATAAATTGTAGTGCTGAATCGCTCAATGATAATTTCTCAACTGCCTCTTTGAGCTCTTGATAATACTCGTTACTCTCGGGAAAGAATCCAGCATAGACAAATGGCTTCACATCTTTATAGCCTGGTAGTGCCTCTGCGATATTGTCTGATACGAGTGTTACTGTGTCACCAACTTTCGCCTCACGTGTTGTCTTGAGGTTAGTCACGATATAACCAATCTCACCAGTCTCTAAAGCCTTGCTGGGCTTCATGGCTGGCTGAAGACTACCAACTTCCAGCGCTATGCCTTCTGCGTTTGTCGCCATCATTTTGATATTTGCGTTCTTAGATATTTGACCATCTATGATCCTGACGTAGAGTATCACTCCTCTATAATCATCATAATAGCTGTCAAAAATTAAAGCTCTCGATGCTGTATCTGAACTTCCAGTTGGCGCAGGGACTTTTTCGATTATGGCATCCAAAACTTCATCAACACCATCACCCGTCTTGGCAGATATCAAGAGAATATCTTCTTTCTGGCATCCAATAAGACTGATGACTTCCTTGCTGACTTTTTCTACATCAGCAGCTGGTAAATCTATTTTATTAAGCACTGGGATGATAGTCAGATCAGCTTCCATCGCCAAGTATAGGTTCGCCAACGTTTGAGCTTGGATGCCCTGAGACGCATCCACAACCAACACCGCTCCCTCACAGGCTTGAAGACTTCGTGATACTTCATAGCTAAAATCTACGTGCCCAGGAGTATCGATCAAATTAAGTTGATAATCTTTATGGTTCATTCGAACGGGGGCTAACTTTATAGTTATCCCTTTTTCACGTTCTAGATCCATCTTGTCCAGATGTTGTGCCTTCATATCCCTTTTCTGGACGGTGCCTGTGAGCTCTAGCAAGCGGTCTGCCAAAGTTGATTTGCCATGGTCTATATGTGCGATTATACAAAAGTTACGAATTTGTTTCATGGACTAAATCTTGACTGGTTTTAGAATAATATCCTTGAGCTTCCTGACAATAGGCTGAACTTCGCTGAGTCCAAAAACTGCAGACATGGTCAGATGTGTCAAAAATGCTACGGAGGAAATGATCGCCAATTTACTACCAAGGACAAAGAATCCTTTGTCTCCTACTTCCAGCGGATAAATCGATATCACCGCAAAAGTCGCGATAACAGTAAAACCAGATACTGCTATTATTCTGGCTATGCCGTCCCAGAAATCAATATCTAGTAACTTACGATCTCTTTTAACCATGATTGTCATTAGTATCAACACCTCAGCAAAAGCGACTATGGATTGCGCCATAGCAAGCCCGGCCACACCATAAGCCGAAGCCTTTGCTAAATTAAATGCTAGTATCACGTTAAGTATAATCGCAAATAAAGAAACAAACAGTGGAGTTTTGGTATCCTTTTGTGAGTAGAACCAGCGAGAGACTATCACGTAGATAGTCCTAAACACTATCGCGCCAACGAAAAATCCAAGGATCAAGGCGATTTCAGGTGAATCTCTTGAGAAAATCAACCTGGCTAGATAGCCTCTGGCAAAATAACCAATGATCGCTACTGGCATAATGATCCAAAATATTAGTCTTAAGATCTGCAAAAAATCTCTCCGAAATAAATCACTTCTATTTTGGGCAAGTCTGTCGTTAAGTCGTGGGAAGGCGGCAGTTGCTATTGTCGTGCCTACCAGCAATGTTGGGGCCATCTGCAGAGTATAGGCGTTTTCAAAATAACTAACGTTTCCTTCACCCAGCCGACGCGCGAAGTTTGTCTCCGCGATACTGTTGATCGAGTCGATCCCTTGGTCTATCGACCTTGGGGGCAGTTGCCTTAGTATTTGTTTGAACTCACGGTTGTTGAAATTAATAACATGCTTGTACGAATAACCAAGTCCTATGAAACCGCCTAGTGCTACAAAGAGTTGAATCAGGGCTCCCGCCAGAGCACCTACACCTAGCCCGATAAGTCCTATGTTGTCTTTGAAAAAGTAGATACTCAAAATAATACATACGTTGTAGAACAACGGTGCGATAGCAAAGAAAAAAAATCGTCCAAATACTTGTTGAACACTGGTCAGAATTCCAGATATTGTAAAGAGTAGAGGGTTAAAGGCGACAAGTCGCATTATGGTAGATGCATTATGTAGCTGTTCTGGACTCATGTTGGGTGCCACAATATAGTGAATGAGTTCTTCGGCAAATAACAAGATAATAATACCGACAAAGAACATAACCACTGCCAGAAGATTTAGTAGGCTGTTACTGAGTTCCCATATACCTTTTCTGTCATTTTTGGCTAATCGATCTGCCAAAAATGGCATGAAAGCCACACCCAACGCACCGGCTGCCAAGGTAAAATAAAACAAATCAGGGATCTTAAAAGCAGCGAAATATGCGTCAGTGCTATCTGGACCAAGAGCTGAGAAGTTGGCGTTGACTAATTTTGTCCTAAGAAAACCAAGCAATTGTCCGAGCATGGAGGCAACGATAAGTAATGCTGCTGCATTACCCAGACTAATTCGTTGATTGGCTTTCTTAAATAATCTAGACACTAACAATATTATACTCTTCTCAGGAGTATTTTTACAGATCAATTTGCCATAATAATCGATATCTATATAATAAAAACAATGTATTTGACTCCGGAACAAGCACGTGACAAAGAAGTATATACAAAACTATCCGAGGTTGCTTCTTCTAGAATCAAAGAAGGCGAGGAGCATATTTGGAGAGTTCTGCCCTATGATCCTGAGTCTGAGTATCATAAATTATCGACTGTTTATATAGATCCGTTGGAAGATCTAGACCCTGATTACACAAAGCAACTAACTGCGTATGGTTTAGCGAACTATCGACATGACCTGCAAAACAAAGCTTCCTCTCGTTTAGAATCGATTATTGAAGATTTTAGGATAGTTAGAGGAGATGAAGTTAGAGATATTGTAGATAGCGGAGAACATCTAGCTATTAACGTAGACCATCAGTCTAGATTTTCTGCTTTAATTGCATCAGCAATTGTACAATTTGCCATATCTGAATCTAGAGAAGACGCGAATAGAATTAGGCAGATTTCTTCCACAATTGTTACCAGATATTTAGAGTGCTATGGAGTCAACATGGGAGCTGTTTTGAATAATCCACAGCTTCCAGTAGTAAATGCTCTTGAGATTGCACGAAACTTCTCAGGAATAATCCCTATTTTCCCAGATACTGAATTACGACAAGAATCAGAGGTTGATCCTGTCGTACAGGAAAAATTTAATTCCAAAGCCATAATCAGATCACGTCCGAGAACAAATACCCCCATGCTCAGGACATTTGTAGCTTCTGCAGCTTCTGATGAACAAATGAGCTCTGGTGGTTATCGAATGAGAAGCGTAGGAGATCAAGTAAAAAGGCTGTTCTCTATCGGCAACTGGCACACTATGTCTGTGGCTACCAATATAGATCCTGGGGATGTATCGAAGACATTCTTCGTACCATCTGAGATAACTCCTTCGAGTGAATATTCTATGGATACACTCGATGAACATAATCTATGGATAGCACAGACAAGACAGGAAAGAACCGGTGAGCCAGTTATTTACATCCCGAATGAATCTAGCTAGTACAATGAGGCAGATTTTGGAAGATGAGAGCCTTCAAAAATCTTCAGCACTTCAGGCGCTTCAACTGTCTCTTTTTCTTTCAAGGCATCTTTCAACTTCTCTAGGTAACTTTTGTTGGCATTGATAACAGCTCGTGCCCTCTCGGCAGCCTCAGTAATCAAGCCTTCAACTTCGTCATCAATGATTTTAGCAGTATCTTCAGAATATTGTCTTTCGTGTGTCATGCGGTCAAACATCATACCAGACTCTACCTGGAAAACTTGGTCACGAAGTTTTGTGCCCATACCTTGGTTGATCACCATATCACGAGCCAGCTCTGCTGCCTTCTGTAAGTCATTACCAGCGCCAGTTGTTACTCTATCTTTGCCGTAAACAATTTCCTCTGCAATACGCCCACCAAGCATGCGAGCCAGCACGTCTTTGTACTCGATAATACTATGGTAACTTTTATCCTCTGGTGGGATGAACCACGTTACTCCACCCGTGCCACCACGAGGGATTATCGTGACTTTGTGTACGAGATCACTATCCGGCAAAACATGGCCGACAATTGCATGACCAGCTTCGTGATAAGCAGTCATTTCCTTTTCGTGCTCGCTCATGACTTTACCCTTACGCTCTGGACCTATGGCAACTTTTTCAAAAGCGTCTGTGACCACGTCTTGTGTGATTTCTTTTTGATTACGGCGAGCAGCCAAAATCGCTGATTCGTTAGTGATGTTGGCAAGATCTGCGCCAGAACTTCCGGCAGTTTTTGCAGCTAATGCATCGATATCTACGCTCTTTGCTAGAGGTTTTTTAGCAAAATGAACTTTCAAAATGGCTTCACGATCTTTACGGTCAGGCAAGCCAATATGTACACGACGATCGAATCGCCCTGGTCGAAGCAGTGCTGGGTCAAGTACGTCTGCTCGGTTAGTGGCAGCTAGTACAATAACATTTTGTCCTTGTTCAAATCCATCCATTTCTACAAGTATCTGGTTCAATGTCTGCTCACGTTCATCGTGTCCACCACCCATGCCACTTCCTCGCCGACGACCTACTGCATCTATTTCGTCGACGAATATAATACAAGGTGCATTTTTCTTAGCTTTGCTAAATAAATCACGAACACGACTCGCACCAACACCAACAAACATTTCGACGAATTCTGATCCTGAGATACTAAAGAATGGCACGCCAGCTTCTCCTGCAACAGCACGTGCGAGCATGGTCTTACCTGTCCCCGGAGGACCAACTAACAAGACGCCTTTTGGTATTTTTGCGCCAACATCTTCAAATTTCTTTGGATGCTTCAGGAAATCTACAACTTCTTCTAGGTCTTGTTTTGACTCTTTGGATCCAGCTATGTCTTTGAAAAGGACTTTGTCTTTTTCGTTGCCGTATAGGCGTGCCTTGCTCTTACCGAAACTGAGCGCTTGAGACCCTTGTCCCTGTGCACTACGCATCATGTAAATAAGCACCATTGTGATAATAACTATTGGCAGTAAGCTCAGCAGGACGTTCGTCCAGATTGCACCACTGTTGGATTCTGGCTTGTTAATTACCTCGACTGGGGCGTCTTTGTTAAGACCTTGCTCGTAGATACTAGACCCGGTCTCTTTGCGGGTTTTTTCTGAGGCTTTTTCTTCATCTTTTTTAGTAACATTGATGTTGTCACCAGTTATTTCAAGCTTTTTCACTTGTCCACTGTTAGCTCGTTTTACCATGTCAGAAAAGGCAACTGATTTCAGATTTGTAGGTTTTGTTGTGGCACTAATAATTATAAGTCCGAACAAGATTATCAATGCGACAAATCCAGCATTTTTAAAATGTGATTTCTTATTGTTTTTATTGCCAGGAGCCTGCCCAGGCATTTTAAATTTATTTCTCACCATATATATGTATCATTATACACCATCAACTTGTACAAAGTCTTTGCCAATCTTGATCTTTTTGTCGTTTTTTATTGGAAAAAGTGAACCACTACGTCCTGTCTTTATTCGAACACAGAGAAGCTCTAACGTTTTGCTGTCAAAACTAATATCGTGACTCCTCAGCCAAAAAGCCAACAACTCCAAAGCGCTTTTATGATCTAGCAGGACAAATTGCTTTCTATTAAGATCTTTTGTCGCAAAACTTTTCAGTAGATTATCGATTTCATCATTTGTCTTTTTTACATCTTTGATTACCGTAGCAAGACGCTTTTTATGGTCGGTATTTGTATCTTTTGCCAAGACTTTTCTGATACGATTTCTTAAATATTTTTCGTCTTCGTTAGATTCGTCTTCTACCCAAGATAGGTTGTGAGATCTTGCATAGTCAAGAATCTGATTCTTCGTGTGGTCAAGTAGAGGACGAACCAAATCCTCACTATTACTCAAAGAGCTCAACCCCTTTCTGCCTGTGCCACGAACCAGGTTTATGAGCGCTGTCTCAAGCTGATCATCATGATGGTGCGCCGTGATAATAGCTTTGGCTTTTTTGCTACGCACAACTTGCTTCAAAAAAGTGTATCGAGCTTCCCTAGCCAATGCTTCACTCGCCTGTGGGCCCAACTCTTTTCTTTCAGTGATAAATTCGTAGCCATATTTTTTACTTAAATTCTCTACAAATACCGCGTCATCAGCAGATTTTGGCCTAATCCCATGATCAAAATGTGCAATGATGAGCTCCAGATCTTCGGTCTTGGACAGAATATCGAGCAAAACGACAGAATCAACCCCCCCACTAACAGCAACAACATACTTTCCAGGCAAAACATCGACTTTCATACATATATCTTAGAGTCTTTTATTGTTAAAACCAAAGGTTTACGCTATAATTTCATCTGTTACGCGTTAAATTGACTAAAAAGTACAACGCGAATCCAGTATGGCAGGGTAGCTCAGTTGGTTAGAGCGCAGGACTCATAAGCCTGAGGTCGCGAGTTCAAATCTCGCCCCTGCTACCAGTAAGCAGACTCTGTTTTGGCAGCCAGACCAAAAATTGAAGATCCAGTATATTTGTAAACAATTCTTGTATATTTACAAATATTGACAAGTGTGGTATAATATATACCATAATGTCTGGTGAGAATATGGAGCAAAGAATTGACGTTGGTGAGATCCCTACTGGTGGAGTAGTGCCCACAGAAGATCAGATGGCTAGTATCGATCGTTACGTCGAAGGAGGCCATATGAGCCACGCTGAGGCAACCATGAAGGTACTAGGCGTTATGCCTGGCCGAGTTTATGAAGATCCACGCACCGAAGAGCCACCAGCTCCGCAAGAACCAACCTACGATGATAAGGCTAAGGTTGCTAATCTGATACACATGTACAAAATTCGGTCTGGTATTGGGCCAAAAATATCCGAGTTACATACACTTAAAGGTGATGCTTGGGGAAACAAAGCAACTGAAATCAAAAGAGACAAGAGCAAGGGCGATATCTATATTAAGAGGGCTTGCGCAACGTGCACAAGGCAAAATGATTGCGACGAAAAAGGCAAGACTTTCGAGCAAGGTATCGGTGCTATACACCCTAGATTAAAGCCAAGCGAAAAATATCCTCACGCAAATATAGGGGAAAGTCTGCTTGAGATGATCCAACGTCAGACCAAAAACCCTGATGCTCACTGTAACCCAGCAAAAGACGAGATTGCGTTAGATCTAGATGAGATATCCCCTGTCATTGAGATTACTGCTGGTGAGGCGGTAGTTGTGTCCACTGAAGACGAAGGAGATAGAACAACAGCAAACCTCGAACTCAGGAACGCACATTTAGCAAAGGCAGATAAAGCATTAAGCAAAAGAAATAGCCTAAATAGACAGGCGAAAATGAGCGTCCCGGAAAAATCTGGAAGATTAGCTGAAGAATCCAATGATTTTTTTGAAATATTTTCAGACGAGTTGAAGCAAGGCTGTAGTTCATGCTCTGATAGAGGGGTCTGTCCTTTAGCTTTAGATCCAGTGGCCTGGGACGAAGCAAAACATTACTCAAGATCACCTAGTACAGAATGGGAAGACACTGTTGACGACAACGGCGTAAAGCACGAATCGAGAGAGCAATGGAGAAGGAGACAAGAGCAAGACCCTAACGCATCCTGTGTTCCACCTGTTGCAGATTCTGAAAACATACCCAAAGTCGCCTAAAAACATTGATCTTTTCACCTCTGTTTGCTACAATGTAATTCTGTCTCATGGTATTAATGCGGGGTAGAGCAGTGGCAGCTCGTGTGGCTCATAACCACAAGGTCGCAGGTTCGAGTCCTGTCCCCGCTACCAAGTAAAGTGCCCGTCCTATGGACGGGTATTTTACTTATAACGAAGACTAGTGTCGAGCCAAAAGGGTTCGTAACTGTCGTCCCTGCCCCTTCCATACTTACTAAATGATATACTTCTAAGTATATGAGTAGCTCAATCTATCTGATTATTTTACTGTTAGGAATTGCAACTTATGGTTCTGCTGTATGGCAGATGCTGAAGGGGCAGTACTCACCAAGTTTTTTTAGTCGAGGTGTTTGGTTCTTGCTGGGCATCAATAGTTTCGCCGGTGTATTGCTGGGTGACGGAAGCACCCCATCAGTGATTCTTGCCTCAACGCTTTTTGTTGGTAATGCTGTTGTTTTTGCAGTTAGTTATAAAAGGGGTTCAAGAGATTTCCGCTCTGTTGAGAAATTTAGTCTAATCCTACTCATAATAAGCGTGTTTGTATGGGCTGTATTCGACCAGCCATTTATAGGATTGGTCATGAGCTTAGTTGCGCATTTTATCGGTGGTATTCCGACAATATGGAGAGTTGCCAAAAATCCAAAAAGCGAGCAGGCTTATCATTGGTACTTTTTCTTTGTAGCCTGCGTTATAAGTATCGTCGCTAGCGACAACAAATCGATAACGGCGATTTTATTCCCTGTGTATTTTGCCTTGTTTGATGGACTCATCATATTCCTTGCTAATAGAAAACGCGCGTCAAAGTTTTTGAAATAAATCTAAGCCAATGGATCCTAAAAGGCGATCAACAACGCTCCAACAAAACAAACAATAGCTGATAGAATTTTCTTTGGCAGATGATCTCTCTCTTTTAAGAAAATTATTGCTAGCAAAGTGGTTATAACAATCGATGTTTGGTTAATAGGCGCAACTGCGCTAACATTTCCCTTGTTATACGCAGTAAGTAGAGTAACCGCACCAATGCTAAATGTGACGCCAAGTAAAGCCATTCGAATAAGCTTAGCGCCACTTAGAAATGATTTCATATGTTTTACTGATCTAGGGTATGCGATCAATACAACTAAAGAAGGGCCTGCAAAACTTATTGCCGTCCACGAAGCTACATCAGAACCGCGACCTACGTATGCCCATAGCGCCACTGCAAGACCGTAGATAAACCCTGTCAGGAGTCCCAAGAGAATACCCTTACTAAACTTGAGTGATTTCTTGCTATATCCTAAAACCGCAATGCTAAAAAATATTAAGATAGATCCAATAATTTGCCTGGCTGACAGAGCTTCGTCAAGAAAAATAATTCCCATCAGCATCACCCAGACCGCACCAGTAGCAAATAGTACCGAAAATATTGACGCTTCTACTCGCTCTAGAGTCTTTGCGTAGACCACATTTCCTGCACCGAACAAAACACAAGTTGCTGTGATTGCTAACCAATACTTGCCAAAATCAGGCATAACAAAACCATTAATAACCGCATACGTCCCGACGAGCAAAGCAACCAGAGCTTGAAAAACTACTATATAGGCAAATGTATTGCTTTTGTCTCTATGTAGAAGCAGTCTCTGGAGAAGAACAGATATTGAACCCGCAACCACGCTAACTGATATAAAGAATTGCCATGACATATAGCCATAGTATAATTGTATTAGAAGATTGACAAGCTGGGGGTGAGTAATGTTATTTATGGGAGCAACGATGTTGGTAGTTATGCCAATATTTTTAGTTATATCCGCAAGGATGGTGGCAAAGAGCAGTTTTGGCAAGCGACCAAGCGGGCTGATACTACAAGGTGTTTTCTACATTTTTGCCCTGATGGCAATAGTTGGCCTGATATCTCTAACTGCCCAGATTATCCGTAAAATCTAAAAAGCCTCCCAGGATTGAGAGGCTTTATTTTAGTTTTTTCTTTTATTCTTTTGCTTCATCACCGTGAACTACCAATGCATAAAGCACTAAGCTAGCTATGACTATAGCAGCTGTGCTCCAGATTGGGTAGGCTGGCAAGAAGACCAAGTTAGTAACTATTGATAGACCTGCTACCAAACTACCAACTACTCTTCCCCATGAACCACCAGCAAATACTGAGAAAGCGGCTGTTAGAAGCAAAATGCTCACTAAGATGTGCCCCCAGCCCCATGCTGTGTAGTTAAAAACGGCCAGTCTCTCAGGTGTTACCACGTAAAAGTCTGGTTTTGATAGCGCTACTACTCCCAAGAAACCTTGAAAGAAAGACGCTACAAGCATAAGTATACCGCCGAAGTATACCCAGCCGACCCACCCTGATGGTCCGTTATTTTTTGCCATTTATGTTCCCTCCTTTATATTGCATTTTTATCGTAATCCTATGTAGCATGATTGTCAACATCCTTAGATAATAATGCTTATGTTTATAATTTTAGTGCGTCCAAATTTCTCACTACTGAGGAAAGATTGTATGATGAATACATAAGGGGTATAAAGGTATGAAAGTAGCACAAATCAACGAATATGGAGATGCATCGGTTATTGAGATTAAGGATGTGGAAAAACCATCTTTAAAGCCTGGGCAGGTATTGGTTGAGGTATATGCTTCAAGCATTAACCCTTTTGATACCTCAATTCGGGCAGGATATATGGAAGAGATGATCCCCCTAGAATTGCCTATTACTTTGGGCGGAGATATTGCAGGAATTGTGGTAGAAGTGAGTGAAGATGTTGCGGAGTTATCAGAAGGAGACAGAGTCTATGGCCAAGCAAATGTTGTGGCTGGTAACAGTGGAGCATTTGCGGAATTTTCAGCGACAAAAGCCAGTCAAATTGCCAAAGCACCAACAAATACTGATTTTAATGAATCTGCTTCATTGCCTCTAGTGGGAGTTAGTGCCTTTCAGGCTTTAACTGAGCATATTCAACTAAAGCAGGGGCAAAAAATATTTATCCACGGTGGAGCCGGCGGGATTGGTACTGTCGCTATTCAGATTGCTAAAAATATTGGAGCATATGTAGCCACTACTGCGACCGGTGAGGGTATTGATTATGTTAAGGGTCTTGGAGCTGATGAAGTTGTTGACTATAAAACGCAAGACTTCAGTGAAGTTCTAAGTGACTATGATGCAGTCTTTGATGCTGTCGGTGGTGATGATTTTAATAAGTCATTTACCCTACTTAAGAAAAATGGTGTAGCAGTTACTATGATCGCTGAACCAGATGAAACTCGCGCTAAAGAGCTTGGAATTACAGTAGTGAGACAATCTACCCATGTCACAACAGACCATCTGTTAGCCTTGGCAAAATTAGTGGAGGAAGGTGTTGTTACTCCACATGTCGATGCAGTATTTTCACTTGATGAGATTCAAAAAGCTTTTGAACTGCGCGAGAGTGGAGCAGTCAAAGGTAAAGTCGTTATCGAAATCAAAAAAACATAACCTCCCTACCATTTGCTCTAACTTTGTGAGAAAATAAAGTTGCAATAAGCATAAGGGGAAATTATGGCTAAAAACGACAAAACTATAAAAGTTATTAACAAGGGCGGACCAGCAGGCGGATTTTACTTCCTGACATATATAGGTACTGCAACGTATTTTGTACAAGGATCAGACGGGATCGGAGGTTTTATTTTAGCCCTGCTTCAGGCTGCTGTTTGGCCTGCCTATTTGATACATCGGGTTTTTGAAATACTTCATATATAAACTAATCTGGAGCAAATTATGAGCAACATCAAAGTAGAACCATATCTATTTTTTAAAGGAAATGCCCAAGAGGCAATCAAGTTTTACCAAAGTATATTTGGTGGTGAAATAGAAACCATGACCTATAAGGATATGAACATGCCCTTGCCAGTGGGATTCACTGAAACAAGTCTAATGCATGCTAGCCTCAAAGGCGGTGATGTTGATCTGATGGTTAGCGATACAGAAGAAGCTAGTGAAAAAGCTACCAAAGTAACTATATCTCTTGGTAGCGATGATGAGGAAAAGTTAACAAGTTATTTTAACGCTCTTAGTGAAGGGGTAACCGTACGATACCCTCTTAAAAAAGAGGTCTGGGGTGACACATTTGGTATGCTAACTGACAAATTCGGTATTGATTGGATGGTCAACATTGAGTCAAGAAAAACATAGAAAATTCTAATAAGCTATGTGGAAGATGTGAAATTTATGATCTTTTATTTCATTAACCAATTTTCCACCAAGTTTTTTCTTGATAGCCTCCCTCTCTGATTTGGAAAACCAGTGGCTTGTATAACCAGTATCAGTGGCGAATAGTCCGTTATCTATATCAGATCTTTCTGAATCATAATTGCCAAGAAGAGTGCTTACAGTTGCATACATAGGAATTCCCCAGTCTAACAAAGACTCTCTACAAAATAGAGAAATAATAATTTCACCATGTCTAGGTTCCGCCACCTGTCTCATAGCATCAATGGCTTTATCTCTGACGCCATCCCAAGGGCCTAGAGTATTTTGCAGTGACAGGATCACGGGTCTCGATACAGAACCGTCGACTATGCTAGCTAGGTTATCACCTGACTCAACTACGACTTCCACATTTGAATGTCGACCTGCAACTGACCTTAACGTACTTACGAGATCATCATCAACCTCTATAGCTATAACTTTATCTGCAATTGGCGCAATGTACGGGATAGCCCTTCCGTATCCTGCGCCTACATCAATAAACGTTTTTTCTTTTGAGTTATCTATTGAATCTTTTAAAAACTTTGCTTCTCTAGCTTGATATTCTTGCAGTCCCTGGTCTGAACCATTCTCTACTTCGTCTATATACGCCTGTGCACTCCAATGATAGTGATTATTTGACATAACTATATTATAGAATAATTGATATTTTCTATCTAGGACTGGCTGAGAGGTAGCCTAGTTTTTGTAACATATCTCTTTCTGATATGACGACAAGAATGTAACTGCCAAGCACAGCTCGCAGACATAAGCGTTTTAATTATTTGGACTTTTTCTGGGCACGATTTGTGGCAGCTCTTTTTATGAGTAGATTTGCAAAAGTAGCTATTATACCGATGCCAGCTAACACATAAAATGCTGTAAAGAGCTTGCCAATATCAGTTTTGGGAGTTATGTCACCATATCCTACAGTAGCAAGTGTAATAACACTAAAATAAAAAGAATCCAGATATGATAATTTCTCTACAAAATGATAAAAGACAGTTCCGATAAGTATCATGCTTCCTGCTAGTAATCCTGCTAACCGAAAATTTGTTCGAATTTTTCTGATTTGTTGCGCCTCTAGATCAGTCATTGGATCAAATCCTTTGTTTTGACTTAAGTTTTTGAATAATTTGAAAAGAAATATACAGCAAAAAGAAACTACCTGAAAGCGTTACAATACCAAAGACATTTGACAGTAAATTAGCGCTAATAACTCCCGTGGCTTTGGCAAAGAAATATACGCCAATAGAAACAAACCCAAGCGTACCTAGCCAGCTGTTACTGCTTTCATTTTTAGGCGTCATCATCAGCCCACCTCCTATAAATATAAACCCGAGCAAAAAGAGCTCTGACGTTGCCATTCTATCTTCTGGTATAGACATGAGCCTATAGCCAAACCAAAAAAGAAAGATTGCTAGCAAAACCACAAAGATCAATTTTAACCAAAGTTTGTATTCGGACTGCATGATAACTTCCTCTACTACAAATATTCTATTCCTCTTTGTGGATAAAAGTAAAGTCTACTAGCAATACCAAACTATTGACAGCTTTGCTATTTAGGCGTATATATTAGGAAATACTAACAAGGAGGGATCCAGTATGAGTAAACAAGATAACGATTTGTGGGGAGGCCTAGCGTTCAGAGGAATGCTGGCAATAGTGTTTGGGCTGGCAGCTGTTTTTTGGCCAGGGCTTACACTTGTAACATTAGTCTATTTATTTAGTGGCTTTTTACTAGCCAGTGGACTTATAGGCTTGGTGCTCGGGCTCGTAAATATTTTTAATGGAAAAAATTCTTTGCTAACAAGGGTACTTGCTGTTGGCCTGGGAGCTGTAGAAATTGGTGCTGGTGTATATTTACTCCGACACCCCGAAGTAGCTTTCTCAACCTTCATATTAATCATAGGACTTCTATTCATTGGTAGAGGTGTTATTGATGCTTTCGTAGGTATATTTGAAGATGATGCTGCAACTACCAAGACAATCTCAACTATCAGTGGAGTATTGTCTGTAATAGTTGGGGTGATTCTACTCATGCAACCTGCATCAGGTGGCGTGGCTTTCGTCTGGATTCTTGGTCTATACGCCTTGATCACTGGGCCAATGCTATTGGCGCTGTCTTATGATCTAAAGAACGCAAAATAAATAGTAGCCTAAAGAACAGTTGGGCCCAATAAGGCAGAGATATCTCTCAAGATTATCTGCCTTATTTTTATGTTTGGCCTATCGTTCTACCGAAACGAACCAAGCTCTCAGGCGCACTAAAACTATCTAGCTGAGATGGCTCAACAACATCTTTTACTAGCATCTCAACTGCAACTTGACGATACCTTTCTGGTAAATCTTCTAGTAAAACTAGTTCTGTGCCAGGTAGCCATAGCAAACCATCGTGTTCATCGCTCAGCACAAGTTCTGGTCGAATACCCGGGACTGTCGCTTGGAATAAACTCGTCTCACTTGTGACTAGTTGTTTCTTTGTTTGTTTTTCTTGAGAAACAGTTCTTAGAAAAATTGGATTTTGCAGGAATAATCCTATCTCTTCCAATCCTTCTCTGTACATAGCCTCTAGCACCGAGCTATCTGTCTTGTCGACCTTTCCGCCAACCAAATCAGACTCAAATGGTCGATGTTTGGTTGTACCACTCCTCTTGAGAACCAAAAAATCACCAGCTTCATCCTGAACAAAAGCTTTGGCTTTTTCTTTGAGAATCTCCCTTCTCATACGCGAATTATATCATCGTAGTAATATCTGTCTAGTTAATAATCTAGCTCGGTTATTCCCGTCTTCAATCATGTCTTTTGATATAATTGCCCTATGCGACATACTAATCCAAGAAAATGGGGACAATTCATCCGTGATATTGTATTTGGCACTAACGATGCCCTTCTGACTAATATAGGTATTATTACTGGTTTTACCGCATCTCTTGCTAGTACTAGGCTTATTGTTATGGCGGTGCTAGTAGATATTTTTACTAGCGCATTTGCGATGTCGTTTGGCACATATTTATCCAGAACTAGCGAAGATGACTACCTGAAAATATCGATGACAAAAGAAAGTAAAAAAAGCGTCGACGAGGTCTTTGCTAACCCTTATGTGGCCTCTACTGTAATGTGGATAGTCTACGTGATAAGTGGCTTTATACCACTGCTACCTTTCTTTTTTGGTCTTGAATCAACAGATGCTGCCAAAGCTTCTGTAGCTCTAGGCTCAGTGACATTCCTAATAATTGGAATTTTCAAAGGCAAAGTTACCGGTACATCACTATACAAGAGTGCGATTCAATTTTTTGTCATTGGCACTATCGCCGCACTTATCGGTTATGGTATAGGAAAATATGCCAGCACTATAGGGATCAGCTAGAGCTAGTTTTGAAGGTATAACTTAAGAACTGTTACAATATATTTATGGCAAGTTTTGAAGCCAGTATAATAATCAATAATCTTAGTAAACGATATGGTAAATCTGATAAGTTAGCACTTGATAACCTTTCTATTTCGATTAACGCAGGTGAAGTGTATGGTTTTTTGGGTCCAAATGGGGCAGGTAAATCTACTGCTATAAAATTGCTGATGAATTTCATTCAGCCGACTTCTGGTTCTGCCACAATTCTTGGGAAAGATATCGTGGACGACACTGTTGCTATAAGAAAATCTGTAGGCTATCTGGCAGGTGACGGTGAAATGTATCCTAAAATGACAGGCAGGCAATACCTAAGATATATGAGTGAAATTCAGCCAGCAAAGAGCCAAGCATATATTAGTGAACTAGAGAAAAGGTTTAAAGCAGACCTTGATAAAAGGCTTGGCGAATTATCACGCGGTAATCGGCAAAAAATTAATATTATTCAAGCATTTATGCACCAGCCAGATATTTTAATATTGGACGAACCCACAAGCGGTCTTGATCCATTAATGCAAGAGGAATTTTATCGATTGATTAAAGAATCTAAGTCGCGTGGGGCAACTGTATTTGCCAGTAGCCATATACTGAGCGAAGTGCAAAAGATGTGTGATCGTGTCGGGATCATTAGAGAAGGTAAGCTTGTCACAGAACGAAATATTTCCGAGATGATAAATGAGGCTGCTCAGACATTCGATATAACTTTTGCCAATAAGGTTCCGAGCTCAGAACTAAGCAAAATCAATGGGGTTAAGGTAACAAGCCACAATGGCCAAAATGCTACTATCCATGTTCATGGAAAATTATCCCCTGTCTTCTCTGTTCTTGCAAAACATGATGTCGTAAAGATAGACGCCCGCAATCTCGACCTAGAAGAAGTATTTTTACGCTTCTACCAAGAAAAAGGAGCAAAAAAATGATACCAATAATTAAATGGACTCTCTGGCAAAGAAGATGGAGCATCATGTGGTGGTCAATCGGTGCCTTTGGCTTGATCTTTATCAACATGGTTTTTTATCCTTCGTTCAAAGACCAAGCTAAAGAGCTACAAAAAAGCTTTGAGAATATGCCCGAAGCGGCGGTACAACTACTTGGCGGTAGTACAGATTTCTTTTCACCTATCGGATTTGTGAATAGTCAGATTTTCTTTTTAATGCTCCCTCTTATACTTGGCATACTGGCTATCGGACTGGGAAGTAGTCTGCTGGCAAAAGAGGAACAAGACGGAACTATAGAAAGTCTATTGTCGCGACCTATTGCGCGCGGGCAACTTCTGGCTTCAAAGGCTTTGAGTGGAATAATTATACTCACAATAACGACTCTATCTGCCCTACTAACTACTGTTATAACTGCAAAGTTTGTTGATTTGGAATTGTCTCTATGGCTGATGACTCAAGCAACTATTAATTGCTTTTTGATGAGCGCTAGTTTTGGCGCAGTAGCATTTGTGCTAACGACTTTAGGCAAGGCAAGAAGCGCCAGTCTAGGAATTGCCTCTTTGGTGGGGCTAGGCGGATACCTCATATCTTCTCTATCCGGTACTGTTGAGTGGCTGAAGATTCCTGGCAAAATACTTCCCTTTAATTACTACCAGTCCGAGGCTATTCTGAGAGAAACTTACAACTGGCTGAATAGTCTGTATTTTGTTGGGTTGATATTTATATGCGGAGTCATATCTTGGGCTGTATTCAGAAAAAGAGATATAGGATAGATATGCCAGCTGAAACACATAAAGAAAGAATCCTAAAAGAGTTAAAACAAGCGGGCGTAACTAGATACGGATTGTTCAGATCAGAAAGTAAATTTTTGCCCAAACTTATCCATAAAGATGAGCATGTTGGAGGGGTAATATACGGGCGTGTTGGTATAGATTTTGTGATGATGGTCGCAACAGATAAACGTGTTTTGTATTTTCAAAGTAAGCCATTTTATTCAGATGTTGATGAGGTAACTTACGACGTCGTCTCAGGTATTGATAATAGTGATGCTGTAATATTTTCTGCTGTAACTTTACACACTAGGGTCAAAAACTATACGATACGCTACGTTAATCCTAGGTGTGCACGCAACTTCGTTAAATATATTGAAAGTAGAAGAGTTGAGAGAGATGGCTACAATTCTGGGCGAACAGCGAAAAAAGCCGATGAAAAACCTTTTATTATCCAATCATTATCAGATGAAAAAGGCATAAAGTTTATCAAAGAACATGATCTCGCGGTACTATCTACTGCTGACAAAAAAGGTAACTTACACGGAGCTGTAGTTTACTACGTAGTTGACGACGAAAACTTTATCTATATACTCACTAAATCCGAAAGCACCAAAGCTAAAAATATTTTTAGTGGGTCTTCTGTAGCTCTAACAATTTATGAGCCAGGAACTCTTCAGACCACCCAGATCCAAGGCAAAGCCCAAATAGAAAGTGATTTAGAAAAAAGAGTGGATATCTATGAACAAATAGTAAAACTTCGTCCGTATCGCGGTAAAATGCAACTCCCCCCTGTGACAAAACTCGAACAAGGTGCCTTCACTATACTACGTATCAGCCCTACTAATATTCACCACTCTGATTATTCTGATTGAAGTCTAGCCACGCCTCAGGGCATCTATTGGATTAATCTTGGCTGCCCGGCGTGATGGGAAGAAAGCTACTAATATACCGACAACGACCATGAATAGTATCATGGCCCCCATCAGCCATAGAGGTGTTGAGAATAGATCAAAATTCTGGGTTACACCCCTTGTGCGAGCCGAAGTATTCATAGCAAAATTGACAATTTCCCCAGAAAGCATAGCGAATATTATACCGATAACAGCTCCAACTATTGATAGAAGTATCGCTTCAAAAATAAATAACTTACTCATGTCGTTATTTCGTCCACCCAGAGCCATCATCAGCCCGATTTCTTTTGTTCGTTCGAGTAATGATATGGTCAGGGTGTTGAACATACCAAGAACTGAGACGATCATGCCGATCGCACCAAATCCTGCCAGCACGATTGTAAAGAATTTGAATATTTGATTGATTTGAGCCAGAGTATCTATCGGTGAAGAAGTCTGATAACCCAAGCTTTCTATTTGCTTGCGCAGATTTACCACACTACTTGTATCGTCTGCAACAATTTTAACCTGTGAGTAGTATTTAACACCCGCGCCCTCTATAACACCAGCTGGCATAAATATTTCACCACCTGACCCAGAATCGATAACGCCAACTATTGTGAACTGTTGATTAATTTCTTTTAGGCTAGGATCCTTGGCACTAAGTGGGATTTTAATATCAAGTTTTTTGTTAAGAGCAGATTTGTTATCTGTTATCCCCACGGTTCTTAGAAGTGAGCTGTTGACTACTATTGAGAAAGTGTCTGTGTTGGTTATTAGCCGACCAGTAGATAGATTCAGTGAGCTAAGATCTTCATAGTTTTTATCGACTCCATAGACCACAGCATCTGTGTCACTTTTGTTGTAACTGACACTTCCTGGAAATGAGAAGGCTTTACCTACTTTCTCGACATGAGGCAGTCCTGTAAGTTTGTTTATGAGCGGAGCATCGAGATTCAAAACCCGAGAATTTGGCGTGCTAACATCTATAGATTTTATGGATTTGTCACCAATAACTTGTTTTGTCACCAGCTCGCGAAGCCCTAGTCCAAACGATAGTAGGAAGAATATCGCACCAATACCGATGATAATTCCAAAGACCGTCAAGAATGTCCGTAGCTTTTTACTAACTAGATTTCTCCAGGCAATATGAACTAGGGTCAAAAGCGAAATTGTTTTTCTATTTCTCTTTGTCCTTGGCAATCTGGATTTAACCGAATTAAAGACTTTCGCTAGCCCACCCACGTATTTATTCATAGCTCAACCTTCTTCTGTTTTGCATTGGCAAATTGGTCCAGTCGCTCTTTCATACTGTTGATCATCTCGTCTGTTGTTGCCTTGATGGAACTACTATCTGGATTCTGAACTTCTCCATCTTGGATATGAAGTAGGTTATCAGCCAGAGGCAGATATTCCATATTGTGAGTGACCAAGATAATGGTTCTCAGAGAATCAGAATAGGCTCTCCTGAGAAGATCCATTATTTTATCGCCGTTCTTGCTGTCGAGGCTTCCCGTCGGTTCATCAGCAATAATAAACATGGGATCATTGACAATGGCTCGCGCCATGGCAACCCTCTGCTGCTCACCACCAGACAACACTGATGGATATTTCTTTGCATAACTTTGCATATCGATTCTCTCAAGAGCGATCATCGCCATATCGGCTGCTAGAGATCTATTGTAGCCCAAGAAATACAGTGGCATCGCCACGTTCTCCATAACATTGAGGCTCTGTACCCAGTAATTTGATTGGTAGACAATACCAATACGACTAGCCCTAAATCGCGCTAACTCATCTGGCGTAAACGAATACACATCCTCGCCCTTGAAAGTGATAATTCCCTTAGAAGGGCGCTGAAGACCGGTTAATATGTTTAGCATCGTTGACTTACCAGAACCACTGGCTCCATAGATGACATTGAATGTGTTGTTGCGAATCTCAAAATTAACATTTTTGATAACATTGACCACTTCGTCACCTTGTCCAAAACTCTGACAAACTCCGTCTGCTTTAATCAGTACTTCCTTTTTGTTATCACTCATAGCCTAAAACCCAAACACTTTCTGGAGCGAATTAAGAATTATGGTAAGTACACTGTCTGAAGCTCGACCGATGATTGCTGATTGTGGCTCGCCGACACCTGCGTTGCCTGACTTATCTTTAGAAACTGGCTGAATACTATAGACCTTGGACGTTGGTAGATCAGATACTATCACGATATGCTCTGTACCTAAGCCCCCATCTTCAGATGTCTTGTTATTGAATACCACTGCGTTAGATCCTTCCGCGTAGGCTACCTGGCTGGTTGAAGGCTCATCGGTCTTCCATGATACTACAACTTGTCCTCTGGCCTCTGCACCTGTGCCACGTATTGAAGCTTCTATTACTATATCGCTAACTTTTGGAGGACGTGTATCGAGAGCTGTTCTAAATTGTTGCCTGTCCGACACAGCTAAGTTTCCACCACCGTCTCGACTCTGCGCAATCAAGAAGTATTCACTGTCGTCTTCAAGGTTGCGCAAGGTTATCTGGTGCTGAGTGGTTTGTGTTGAATCCTGAATATCAACACCGCCTGATCCAACTTTTCCATACGTCACTGTCGATGTGGAAGGCACGTTGGTAGTCCATGTAACTTGTTGTGTACTAGTAGGCTCTCCAGCTACTGGCTGGAAGCGAAGATCACTAATGCGTGGTCGTGATGGTGTAGTAAATGACGAGACACTTCCGTCATAAGAATTATCTTCGTTGTCAAAGGCAACCAATTTATAGAAGTATTTTGAACCATCATCAAGACCTGATAGCTCCACCGAATACGTTGACTCTGAAGTCGAAGTATTAACACTCTTGAGTCCACCGAATCCTTCACTCTTTCCATAGAATACGTTAATACGAGTGGCGTCCTTGGATGTGAATTGAACCACAGCATTTGATAGGCCGATCTTGGTAGTTGTTATCTCTTTTAGTGTTGGCGCCGGAGCTGTTCTGAAAGTATATTCTTGACTAACTCCTGTGTTACCATCTTCGTCAGTCCACTTCACAACAAAGTAGTATGTCGTACCAGCGCTTAGGTTAGTTAGGTCAACCTGGTGAGAGCTGACTTGGTCAGATATAGCAACTTCTGAAGGGCTGTATTTGCCACTGGATGTTCCGATAGCTACTTTTGAGTCACTCGCCCTATCTGTACTCCAACGAATAGTTGCTTTTCTGGTAGTTACATTGGAGACAGCCGGCTCAGCTACCAACGTCGCAGGGCTTGTGAATTTACCAGTCGGTATTTCGTTTACAACCGCACTGTTTGCCCCACAATTATTCGTGCTGTCACAAGCAATAACTCGATAATAATACCTTTGTTGAGATAATCCCGCATCGATATAAGTAGTGCTTGAACTACTTCCGACAAAGAAGAAGTTAGTGTTATCCGTAGAGCGATAGACTTTGTAGCTAGATATTCCTGCTCCTGTGTAGCTTGGCTGATCCCAAGTTAATGCCAGACGCCAGTTGTTGGTTGTTTTTATTGAAACATCCACGATATCTGCGTTGAGAGGAATGCCTGGAGATGGAGTGTTAGCCGTAAAGTCGGCTGTAGAATAACTAGCATAATTTATATTGCTTGATTCGTCTTTAGCTACAACATAAATTGTGTTTTGGCCTGGCTGGGTCGCGTATGGCCCCGCCCCCAGACTAGTCACTCCAGCACTAGTAAAAGTACAGTTGCTGGCCGAAGGAACTGCATTGAAAGTATAGCAATATGTTAAGTTAGTAGAGCTTCCCACAAAGGTATTTGGCGCCTGCCAGCTAAATGAGAACGAGTTAGAAGTATTGGTTGTTGGCGACGCTTGTAGATTCTGTGGCTCACTAGGTGCCCCGGCTGTGTTGATCTTTACGGCTGCCGTAGTATATGAAGTTGTGACATTACCCGCTTGGTCCCAGGTACGGAAATAAACTGTGTTGACTCCTTCATTTAGATTTGTGTAGTCGGGGGTTGGCGATGAGGTATAAGACCCATCATTGGCCAAAACGTCATTTATATCCCCTGTACCGCTATGCGAATCGCCGTACCATGTTGTGTTGTTAATTCGGTACTGTAATCCAGCTAGCCCGGAGTTACTATCTGCGGGAGCACTACCGCCAGCAGTAGGCCAACTCAGTGTGACATCTTTAGTATTTATGAATCCTGATGGCGCGGTAATATATCCAGGATTGGACGGGGCAGTATTATCAAATCTGAAATAAAATTGTGTTGAGGCTGTAGTGACATTTCCCGCGTTATCCATAGCTTTTATGGTCAGGTAATATGGAGAATTACTGGTGGCCAATGCAGATGCGATATATCCAGAAGTTGAAGTATCGATATTGTTAGGACTTACCAAAAATTGACAATGCCCCCCGGTGGTAACTGGACTAGTACCGAGTAAACCCTTTGTCGTTACTGGGTCTGCCGTATTGTCTGTGCCAAGATACAGACAGTACCCCTTTATACCAGAATCTATGTCGGTACCTGACGCCCATGAAAAGTAAGGCGAACTACCGTTTGTCCAAGCATTCTGGGTTAGAGATGCGCCACCACTCGCCTTAAGTGCTGAAATACTACTGGCATTGGCAGAAGGTTCAATAACATCTGATGTTGATGACAGATCCAGACTATTGAGCGTAACTTGCTGCGTTCCGTCGCCTTTTAGGACTGCCTGCCATTTGATTCCGCTAAATGTCACTGGGAAAGTAGCGATATTGGTGTCAACAACAGCTATAGGATTTGCTTCTGTGTTGTTGCTGGAAGTAGCCCAAGCACTGCCAGTCCAATATTGCCAGGTTGTTCCATTGTCAGAAGACAAGCGGTATTTGATATTACCACCATTAGCCGTTTCACTCGATGCTAAATTATCCCAATGCCAAACACCACTGGTACGCACAGCGTTATTGAGCGTTACTGTTTGCTCTGTATTGCTATACGGTTTTGTGGTAAACCCAGACCTTGCGTTATCACTTATTCGAATTTCATCTATTGCGCCAGTGAAATAACCTTGGGCCCAGCCTGCCTCTGATGTTCCAAAAGTAGAGCCAAGCAAAAGTGGCTGCGTAGAATCAGGAATAGACAAAGAGATATTTGTCTGAGCATCTAGATTACCGTCTATATAAAGTTTCATGGTTGTGCCGTCATAGGTAGCAGCAAGATGATGCCAGCTCGTATCTTGAGATGATGTCGATGATTGCAAAAATCCATTATTGCCATAAGACCATACAGACGCATCTGCGTTTGCTGTATTGCCCAGTCCTGCGTAGAGCTTGCCTTTGTAGGTACTAAAACTCTGTACTGTTTCGATTGTGTTGGCAGCCCAGCTACTGTTAACGAGTCCACCTGCTACTTTGGACCAAGTTCCGTTATCCAGCTCCCATATCTCACCGTCTCCTGCTGTATTGCCAAGTCCTGCGTAGAGCTTGCCGTTATAGACGACCATTGTTTTAGCTTGTTCGTACTGACCATCTAGCCAACTACTATTTAGCCCGTCACCTCCGATTTGTGTCCAAGATGTTCCGTTATACTCCCAGATTTCTGCGTCCGCTGTACTGTTGCCCAAGCCCGCGTAGAGTTTTCCGTTATATGGGATCAACGACTCGACTTGCTCATAGTTGGTATTCCAGCTACTACTAACGCCATCACCGCCAACTTTAGACCAAGCACTTCCATTCCAAGTCCAAACTTCTGCGTCAGTAGTTGACACGCCAAGCCCGGCGTAGAGTTGCCCGTTATAAACACCCATGGAGCTTACTCGTTCAAAGTTAGTAGTCCAACCACTGTTTGTACTATCCCCACCAATCTTTGTCCAAGCAGTACCGTTCCAGCGCCAGACTTCTGCGTCGTTGGCTGAGTTAGCCAATCCAGCGTATAGATTGCCACCATATGTAGCTAGTGAGCTGACTTCTTCATAGTTAGTAGTCCAGCCACTATTTAGGCTATCACCACCGATTTGTGTCCAAGATGTCCCATTGTAGCGCCAAACTTCTGCATCGTTGGCTGTTGTTCCCAATCCAGCGTATAGATTGCCACCGTAGCTAACCATACTAAGCACGTCTTCGTAAGTTCCAGGTGCCCAACTGCTGTTCACGCCCTGACCCCCGACAATCTCCCAGGTTGAACCATCAAATCGCCAGACTTGTGCATTACCTGCTACAGTATTACCCGTGCCAGCATACAAATACTCTCCATAAACCGTCATCGTCTCTACGTTTTGTAAGTTAAAATATCCCCAACTTTTATTGATAAATCCACCGCCAAAACGCGTCCAAGCTGATCCGTTCCAGCTCCACATCTCAGAGTTTGTGCCCGTAGCCGTCAATCCTGCATAAAGCGTGCTGTTACCGTAGGCTAGTGACTGAACAATTGTATGGGTATTGGTAAATCCACTATTTACTCCGTCTCCGCCGATCTTGGTCCAAGCTGATCCATTCCAACGATAAACTTCGTTGTCGCCGGCTGTGTTACCTAGCCCTGCGTACAAATTCGTCCCGTCGTTTGTTAAGGCATAAACCATTTCATAAGAACTTGAATCCCAAGACGAATTGAGGGTGTCTCCGCCAATTTTGGTCCAAGCGGTGCCGTTCCATCGATAAACTTCAGCATCGCCTGCTGTAGCACCCAATCCAGCATATAGATTACCCCCAAAATAAGTCATGCTAAAAACGTATTCATAAGTGCTAGCTGCCCAGCTTGAATTTACACCGTCTCCACCGATCTGCGTCCAAGCGGTGCCGTTCCAACGCCATACATCCGCGTCACCAGCTGTTAAGCCTGTTGAAGCATAGACATTGGTGCCATCGTTGGTAAGCGAATAGACAGCTTCTATGTTTGTAGTCCATCCACTGTTGAGGCTATCTCCGCCAATTTTGGTCCAAGCGGTGCCGTTCCAACGCCATACTTCGGCATCATTGGCGCTTAATCCTAGTCCAACGTAGAGATTTCCTCCCATAAATGTAGTGCTTTCAACTGACTCATAAGTATTAACTGCCCAGCCCGAGTTAATCCCGTCACCGCCAATCTTGCTCCAGCTCCCGCATCCTGAAGAAGTATCACAACTCCAAACCTCAGCGTCACCAACAGTTGAGCCCAAACCAGCATATAGAGTATTACCATTTGATGTCATCGAAGTAACGTTCTCGTAAGTTAAGTCTGCCCAGCTACCATTTTTACCATCTCCACCAACTTGAGACCAAACCGTACCATCCCATTTCCAAACCTCAGCGTCACCAACCGCATTACCTAACCCAACATACAAATTGCTACCTATAACTGTTTGCGATACAACTGCAAATTTGCCATTTAAATCCCAACTACCTTTGATATCATTACCGGCTTGTTGAGTCCATGTATTTGCAGAGCTATTGGCAAGCTCGTAGGTTGCCTTGCCCGTTTCTTGATCATAATAAAGTTTGTACGAGCCTTTGTCTATTACCCCTTGTTTGTGGTCATGGCTACCTCCGCTAAAACTCGTGCTGAATTTAGTCCAAGCCTCTAGAGTATTATCTTGTGTCAGAGACAGGGAAGACGAATCTGGGGTACTAGCATTCGCGCTGGCACCATTTAGCGACAACCCATTGTTGAGATTTCCTGTTGCGAACGAGCCATTGGCTACGGTCGCGTTGTTCGCATTGGCTGAACTATCACTAGCAGTTGACCCGGATGCTTCATCAAGGTGAAATAGTGCTTTTGTGTTACTGTCACTGGTATAGTTTTGCGCTTTTAGACGCACGCTACTGCCACTTGTCTCAAGTCCAGAGTCCAAAGTATATGAGCTAGGTGTTGAGAAATCCCAGTTATTGAATAAATCTGAAGCTGCTAGAACTTTCTGATACGAAGTTATCACGATAGCTCCAACTACCAATAAATAGACGCCAAGTGTTGCGTAATGGACATGTTGATGCTTTTCCCATTCATGCCAAGCCTTGTAGCGTGAATATTTATTAGTGAAGTGTACGTGTGGCCTGTGAGCTATGTGGTGATGAGAGTATTTAGCAAATTTTTTACTGTATGCCATCGCAAGAATTGAAGCCAAAATTATCGCTTTTTTGCTCAATTTAGCTACGCGAAGAGCAAAAGCCTTACCTCTTTTTTGGCAAACCTTCAAAATCTTGACAACAACTGGCTGTAAAATTTTTCGAGTTTCTAAGAGAAGTATTCGCATTTTTACTAACAGTAGTCTGACAGTTTGTATATTCATAGCTCCCAAATGCACGCATGACCGTCTATAGCGTCGGTAGTGCTTAAGATTATTATATAGCGCAGAAGAAAATATTCATAGCTTTTTTACAACTATAATTTACCTAATTTGAGCTAAAATGAGTGGCTACAGATTATTCACAAATAACGAAGCGCTACGAAAATTTGTCTTTTGTTATAAATTTATTTCTTCCAAACCCTAACGTAATCTGTTTTGACCTGTGACGACGCGCCATATGCAGCAGTATTGCCACTTCCAACATTGAGAATAAGATAGTGAGGAGAGCCATTATCGTAGCTTGTGTAAGAACGCACTAGCTTGCCATCAAAGTAAATGTCATTTTTGCCGTTTTGTCGATGAACTCCATATGTATGGTAGCTGTTGGACCATGTTCCTGGAATTTGATTTGAATTATTCGCGACATGCTGGCCATTAGAAGAATAATGGTAATTCGATGTCATTTGACCAAGTCCTTCAGCAATATCTATCTCACCAGTAGCTGGCCAAGATTGTCCGTTGGTCCACCATGCAGGGAAATTATAGATTGTGTCTCCATTGCCCGGGAAATACATTCGTGCTTCTGCATAATATCCAGTACCGAATTGGAAACCTGCTATCCCACAATCATTCGGGTTAGTGTTTATAAGCGCGCCATTGCTTGATGAAGCCAGTGTCATTATCATGTTGCCTCCAGATACACTGACGTTATTAGCACTAGTTGAGACATTGTTCATAACGCCACCTTTGAACCAAGCATTACACCATTTTGTGGTATTAAGAGTGGTGCCATCAAATTCGTCATTGAATACTACTGACCCCCAACCACTTGCGCCAGTTGTAGTCCCGCCAATGCAAGGAGCGACTATTGTGCCACTTGTACATCCACCTGTTGAAGAAGTGCTGTCATTTGGAGTAGGGGCTGAGGGTGGCAGTGTCGCTACAGGATTATTAACATTAACTGCTATCTTACTACTACCCACATTGCCTGCAGGATCATATGCACGAGCTTCAAAACTATGAGTTCCGTTGGTAATTTTTGTAGAATCACCAGTGTAAGTATACGGCGCTACTGAGCTTGTCGAGACGAGATTGTTGTCCACATAAAATTCAACTTTTGAGACACTAACATTGTCACTTGCTGTCGCAGTAATCGTAAAGTTACCTGCAACATTGCTATCATTTGCTGGAGAAGACACATTTACAGTAGGCTTAGTCGCATCAGAAGGTACTGGAGAGTTTGCAAACAGAGAAACTTTATCAACTAAGAGATTCCGGTCGCATCTGCCTGGCAACCACTTATCATTAGGAAATGTAACACTTAAGGTGTGGGTGCCGGGAGCTATATTGACAGTCTGACGGAATTTGGCCCATTCTCGGTTTTTGACAGTACTGGTTGTGCCTTGTTGCTTGCCATCTACTTTAACCACAAGGTTCGGATTGCCCTTACAGTATGTTCCTTTAGCGATTGTCTCTATCACTATTGTTGAGTCAGTGGTAACGAAATTGGTAGATGTAATTGTCCCAGCACTATACATGGTGACTCTTTTTCCGCCACTGGCCAGAGAGTCAGGGTCAACACCCCCGACATAGCCGGGAATATTCATTGATTCAGATTCTAAAGACGACTGTAGAGAATAATTTGTAGCTGCTCTACTTATTAACGTCAGCGCTGTGCCTATTATTGCAAATGTCACGATGGCTATTAATAAATTTGTTTTGGTGATTTTTTGTGTGTTTATCATTTTCATATATTTAAATTTCTTTTTATTTTTTTAGGATTCTTTATACTCTATTTTATACATTAATTTAGTTTAAATTACAACCTAGCGTATTTCAAAGAACTAAGTTATCCGTCACATGATATAATTTGATCATGGTATTAATTGCCCATATTCTTCTAGCCCTGTCGAGCATACTTTTTTCTACTTACGTGCTTTTTAATCCGTCTAGGAGCAAAATATACAGTTCATACTCCTTAATTGCGAGCACTCTAACAACTGGAGTTTATCTGACGCTTATCCACCCTGCCCATATAAAGCAAGCCTGCATAAGTGGTGTCGTCTACATAGCAACCATGTCAGCAATTATGATTTCTGTTCACGCCAGGCTTGAGAAGACCACGAACTAGCTTCTACCAGCTACCGCCACCTCCGCCACCAAATCCGCCACCCGAAGATCCGCCACCTCCGGATGAACTAACAGTGGAGTTGCTACTCACTACAGGAGCAAAGCTATTTCCTAGATCATTTGCAAGATTCATAGCAGAAAATCCGGCATAAGAACCTGCGTACCAGTTGGTAGCCTTGGCGATATCAATACCTTCGAACTGTTTTGCCCACTCTTTTTCTACTCCCAAAGCAACGGCAAAGGGCAAATATTTGCTGAATAACTCTGGTGTCCGCTCCGGAGCATCATGAAATTTCATTCGCTCTTTCTCAACTACGCTCAAGTAAAGCTTAAAGCCATCTACTTTTGCCCATATTTTGGCTCCTTCATCAGTTATATTGCCAGCATCCAGCATCTTTTCTAGAATATTTGGTTCCGAAGCGATGCTAGCGTAAAAGCCTTTGCTCTCAAGCGATTTCTTGGTATTGCTATGTATCTTGTAGATAGTCGTACTCATCGTTGATTTGCTAAGATTATCTATCTGAATTTTATTATCTTTTGCTGTAGAAAATAGCGCATTAAAAAGCATATCTTCACTGGTATCTAACCCTTTGGATTCTTTTAGTTTCAAAAGCGTATATTTTGCCTTCTTTAGAAAGGACTTTTTCTGAGTCTGCTGTATCTTTAGATAACCTTTTACAGCCATACTTATAATCATGGCTGTTATCTCCTGGACGCTTGAAGTATCATCTTCTAAATGTCCTATTTCTGCAACGGACAAATTTGAAGGTGGTTCATATTCGGCAACTACTGTTTGGTCTTTTCGACGCCTTCTTTTTCTAAGAGAGCGCGCTAGTAAAATTACACTAATGACCAGGCCAACTAAGATGGCAAATACAAAACCAGCTATGATCCCGATATCTGACTTTGTCAGTGGTCTTTTCTGATTAGGTTGTAAATATTTTGCTATGTAGCCACCCGCAACATACCCTTCTATGCTAAATCCTTCGCCCGCCTTGAGATTGTCTGCAGTAAATTTCTGCCCGTCAATCACACAGTTCTGCTCTGTAGAGCCAACTACTCCTGTAAAACATGCGGGTTTCTCTAGACTGGCCCCATCAAGTCTGACCACTGCACTCGCGTGCAGAATTGGCACACTCCAGCCATTACCTGTTACATCAAGAGCTAGGAAACCCTTTTGATCTTTTTGGGTGACTATCGGCCAAAGCTTGTACTTAATCTTGTAAGTATGCTTTCCTGTCACATACTTATCTGCCTCCCCAAGACGTATCCGGAAATTCCCATCAGACTTTGAAACTGATGCTTTTACTTCTTTACCGTTTTCATCAGTTGTTTTGGTGTGCTCCATCGCCAAACGATAGACATTACCCTGCGGATCTTTGTAGTCTATCGGCACGTCTCTGTATATTCCATGATGTTGAGTTAATCCAAAGTCATAAGCTATAACTTCTGAAATCTCAGCTTGATTATCCTTGTTAATATGAATTTCTGATTCAAAAGAGTCTATTTTCTCTGTGCCAACCGCTCCAACACTGCTTGTTAGAGTTAAAAAACTGATCCCAAGAGCAAATATTAATAGTAATATTCTATTTTTCATACTTATATATTAGCACTTGCTTATATTTTACTATTGCACGACTTATGGATTATTATGTAGGTACAAACTTAGGAGGTTTATATGCTCAAGAATAAAAAAATATTAATCGCAATCATCGTTGTTGTAATCATTTTACTAGGTGGTATTGGTTGGTTCGCCACTCAAAACGAATCCGACAACACATCAACGAAAAGTTCGTCATCTCAAAATTCGGATTCCAAATCAAGCGTAACAAAAGGAAGTCTAACTTCCTTATCGACTGGCAAAAAGGCTCAAGAGTGCACAATGAGTTACTCCGGGGCTAATGGCAGTGGCACCGGCACAATGTACACTGATGGCAACGGGCGTGGACGCATGCACCTAGACCTTAAGACAGAGAAAGGTAATGTTGCCCAAACCGACCAAATTATGAAGGACAACAAAGCCTACAGTTGGACAACAACAGGAGAGCAAACTTTTGGAATGGTCATGGATCTATCAAAGATGAACTCTCAACAATCACAAGCTCAAGCCCAGAGCCAATCAGGCAATAGCTCACCTACACCTAGTCAAGACTTTGATATTAATTGCAAAGATTGGAAGGTAGATGAAAGTAAATTTGCAGTACCCGCTAATGTAAATTTCATGGATCTCAGCAATATCCAGAACTCAATCCCAACGTCTAGATAAAAGACATAATGCTATAATTAGATAATGAAAAAAGCTTATGTTGTTCTTCCTTTAGTGCTTTTGGGGTTCGCTCTTGCATACTTTACTCTTATGAGAGATCAGGACAAGCCGAATCAGGCCACGCTTTCGGACGTTCAAAAGTCAGCCAAAACATCTCCGACAGATGAAGTAACATCTGACAAGGCTCTTGAAACACTTATAATTGGCGACCCTTCTGCTAGAGTGACAATTGTCGAATACGCTGATTTCAAATGCCCGAATTGTAATAAATTCCATCAACAAGTTGGCAAACAGCTCAGAACAGATTTTATTGACCGCAAATTAGCAAAAATTGAATTTCGTAATATTCCTTTTATCGCTAGCGACTCCCGCCCAGCAGCCGAAGGCACATACTGTGCAAATGATCAGAAAAAGTTTGTCCAGTATCATGACAAGGTCTTTGAATTTATGTGGACGAATTATTATCGTCAGGATAATTCAAAAGAATTTGATAATATTTTGACCGTTGAGAAACTAACCGAACTTGCAGGAGAAGCTGGGCTCGATAAAACTGCTTTCAATCAGTGCCTAGCAACAGCAAAGCACAAATCAAGCGTTGACAGTGATCTTAAAAAATCAGAACAAGACGGGGTTACAGGAACCCCACATATAATAATTAACGGCAAAGCCGTAGTTGGACCGCAGTCATATTCTGCCTATAAAACATTACTCGAGATTGCGCTACGGTGAGTTTGTTCATATTAAAACTAAAGATTAGTTTGAAATCTGTTATATCAGTACTATTCAGATGGCCATATCTCTTGATCGCGATTTTTGCCAGCTTAGTAGCAGAAGCTATGGTCCTGTGGTCTCTCAATATTGATCTTGTCAAATACATCATCTTTGATAGTGGTGTAAGTATTGGGACTAAGTTCGAGTTTTTCTTTAGCGTTTACCGTGATATTTTCATCAACTATGAAGCTGTTCAAGCTCTGGCAATCATCACATTCTCTTTTTTGTTCGGGATCAACTCTGCACTGGTAGTATTTGTGCTAAAAAACCAAGATTATAAATCAATACCGAAAAAGAGTGGCTTTGGCGGACTAGTTCTGGCAATAATTGGTGGTGGCTGTCTGGCGTGCGGAACATCAATCTTATACCCAGTTTTGATAACTCTAGGTGTTGGAACCAGCGTATTCGCAAGTCAGCTTGGGCTTATCTTAAGCGCTATTGGTAGCGTATTTTTACTATTTTCTATCTATAAACTTGGTGGTGTAGTATCCTTTGTATTAAAATCAAGAGAACAATGATCAAAAAATATCTAAAAGACAAGTTATTGGTAGCGCTACTTATCGGGGGATCTGTCGGTCTCTTTGCAGCCTTTGCCAGCAGTGTTGAACTAACAAAAAGCCTGAAAGACCCGAGCTACAACCCGCTTTGCAGTATCAACCCTATTATTAGCTGTGGATCTGTTTTGGATTCACATCAAGGCTTTATTTTTGGGTTCTCAAACTCATATCTAGGCATGATCGCGTTCTCTATAGTGCTAGGCATAGTCGCCTGTTTATTTGCCGGAGCTAAATTACCAAATTGGTTCTGGAAGTTATTCCTGATCGGTATTTCGTTTGGTTTTATCTTTGCTCTTTGGCTAATTACACAATCACTATTCGTAATAAAAAATCTCTGTATTTACTGCATGATGACCTGGGTAGCTATTTCTATAGTCTTTTGGTATAGCTTGCTACACAATCTCGAACTTAAAAATTTTGGCAAAAATAAGAAGTTAGCAAAAATAACTGAATTCGCTTCTAAGCATCATGTCGATATATTTGTTGGCTGGATTTTGATAATCTTTTTACTTATCGTTTGGCAGTTTTGGTATTACTGGAAAACATTGCTTTAATCCAATCGATTAGTCTGAAGACTCTCCCTTAAAGAATCTTATCCAACTCTCAATATTTCTTTGATATCTATTTTTCTGAATCTCTGGCTCTGGTATATCTTCGACAATTGGCTTAACGTTGATGCTTGAAGATTCTGCTAGACTTCTAGGTATCAAATAGAGTTTTTCGCCTTCTTTGGCCTTGCCTAATTGGCGCCTGGCTGTCAGCTCGAGATATTCGTCACTCTCATAGTATTTATTCCTCAGTTTCTGATTTTCATTCTCAAGTTTTGCAACGTCGTTTCTTTGCTTAAGTGATGAGATCTTTTTCTCCAGTTCATAGTTTTGTTGTAGAACGCCAACGCTGTTCCAGGCTACCAAAACCGCAATAACCGCAAATCCTATGAGCGCAAGCGCCCTGGTATCGCGCAGTATAGACTCTATAAGTTTTAGAAATTTGCGGAGATAATCCATTGCTCTATTATAGCCCAGGATCATCTTGGGACGAATATGTGTGGATTGCGAAGGCTAACCCATGCAAGCATATAGACTAGATAGGCATTATAGGCTAAACAACCGAGACTTATTAGTACATGTGGCAAAGACAAATTGATTACGCCAAATTCAAATATATTGAGCCAGATCAGTAGAAGCCTGGTCAAACTCAACGACAAAAATATAGCGAACGAGAATATCCAGACAACCCTTCGATATTCATCAAATCTGGAAAATGAATCGAATCTAACAAAACTGTGGTTCTGCTTTTCTAAAATATATCTATTTATGACCATGATGATGATGTCCATGACGGTAACAATGATCACGTAGCTAATAACCCCTATGATACCCCAAACAAATATACTTGATATGTATTCTGAGAAAGGTAGGTAGTCAATATTTGCTATAAAATCAGAGATGTTTTGCTTCAGATAACTCTTTGTCTCATTGTCTTCTATGAAAAAACTCATCAGATGATCAGCGAAGATAATTAAAAGCAGAGCAGCCGAAGCTATGAGAAACAGAATTACTTGACTCGCGTTGGGTATCAGTATTTCTCTGAGTGTCGTAAAAAATGGTCGAAGGCTATACTTTTTCACTAGTTTGTAATCTCTTTTGGTAATTGAACTTTAATTTATAACTCGCACTGAGGCCCACGGTATTTGACCTAGCCCTATACCTGTTCCATATGAGGAAGGCCACCTATTTGAAGTCTCGCCGTAAATAGCGAACGATCCACCGTTGTCCCGAAGGTAAGCGCCATGCGTCTGCAATGCCTTGGCAATGGTCTTTTGCGGTTCTGGAAGTCCGGAGATGTTAACAGATGGATCTAATTGTATCTTTGAACCTTCAGCTAAGACAGTATTACAGATTGTTTTGCCAACTTCACTACAGGTAACTCCCACGTTAGACCATGCTGGGAATATTGCTGGTCCGGCCTTAATACCAGGAACAGAAAATGCGAGGGCGTGGTCAATATGTCCTGAGGCAAGCTCTTCTGGTGTTATGAGACCTGCAAGTAGCGACAAACCTGCCGCATTAGAAGTAGCATCAGTTGTGTTTGTTTGCCCATTTCCATCTAGATTTGCCCGTCCAATTGCTTTTGCATTGGTAATAGTTCCGTCAGCAGAAACAGTCGCTTTGAATATTTCATATACGGTTCTATCTACAATCACTGCGAGATGTCCGTCTGTTCCACTAACAGGCTTGGTCCCGGGAGGCACTTTAGGCACAGGGAACTTACCAGCTTTACCAAGGTACTGAGCACCACCCTCACTCACTGGACCAGGAGGAAACGGTGTAAACTCACCCGTACCTTTCACGACTGCAACGCCATAAGAACCGATGCTAAAGTTCGGATTCCAAAATTTACCGGCGATGAACTGTTGCATAAATGCTGAGGAATCAGATCGCACAACAGGACTTGTAACCGGAGAAGTAAATGAAGTTGCCTGAGGGAAATATCCTATGTTCAGCCCATTTGTACTTGTAGGCGTAGGGGTTGGTGTGACTGGATTATTCACAGTAACAACCGAACTTGCTGTACCAACGTTACCGGCTGAATCATAAGCCTTAGCATAGATTGTATGTTGCCCATTGCTCAGCTTAGAACTATCAGCTAGGTATGAGTACGGGCTAGTCAAACTTGTGCCGACTAATGTACTGTCTGTATAAAATTCAACCTTTGTAACGCTGACATTATCGACAGCTGTTGCAATGGCCTGGAACTGCCCCGTTACAGATGAGCTCGGTGCTGGAGATGTGAGTTTTACTGTTGGCGCAGTTACGTCTGACGGTACTGGTGTGTTAGCAAATAATGAAGTCTTGTCGATATATAGATTTCTGTCACAAATTCCTTTTTTATATTTATCATTTAGAAAAGCAATGTTCAGATTGTGATTACCGGCCGGTATGCTTGTCGAGATCGAGTAAGTCTGCGCTGATCGAGAGCTAACACTGTAGGTGCTACCGATTTGTTTGCCATCTACTTTAACAGTCATTTTAGGATTTCCATCGCAATTACTACCTTTGGCAACAATTTGAACGCTTATAGTAGTGTCTGTAGTCGTAAATGTCGGTGATGTAATGCTTCCGTTCGAAAACATGTTAATAGCCTTGCCACCACTCGCGCCTTTGTAGTCAATGACATTACTAGTAGATTTATTGTATTGCATAGATTCACCTTCAAGTAGTGATTGGAGTGACAAATTAGAATCTGCTCTACTTTGCAGAGTCAAAGCTGTGCCAATCATCGCAAATACTACTGCCACGACTGCTATTTGTTTTCTTGATAGTTTTTTTACGTTTAGAAATTTCACTTTTATTCCTTTATTTGATTTTTGTGGTATACATAAGCTTAATTATCTACAACAACGATTTTAATTGCAAATATTGGTATATTTCACTTCTCTAAAGCCAGCATTCGTGATATATTATTGTGGTCACACATCGTGCACCCATGGGGGTGTAGCTCATCGGTTAGAGCAGGCGGCTCATAACCACTTGGTAGTAGGTTCGATTCCTACCACCCCCACCAAAATTATCTATTCCCAGCGGAAGACTTTGAAAGCTATCAGATAGACAATAACTGTCCAACTTAACATCACTGCGAACTGTGGAGCAAGTTCAATTAAAGTTGCTCCTTCTGTTATAACCAACCGACTTGCATCAATTATCGGCGTAAGTGGGATGAACTTTGTGATGCTTTGCAGGACTTCTGGCATCAGAAAAGTTGGGAAGAACACCCCGCTCAAGAACATCATTGGAAGCGTTACAAGTTGTGCCAGTGGCGCTGCTTGATTTTCGTTTTTTGCCCAACCACCTAGAGCCAATCCTATTCCAAACAGAAGTATAGTTCCCGTCATCACAACTATTGCCAGATTGAAATAACTGCCTCTCATGCTCAGATCAAACATAACGACGGCAGCTACAAACATGATCACAAGTGCTAGCAAACCAATAATAGCGTTGGAGATAACGTTCCCGGTAAAATATTGCCACACCTTCAGCGTAGTTGTGTGATAACGCCTAAGAACACCGCGCTGTTTAAGCCGTGGGAATACCGTTGTTGGACCAAAGATACCCAGCGACAACAGAGTAAATCCAAGTATTCCTGAGAATGTATAGTCAAATTGAGTCAGACCCTTGGTAGCTGTCGATTCTGTTTTAACAACAAAAGGCTCTGGGCTCGGAGGAACAACCTTATCATTTATATCTTTAAAGACACCTTCCATAACACTACCAAGTGTACGTCCAGCTTGTTCGTTACTTTGATCATACAGAATTTTAGCCTCACCGGTCGGATAGTTGCCACTACCCACGTTGCCGAAACTCTCTGGCAAGATAATAGTCGCATCTAATTGACCGCGATTCATTTTCTCCTTGGCAAGGTCCAGTGATGTAAGCTCTTTGTCTACCTTGAAAACTTCATTTTCTTGAACTTGTTTCACAAATTGAGTTGAAAAATCGCTTTTTGATTCGTTAAGAACAGCTACTCTAAATGAAACTCCATTATTACCGCTAAATATACTTCCGAATATTGCCAAGAAAATTAAAGGAAATATAAAGACGAAGAACACCGCAGTTTTATCTCGAAATAGTCGCCTAACATCAATCTTTACAAAAGTTTTTACTGGTAGTAATTCTCTCTTCAGTCTGTCCATATTCAGTCCCTTAACGCCTTTCCTGTCAGGTCAATAAAAACATCTTCCAAATTTGCCTGCTCTACCTGTTGTTCTTTCTTGAATCCTTTTTTCAATAAAGCCTTGATAAGATTTTTTGGCGTATCAAGTGCCACTATCTCGCCTTCATCCATGACAGCAACCCTGTCACACAACAGCTCTGCTTCATCCATATAATGAGTTGTCATAATCACTGTCACACCACGGTCGCGTACTTCGCGGATCAGATCCCAGAGATTTCGCCGAGCTTGTGGATCTAGACCAGTAGTTGGTTCATCCAGAAAGAAGACTTTCGGTCCGTGCACTAAAGCGGCAGCAATTGAAAATCTCTGTCTCTGTCCACCTGAAAGGTTCTCAACATAGCTGTTTGCCTTATCGAGTAGTTGCAAATCGTCTAAGAATTTCTTTGGATCGACCTTCTCTCCGTAAGTAGATGCAAAAAATTCTATGAGCTCAGTAAGCTTTGTCTTTTCTTCAAACGAAGGCGTCTGTGGCTGAACGCCTATGAGGGTTTTTATTTCATCGGGGGAGCTTGCAACGTCTATCCCGTTTAGAGATGCCGTACCACCATCTATCGGACGCAATGTTTCTATCATCTCAAGAGTAGTTGTTTTACCCGCACCGTTCGGCCCTAAAATACCAAAGATCTCGCCGGCTTTTACTTCAAAACTGATTCCTTTGACAACTTTTTTGCCGTCGTATTTCTTAACTAAATTATCTATTTTTACTATCGGTTTTGACATATTAATAGATACTATTCTATCAGGTTTGATCTGCTATAAAAAATCTTAGGCTGGATGCACGCCAAGGTCGGTCAGGTCAAATCCATAATCATCAAGTTTACTAAGGACATAGTCACTATCACCCACTTTATATTCATGAGCTAGAGCCTGTAAAAACGCCTCAACTCTCTCGAATAATTCACCATAAAGTTCATAGACTGCTACCATAACTATTGCCCTCCTTTAGCACTTGTTACTATAGCTAAAATTGGGCCTAGAATCTGTTAGCGTTATTACAAAGAATTAGTGAATTAACTAACTGTCATTGTTTCGTTGAGTGGTTGCCTAGGGATTCTTCGATAATACTCAGTAGTTCATCCGTCGTCTGGCAACCCATGAGTTTTTCCCGAAGTTCTTTCGCGCCGTCAAATCCATTGATATAGATCTTGCAAAACTTATTAAGCGGAGCGGTTGTTTTGTACTTTCCTGCCCAAGTATCTTCAAATAATTCTATATGCTGTTTGTAGAGGTTTATTCTAAACTCTGCGTCTTTATCTTCCCAGACACTTTGTTTAGAGAAAAGATAAGGATCGTGAAAGATCCCACGCCCGATCATCACGCCATCTATTTTATATGTGTTGGTCAGCTCCTTAGCGTGAGCCAAACTATTTACGTCACCATTACCAACCAATATAGTGGTCGGAGCGATTTTATCTCGTAACTTCTTGATGTCATTCATCAAGTCCCAATGGGCGGGAACTTTGGACTGCTCTTTTACTGTCCTCAGGTGAACTGTCAGCATTTCTAGATTTTGCTCCAACAAGAATTCTATCCAGGACAAATCAATTGTGTTCCAGCCAATCCTTGTCTTAACGCTTAGTGGCAATGACTCGCCTGATGCATCTATACCCTTACGCGTAGCTTCAATAATAGCTTTGGCGTCTTCTCTGTGATTTATAAGTGCACTACAGCATCCATTTTTAACTACGGCTTTGACCGGGCAACCCATATTAATATCAATTCCGTCAAAACCTAAACCCGCTAACTCTTTGGCTGTTTGATAATAGTTGTCAGGGTTCTTGCCCCAAAGTTGGGCAAATATAGGCGATTCATTGTCTGTTTTTTTAATTTTCTTTGCTACTTTGTCTTTGCCCGGTGAACAATAGCCATCAACGTTCATGAACTCTGTAAAATACAGGTCTGGTGGCGCCAGAGAACCCACTATCCTCCGAAAAACCGTGTCTGTTACATCATCCATCGGTGCCAGGATAAAGAATGGTTTTGGTAGCTTGCCTAATATATTCATAATTCTTTTAGTTTAAAAAGCTCGCTAGATTTCCTAGCGAGCCCCTTAAGTATTTTGTTCTATCTATTTATTTGAAGCTAACTGTCAAAAATCCGTTTCGTGGATTTTCGTTTACTTTTCCACCACTTGGTAGTTCAGTAGCTGTGTCTTTTCGCTCGTCTTTACTAAAGTAGTAAATTCGTTGCTTCTTGCCACCACGAAGTACAACTTCCTTGGTGTTTAGGTAATAAGTAATACCTTTTGAGTTTTTGTGACTGTAAGCCATTATTGTTGCTCCCCTCTTATTGCTTAATAATGTATAACTACATTAACTCTAATCACTAACACTTGTCAACTTCTTATTGTAATTTTTGCGTCACCTACAGTCAGATGAAGGTCTTGATATCACAATCCTTATGCTTTAGAATAAGACCCATACACTAATTAAAGTAATTAACTAGAGGTGGTAGATGGATTTTACAAATCAGCCAAACAAGCAAGCGCCCCAGAGACCAAGTACTCTAGGGACAAATCCGGATTATAGCTCGGAACCAGAACAATCTAACAAGAAAGGTAACCAAAAAGTGAAGAGACACATAGACAAGATAACAGCCGCAAAGATTCCATTCTTACTGCTAACTTTTGGTATCGTAGTACTAATCGTTGCACTTGTATTTAAGATTTCTATCTTCTCAGATAATTCAGAGGCAAAAGCAGTTAACAAATCTGCTTACCAAGCCGTGTTCTTAAACAACAACCAAGTTTACTTTGGCAAATTGACTGATGTCAACAAGGGCTCTGTAACTCTAACTGACATCTACTACATCCAGCTTGATGGCAAACAACAAGACACATCACAAGCTCAAAGTAGCTCAAACAACATCACTCTTGTAAAACTAGGTTGTGAGATTCATGGACCACAAGACAAGATGGTTGTTAACAAATCTCAAGTTCTCTTCTGGGAGAATTTGAAGGACGATGGTCAGGTTGTAAAGACTATCAAGGCTAACCAAGCTAAAGGTGCTCAGAACTGTGATACACAGCAATCAAATTCTGACACTCAGAAGAGCGCTAACCCTACTACGCCTACAACTACCACACCAAGCACAACAACTCCAACGACTACATCTCCGTAGTCTGGACCAATCGGAGCAGATTAAATTGAGGGGCTACTACAGCCCCTCTGTTAATTTCTTTACTGCTTTATAAAGCTTGTAGGACACTCCTAGTGGCATATCCCATGTACCGCCGAAGTCTTTGTCGTCTCCGCCAAAAGACCGCTTAAAACTACTGACACTGGCCCACTTGTGGCTCTTTTCTTCTAATGGCGATACTCCGTAGAAATCAAAATAGTCTAAACCGAGAGCTTTTGCATCTTTGATCATATACCAGGCCAAACCCCGCGAAGCTGGGATTTTTCTAATTACTTCTTGATTTGCTCCAGCATGTATATAGTACCTCGTCCCGTTCCAGTCGACACCAACGACTCCAGCGATAACGTTCCCTTCATATTTAGCCCAGTAGATCTTCGCAACCTTTGCTTCTAATAAAAATTTGAGCTGTTTCTCCAGATAAGTTCTTGATTTTGCGCTGTAATTCTTATACTGTGCTGTCCCGAGCATCAAATCCAAAAACATATCTATCATCTTATGATCATCCGATATGCCGTATTCTATTTCTAGTTTTTCAGAACGATTTACTAAGTTGCGGTCAGTCTTACTCATACGACTTTTCACAGTGGCCAGTTCGTCGGCAAGATTTATTATGTGCGTATATCTTGGTTGAACTTCTCCGAAGTAAACACAGTCATTTCTCCTCATCAACTCCTCACCGTAGCCTCCAGCCAGATCAAATCGAGCAAACATGCAACCGGATTCTTTGGCTTTTGCCTTTATGGACTTAAGCGCGTTTGCCAAGCCTCTCTCATCCCGAACCGTGGGCCCATATGGAACATACAGATACGTAATCCCCAAACGTCCATTAACTTTATACCCTCCCCAGAGATATTCATCAGTTTTTTCAAAAAAAAGTTGTTGATCTAAGCTTTCTTGGAATTTCAGCCAAGCTTGAGATTGCAAAAAATGCCCATCAAGACCTTTAAGTCTCTCATCCCAATCTTCACCCATTAGAATTTGTCTTCCATCCGGCGTACTAACAATCTGTCTATGATTATTCGCAAAATCCAAAGAACATAGGCGGACACAGCTAGGACTAAACTTATCCCAGCGAGGTCAGGTGACCATTTAGGGCTGATGAAATCGAATTTGTAAAATTCTGTCGGAATATCTCTAGGTTTGGTCGCATTAGCAGAAACATACTCTTGAATACAGGTAACTTTTGCCTGGTTAAATCCTGCTGAAGGGAACTGTGCGTTACAGACATTCGTCGCTGTAACATTAACTTGGTTGTTTGTTTGTTTAACTCTCTCTGTCTCCTCAGCAAGTAGCTTTTCGTATTGGGTCTTCAGCTGTATTGGAGGCTTTATAGTAGAACCACTACTCAGATCAGTATTCATATGAGCGTAGACGAATTCTCGCAAATTACGAAGTGCTCCCTCGATATCGCCATTGTTTTGATCTGCAACCTCAACTTGCTTGCGAAGCTCTAACATCTTCAGGTTATTTTGACGCAAACTATAACCACTGATAAGTGTCATTACAACGGCGAAAATCAAAATAAACTCTGGTCTGATAATTTTCAGTCTCTTGTGCCACCTATAAAAACTTTTTATTTTCTTTGTCATAAGCGTAATTATATCACTACGATAAGTGTTAAAATATAGTCATGCATATATTTTTCAGTGGAATTGGCGGAACAGGCATTGGGCCACTAGCTTTAATCGCCCACCAGGCAGGATACACCGTTTCTGGATCTGACAAACAGAATTCTGCATATATAGATTATCTGCGGAATCAAGGACTGGAAAATATTCACATAGGGCAATCAGCTGAGGATATAGAGAAAGTACATCGGGCCCAGCCTATAGATTGGCTGGTGCACTCATCAGCCGTTAGCATTGAGAACCCAAATCACCCTGAGCTTATTTTTGCTCAAAAGAATAATATCAAGACCACCAAGCGTGACGAGTTAACCAACCATATTCTCAAAGAAAAACATTTAAAACTCATAGCGATTGCCGGGACTCACGGCAAAACCACCACGACAGCGATGGTTATCTGGCTTTTTAAAGAACTAAATATCTCAATAAGCTACTCAGTGGGGGCAAAGATATCCTTCGGTGATATGGGGCATTTTGACCCTGCAAGCGAATACTTTGTCTATGAATGTGACGAGTACGACCGAAACTTTTTGGCTTTCAAGCCACACCTCAGTCTAATAACCGGTATCGCCCACGACCATCATGATATTTACCCAACTGAAGCGGACTACAATAATGCCTTTAGAGATTTCTTAGATCAAAGCGAACAAAAAATACTCTGGGGCGCTGACCAGAACAAGCTATCTCTGCCAGATTCAGATAAATTGCACTCTCTAGGGAGCATTTTAGATGGAATAACCTTGGCAGGCGAAGTAAATAGACTAGATGCTAGTCTAGCAATTCAAGCTGTTGGTGATCTCACCAAAGTACCAACAGCGGATCTAGTAAAAATCATCAACCGATTTCCAGGAGTCTCTAGAAGATTCGAAAAAATTGCTGACAACATCTACAGCGACTATGCCCACACTCCAGAGAAAATTGCTGGGTGCCTAGAAATGGCTAAAGAACTTTCAAATAAAGTAGTGGTGGTCTACGAACCGCTGACCAACAAAAGACAATATAGTATTAGAAATACTTACACTGATCTATTTAAGAATGTTAAGAAATTATATTGGGTGCCTAGCTATTTAACTCGTGAAGATCCTGATCAACATGTGCTAACTCCGACTGAATTGATAGAAAACATGGGCAATAAAGAAATTGCCGAACCTGCAGAATTGAACCCTCAACTACTAGAAAGCATAAAAAAACACCAGTCGGATGGTGATTTAGTTATCTGTATTTCTGGTGGTGGCGGAGGAAGCCTCGACGAATGGCTCCGGCAACAATTTATAGCTACTTAACAAGTTAAGGACTATCTTTAACGGTTATCACCGGAGCCTTTGGTTTGGTTTCTTTTTTTGCGACTGTGAACTTTTTCTAAGTTTTTATCTGCAATATCATCTAGTGACAGGCCTAAATAGCAAGCCATGGCATTGACATACCAGAGCACATCACCAAGCTCTTTCGCTATTTCGTCAATATCCTCAGGTGTTATCTTTCCGTTTTTGTCACGAAGAATTTTCTTAAACTTTTCAGCAACCTCTCCGGACTCTCCTACCAGGCCGAGAAGTTTGCTCATAAATGCATGGGAATCTATCGCCACAGTTTTGCCGTCAAAAGAATCAGTTGCTATTGCTTGTTTTTGATATTCGTCAAAGGTCAAAGATGCTCCAAATCGCTTACGTTTATAGATTTACTACGATATAATCATTATATGGTTGAGGAGATGTTTACGCAAATCAGCAATTACTATGATCTGGCGTATTTAAACACGAAGAACTGGCTTCATATTCATGGTCCGGATATTATCATAATCCTCATTGTTTCTTGGTTGACCCATCTATTTGCTAGCAAATTTGTTTCAAGCTTACTGCACCATACTGTACGAGCAGATCTCTACCCTTCACGCGTAGATAGAGAAAGACGCCTTAAGACTATCGAGGGACTGGTAGGCGTGGTGCTACGAATTGTGGTCTACGGAGTAGCTTTTGTTCTGATCATAGGTGAATTTGGCATCAATACTGGACCTTTGATTGCCAGTGCAGGTGTTCTGGGCATCGCCCTTGGTTTTGGGGCACAGAGCTTGATCAAAGATTTTACCAGTGGCATCTTTATTATTATCGATAACCAATATCGAGTCGGAGACTTTGTCACTATTGATAAAGTATCTGGCACTGTCGAAGCAGTAACTATTAGAACAACTATCTTGCGAGACCTTGATGGTAGCCGTCATCATATTGCCAACGGATCAATACTCGTAGCCACCAACCAGACGGTTGACTTCGGCGGTATAAGCGAGGATATCCTGATAGGCAAAACCTCGAACATTGATAAGGTAAGAGACGCTGTTAACAAAGTTGGTCAGGAGATGCTACAAGACAAAGTTATTGGACCAAAAATCAAAGAAGCACCATATTTTGATCGGGTGCTAAAATTTGATAAGAACGGAATTTTTATACGTGTCCTTGGTACAACCGGCGCAAATGACCAGATAGAAGTTGTTGGCAATCTCTATGAGAGATTGCTCACCGAATTTAGGCATCTGAAGATAGAACTCCCTGATACTAAGATCTCTGTTGCTAAATAATTATTGTTGCTGAAGCTGTATATAGATTGCCAGCCCAACAAGCAACGCGCAGATAAAACAAGCTATGAGGATTACGCCAATATTTGACGAGGGCTTGTTATTTGGAACTTTTTTGGGCTGATCTGGTTTTTTGTCTTTTGAATCTTTGGGTTTTTGATCAGTCGTACCCGGCTTCTTTACATCCATAACAGGTTGTTGAGCGAGTTGAGGAGCGGGCTGGACTGAAGGTTGAGCTTTAGGAACATCGTTAACTGGTGGCTTCGCTATCGTTGGCTTGATGTCTTCCTGCATAGAATCATTCTACCATAAGCATTTGGTTCTAGAATTTAGGGATTTGTCCTACCCAATCAGTAGTAATACCAACGATCAATCCCAGCAGTATTCGTAACATTAGCAATCTTCTTTTTCTCTCCACCGTCTTTGCTAATGGCATAGTCTGCAATCTCATTGTTGTTAACGATCCTGAATACAACCGTGTCCTTGCTCAACCAATAAATAGGGTTAGCGAGACCGGGCTGTACTTCAAGTTGTTTGTCCTTTTTTGTGCCCTTATCATAAAGTATCAACACACCTTTACCATCTCGTTGATCTACTAAGACACTTTGATTCTCCGTGTTGTCTACTATTACTTTACTGTCGTTGCTGGCTGGTGGACCTGCCAATTTGGTTAATTTTGAGTTATCAAGACCATAATCATACCACTGCTGACCTACAGAGATAGACAGGTTATCATAAGTTTGTCTCAGAATATTCCAAGCTTCTTGATTGATAATAGTCTGTTTATTTGTGCCGTCAGGATTGACCCTGAAAAGTCCGATCGATCCTGCAAGCTTAAAGGATGTCGGCGCATAGTATATGCTCCCAGATGCTGAGAGAACATCGTTGAAATAGTTAGCACTGGCAAGTTCTTTTTCTTCGCCGGACTGCGCATTGTAAGAAATTAGTTTATGGCGGGCGGGATTCTCTGCAGATGTACCCTCTGTGGCTTTTACATAGACAAGCCTCGGCCCGAACCAGCCAATAATTTGAATCCTCTCTGACCGTGTTATAACTTTATTCTTATTCTCATTTGCATCGATTATGTAGAGGCTACTCAGGAGAAATCCATCCTTGTTGCGGTTGTTGTCTCGAGTGGTTACAAAAGCTATATTGCTGGATTCAAGTGCTGGCGATATCATAAGACCCTCTGGCTTTTCATATCCTGTGCCGGCTAATATTTTTTGTTCGTCCTTGCCGTCAACATAAATAGAATAAAGATCGTATTTACCGCTTCTCTTTGAGACGAAGGCGTGCTTATGGTCAGGCACCATAGCGATGTCTCGTGCTTGTTTGTCGTTCCTATCTAGGGTTAGCTTTTCTTCTCTGAATTTGCTCGCGCGGATTTTAACATATATTTCTGATTGTTTTGTGTCTTCAACAACCAAGCTCGCTTCGCCCTTTTCATTTGCTACTGCTGTAGCTTCACCATCTTCCGTCTCAACTTCAACTTCTTTTATTGGTTGGCCTGACAAGTAATGTTTGATATTGAAATTATAGTGACTTCCTACAGGATTCAGTTTGAGCTCTCCCAAAGGGTTCGAACCCCAACCAATAACAAGTGTCTTTTTTATATCAGCAAAAGCTGGTTTTTTGACGGTCATTTCTTGCGATCCAAGCTTTATGTTCTTAAGGTTTGCCTTACCTTCTTTGTCAGTCTTTACATTAATTTTACCTATAGTTACTTCGACGTTTTTAAGTGGTTGCAAAGTCTTCTCATCAACGACCTTGACTGAACTTGAGCTTCGAACACCTACTGTATTGAGTAAAAAGTACCTAGAAGCAGGAACCGCTAGACTGAAAAGCACACATAGAAAAATCACGCCTATTAGAATTTTTCTTCTTTTTGGATTTGTGAAAATACTTAAACAGGCTTTCTTAAATTTGGATAATTTTGAATCTTTGACTGGTTGATTGAGGGCTTCTCTTTGAGCATCTTCAACGTTCATGATATTGTCAGACTCTTGGGCAACAATGTCATCTATAGCATCACTCTCTGATATGACCTCACTGGACTCAGTTGTTGTGGGGTCTATTGGTTCGCTTATCTCAACTGGTTCGTTCTTATCTGTTTGCTCAATCTTAGCCTGCAAATCTTCGATAGTCTCATCTAAATTTGGCTCTTCTTCCTCTGGTGTTTGCTCTTTTTCGTCCTCAATAACTTCAAGTTCAGGTTCAGGTGACTCTTCCTCTGCCTTTGCTTCCTGTTCTGGTGGCAATTCTTCTTTTGCAATCTTCGCGGGCTTTTTGGTAGGTTCATCGTCTAGCAGAGGGGCCGTTGATGGTGTTTGTTCTTTGGGAGATTCTGGGACAATTTCTTCCTCAACACTCATCATTGCGTCTACTTTGTTCTCAATTGCCTTATCGGCGTAAACTTCTGTCTCTTCTAATTTGTTCTTTTTCTTTTTTGCCATGGCTTTGTCCGTGAATAAAGCATAACAAATTTGACGCTATTTATCTAGAGCCTGCTAAGGTGTTAGACGATTAATATCTCTTGGAAATAATGTGGCTTCTTTGACGTTGCTGAGACCTACAATTTTCTGGGTCAATCTCTCAAGACCCATACCAAACCCACCATGTGGAGGCATCCCATATTTCATAGCGCTCAAAAGTGGAGCAAAACCAGGATCAGTTGGATCACCCTTTGCTAGCTCTTTAAGTTGTTTCAAGACTATTTCGTACTTGTTCTCGCGCATACTTCCAGTGGTAATCTCAACCCCCCTAAAGAGTAGGTCGATTCGATCCGCCAACTTTGGATCTTTATCATTTTTTTTGTGATAGAATTTCATCTCGTCTGCTGGCCATTCACTTACAAAAACTGCTTCTGATTTAAGATTTTTCTTTGCATAGTCACAGATCCAACGCTCTTCATCAGGACGAAGATCTTTCTCCCCAACAGAATTCTCTCCGGTAGCTTTTGAATATTTCTCATGAATTTCTTCAAGCGAAAGCACTGGGATTTTGGGTGGCAAGAGTGGCTTAGTTGCATTCCACTTTTTTAGCTGGATCTCATGCTTATCCCACACACCATCAACAACTCTGCCCAAAAGATCACTCAAGAGTTGCTCTAAGTCTTCTAGATCAATAAATCCTAGTTCCGCGTCAATTGAAGTGTACTCTGTCATATGACGACTTGTGGCACTTGGCTCAGCTCTATAAACTGGAGCTATCTCATAAACTCTCTCAAAAGCACCAACCATCATTTGCTTATAAAACTGTGGGCTTTGCGCTAAGGTTGCTGTTTTGCCAAAGTAATCCAATGTGAAAACTTCAGCTCCACCCTCAGTAGCTTCTGCCAAAAATTTAGGAGTATGTATTTCTGTAAATTCTCTACCCTCAAAAAAAGATCTAAGTGACGAGCAGATTGTAGCCTGAACATCAAAGACAGCTCTCTCTTGCAGATTTCTTAGCCCGACTACTCTATGTTCGAAGAGCGTATCTAGATTTTCGGATTTGTGTTGAAGTGGCTTGTCAATTTCAATTGGAGGTTCGTCTGTGACAGGTACAAGTACTTCGATTTCAGGATCGTGAATCTCTGCACCACCTGGAGCTCTTTTATCACTTATCAGCTCACCCTTTACTGATAGAACGCTACCGATCTGTAGTCCCCGAAGCTTTTCAATCTCGTTCTTATCCTGCACCAACACCTGAGTCAACCCTGACCTATCACGCACATTTATAAAATTAAGCCCGCCGAGCAGTCGCTTTTTGTGAAGCCAGCCTTCTATAGTGATCGTTTTGCCAACATGTTTTTCCAAGTCTTTTGCAAGTGTTCTCATCAGAATATTCTACACTTTTTAGTAGCCTACTCAAAGCAAAATGATATTTTTTGGGATGATTGTCTCTGAGATAAAATTAACTTATTCTGACTAAAACATAGGTGACCTACGTTGCGGGAAGAATGATTAATTTTAGCCAGAGAGAACATTTTAAAGAGTTTTATTTTGCTTTGAGTAGGCTACACCTTTTGATCAAAGAAGAGTTGTAGCACCTGATAGATGTTCACTACACCTCGTATATTTTCTTTAGCATCAATAACAAGAAACTGTTCGTTTTTGTATTCTACAAAGACTTCTATCAACCCTTCTATTGATTCGTCTTCTTTGATGTAATTAACCTCGCTCTTTGTAAAGTCTTTGACCTTAGTTTTCGCTGTATGATCTTTCATATCAATGAGCCTAACGCTACCGATTATCCTACCTTCTGACGCAACTGGAAATATTGTTAGCGAAGTCTTGTGAAGCTCGTCTAATAAGATAGGACCGATGTAATCATCCTCGTCAATGACTACCACTTTAGCCATTGGGATCATTATGTCCTCTACGCTTGAATATTGAAGTTTGAAGAGATTTTCAATCTTGCCAAGAACCTTCTTGTTAACTAAATTATTACTACTATGCAAGCTCGTGATAAGTTTTTTGAATTCTTTATCATCATAGGGCTTATAGATCTTCTGATCCCCAGATTCTAGTAAAAAGTAGTTGCTTAACTTGTTAAGCTTTTGGTCATAGCGCCTAACTACCTTATCCATGGGGCTCATAATAGCGAACAGTAGCGGATTGAGTAATTTTGTTTTTACGGTAAGTAGTGCAGACAGGACCAAACCACCTGCCACAAGGAAAAACGCAGCCAGATAGTGCAGTTGGGTGGCAACAATGTAGATCCAACTAAAACCAAATAAAAAATAGAGAATTTTTAGAATAAAAACACTCTGTTTTTGGCGATAAGCCAGATTTTTTAACGTCCGGCTTTGCGCATTTTGAGAGGTATTTTGAAGTTTTGTAAGATGTACTGAGGTAATTTTTCTCTCAATACCGTAAGTAAGCATCATTAGTACAAACAGTATTACCCCTAAAGCTATCATGAACATATTTTACAACAAATCTGTCGTATAAAGAAGCTCTGAGGCCCAGGCACACCTATGTTAAAATATAGGTATATATAAAACTTGGAGGTATATGTGAGTAAACAGTTTTTGTTAGTAATAGTTATAGTACTGGGTCTTTTGGGAGGTACACTTGTCTTGACAAAGAAGACCAGCGATAAAACCACAGGAGACACAGGTAGCACATCTGCGACTACTTCAAATAACCGCTCAGGAAATCTATCTAGCAAGGTCACATTAACTGAATTTGGTGACTTTCAGTGTCCAGCTTGCAAAAGCTACTTCCCGATAGTAAAACAAGTCAAAGAAGAATATAAAGACAAGATTATCTTTGAATTCAAACATTTCCCTCTCGTACAGATCCACCCTAACGCGTTTGTAGCTTCTCGTGCAGCAGAGGCCGCTGGTAAACAAGGGAAGTTCTTCGAATATCATGATTTACTATATGGCAACCAAGATTCTTGGGCTCAAGAACAAAGTCCAAATAGTTACTTTGAAGAGTTTGCGAAACAACTGGGGCTCAATGTAGACCAATTCAAGAAAGATATGATCTCAGAATCAGTTGCGAGTACTATAAATGCTGACGCAAAGTTGGCTCAAAGTATTGGAGCCAATTCTACTCCTACCTTCGCTATAAACGGCAAGAAAATTGATAATCCCAAGAGCGTTGAAGAATTCAAAAAAGTGATCGACGAAGCTCTTAAAACTTCAAACTAATGTCGCTAACTACACCTGGCAGAACTAGATCGAGCGAATTCTTGATCACCGCAAACTATCCTGAGGTCTCTGCTATTGAGACTTTACTTGAGGCCACACCCAGGCCAGTCTTGATAACAGGCTGTTCGACTGAGCTAGGTGAGCTTGGCCGAACCATGTATGAATTTGGGGGGAGAATGGGTGAGCCATACATTGAAGAGAAAGAGTCATCGGAGCTAATACAGATCATTAGACCGGAAGAAAACGTTGCTGAGCAAAGTAGTAATAGTTTTGACGTTGAGCTAAGACTTCATACCGAAAATCCCCACGAAGCTTTGGAGCCAGACTTCTTATTGATCGGGTGCACGGATAACCCCGAACAAGCAATAACGCTATTAGTGAACCCCCTTGAGGTTTTTTTAAGTTTAAACAGGTCCATTCAGCAAAGACTAACTGAGCCTAGATTTAGCACGTTAGAAGCCGGAAAATTTGCTGTGGCAGCAGGGAGAGAGCGTAAACCAATCGCTATTGATGTACCTATCGCGACAGAATCCTTTGATGGTCAATATGACTTCCGTGTAGATTTTGAGTCAACTAGAGCAGATGGAAACTGGCAAGATGCGCTCGATGAATTTGAGGAAGCTTGTCGTATAAAAGCTCAGGAAATATTGATAAATCCAGGTGATGTGTTAATTCTTCCTAACCATAGAGCTATCCATGGAAGAAAAAAATTTCAGACAAACCCCTCTAGTGACGAACGTCGTCGATTACTGAGAATGTTCGTTAGGGGATGAAATAAGTCTAGATATAAGCAACCGAGTTAATTAAATTTCGAACCAGCTCTCTTACGAACAAAAAGTCCAGCCTCGCTAAAGCTGGTTCGAAACCTAACTAATACATTAGGTAATTCTGCCACTTCGGACGAATAACTCTCACTTCCAGACGCGTCTGACGAGTATTCATCACTTTTACCTTGATAGGCATTGGTTGCTCCCTTTCTCCTCGAAATTTAGCAACAAAGCTTTTTTATTTTGTTTTTATTGTTTTTTGTTTTGCTCTTTCAAGATTTTAGCTAAATCTTTCCAGAATCTCCGAGGATATGCAGGTAGTTTAAACGAAAGCGCTTTACCAAGTCAAGCTATTTTAATTTGAATTGGTAAATTTGTCACGAAAATCTTGGAGGGTTGTCTTTTTTTCTCTTCTCTTTTGGATATTACGATGTAATTTCTTAAGCGCTAGACTATCAATACTAGCTTTGTCGTGAAGTTTTTTAAATTCTTCGTCCAGCTCGTGGAGTTCTTCATCAGTTAAATCTTCCAGATCCATAAACTCGTCTCGAGCCCGTGTCGCTCGAATCAGCTCATCTAATTTTAGTTGTACTGCCTTAGAGTCACGATTCTGAGTGTTCTGGATCAAAAACACCATCAAAAATGTGACGATAGTCGTAAAGGTATTGATAACTAATTGCCATGTATTTGAGAAATCAAACATGGGCCCACTGGCAAGCCAGACCAGAACCAGACAAAGCGCTAATAAGAAGACTGCACTTCTTCCTACGAGGATCGAAACTTGGGTTGCTATAAATCTGAAAAACTTATTCATATACTATGATTTTACATCAATCAAAGAAAAAAGATATAATCATAAGCGATAATAGACATGCACGATAATATTTTTAATGAACTAAGTTATATCATCGCAGTTGGGGCAATTATAGCCCTGATCATGCGGTTGATTAAACAACCCCTGATTATTGGCCACATCATTACTGGTATTATCGTTGGCCCTTCACTACTTGGTCTGACAAAGTCTGAAGACATACTAGAGACGTTCTCAAGCATTGGCGTAACACTACTGCTCTTTATCATTGGACTGGGCTTAAGCCTGCGTGTAATACGCGAGGTTGGAAAAATTGCAGCCATAGTTGGGGCCACGACCATAGCACTGACGACACTTCTCGGTTACACGGTTGGGTTATTGATCAACCTGAATAAGACCGAAGCACTGTCTATTGGTATCGCCATATCCTTTAGTAGTACTATCATTGTCCTAAAACTACTCTCTGACAAGAGGGAGCAAAGTCGTCTACACGGCAAGATTATTACTGGTATTTTGATTGTTGAGGACCTTGTTGCTGCAATTGCCCTGATGGCATTGGCAGCCAGAGGCAACGGAGCATCTTTCGACCCTGAAACACTCGGATCTCTGGCTATAAAAGGAATCCTGCTATCCGTGCCTCTACTACTTTTTGGATCATACGTGTTGCCAAAATTCCATAAGTTGTTCGCAGGGAGCCAAGAATTCTTGTTCCTCTTCGCCATCAGCTGGGGCCTTGGGGTCGCTACCCTATTTGGCGAAGCCGGGTTTAGCCTAGAAATCGGTGCACTTATAGCCGGAATAAGCTTGGCTAGCTTGCCTTATACTCAAGAAATTAGCTCGCGACTCTTGCCACTAAGGGATTTCTTTATAGTTGTTTTCTTCATAGCTCTAGGCTCACATTTGTCGTTCCAGAACATTGCGGATTACATGCCAATTATACTTATAATTTTCTGCTGTGTTGTGTTTGTAAAACCTCTCATCATTCTCATAACCATGGGACTTCTTGGGTATACCAAGCAAGTTAGTTTTAAGGTTGCCAATGCTTTGAGCCAAATAAGTGAATTCTCATTGATATTTTTGGCTCTTGGTTATAAGGAAGGGATTATTAGCAACAATATTATCACCATAATAACGATAACCACCCTGATGACTATAGCTTTCTCAACCTATACTATTACGTATTCTGACCAACTCTATAAATTCCTAGAGAAGCATTTTGAACTATTTGAACGCAAGCATCCGGTCAAAGAGCACGAACAAAGAACAAGCTACGAACTCGTCCTTTTTGGCTACCAAAAAGGCGGTAGAGAGTTTATCAATGTCTTTAAATCAATGGGAAAGAAATTCATTGTGATCGATTATGATCCTGAAGTTATTGAAGTGCTTGACCGTCGCGGGATTGACTACCTGTATGGCGACGCAACTGACCTAGAACTTCTCAAAGAAGCTGGAATAGAAAAGAGTAAGTTGATCGTATCGACTATAACTGACCACCAAGCGAATATTTTCTTGATAAAACACCTTGAAAAGATTAACCCTGGAGCCGTTGTACTCTGTCATGCCGGGTCAGTTGCTGAAGCTGGTGAACTCTATGAAATAGGCGCTAGCTACGTGATGATGCCACACTATATTGGCTCTGAGAAGATCGGTGGGTTTATTAGAAGATCTGGGCTAAAGAAAAGTGAGTTCCGAAAGTATCGTGACAAGCATCTTAACTACCTACAGACTCATTTCACAAGTCCGATTGAGTAGCTCACAGCTCATCCGCTATAGCTTCTGAGCGAATTTGACTGGACGATATATTTTTATTTAGCTCAATGATTTGATATTTAAAATCTGCAAATCTATATAAATCACTAAATATTTGATCAATTTCTTTTTCAAAATGGGTTCTAGTGGCGACTAAAAGCTCTACCTTTCTAGCAAGCTCTTCTAGCTTCTCCCATTGATGTATCGTCCGCAGAACATCGTCACCAATAAGCAGAGAGAGTTTGTCGCCCGGAAATAATTTATCGAGTTCTGATAGCGTATGTTCAACACTAAAGATTTTTTGATCTAATGCGATTAGCCCTAATTTTTCTTTCCCTGATATCACCTGTTCTATATCTTTTTTTCTTTCACTTAGATTCGAGATTTTTGGTTTTTTCCTGGGCGCTTGCTCTGGCATGAAATAAACCGTATCAATTCCAAAGTCTAATGCTTTTAGTGCAAATGCCAGATGCCCCTCGTGGATTGGGTCAAAAGATCCTGGGAAAATTCCAACTTTTCTCATGTAACCTTGACTGACTCAGCAACAAGTTTATCTGCCTTCGGAGAATCTTTTTTGGGCTGAAAATATAAGATGTCAGCAGACTGGTCTTTCTGACCTTCTTTCTTCTTTCTGGAACCACCATTTCCTTTGTAAATTGCATTTTCACTAAATACCTTTGCTCTGCAATCCCAGCAGGAAAGACCATTGGCACATGGATCGTCAAATACAACTGCGGTACAGTGTGGGCAATTCATTCTTTTCTTTCTTCTAGCTCCTCTGCCAAATACTTCCTGTGGAGTTTGGTCTTCCTGGGATCCTGTAAGCTCCTTGAGCATTTCTGCAAAATCTATCATCCTGCCACAAGAGCTATAGGTTCGCCCTTCTTTTGCACCACCTAAGGCAAAGAGCGCCATCACATTGGCCAAGTTTTCCTGTACAGCCATTTGCGCAAATTCAGACATGTCTTGTTGTACTTCTTGTACTGAGTGGCCTTCTAGCGAACTTCTGAACATTTCTATTGAAGAATAGATTACCAGTTGGTGTAGGAGTTTTGCGTCACTGTCAGTGAATCCCGCCTTGTTACTTGCTCGCATCAAATCACTTCTAGTTTCTGAATTAAAATACTGCGAATTTGCTAAGAATGCATCGACAATTTCTTTCATTTCTGGCGTTTTCTCACCGATTGCCAAAGAGTCGACTATCGGAAGATACATCTCTTCAAAGACTCTATCGATTGCTTCTTGATTTGCCTCTATTGTGTCCACTGTATCAATATTCTCACTTACCACTCTTCCTTCATATTCACGCCTAATTTCCAAAGCGAATTCTTTTGCCTCTTCTTCTGACATTTCTCCGGTAATCGCGTACTGTAGCCAGTTATCTGTCGTTTCGTCTTCTGGTATTTCTACTCCGTGTTTTGCGAAAAGGTTTCTCCACCTAGTCTTATCACTCATATCAACAGAAAGAGACCCAGTCACTAATTCTCCTTCTGAACTGTAGTGATAAAGCTGTATATACGCAGTTTTCTTGCCTGGTATGTATCCTATGTTCTTCCAGAACTCTTCACCGTCACGCTCGATCGCTTCTTCTGGCAGGAGACTAACCACAATTCTGGTGTTGTAGTCAGTTTTTCCAGCAAGCATGAGCTCAACTTGCTCTGCATTTTCAAGATCATTGCCGTCTCTTACCATTTGGTTGACCACTCTTTGATCAAAACGAGAAGCTTGCTTAGAGGACTCGAGGCCATTTTCCAGCAATTCTGTAACGGTGCTTTGCAGGTCCGCAGACATAACTTTCCCGTCTATAATTTTTCTGGTGTCGAATTTTGTAACCTGTAAAACCCCGCCGTAACTTTCATCACTACTGAGTCCTTCAAAAACAGCACTATTAAATTCATCACGCACCTGCGTTTCATGAGCTTGAAGAACCTCAACATCAACAACAGTCTGGGTAGTTATTGCCCCTAGCCTACGTAGTGCAGAAAGAGACAAGCCATATGTCTCTGGCTGCGGAATGTTCATATTTGGTGTTTTTTGTATTGCTTCCATGATTCCTTTTTTCGAGCACGAGACGGATCACAGGGACTGCTCTTGCTCGAGAGACTTAAAATTAAGACAGTTGTATCGGACTATAACCGTTGCGGCACAATGAGGGAATTTCACCCTACTTCCAACTTCAATTTATTAAGGTACTTTTAGTATATCCCCACGCTACCTATGGGGTCAAAGGTACTTTTTACTACACCAGATTTGTGTGTTTACTTTGCTTGGAAAGATTTTAACGCATTTACTAAAAGCGTGTAATCTGCAACATTATTGTGGTCAGTATAGAGAAAGAAGTAGGTGTGCTTTTCGCCACCAGCCCCCTGGATGATTACTTTGTTGATCCCATCGATTGAACTTGTTCCGATTGCATTTCTATTGGCGTGACTGAGGTCGCATAGGAAGGATATGTTCTGCCACTTTGCCACTGTATCAGGTAGTTTCTGGTCTGCTTGTGCGTTAACATTGTTTCCTGTGCCAACAAAATTGGAACAAGTATCAGATATTTGACCAACAGAGAGTAGATTGTTGTTCGCAGACACAGGTAGAACCTTGTTCACAGCATAAGTGCTTGTGTCATAGTCACTGTAGATAACAAGATTCCTGCCATCATTATTCTTCTTTGTGCTCTTAAAGTAGTAGGCGCTCCTCTGTTCTTCCTCATCCGTTTTATACAGCTGCCAATCTCGAGGTAAAGAAATTGAGAAAGACCTCTGGTTGAAAGTAACAAGGGCCTCTCTGTCATCATTTACTCGAGTAGTTGAGAGGTCGTTGTTACTAATAACTTCTTTTGTATCTGCGAGGTAGAAAGAGTATATCCCATACCCAGCCAAGCAAAAGATTATAGCAAAAAAGATAATTATTTTTTTTCTATGTGAAGAATGTCTTCTGCCATGCGCATACATATGACAAGTTTAGCAACAAAAGCATAACCACTTCAAATCTTACGAAAGTGCTAGGACCAACAATATCAGGCTCCCCAGAACAATCCTGTAATACGCGAAGAGCTTGAAGTCGTTCGTGGATACATACTTCAGTAGCCACTTAATAGCAACGAGCGCAGTTATAAAGGCTGATATGGTACCGAGAATGACTGAAATCCCGCCCCCGGTTATAGTATCTAGTTCACTATGGCCTTTTGCTAGTTTATAACCCCCAGCTAGTAGTATTATCGGTATGCTCAAGTAGAAGGAGAAGGCTGTTGCAGTAACTCTATCGAGACCACTGAGTAGGCCGCCCATGATGGTTGCTCCACTCCTAGAAACGCCTGGGATCAAAGCAACTATCTGGAATATTCCAACTTTAAATGCCTGAGAAATAGTAAGGTCATCCAGCCGAGCTTCACCAGTGTTCTTGGGAGCTTTGTGGTATACCTCAATCAGCCAAATAGCGATTCCACCCAAAATCAAAGAAATTGCCACAAGCCAAGAAACTGAATATTCTCCGATCAGATCTTTTGCTAAAAATCCTAATATACCTGCAGGGATAGTCGCAACTATCCAATTGATCCAGAATTTATTGATATTTTTATCACCAGAGAAAATTCCAATGATTTTTTTGATTAAATCGTTCCGATAAAACCAAAGCACGGCAGCAATAGCACCCATCTGAATAACAACTGTGAAAATTTCTGCTGTATCTTTATATCCGATCAAATCCTCAGCGACTATCAGATGGCCTGTACTAGATATTGGGAGAAATTCTGTGAGACCTTCGACAATCCCTAGTAAAATAGCTTGAAGTATTTCCATCATAACTTACGCACCATCCTTCCCTGCCAACTGGCCCAGCCAATTGTACTGAAAGGATTCTTGGCTTAAAAATAATCTTTCTTTTGCGATACTCCCTTCACTGTACTTTTGGTACAGCTCGGTCTGTTTCTCAAAGAGAAGAATATTTTGGGGCTTAAGTGCGTAAGTTATGACCATTTAAACCAATTATACCCGCTTTTTAAGCTCAGACAATCTAGGAATAAAGGACTGGGCAGCTCCGGATAGATCTAATATCTTAAGCGCTCCGATCAATACATAAATATTGTCTACTTGAGTTTGACTTGGTGAATCCTCTGCTCTGCGAAACAAATACTCTATTTTATCCACAAGCCACTTCTCCTCTTCTGGTGCAACTTGATTAGTCGGCAGTGCAGGCTGACTCTTGCTTTGAACAACCTGAAGAGATCGAGCACTTCTATCGCTTTTACTCAAATAGCCCTTGGCTATTAAGTTATTTATGTGCACCGCTACTGTCGCAACTGATGAATAATTCAGCCCACTCATCACCTCACGGTAACTCGGACCGTAACCGTGTTGCTTGATAAATCTATCAATGTAATCAAGTAACTCAAATTGTTTTTTACTCGGGCGATTCATTTTTTTCTCTTTTTTGTCTTTTTCGTTTTCTTGGAAAAAACCCAGATTTTAAAGAATATATAGTTAAATACTGTGAAGAAACCAGCGCTGACGAACTGTCCTATATATGGGCTGATCCCTATTTCTCTTAGCCCACCAACTATCGCTAGATCAAGAACAAAGTTGATGAACATCAATAAGTAGAATTTTTGCGCTGAGTCTTCTACGTCTTTTCGTGTAGTTTTTTTCTGAGCAAAAACCCAATACCTCTCTAGGAAGAAGTTGACTGTCGCACCGATAAAATAAGCCAGTATCTTCGCAGGCCAGAATGTAACTCCAAGGACCTTATCCAATATTGCAAAACCAATATACCCTGACCAGAACTGTGCACCACCAGCTGCCATATATTCAGCGAACCTGACAAATTCTCGTCGGTTGACCCAGTTTTTCTTTAGCTGATTTTTGGTTTTTCTGCTTTTTGACATTTTTGTTTTTTATTTAAGCGCTTTTATCATACCACATTTAACTGATATGTCTAAGGTGTTATAATTCCCTAAGATTATGCATAAAAACATATCAGTAATTTATTCGTTATTCTTGCTCGTTGGTGATTTTTTGGCCATTTTGTTAGCATTTATTTCAGCCTATATTATCCGCGTTAAATTTGATGATCGGCCACTCGTTGAACAAATTTCTTCAAAAGAATACTTCACAGCTATTATCTTGGTCATACCTCTGTGGATAATCACACATTTTATTATTGGTCTGTATCAAAAATCTGTTTATCAGAATCGTTTTAAAGAGCTTGGACGGCTGATTATTGGATCATTTGTCGGAATACTCCTGGTTATAGGCTGGGATTTTGTAATTGAAAAGAGTCTCTTTCCTGCTCGATTAGTACCTGTTTATGCATTATTCCTAAGCCTAGGATTCTTGATAATATTCAGAACAGTGGCAAAAATAACCAGAAAACTCTTGCTTAAAAGAGGTTATGGAAAAGTTAATACACTGATAATTAGTGGCCACAGAACTCCAGACAGCCTTATACAGCATTTTATTGATCATCAAAGCGATGAATACAAAGTTATTGGAATCGTCGGCTCAAGTAAGTATTTTGGGCGAATACCGATTTTCTCAAACTTAGAAGAGGCTATTAAGAAATTTGGGGTTGATAAGATACAGTCCATTTTACAGACCGAGCTATCTTCAGAAGCTGAAGATAATTCTGAAATCTTAGAATTTGCGCAAATGAATCATATTGCGTACCAATTTGTCCCAGGCAACAATGAAGTACTATCAGGAAAAGTTGAAATTGAGCTCGTTAGAGACGTGCCTGTTGTTTCTATACACCAAACTTCTCTACTTGGCTGGGGCCGAATAGTCAAAAGACTTTTTGACATCTTTGTTAGCATAATACTATTGATATTATTGTCGCCACTATTTGTCTTGATCGCTCTTTTGCAGAAAATCGCAGATCCTAAAGCTAAAATTTTCTTCCGGCAAACTCGAATCACTCGATTCAACCAAGAATTTAAACTAGTAAAATTCCGCACTGCAAAATCAAAATACAATGAACTCTCTCCTGAAGAAGCATTTACTAAAATGGGCAAGCCAGAACTCATAGAAAAATACCGCAAGAATGGTGATCAACTAGCAAATGACCCTCGTTATGGACGATTTAGTAAATTTCTTCGTAGTTCTAGCTTGGACGAGTTGCCACAATTTTGGAATGTGCTCGTTGGAGAACTCAGTCTCGTCGGTCCAAGAGCACTGATACCTAAAGAAATTGGCGCATATAACAAAAAACACCACATACTCAGTGTCAAATCTGGCATAACCGGGTTGGCTCAAGTCTCTGGACGCAAGGATATAGACTTTGAAGAACGCCGAAAGCTTGATGTGTATTATGTTCAAAATTGGAGCTTCTGGCTTGATATATCAATACTTATCAGAACAATAAGGGTAGTTGTCACAAAAAATGGCGCAAAATAACCTGATTATGCCTGGGACATGCAAAATAGTTCAGAATCATTGTTCTTCCGAGCAATATGACCGAGCCGTACTGAAGTACGGTAAAAGAATATTGTCGAAGGAAAACATTGATTTCTGGACATTTAGACTACCCGGGCAAGACAAATTTGTTTTGGCTTTTCGGGGAGGTGTTGCATGAGCCAGGTAGCTATTGTGTGTGATTGGCTAACCGGCAAAGGCGGTGCCGAACGCGTCGTCAAAGAGCTGGCAAATCTTTACCCCGATGCTCCGATCTACACTTCCCAGTATGATCCTGAGAGTATAGATTGGTTTGCAACCTCAGATGTACGGACTGGCTGGCTACAGAAAATATCACCGAAATTAAAGAAATTCTTGCCTGTACTACGCGCAGTTTATTTTTCTCGACTAGATCTGAGCGATTACGATCTTGTCATTTCATCAAGCGGGGCAGAGGCAAAATATATAAAAGCGAAAACCCATGTTTGCTATATGCATGCACCTACCCACTACTATTGGGCTCGTTATGATCAGTACATGAAGCATCCTGGTTTCCCTCAAGGGCTCAATTGGTTAGCGAGACTTGGCCTGAAGCTACTTGCCGGCCCAATGCGAAAACTTGACTGGAAAAAGATGCAAGATATTGATCTTGTTATCACTAACTCTAGCTACACAAAATCTCAAATTAAGAAGTATTACGGACTAGACTCAGAAGTGGTTCACCCGCCTGTTGATCTTGATCGATTTAGTAGAGAAGAATTGAATGAAAAGCACCGAAATGGCTTTGTCGTTATCGGACGACAAACACCATATAAAAAAGTTGATCTTGCAGTACAGTCTTGTACCAACCTAAAACTACCCCTCAATGTTATTGGCGACGGGCCGGACAACGCTAAGCTAAAGTCTATAGCTGGACCGACAATTAATTTTTATGAGAACGCTTCTGACAAAGAAATCGTTGAGCTACTGAGTCATGCGGAAGGATTTATCTTTCCGGGCGTTGATGATTTTGGAATTGTGTCTATAGAGGCTATGTCAGCAGGCACACCAGTGATTGCATTTAAAGATGGTGGGGCTTTGGACTATGTCGTACCAAACAAAACTGGTGAATTTTTTGATCAACAATCAGTGGAGTCTCTGGTCGACACTCTAGAGAACTTCAGCCCGAAGAATTATAATCACGGGTCAATCAAAAAGTTTGCTGAGCAATTCTCGTCTCTTGTCTTCCGTGATAAAATTAAGAAACTAATGAACGAAAGAATTTGAAAATTATATGTGTGGAATTGTTGGATTTGTCGGTGAAACAGATGCTCAAGAGGCAGTCTTGGCTGGACTCAAAACACTAGAATACCGAGGGTATGATTCAGCCGGAATAGCCACACTTGGGGCAAAAAAGATTGAAGTAGTCAAACAGCTAGGCGAAGTAGATAACATCAGAAAGTCTGAAAATTTTGAATCAAGTAATAAGGCAAAAAATGTCATTGGTCACACGCGCTGGGCAACTCATGGAAAGCCATCTGTATCAAACGCTCACCCGCATTTCAATAAGGACCAGACTATCTGCGTTGTTCACAATGGGATAATCGAAAATTATCAGACTATAAAAGAAATGCTCCAAGCCCAAGGATATGAATTCATCTCTGAGACCGATACTGAAGTTATCCCCCACCTTATTGATTACAATATGCGCGTGGCCAAAGATTTTCTCAGAGCGTTTGAACAGACTCTAAAGCAACTCAACGGCGCTTACGCTATTGCCGCCACTTCTGTGGGCGAACCCGATAAGATTTTTGTTGCCAAGCTATCAAGTCCTCTGGTTATTGGTTCTTCCGAGGGCTTCCATGCAGTTGCCTCCGATAAATCTGCCATCGTCAATCATGTTAAGGAAATAGCATACCTGGAAGATTACGATTTTGGCTATATTTCAAGTAAATCAATTGAAATAAAAAATCGTTTTAGTGACCACAGCAAGGTTGAAAAAGAATCTATTGATGAAGAATTTGTTGATTCTGATCTTGGTGAGTATGCGCACTATTTGGAAAAGGAAATTTTTGAAGCGCCAGAGACACTTAAATTAGCATCCGCTGGTCGAGTTAGCCCCAATGGACAAGTGAAACTCGGTGGACTCGACAGCGTTCAGTCACAACTGGAACACATTGAGCGAATAGTTATAATTGCCTGCGGGACATCATATTTTGCAGGTCTCATTGGTGAATATTTGATTGAAGAAATTGCTGGCATACCAGTTGAAGTACAGCTCTCGAGCGAATTTAAGTACCGACAGGAGCCGTTCTCTAGAAGTACTGCTGTAATCGCCATATCTCAATCTGGTGAGACAGCAGACACCATAGCAGCACTTAAGAAAATGGATAACTTGGGGATTTTGAAACTCGGTATCGTTAATGCGCCAGGTTCAACTATCTCACGCATAACAGACGCAGGCGTGTATTGTCACGCTGGACCAGAATTATCCGTTGCCTCCACTAAAGCTTTTATTGCTCAAGTTACCGTGCTATCAGAGATTGCTCTTTATCTGAACAAAACCGATTCTGATCTTGCTAAATCTCTCTGCAAAGAAATTCTTGCCTTGCCTGATAAATTAACAAACGTTTTGGCGCAAGCCGACAAGATCAAAAGTGTCGCCAAAAAATATGCTAAAAATCGAGATTTCCTCTATATTGGCAGGGGCTACTGTTTCCCAGCAGCGCTCGAAGGGGCTCTTAAACTAAAAGAGCTTTCATATATCCATGCAGAGGGCTATGCATCTGGTGAAATGAAGCACGGCCCATTGGCCATGATTGACGAGGATTTCCCTACCCTAGCTATCGCAACAAAATCAGATCTCCTTCACAAGACTATTTCTAATATTCAAGAGATCAAGGCGAGAAATGGCAAAGTCATCGGCATAGTGACAGCAGGCGAGAAAGAAGCCAGCGAGCATTGCGATGACTTCATAGAAATACCTGAGACTATGGAACAGACTACTCCTATCCTTGTGGCTATTGTTGAACATCTCTTCGCCTACTACGTAGCTCTGGAAAACGGCAAGAACGTCGACAGGCCCCGTAACCTAGCAAAATCGGTCACGGTCGAGTAAAATAAGACCATGCAACCAACCATAAAACCTGTACGCAAAGCTGTTATAGCAGCAGCTGGACTCGGTACAAGATTTTTACCCCAGACTAAATCTTTTCCGAAAGAAATGCTACCAATTGTCGACAAACCTGTTATCCAATACATCGTAGAGGAACTGGTTGGAGCTGGTATTGAAGACATTGTGCTTGTTACTGGATACCACAAGAGAGCTATCGAAGACCATTTTGATAAACCAAGTGCAGACTTGGTAGACAAACTCACCGAATCAGGAAAGACCAAAGAGTTAGAACTAGTAAACAGTGTTAGTAATTTAGCAAATTTTATATACATCCGTCAGAAAGGCCATCATGGCAACGGTACGCCTGTACTTAACGCTGAACATATTATTGGTAATGAGCCATTTATTTACACCTTTGCCGATGATTTCTTTGTCGCAAGCCCATCTAGATTCAAGCAAATGGTAGATTTGTACAACCAGACCGGCGCGTCTATTGTTTCTTGTATCAAAGCCGACAAGCCCGAAGATTATGATCGCTATGGCTATGTTAGTGGCGAGCAAACTGGTGAAGGTATCTATGATCTTAAAAGTATCGTTGAAAAACCTGGCCAAGCTAATGCCCCGTCAGATATCGCCAGCGTCAGTGGTTATCTGTTTGTCCCTGAGATATTTAGTTACCTCAACGAAGACTATGCTAATTTTGATCCAACAAAGGGTGAATTTACAACTCATGATTCAACCCAGCGAATGATCAACGACGGGCTACCATTTAAAGCCCTCGAGATCAAAAACGGAAAATACTACGACAGCGGAAACAAACTAGAATATATAAAAACAGTCGTCGATTTTGCCCTTAAAAACCCAGAAATATCTGAAGATCTGAAGATCTATCTGAAATCACTATTGTAGATCAGTGATTTGATCGTCCGGTAGGCGAAATAGAGCTTCGTCTAGGCGCTTTTGGTCTAGGTAGTGCGCAATAAATCCAACTGTACGAGCATAAACAAATATCGCATTACAAAATTCGGTATCAACCAAAGCCTTAATTTGTTCCAGACTATAGCCTTCTTCCTCAGCTAGCATGTCAAGCGTCAAAGCTCCAATAAGACCATCTACATTGAGGATTAGCTGAGCTTTTTTATTAGAAGTTATTTTCTCTACCTCAAGAGCAAAATTTGTATAATCTCCAGTCTTAAATTCAGCTAACAATTTGGTTACTCTAGGGTCTGGGCTATCCACTCGGTATTTCTTATGGCCGATTCCAGCTATATATTCTTTTTTGGAAGCAAAACGTTCTACAAAATCTTGCGGTGATTCTCCGCTCGCTACTGCCTGGAGCCAATTCTGCGCTGCCTGATTAATAGCACCACCAAAACGTGGGCCAATGGTCAAAAGCCCTGTAGCAAGTCCGGCAGTCAAGTCTCTGCCTGCTCTAGCAGTAACCATGGTGTTGACCGCACCAGATACCTGAGGACCGTGATCTACCAACAATCTTAAGCTCAGATCAAAAAATCGTGAAAACTCAGGTGATTTAGGCTCATGACCCAAGAACATACTCAAAGCCACTTGGCTCAGTGATTTGTTGCCCACAAATTCAATTAACTCTTTGCCTAGAATCCTTACATCTCCACCTTTGTCAGAAGACACATTGTTAACAAACATTGCGTGCTTTCTGTTTTCTAGATCAGATGCTTGATCATTCATAGTATTATTATCGTCCATTTGCCCCCCTTCGGCAACCGTCTCTTTAATTAATTGTTCGAAATTGCTGAAACTATCTGCAACTTTTGCTCCAACGCTTGCGAGAACTTGCCTTTTTGCTGAAGCTGTCTCTGACGGATCGTGAGCCATCGCCTTAGCATGGCCAAATTGTGGAGCATCTTCAAAACTCTCTGCTACTTTACCAGCAATATAACAAATAAGTGGCTTCGTGTTTGCTGAGTTTTTAAGTAGCTCCGCTATTTCATATTCGTCTCTTCCCCCCACCTCTCCGAAAAAGACTATCGCTTTTGTTTGTTGATCATTGAGCGCCAGGCTAACAAGATCAACTGGCTTTAATATCGGATACCGTTCTCCGCCTATAGCACCAGCGAAGGAAACACTCCCGCCAAATCCTGCAATCATGTTAATCAACTCATTGGTAACTCCTCCAGATGTTGATATAACTGCAGTAGACCCGGCTTTAGTAATCCTGGACTTAGTTATTTGGGAAGCAAGCGTTCCACCTATCGCACCGATTTTACAAACTCCCGATATCAAGAAGCCAACACTAGCTGGGCCCAGAATAAAAATGTTTTTTTGCTTTGCCAGCTCTCGTAGTTTTAGAGCATGTCTTTCTGTTACTCCCTCAGCAAAAACCATGCCACCAACAACGTTCGGCAATAATCCTATTGCCTCCTCACAAGCACTAATTGCTCTTCGCCCAGATTGAGCTACAGCAAAAAGATCAATTTCCTCAAGAACATCTGCTGGAACTTCCTTAAGAGAAATGTATCCTGGTAGAACTATTTCTTTTTTACCCCAGAAATAACGAAGACTTTTTCTCTGCACACCAATTATGGCCCTAATACTCGGCTGGTTTTTGCCCGATAGATAGTCAAAATCTAGAGTCGACTGAATAATACCAGGGTGATTGCCAAAGACAACGGCTCCCAGATTTTGTTTTCCCTTTAGGCCATCGATATTCATGAGTTTAGCTCCTCAATAGCAGTTTTGACAGTAGCCCCAATAGAAAGTTCTGTCCCAGAAACTTTGCTGGTCACGCCTTTACTGTCCAGAAAATCCTTCATTAACTTTAGCCCCTGCTCTTGATTTGGGCCACCTCGTCTGACTACCACTTTGATACCCTGATTTTTTAGCTCATCAATATTCTCATCAAGCGCCCTGATAACACCCTTAAAGGTCTTAGCAACATCTGTAAAGTTTGCCACACCTCCGGCAATGAGTAGCACTTTTTTCTCTGCCTTTGAGTCAAGCATCAATCTCACTACCTGTTTTGTATAGAGGTAAGTGTCCTCTTCATTTGGATTACCGCTATATTCGCCGTAATTTCCAATAATATCTTTGTCTGCCAAGCTAGCAATTTCGTCTAATATAACTACACTCGCGCCGCCGCCCGAAAGCAACAAAAACAGATTTCCGTCTGGGTTTAGCACCTTAAGAACCAGTGAAGCTGGAGTGGTTGAAGCTAGTTCCTCAATAGCATGCTCTGCAGGATGTAGCGTTTTCTTTGGAGCTCTAAAGTCTGCAGACGACCATCCCTGAGCGAAAAATTCTGCCGATGAATCAATCTCTACTGCCGCATCAAGTGGAGTGATTTTGTCACCCTGAATTACTAAAGGATTGATCTCTAGATAAGTCATTTGATTGGTCTCGAATAAATCTAGTAATTTCCTGATAACGTCTGGGTTTAGATCTGTCGTATTAGTACTGATATCACTATCAAAGCCAAACAAACAGCTCTGCAGAGTTTCTTTATTATCCTCTATGTTCACCCCGCCTTGAGACGAATATTGCAATTCTACGCCAGCATCTGTGAGTTGCATCGCTACAAAATGTTCATCCTTTTGATCATGCTCAAAAAAGGGTTCAACTAGCCCATGACTGTAGCCTTGCTCAGCAAAATCTTTAAGGTCATCTATCACCTGCGAAGCATTGCGATTGAGTTTGACCAATCCAAACTGATTTCTTTTCTTGACGGCTTGATCCACCTTAACAACATAGTTGCCTTCAGTTAGGCCAAGTTGTGAAATATCCTTTGATAAATCAACACTAACCCCAGTATATTCAAAGCCGAATACTTGCGACAGTAGATTCTTCGCTCTAAATTCAGAAATTTTTACTCTAGCCATTGTCCAACATTATACAGCAACAGAACTCTAGCCTCTTATGAGAGCGAGAAGTTCATCTCGCTTCTCAGCCATAATCTCAGGAGAACTAGCTTCGACCGTTAGACGAACCAGCGGTTCATTATCCGATGGACGTACGACACAGTGCCAATCAGGATATCTTATGGCTACACCAGAAATATGATTTATCTCCGCATCTGCGTATTTTTCTTCAACCTTTTTCAGCACTGCCTGTGGATCAGCTACTTTTGAGTTGATTTCGCCAGAGAGGAAATATTTTGCTTCAAGTTCCTTGATAATTTCTGACAGTGGCTTGCCCAAGCTACTGACGTAAGCTAGCAGTGTTAATCCTGACAAAACACCAGAGTCAGCGAACCAGAAATCTTTAAAATAAAAATGTCCGGATACTTCACCACCAAAGACAATCCCTTGTTCCTGCATCTCCTTCTTTATGTAGACGTGTCCTGGCTTGAAAACGTGAGGAATCCCCCCGCTAGCCTTAATCATATCTGGTACGGCGTCAGAAGCCCGAACATCATATAATATTTTTTCACCGGGTTTTCGCTGAAGCTCAGCCACCCCAAGTAGTGCTGTGATCCAATCTCCCGGTATAGAAACACCACGATCATCAACCAAAAGACACCTGTCGCCATCCGGGTCAAAGATCAGACCCATATCAGCACCAACTTGCTTGACCTTGTCGCGAAGCATAGCTTGGTTCTCAAGCTGAATAATATCATTTCCGTGGTTCGGGAAATTACCATCGGGCTCAAAGCATATTTTGATCATTTCGATAGGTAATTTTTCTGCTAATTTCTCCCACACTGGACCCTGCGCCCCGTTACTTGGGTCAACGACAACTTTCAGTGGCTTGATCTTAGAAGGTGGAATAAATTCGAGCATGTAATCAACAAATGCTTCTTTGACTGATTCCTCAGTCACTTCACCAACGCGGTCCGCATCTTCATACGTAGCTTCCGTAACTCGTGGCATGAATTCTTTTGCCATAACAAAATTTGGCAATTTAATAACCATTTTAAAGCCATTGTATTCCGGTGGATTGTGAGAGGCCGTCACCATGATACCCGGCAACTCTTTTTTACCACATGCAAAATAAAATTCGTCTGTACAGACAATACCAATATCTATGACATCGACTCCTGATTTAATAAACCCATTGATGACTGCTTGCTTGAACTCTGGACCACTCAGCCTGACGTCGCGACCAACAACAACTTGGCTAGGATTAACTTCTGCGACAAAGGCCCGGGCAACTTGTTCTGCTGCAGCTTCGTCTATCTGCGAGGGCACTACTCCGCGAATGTCATAAGCCTTAAATACAGATGGATCAATATGAAAGTCTGGCACTACTTGTCTCCTTCTTTTTGAATCTTTTTGGCGATGTCTCCAACTTTTTGGCTCAGATCTTTTCTGGCAATAACTAATCCGTCAGAGGTATTGGAGACAACAATATTATCAAGCCCAATCACCGCGATTGGCTTGTCCTCATCATTGCGAATATAGGCATTCTGGACTTCATGTACATGGGCGTTGCCGAGAACTGCATTTCCTAGTTCGTCCTGATCGCTCACATCATGTAGATCTTTATAACTACCAACATCAACCCAGTCAAAACTTGCAGGAACCATCATAAGATCTGTCACTTTTTCTATCAACGCGTAGTCGATACTATCGCTTTCGAATCCCAAGTAAGTATCTCTGTACTGATCTGATGACACATCTTTTATTGCATTTAGATTTGCGAGCATCTTGGAAAGTTTTGGCGATACGTCGTCTATCTCTCTCTTGAAAGTCTTGTAAGATCCCACAAAATAGCCAGCATTCCACGAATATTTACCGCTATTTACGTATTGTTTGGCAGTAGGATAGTCTGGTTTTTCTTTGAAGCCAGCAACCTCGTATCCACCATTTTTAGCTTGCCCCTTTTCAATATAGCCAAAACCGACCGCTGGATATGTCGGCTCAACGCCGACTAGAACTATTCTGCCTGTTTCTTGAGAAATTTTATCCGCCATTTCAAATGACCGTGCAAAACCAATATTGTCTCTGGTTTGATGGTCTGCTGACATGAATATAATTGATTCATCTTCACCATGGACTCGGTGTAGTTGATCAAGCGCCGCAATGATACAGCCTGCGGTACCTCGCCTAGCAGGCTCAATAATAAAGTTCTCTTTGGGAAGATCTGGCAACTGCTCAATGATTTCATCAGCATGACTAACTTCTGTCAAAATATAAACCTTATCAGAGAGATTCTTTGCTCGAGTATAGGTATTTTGGACCAAGCTTCGCTCACCAATAAGGTTAATAACTTGTTTGGGCTTTTCGTGCGTAGATAATGGCCAAAGTCTTGTACCGGAACCGCCAGCGATAATTACAACTATCATGTCATTAGATTATATCAAATGGTATAATATTACGTATGAAAATACTTGTTACTGGTGGTGCTGGATTCATTGGTTCAAATTTTGTTCACCTCTGTTTAGCAGAACGTCCTGATTGGCAAATAACAGTTATCGACAAGCTAGGTTATGCCGGCAACAAAGCAAGCCTTGAAACCGTGATTGACCAAATCACTTTCGTTGAAGGTGATATTTGTGACGAAGCAACACTTGACCCGCTCGTAAAAGAAAATGACCTGGTGGTGCATTTTGCAGCTGAAAGCCACAACGATAATTCCCTCCACAGCCCTTGGCCGTTTGTTGAGAGCAATTTGATTGGTACTTTTAGAATCCTTGATGCTGTTCGCGTCTATGGCAAAAAGCTACACCACATCTCAACAGACGAAGTATATGGTGACCTTGAACTTGATGATCCCGCTAAATTTACTCCAGAAACTCCCTATAATCCATCAAGTCCGTACTCTAGCACAAAGGCTGGATCAGACCTGCTCGTTAAAGCATGGGTGAGAAGTTTTGGCATTCACGCTACCATATCCAATTGCTCAAACAACTATGGTCCTCGCCAACATGTCGAAAAATTTATCCCTCGTCAAATCACTGAAATTCTGGAAGGCAGAAAGCCAAAGCTCTACGGCGCGGGAGAGAATGTCCGTGATTGGATCCATGTGGATGATCATAACTCTGCGGTCATAGACATCATTGAAAAAGGGATATCTGGGGAGACCTATCTAATAGGTGCTGACGGTGAACAGAACAACAAAGCTGTCATTGAAACAATTTTGGAGCTCATGGGCAAAGACAAGTCAGACTATGATCATGTCAACGACCGTCCTGGACACGATATGCGCTACGCGATTGACTCTAGCAAACTTCGTCAAGAACTCGGCTGGCAACCAAAATACACGAATTTCCGCGATGGTCTTGTGCAGACAATTGCTTGGTACAAAGATAATGAAGCTTGGTGGAAGCCACAAAAAGAAGCTACTGAGGCTAAATACAAGGAAATCGGACGATAATCCATGCCAAAAGATCTTGCTGTCAAACCAACTCCTATACCTGGATTCTTCGAAGTTGATTTAGTTGTACACGGTGACAATCGTGGCTGGTTCAAAGAAAATTATCAAAAAGCCAAGATGGAAGCACTCGGACTCCCTGCTTTTGAAGTAATCCAAAATAATTTTTCATATAATGCCGAAGTTGGCGTTACCAGAGGGCTTCATGCGGAGCCTTGGGAGAAATTCATTTCAGTCGCTAACGGCAAAGTATTTGGTGCCTGGGTTGATCTACGCGCTGGCGAGAGCTTTGGCCAAGTCTACACTACTGAAATCACCCCTGATAAAGCAGTATTTGTGCCAAGGGGCGTCGCAAATGCTTACCAAACTCTAGAGCCTAATATTACCTATACCTATCTTGTGAATGCTCACTGGTCTGCGGACGCTCAGTACCTAGCAGTTAATTTGTTCGATCCAGAGTTAGGGATTAACTGGCCAATACCAAAAGACCAGGCCATTATTTCTGAAAAGGATGAGAAAAATCCGATGCTCAAAGACGTAACACCAATGGAATTTTAAGTGGACTCTTCCAAATTTTTAGTCACCGGTGCCAACGGACAACTCGGTAATGCACTCAGGGCAAAATACCCGGATGCTAAGTTCGCCGATGTCAATGAACTAGATATTACTAATTCTGAGGCAGTAAATAGTTTTGACTGGTCAGGTATTACTCATATTTTAAATGCTGCAGCCTATACCAACGTAGACGGTGCCGAGACTAACGAAGACCTTTGTATGCGTATCAATGTTGACGGTGTTAAAAATTTGGCACAAGTAGCAAGTGAATACGAGCTAACTTTGATCCATATCTCCAGCGACTACGTCTTTGACGGCACAAAGAACAACCACACTGAGCAAGAAGAGTTCACTCCCATATCTATTTACGGCAAAAGCAAGGCCGAAGGCGACAAGCAAGCTGAATCAACAGCAAAACATTACATACTACGCACTTCTTGGGTTATCGGCGACGGACATAATTTTGTGCGAGTCATGATAGGACTAGCTGATAAGAACATTTCACCAACTGTCGTCCATGATCAGATCGGTCGCCTTACATTCACTTCAGAGCTTGTCCGAGCAATTGACCATTTGCTACAGAACAACGCACCTTTTGGCACTTACAATATCTCAAACGACGGCGAACCAGCTAGCTGGGCGGACATAACTAGAGAAATATTTAAAGATCTTGGCAGAGATGACCTCACTGTCACCAACACAACTACCGAAGAGTATTTTGCTGGAAAAGAGAATATTGCTCCACGCCCACTGCAAAGCACCCTAAATCTTGATAAGATAAAGGGGATTGGTTTTGAACCAAGAGACTGGAAAGAAAATCTCAAAGAATACATAGAAGGAGAAAACTCATGAAAGGCATAATACTCGCAGGCGGATCAGGCACTAGGCTCTACCCTATAACCAAAGGGGTTAGTAAACAGTTAGTTCCGATCTATGACAAGCCAATGATTTATTACCCCTTGAGCACGCTACTGCAAGCAGGAATCAAAGATATCTTGATGATAACAACCCCCCACGACAGCCAAAATTTCAAAAATCTTCTTGGTGATGGCTCAGAAATTGGTATCAACATTCAATATGCCAGCCAACCTTCTCCTGATGGACTGGCTCAGGCGTTCATCATCGGCGAAGAATTTATCGGTGATGATAGCGTTGCCTTAGTGCTCGGCGATAATATTTTTTATGGTCACAGTTTCCAGGATCAACTCAAAGAATCTGTAAATCCAGACGGCGGTGTTGTCTTTGCTTACCCAGTGTCTGACCCTGAAAGATACGGTGTTGTCGAATTTGATGAAAATATGAAAGCTCTTTCTGTTGAGGAAAAACCAGAAAATCCCAAATCTAGTTACGCAATCACCGGGCTTTATTTTTATGATAACGATGTAGTAGAGATCGCCAAGAACGTCAAGCCGAGCGACAGAGGCGAACTCGAAATAACCTCAGTTAATGACGAATACTTGCAGAGGGGCAAACTAAAAGTTCAGATTATGGACCGCGGTGATGCATGGCTCGACACAGGTACCTTCGGCTCAATGATGGATGCCGCGCAGTACGTAGAAGTTATCGAAAAACGAACTGGTCTTAAGATCGGCTGTATCGAAGAAATTGCTTACCAGCAGGGCTTTATCAACAAAGATCAGTTGCTTAAAATAGCTGAGCCACTCAAAAAATCTGGCTACGGACACTACCTAAAAAAATTGATTGAGAAGTAGCATGCAGAAGGTCTATGTACTTAGATCCACTCTTGTCCTTGCAATAATTACCTTATTCCTAGGACTTTATAGCCCGGGTGCAGAAGCGGCTACTTTTACCGTCATAAATACCAACGATTCTGGTGCAGGCTCACTGCGACAAGCGATTATTGACGCCAATGCAACTGTTGGAACCGATAATATCAATTTCAGCATAGGCTCTGGCGCGCAACAAATTATACCTACCTCTGCCCTCCCTCCGATAACTCGTCCAGTAGTCATTGACGGAACTACCCAAACAGGTTTTAGTGGGACACCCTTAATAGAACTCAGTGGGAATGGTGCTGGAGCTGGCGCTCGTGGATTTTATGTGAGCGGGAACGGTGCAGGTAGCACGATAAAAGGTCTTATAATCAACAACTTTAGCTCACAAGGCATCTTTATTGATACAAGCTCAGTTACCATTGTTGGAAATTACATTGGCACCAACGCCAGTGGTACTGCCGATGCTGGCAATGGTGGTGATGGAGTAGCTATATTCTCTGGCACATCTCTGGCCGACGCAAATAGTAATATTGTCGGTGGCACCTCTGCTAGTGATCGTAATGTCATATCTGGAAATAACGAAAACGGTGTAGGTATAACTGCTCAAGACGGTGGCGATGCTTCAAGCAACACAGTCCATGGAAATTACGTCGGGACTAACGCCAGTGGCACTGGGTCTATCCCAAATACAGGAGATGGCATATTAATTAACCACGCTGGCGGGGCTTCTGCTACCTCAACGAACAACATAATAGGTGGCACCACCGGCACAACGCCAGATGGTGCCTGTACAGGTGCATGTAATTTAGTCTCTGGGAATACCGCAAATGGGATTGGTCTTTGGCACACTGGCGTCAGCGGAACAACTGTAGCCGGAAATTTCGTCGGGACTAACGCATTAGGAACTGGAGCAGTGGCAAATGGCAATATCGGAGTTGAAGTTAACGAGACAGCTAATAACACTGTTGGGGGCACAACACCAAGCGCCCGTAATATCCTCTCTGGCAATGGTGGTTCTGGAGTTTTCCTAACAGGAGCTGCCGCTACGGGTAACGTCGTTGGAGGCAACTACGTTGGAACAAATAGCTCTGGAACTAGCGGAGTTGGCAATGTAAAAATGGGTATTGGCATTGGAGCATCACCTGGAGCAGTAGGGGCAAACAGCAACACTATCGGTGGCACAACTGGCAACACTCCGGGCGGGGCATGCACCGGAAGTTGTAATCTGATATCTGGAAATGGAGAAAACGGTATTTTTATATCTGGTACAGAGAGTTTTGGGAATCAGTTTGTCGGTAATTATATTGGAACAAATGCTAGTGGTACTGGGTCTATCGGTAACACTCTTGACGGAATTGGGCTTTTGAGTACTCCAAATACTATGATCGGTGGGAGCACAGCAAATGCCCGCAATGTTATTTCTGGAAATGGCGACAATGGAATTATAATTGTCAGCGGAGCTTCCACTGGTAACAGAATTGAAGGTAACTACATAGGATTGAATACTTCTGGCTCGAGTCTAGGGAACACAGATAGTGGCGTAGTTGTATCTTCAGCGACTGACACCGCAATACTGAGCAACAATATAGCTTTTAATGGCAAGCTCGGTATTGATCTTGATAACAACGGGACTCCCAACCTCAATGATCCAAATGACACAGATAGTGGCGCCAACCGATTACAAAATTTCCCAAATATTTACGCTGTAAAAACTGTTGGATCAACAACTAAAATTGGCGGACAATTCAACGGGACTCCGAGTACAAATTTTCAGCTAGACTTTTTCTCAAGTGACGGCTGTAATGCTGGCGTTCCAAATAATTACGGCGAGGGGCAGAATTTTGTAGGTTCAACCTCAATCTCCACTGACATATTTGGCAATACTGCGTTTGGCTATACTGCACCTTCCGCTATCCCTGGAGGCAAATATGTAACTGCCACAGCTACAAAGAAGATAGGTTCAGCTCCAGCTGAGACCTCAGAATTTTCTCTTTGCATGTTAGTCAACTCTGCCAAACCCGCACTTACGAATGGCGCTGGCTGGTTCTTAAAAAACGACCTAACAACTGGTCCCGCTGACAAGCAGTTCGGTTATGGCTTCCCTGCAACTCTGCTGATGTGTGCATGGGATCCTAACCAACCAGGAGTTAAATTGCCAGTAGTTTACTCTGGTGGTGGCTGGTATATGAGAGCTAGTTATACCACAGGCACCGCTGATCTGAGTTTTTCATATGGTGGTCCTAGTTTCAAAGCAGTCTGTGGTGACTGGGACGGTGACGGAGTAGATACACCAGGAGTAGTCTCTACAGAAAGCCAATGGTTGCTTCGAAATAGTAATAGTGGAGGTTCAGCGGATGCCGGGAATTTCCAATTTGGGCCCTTTTCTGTAACACCTGTAGCGGGTGATTGGGATGGAAATGGAACAGACACAATCGGTGCGGTAACTTCTGGTAATCAATGGTACCTACGCAATAGCAATGATTCTGGCGGAGCAGACGGAGGCAGTCCTAGCTATGGTCACCTTCCAGGCTATCCAATTGTAGGCGATTGGGATGGCAACGGTAGCGATACTATTGGTTCCGTAAACACTGGTGGAACATGGTCTATACGTAACGCCAACACCAGCGGTGCGCCAAATGGTGAATTTCAATACGGTTTCCCGGGCGCAATTCCTCTAATCTGGTAGTGACTTAGGGTAAGTCAGCGCCATTTGGCAAGAGATTGATCAGATAATTTGATACAGATTGGTAGGGAGCATACGACTGGTATGTTGCATCACTCTGCACCCATCTCTTGTTGCCCCCGTCAACAACATATACATTTGGGCTCGTCCCTTTTATAGTTCGATTGATGTTTGATCCCGCTGGGATAAATGCCCACAGAGCATCAGATACTGTCGCTACATTGCTCCCGGTCTCCCAATTGCCTTGAATTGTGCCATTGGTGAATAGCCTCTTTGCACCACTATCCAAAACTGAATCTCCACCACTAGCTTTTTTGATTATGTTCTTTGCTGTCACAGGACTACCGGCAGTAATATCTGAAGGCGATAGCAATAGCATCTGCCCGCCACTCTGATACCCATAATTGAAGACCTGGTCAGGTGAAGTCAGGTGATGCAGTTGCGCCCCTGCACTGTCTGCGATAAATATTCTCTGATCATTTGTATCAGTTGATCGAACAAATATTGTAAGTGGCGTGCTGGCCGTAACTCTCTGCATAAATGTATTATTGAGTTCATTTGGTGAACTTGTTAGACCCCAGACGCCTGCTAGATCTGTGTTAAATGTCAGGTGTGATTTACCATCCCTAACCCAATAATATGAACTGCCTATTTTTACTTTTCTTGAAAGCGCACTTGAGCCTGAATATCGAGCAATGGTAGTTGCATTGACAGCATCAGGGCTACTCAAATTCCAGTCACTTGCAGTTGTAGTATCAACTGTATACTTGTTACCTCCAGCGACAGCATAATTAGTCCCGCCACTACTCAGGTAACTTCCGACATAACCACCATGAGTAAATTGCCCAAGCACATAATCAGATACTGATGTTATGCCCTCATTATTACTAAGTAGGCTGAGATCATATCCTGTTCTAACATGTCTGATACTACCTTGATCCATTAGATAAACTGGCGCTGTCTGAAATCCTTTTAAGAAACTCGATGCTGTCTCGCCTGCTGGCAAAAGTGCCATTAGCTCTGCGCTAGGAGAATACACATTGCCAGATGTTCTATACCCACTATCGAGACTTGTCGGGATCGTAATCTTTCGTCCATCCATCAGGTATAATTGGCCTGCAACATCAGCCTCAAAGGTATTGACTGCTCCCCCTGTAGTCAAGAGATTTATGTTACCTTGACTGACAACATTGACCTCAGGATTTGCACCAACACCCCACGCACGTATCAACTCAGGTGAACCAATTGCATGCTTCTGAGTATCTACCATATAGACTGTCGGTGAGCCGACATATCGAATGAAATGGCTTGCTTGAGCTGAAGGTGCAAGCCTATTAATTGTGAGGTCGGATACAGTTACTGGCGCGCCAGGATAAAGTGGAGCAACCCCAGCGGTTAGATACAGTTTTTGCCCTGCAACAACATTATATTGATTCAGACTTGATGCGCTTTTTGCCTTGGCAACAGATACCATAGAGCCAACTGTCGAAAGTTTTGCAGAGTATTCGCTCGACAAATCGACAATCTTCGGATTATCTCCTTCCCAAGCAGTCAGAACATCACCATTACCGTATTGGCGGAGAGTCCCGCCATCCATCATATATACAGCTAGATCATTGTATTTTCTCAGAGCATAGGAGAAGTTGCCTTGGTTAGTAGGCAATCGAGCCAGGTCCACTCCAACATCCGCAATTGCAGATGGGTTGAGACCCCAGGTGTTGAGCATCTCGGTAGAAGTTATGCGGTAGGCATTTCTACTATCCACAAAATACACATCCTGAGAGCCTGTTGGACGCATGAGTCGATCAAGCTGTCCAGAAGTTGGAATTGCCCCTAAAAATAGTCCCGTTGTTTGTGCTAGTGGCAACTGGTCTAATCCCCAAGCCCTAAGGATCTCTTCACTTGGAACGTGCCTCTTGACACCTTTTGTTACCACCCACTGCCTACCGTCACCATTATCGTTAAATGAAGTCATCAGAGAAAATCCTTCACCCGTGCTTGGGCCAAACCAATCGTTAAACATCCTCCAGAAATTTCGGTTACCATACGCGCTACAACCATCTCCTGTGCCATATAGATTGGCCAGCGCAGCTGGATTCGGCTGATACGGCGTGTAGGTATAAAGTGCTATGGTTGCTCTGTTTTCTATAAATACATTTGGCGCTCCGCAGGCTGTATTAGGATGGTATTGAACGTTGTTGTTACCAAGAGAAAATCCCTGATACTGTGCTGGGTCATTATTCATGATCCTTCTGAACATTCGGGCTGCATAGTGTACCTGATTTGTGAACCCCTCATACTGGTCGTAACAACCATTTTGATTAGCATCTACTGCTACTGAAAGGCTTGAATCAGGACACCCAAAACCTGTGGCTTTAGTGTACTGTGTGGGTGTTGGCCAGGTATCTGTTACTAAAATTTGCTCTTTTTGGAGCAAGACCAACATTGTTTGTGGATTGATAGAAAATTCTTGTGATTTATCAAATATGATCTGGGCTGCACTCTTACCGTTCTGTGTATAATCTTTGAGACACGTGTATCCTGCCTGGCAAGTGCTGACCTTTGAGTTCAAAAATGCCTGGATAGAGCTTGCAGACATGCTGTTTTGGTTGGTGAAGGTTGAATCATCAATTAGCCGTCCAGGCTTGAAATCAGACGCATTGGCTGCCTGTGCAGGTGGTACGCTCACGGACAATGGACAAGCCAGGACAAGCAACAACAGCATTGATGCTTTGAGGATTCGACTAATGTTCATCTTAATTAACATTGAAAACCTTCTCCGCACTCGTATTACCGTTCTCGAGCTTTACTGATATAGTCCAGTCACCTTTTGTCGGGAGATCTTGCTTTGAGATACCAAAGCCTTCACACGCGTGATAAGAAGTGACTGGAACAAGTGGAGCTGTGCGACTAACAGTCTGAAAACCTTGTTTTCTAAATTCAATAACACAATTCCCCTGCGCAACGCCCTCGACCACCGTCCTCACATAAACCATACCGCCATCTTGGGACACATTGCTGATACTAACTTTGCCCTCTTCTTTGCTAACTTCAGGATTTTTTACGTCAGGCAACCCACCTTCATCTTGTTTTTGCTCAGTAATAACACTGTCAGAAGAGGCAACTGGTGCGTTATCTTTTCTGGTAGAACTATAGGCTACTGCGCCGGCGATAACCGCGCAGATCAGAGGTACGATGACAAAGATAAGTTTTTTTTTCATATTTTTATTTTAGCACTGAGTATCAATATTATATATGAAAATTTGCCAAATGTAAAGTGTTAGCGTGAGAAAACTTACTAAATTTTAAGGAGTGACGCTGACCGGCCAATAAACACCTGGTTCCGTATTAGCCCATGTCTTATTTTCTGCAACGAGGCTAAAGAATTCATTGGCACTATATCCCGCCGTATTTGGTGCTTCTATCCAAAAACCAAAGGTTCCTATGGCCCCTGGGGCAACAGATGCTTCACTCAAAGTTCCTGGCCTATTACAGCTCAGCCAGGTCGAATCACAAACCGCACTGATTCTATCTCTTGGCCCACTCGTGGCTACTCGAAGTGGGAATGAGCCATTGTTATACCAAGTTTGATTTCCTGTATTTTTGGCCTTGATGACTACATAAACTCTCTGGCCCTGAGTTAGATTTGTTGTCGAAGCTGAGGTCGTCTGCTGATCGTCCGTGAAAATATGTTGAGCCGTTGGTTGCCAGCTGTATATTCTAGGGGTTACATTGATTGTCGTTGAAAGCATCAGGTTACGGCTAAACCATTCTCTGTTTTCGATCAGTAAATGGAAATGTTCTCTGTAGACGCCACCTGCCTCAGGTGCCGTTATGGTGAAAGGAAACCGTCCTGTCTCTCCGGGTAATATTGTGTCTGTAGCTACCAGAGTCTTGCTATTATCTGGCTCGGTAACGACTTTGTGGGTAAACGAAACAGTTCTATTAACTGCCCGCCAACTACCAGTTGTAGCAAAAGCACTGGGTCTGTCTCTAGGCTGATCAGTGCCCAGAACAACTGGGTTAGTGCCATAGTTACCCCAAGTGTTGTCACCCTCATTTTTGAGATCAAAATAAGCTTGCTTGGTATCGCCTGACTGCATACTCGTGCTAAACTCAAAATTACCGTCAAATCCTTGTCCTTGGTTGGTCAAATCTAGTCTATTGAGATTGGCCCTGGGTGCGTAGTAAATATCGCCAACTCTTCTTATATCACCAAGCCTGTCGTAGAGTTGCTGTCCTGGACAAGAAGTCTGACCAACATTACGATGACCTACGACATTAGGGCCATTTGAGCCTATACCTGAGGGATTAAAATAATACTTTGCAGATTTGAAGGCAATAATATTGGCAACGGAATCTATCATACGATCACTTGGACGAACATTACTAAAATCACCGATAGTGGCAATGCCTGTGGTACCTCTATTATTTTGATACGCGTGTGCCCCTACTACATCTTTCTTTGTATTGTGAGCTACATTTGGGTCAAAGTATCTACCTTGAAAAATATTGCCATTTGAATCAACAACATAGTTGTACCCGATATCTCCCCAGTCGTTAGTATATGTGTGAAATTGCCAGACGGCTCTCATGATTGCTGATGAATCACCTTGGCCCGTAACTGTATGGTGCACGACAGCTCGATATAGTCCTTCGTATTCTGCAGGCCAATAGTTCAACTCATTATTTATGCTCTCGTTGCCCCACCATTCTGCTCGGCTAATGATCCTTGGCCCGTCTGATCCGGCACTCGCAACTTTTGTAATGCCGGTTTTCTCAAGCACTTTTTCTACTATATTTTTCTTTGTTGGGGATGGGCCTCTGGTCGTATCTATCATTTGAATTGAAGTTTTTGCTAGATCCACTGCAGGAGATGGCTGGCCAGGCTGACCCTCTAACACCACCCTGTATTGTACTTTTTTGATGTTTTCATTGATAGCCAACATCGCTCTGACAGGTTTTGAGTCATCTTTACGATCTTGTTGGTTTTCTGAATGTAGCCACTCTGACCAAGATTTGCCATTAAATGTCCTGATCTGTATTTCTACGCCTTCTCTGTCTTCATTTTGATTCCAAACTATTGCAGTAGCATTGGCATTTTTCTGCTCTGGTTCGAGTTCTTTTGATTCAAAGGTCAATTTTGTATCTGTGCTTAGAACACTAGCTTCTTTGGAAACGTTCTGTCCTTCAACAATTCGGCCTTGCGTAACGTCGCTAATATTTGAAGTTATAATTTCTGTTTTTTGTGGACGCGTACTTAGAAATACTGCAAACACCAGTATAACCAGACAGCTCAAACTAGCAAAAACCTTAGTAGCTTTTTTGTGGGTGCGAAATCTGGTAGAAATATTTTTTATTTGTTTTTTCATGTTTATATTGTGCTAACAACATCATTATATAACTTTTCGCTCTCGTATTAAAGAAAGCCCCTCAACTAAAATTTGCCAGATACAGAGAATCCATGTTCTTTGACAAAATAGCATAATTCTGTCATTATGTGGCTATGAAGAGTTTAGATTCTGGGTCTCCTACTCCAGAAGAGATTGGCAAATTAACAGCTGAGCAAAAAGCAGTTGTTGCTTCTGAATATCTAAAAGGTGTTGAGCCAGGTTTCCTGCCCCTCCCTTTATTTAAAGAGTTATCTCGGCTGATGGTGATCAACACTGTTGAGCTAGTACTTTTGCAACCCGAAGATGATATAAGAGTATTACTAACCAAACGACCACCGACAGATCCATGGTGGGCAAATCAACTTCATATACCTGGCAGTGTGACCCTGCCGACTGACTCCGTTGAGGGTGATGATGATTTCACTGGCACTCTGAATCGTATACTCGAAGATGAGCTAGCCGGTGCTATAGAAATTGTCGGCAATGTTAACTTTTTAGAGCCACAGAGAAGAATCGGCCCCAGAGGTCACGAGGTAACCACTATCCATTGGGCAGGAGCTTCTGTCGATGAATCATTGTTGCCGAATTCCGCAAGACTATTAACACTAGAAGACTTGCAGTCTTATCAACCAGAAGCTATCGTTGACGGGACAATTCAAACAGTCGAACGGGCTGTCCAAGCCTACGAGAACACTTGAACAATTACTGCTCTTTGATACCTTTTTTTATAACATCTACGATTAATTCAATATAATCAGCGTTCATCTCTTCTATAACAGGTAGAGACAATATACTATTCTCAACCTCTTCCGTATTCTGCAGAGAAAAGGAAGTTATCGATTTTTCAGTTATTACTGGAATTTTATGTAGTGTTGGCGAATAATACGCTCTCGCTTGGACTCCAGCGTCGTGAAGCGCATGGAAAATCTTTTCCTTGTTTGGGACAGTCACTGATATAAATGCGCCTGTAGATAAAAGTACATTTTCCTGGAACTGTACGTCTTCTGTAGATAGCAGATCCTGGTATTTATTTATTATGCTTCTTCTAAGTTCAAGCCTATCAGCATATGATTCTAGTTGTCTGAGACCTATAGCACAACTCAGTTCCTGCAGTTTGGCATTTGTCCCGATCATACCGACTGTGCGATCATCGTTAAAGCCAAAATTCTGCATTTTCCGAAGTTTATCTATCAACTCTTTGCTTTTACTCACTATTAATCCGCCTTCTCCTATGGCAAAAGGTTTGGTCGCATGAAATGAAAAGACTTCGCAATCACCACGACCGCCAAGAAATTCACCATCACTATATTTCGAGCCAAATCCAGCTGCTGAGTCTATTATCAGAGGAATTTGTTTGCTTTGTGCTAGATCTTCCCACTTATCAATAGCTTTGTTGCCCACGCCAAATACATTTGGCAGTATAATTCCGGCGACATCTGTCGACTCCTTGTCAATAAACTCTTTTGCTTGAGTGATCGAAGGTTGCCAAGAATCTTTTTCAATATCAATGAACACCGGTACAAGCCCGCTATTTATGACTACTTCTGCAACGGCAGCAAAGGTAAATGAAGGTATAATTACGTATTTTTTGTCCGGATTAGCCAGAGTTCTTAGAGCAATCTCCAGACCGAGCGTACAGTTCGCAACAGTTGTGCCATGTAAATCTTTACCGAGAAATTCGGTGGCTTTTATTGATAGTTCTCTCTCGTATGGGCCAAAATTAGTGAACCAGTTTGAGGCAATTATTTTTTTGTAATCTTCTGCCATAACCTCAGGAGCCGGAAATACTGGCTTGATAAAAGGTATCTTATATTGCATCGAGCCAGCCATCATTTTTAGAGACCATCTTGGCGGGCACACCCACGTACACAGAGTTTTCTTCCTCAATATCCTCGATGACAACCGCGCCAGCACCTATAACCGCACCGGGAGCGATTTTCACGCCATTTTTTATTGTTGCACCAATCCCTACAAATACTCCGTTACCGATAGTTGCCTTGCCGCCGATATGAACACCAGGGGCAAGCGTTGCGTAGTCACCAATAATCGTGTCGTGTCCTACGGTGCAACCGGTGTTGATCAAAACATGCTCGCCAACCTTTATATCAGTCGTGAGCACTGATCCAGACGCTACCAAAGTTCCAACTCCTATTTCTGTCCGAGATCCAACATCCGCATTTGCAGAAACAAGTTTGGCGTAATTGTTACCTGACCACAGATCAATAAGCTTCTTTTTAAGACGTGGCGCGCCCGCGGCGGAGAAAATAGGTGTTTGTTCTTGTTCTTCTGTAGGACTTGAGATATCTATAAGATTATCTCCATCTCCAAGATAATCTACTTCCACAGCTCGAAATTCCACTTTTAAATCAGGGAAAAAAGACTCTGTCTCGTTAGCTTGACCACCGTTTCCTAATAATCCGATACTGTTCATTGCTAACATTTTACCGCATTTAGGGCTAATCAAGTAAGTAGTTCCGAAAAGTACCGCCCTAATGTACTTGTCAGATAAGCGCTTTTTGTTTACTAATATTAGTTGAATTTGCCCTCTTGTTGGTAAAATAATGGTAAATATGCAGAATAATCAAAGATTAATTGTATTTTTAATACCTCCGCAAAAACTTGTTAACGGTGGAATAATGTCGATATTTTCAATTGCTAGAATCAGCAGACAGTTCAAAGATATTCATAAATCTGAAGTTTTACTTGCTACTTATCCTGGCGAAAAGAGCTATGGCAAGAACGATTTATTTAAAAATAACGAAACGATTTATTCATTTGATGAAATAGTAAAAAGAGGCCCCCCGCAGTCGCTTCAAATTCATATACCAGAGTACGCTTCACATGACGTGTTCCAGGGTCTCAAAAAATATGAAGATTACCTGAGATCAATACCTGAGCTGAGCATCAACATAATGAACCAAAACATCTGGCTGATGCAGGATCCTGCTGATGTAGCGAACTGGTTCTCTCTAACGCCTGATGTAACGCAGACGATTGCCCACAAAAAGACAGCAACCCAGGAAATTGCCAATTTGTATAACTTGCCGAGTCAACATTTGTCTGTTTTTATAGACCCGAGCCAATACAAATGGCTAGACTACGACAAAAAGGAAGACTTGATTGTACTCTCACCAGACGCCCCAGACGAAAAAGCTGAAATCGTCGACAAGATCACCAAGGCATTTCCAAGCTACAAAGTTGTCACGGTGCAGAACATGACCTACGAGGATTACAAAAGCCTTATGAGCAGAGCAAAATATACTATAACTTTCGGGGAAGGTTTTGATGGTTATTACATCGAGTCTTTCCTCTGTGGCGGTATTGCTTTTGCTGTATATAATGAGGGCTTTTTCCCAGACAAAGAATTCTCAAAATTTGAAAATTTATATTCTAGCTACAAAGATATGTCCGCCAAGATTATCCAGGATATCAAAGATCTCGACCGTAAAAATTATGAAAAAATCGTCAAAAAGAACTTCGACAAGATAACAAAACTCTATGATTTTTCAAATTACACCAAAAACATAAAAGATTTCTATGAGAAAAAATATCATTTCGTGCCTGACCATGGCAGTTCTAAGATTTTAGCCGGTAAGATATTGCAAGCCAAAGATAAAATTATTGCTGAACAAAACGCCATCATTGCTCACAGAGACAACCTGCTAGAACACAAAGACCGGGTTATCGCTCAAAAAGTAGAAGCCATATCCGAAAGAGACAAGACTATTGATAGCATGATTAATTCCAACAGCTGGAAAGTTACAAAACCCCTTCGCAAGATCTCAGACAGTCTGAACAAAGATAAATAACTATTTTTTAGTATTCTTGGTCTCGAGCCATTCACCCTGCAGGTAGAAATCACCGTCTTGATAAATTGAACTATCGATTATCGTTATCTGTGGCGTGTCGTCAGTATACGTTTGGTCAATAATATCTATTAAATCTGGAGAGTAGCCCTCTGTGTAGATTCCGACTCCTACACTATATTCATCTTTAACGAGTTGTCCTGCCTGAACTTTGCATCGAAGCGTGTGACGCCCCACTGGCAATTTGTAATTTTCAAGACCAAGATGCTCATTTGAATTTATCCCCGCCATATAGACACCGCTAGACCTGACAAAGAATAGATTGATTTGGAAAGCCACCGATTTGCTGACTTCTATGTCTACATCTGCTACGATCTCATCTTTTATAGAAAATCGCTTGCTTGCCTTTCCGCCAGATTTAATCTTTATGTCTTTTATCTGAATACTCGGATTCTTAGGCCTCTCAAGTTTTTTAGATTTTGTAGAACCAGATTGATCCTCCGTATTGGCTAGCTCGTAGCGTAAGGCAATTTCCCTCGGTGTACCAATATCAACGATCTCGCCGTCTTGAATCATCAGAGCCCGATCACAATATTCCTGCACAGCACCCATATCATGAGTCACAAACACTACTGTCTTGCCTAATGCTTTAATGTCTCTGAAGATCTTGAAGCATTTTCTTTGGAAATTAGCGTCACCAACTGCCAGAACTTCGTCGATCAAAAGAATATCTGTCTTTGCACGTATAGCAATAGAAAATGCCAAACGGACTTGCATGCCGGACGAATAGTTTTTGAGCTTTTGATCCATAAACTTTTCTATCTCTGCAAATGCCACGATCTCGTCATACATAGCATCCATGTCTTTTCGGGAAAAGCCGAGGAGCGCGCCGTTAAGAAATACATTCTCGCGTCCAGTAAGTTCAGGGTTGAATCCAACTCCGAGCTCGATAAACGGAGTTAATTTACCATTTATCTTTATCAGACCACGATCCGGACTGTAGATACCAGCAAGTAGCTTGAGCAAGGTGCTTTTACCGCTACCATTACGGCCAACTATCCCAAAAAATTCACCCTCTTTTATATCAAAAGATACATTGTTGAGAACCTTCTGTTGCTCGAAAGTACGCTTTGACCGGAAGATATTAACAAAGGCATTCTTTACCGAACCTTGCTTTTCATGAGGAAGCTTAAATGATTTGCTGATACTCTCAACGCTGATCATTACATCTTTCATCTACAAATTCTCCGCAAACGATTTAGCATTTTTTCTAAAATAAAGCACCCCACCGATAAGTACAAATATGCAGATACCGACCGGGATAATGCGGTAGTAAGCGTGCCCAAAAACTTGAGTTGTTGTCAGTGTCTGGTGAGTTACTAAGGCGTAGCGACCATCTTGTATCGCTTGAGCTACTGGATTGATCAACAATATTTTTTGATAATCTACGTTAGTTATCAGTGTCAAAGGATACAGTATCGGTGTTACGTAAAATCCTGCCTGCAAAACTAATTCCCAAATATAACTTATGTCTCGGTACTTCACAAAAGATGCTGACAAGAAAAGAGCAAGCCCAAGACCAAAGATATAGATTTCTATAAGTACTAGCGGGAACCACAAACTTGTTTCTAATAGATCGACTTTGTTGAAATACATAAATACAAGCACAACCAATAGGTTAAGTCCGAGATTTATGATCGCAGATACACTAGTAGAAAGCACAATTATCCAGCGCGGAATCCGAATTTTACGGATCAGATCACCCCGACCAACAACAGAGCCAAGACCCTGACTAGTAATATCAGCAAAAAAGGTCCACAGCACAATTCCCAAAAGCAAATATATCGGGAAATGTGGCACATCACCGCCCAGTCGCAGGAACTTTACAAAGACAATATAGAGGATCAAGAACATCACAAGAGGCCGAAGCAACGACCATGCATAACCCAGTATTGAACCCTGATAACGTAATTTAAATTCGGTTCTAACTAATTCTCCGAGTAATACTTTGTTCTCTTTTGAAAAAACTTTTTTAAGTTTATTCATTATTTAACCTCGTCAAAGAATTTCTTTGCCTTATTTGTCACCGCATCCCAGCGATAATCTTTAACCGTCTCGAGCGCTTCTTTGGCTAGTCTGTCTCTGAGTTTTTTGTCGTTCATAAGTTTTTTGATCGCCTTTTTGACGCCTTCTGCGTCATCTTGTTCTACCATCAAACAGTTCTTGCCGTCAAAACAAAATCCTCTGTTACCATGCGAATCTGTACAAATGACAGGGCAGCCGGCTGCCATTGCTTCCAGTATTGGCAGACAAAATCCTTCGTGACGAGAAGTCTGAACAAATATTGTTGCCTTGTTATAAAGCTCGTTGACTTCTTCGTTAGAGGGTTTGGTGAAATATTCAATTTTAGAATCTCTCTTAGCAAGTTCTGGCTGAAAACCAAACAGCCACATATTTGGGCGCTCCTCGCCGAGCGCCTCCCAACCTTTGTAGGTCATCTCGAAGTTTTTCTGGAAGAATGTCCTACCTACGGCCAACAGCACGTTATCTTCTCTGTTTGTGCCTTTAATAACCTTATTTGTCTCATAGTCATAGCCACAAGGCACGATAGTCGCATCCAACCCAATAGCTTTTATCTCATCAAGGTTATACGGAGAAATTGTTATGTTTCTGAACTCCTTACGATAACACGCTACAACCGCTGACTGCGCCAACATATCATCAGGGTAAAACCACGTCTCATATTCTGAGATGAAGTAGACTGGTATACCTTTTGTAACGGATGAGAGCCAGACAGGAAATGCAGTTTCCCACCACGTAGCCACCTTGATAGCTTCTTCTAAACTTAGCGCATTGATCAACCGTTCATAATTTTTGAAAGTTCTTATTTTTAGCCCCTCTTCAACTGGCCAGACTGGGTTGTGCCGATCAAGCCCCCAGACCTCAACCTCAAATCCTGATATATGTAAACGATTCGCCAGCTCAAATATATTCTTGATGCCTCCGCTCAAGCCGAATGACTGGAGAACAAAAATAATTTTTCTCTGGCCCTTGTCATTGGTAACGTTTCGTTTGTCGAACCAATCTCCCCATTTCTCCCAAAAGTAATCCAGTGACTGCTTTTCTTTGTCTGAAATAACTTTGTTCTTAGTACGTGTGGCAGATTCTAGGTGAGTGAGCGTCGCAGATGGGAAATAAAGCGTCCGGTAGCCGGCTTCCCAGGCCCTAAGACACCAGTCCATATCTTCAAAAGTAAATTCAAATTTATCATCAAGCGTGCCAATATAATTGATCAATTCTCGCTTAACATACATGCACGCTCCGGTGGTTGCTAGCACATACTGCGGGATGTTCGCAGGCCCGTAATTTGCATCTTTGAACCGATAATAATGATCAAACCACTCTGGAGAATCAGTGTTTCTATGTGCTCCCGCGCTCTGGATACGTCCGTCCGCATACAGTAGTTTCGGCCCCACAATTCCTGTATCTACGCCAAATTCGTATGCTCCATATTGAAGTGCATCTACCCAACCTTCGTGGGCAAGCGTATCACTGTTGAGCAGAATAATATCGTGCTTTTTATTCGTAGCGTCTATGCCAGAATTGACTGCTTTTGAGAATCCACCGTTTTTGTCACGAAAAACCACACTGACTTGGTCATTTTCAAGCTCTTTCAGCTTTTTTCGGTGTGCTGGCTGACAATAATCATCAACGACAATTACTTTGACCAGTTCAGGATCAGTCGTTGCCCTGATGCTCTCCAGACATGGCACAAGCACATCAAGATCGTTGTAGCTAGGAATAACCACGTCAACTGGCTTACCCTTAGTTTTGTACCAATGAATAATCTCGTTTTGATCAACTCCGCTCACAAGTCCATTTGGAAAATGTAGGTTCTGCCCAGACTTATCGTAAATCCTACCACCTTCTTCCTTAAGTCGCCGAAGTGTTCGCCTAAGACCGTTCTTTCTAATGCTCTTTATAGATAATTTGAAAATCTGAAAGATGTTTTTTCCTTTGTATGTGAACTCGCCACGAAGCAACTTCTTGATCAAACTCTTAAATAGAAATAGTAAGATTATAATTTTTTTCATGCTTAATTAACGTACCACTTCAGTTATTAAATTTTTGCTCGCAACAATCTTTTTCATAGAAATAAACTCATTCCATTATAAAATACAAGGAAGTATTATGAAAGTTGCAATTGTCATCCCAAATCTAAATGGAGAGAAATATCTCCAAGACTCTATAGATTCACTTCTTTCACAAACACAACAACACACTATCATAGTTGTAGATAATGCATCTACCGACAACTCCTCTAAAATCATCAAATCCAACAAAGACGTTATATTACTTGAGAACAAAGAAAACCTCGGATTTGCCGGTGGCGTTAATACCGGAATTCGCTACGCGCTGGACAATGATTTCGAGGCAATAGCGCTGTTCAACAACGATGCGATTGCTGAGCCAACTTGGCTCGAAGAGCTCGTCAAAGTCATGGTGAGTGGCGAAAAGATAGGTATCGTCGCCTGCTATTTCCAGAAAATCGACAAAAAGCACATCGACAGCACCGGCGACCTCTACACAATCTGGGGCTTGCCGTACCCGCGTGACCGTGACCAGAAAGTCACAGACGTCACCCGGGACAAATTAGAGCCAGTCTTTGGAGCTAGCGGTGGCGCTAGTCTATACCGAAGTTCTATGCTCAGAGACATTGGCATATTTGACGAAGATTTCTTTGCCTACTACGAAGACGTTGATATCTCTTTCCGTGCGCAACTCAAGGGCTACAAAATCATGTTTGCCCCAAAGTCTGTAGCTTTTCATATCCAGGGGGCCACAGCCACAAAAATCTCTGGGTTTGCTACATACCAGACGTTCAAGAATTTTCCACTTGTGGTCATCAAAAATGTTCCAGCAGGGATGTTATTTCAAGTCTTACCACGATTTTGGCTTGCCTATTTGTCGATATTTGTCAGCTCATCATTAAAGGGGGGGTTTGTACCCGCCATCAGCGGTTGGTGGGCGTCAGTTAGACTAACCCCGAAAAAGCTCCGCGCCAGAAAGCAAATCCAGAAAAATGCTACTGTAACCAACGATTATATTCGCTCAATAATAGTGCACGATCTCCCGCCAAATGCCACAAAACTTCGCAAACTGCGCACCATTTTCACCCTCGGTCTACGCTGATACAACTTCTGTGAGTCTTGGGTGTCGTTTAATTGTTTGCTAAACTGTTAGTGATGCGTTTACTTATCACTGGAGTCACTGGTTTTGTCGGCACAAATCTCTTAGACGAATGTGTCCGAAATAAAATTGAGGTGGTTGGAGTTAGCCACACCCCGATCAGTAAAGAAATTTCCTCAAAACTTTCAAAAGGTTACCAGATAGACATGACTAAAAAATCCGAGATGGCAAAGCTAGATCTTGCCAAGATAGACGGTGTTATACATTTAGCAGGATTGGCAGCCGTGGGGCCTTCTTTTGAAAAACCTGCCCTGTACGTACAGGCGAACACAGCGATGTTGATTAACCTCTGTGAGACAGCCATTGCTCAGCGAAAAAAACACCTCCGCATCATCAACGTCAGCTCTGGAGCCACCTACAGCTCTGACCAGCCGATGCCTTTGAGCGAATCGGCTAAATTAGCCTATTCTTCACCGTATTCTGTTAGCAAAATTGCTTGTGAGCATTTGGGCGAATACTACCGCACCAGAAATCTAGATGTTATCAACGTACGTCCTTTTAACCACGTCGGCCCATCACAACTAACAGGATTTATCATCCCTGATTTATATGAACAACTTTCAAAGAACAAATCTGGTAAAGAGATTATTGTCGGTAACCTCGACTCAAAGCGTGACTATACTGACGTCAGAGATGTTGCAAAAGCCTATCTCTCTCTACTGAAGACAAAGAATCTCAGTTCAACACTCTACAACATCTGTAGTGGTAAATCATACAGTGGTAAAGAAATCTTGGGTAAAATTTGTGAAGCTCTGGAGATCAAAACTCCAAAGACTAAAATTGACTACGGTAAATTCCGCCCTAACGATGCACCAGATATAGTCGGTAGCTCCGCCAAAATCCGCAAAGACACTGGCTGGAAGCCAGAAATAGATCTACAGACTTCTATCAGCGATTTTATTGCTAGTCAGAAATAATATTATTTGTCTGCTTCAACTTTAAGGTCGTGAGCGACCATCAATTTTACAAGCCCCGGAAAATCAACTTTTCGCTTCCAGCCAAGGACTTTTTCTGCCTTTGATGGATCACCAAGTAGCAAATCTACCTCTGCAGGACGCATAAATTTAGGATCTTGTTTTACGTATGGCTTCCAGTCGTCGATACCGATTTCTTTGAACGCAAGATCTAGGAATTCTTCGATAGAATGCGTCTCTCCTGTGGCTAGAACATAATCATCAGGCTCATCCTGTTGCAACATCAGCCACATGCCTTCTACATAGTCACCAGCATATCCCCAATCTCTCTGTGGCCATAGATCGCCCAGTACTAACTCCTTTTGCTTGCCCAGCTTGATCCGAGCCACTGCGTTACTGATCTTTCGTGTGACGAATTCTACACCACGTCTGTCACCCTCGTGATTAAATAGTATCCCACAAGATGCGTGTATCCCGTAGCTTTCGCGGTAGTTCTTGGTTATCCAGTGAGCATAAAGTTTTGCCACGCCGTACGGACTCCTCGGGTGGAAGACGGACTCCTCGTTATAGCCTTTTTCTGGTCGGTTGTAGTCTAGCCCACCGTACATCTCAGATGTAGATGCTTGGTAAAATCGCACTTTCTTTTCACGCCCAGTCAGACGGATAGCTTCTAGAAAATTAAGCACGCCTACCGCAGTAACGTCAGCAGTCAGCTGTGGTGCCTTGAATGAATAACCAACGTGGCTGATTGCTGCCAAGTTGTACACTTCGTCAGGGTTAGATGTCTCGAGTGCTCGCACCAATGATGAAGTGTCCAGCAGATCTGCTTCTATCAGCTTTACGTAAGGGAATTCTTCTTCGACTTCTCGCTTTTTGGGGTTGTGCTGTCCGCGGATGATGGCAAATATCTCGTAGTCTTTGCTGTGCAAGAGCTCCGCTAGATGCCCTCCGTCTTGTCCTGTAATTCCTGTAATTAAAGCTGTCTTGGTCATTGTTCTCCCTATTTATTATCGAAAGTATTCACCCTTTATTTTATAACAATAGTTTTGTCTTCCCAAAATTTAATCCCGATAAGTATGAATACACTGGCGACAACTGCCTCGTTGGACCAAATATGCAGGAACATGTTGATCACTATAAGCCCTGCCAGTACAGAGAAAAATATCTCACGCTCTGGTGAGCTTGATTTTCTCAGCTCTTGGAACACGAGTGCTAGGAATGCTAGGAATAACAACAGACCGATCACACCTACTTCATAACCAATCTGCACAAAATAGTTTTCGGTCAATATACCTTTGTTGTGTATCGCCACCAGCCCTGCTGTCCCGGGGCCGTGCCCTGACGGCTGATCTGCTATGCCATCTATCCCCTTTTGCAAGTATGATGCATGCAGAGAATTAGAATCTTCTAGCTTGGTGTTCTCGTCACTATGGACCAATATATTCTGCACCACATATTGGTCACGGAGCGCATACGCACCAAAACTCAGTATCAGCACCAGACCAATTATTATATATTTGTACTTGTTCAAATATTTTAAGATTTCTTTTTTATGGGTGAGCCCTGAATAGACTGCCAAGGCTATCGCTGTAGCCAACCACGCTCCTCTAGAAAATGTCAGGAATAATATAAGAAGATGTAGTAGCAACACTCCGCTGAGCATCATTTTTTTACTAGTTTTCCAGTTTTTGATCAGTAAATTCACTAACAAGAGTATTGGCAATATTAGAAATGCCCCTAGTGAGTTGGGGTCACGGATAGTCGACATCACTCGTGGTAGATCAGGCTTGTCGTCTATGAAAAAGGCTGGCTTGACTCCTCGTTCTACCGAGTAGCCAAAGTGCGTCATCACGTCTTTAGGCAATATCCACTGTAGTAGTGCCACTACACAGACTATGGTAGATACTATCAGCAGATATTTGATGAAATCCGTCTGAATCTTTTTCTGAGCTACTTTGTTCTTTGCTAGTAGCACCAGATTGTAGCCGATTATCACATACCAGATTATCCGTGTGTTATATATTGTTGCCAGTAGCCCTGTCGTATTTGGCTGATCTGTAGTCAGTAGCAAAGACAAATGTAGAAATGTGTATGACAGTAACAGTGCCCAGAGCATGTAGAACAATCTGTTAGCTTTTTTTGCATATAGCACCAGCCCAGAACCAAATATCAGAATTCCCCAAGCAAAGATATCCTTACCAATCTTCCACCAATCCAAATGCCCCGTAAAAGTACTCAGCCACTGGCTCAGGAAGATATGGAAAGACATATAGACAAAGAGCCCAATCACCGCATATTTATAATAAGTATTCAATTTCTCAATCACTACACCCATTATCTCACAATAACTAGTTCAATTGACTTTAAAAGTGTGGCTTCCTGGCTCTATTAGCGCAACTTATTATCAAATATGGATGCTTTGGTTCATTCTCAGGCGCATTTACAATTGAACCCTCTTCTTTACCTTGATCGTTTTTATAAAAAACATCACACCTTGAGACATCTTTCGGCAAATTTGTTTCTACTGATACATAGTCAATGTTTCTTGACAGTATTATTTCTGTTGAAACCTGGCACCATAACTTCCCGTCATCAGATGGCCCTTGTTCTGCCATAAAGCAAGTATTTTTTGTATTCTCTGCTACTCTTCTGTCTCCTATAGTCTTATTGAAGCTATCTACTAAAGATTTTTTTTCTTTCTCTAGATTTTGGAATTTTCTCTCATCGATTTTGTCCAATACCAGAGTACCCAAAATTGCAAGAATAGATATTGCAAGTATTGTCATAAAAATGAAAACTACTCTTCTATCAACTATTTGTTGATTTTTTTTTGTCTTAGTTGATTTTTTCCTCATATTACTCTTGCCTTTGCTATTTTTATTGCAGTCACTATTATTATAACAATAGGTATGAGAACTAAGATATAATTATTTTTTTGTACTTCTATTTTATGAGTTTTATTATGTGTGGATGATCCATTATTAAAATTGTTTATTAAGTTTGAGCTAGCTTGAGGGTCATTAAATAACAGATTTATCCCCTGATCCGTTATTGTGCTGGTCAAACTCGTTGCAAATGAAAGGCCAGCTACATTAGATATGTCTGCTGAAAATTGTAGAAATTCATCACCTCTGGTGTCAGACAATCTGCTTCCTACTGTCGATGTTTGTTGAGCAGATGAAATTTGAGGTGGTTCAGAGATGAATCCATCGCAAGCGTCATCTACTCCGTCTTTGTCGTAATCAATGCCTGAATCTGGGACAAAACCACACTTCTCTTGATCATCTGACGTATTATTACCATTGATGTCTCCTTCTGCCCCTGTTATGAATATGTGCTGGTAGTACTCTTGAGATTCTCCAGCGATATTCTTTGCGTAAGCATGGATTTCGTGTGGTCCTGGTAATAATTTGTTTTTTATATCGATTGTTATGGCTAAGTTACCGCTACTGTCTGCGTAAAATGTTCCTAGGTCGACAGGCTTTGATTGTGCCTCTAGTTTTACAGCCGAGTTTGGCTTAAGCCCATCTAATATTATATTGGTGGATTCTTGTCGGCTGTCTTCAGCTATCATTTGTTTTTGCTTCATTGCGAGAGGAAATGCCTGTGTTGATTCTGCGTTCTTTGATTTAATATAATCTGTGGTTTCAGCCCCAAAATAAGAAGTTGTGGGCTCAGGAATCTTACCTTTCTTTGCATCACACACCGCATGATCTGGTTGTGCTGGGCATGTTACAAAAGACGCGGGGTCATTATTCGTTATCTGCAGAATTCGATCTCTAATAAGTGGTTGAGCATTTTGGTTGGGGTGAAAGGACTCATTGCCAAGACCTAACCTCTCCTGAACTATCACTTTACCCCCAGAATACCCACTTACCCAAACGCCTTTGTCATCACCAAAAGTTACGCCATTTACAACCATCTGTGAATCTGGCACGCCACTGCAAAGGTTCCTAGTCTGTAGAGTATCCTCTATATCTAGGTAATAGACACCTGCGTCTGTGGCTGCAGATCGAATAACTTGGTTCATGTACTTTACACTGTGATGAACAAATTCGCGCTCTTGGTCATTGAGATGCACATTGTTACCACAGTTTCCGTCCTCACCTCGCACAAATTGTGGATAGCCCATAACGTAGATCTTTGTCTCACCATCGGTTTTATCTTTTAGGGTTTCATATGTTTCTTTTAAGATTTTATATTGATCTGCAATCTCTCTGGCAACACCAGCTCTGACTGTTGGATTATCTGCATACTTACAAGTGTCTGGTACAAGCGCCTTATAGTCATTTGTTACACAAGCGCTTAGTTTTTGCAAGAAATCAACGTCATTGCCACCAATAGATATAGTGACAAAAGAAGGCTTCTGCCCTTCAAAAGACTTAATCTGCACTTTACTGCCAGCTATATTACTGTTTGTTTTAGGATACTGTATTTTTTTCTCTATATTGTCGGTTTCTGCACCACTGCAGGCAACGCTGTGAAATTCTTTATTGTCTAGGAACTGACTCAGAAGATATGGGTAGCTTCTTTTGCTCTGATGGCATTTGTTTACATCCGTATCTGTACCTTCCTCATACCAACTATTGCCGTCCATCTCGCCTTCTCCGCTAGCAAATGAGTCCCCCATAGCGATATAGCTGGTTGACTCTGGCACATAACCTGCCGTATTCAGTATCACTTTCTTGCTAATTCGAACTTTAGACGCAGGATTATAATCAGTCATTATTCCATAAATCGACTTGTCGTTGTCTGCAAACCTGATACCGCTCAAGCCCCAGAAATTAGTGAATTGTGACTTCACTGTAGGCCTAATATCTTTAGGGTTTTTACATCCTGTGGCTACGTTATTGTAAGCTTTGATCTGTTTCACCGTGCAACCGTTTAAGTCATATATGTTTAGTGGTCCACCCTCGAAATTACTGACTATGACCGTGTTGCCGTCATTACTTATTCCCATCTGTGGAGTTGGGTCATAGCCTTGCCCATAATTGTAGGTTTGTGTAGAAAATAAAAGCAATTCCTCTGTATCAACATTTATCCTGACGAAGCCAACAAAAGGAACCTCTGCCACTATATACTTACCGTTTGGAGAAAAGTTAAAAGAATTATATCTAAATGGAATTGTTTGATTTTGGTCATTTTTGAAGACATTTGAAGGAGATGTCACTTCATAAGTTCCCTCAAGTGGGTTGCTTGAGTTAGCGGCTGTAAATGTGCCAATTGACGACAAGCTATCCTCTATGGCAAAAGATAGTCCGTTTTGAATTCCGCGAACAACTATAACTTTACTACTTTTAGGAATTCCTATGACACCTGCTGATCCCTTTATCTTGTACGCATATCCAGCCTCAACATATCCTCCACCCACACCACTAATGCCACAAATGTCTACTGACAATAATCTCGGGTTTTTGCTAGGCTTATTGTCCTTATCGGTATAACTGTAGTACTGCCAAGGTGAAGTCACGCAAGTTCTTGGTGTTTTAACATCTTCGCTTGTCGCATCTCGACCTACAGTGAGTCCTGGATTCGCACTTATCCAAGAGTTGGTTTCTGCTACTACACTTGTTTTGTCAGACTGAAGCAAAAAGAAACTTAGCAGAATAAGCAAACTTGCTAGGCACAAAGTTTTGATTTTTAGTTTTCCTGCAATTTTCACACCTAACCCCGCAATTGTCTATAGGGTCAATTATACTATCTGGTCAGCGTTTTCTCCTAGACATTTACACGCTTATGCTACAATTTTATTGATGGCAAAAAAAAGCAAAATAGTAGCAAAAAGTTTTCCTTTTGGTTTCTTGTTCTATTAACTATTATCCTTCTTGTCCTCGTACTTAAGGCTGGTTCTGGGTATATAGCAAACACCAACGACAAATCAAAGTTTAAAAAAGTTGAACAAGGTGTTCTAGCTGTTAGAAATAATCTCGAAAAGAATCGAACTCAGCCTGCTACTGTAGATAGGTCTTGCCAACAAGCTGTTGAGAAATATGGAGGTGGATATTGGGTGTGTTCAAGTGGAATAAATAGCGCAAACCATACATCTCTTGATGTATTCAACTCAGATCTGCAGAATTTTAGAAATTCGATATTGGGATCGGCTCATTTTCATTCAGAAAAAATTATAGAGGAAAATAATGATGATTCACAAAAACATGTACGTTATTCTTATTATTCAGTAGCTACCAATAAAGAGTGCGGGTTAACCGCGATTTATTCTGATGCCCAGAAAGTAATCTCTTTCGGATGTCAAATGAGGGTTAGCAAGCCGTTATTTTAATTTGGGGCTCTAGCTTAAATATACAAAAAGAGGTTATGAATAAATATTTGAACACTTGCTCTATAATTAGAGCATGTCGAAGCATGTTGTTATTGATGCACGGATACGGAAAGCCTCTAGCGGACGGCCTATTGAGCGACTTCTGGACAATATCGAGTCGCTGGATACGGAGAACAAATATACTATTTTGCTATCAAAGGGCGACAACTGGCGAGCAAAGGCAGATAATTTCAGCGTACGGATCGTCAATTACAAACAATTCTCTCTAAATCCTCTGGAGCAAATCGGCTTTGCGTGGTTACTCTACAAGCTGAAGCCTGATGTTGCTTTCTTTTCTATGACGCAGTATCCTCTGCTGTATTTTGGCAAGATAGTTGTCTTTACCCACGACTTGTCGATGTTCCGATGGGCGCATCAGGGTAATTCAAACAAATTTGTCCACGGCATCAAAATGCTGGGCTACAAACTGCTCTTTTGGGCGGGGCATAAAAAAGCCAGCAAGATCATCGTGCCTACCAAATTCGTAGAGCAAGATCTCATACAGTACCAGCCATTTACCAAAGACAAAATTGTCCAAATATATGAGGCTGTGGATTTGCCAAAGCAATTTTCTCCCAAAAAGCCGGCTATCCAGGCAAAGAAATTTATATTTTTTGTGGGCAATGCTTTTCCGCACAAAAATCTCTACCGTCTGATAGACGCCTTCGCGCTAATAAAAGACAAATATCCAGAACTCAGCCTGATCCTTGCGGGCAAGGAAGATTATTATTACAAAAACATCAAAAAGTACGTAGCCCAGAACAATATTAAAAACATAGAAATCACCGGATTTGTTACTGACTCAGAGCTTCATTGGCTCTACCAAAATGCTGAATTCTTTATCTACCCGTCTCTTTCTGAAGGATTTGGCATACCACCCCTTGAGGCCATGGCCAACGACTGTGCCGTCGCGACCAGCAATGCTTCTTGTATACCAGAGGTCTGCGGAGACGCCGCCGAATACTTTGACCCAAATAGTGAGAACTCTATCGCCGGAAGTATCGAGAAGCTGATGGAAAGCCCAAGAACACGAACAGAACTGATCTCTAAAGGTCAAAAACAAATCAAAAAGTACTCGTGGACCAAGATGTCTGAGGGAATAGTCAACACCATCCAAAAGCTTCTCTAAATTAACCCTGGTGATATCTTGCTTATGGTTTATAATTAAATACTAGAATGAGGTGGTATAACCCAATCGCGCAGAACAAATCTGCAAAGAAGGACGAATCCGGCTACAGTCTTGTGGAGCTGGTGATAGGTCTAACTATCTTTGCCATGGTCGCCCTAGCACTAATAGGACTGTTTACTGCGCTGGTGCAAAGCTCTCTGCTAATAAAGCGTAAATCTGTGGCGCTAACACTAGCCACCAACCAAATGGAATACTTAAAATCTCTTCCTTATAACAGCCTGGTTATTGCTGGTGGGAGTATCTATGGCACCGCGCCTCTCCCTGCCAATACATACAATACGGTCAATGGAGTAACTTACCGCACCAATACTAGCATCAACTATGTCGACGATGCCTATGATGGCTGTGGATCATATGGAACACCAGCCCTGAAAGCCCTCTACTGCAAAAACCAACCAGCGCCAACAGGAGCACCAGCAACCGACACCAACCCAGCCGACTACAAGATAGTTCATGTCGTGGTCTATAACAGCGCCAACGTCCCGTACGCAGAGGTCGATACCCAAATATCGGCCCGGGTAGCAGAGACCGCAAGTACTACGGGAGCGCTATTTGTCACGGTGATCGACGACAACGGCAATCCTGTTAGTGGCGCGAATATCAACGTCGTGAACTCAACTCTAACACCGAACGTTAATCTCAACGACTCTTCTGATGCCAACGGAGTGGCAATATTTTATAACCTACCACCAGATACCACAGGATACGACTACACTGTCACTGCATCCAAAAGTGGCTATTCGACTCTGAGCACAATAAAGCCATTTGGATCACTAACCCCTACGTATCCAAGCCAAAATATTTTCTCCCAGCTGTCGTCTTATGTGACCCTGGTCATAAAACCTATGGTCACCAACAGCCTGATTGTTGAAGCCACAGATACTTCCGGCAATCCGATAGCGAGTTTGCGAGTAAGCGCCAAAGGTGGGTACAAAAAATACACTTCCACAACCAACACCGAATATTACTATAATAACTTTGATCCGACTGATGTCAGAGCCACAACTGGTGGTGATGGAGTGGCAACCTTCTCTAGCTTGACACCTGGTGAGTATATCTTCTGTGACGGTAGCGGTAGTGGCTGTAGAATCGGCAATAACAACTATTATCTAGTGGCTGCATTGCCGTATAGTGGGTCAAACTCATTTAACCCAGTAAATGTACCGTCTGTCCCCATTGGATCAACACCTAACCCTGTATTCAACTACAGCGGTAATGACTACGTCCAAAAAGTCCGTTTGATGTTCTCAACTGACTCTTCTTTCCCAAGCATATCGACCATCACACCAGACGAAGCATCTATCGCAAACGATAATTTGAGCGCCTTTGAATTCCAAATAGACGGCAAGGGTATCCCTTGCTCTGCTTCTGCTGGGGCTTGTGCAACCACTGTAAGAATACTTCAAGGTGGATCTACGTACACCGCTTCTTGTACTGGTACAGCTGACACCCATATGGATTGCACTGTGAACATGTCTGGGGCAACCGCAGGATTAACCCAGCTCCAGATAGTGGTGGGATCAAAAACCCTAACTGTTCCTGCTGGTTCTATGATGGGAGGCATCAATGTCACTCCTTAGAACTAACAAGATACGTAAGGTCGAGGCTGGATTCTCGCTGATAGAATTAGTAATTGCGATGACTTTGATCGGTATTATCACTACTATTCTCTACACTGTATTTAACAACAACTTCAGTCAATTTATGGCGTTGCAGACAAACAATGTCAAACACGGCGAGCTATCTACACAGAGCCAGCGCATGGGCAGTCTGATCCGCGGACTGACTGATATCACAGCTGCCACATCGTCTGAACTAACATTTTACGCATACCTATCGCCACGGGATGACACAGTTTCTTTGATTCGGTACTACAAGAGCACCGACGGAACTAAGTTGCATGCAGACGTAACGCCGATGTCAGCGAATCCTCCAACAGGCACACCGATCACTTCAGATCAAAAAACGATCACCCTGCTTGATAACTTCTACACTGTAAGTGGAGTTAACTTATTTACTTATCTAGATTCAGCTGGCAACACCCTGACCACACCAATAACTGACCTGCGAACAATCAAGGGCGTCAAAACAACCCTGGCAGTAGCAAACACGGTACCTGTAATAACTGGCAACGAGACCGTGTCTGTCCAAGTGTCACTTCGTAACAGAAAGAGTAATCTATGAAAAATATAAAAAGGCTTCTTGAGGATTCAACTACCGGATTCATCATCCCGACAGTTCTGAGCATGATCTTGGCACTGACTATAATTTCTACCTCAGCTGCGCTGATAATTGACTCAAACTTGGGTATTGGAGATAACAACATAAAGCGTCAGCAGGCGTTCAATATTGCTGAGGCCGGGCTGAATTATTACCTGTGGCATTTGAGCCATAACGGTACAGACTACAAAGACGGGCAATCAACGCCTACTACGCCTGATGCAACCTTGGGCTACGGCCCCTATGTACATGATTATTATGACGACAATGCTAAAAAAGTAGGCACATACACTCTATGGATCAAACCCCAGGGCGGGGGCTCTACGGTGGTAAAAATTCGCTCAATCGGTGAAGAGCTAAAATCGCATACTAAAAGAACTTTGGAGGCAGAGATAGGTTCGCCTTCATACGCCAGCTATAGCGTAACTTCAGACAGCGCCCTTTGGTTTGGGGCAAACGAGTCCGCAACTGGCCCTGTTCACTCAAATGTTGGTGTTCGTATGGACGGAGCGAGTAGCTCTGACGTCACTAGCGCAAATGCTACATATGTGCCTCCTGGTGCAAATGGTGGAGACGGAGCGAGCCATCCAGGCGTTTGGTGTCATAGCTCAATCACAACTCCTGTAAACTGTGCGACGAGATCAAAGGCTGACTGGCAATACCCAGTTCCTTCGATTGATTTCAACCAAGTTACCACAGGTCTATGTACCATGAAGCGTACCGCCTTTGCCGACTACGCAGCCACTTCTGCACTAGCAACTCAAGCTAATGCTTGTACCCAAGTGCCGACAACCAGAACTAACGCATATTTGCCACAAAGAGCTACCAACGGATCTTACAACCAGACTCGGGGCTGGGAGATAGATCTTAACAGCAACAATACGTATAACCTGTACCAAGTGAATGGTGAGAACGATCAAGCAGCCAACTACACCGCCGCACTGACACGCGTGCTTACTGCTTCAAATATTGCTATCCCTCCTTCTGGGGTCATATTTGCTGAAGACAACGTCTGGGTACGGACAACTGCTGGATTCAACGGAAGAGTAACTATCGGAGCAGGACGTTTGGCGACTAATTCAAATGCTCAGATTATGATCGCTGACGATATGCAATATGCTGTCAAAAACGGAACGATTGCTATTGGCCTAGTAGCAGAAGGTAACGTGTCAATTGCCCCATACGCACCTCCACAGTCTGGATCGTTTACTTTCGAAGTCAATGCAGCTATCGTCTCACAGAGCGGTAATGTTCTATATCCTAGCACCTATAGAACCAACTCTAGTCGTTGCACACTAGGCTGGGTGAATAGCAACCAAATCTTCTCTTTCTACGGCTCTGTGGCAACACGTCAGACATGGACATGGACATGGATCAGAGGAAGTTCTTGTGCTAACGCTGTGTATAGTGCGTCAGATGGAGGCTATATCTCTGGCATCTCACACAACAATACTGAGTATGATTACAGCCTATCTTATACCCCTCCTCCAAGTTTCCCAATAACTAGTAGTTACAATATCTTGTCTTGGCGTGAAGTGTTAACGACGCCTTAAGGGAATTTATTCTTTGGCTTCTGGCACACGAAGTACGATATGACGATCTCGCCCAACACCTTCTGACTCGGTAGAAAGACCGTGCTCACTAGCAACCTTGTGCACTGTGCGCCTGTCGGCAGCATTCATTGGCTTGAGATGCATTTCTTTGTTGTCTTCTTTAACCTTTTCGATCCACTCCATAGCAGTCTCTTTAAGGCGATCTGCTCGCTGTTTTTTATAGTCGGCAACGTCGATATTTACTCTTGAGATTTCGTGTCCGGTACTGCGAAGCGCGTTACTCACTAAGAACTGAAAAGCGTGCACTGTCTCTCCGCGATTACCAATCAAGAATCCATTCAAATGAGTTGAAGGGATGTTGAGCTCAATAACCTCGTCTTCACTATTTGTCGCATGTACATCTGTGTTCAGCCCAAAAAAGGACAACAAGTCTTCAAGATATTTTTTTGCGTATAGTATTGATTCTTCCATGAGCTTACCCGCTTTCTTTGCTACATTCTAGCAAAGATTGTGCCTGGTATAAAGATCTGAGGAAATCTATTTTCTCTTTTTTTTCTTAGCTTTTGTTTTTTTGGCTTTTGTTGATTTCTTTGGCTTTGGTTCATCTGGAAGTTCTGCTTCTTCTTCCATTTCTTCTTGGTCTTGGTCAAGCACATGCTTTTGCTGAAAGTAGCCAACTACCGTAGTTGTCAAAATATAAAGAGTTAGTGCAGACGGGATGTTAATAGAGAATACAACAGTTATGATCGGCAGGACTTTGACCATCATCTGACCAATAGCACCGTTAACATCACCTTGATCTACGGTTGTGCCACTGGCTGCTGATTTCATGATATCCGATAATTTCTTTGCATCTTTAGCGTCGCTAACCATTAATTTACTTTGTCTGTACTGTGCATAACCAGCGATAAGCGCCAAAATTATAGCTGGAAGATATATTCCCTTTGCGCTGATTCCAGCCCCGGACAAGTCTACCGCACCTATAAATTCGTGGCTGAACTTTGTTATGTCGCCTGCTAGTTCCTGAATATATGGCAAGTTCCTGATCGGTTCATAAGAGAAGTTCACGAGTGTATTTGGGTCATTGATAAGCCTTAGAACTGCTTGATAAAGACCAATAAATATCGGTATTTGAATTATTAGTGTCAGGATAGTTGTGGCAGGCTTGATGCCATACTCTTTATATAGTTCCATCTGGAGTCTAGCTTCTTTTTGACGGTCGCCACTTGCTTGTTTTTTAATAGCCTTTAGTTGTGGCTGAAGTTTTTTTATGAGTTTTGCTTGATGAAGTTGTTTCTTTAGAATAGGCCAAAGCGCCAATCGAATCATAAGTGTAAAGATGATAATCGCTACACCGAGATCATGCCCAGGCAGAACTGCGTAGATAAATTCTAATACATTAAAAACCGGTTGTACTATGTAGTCATCAAACATTTTAGAATATTATACCTCAGTTATTTGCTTTTACCTACGCCTGTGGGTGGTTTAACTTTGGCAAATGCTTCTTTTAGTTGTTTCTGCAACGTCTCGCTTGGCACGCCGGAAAGCCCTTCATCAAATACGGTTAGCATAATATCGTATTCATATGTTGCCGGGACATTGAGACGGACCCATTCATACAGCCTTCTTCTTATTCGGTTGCGAACAACGGCTGTTTTTGCCGTTTTCTTGCTAACAACAATTGCTACCTTGAAGTCACTTTTTGGCTTTTTTGGCTTGTATCTCAGTTGAAATTCTTTGGTACGAATAACTGAGGCATTATTATACATACCGACAATATTCTTTCTGCCGTGAAATCTATTTTTTGCTGAGATCATGATTCCCCTGAATCCTTTCGGGATTAGTGGGTCAAACGAGCGCGACCTTTATTTCGACGACTGTTCAAAACACGCCTACCAGCTTTGGTAGTCATTCTTTTGAAAAATCCGTGCACGCGTGATCGTTTTCTCTTTTTTGGTTGATATGTTCTTTTAGGCATAACTTTAGTACCTCACTATACCAATTATGCCTCATCTGGTCAACAGATTTGGCGTTTGGCTAAAAATGTTGTTTGTTGTTTTCCACTCAACACCCCCACTTCTCCACATATTTTAAGGTGTTGTTTATTTATGTGGATAACTTTTGGTCTTTTTTGGTGGTTTTTTCTTTGCTGTTGTTTTTTTGGCTGTGGAAAACTTTCATTTAATTGTTTATGATGTGTGTAGAGTAAGTTTATTTGAGGGGAAAAATTGGATACAGAGCTTTTGTGGAAGACCGTTTTAGGTGAAATTGAGTTAAGTGTCTCTAAGGGCAACTTTGTAACTTGGTTCAAAAATACACGTTTAGTGAGCGTTAATGACCAGGCTGTTGTTATAGGTGTACCGAACGTTTTTATCCAAAACCAATTAGAAAAACGGTTTAAAGAAATGTTAGTTGAAATAATCCAAAAAAACGGTGTTTCTGACCCTAAAATTTCTTTTCAAAACCTGCCGGTAAGTCAGACGAGAAAAGATGATGAAGTTGTTGTGCTCACCCACACAGCCAACGCTCCCTCTGCCAAACCCCAGACAGTCGACGGAATTACACACTCATATAGAGCGGGTATAAATACTCGTTATACCTTCGATAATTTTGTGGTTGGTGGAAGTAACGAGCTTGCATATGCTGCTTGCCAAGGTGTGGCAACCAATCCTGGAAGCAAATATAACCCTTTATTCCTTTACGGTGGTGTGGGAATAGGTAAAACACACTTGATCCAGGCTGTTGGTAATGAAATTATTAAAAACAACCCAAATGCACAGGTCGTATATATTTCTACAGAACAATTTGTCCAAGAATTCTTAGACGCAATCCGGTACAAAAAAAATACGGACTTTGCAGGATATTATCGTGGTGCTGATGTTCTTATCGTTGATGACATCCAGTTCATTGCAGGCAAAGAAAAAACCCAAGAAGAGTTTTTCCATACATTTAACGCCCTACACCAAGCCAACAAACAAATTATCATGAGTAGTGATAGGCACCCGGGTGATATACCAACATTATCTGAGAGACTCCAGTCCAGGTTCGGTTGGGGTATGGCAATTGATATGTATGCGCCTGATTTTGAGACGCGTTGTGCAATAATTAGCCAGAAATCCTCAGCAAGTGGCTTTGATTTCTCCGCTGAGCTTGTTGAGTATTTAGCTGGTGTTATCAAAAATAACATTCGTGAACTTGAAGGAATTATCAATCAAATTGTCGCATTTTGTGAAATGCGCGAGATTGAGCCCTCTGTGGAAATGGCGAAAGCTTTATTTGGGAAACTAGGTGGCCGCCCAAGGCACTTTTCTCCCAAAAGAGTTATCGACGTTGTTGCAAACCGATATTCGGTGAGTGTTGAGGACATTTTAAGCCCAAAGCGGGACAAGGATATTGTTTTCCCAAGACATATAGCTATGTTTATTTTGCGGGATGAATTACACTTGAGTTTCCCGAAAATTGCTGTGGCGCTTGGTCGAAAAGACCACACCACGGCCATACATTCTGTAGAGAAAATAGCCAGGGAATTATCCCTTGACCCGCGCTTGAAGTCTGAGGTTGAGGAAATTAGGGGGTTACTCTAAGATGAATCAACTATGTGGTTATGTTGTGGGCTGTGCTGTGCAAAACTTTTTTGTTAAAAACTTATCCCCATTCCGCCCAGTTGTTTTTACACAGGTTTTTACTAACTCTTTTTCTCTTTTTTCCATTTTTCAAGGTGTTAATTTTTCTTTCCCACAGTTTCAACAGGGCTTATTACTAAAACATTTTAATCTTTCATTTAATACTATTAATAAGGACGGTATTTATGCGATTCACAGTATCAATTAAAAAGTTTTCCCAGGCGCTTGGTGTGGTTGCACGTGTTGCTAATTCAAGGGCAAGCCTACCCATTCTCTCAAATGTTTTAATCAAAGCAGAAAAAAACAGGGTGTATGTATCAGCAACAAACCTCAATATCGCCAGCCAAATATTTATTGGCTCAAAGGTTGAAAAAGACGGAGCGGTAACAATCCCAGCAAGATTACTACAAGAATACATTAGCGCACTAGACGGAGACACAGTTGATATTGAGGTAAAAGATAATAAAACAAACATCTCAACAGATCTACACAAAACGGTTATAAACGGCGTCGACGCAAGTGAGTTTCCGGAAATGCCAGAAATTAGCAACGAGAGCTCTTGGGAAATTCCATCAACACTTCTAAAAAAATACTTTAGCGCAACAATTGTTTGCGCAAGCACAGACGATACAAAGCCAATACTCAATAGCGTGTACGTATTTAGTGAAAAAAACCAAACAATTTTTGCTGCAACCGATGGGTATAGACTGGCAGAACAGAAAGCCAACAATAAATCTCCACAACCAATAAAACTTATAATCCCATCCAACTCAGTGGCAGAACTAATAAGAGTTCTACCAGATGATGAAACAGATGTGATAATAAAAACCAACGAACAACTAGCTGAATTCAACTTTGGCGACACAAAGATAATAACCAGACTTATTGACGGTAGCTTCCCTGACTACAAAAACCTTATCCCTAAAGACTTTGTAAATAGCGCAAAACTAGGCAGGCAAGAGCTTGCCAACACAACAAAACTTGCTGGGCTTTTTGCCAGAGATACATCAGGCAGTATTAATATCACCACAGATGAAAAAAACCAAACATTAGGCATTAAGACTATCGCCAGCCAAACTGGGCAAAACGAATCAACCGTTCCAGCAGAGGTTGTTGGCACGTCTGACATAACGATCAATGCAAGATATATAAATGACGCACTTGGACAGATTGGCTCAGAGCAGGCAGAAATTTCGTTTAACGAAAAACTCCAACCCTGTGTTATTAAAGGAGATGACCCGAACTATCTCCAGGTTATAATGCCCCTCAAGTCGTAGTAGACGGGCCAAGGCGTTATAATATAAACATGACAATAACGAACTTAAGGTTGGTAAATTTTCGCTGTTTTGACGACCAAGCTTTTGATTTTAGTGAAAATATAAATATCATTATCGGCCCAAATGCCATAGGAAAAACAAGTCTCATCGAGGCAATTTATATAGTCAATAATGGCAAAAGTTTTAGGCAAGACGATAATATTATCCAAGAAAACAAGACCTGGGCACGAATAGACACCCACCTCTCAAACAACAAATACCAAACAGTCAAAATTAATGGCGGCGATAAACTATATGAAACAGACCTATCAGAAGAAGAATCTCGCCATACCAGCATATTGTTCGAGCCCAACGAGCTTTTTTTGTTTTATCAAAACCCGGGTGATCGAAGAACATATATCGATAAGAGAATAGCCAGCCAAGACATAGGATATGAGAAAACCCTCAATGATTACAAAAAAATACTTTTTCAGCGAAACAACCTTCTTAAAAACAAACGAAGCCTCAAAGAAACAATTTTTGTTTGGGATGTCCGGCTAGCAGAAACAGCAAAAACCATTGTCGAAAAAAGAGAAAACTACATTAAAAAAATAGACGAGAGTTTAACAGATACCTATCGCCAAATCTCAGCACAAAAAGAAACGATCAATATAGACTATACAAGCAATGTGCCCCTAGGAGATAACTATACCTCAAATTTACTCAAAGCGCTGACAAACAATATAGATAAAGATATGCAACTAGGACACACAAGCTATGGTCCACATAGAGATGACATTGTCTTCACTATTTCTGGCAAAGGGTTAAAACATACTGCGTCTAGGGGGGAGATTAGAAGCATAATGCTAGCGATGAAAAAAATTGAAGCTGAGGGACATAAAACAAAACCAGTTATTTTACTCGACGATGTATTTAGTGAGCTTGATAGCAAAAGGCGACAAAAAATAGTAAAACTTTTTAAAGACTACCAAGTATTCATAACAACCACAGAGGCAGATCTGGTCATTAACAAACTTCGTATCGCCCACAAAACAATAGTCTTTTAAAGTATTATCTATTCTAAAACGTTAGATATTGAGTATTTACTGCGGTCAATTCCAGAAGAAGAAATCAAGGAATTGATCTTGTCTGTACTCTCTTTTAGTTTCTCAGGATTATAGCGCTGAATATTGAGTGCAGGATCATAGACAAATTCATTAAGGCTTGGAGATATGAAAACATCTTTTTTGTATACAGATATGTCCTTTATGCTTTCATCGCTCAGAAGCTTTGCAATTTTTTTGTCGATACTGTCGTCGTTGGTTTTTGAAGGATCAATTAAGAGAGCCGAAGTTCCAGCCTTTTCACTGATAGTACATACTACATATTTATCACCCGCAATCGTAAAACCACAGTAGCCACCACCTTCAGCAAAGGAGTAGTATAGCGAACCATTTAAGCTGGTTTGATCAAGGACAACTAATCCTTTGTCAGTTACGATATTAATCTTGCCGTTGCTGGCTACAACCTTTTCTGCACCAGGGAAAGACACAACAAGTTTTGCCTTGTTCCCACTAACCTCGTATATATCAAGTATGTGATTATTTATAAGACAAATTCGATTTTCTCCACAAATAACGCCCGAGGTATAGACTTTATTGAGTTTTACAGCCTGTTTGCTTTTCAAAAATACAAATTCACTTTCTCCCTTCAGAACTTCTTGTCGTTTTTCCTTAGAATCTCCGGATAGACCAAGATCTGCCCCCTCCTCGGAGCTGTTAAAAAGACCCCCAAACTCATCACCAAATATAGAGAATTCCACCGGGTTGCTATATGCCAACGAAGATTTTATTTGTCCAATTTCAGACCCATCTTCATCCAAGGGGCTAAAGAATTTAATATTCGAAAAATCCTTACTATAAACAATATAACCATCTTTATATGCAACAGCATGTGGGCTTGTTTTGCTATCGATACCTTGCAGATCAAGTCTGCTGTCAAACGAAAGTGATTGATCAATGTTGTATAACTCAACACCACTGCTGCCACTGTGGCCGTCAGGGTCAACAACAAAAGCCCTTGGTTTTCCTTGAACAGTAATAATGTCTCTCAGATTGAGATATGGTGGTTCGGCTTCAGAGACGACGCTTGTCGGGGTGTCAGCGTTAGCGGGTTGATGTGCTTTAAGCCCACCCGGCTCACTACAATCAAAAGAATATAGAAGATCTTGGCTATAATTCATGCAAAAACCTGGCTCATCGCCAACAAACTCACGTGATTTTTCAGGCTCAATACTCAATTCCACAGATGAAGTCTTTAGCCAGCCACCGACTTTAACGAGTTTTATAGAACTACTCTCACCCGACTGCACGGCAACGAAATAAGCACCCTTTTTTAGTCGTTTTTTTGTTTGCGTAGCCTCTGACTCAATTTCTGAGGAAGAGCTGTTGCCAGAGAATGAATAGGTGTAAATACTGTTACTATTTGAGCCATTTTCTACCTTTACATCTACCGATCCTGTGTTCGCAAACCAAATTAGCGAGTAGATAATACCTATGAGTAGTGACAGAGCTACGACTGTAGTGATAATTCTGCGTCTCAACATCAGTTTGTACATCCTGACCCAGATAAGGATTTTATGCTTGGCACTGGCTTACCTTCGCCAATGGCTTTGAGTAATTCTTGTGGGCATTTCTTTGCCCCTTTATATTCCAAATCAAAGTGTAAGTGAGCACCAAAACTATGCCCTGTATTGTCAGACAGCATCAACAATTGTCCAGCCACAACATTCTCCCCAACCTTTACTTTTACGCTCCCAGGAGTACCATGGAAATACCCATACAGTATATCACCGTCTTTCACGAAGACGCTTGTGCCTGCTCCTCCACCATAGCCACTGTTAGTCATAGACGCGACGGTTCCTTTCCCTACAGCAAAAATTTTGGTGCCTGAAGGAACCGGGATGTCGGCAGCTGGGTAATCATGATGAGGCTTAGTGAACCAATCTTTGTTGCTGGTAAAGAATCGTTTAGGAACCGGCAAGCTGAATTCTCCGTTAGTCTCATTACCCTCTTCTGCATTGGCGCAATTACCATCTCCAGAAACCGCGTCTGATGTCCCAGCAACCCCACCACCATTTGACCCAAAATCAGTCAACGCCTGTTTGGCGTGTCTTAGACGCTCAGGGACACTGGCTGATTGATCGGCAGGTCTTTCAAACCCAGGGTGTTTTCCACCTGCTTGTGTGTCGCCCTGAAAGGCCAAAACAGCCTCTCTTATATCTGTAGTTTTCTTTAGGTCATCGCCCGCTGCTTTTTCGGGCAGAGGTCCTTTACCCGCAAGCTGATTAGCTAGAAATCTCAACTGCACCTCAATGTTGTTTGGATTTTTCTTGGCTTCCCTTGTAGGGTTAATGAATTTTGAGCCAGGTGTCCATTGCACAATGCCCCAACCTATATCTCCTGAGACCTGAGAAGCCGGAGTTTTTTTACCAGGAGGAGTCCCCTGCAGTCGTTGTGGTTCGACCCCAGATTCAACCATCATATTGCCAATAATCGCAGCAGCCTGAAAGGGCTTATATCCGATAGACACAAAAAAATTGTAGGCTTTTTCTCTATCGTTTGCTCCAGAAATAGACCCGGTTGTATACCCGCTTGCCGGGCAACACTGGGCTGCGGAGTCGCTATCTTCAGAAGAATCAACTTCCGCAGAACCATTAACCGGAGTTACAGGAGTTGAATTTGCGACACCTCTAATTTTTACTTTTGTATTCCCATAAGGCAGGTCTAATAGGTCGGCGGTTTGTCTCCAGACATCAATATCTGATGCCCCGGCTGGTCCGTTATCAACCACTTTTGCAACAATAGACTTATCTTTATATGTAACCTCAATTTTGGTGCCATACGGCAGACTTCCTAGAGCGGAATTACCATGCATTTCAGCCAGAGCGGTTTGACCCTTCAAGGCCTTATCGGCTTCGTCTACTGGCCCTCCTTCGATCCCACCCAAGTATTCTACGTAGTTACCGTCTTTATCCTTGGCGCCGTTCGTTCCATACACAGTCGCCTGAGCATCTCTGCCTGCCTCTGGGATGTTGCCAACTCTCTTATACGTTCTCCCTTCAGTTGAAGTCGTTCCGCTGGCTTCTTCGCTTTCCACCGCTGAAGCACTGCTACAAACATCGATATCGTAGTAGTAAATGCCGGAGTCGTAGATTTGTTTCTGTTTTTCGGAAAGGCCAAAAACAGGCCTTACGTCTACGCCAAGCATCACAACAATTAACAAAATAGCAAAGCAGGACTGAATCAATTTGAAATAAGCGCTATTCTTTAACACGTTTTATAACCTCGTTGAAATAATAATTATCGATATCATCCTTGCCCCCAGCACCTGGACACTTATTATATTCTAAGTGAGCGTGTATGCCTTCAACATCTCCACAACTGACAGCCCCTTCAACCTTTATATCGTACTTTTTCATCAAATACTTAACTGTCTTTACAACTGCCTCAAATTTCTCCGGATACTTTTCAATCCCATCTTTACCAAACTCTTTTGGCCCGCCTTCAATCTCTATACCGATAGTCGTTTTGTTGGCGCCAATGGCGTGGTAGGTCAAATCATTCAAATTCCTTGTGAGCTGATAGACTTCACCCTGAGATGTAATTCCCAGTTGCACAGAACAACCGCCAGACCCACAGCTCGGATTGCTCTCCAAGGCATCGACTAACGGACGGATCCCCTTGCCATACTGTGAACCCCACCAGTGCAAGGTGATGCCTTTAACAGGAGAAACTTTACCCCCAGGTGTGTGCATGGAAGAATCAAGCTTTTTTATTTCAAAACCAGCATCATCTGCACTGTCTCCAGTTGACTCAGCTTGCGCACTTTGACTGCCTGATATCTCTTGGCAGGCTTCATCATTGCCCTCGTAACAAGCATTAGCGAGCAGTGTATTAAATGTCAGTACATAAAATCTAAACTGTAGATAAGCTTCACTTTTATCTGTACATTCAGCACTTTTTGTATCTTTGATTGTAGGATCTTCAGATTCAATAGAAGTTATATCATAACTCGACGGATCAATTGTTGCCCCGAAACATTTCTTCCCTCGATCAACATAATCAGGATGAGCTGGCATGATATTTTTAACCACATCTTCAGCATTCTGGAAAGGGTTTTGGAGTTTTTTGTTGGCGAGCTCCGCATTAGTAAAACCAATGTCATCTACTGGGTAAGGGTATGTATTCTCAGCTGCATAAGCTCTTGTGAAGAATAGGTTTGAAAAGAGTGCACCAGGCTGGCTTAGTACACTTGCTAGACCTTCACTTGAGACATTGGAGGAATTAATGAGGCTACCAAAAACAGACTTCGTGTCATATATGTTAAAGACTCTGTTGGCAAATCCTGTAGCCCTAAAGTCTTCCATTTCTGCTTCCTCTACAGACTTGAAGTTGTCCGCAGTTTCACTGCTACTAAGTTCTCTGCCTCCATTTGACGCCCCCATTGCCCGTGAAGCCAACCGACCACCAAAGTTTGAAGCGTTCCCTCGATCCCCCCCAATCGGTATTGGATTTTGGGGATTACCAGTCAACCAGTCAACTAGCTGATTTTGGATAATAGGTCCAGCTACTATACCTGCCACGGTTCCGACAACAGCACTAATCACCCCACCGCTCGCCACACCAATAATTGTCGTGGCTACCATGCCTGCCGTACTGCACGAGGCGTTAGCAACGCTACCAACAGCGCCTTCATTGATGAAATCGAAAGGTGATCCTTGACCCATCTTCTTCATTGTGTCAGTAGGCTCAGTGCCACCTGATGACCCAGTGTGGGCTTTATTTGTTGCAGCTCCAGCGTAACTAGATTTTTTACCACTTGAGTCAATCCCCCTCAGCTGTTTTTTATAGTAGCCAACCTGGACCATATCAATATCGTCACCTGATTTGAGTTGTGAACCAATACTAATCATTGAACCAAAAATTCGGATAAGGGGCATCTTAATTTTCTTTTCAGTCGTGGTCGCAGATGAGTCTGCCAAAGTTTTTACCATACAGATCACACCAACAGCGCTTGCTCCACCGACTGCCACTTTTGCGCCCGTGCTCCCCGCAAATTTTTCAAGATTACTTTGTCTTTCACTTTCCGCCCCTTCTGCGATTTCTTCTGCGTCTCGGGCCAGCTCAAGAGCAGTATCTACAGCATTATCAGCCGATGATTTGTTTGCTTCGTTCTCTTCCGGAGTTTTATCTGGGTCATCTTTGGCTCCATTATTTGCCGAGGGCTCTACTTGTTCTCCGTTGACGACATAATTTTTCTCCTTATCCCTCCAGTTTTTATAGGCATCTTCTGCTTTTAGAGTCAGCTTTCGATCCAATTTCTTTATGGGGTGCCAGCTTAGGCCGGCTCTTTTTCCCATGATTCTGGCATTTATTGCTGACGTCACGCCATAATGACCAGTGGCTTTTTGTAGCATACGATCAAATTTGTACGAGCCATACAGTCGGCTGTCTGTGCTATCAACAAATAGCCGACCGTCAGACTGGATTTCAGGCTTAACGCCAAATTCCTTCTCAAAACCTTCAATGATGCCCTTTTGAGTAGCTTCAAGATTAAGCTTGCCTTTTGAATCGTATTTTTTATATTGATCAAATTCGCTTATCGCAAGTTTGTCGGGGTCAAAAAAGTAGCCCTCACGGTATCCAGACTTGGCTGTATATGCTGTCTCTATTCCAGCAGCCTGCATTTTGGCGTCAATTTTGTTAGCGACATAATTTCCAAGAATACCCATTCTCAGATTTTCAACTCCGGAGCCCTTGTTTAGATAGTAAATATATCGGGCTGTACGGACGGTGCTGATATCAACTTCGCGGTCTCTGGCAGAGAGGTGAAACAACTTTAAGTTTTCACCGATATGGATGAGTTCAAGGGGCCCTTGTACAATTGACGCAACAAATATCAGAATTCCAATAGCTATCGTGCCACCCATGCCAACGCCAACTTTTTTGCGCCCAAATAGAAGACGGACAAACTTTATGATTCTAGCTTGTGGTGGCAACAAGTTATCCTCTGCATTAAATAGTTCGGCATTTGTAAGACCCATTGGATTTGGCCTTTCGTTGTCATATACACCGTGGTTATAGAGACCTAGCCTCTTCTTTTCTCCAGCAATACCTAAATTTCCTCTTGGGACCCCGTCTCCTTCACCAGAGCCGTCAATGCTACGGAGTGGACTGTTGCCCATTTCTGCTTGCTCAAGTTCGTCGTGAGGGATTGCAGACGATAGGTTACCGGCTGGCTGGCCATCTCCTTGGCCTTCACCGTCTATACTGTAGAGTTCAGGGTTTATGACAGGCTCTTTGTCGTCCTGCTGGTAAATCGGATCTCTTAGCGGTCTTGCCATAGACTATCTCTCATCTACATTCCTGGGTGTAAGCGATTTGATACATCTATTGTACCCGATCCGCCTAGGATTTCACCAGCTTGCTCAATCTGTTTAATTTGCTCAGGATTGGTCGTAATCAGACTAGTTTCTGTAGCACTGGCAGCAATCTGAATATGGATGTGGTTCTGCCCAGCAAAGAAAAGTCCTTGACCAACAGGGAACTGACTAAGGCGTTTTTTCTCCTCACTCGTTAATTTAAATACCTGACTCAGGACATCCACAGCAGAAGTCGATTGTTTTAGCAGAATCTGCATGCTTGAGTTCGCGACAATTGCTCGGCCAAGACGACTGCCCATAAAGTCCTCAACATCTTGGGTGATCGTAGTTATACCAAGGTTGTACTTACGGGCACGTTTAGCCAGACTAAATAAGAAATTCGCGCTATCTTCGTATTTCATCAATTGCCATGCTTCGTCAACAACAAGTATTCGTTTTTTCTGATCAGCTTTGGTTTTGTTCCAGATGTAGTTAAGCACAATATACATAGCCACAGGACGGAGTTCATCTTCCAGATCACGGATGTTAAAGACCACCATCGGATTATTTACATCAACGTTACTTGGTTGCGAAAAGATCCCAGCAAATGTACCAGTAGTATATTTGCGAAGTCTTTGCGCCAAGTTCGGCCCGGATCCACCCATATGCAAGAGAGTTTCATACAAATCACCAATGGTTGGAGGTATAGACCCGTGGGTCAAAGGGTCATTCGTGATTCCGGCCTTGGCATAGGTCTCAATCAATGCGGCGTCCAGATCAGCTTCTTCTTCTGGGCTCATCGCAGGATTCACAGTTGCATTTCCCGTATTGGACATTTGTGCAACGGCACCTCCCATCATCAGACGAAGTAGTCCGTGTAGGGTTATCAAGTTGCTTCTCAGGGCGTCCTCAGCATCTTCAGTATCAATAACTTTTGGCAGATCAAATGGGTTGATCCGAGTAGGTGAATTTAGGCTTAGCTTTATATAGGCGCCACCGACCGCTTCACACATCCTTTGATATTCATTTTCAGGGTCAATGATAAATACGTCGGTTCCCATCATCATGCTTCTAAGTGCCTCGAGTTTGACCGTAAAACTTTTACCAGCACCAGACTTAGCGAAGACCACAGCATTGCCGTTCTCCAGGGTAAATCGATCAAATATCACAAGTCCTGAGTTATGCATATTGATTCCATATAAAATACCGTTGTCCTGCGACAGCTCTGCGCTTGTGAACGGAAAACTAGTGCTAACAGCGCCGGTATTCATGTTGCGCCGAATTTGTAGCTGGTCATAAAACTGCGGAACAGTACTGTTAAATCCTTGTTCTTGTTGCGAGCTTGCTGGCTTTGAATAGACCAATTGCTGGCCTAGAAGAGACTCAATTTTATGAGCCACGAATTCCAGTTCATCCATCGACGAACCATAGATTGTGAAATAAAAGCCAAACCGGAAAAATCGTTCCTCACCTACCTGTAGCTTGTCTCGCATTTCTTCAGCATCTAAGATAGCGGATTGCTTTGCCGGGTCGCGTACACGTCCCTTTTCGCTATCAAGCATGATCCCAGCTTCAAGTTGTGCGACTTTTTTTCGAAGATTGTCCAGCACAACCTGGCTTTCAACAGGATAAACGTAAATAGATAGATCAATAATTTCGTCGATGTTAACCATACTGCTTAACCATCCTGTTGCCAGTTGGCGAGGATAGCCATATACGTAGTAGGTTCTAGCATACTGAGTGCCCAGCTGGAAGTGTGTTCCAGAATATTCAATAGAACTTGGGGCGATAAAATCACGAAGCGCTGTAATCCCTTTGTTGAAAGCTGCTTCAACTTCTCTTTCCTCACGTGCTCTCTGAGCCTGGGCAATAGCTACCGGATCAGCCATCGGCTTCTTTTTGCCACCACCAAAAACAGCCACTACTTCATCTCCTTATCAAGATTAGGTTGAGGTGCTTGCCCTTCACCTTTTGTCACAACAGGAGCCTGTAGATTATTAAAATCTTTTAACTGTTGGCGGGTAGCAGTATCTGGGTTGTAAGCATCGTAGTACAGTTCAATTAGTTCCTGAGTATCGAGTGGCAATCCTTGCACGCCACATTGCATCAATCCTGATAGAGTAGCTTGCACACGATTTCGAAGTTCGGCTTTTGCCTCTTCAAGATCCGATTCTGTGATCACAACGTGTGTAGATGGCTTACTGAAGACATTGAAGATACCATCAAGCAAGTTCTTGCTAGAAGTAAGTGGCTTTTGTTTCTGACTCTCAGTTAGTGGGAAAAACGGGATAACAATGTAAAAATGTTTGTCCATGATGTTTGTTTCAGCTGCCAGTGAATCGATATAGCCAATGTAGTCTTCCATCAGCATAGCCAGTAGCATATTGTCATGTTCTGAGCGGATTTTATCCAGTTTCTCCAGATATGGACGAATATCAACTTTTTGAGAACGGACAAAGATCTGGATAGGATAATACAGTGAATTCAAGAAACCCTGAAAGCTAAATTCTACACCTTCACGCTCTTGAGGACTCATCAGATCAAAGTTGATAGACTTGACCATTACCACAGATCGAAATGAGCCGTCATTCATGATAACGATACCATCGCGGATTTCAGCAATATGAAGTGTGTTCTGAGTACTGTTTGGGTTAATAACAGGCTTATTAGCATTCGGATTTTGAATAGGCGCATTTGGATTCCCCGGGATTACGGCTCCAGGGTTTAGGTCAGAAGTGAATGTTCCTCGATTTACTGCTTGTGTTGGTTGGGATTTCGCACCTGATTGCGTCATAATCGGATCCACAAAAACAGCACCTTTCTGCCCAGTGGTTTGTCCTGCTGGATTGGAATTTTGTGGCTGATTCTGTGACTCTGGTTTCATGTTTGTTGTTTCCACCCTTGTTATTTATCTTAACGAAATAACAACTTCTCCGTCATCAAGACCAGATTTTTTATTAGCTTGTCTGGCGATCGTAGCGACATCAAGGTCGTCATTATTGACTAAGCTCATTATAGCAGGATCATCTGTCGACGTCGAAGATCCTGGCTCAGGCAATGTTGTTGAACTGGCAGAAGATGAGCTACCTGTTTTTCGGTCATGCAGATGTGGTTTGCCGAGTTCGGTTTTCTCACGTAATTTTTGTGTCAAAAGTTGCTCATCGATATTAGAGGCAGTGTTATTTGAATTGACCGGAAAGCTAAATGCAGGCTTCTGTGGAGTGAAATTTGGTGGAGGAGTTTGGTTAACTTCTTCGAGTGACTCACCAGAACGAAGTCGATCTAGTTTGTCTATACTACGTTGATGTAGAGCATCGGTGCTTGCTTGCAAACCTTGGCTTATTGTCTCTTGTCGCACTTCGTACATATCGACAATTTGATCGCTAAGTTCTGATACAGGCTCAGGTATAACAGGGGTGACCAGTCGATCACTCACAAAATTATCCGTTTGCATTTGGGCTTCAGCTAGACTAGCATGCTTGACTGCCCAGCCACGACTATCAATAGTTTCTGCTAATGCCTTTAGCCTACTACTAACCTCACCCTGGCTTAAGTTGTTTGTCAGAACTTTCTCAATTTTCTTTGGCGCAGTTACTTTGACTAATTCTTGAACGCCACTTTGGTCCCAAATACGCTTTTTAGTCATAAAGTAAAACCGTATTTTTGCTAATACCCATATTTCTGTTGGCTGATCTTTGCTCCAAGGTATTGCTAGAAAGGCACCAACGAGCATTGGTGGAACAAATAAGATTAAAGCCCAAGAAAACCCTTTAACAATTGCAAAAAAACTAAGATACCCAAAAAAGGCAGCCCCAGTCCCAAATATGAACTGTTTTAGCGTCAGCGGACCGATGAACTTGTCTTCAGCCTCGATATCTTGGATAACCTTATAAGTAGCCATAGGATCATTTTACCATAAGGGTTGTTCCAGGGGCGCAGGAAAAAGCAAATCATCATTGCAGACATAACATTGACAAAAATCAAAATCTATGCTAGAATTTACTATAGTCAAACAAAAAATAAACACCAATTAATATTTGAAAGAATTAAGGCCATGCCACCAAAAGCTCAACAAGCAAACGCCCAACAATCACGTGAAGCCGGTATGAAAGAACAACTTAAAACGGTTCTTTTTAACGCAGGGCATGAAATGGCAGTTGCTGCAAACGAGGCGCATGACCAACAGATGACTTTTGACGCACTAAAGCCCATAGTAAAACAAGGCGCACGTATTGCCATACAAAACGCTGGAGTTCTGGCTAGCGAGAAGTTTGATGAGTATGTAGAAAAAGCCGGCGAACACTTTGGGAAAGCTGAGGAATTTGGATTTCCAAAAAGAGATGAAGAACTCCCCAAGGGCTACAAGGCGATCAAGCCATCAGAGAAAGATCCCAACCCAAATCTTGATGACACTACTACCCTGGCAGAGCGCATGAACACCCCAGAATTTGTGAAGTGGTTTGAAGACACTCAGCAGTCGATGACTGACTATGTCAACGAAACATTTGGTGGAATATTACTTAAAGAAAAAGTAGTAGTTGATGTGCCAGTCGATGGCAAGATGACCAAAGAAGAGAGAGAGGTTGATAAACTTGTCTTGGCGATTCCGGAAGACTTTGGGCTGGTTACTTACCGTGAAGAAGCAGGAGAAGACGGCGATGGTGAACCTATCTATGAAGATAAATGTGCAGTCGTACTCATTTCTGATCATGGCATAAACCTGTACAAGCAAGGGTACGGTATTGACCTAAAAGACCCTGCTACCAATATTAACAAAAATTCGTCAAAACCTAAGTCTAAATTTGCTAAAAAACTAGCCGAAATTATGCCAGAGAAACCAGCCCCGCCGTATAACCCTACCCTACTCGACCTAAAAGACCCTGCGCAGGAACAGATAGATTTACAAAAAGCCAAAGCTAACAGAAAGCCCTGGGAAGGCCCAGTTGACCCGGATGCATTCCACGAAAAGGCAGTCAAAAAAGCGAAAGGTCGTGAAAAACAATCATGGGATGATCTTATGGAAATGAAAAAAGACCCACGGTTCATGATGGAGATGACTGATAGCTCAGGAAATGTCACACAAAAACTTGATGCTAGGAGTGGTCTCTCAAGTGCCTTGGCAGAACAACTAGCTAAGACCAACCCAAGGATAAAAGAAGATCTCTGGGTGACAGGAGACGATCCACAAGAAACAAGATCTACTCTAGCCAAAGTCAATAAAGGCAACGCGCTGATGTTCGGAAATCATGCCAATTATGATCTGATTCACGGAAATTTTCGTTTTCGTCCAGTAGTTGTCTGGGATGATCCAGAAAATCCGAGGACTAAATCAGATGAGCCTACCATTGAGACTGAACGTATTTATGCAAAAGACTTGACCCACTTAGTTGATGGTGTGCCAGTAGAACTTAGAAAATCTACTTGGGAAGAGCCATCTGAACAAGACGAAGAAGACTAAGATAACTATATAAAATAGCGACTATTTCTGTTCTTCAGGCGGAGGTGTTGGTGGTTTAACGGCGTTAGGGTCGAGTCCTTGGCGTATCATTGCTTGTTTTTCGGCATCGCTCATATTGCTACGACCATATTCACGTCGGTACTGCCTGAAGACAGGATCGTCACGCTGTTTTTCAATAAATTCATTAAAGCTTATTGCTCCACCACCTTCACCGCCCGGTACTTGAACGCCAAGAACACGAGTACCAAAGATCTTGCCGTTCTTAGATGAGGCTCCACCCATGGCGTCGTAAAGTCCTGCCACTCCAGCAGTTCTTTGCTTGAAGTATTCTTCTGCAGTGAGCTTGAGCCCAGTTTTGCCATCCGTAAATGATTTGCCAGCTTGGTAATCTGCAAAGGCATTTTGGACTTCGGCAGACATAACTTTTGCAATATTCTCAGTTGCCTCACTCTTACCATTTGCAAGGGTATATGCAGGCTGTCCTTCAATTGCCCCGGCGATAAGCTCGGTGTTGGCACTATTAAGTGCTGCTTGCTTGCTGGCCTCAGTTGCGTTCGGGTCGTTGTAGGCTTTGACTAAATTGTTAAATACGCCAGCGTGGGTGCCAAAGCTGGCTCCACTGATGTCATATCTTTTGGCTCGCTCGGCATTGGCTCGACCACTGGCGATCAGGTTAAAGGCTTTAAGTGAATCCTGTCCGCCATTTGTAGCTTCGATAATTGCTTGGTGCATCTCACCAGGACCTTTGCCAAACCCAGTACCAGAGCCGGCGATCTCGTTAATAGCCAGGCTTTCGACAACGTCCGCTGAGGCGTTAGACATAAGTCGAGAGCCTGCCATTGCTGTACGTTCAGCTTGTTCCTGACTGTAACCCTTTTCATTTCTAAGGAAATCAACCATAGCTGTTCGTTTCTCTGTGGCTGAGCCTTTAGTCTTCATACCTTTAAGCACTGCATAGTAAGCGTCATCGTTACCGTGAAGAATTTGTGCGTCATAACCGTCTTTGCCCAGTTCGGCTTGTCGACGAAGGTCATGCCCTTCTTTAACCACTCCAGCATTAAGCCTATAGCCTCCTCTAAATCCTGAGCCATCTTTTTTCAGTCCGGCGGCAACTCCACCAAAGAATTGGTTGCCAGTCATACCTCTGTTGATACGCCTGTCTCTAGCTTGGTTACGAGCTTTACCGAGGAAGTTATTAGGGTCTTGGCGAGCCTTGCCAATAGCGTCGCGAGCTCTGCCAGACAAACCTTGAGCTCTATCATTGGCAAGCTTGGCAACTGCGCCGATCGCTCCACCGGCAAATTTGAACGCAAATGGTATCAAAAATAGTGGCAAGTACACAGCAACCACACCTACCAATATCGCTGCCAGTCCAGCCGTATCATTGAGCGATTCGCTATTGGCTAGAAATATTGCTGCCATAATATCTGACATAGCGAAGATAACTGCAATAATAGGATATACAAACAGAGTTTTTGTAAAAAGATTCCACCAAGATTTAAAGTACTTCTCGGTGCCTGGCAGTATGAAACAGGCGATAGCAATAGGCGATACAACCGTCAGAAATATAATCAATCCATATCTAATAACCAGGGTCGCCAGAACAGCAATACTGACGAGTACCAGAGATATCATCAGAGGGCCAAGTAAGCCGAGTGTTGTAACAGCCGTATTGGCAAAACCTTGAACGGCGATAACTTTACCAAGTATCCCCGCACCAATACCACCAGCAGCCACCCCGACAACACTCTCTGTGTTAATAGGTAATTTGGGATCATTAAAGGTCCCAGCCGATATAAAAGGGTCTTTTAGGAGTTGGTTGATGCCGGTTCCCACGACCGTCGTTACATCTATAGCTACGAGACACAAATATATAGACAAGTTGATGCCAATCACTCCGACTAATATCCTCGGCGCCACCTTCTTGGCGGTGTAGGCGTCAACTGCATTGAAGCCCCACCCTTCAGTTAGCTGCGATAGTACAAGAATCAACATAATACCAATAAGCAAAATATTGCCAATAGTACGGAATCTCTGCCACGCTTCGTAAGACGGGTTGCCACCTTCTGCTTGTATCGGAGAGCCCTGCATCAATGGTTTAACTAGGTCCTTAAAAGCAAAGTCAGTAAACTTTGCGCCGATATCTATCAGTGGACACAAAATCCAAGACAATGGGTTAACAGAAACTTCACAAGAAGCTTCGGTTTCGCTACTACCGCCACTGCCTGATCCACCTCCCCCACTGGCTACGACAGCTGGATCGTTGACGGGTTTATCACTTTGCACAGGTTTGCCATCAGCATTAATAACTATTAGTCGCGCATTTCCTACACGATCAATTTGCTTCTTACAATTTGCTAATGCAGTAGGTTTGATCCCCCAGTAATCACCCGGGAGAGTTTGAAACATACTAGAATCACATCCCAGTGCATCATTGAGTTGGTTCTGCTTTTCTTTACATTTGTCTTCATTAGGAGAACCGTCTTTGAATTTCTTGCAGTCGTTGCTAGATAACACGCCATGCTGTGCCAGGGCTCTGTTGTAGCAATCTTTATATTCACCTTGCTTGGTGTACCATTTTTTGTCACCGACACTGGAGTCTTCTGGGTCAGTTCCAATAAATTTTTGATAAAATAATTTGTCACTACAGCCCAGCTTGTCCTTAAGTAAGTCTTGCCAATCTTGACAGGTGAATTTGTTTTCGGCACCGACGTCAAATCGATGATCGAGATTATTCAGATCATGACAATGCTCTGCAACAAGCAAAAGTATATTGTTCTGCTCGTCCGCATAGACAGGTTTTGGCGATGAGATAAAAGAGGGCGCCAAGTTAAGCACTACAAGCAGAGTAGACAATGAGCCAAAAATAGCCAATTTCTTGAAAGAAACCATAACAATAATGTATCACTTTTTTTCTTCTAGCACCAAAGTGCCTTATCCGAGTTTGCAAAATAGTGACATATTTGGAATAATAACCCTGAAGGTAGCAAAAATGAAAATCTTTAATATCAAAATAAAAACATTCTTAATGATCTCTTGTCTGAGCCTGGCAATTCCCGTGTTTTTCAACAGTAATGCCACTGCCGCGACAGTGAATTGTGGTCCGCTCAATGGTACAGATAAGGCTATTTGTGAAGCGAGCCTAGAGAAATGTGGCAACACCGATTCCGATAAGGACAAAGCCTGTCGTAGAGGTTTCCGTGAAGGAGCAAAAAAGAACGGTGATGAGATGCGTGATACATGTACAGGTTCTAACAAGTCAGAATGTGAAACAGGTTATCGGGCGGGAAAGAGCCAGAGAGATGCTCTAAATAGTGGCACAGGAACCGTGGCGGCGCCACCGGGAACAATCGGCTCACATCAATGCGGTAATCTCAATGACAAAGACGAGAACGTAAAAACTAAGATCAACTTTGGTTGTTTGGGGACAAAAGCACCGGCCGGGACCGGACCAATTGAGGACATATTCTTTGCAATAATTCGTTTTCTGTCTAACGGAATTGGAGTATTGATGGTTATAGCTCTTATCGGGGCAGGCATACAGTACACAACGAGTGAAGGTAATGCAGAACAGACTATCAAATCCAAGAAAAGAATTCAGACAATTATTATGGCGTTGTTCATCTATCTGTTCACCTACGCAATACTGCAGTTCCTAATTCCTGGGGGCATCTTCAAGAGATAGGATATAATTGAAATAGTATGCTTAACATCTTATATCAACTTCAAATCTTTGCAGCCAACGGTGAAACTGCAGCCGAGGCGACTTGTCAGAAAGGAAGTTTCTTTTCCTTCCCTACTTGGTATCGGTATCTGCAGGTTGACCCTAAGTACTGTAGTCCAAAGATAGATAATATAAATGACATTTGGCTTGTTTTGCTTGCAATTGTAGAGATCATGATTCGGCTTGGTGTTATTTTGGCCATCATTTTTGTGATTTACGGAGCAGTTAGTTTGGTGATTGCACGTGGTACTCCAGAAAAAGTTAACACGGCTCGAGATATGATAATAGATGCGCTCACCGGTCTTGCAATAGGGCTCGTGGCGATTACGCTCATAACTTTCTTAGGCAGGAGTTTTAACTAATATGTACTACGTAGATTTACTACTTTTAGCTATTACTAAACCGAAGAATTGTGACGACCCAAATAATTGTCTAACTACTTTACCGGAAGTCAACGCCTCTGATGGAACAGCAGAGAAAATTTTTGGTATTGTGTTTGGCACCATTGCTGCTGTTGCCGTATTGATCATTGTGCTGTCAGCGATGAACTGGGCGATTCGTGGTGGTGACCCTGAAGTTATCACTCGCTCACGTAAAGCCATTGTATATGCAGCCATTGGTCTAGCTATTGCTCTATTGTCAGAACTCTTGGTACTAACACTTTTGGACAGGTTATAGTAATGAAATTAAAACTTCTATCACTCGCAATTTTATCGACGTTTTTCGTTATTAGTGCGCAAGCTACAGTTGGTGCGGTTGATCTATTCAAAGGAACTTGTCGTGGTGGTGACACAGCAGACTCAACAGTATGTAAAGACCAGGCAGAAATCAGTGATAATCCTGGGATAGATGACAACCCTATTTATGGGCCAAATGGAATTATAACGACAGTGACAAATATATTGACCGCTGTAGTAGGTATTGGCGCCGTTATCTCAATCGTGTATGCGGGGACAAAGCTCATTTTTTCCGGATCAAATCCACAAGAAGCAAACAGCGCGCGTGAGAGAATCATCTATGCTTGTGTGGCGCTAGTATTTGTAGCCATGGCCCAAATAATAGTAAGATTTATAATCAATAGGATATAATTACAGATATGACAACAATAATTACACGGATGTTACTGGCAACTTTTCTCTTCTTTGGAGTGTTGCAGATTTCCTCTGGTCCACCTGCGTTAGCACTAATAGGTTCTGGCGCGAAAGAACAGGCTTGTAAGGGCGTGGAACTTGACAATGCTACAGGGGCCAATTGTGGCAAGGATTCTAGCAAAGAAACGCAAGATATTGTCCAAACAGTTATTAATATTCTCTCTGCAGTGGGGGGAATCATAGCGGTCATCGTTATCATAGTGAACGGTATTAGGTTAGTTTTGTCATCTGGAGACTCTGCGAAAGTCAACACGGCTCGCTCAGGGATAATCATGGCTGTAGTTGGTTTGTTGGTCATTGCCCTGGCGCAGGCGCTGGTAAGATTTGTAGTAAGTAGAGTCGCTTGATGATCGATAAGTATTGTGCTATAAAATAAACAGAGATATATAAGAAAGGAAACTTCTAAAAATGAAAAAATTTATCAAACAAATAGTAACAACACTGAGCTTGGCGATGGTCATGCTTCTTCCCGCTCTTGTGTCAACAAGTGCTTTCGCAGCAAATATTGACGGTAGTTTATGTAAAGGCGCTGATTTGAAATTCAGTGGCGATGCAAGTAGTGCAGATTGTAGCACTACAGAACAAGCTGGTGCTGGCCTGGACAAATTGATCACAGATGTAGTTAACATCTTTTCAGTTGTTGTTGGTGTGGTCGCTGTGATTATGATCATCTACGGTGGCTTCCGCTACATTACATCTGGTGGTGATTCAGGAAATGTTACTAATGCAAAGAATACTATTCTTTATGCATTAGTCGGACTTGTTATAGTGGCCCTAGCTCAATTTATTGTAAAATTTGTGCTTAACAAAGCCACCGGCCTCGGTAGCTAGAGGGTAAGAGAATGAAAAACATACTCTTAACGCTAGCAGTCAGTTTTGGGCTGTTTGGTTTGTCACTTGGTGTAGTTAACAACGGGACAGCAGCTGCCTCTACTAAAGGAGAGCTCTGTAGTGGAGCTAACCTAGACATCAGTGGTGGAAGTGGCGCGGGCTGTGGCGACAGTAGTGCCTGTAGTGATGATGATAAAAATAATGACGAAGGTTGTGATTCAGAAAAGCTTAATAAGCTCATTAATACTGTGGTGAATGTTTTTTCCGTTATTGTCGGGGTAGCCGCAGTTATCATGATCATCTATGGTGGATTTAGGTATATTACGTCAGGTGGCGACTCAGGGAACATCACCACCGCAAAGAATACTATTCTTTATGCATTAGTCGGACTTGTTATAGTGGCCCTAGCTCAGGGCATCGTCAGGTTCGTACTCAGTAACCTTAAATAAAGAAGTCGCTACATTTGTAGCGACTTCCCTAGTCTCTAGATAAAGATTTTTGTTTTAGAGAATCTCTATTTTCTTTACAGTGTCTTGCTTTAGCTTTGTAAAGCTAATAGTTAGAACACCATCCTTCAAAACTGCTTCAATCTCGTCTTCTTTTACTGGTACAGGCAAGGCGATACTGCGACTAAATTCACCCCAGTAACACTCTTGAACAAAGTAGTTCTCTACGTCGTCTTCATTTCCGGCGCTGAGAGTTCCTTTAATACTAAGCGTATTGTCAGCAATACTTACGTCTAATTCGTTCTTGTTCACGCCAGCTGTTCGAGCTTTCACGACAAGCTTCTCACGAGTTTCGTACACATCGACAGCAAGTTGTCCAGGAACTACTTCTTCTTCGTCCCATTCCTCTTCTACTGCTACGGCTTCAGTCTCACCCAAATCATCACCCAAAAATGCAGCTGTTAGTTCGTCTTCCATCAATAGATCTTCGTCATCACGCTGTTTTCGCGCCATCATCATGTTGTTACCCTCCAAGTTAATTTTTTTCGCAGTTTTCGAGATTTTTATGTTATAAACAGTATAACCTGTGAATGTACTATGGCAATAGTGTTTTGTCAATATTTACAACATAAAAATTACTACGCATGAAATTTATAGATAAGCTAACATCGGTCATTGCCCCGCACAACTGTATTGTTTGTCGGTCTGAAGGGGCTATATTATGTGAGTCCTGTTATCTGTCAGAATTTGTGCCTAAGATTTCTTCGTGTTTCTTATGTAACAAAGCAACAAACAACTTTAGTACGTGCCAAAATTGTCAGAGAAAAACCCCTATAAAACAACTGTACGTAGCTACCTATCTGGATAAATATTCTCAAGAGATGGTTCACAGGCTAAAATTTGATAGGTTGTATGGCGCTGGAGATAGAATTGCCCAGATTCTTAGAGAGAATTCGCCTCCAATGAGCAAAGATACGATCATAACGTATGTTCCTACTTCCCCTGATCGTGTTCGAAAAAGGGGCTACGATCATGCAAGATTGATAGCAAATAGCTTTGCTCAGATGCACGGTCTAGCTTGTTTGCCATTTGTTGCGAAAATCAACGCGACCAGACAAGTCGGCGCAAACAAAAAACAGCGCGCAGACCAGGCAAGTAATGCGTATACGACTCTCAAAAGAGACGTTGACCCAAAGCGCAAAATAATATTAATAGATGACATTATTACTACTGGTGCGACTCTTGGAGCATGTGTCAAAATCATGAAAAAAGCAGGCTACAAAAATGTTACCTGCTTAGTATTTGCTTCAAAAGCATAAATTAATATATATCTGGCGGAGGAGGAGAGATTCGAACTCTCGCGGGAGATTGCTCCCCCCTAACGATTTAGCAAACCGTCCCCTTCAGCCACTTGGGTACTCCTCCAGATTTCTTCATTATAACAGATACAGAACTGATTGCATGTATTTTTTTTAAGTCAAAAAGGTTAGAATAATGGTTATGGATACTACAGACGCAAAGCAAGAAGAAAGTTCAGCAAAATCGATATCGTGGACAGCTTCTGAGTTTGCTAATAGTCATAAAAATGCCGGCTGGTACCTATTGTTTTTCGGTGGGCTGACAGGGGTCTGCGCATTATTATTTATTGTAGCTAGAGACTTTATGGCCTCGATCTCTATATTTGTTGCAGGACTGTTGTTTTTGGTACTAACCGCAAAAAAACCACGCTCGATGCAGTACGTTATTGACGCTAAAGGCCTTGGTATTGGCAGTAAGTTTTATAATTTCTCCAGTTTTAAATCATTTAATTTAACGGATAATAATGGCATTGCAAACATTGATTTTATACCGATGAGAAGATTTGCTCCCGAGATCTCGATATTTTTACCTCCGGAACAAGGTCAAGATATCTTGGGGATCATATCTGAGCATCTGCCACATGACGAACGCAAGGAAAACAAAATAGACCAACTGAGTAAAAAACTTAAGTTCTAACTCTGTTCATCACCTCTGTTTCGTGGTATAATTACCCCTGTTAATATGAGCACCTGTAGCTCAGCTGGATAGAGCGTCGGCTTGCGGAGCCGAAGGTCGTAGGTTCGAATCCTGCCAGGTGTACCAAGTTTAGTTTTTTAAAAAATCGGGGTCCTTACTATCCGATTAGATAGTGCCGTAACGATTTCATAATTAATTGTTTTACATTTTGTTGCGACTTCTTCAGCAGAGATTGCTAATTTCCCTTGTTTGCCAATCAAGACCACTTCATCGCCAACAGATACATTATCTAGGTCAGTAACATCTATAACGAGCTGGTCCATAGCGACAGAGCCAACAATTGGTGCGTAGGCTCCGTTTATCAAAACTCTTCCTGCATTATGGGGCGTTCGTCTCCAGCCATCTCCATAGCCAATTGGGATCAACGCTACTTTGCTGGGTCTGTCCGCCGTCCACCTCCTGTTGTAGCCTACAGAGTCTCCCTTTTTCAGTTCACGGACAAATATAACTTTTGATGAGAGGGTAAGGACAGGCTCTAATTGTTTTTCTAGTGTATCGAATAGAGGATGATCTTCACCGAAAGGAGTCAGTCCATACGTCATAATGCCAGGCCGTACCATGTCAAAATGTGTATTCGGGTGCGCAAATATTGCGGCGCTATTTGCACAGTGAATGAGTTCTGGTTTTAGGCCTGCTTTCTTAATGTCGGTAATGCACTCATTGAACAAAGCAATTTGTTTGTCCGTAAACTCACTGTTAGGGTCTTCTGATTCAGCTAAGTGAGTAAATATTCCCTGTAGCTTCAAGTTTGTTGATGTGTCTATGAGAGAAGCAAGCGAGGTTGCGTCTTTTGGGTCACATCCTGCTCTATGCATACCACTGTCAATCTTTAGATGAACTTTTGTCACGATACTATTTTTTTGAGATATATCTTGGAGCTCGTTGATAATATCTCTGTCCATGACGGTGATTTCTGCCCCTAACTCTACCGCCTCCGTTGCAGATTCACTATCCTGGTTATTCAGTATGAGCACGGGAATTTTTATATCGAGTTCTCGCAGTTGCCTGAGCTCACCAACACTTACAACTCCAAGATATGCAACTCCATATTTTTCGGCAGCTTTGGCTATGTGCTCTAGCCCATGTCCGTATGCATTGGCTTTAACAATCGTCATTATTTTTACACCTGGCTTTACGGCCGAGGAAATAAGTCGCAGATTGCTAGCGTAAGCCACAAGATCAATACTAGCTGTTGATAATCTGTTTGCCATGCTTATATTATAGTTCCCCGCCGATATGATTACTAGCTAGGGTCATTTGTTATATGATTAGACAATGGTTTATGTTGCACTGCTTAGAGGAATCAATGTTGGTGGTAATAACAGAGTAGAAATGTCTCGACTTAAAAAAATTTTAGAAGGACTAGGTTATAGCGATGTTTCAACGTACATCAATAGTGGAAATGCGTTCTTCAAAACACCAGAATCTGATCCTCGAAAAATAGAGATAAACATTGAGCAAGCGATAGAGAAGGAATTCAAGCTAAATTTGCATGTTGTCATCAGAAGTTTGCCGGAAATTAAAGAGCTCATCAAGGCAATTCCTTCTCATTGGCTTAAAGCGTCTGATAAAAAGTGTAATGTTATCTTTCTCAGACATAATATAGACAACAGAGATATTTTGGATAATTTCTCTCCAAAAGAAGGCATAGAAGAGCTTTCTTATCACCCTGGCACTTTATTATGGTCTGCTAACACAAGTGATCTGACAAGAAGTGAAATGATACAACTAGCTAAAAACGGTCTTTACAAAGATATGACCATAAGAAATCTTAATACTACCAGAAAGATTCATGAGATTATGAGCAGTCTGCTATCATAGTTGACATATGGACTGGAAGATACTTGCCTTTACTGTTCCGATATTGTTTGTAAGTTATCAGGCGCTTGCGAAATTGTTACCAAAAGGAACGTCTGTTTTCTTAGTTAACGCGTATGCTTCTTTGATTGGGTTTGCCGTTATGATTATCTTGCACCTCATGACACAGCAAGATAAGAGCCTGCATCTAAGCCAAAAAACATTATTCTATGCAGTTGGTATTGGTCTACTCATTAGCTTTGGCAATTTCGGTATTATAAAGGCCTATTCTCTAGGTGCCCCGCAGACATTATTCACAGTACTATTCTATATAAGTTTGATCTTGTACGGTATCATATTTGGCTTAGCTTTTTGGCATGAAAAATTGAACTTAATCCAGGTATTGGGCATATTTTTAGCATGTACGGGGCTCTTTTTGACAGTTTATTTTAAGAAGTAGCTAATCTTTGAGAGGTCTTGTAGTTTTCTCTTGCCAGATCTCGAAATACTTTCCTAAAAGCTCCAAATCCCCTTGTGGCGAAAACCCCAGATAACTTTTTGAATGTTGTCCCCTCCGTTGCATATTTACTTGGAGCCTCCGGAAGCCTATCAAAGAATGCCTGGACTAATCTGATCGTCTCATCCGGGGAGATATTCTTACCGGCTGATCTCATTAAGAATTCATTGAACTCTTTTAGTTGTTGATTGGTCTGAGGAGTGGTGCCAGCTTCAATAAACACTGGGGTGCAGTCTATTAATTCTGCAACTTGCCCGGTATCGTTTGCCTCAAGTGCACCTAGTAGCTCATCCCTGCCCTCAAGAGCTAAATATGCATATTGTGGCACAGATATGCTACCGACTACCTTGCCGTGTCTTAGCCAGAAAGGCTTAACATAACTTGGTCTGAAATAGTTAGCTGATTTTGCGATCAGATCGTACTTCTTACATGACATGGTCACATGATCTATTCGGGGGTCTATCGTCTCTTCGTGACCTAAGATTAGCGCCCCAATAGGCAAATCTGTCTTTTGAGCTATTGTATATCCCGGTTGATCTGGACTAGCAAAATAGACGTTAGATGATTCACCTCTAGCGACGCAAATCGTATGTCCATCAAATTGTCCTATGCTTGTGTCAAATCCTTGCTGCCTAAGAATGCTTGAAGTATGAAATGCCATTACGGAACAATCGCCTTCTAATTTTTCTTTTTCTGGGTCATGACCTTCAGGCACAAATGGGTCCCTAGCGCCGATGGTAAATTTTATTCTCTCATTTACACCAGCAACTACTGCCTGCACAATAGACAATTCAGAATTAAACTCCGGATTCACAGGTATGTCTAATCTGTGTGTGCCCAAATTCTCAACATGGTTTCCAATAGCCTCTCTACTCATTTGAATATTATAAAATGAAATATAAATAAAGTCTATGATATCGCAAATAACTTCTTCTGTTACAATGAGCTTAAGCATTTTGAGGATGGGTAAGTAGATGAAAGATAAATACCAACACAAAAAGTACGCCAAGAAGTATCGCCGGCGACATTTGTTGAGCTTGGCCATTTTGACTATAGCTACCTGTGCTTCTATCTTTTTCTTAGGCTCAAGTTTTTCTAAAAACGTTTTAGTTATAGACGACAAAAGCTCTGTAGATATCTCAGCAGATCACTCTGTAAGAATAGACTCAAGCGCTGGGTTCAGCTTTGACATACCTGCCAACAGCTACCAGGTTCTCGCTACCAAAAAACCTGGTGACCCGTTGCTTGCAACAATTTCGTACAGTGGTGAATACAGCAAAGTACAACTTAAGACGAACAGCCCTGTCGTCTCAGAAGGTTCGTCCTTTGCTAAATTCAGTGTTGAGAAAAAAACCAGAAAAGACTATGACGTCGTCGCAAAGAAAAAGTCTGAAGAAGATGCGCTGAAAGAGACTGCTAATTTTTCTGTCAATGGTTTTACTGTCGAACTAACCAAATCTGAAAAGACTAAGCTCAACAATGAAGACTTTCAAGTCTTTGAATACGCACTCATCCCCAATCAACCCGGCGCCGACAAAGTATACACAAAAAAATGGCTTAAATTGACTGACAGTGCACTGTACGTTGTGGTGGCAGAAGATCTACATGAATTGGCAGAGGCCAATATCAAGTTTGCACTTCCTCTAAAGACTTTGCAGGTGGGCGACCAAATCAAATTACAAAAACTCTCAGGATCAATTTTTTCTAAAGGCACTAGTAAAAAGAATCAAGAAGCTACGAGTGACGAGATCTCTCCAAGTGTTGTTAAGATCTATCATTTTGTATGTGGTGAATTAATACTTGATGGACAAACTCTGACGAATGATACCTGTGATGGCAATGTCGGGAGTGGGTTCTTTGTTAGTAGCGACGGCAAAGTCGCCACAAACGGTCACGTTGTTACTCTAACCCCAGCAGACTTCTTAATAAATATAGTTAGTGCTAGCCCAGAGAACACCAGACAGTTACTAAAATTCATGGGTGTTCCTGAAGACTACATAACCTCTGCAAATCAGGAAGCCCTGGCGACTTCTCTAATGAGCAAGCTCTATAATTTGCCAGAAGATCGTCTGCGCATAAATAATTATAGAGAACTCACTGTCCTGGCACTTGGTTCAGAGCCACTTCAGTTCTCCAGTGTACAAGACGTTAAAAAACTTATGGACTTTAAGAATAGTACTGGCCTAGTGAAGGCAGAACTACTTGCCCGAAATTACTCAGCTAAAGACATCGCGAGCTTAAATCAACAGAACAGCTCTGGCTTTTCTGCCAGTGATGTAGCTCTGCTTCAGGTAGACGCTGGCCGTACCCCTTATATTGAATTTGCTAATAATGACCAGACAGATGTAAATAGCAAGATAACCGTCATTGGTTTCCCTAGCGATGCTGAAAATCAGCTGACCGAAAATGACTCTATATCGCCAACCGTTACTACAGGGACAATTAGCGCAAAACGTAGCGCCAATGGTAGTGCGGGTATACTTTTTCAATCAGATGTTGATGCATCTGCGGGAAATTCGGGTGGCCCGGCCATAAATCAGTACGGGCAAGCTGTGGGAATTCTGACATACAGATATAAAGACGAGACAACTTCAAACGCCGCCAAGAGCTATATCAGGGATATCAATGACATAAACGACCTTGCAAAAACCAGAGATATTAAACTGGGTGGCGATAACGTAACTAGTTTGAGTTGGAGAAAAGGCTTGTCGAATTATCATGATAGTCACTTCTCAGCGTCACTAAGAGATTTTGCATATGTCCAGCAGTTGTATCCAGCCCATCGTCTGGTAAATGACTATGCATCAAAAGCCAGCCAAGCCATTAGAGAAGGCAAAGACAGACCAGTTATAAATGTTAAGGTTGTTGCCCTAGCTCTTAGTGCGCTCTTAGGCATTGTAGGGATAGCTGTCGTGGCAGTCGCAATTCATAGGCACCGGCTTGGGCACCACATACATAAATCACTAAAATCTCCTCAGACAAACTAGAAAATATCTCCAAAAACAGATATAATAAGCCAAATTGGAGAGGTGTCCGAGTGGTTTAAGGAACTTGTCTTGAAAACAAGCGTGTCGGAAACGATACCGTGGGTTCGAATCCCACCCTCTCCGCCAGTATGTACAACCCGATCCTTGTGATCGGGTTTTCATACTGCTGAATTGGTGTGAATTTGAACCCACGGGTGATGGCTTTAGCCAGCACGAACCGTGGTGTTCGGTGAAGACTTGCAAAGAAAAGAAAGCACCGAAGGTATTTTCTTTTCGGGCAAGTCGGAGAAGGGCTTGTCCGCTATCCCACCCTCTCCGCCATGAAAATAGTCGAGCTATGCTCGGCTTTTTTCATGCTTGGTGTAGATTTGACCGCATGAGAATTGCCCCGGCCCAATGCTAAAATAAGGGTATGAGTAATTCTGTCGATCAAAAATCCGAACTTAGAAAGCAATTTCTGACAATGCGCAGGCAAATGGAAGCTGGGGATATGGAACTTCGTTCAGAAAAATTAAATAAAATCCTCAGTAACGAAATTGATTGGTCAGAAATAAAGAAGGTCCACTGCTTTTTGCCAATAGTGGATGACAATGAGCCTGATCTACGGTCATTGATTACTTCCCTTGTTAAGCAAGGAGTACAAATATATACAAGTAATCCTCCTGCAAAGAGCGTTGCAACTCCAGTGAATACAAAACTAGAAAATTTCAGCTTAGATCAAGCCACAGAATTTGATCTGATAGTTGTGCCAATGATTGTATACGATCCTGCTACAAACCATCGTCTGGGATTTGGCGGTGGATTTTATGATAGATTACTAAAAAGCCAACCAGGAGCCCAAAAAATAGGGGTATGTTTTAAAGAATTTAGAATTGACAACCTACCGATAGAATCACATGACCAACCTTTGCAAAAAATATTTGCGGTGTAGAATGTAAATATGAAGGATTCAATCTTCACCAAAATTATCAAGGGAGAAATCCCGGCACACAAGATTTATGAAGACGATAAAACTTTGGCATTTCTCGACATACATCCAGTCAGTCTTGGACACACTTTAGTAATTCCAAAGAAGCAAATAGACCATCTGTGGGATCTAGATGACGAGGATTACCAAGCAGTTATGACATCGTCAAAAAAAGTCGCTAACCATATCAAAAACATTTTAAATGTTGAGAGAGTTGGCGTAAAAGTTGTTGGGGTTGATGTACCACATGCTCATGTCCATCTGATACCTTTTGATCAAACTAGTCAATTTAATTCTCCTCAAGACCTAGATTCAGAGCCAGATCACGAGGCCTTAGCTATTTTAGCTAAGAAACTGGCTTTTTAGATTTTCTGAGTATTACCCAAGAAACTATTCCTGCCAGTCCTAATATAGTTGCAAAAGCATATTGAATATACGCCAATTTAGAGACAAAACCATATCCAAGTGGCAATAAGATATCCTTGCCGAACTGATTTTGCCCAAGGAGTGAGTTGCTTGGATTCTTGCTATAGAGCAACAAGGTCACTGTTGCAAGAACGACTAAGGCGATCGCGTTTTTTAAAGACGTAGAATAAATAGCTCGTAGCTTTCTATTTCTATGGCGATATAAGAATCCACCTAGCACTAAAATGAATATTATTAAGTTGGTCCAGAAGACTTTCTGAGCCAGCTTGAAGTATGTCTTGTATGCTTGCGCTTTTGTGAGAGCCTGCCCAATACCTGTATCTGCTAGATTTATCCTGTCTTTTGAAAGTGGCGTGTCACTCCTGTTTAACTGTTCTCTAAGCTGATTTGTCAGATTCTCAACACTGGTTCCTTGAGGTAGGCACGGCGTGTTGAGAATATTATAGTCGTTGCCCACAGAACGCATTTGTGCCAGGCTACATTGAGGGAGCCCAGCCGTTCGTTCTTGAGTATATGCGACCAATTGATTCACAATTTTAACTTTACTCTCAGTATAGTCGATAACCCCATCTAGCCTGCCATTGGGGCTATTCAGCCATCCATAGACACCATCTATAAGTACTTCAACATATCTTTGAGAGCTCTCTGGGCTGATTGAATTCTTAAAAATTTGCGCAATTCTTGGGTCTTGCAGAGGCAAATCAGTCGGTTGATTCTTTTTTATCTCAGATATTGTCTGATCAACGATTGCTCCAACAAGTTTGTCGTATACCCCCGTACCTTGGATAATTGTTTTTACTTGATCTGGCTGAGTAATGACAAATTGAAAATAATACGTAATAGGCAACAGAATGATTAGAAAGGCTATTAGCCAATTGAGCAACCAGTCCCCTATCTTGATTAGTATACTTGGCATGTTTTTAGTATATACTAGACATATGTTTAGCGGACCAATAATTGGACTCATTGCTGCCATCTCAGCCTCAACATGGATTTATACATGGTCCATGCGCCGAACCGGCAATAACACACAAAATGCCGGGATTATTTCAGCAATAGCTGGGATCATCGTTTTCTTCATGGTTTGGTCTATCATCGCGTTAATTGACGCCACCCTAGGCGACTAGCCACTTACGGCTAGAATATTTCCATTTTAGCGGAGAAATTGTTATTATATGGCTATGAATGAAGTGGGGCTGGGCGAAGCGTTGCAACAAGCACGTAAAAATAAAGGTTTGACCCAGCAACAGCTGTGTCAGGTCACTGGTCTTAGTTATTCCACTCTTGCAAAAATTGAGCGTGGAGCTATCAAATCACCGTCAGTATTTACCGTCGCCCAGATCACAAGCGCCCTTGGGATCAGCATAGACGAAGTTGTCGGTTCAGTCCCCTCTAAGACTCTGACGAACCAGAGAAAGACTGCAAAAAATGGCGTAAAGTTCGTTTACTTTGACATAAACGGTTGCTTGGTTCGATTTTATTACCGAGCATTTACTCAAGTTGCACTTGATTCAGGTGCTTCACCAGAACAAGTAGAAGAGATATTCTGGCGCTACAACTCAGAAGTGTGTTCTGGCAACTTAGAACTCGAGCAGTTCAATAAGAAGATAGCAGAAAAGATCAATTTACCAGGCTTCAAGTGGCAAGAATACTACCTAAAGGCAGTTTCCCCTATAAAAGAAACAGCCGAAGTTATTGCTTGGGCAACACAGTACTACGGTCTAGGAATATTAACTAACATCATGCCAGGTCAAATAGACGACGTTATCAAAGCAGGACTCATACCAGACATTCAGTACGATCAGATAATTGATTCTTCAAAGGTAGGGCTGATAAAGCCAGATCCAGCAATTTACGAACTTGCCACAAAGCGAGCAGGAGTTAGTCCTGAAGAAATACTGTTTGTTGACGACGAGAGAGCTAACTTAACAGAAGCCAGCAAACAAGGTTGGCACACACTTTGGTTTGATGCTTTTGACACAGAAAAATCCGCACAGAAAACCCGCGACGCTCTCGCTTTTAATTAACTAAGCTTTCTCAATAGCGATAGATAATTCTTTTACAATATTTCCTATATCTGCTGCGCCCGCCTTTGCTTCGCCCCAGATCCTGACAACAGGCTCAGTCCCTGAAGTTCTAACAACTACCCGCCCAGAGTCTCCGAGCTGATCTTTGATTTCGCTAATTTTAGCTTGAATCTGCTCATTTTCCTCGATCTTTGGAGCGTTAGGATCAATACGAACAGCAACTTTCGCCTCTGGCCACAGGGCTAGATTTCTATAAATATCCGAAAAGGTCTTTCCGCTTTTAGCGACATATGATGCAAACCAGGCGGCCATTCGTACTCCATCACCGCTAGATAGCCAGTTCGTATCAACATGATGTCCAGTAAATTCTCCACCTCGCGTCCAGTTATCGCCTTTAGCTTGTCGAGCTACAAGCCCTGCGGTCACTGCTGTATCTCCGTTTTTACATTGCTCAAATTGAATTCCTCGTGCGCGCAAAGCCTCAACCAAGCCAGTGTTTGTGTAAAGAGTTCCCACTATACCAGGCTGACCTTGAGCGAGCGCATAAAGTACATGGTTACCGGTGATTTCACTCATCAAATTTCCGTCAAAACCGACGCCCATCATACGATCACCATCTCCATCATTTGCAATTGCACCTACAAAGTTAGGATCAGCTGTTATCTCAAGGTGACTTTTCAAATAATCTTTCACGCCCTCTAGATTAGCAGCACCACAGTTTTCGTTAATATTGCCAGCCCCATCACATGCGAATTCATGTACCACAGCACCAAGTTCTCGCAGTATCTCAGGAGTAAATTTCATAGTTGCTCCATTAGCCCCATCAACAACAAAAACCTTGTCTTTTAGTGGTTTTATGCCAAATTCTTGTTCGATACTTTGCACAACTTGGGTGATGTACCAATCTGCAAGCTCTGGTTTTTCCACTACTGTTCCAGAACCATTTTTGGTAATTGTCTTGTCAAGGTTCTGCCAATAGATATTGCTAATATTTCCAGCTTCTTCGTTGGTGATTTTGTCTCCAGAGATTGCAGCTTTCCAGCCATTGTCTGTGTATGGATTATGACTTGCAGTGATCATAACTGCCAAGGCTTTGAACTGTCCCGCAATTTTAAAAGTTGCTGGCGTAGGAATTACGCCCAAGTCCCAAACTTCTATCCCTGCATCTACTCCAGCCTGCACCACCGCCTTTGCTAGTATCGAGCCCGATGGACGACTGTCTCGTCCAACAACCATGACTTTATATTGGCTCGCGTATTGGATTAGCGCCTGGGTAAGGCCATATAGAGTCTCGCTGTTGAGTAGTACTGACCCAGCTTTTTCAGTGTATTCTCCACGAAATCCATCAGTGCCGAAGAGAGATTTTTGACCCATTAGCTCCCGGCTCCGTATCTTTCTATCTGCGAAGCTACAAGCTCTTGTTCTTTCTTTAGTTCAATAATTGTATCCTTTGTCTCTTGAACTAATTTATCAGGGGCTTTTTCCAGATAATTCTTATTTGCGAGTCTTGATTCCAAAATCCCAATCTGTTTTTTAATATCAGCCAACTGCTCAGCCAATTGTTTATTGAACCTCTCAGCAGTGTCAAAGTCGATATCTAGCCAGCATTTCTCCTCGGTACTTATCAGAGAAAGTCCTCGCCCGTCTTGGACACTTGCTACATTATCAAGATTGGCAAGGGCGCCAATTAGATTAGACTGTGATGATATGAAGGGCGCACGAATATAGTACAGATTGCCTTTTTTGATACGAAGAGCTGTTTTAATATGTCGAATCTCTGACACTACCTTTTGAACTTTTGCAAAATCGTTAGATTTGCCATCAGAAAACTCAGCAATATTTGGCCAGGGTTGATTTATCAGCAGACTATCTTTATCTGGGTGCAGTGTTTGCCAGATAGTTTCAGTCAAAAATGGCGCCAACGGATGAGCTATTTTCAGAACGGAACTCAGCGTATGAGCCAAAATAGAGGCATTTTGAGCGGTTTTTGAAGCTTCTATGTACCAATCCGCAAAATCATCCCAAACGAAGTGATATAGCACGTCGTAAGCTTCACTGAGCCGATAATTTTCCATGTACTCATCTATCTGAGTTACCGTTTGCGCCAATCTAGATAAAATCCAATGATCGGCTTCAGTTTTTGGCTTCGGATCAAAGCTTTTCAATGGTTTTTGGTCTAACTTATCTTCGACAAATCTGGCAATATTCCAGATTTTGTTACAAAAGTTCCTGGCTTCTTCTACTCTTCGACTATCATAACCTCTGTTGACTCCTGCACTTCGCCCAGCCAACAGCCCCATCCGCAGAGCATCTGAGCCGTATTTTTCAATTACAGGCATTGGGTCTATTACGTTGCCGACAGATTTACTCATTTTTGACCCATCTTCAGCCATCACATAGCCGTGAATGTAAACTTCACTAAAAGGAATCTCACCCTTTTCGTACAGCCCGAGCATGATCATTCTGCTTACCCATGGCTGGAGTATTTCTCCACCAGTCTCCATCAGGCTATTTGGATAAAATTGTTTTTGGTCTTCGCCGGAAAGTGTTGCATAGGGCCAGGAAGAGCTAGTGAACCAAGTATCGAAGACATCAGGGTCACGTCTGTAGGTCTTGCCATCTTTTTCAATCTGTTCTTTGTCAATTTCGTCGCAGTAAATCCAGTCTTCATTATCACTGATATTCACAAAAGCCGGTATTGGTACGCCCCACGCGATCTGCCTGGAAATATTCCAATCTCTCAGATTTTCGAGATAGGCAATCAACTGAGTTCTTCGGGTATCTGGATAGAAAGTAATTTTCTTTGCTTTTAGGACTTTTATAGCTTCTTTGGCCAGAGGTTGCATATCAACGAACCATTGCTCTTTGACCATCGGTTCGATCACCGTGCCACATTTGTAACAGTGGCCAACGCTGTGCAAATGGTCTTTAATTTCTACCAAGAGGCTATCTTTTTCCAAATCTTCCACTACTTTCTTACGAGCGGATGCAACATCCAGGTCTTGATATTTCTCTGGCGCATTATGGTTAATCTTTCCGCTATGACTAATAACTTGGATCATAGGCAGATCATGTCGCTTCCCTACCTCAAAGTCGTTGAAGTCATGAGCTGGAGTTATCTTGACCGCTCCTGTGCCGAAATCTTTATCAACGTAGGTATCAGCAACAATAGGAATCTCCCGTTTCGTCAGTGGCAAGTGAACAGTCTTCCCTACCATCTCCTTATACCTCGGATCTTTTGGATGAACCGCTACGGCTGTGTCACCTAGCATGGTCTCAGGTCTTGTAGTAGCAACTATAATCTCCCCACTACCATCAGTCAGAGGATACTTGATAGACCAGATTTTGCCATTAACTTCTTTGTGCTCTACTTCGATATCAGCAAATCCAGTACCGTGAAATGTGCAGTAATTAACTAGTCGCTCACTTCGGTAGATGAGCCCCTCGTCCCACATTTTCTTAAATGTTTTGTAAGCTTGGTCAATTATCTTTTGGTCCAGTGTAAAAGTATATCGTGTCCAGTCACAACTCGCACCCATTAGCCGAATTTGTTTTTCAAATACACCTCTGTTATCGTCTACAAAATCCCAAATCTGGCTGTAGAGCTCTTCCCTACTAAAATCAAATCTGCTTTTGCCGTCTTTTGCTAGTTGTTTTTCGTAGACAGACTGTGTTTCAAATCCAGCATGATCAGACCCCGGGAGATATAAAGCGTTCTTGCCCTTGAGTCTGCGGTGCCGAATCACCGCATCCTGAATAGCCACCGTGAGCCCCATGCCGATATGCAGATTCGCATTGGCATTTGGTGGAGGCATAACGATAGTAAATGAATCTTTCTGACTTCCCTTTTTCGGCGTGAAGGCGCCAGCGCCTTCCCACAGATCGTAGATATCAGATTCGTATTGCTGTGGTTCGTAGTTCTTGGCCAACTTCATATACAGAGCATTATAACAGATTAGGAACATCTTCAAACAACCTATGTATAAGTCAAAGACTATTGACAAAATAGCAAATATTTGCTATTATACTGAACGATACATCAAAACAAAAAGGAACAACGACAATGCCAAGAAAGCAACCAAAACATAATAGATCACCAATCATAGCTACAGGCTTGGTAGTAGGGGCTGTAAGCCTATTAGCAGGACATGAAATTGGGCAGAATACTGGTAATGCAAATCGTGTTCCACCTCTTAAAAACGTACCTTCGCGTGCTGATCTCGGAGAGGCTACTATGACACAACAGGCAGAATATCTTGATGCTAAGAGACTAGAGCAAACAGCTAATAAGGTGAGTAAGCTCACTCCGGAATCTGTTGCAAAAGCCAAGGATGTGTCTGATGTAGCATCTAACATTCAGGATGTACTTTTTGGGTTGCACGCAAAAACAGGGGCAGAAATGCCAGAAATAGCTGATGAGTACTTGCAAGAAGGAGTTATTGAGGCCCTCAACGCTCAAAATATCTACTTTTTACCGAGGGAAGATGATAGCCCTCATTGCTTCAATATGTTTAGCAAAACAGACGCTAATAATGTCGAAAGTGTTTATGTGCCATATCTGAGCCCAGACGACCCAAGTGTTCGTATTGGAGAAGTTGTGGCTGATCCTCGAGAGCAACAGCGTTCAGTTGTTGGTAAAAGTGCTGTCCATATAAATCAGTAACCAGTTCTGTTTGAACGTGGAAATAGGTAAAAAAGCATACATCAATATAGGCCTTTGAGTGCTCGCTTGCAAAAGCTTATATCGTCATACCCTTGAATGTCAGTTTTGGCTTTTATTTTTCGCGCCCGGGGTAGCTACCCAGTTTGCTTTTTCGTACGTTTTTGTTTTCAATTTTCAGTATATTCCTAAAACATAAGCGATGCAAGTATAATTTTTTACATCTGTAAAGATGGCTCAATCTGCAGAGATTCGTAATTTGTCACTCGTCCCTTATTCTTGTAGATTTGGTAGCCTAGTGAGGCTATCATCGCGCCGTTATCTGTGGAGAGTCTTGGATCGGTCTCATGTAGCCTGGATCCAAACAGTTCATGCGCACGCACGCGTAAATACTGATTGGCAGAGACGCCACCTGTGATAATAATACTCTTCGGGTTGATCCCTTTTTCTGCCTTTACTAGCTTATCCAGCAATGTTTCGATAGCAGTGTATTGGAAACTAGCTGCGATGTCAGCCTTCTGGCCATCTGATAAGTGTTTGGCGAGCTCAAAACTAGGGAAGGAGTGATCCTTACCAACCTCTTTTTGAGCCAGACGAAGAACAGCAGTTTTAAGTCCTGAAAAGCTAAAGTCATAAGGAAAGTCAAGTCGAGATTTTGGCAGGGCGTAGGCCTGGGGATTACCCTTCTTTGCTAACTTGGCAATACTTGGCCCACCCGGGTATGGCAACCCTAAAATCTTGGCTACTTTATCAAAGGCTTCGCCAACAGCATCGTCTCTCGTTTGGCCCAAAATAGTGTACTCAAGAGGGCTTTTGTAGTGAACAATTTGAGTATGTCCACCACTGACAATGAGGCAGAGGGCAGGGAACTCAGGTGCGCGTTCGGGTAGTCTAAGATCTAGCATGCTCTTAGTTAGAAAATTTACTGCCATGTGTGCTTGAACGTGGTTTACGGGAATGAGGGGTTTTGTGTGCATCTGCCCAAGGGTTTTGGCTGTCATCACCCCCACTAGCAAACTTCCACCTAGCCCTGGCCCATATGTCACAGCTATGGCGTCGATATCGTCCCAAGTGCACCCCGCTTGCGCGAGCGATTGTTCCAGCACAGGAATCATATATTCTGACTGTGCCCTGGCTGCTACTTCTGGCACAATGCCCCCATACTGCACGTGTGCATCCATAGAAGATGCGACAACGTTTGATAGTAGTTCATTGCCACTACGAACAATGCCCACACTGGTTTCATCACAACTCGTCTCTATTCCTAGCACTATCACAACCACGCACCGCCTTTGCCTGCTAGCTCGCAGAGCGAGCTACTCTGCAAAGCCTCTTGGACTACAATAAATTTTTCTTTTGAGATACTCCCTTCACTGTACTGTTGGTACAGCTCGGTCTGTTTCTCAAAGAGAAAATTCATTCTAGTCTCAAGTGCGGTGGCTGTGATCATCTCTGGTATTATATGTCATATGAAGATGCTCAAGAAACTGGTTAGAAAGATCTTCCCAAAGCAACTTGCTGAGGGTTTGGCTGACGCATTTCGTTTTATAAGGGGTTGGTTCTGGCGAGCGTATTATGGTTTTCCAAGTGTTGGGCAGAAGATCATTGCGGTCACTGGCACCAACGGCAAGACTACAACTGTTAGTTTTATAAATGAAATGCTTAAAGCTAGTGGTCAGAAGACAGCGGTTTTGACCACTGCATATTATGAGATTGACGGGAAAAAAGAGTTCAATGCTACTCACAGGACACTGGGTTCACAGAAAGATGCTCAAAAATTTCTAGCCAAAGCACGAAAGGCAAATGTCGACATCGTGATCATGGAGATTACTAGCCATGCGCTCGTACAGCGCAGAGTAGAGGGGCTTAAATTTGAAGGGGTAGCTATAACAAATCTAGCTCAAGACCATCTAGATTATCACGGAACAATGGAAGAATACGCACGAGCAAAATCCCTTGCCATAACAGATTATGATGCGCAGTGGGTGGTGCTAAATGCGAGTGATGAATGGTTCAAATTTTTTAAAGAACGCGTTAGCAAAAACCAGAAGTTAATAACGTTTGGCGAGACAAAGACTGCAGATATTCAGCTCAAATCATATGCGAAAAATGCAACCCAAGTTGCGGTAGAAATCAGTGATGATGGCAATACTCAGGAATTTGATATCCAGCTCATTGGCAAATTCAACGTGCTCAATGCAGTGACAGCTTATGCGGTTGGATCAGCCCTGGATCTTGATCCTAAAAAGGCAGGAGAGGGTCTAGGCAATCTGATAGGTGTTGATGGGCGGATGGAAGAGATCAAAGAGGGCCAGAACTTTAGGATATTTGTAGATTATTCATATGCATCTGATCAACTGGCAAGTGCGATAGAGGCAGGCAGAGAAATAGCCGGAGATGGGAAAGTCTCTGTAGTGTTTGGCGCGACTGGTGATCGTGATCAAGCCCACTGGAGATTGATGGGAGAAGGCGCGGTTGGGGCAGACAAAATCTATCTAACAGATGATGAGACTTACCAAAATGACCCTGACGTTATCAGAAAAACAGTTATGGAAGGCATCAAATCTAAGGGAACAAAAGCGGTAATAACAGAGATACCGGACAGAAAAGAAGCCATAAAAACAGCATTTTCAGAAGCTGAGTCAGGAGAAATTATTATACTTGCTGGCCTAGGACATCAGGACTACCGAGATATGGGGGGCAAGAAATTGTCTTGGAAAGAAGCCGAAGTAGCCCGGGAACTTCTCTCACAAATATAACAAGCTAAAGCTTACTTGACAAAATAGCAAATATTTGCTACTATAGGTCTTGTAAATATAAAACAAAACAAATACAATATAAAATTCACAAAAATTAATAAGGAAACCCCATGTTACAAGGAAGCAATAACGAACCAACTCAATCACAAGACTCAGCTATAGATAGCACAGCTAAAACACCTGCTGAGAGGCAAGGTAAAAGAAACGACCATGCAGGAGAGCCTAGCACGGAAGGAGCTATAGATCATTTTGCACAAAATCGATTCGCAAAATACGACGGACCTGGAGGTGTAGACACAGGTGATGACCCTTCGGTTGGTCTCGGTAAAGAATTACATGAACGTCGAGATGAAGCAGAAGAAGATCGAAAAAAGAATGCACGTAAGAATAAAGTCGTTGCCACTGTATCAGGTGTAGTTGCAGTAGGCGCATCAATAGTTGCTGGAGTGATGCATAATAATGATGGTGATGTTTCTACTACTCCTCTGAGAGACGGTGATAAACCGGCTCTGTCTGTGCCTAATGATGCTTCGTTAGCGCCAACTCAACCAGCGCAAGTTAGATATAATGGTGTACACACTGCCGACGCACCAATGCAATCTAATCTACCAACAGCACCAGAGGACAGAGCCTTCGGACAAGAGCTAGCTGAACGGAACAAACAATCCGAGCAACGAGCTGCCGATGCTCTCAATGAAGTGACAGGTGGCGCACCTGCATCTGACCCAGCTGAAACTGGTGGCGCAGCCCCACAAACTCAATAGAATATTAATTCTTGACTCGTATCTAGCACTCGCTTGCGTTGAGTGCTAGATTTTGCTATTCTATCCTCAATTGGGTTTGTGTGCAGTGCGAAAGTACGCAAATTCATTTCTAAAATCTAAAGAGGAGGGAGTTATATGTCAGTTCCTATAAAACCATTGTCAGATTATATTGTGGCAGAGTCTGAAGTTGCTAGCACAAAGACTGCTAGTGGTATTTACCTGCCGGAGTCAGCAACAGAAAAACCTAAAGTTGCCAAAGTGGTAGCTGTAGGTGCGATGTCAAAACAAGTTAAAGTTGGCGATAAAATCGTCTACAAAAGCTACAGCACTACAGACGTAAAAGTCGAAGGCAAAGATTATATTCTAGTCCGAGAAGAAGACATATTAGCAACGGTTAAATAAAGGGAGATTTGAAGAGATTATGGCAAAGAAAGTATTTTATGATGACGATGCACGGCGAAGGGTCCTAGAAGGCTCTAGAATCCTTTATAATGCCGTAAAGACCACGATGGGGCCAAAGGGCCGAAATGTGGTGATAAGCAAGTCCTACGGTAGTCCTACGGTCACTCATGACGGAGTTACAGTCGCAAAAGGCGTGGATATCGCTGATGTAGACGACGAAACACTTGGTTACAAGGTTGGCGCGGAGCTTATCAAACAAGCTGCTAACAAAATGAATGATGTAGCTGGAGATGGTACGACTACTGTCACTGTGCTTACTTACCATATCTTGAAAGAGGCAAATCCGCTGATCACTGCTGGACATAACCCAATGTTGCTCCGAAAAGGCTTAGAGTCTGCATCTAAAGAAGTAATCGCCAAGCTTAGCACTATGTCTGAGGATATCAAGGCTAGCAAAAAGCGTGTAGCGGAAGTCGCGACTATTTCTGCAGGTGACTCTGTGATTGGTGAGCTGATCGCTGATGTGATCGACAAAGTCGGCAAAGACGGTGTCGTGACAGTAGAAGAAGGTCAGGGTCTTGAGCTTGAAAGTGAAGTTGTCGAAGGATTTACTATGGACAAAGGCTTCGTCAGCCCATACATGGTGACTGACACGACACGGATGGAAGCGATTATCGACAAGCCATCTATCCTAATAACAGATAAGAAAATCAGTTCTGTGCAAGAAATTTTGCCAATACTTGAGAAACTCGCACAGACAGGCAAAAAAGATATCGTGATCATTGCTGATGATTTAGAGGGCGAAGCTCTCGGGACATTAGTACTTAACAAACTAAAAGGTGTGCTAAATATCGTAGCTATTAAGGCTCCGGCTTTTGGTGATCGCCGAAAGGATGTATTGCAAGATATTGCAATCCTAACTGGTGGTGCGGTGATTTCTGAGGAGCAAGGGTACACATTTGAAACTGCTGATATTTCTATGCTTGGAAGTGCCAGAAAAGTTATTGTTACTAAAGACGAATCAACAATAATCGAAGGCTCAGGAGCAAAGAAAGAAGTTGAAAAACGAGTCAAACAAATCAACGAACAAGCAAAACTAGCAACAAGCAAATATGAGAAAGAAAACTTAGAACAAAGACGAGCAGCTCTTAGTGGCAAAGTCGCTGTGATCAAGGTTGGTGGTGCATCAGAGACCGAAATTGAAGAAAAGAAATTCCGTGTGGACGACGCAGTAGCAGCTGTTAAAGCTGCACTTGACGAAGGAATAGTTCCTGGTGGCGGGAAAACACTAATTAATCTAAGTCTATATCTTGCTAATAAACATTCTCCAGTCAAGGGCATAGAAATGGCTAAGATATTTGCCGAACAAGGAGTAATTACTGGAAATCCTGGCATGGATATTCTCATTAAGGCACTAAACCGCCCGTTCATAACTTTAATGAACAATGCTGGCTATAGTCCCGCAGGCTATATCCAGGACATCACTAAAAAAGATGGACTTGGGGTTGATGTTAATACTGGAAAAATTGTTGATCTCAAAACTACGGGAGTTATTGACCCAACTCGAGTTACTAAAGAAGCTATTCAAAATGCCGTTTCTATCGCAGGAACTGCCATGACTATGGGTGCACTCGTTGTAGAAGTTCCAGAAAAAACCCCACCAATGCCAGACATGTCCGGCATGGGCGGTGGCATGATGGGCATGTAGCTCATCTACTTTACAGAAACTTAATAATCTGATATAGTCTTGCACATGTTTAAAGGTTTTGGTGGAAGGGCCTCTGCTCAAGATGGCGCAGAAGTCTTAACTGGTCAGAATGGTAACGAAGCAGGCCCCGCAATACCGGATGCTGATGGCTTGACAATGCCTTTTGGTGATCAGTCACATTTTGCTGGTCTCTATAGCCACAATAGAATAGGTAAGGCTTGTGGCATAATCAATGAATGTGTTAACAGCTTTGATATTCGTGAACAGTTTCCTGACGATAGCCCTGAATATAGGAGGATGATTACAGGCATCGCTTCTTTGTGTGCTCCAAAACTTCCTATACCAGGCAAAAAAAATTATTCAGCCAAAACGGTCAATGAAATACTAGGACCACATGTAAGGGGTTTGTGGCCAGAGGCTGATGCTGAGGATAGACTGGCAGTAACAGTTGAAAACGTAGATTTGTTAATCCGTAAAGAGCGTTACATATACGGTGTATCAACTTCAATAGCTATTAACGAAGGCCTAGACATAGTGACTCCGGAGGGTAAATTCCAGTTAGTGAGTATTATGGCAAATTATGCAACGCGATCATCAACGCCTCAAGACAGAGGAGCTGTCTACGCCCTAGCTTACGAAGAAGCTCATAAGATAGGCCGTGACATGGGTTTTACGCGGGGGATTAAAGAAGATCTAGAAGATGGTAAATTAGATGCATGTCTAGCTCGGGCTCTGGTGATCTCAACGCTAGAGAATGAGCCAGCTTCCAAAAAAGAAGAGAGACAAGCTCGAGGAATTACTAGAGCAGTAGATTTTGCTAAACAGATGTCAGGCAAAAGTGAGCTAGATGATGAATTGATAGATATTATGACAAGTGCAACGGCGCTGGAAGCTTGGCCAGCAGAAGCAAAACAAGTTCTCGTAGAAAAGCGTCGTGAAATAGCTGGCTCAGTTGAGATGAATCTACAGAAAGCCAAAAAAGAATTACAAGAAAGAGGGTTCATCTTCCCAAATGCTGATAGGCAAGCTCTAGAAGCAGGATTTGCTAAATACTATAAAAAACTAGAGAGACTCGACATGGCAGCATTAGGTGTAACGAAGGTCTTGAAGCATAAACGAATGGCAAAGGAACCTACGCCTATCCAAGCTATGCAGGATATGCGGGCAACTCCAGAGAAACCGAAAAGGAAGATATTCCCTAACAAGATCCTTGCTCGGGGTAAAGATGGCGAACACGTAAAATTATCTGTTGAGGATATGATAGAAATGGCAAAAGAGGGCTTTAATGTAGATAAGACACTTGAAGAAGACATAAAGAGCATTTACAAATATCTCAGGAAGATAAATCTTAAATCTCCAGGTGGTTGTGGTATGAAGAGGATAGAGCGCCATAAAAAGGGTGCTGACGGAAAGCCTTTCTACGAATTCAAGCCCGGGGAAGCAACTGGACTTCCTACGACAACAAAACTCACAAGAAGACTGCGAGTTATATTTTCTTTGGAAAACAATAGATTTATCATCCATGGTATCGTCAACAGAGATAAACTTGACAGCTCCTTAAAAACCATTGACAGAAAGATCAACGCCCCCAAGGGCCACCAGCTCAGAACCTAGAAGTAAACACAGGTAGCCTTATCGGTAGGACTATTGTATAATAGGCTTCATGAGATACTTGTTCTCGATGATCTGCGTGGTGGTAGTCTGGCTGACTACTATTGTGATTGCTGGGAGTTCTAGTCTAAATACTGAAGATAGAACAATTCTTTATTTTTGTATGATATTTCTGACATTGGCGATTTACAAGATAGGCTTTAGCAAAAGATGAAGACTATCCATAGGATTGCTCGGCTCAAGAAAGTCATGGGAATTGCTCTTTTGATTGCAAAAGCAAAACTAAAAAATAAACAGCTCCCAAAAGGCAAAGTTCTAGAATCTGTGCTCGACCTCGGCGGGGTTTATGTTAAATTTATCCAGATCTTGGCAGTTAGAAGTATCAATGTAACTTCTTGGGATGGTCATGAGATTAAAAGTATTAGCAAGATCTATGATCAGGTAGAGATTGAAAACATTGATATTGATAAGCTTTTGAGTAGTGAGCTTGGTGATTGGACTCAGAGGATTAGATATATAGAAAGTCAGCCTTTTGCATCCGGGTCTTTTGGACAAGTCTATCGTGCAGAGCTCAAGGATGGAACCAAGCTGGCAATAAAAGTTGTCAGGCCAAGCGTGGTCAACAACATAGAATTTGATCTGAAAGTTTTGGGTTTTTTCATCAGGCTGGCAGGTCTTTTCAATAAAAGTGGGTTTGACCTTAGAAAAATATACAAACAATTTGCAGAAGTGACGCGGAGAGAATTGGATTATGAACAAGAAGTTAAATATGGAGATTTGCTTTATCATAGATACAAAAATCATCATTCGATCGTCATACCTAAAACGTACTTAGAACTTTCAAACAAACACGTTATTACCCAGGAATTTATAGACGGTATTTCGGCAACCAAGTTATTTGATGTGAAAGAGCAAGGCTTAGACCCTGTTGCTTATATCAAGGATGAGCTTGGGTCTGATTTGATATTCCAGCTGATGGCGCTGGGTAGAGATCAATTAGATAGTCTGCTAACAGATGGTTCTTCGCATGGGGACCCTCATCCGGGGAATATTGTGCTAATGACTAATAACAAGATTGCTTTGCTTGATTTTGGCATACAGGCTCATTCACCAGATGACCGAAAAGCTTTTTTCGGACTAGTCAAAGAATATCAGAAGATTTATGCTGGCAAATTTGATTTTGAAAACTATATTATTGCCCTAATGAATCTTTTTGTAAGTGAATTACTCAGTGCGGTAAGTACGCTCGACACCTATAGCCGAGGGGCAGTTTCTGACCAGATGTTGAGCGCTATCAAGGCCACCGTCGAAAGTATTTATCAAGGTTCAACACGTGAAATGGCACATCTCTTGGAGAGGCAAAAACATTTGTTGATTTTTACATCTGTCATCAATCAGAATAACCGGTTTAGCCTGAACTTTGAGATAGAGCAACCAGAGTTCTTAAGAGCAACAAATTTGTATTTGAATTTGGTTGAAGCTTTGGGACTTAAGCAAGTCGTGCTGAGCAGTGTCTACACAGATATCGTCATGAAATACGAAGACGTACAGTTGCCGACAAAGACCAGAAATACGACACCAGACCAAGCCGTAGAAGTCATTTCACATTGGTTAGACGATATAGCTTCAAGAGACATCTATCTATTCAATATGCTCGCATCAAAGATCAGAAAAGGAGCTTTAAATGCTTAAAAATATATTGCCATTTATCAAATATCCTTATGCCACGGGGTTGATATCGATTGTCTGGATAGGCACAGCGATGCTCTACTATATAGATAAAGATTTGCCGATTACTTTGATGATAGCAGTGAACTGTGTTGTTACTATCATCATACTAAATAACAGCATGAAATAGCCATTTTAAGTGGTTACTAAGGCACTAGCCGTGTAAAATAGTAATAGTGGATTCTAAGAGAAAATATACAACTTATTACTCATCTAGTCGTAGTCGCCAAGTGCTGGCCAGCAACCGACAAAATAATAAGAAACGGCTGGTATATTTGGCCTGCACTGTGCTGATTGTGCTCATAGGATATGTTATGTTTTTCGGTGATTCTGACAAGCCACAATCCAAGGCTCAGCCGGCACCGAGTGTCCCGGCTTTCACGCTAGACTCAGTCTCATTGGACCAAAATATTAATGCAATTTTGCAGACTATCCCTAAAAATATCCAGACATCTGTAGCGGTAGTTGATCTGACAAACCAAAAGAGCTATTCGTATGGCACACAGGCACCCTTTGATTCCGCAAGTGTTGCAAAAGTGGTGACTGCTACCCTTTTTCTACATAAAGTTGAACAAGGGAAATACTCTCTCTCGGAAAAGTTTGGTACGGAAACAGCTAGCGAGCAACTAAAAGCGATGATTGAGGACAGTGACAACACTGCTTGGAAGTTGTTCAATGATGAATTAACTCACCCGGAGCTAGATTCTTGGGCCAGACAAAATGGTATGACTAGCTACACTAGTGATAAGAATCAAATGACATCCAATGACATGGCTAGTCTGCTACAAAAACTTTATGCTAAAAAGCTGTTGAATGAGCAAAATACCAATCTGCTTTTGTCACATATGAAAGTGTCGGAAAACTCACTGATTTCGCAGTACGCTCCGGCAGGTGCCACTGTCTATCGAAAAGCTGGCTGGCTCAGTGATAGATACCATGAGGCAACGATTGTCGATAATGGCAAACACCCTTATGTATTGGTAATATTTTCAAAAACATCGGCAGAAGTATACCCTTCAGGAACAGGCAAGGGGATGTATAAATCAATAGTTGACGTTACTACAAGACTTTTTCAGTAGGTCCACTCACAGATTTGTTGCATATTATGCAATAATGTATTACAATTGCAATAGAAACTGTTTAGGAGGAAAACTAATGGCATTTTTTGATCGATTCAAAAGAAAGAAAACCGCAAGTGTATTGCCACAAGAAGTGGATGACTATTATCGTGCTGAAAAACGCGGACGGCGCGGTGCTGCCTTTTTTCTCGGACTGATGACCCTAGTTCTGACAATTCTCTTTGTTCTGGGCGTATTTTTCATCGGTAGATACTTCTATAACAAAGTGAGAGATAATTCTAGTGATAACACATCAATAACAACTTCTGATGCGAACAAGAATACCTCGTCAGAGAAAAAGTCATCTGACGATAAGTCACAGAGTCCAGTCAGCTCTGGTAGTGGATCAGGAAGCTCAACAACAGGTAGCACTCCTGCGCCAACCCCAGCTCCTACTACCCCATCTGTTGCTCCAAACACTGGCGATAATGTGCCGGGAACTGCTCTGCCACGTACTGGCGACGAAGGAATGTAGTCCTTTGGGAGGGAAAACCCAGAAAGATTTTTCGCGCTTCCTTAGACTCGGATAAATCCTCTTGATCCTCCCTTTCCAATGTGTGCAGATAATAATGAACAAGTAATTATTATCAGCATTATAGATGAGATTAAGTTATTTTGTAGGTTTTTTGACTTTTAGTATGTGAGTAGCGTTACTTTATATATATGCATACTCAGCTAAGCTGTAACTAGTACGATGTGAGGGAATTCGTACGGGTAAGTGCACGAGAGGGACGTGTGGAGATTGCTATCAACAAGGTAATAAGCAACAAGGGGGACATAGTTATGACAATGACAAGACAAGATCTTTTGGCTGCTACCGAGAGCGCCAAGAATAAAATTATTGAGAAATTAGTGACACGGTACGATGTGCAATACGCTGCAGATCAAGCACGTGATCGCATAATGTCAAATATGAACGCTCTACATGTTGAATTAATGGCAACTCTCAGGAATTCTAATGCACATCATGACCAGACGCTTCGCAAGATGAATGATTTAGAGACCAGAATGGCCGGGCTACAGCAAGAGGTGCGGACACTTCAACAGGTAATGACTCGTCTTTCGGGCTCAGTTAGATAGAAAGCGTTGAGAGCCTCTGTCTTAGGATGCTAGCTTTTGCTTGACTCGCTCTGCCACTTGACGTGGAGTCATCTCTGCTTTGACTATAAAATCTAGGACGTCGAGTCCTTTGATGCTTGGTGGAGCTTCTTGCTCTCCCATGTTAGTGAGGATTATTACCTTAATTTTCTTCCCCCAAGGTTCCTGGCGCATTTTGGTCAACATCTCGTCGCCGTTCATATCTGGCATCATTAGATCAAGTAATAGGATATCTGGCTTCATTTCCTCAACCATCTCAAGACCGAGGACACCTCCGTTTGCAACTTCTACAATGAACCCTTCGGATTCAAATTTTACTCGATACATCTGAGATATAGTTTGATCATCTTCGACAATCGCAATTTTTTGTGCCATATACTAGGATTCTAACAAATTTTAAGCAAAAGCGCTAACAAGGGTACTGGTATAAGGGATATTGAAATTTGCTTTTTATGTCAATTCAATGTTTAATTATAATAAGTTTTTCGAGTATTAGATTTGATACTTGCCTACAAGAGACGATGTAAATAAATTAAAAAGATAGATTATTGGTGATAAAATAGAGCTGTTTATGATTATCCATATTGCAAAAGGAGTTGGTTCTGGTTCGACAAAGCTTGCAGCTTTTGATGCTGCCCTAAATCATGCAGGGGTAGCTAACTATAATTTGATTAAACTTAGCTCTGTTATACCCGAGAATTCTGAGATAGTAGTACATAGGGGCTCAATTCCAAAAAGCAAAATTTCTGGATCATGGGGGGACCGTATGTACGTTGTTATGGCCGAGGAGAGAGAAAATACCCCAAATGCAGAAGCATGGGCAGGCATAGGTTGGGTCCAGAATAAAAGGACAGGAGAGGGCCTATTTGTTGAGCATGAAGGCGCTAGTGAAAAGTCGGTTAGGCGTGATATTAAACAGAGTCTTGAAGATTTAGTAAAGAATAGAAATGGTAAATTTGGCAAGATCGAGATGGTGGTCTCTGGGACATCATGTAAAAACACACCAGTTTGCTCGTTGGTTGTTGCTGTTTTTCAGATTAGCAAATGGGATTAGTCAAAGGACATGAATTTACAAGGAACTAATTTGCCAGAAAGTTCACTCGAAGCTAACGGGCGTAGCACGATGAACATAATTAAGAGAGCAACACAAACTGGCGTGGTGGTTGCTGAGCTTTTGCCAACTAACGAGGCTATAAGATATGGTGCTCTAGGGCTAGCAATGACTAAGTTTGGGGCTGATCCTTTAGTTGGCGCAGCAACCCTTGGCGGAGCTACTTTGTTAGTAGAAGGAACAGCCGCATTGGCGACAGCGGAGCTATTAACAACAGACAAAAGTCAAAAGGTGATTTCAAGAATAAACGAAAGTGTTCACAAAATAATACCAGAACACGTAAAGATGTCACCGGTTACAGAGGCTGGAGTTGCTTTGTACGGTGGTTCAGTAGTTGTTATGGCTGAGAAGCAACGCGAAAATCCGGAAAGGACAGTGGCACAAAATAGACGATACGGGCTTCTTACTGCCTCTTGGATGAGTGGTGTTTTGGCAGTTGAAGGCGCTGTTATTGCTCAAGGCATCGATAATATTACTGACCCTAAAACTGTTGGATTCGCCTTGATTGCTATGGGTGGTTTAGCTGCTGCAATTAAGTGGGCGAAGAATCAAGTAAAGAAAGATATTGTGGGCTATGAAGCAAGGTACGACTTAAGCGATCAAGAAATTGGCGAATTGGAGCGTGACTTAATTGAAGAGATTAAGCTTAGGGGTGTAGAAGAAGGAGTTACGGCCACATGGGTTAAACCAGATAGTAAATACGCAAATTTGGTTAGAACTGTTGAAGCAGGATACTTTCCGGAAGTAACTGAAGTTACCGAAGAAGATGAAAAGAACACAATGTTTATGATTTTAGTTGATACAAGATCTTCAGTAAATCGCGTGATACATGCAACTACTGTAATGAAACCTAACGAAGTGGATCCTAGTTGCGACAATCAGCCAACTGGCTTCTATACAGTCGACCGCTTAGTCGACCTAGGTAACTTTAGCTCAGAAGAATTCTATAATTGTTATCAAGGAAGGGATATAGACTTAAGTAAATCCATAAGCATTGAAACCAATTTTAGGGTCGGAGAACAGAGCAAAATAAATGGGATAGGATCAGCAGAACTAGCATATATAGCTCTACTGCAGCATATCGAAGAAGGAGGTGGAGAGCTTGGCAAGTCAGTAGTGTTTGCTACCATTAATGATCTGCAGGCAGAATCTCTTAAAAGGCTGGGAATAAAATCTGAAAATCTAATGGGCAGGGATGATCTACTAACTCCTGAGGAACATTTTGGTGTTCATACTAAACCAGTTGCAATAATGGTTGACGATGAAGTGCGCAGAATACTTAATAACTTAGGCGATAAAATCCCCCAGATTGCCCTAACCTAATCTTTGCGCTTAATGGTGTATTTTTTTAAAAATTTGTGTGGCTTATACTCATTTTTGTTTCTTTTTAAGCCTTTTAAGCCGAGATCTTGCTCCCAATTCACATATTTACACCCCTCTTCAAGAAGTTTATTTGAGCTGAAAAATGTGAGAGCAGTATCAATATTACTATAATTTGCTAGATATTTTTGAAAATGACAAATTGCATTTTTATCATCCAACTTTTCGTTAATTGAAAAGCCAACGACAACTTTATCGATCTGTATCTCAGTTATAATCACATCGAGATTGGCTATATTGTCAAGCAGTATGCCGATGGCTCTTCTTTCGTTAGCTTGCTCGATATCGTCTGTTTTTCTTGTCTTCCAATTATCAAAAATATTCAAATACTTCTTATGAATTATATCTTGGGAAGTAGATATGTGCTTAACCACAAAACCGTTATAACGGGCGGAAAACTGATTTAATTTATTTCTCTGCTTTTTGTTTGATTTTCCGACTAAGTTTAAAATTTCGGGAATATAATATATATAATCAAAATTATCTGGGTCTTCTAAAACAATAAAGTCTTTATCTTTTCGCAAGTTTTCAACAACTAACTCAGGAACAAGTTTTAGTTCAGGAGTAGTCAACAAAAGTTTTTTTATTGATTCATCTATATTATCCTCGCCAAGGATCGAGTAAACATCTTCCCCTGTTAAATAATCAGGTATTTTTATTACAAGGTTTTTGCCGATTGTGCTTAAAGCTGCGTTTTTATTAAAATCCCAACAGAGCATACTGGTAAAATTAAAGTCAGAGTATGAATCATATAAATTGGTTATTTTCTCAACGTCATTTTTCAATGAGATGTTAAGTTTTGTGAAATTTGGATAGTTTGTCAGCATTTAGAGACTATAATACTCTAGACAGAAAAATTCTCATAGATATTATGTTCTTAGAAAATGCTTATGTATACTTCATTCCTGCTATCATATTTATGTAAGTGGATAATATATGTCGATAGATTCAGTAATACTCATCATATGTATAGTTGTAGCCTTCTTGTTGGGGTTATTAGTATTTTTGCAAAACCGTCAACAACCTAACAATGTTCGTTTTGCTCTGCTAAGTGTGGCTCTGATCTTGTGGATTACTTTTAATTATATTTCTGACAATTCAGATAGTCATGTTCTCTTGTCAACAAGACTTACATTTATTAGTGGTATCTTGACAATTTATGCTTTTGTTAATTTTCTTTTACATTTTCCAAAGAATGTTTTGGTTAAATTTAAATTGTCGATCAACACTTTTAATCTAATAGCACTCTTCATGTTGCCTGTAGCACTAACCCCTTGGTTCATCGAATCAGTATCAATAAGTGAGAGTCATGCTGAGATAACAACAGGATCACTATACAATGCCTTTAACCTATATGTGTTGGTGGGTGTTTTGATGATAATAACATCTATAAAAGGGCAATATAGTAGCGCAGAGTCTCAGGTCCAAAAAAATCAGATTAGACTTGTCTCTACAGGCGCGCTACTCTATGCATTTTTTGCTATTGGTTCCAACGTAATACTTCCATTCATAATCGATAATTGGTCTGTTTCTAGGTTTGGCCCAGCGTTTACTTTGTTTTTTCAAATCATGGTGGCGTATGCAATTATTAAGCATAAGCTTTTTGATATTAAAGCTTTGGTTGCACGATCTTTTGTATATACGATAACTACCACTGTTCTGGTCACGCTATATTCTGCGATATCTCTGCCGATAAAGAATTTCCTGATATCTATCAATACAGAGAGTTACGTTTCGACAATTGTAGAGATTGTCCTGTTGGGAATCTTTGGCGTATCTTTCTATCCGCTCAAAGTTTATTTCGACCGTGTAACCACCAAATACTTTTTCAGAGATCACTATAACACACAGGAAGTTTTGCGAAGTATTAACACTATCTTGTCAGACAGTGTAGATCTAGACAGGATGCTACACAGAGTTGGCGGGATACTCAGAGCAACTCTACACGTAGAGTATTGCTCGTTCATGATCAACGAAAGTGATGGAGAGACCAATAGCATAAGACATATCAATATAGGTAGGGCTATTCATCGAGTTACTATTCACGAAAATTTAGAAAAACTTCTCAAAAAAAGCAATGTAGTTATAACAGAGCAACTTCGCGATGATAACCCGCTTGAGAAAGAGCAAAAAGAACAACTTACCAGGCAAGACATCGCGGGTGTAGTAAAGCTCAAAGGAGTTGACGAGCATGGTCATATAGAGAATGAAGGATTTCTAATACTCGGCAACAAAAAGAGTGGTCGAGGATTCTCAGGGCAGGACGAAAAAATGCTGGAGATTCTCTCTGGTCAATTCGCTGTGGCTATACAGAACTTAGTGCATCTTGATGAAATCGTGCACTTCAACATAAAACTTCAAGAAGAAGTCACCGATGCTACCAAGGAGCTCAAGGTAAAGAACAAGAAACTTCGTGAGCTCGATCAGACAAAGGATGAATTCGTTAGTATGGCTTCACACCAGCTACGTACGCCACTGACTTCTGTAAAAGGCTACTTGAGTATGGTACTAGACGGTGATGCTGGCGAGCTCAAGCCCGCACAAAAACAACTGCTCGACCAAGCCTATATCAGTACTCAGAGGATGGTTTATCTCATAGCCGACTTACTAAATTTATCTCGTCTCAAAACAGGCAAATTCATGATCAACCCGCAACCTACCAATTTAGCCCACATGATTGAAGGCGAGATACATCAGATCGAGCAAACAGCTAAAGCTAGCGATTTGAAAGTGAGCTTCATGTGTGATCCGTCTATCCCGGATCTGATGCTTGATGATATGAAGACTAGGCAGGTGATAATGAACTTTATCGATAACGCGATCTATTACACGCCAAAAGGTGGGAATATAGAGGTATATCTAGAAAAAGAAGACGGAAAAGCTATCTTTAAAGTTAGCGACAGTGGTATTGGCGTGGCCAAAGAAGACCAAAAAGAACTCTTTGGTAAATTCTTCCGTGCTGGAAATGCCCGAAAAGCGCGACCAGATGGCACAGGACTCGGGCTTTATATGGCAAAGATGGTTATCGATGCTCAAGGTGGAAAGATCCTGTTCTCTAGTCAAGAGGGCAAAGGCAGTACCTTTGGGTTCAGCTTTGACATAGAGCAACTAAAAGTTGGCGTTGATACACAAAATCTACCAGTTACCCCTGACCAAGCGCCATAATTGTAAGGATTTTCACACTGGTTATGGTTGACTAAACAGTCTAAATGTGGTAAACTGCCTCTGAACTTAAAAAGTTTGTATTTCAAGCATAATATGCGAGAAAAGTTATGGATAGAAGAGAACAAGAACCAAAGCTTAACGTTTTACAGCGGACGAGCGAAAGAATAGAATCAGTAGCCGATAGAGTCGGAAGTTGTGTCGGATCAGTTGTTGATTTTGTTGGTGATATAGATTTGCGTGGCAATCGTCTTCTTTTGCCAGCTCTGGCATTTATTGCAATAGGTGGGGCGTTAAATTCAGATGCAGATATTGCTGATGCACGTGGCTCTTCTGGCCCAGGAATTACTAGATATACAGATGAGAACCCACGTACTAGCTCCGTTACAACGACAACCTTCAAAGAGTCACGAAATCAGACTAGAATTTCAGTAAAAACATCTTCTAGGAAGCCAAAGAATGCTCCAACAGACTTTGATGCTCTTAAATCAACAAATCCAGCAGATCCACTAGCTCCGAAGACTCTAAGATACCCGGCATTTGAAAACAATCCACTTGATATAACTATTCGAGTACCTTATAACTTTGAGTTTGGTAAGCCAACTCCAGCTACATACATAATGAAATATGATGCAAAGCAGAAGTGGCGACCACGAGGCGTTAAATCAAAAAATGCTAAATCACACAAGAAGAATTTTGGAAAAACTCCACTGACCGTCTTTAACATGTACACAAACGAAAATTATGGGCTAACAAATTTCAAGGATAATCTATACTACAGTAAACTCACAGGCAAGCCCCAGTCTGATGTTAATAAACATCCTTCTTTTAAGATAAAGCCTAATAAGACAGTAGTAAAAACTATCATGACTACCTTTGACCAATGTAATGACTGGGTGTTTAGAGGTCCAACAGCTGAATCAGATAGGGCAAAATTCAAGGCAGAAGGCTTTGACCCCATTCCACCAGAAAATTACCGATGTTTACCAGTTGATATGGCATTAAATGTTGAAGCAAAGCTGAAGAAAACAAAAAAACGAGGTGGCAAGAAACTGGTCTACGAATCAGATGTGAGCAATTCCGTTGGGATAAATAATGTCAGCATAAAGAATCCAACTGAGATCTTTACATTGCCCGGCGATGAGCCTGCCCCGTCGCCAACTACTCCGACTGGTCCAACTGGTCCAACCGCTTACACCTATCCAAGTCGTGATAATCACGAGTTTAGCCTAGTCGCCTAAAAGCTTAACCTTATTGCTATAGATGCTTGCAATATAGTATTATTGTATAAGCGTAAGCATAGCTAATCTAACAATGGTCAGGTGAGTGGTGAAGGTAAAGCTAAAATTTAAAAAAGATTTGTTCAAAACAAAACCGTTTTTGGTCGGCGTGGTTTTGACTCTTATACTCTTGATTATCATAGGGCTTGCTACTGTGTATTACTTTACGTACGGTAAAGACGCACAAATTCCAGAAGATCGTAGGAATGTAACTGGTCCGGCAGTAAAAGCAGTGCCTGACCCTGCAGGTGGTGACCCCGCCCTCGTTACTAGCTATTATCAGCAGGCGCTCAGTGCATGGAAAGCCGGAGATAAGGAAAAAGCAAAATCACTAGCCCAAAAAGGGCTTGATGTAAATGAACAACTTACAGAGGCACAGAAATCTCAAGTGCCAGATCAAATGAACACAGTTTACAATCTTTTTTACATAACCGAAGGAAGTTATCGTGAATAGTATTCTAAGTATGAGAAGTAGAATTTTTATACTCTTAGCTCTCTTAGTTTCGACGGTCGCCCTAACGGTATGTTCACCTAAAATAGCTCATGCTGACTATTTTGACTTGGATAATTATCTTTCAGTGCCCTATGATCAATATGTAAGTAATGAAGAAAATGATCCTGTCACTGGTAGAGGCAATAAAACCCCAAGATTAAGATTTTTATTCTATACTGACGAAAACGCTCCCTCAGATTTTGTGATCATTCAGAACGTGACAGTTACTGGAAAGCCAAGATGTGGTGATTTCAATATATCCATCAATAATTTACCTGATGATGCTCCTAGGAATGGTAGAGATAATTTCGGAAGTCCTGTCGCTGTAAACGAGGGAAATACTGATAAGTGTAGGACTACAAGCGACGGAAATGGCTTTATAATCAGAGATCTCGCATCATATAATAAATTTCGTCCATCAGTCAGATTTCCTGGCAGAGCAGTGGTTGCTATTGAGTTGAGACTGAAGGATACTTCATCAAGTAAGTTTGTTGACGTAGATGTATCATTCAATGGCAATAATAGACTAAGTCACATTGGCTCATATACTAATCCCCCAGTCGATGCTGATGGCGTAAGTTATAGTCGTTGGCAAGCTGGCTATGGGAATATAGTTGCTGACTTTGCTCCTCCGTGTGATTATAACGGTCCAGGAACGGTCAATATACATTGGAAAGATGCTGATTCGCGAGAAGATGCAAACGGCGGACCTTCACAGCCGGTAACCTATAGGATGGAAATGAAAAACGCTCCAACAACCTCACAGCCAAATCCGCCCTGGCGCCAGATTCGTAGTGGAGATGCCGGTAGCGGTGGCGACATAAAGAATAGGTCATTTCCGGCAGTCGCTGGCGCAAAATACAGAATGATATTTGAGAATGTTCGAGGCAGAGGCAGTAGTAATCCGGCCAATACAGTTAAAGTCTGGTATCCTTTTGATCAGGCCGCGGCTTTTGTGCCTTGCCCGCCAAAGACTGCAGGAGGAAATGCAGTTTGTCAGAGGTTTGGAGCATTGCCTGATCGTTATAAGCTCCAACCACACTCACGCTATAGGTTCTCCTATTATCCAAACAGTAATCCGGGAACTTTGGGGAACTGGGCAACAACCTCAGGTAGTTACATAAGAAATGACGCAAGCTTGTTTTGGTCCGGCAATGATGGTTGGTCAGCTGTAGATTATCAGACAAATAGCACGAACAGCACAGAAGACTATTATTATGATTATCCTCCACCTTCGTCAGATGGATGGATTGTCAAAGTAGAGCGATGGGAGCATACAGAACGTAGAGATTCTCCTTCACCAACATGGGATGGGCAAGAGTGGGAGTATCACCATGATTCATATCAGGTTAATGGGTGTTATGTTGCCCCGTGCACTGTTAGTGTTGGAGCAAGTCTGGGAGGAAGACCTAATTCTGCAGGGGCGAATACGAATATAGGATTGTCAGTTGACGTTACAAACACTGGGCTGGCAGATATGAACAACATCACAGTTAATATTGGGTCTAACCCAGGCGGAATTGGATACAGTACATCATTCCCATTAGGCTCAGGAGATCCAACTTCTGTAGATCCTGGCTTGTTAGCGCCCGACGATATAAATTCTAGAACGATAACGGCTAGCCTGAATTATGGTGCAGTAAATCTGGGGTCATGCTCTACTAGTCTAGATACCTACAGAGAATATGATGTTGGGGCGATAGCACGGATTAACAGTGCTGATAACGAAAATCCAACAGTTATAAATTACACCGCAGGAGGCTCAGCATTTATTAGAAACCCAGGAGTCAATGTAGTTATACCAACTCAGGCTAATATAGTTAGACAAAACGAGGATGGTACGTATAGTGGCTCTCTGGACACATTGGTTAATGGTTCTCCAACGTATGCGCCGTGGACACAAACAGCAAATAGTACGGCAGTGAACAGAACTCTAATACCTCCCGGGGCGTTCTATTGTGTTAGAACGGTTCTTGCACCCGGTCATGGATGGGTTGGTCCGCCTGTTAGCGGAGGAACAAGCTCAAACATAATTGCTATTGAGAACAGACAAGACGAACGGTGTGAGAGGGTGGTCAATAAACCTTATGTAAGGTTCTACGGTCAAGACGTGTTTGCCGGAGGTAATTTCCCTAACGATACGCAAACAAACGGTGGAATCGATGCTAACTACAGAGCAACAGGTGTTGGTTCTGGTGTTGAATATGCTGCCTTTGCACTGGGTGGAATAGATAGGTTTGCTTCAAATAACATGAAGACAGATGGAGCATTTGACCTGCTAAACTTTGCTTCTACGCCAACCAAGGGTAACTTTGGCGCGGAGCATATAGCAACAGACTATTTTGCTAATATACCACTCAACGTTAGAACGTTGCCAGCCACGGGCAGTGTTGACATAAGCTCGGTAAATAACGAGTCCGTGTATTACAACGGAGATGTCAGCATAGATGCTAGCTCACCTCTAGCTCCTGGCACAAGTAGAACACTATTTGTAGACGGAGATGTAGTGATCAGGAATAATATTGCCTATACAAACTGGGGCACAGATATAAATGCGATTCCGAATTTCCGACTCTTTGTAAAAGGCAACATCTATATTGCTAGTAATGTGGGTCAAATAGATGGACTTTTGGTCGCTCAGCCGACTGATGATCCAAATACTGGTCAACTACATACGTGTACAAAGCCAGATGGCTCTCCAGCTAGTCTGACTATCAGGGGTACGGCGAGTAACAATAGTAACCCAGCAGACCCTAATTATGGTGAGTGTTCAGGCAAACTGACAATCAATGGAGCTGTCGTGGCGCAAAAAGTTAAATGGCTCAGGACATTTAGGACACTGAGTGACGCTCTGAGCGGTGGACTGGAGCCATATAACGGTACAAATGCATCAGAGCTCATTAATGCGTCTTCAGAACTTTACTTTGGCAGGCCAGCAGATCCTCCAACAGGTGGTGGTACGAGTGGCAAGTATGATTCATATCAAGCGTTACCGCCAATACTTTGATTAATAAAATATAAATATGATCTTACACCACTACGCACTTCACAGAATGAGCATGAGAAAAGACGATCTTGGCGAGCTGTATGTCTCTGCCTCGCTGAGGTCTTTTGCCCTCGGTCTAGCTGGCATATTTATACCAATATTCTTGTACAAACAGGGTTGGTCTCTGACAAATATACTGTTCTTTTACATGATATTTTTTATGTATAGTTTAGCGTTCGCTAGATATCTAGGTGAATATGCTATGAAGTATGGCTCTAAGCATCTGATGGCGGTCTCGTTTTCTTTTAGTTTTGCATCTTTGGCGTTCCTCAGCATAGATCAATCTCTTATATCAGTTTTTTGTATAGTGGCCCCACTTTATGCGATAGCAGAGTCGGCTTATTGGATAAGCAATCATGTGATATTAACAGAGACTAAAGAGTCTGGGCATGTCGGAAGATCTGTTGCAAAGTACAATATACTGGTTGGTATTTTCTCTGCTTTGGGTCCTCTAGTCGGTGGTGTGATCGGTGAGCACTATGGTTTGAGGACGGCTTTTATGATTAGTTTGGTTGTTCTGATTGTAGCCCTGAGACCTCTTTTTATCACAAGAGAAGGGATTAGTTTTGGTAAATTTGATCTGAGTAAACTTGAGAAGGATAAAGGGTTGATCCACGATATGTTCATCCTTGGGCTAGGTACAATAGCAAACGCAGCTGTATTGGTGTTTTGGCCGTTATTTATCTACAGCAGAACTGGAGGTTTGATAAAAACAGGTTTGATAGTTGCTATATCTCTAACTGCTACAACTTTGGCGTGCTGGATGGCGGGCCAGTTAAATGATAACAACAAGGGTAGAAAAGTTAGAAAGCTAGGATCTCTAACCTGGTTCATAGCGTCTGTTGCTATGGTTTTGAGTCCTGGCATAATTATCTTAGCCTTAGCTAATATGTTAGGTCATATTAGTCAGATGTTGTCTGTGGTGCCAAGGACATCAACGGTTATCTCCCACTCATTTGATGAATACAGAGCAGAATATATGACAGTAATGTTTATGTCTATTCAATTTTTCAAGGTTATATTCATGGCTATTATGGTTGTTGTCAGTCAGCAGATGGATGATTCGAGAGTGCTGAGCACAGGTCTAATATTTGGTGGTCTGAGCGCCCTTGTGTATTACTATAGTTTTAGTAGAAAACGAAAAATCGTGAAAGATGTTAAAATAGGATAACAAAGGGAGAATATATGTTGGATGATTCAAATTTCATAAATAAAACGGATAAATCAGATGCTCTCGGGCTTGCTAGTCTCAATGCGGAGCAACTCAAGTATGAATATAATTTGACTATTCTTGGTTCGCGTTCAGAAGTCGACAACATTGTAGTTAGCGGTATGGGTGGTAGTGCTCTGGGGGCGCTTTTTATTAAATCTTGGCTAGACTTAGATATTCCTTTTGAGATAGTGAGGGACTACAGCCTGCCGAGTTATGTAAATGAGAGAACTCTTGTTATTGTCTCAAGTTTTTCTGGGAATACAGAAGAGACACTTTCTTGTCTGGACCGGGCAGAGCAAAATAATGCAAAAGTAGTGTGCGTAGCTGGTGGCGGGCAGTTAGAGGAAAGAGCGTCGAGTGCAGGACACACTTTTGTAAAATTACCAGAGTGCCCACAACCTAGATTTGCAGCATTTTACAGTTTTAAAGCGATGGTAGCGATTTTGGTCGCGTTTGGCGTGGTAGACGGGGGCAAATTGACAGAAATAACTGAAACTAGTTCGTTCTTGAGTGATGAGATCAAAAAAATTACTCAAGATGTTCCAACAGCGCAAAACCCGGCCAAGCAATTGGCTCAAGAAATTATCGGAAAAAGCCCAGTTATCTATGCGGGAAGCCTCATGGCAGGCCCAGCTTACAAGTGGAAGATAAGTTTTAACGAAAATGCAAAGAATGTTGCATGGTACGGCGTGTATCCTGAGTTCAACCACAACGAATTTATTGGCTGGTCTAGTCACCCAAAAGACAAGCCTTACGTTGTTATTGATTTGAGATCTAGTTTTGACCATGAACAGGTTAAAAAACGTTTTGAAATCTCTGATCGTTTACTATCTGGCCAGAGACCGAAGGCGAATGTAGTTGAAATAGTCGGATCCAGTAGGCTACAGCAGCTAGTATGGGCAGTAACTTTCGGCGATTTTGTATCACTATATGTGGCAATACTTAATGAAGTTGATCCTTCACCTGTAGCTTTGGTCGAACAAATGAAGAAAGAGCTTTGAGGATCTAGGAGATGTTGTTTGAGAAAAAGAACTTACCCTTTTTCTCTGTACTACTTCTGCCTGCGGTTGTCGCTTTAGCGCTTCTTGTTATTCGAATTGTGGCAACAGATAGCACTAGGTATCTTTTTCTAATCTGGAATTTACTACTTGCTTTCGTGCCTCTTGTTTTACTCCTAGTTCTTAAAAACCGACTTAAAAACACCGCATGGTGGAGTGTTCCTAACATACTCATAACTTTTGCTTTCATCGCTTTTCTACCAAATGCGTTCTATATCATGACCGACTACAAGCACCTACGCGGTGCGAGTGAAATTAACATTAACTATGATATTTTGATGATCAATGTTTTTGCTTGGACAGGACTACTTTGGGGATATTGTGCGACATTAGAATTTCACAAAGAGTTGAAGAAGAGACTCTCATCTTCACGTGCTTTAATATCAATGGGATTAGTTTTTTCAGCAATTAGTTTTGCGATCTACCTAGGCAGGTTTGTCAGATGGAATAGTTGGGACATACTTGTTCAGCCTGCAGCCATAATATTTGATGTGAGTGATCAAGTGATAAATCCGTCGATGCACGTTAACGCGTATTTCTATACTTTTATATTTTTCATCTCTTTGTTCTCTATCCACTACACGTTGTGGCGGTTGATCTCTAAATCTAGATAACGACTGAATGCTACCAGTGATATAATAGGGACAAGATGAAGTACGAGGTAGCTCAAGCGCTAGAGACTAAAGTTAAAGAACTCTACCCTGATTGGAAGCAGGTTGAAGTAGAGCTTGATCAAACAGAAGAAAAATTTGGCGACTATTCCTGTAATATTGCTATGAAAATGGCTAAATCCCAAGGTTTGAACCCTCGCGATATAGCTGATAAGTTAGCAAAGGCCGTCAATGACGCAAAGTTGTTCTTTAGTGCAGAGGTTGCTGGGCCTGGCTTTATAAATATTGCCATATGCGACGATGCTCTCTTGTCTTATACAAATAAGTCTCCAAATAACCCTGGTGTATATTCGGGACAAAAATTCTTAGTGGAATATTCTGACCCAAACCCTTTCAAACCTCTCCATGCAGGACACCTCTATACAACATTGATAGGGGACGCTGTAGCAAGAATAGTTGAATATGCTGGGGCAGATGTCACCAGGATTAACTATGGTGGAGATGTCGGGCTACATGTCGCAAAAAGCATGTGGGCAATACTCAAAAATTTGGGTGGTGAGAATGTAGAAAAATTGCGTACTGTCTCAGAAGATTCCAGAGCTGTGTGGCTTGGCGAAAGATATGTTGAAGGCAATAATGCGTACGAAGAAGAGGGCTCAAAACAAGAAATAACAGATCTCAATAAAAAGATTTATGAAATACATAGTAAAAAAGATAAAACATCGGACCTGGCCCAGATCTATTGGACCTGTCGTAGCTGGAGTTATGATTATTTCAATTCTTTATATAAAGAACTTGGCGTTATTGATTTTGACAGGTATATTCCCGAGAGTGAAGTGACAGATCTTGGTCTTGAAACAGTGAAAGAGCAGTTAAAGCAAGGTGTTTACGAGGAAAGTGATGGGGCAGTAGTTTTTCGAGGTGAAGATGATGGTCTGCACACCCGTGTTTTTATAAATGCCGAAGGGCTACCTACCTATGAGGCAAAAGAAGTGGGCCTGATACTAACAAAATGGCAAGATTATCAGTATGATAAATCAATCATAATAACTGCGAATGAACAAGAACAGTATATGCAGGTAGTTTTATCTAGTGTAGGTAGATTCAAGGTAGAGCCAGTTGAACGAACAAATCATTTAACGCATGGGGTTGTGAAGCTGGCAGGTGGAGAAAAAATGAGTAGCAGGAAAGGTAATATATTGAGCGCAGTTGATGTTATTCGTTCAGCAGAGTCTACGAGTAAGAAGACATTTGGTAACGATAACCCAGGTATTGCTGTTGGTTCAATTAAGTATTCATTTGCAAAACAGAGGATTGGCGGAGACGTAATTTATGACCCAATCGTGTCTGTGAATATGCATGGTGATAGCGGACCATACCTCCAATACGCACTCGTAAGAGCAAAAAGTATTATCAAAAAAGCTGGAAATACTATCAGCCAGGACTTAAGTAGTAGCAAAAAGTTAGACAATTATGAACGAAGTATATGTAGAAAGATGCAATATTTTGACTCTATCGTTGATTCTTCTGCACGTGAGCTTGCCCCAAATCAAATATGCACGTATGCTTTTGAGCTAGCACAAGTCTTCAATAGGTTCTATGAGAACAGCCCAGTCTTGAATAACGAAAGAACAGACATAAGAATTAGCATTGTAAAAAAATACACAAGCATTTTAGAGCAATGCCTACAGCTCATAGGGCTAGACATAGTTGAGGGTATGTAGTTGAAGCGGGCTATTATCTTTGATTTTGACGGAACGATAGCTGATACAGTGCCAATAATGCTAGATATCTATCACAAAAAGGCAGAAACTAAAGGATGGCCTGTTATAACTCCTACAACACTAGTTGAGCTCAAGAAGGGTTCGATAAAACAAGCCATGAGGTGGGCTGGGGTCAAGTTTTGGCAGATACCAGGACTACTGAGTATGGGAAGAAGTTACATGAAAGAACGTGCTAATGATATACAAATGTTTGATGGCATCCCACAGTTGATGAAAGATATACCTGCCAGTACCGACCTATATGTGCTTAGCAACAATGACTCCACGACAATTGAGCAGGTGCTCATAGCTAATGGGTTGAATAATAAAGTTAGGGTGCTACCTAGGCCTAGCTTGTTTAATAAAGATAAGTCAATAAAGAGACTACTCAAATTGAATAAATATTTTAATAAAGACGTCATTATGGTTGGTGATGAGGTCAGAGATATTGAAGCTGGCAGAAAAGCAAAGATACATTCAGTGGGAGTTAGTTGGGGCTTGCAAGATAAGTCTTTGCTTAAAAAAGCCAAAGCAGATGAAGTTTGTGACAGTGTAGGTGAGCTCAATATAGCTATAGAACGTATCTTTAGTAACTAGGGGCTGACGGTAAACCAAAATATTCTTCAAGAGTTTTATTAGAGCTGTGTAGATCTTTGGCAACATCTGTGCCAACATAGCGTAGATGCCATGGTTCAAATTGATAGCCTGTTATACCTGTCTTGTCTTTTTGATACCGAATAATAAACCCAAACTTATATGAATTTTGGGATAACCATTTTCCTCCTGGGGTTTCTGAAAAGCAAATATCAAGATCGCAGGTGTTATCACTGTTACCGAGGTCAACAGCTAAGCCCGTTTGGTGCTCGCTATGTCGAGGTCGCGCACTGTATGTGTCTGCTAGTGCTTGACCGTCCTTGGATAAGTAACTGCTGTAGAGTGAATCTTGGCTTGATTGAGATCTATAGCCACTAATCAAGCGTAAATTTATGCTTTGTGCTCGTGCTTCTGATAAAAGGGCGTCTAACTTTTCTTTCGGCTCCTTTCTTAGTAGGCCGTCTAGATCAGTTGGAGTGTAGCCGTCTGGTAGGGGTCGCTTTTTGTTGACTACGAATGAAATGCTATCTGGATCATTGTAATTACTTTTATCTGTAATAATCGGCGGATTTTTCGACTCATTTGCCCTATTTGTGAGATTGGTAAAAGCAAAAATAAAAAGTAAAATAAAGATTGGGACGTATATTACTTTCTTCTTTAGGGCTGACACACTATAATTATACGTAAATGACAGAAATAAACTATAAAGACCTGCCAAAACCGACTAAATTACTCTGGGTTGACCTAGAGATGACAGGACTTGATATTGCCCGAGATAGAATACTCGAAATTGCGTGTGAAGTAACAGATTTTAACTTTAAGACACTGGCGAGCTATGAGGCTGTTATCAGACAGCCAGATACAGTCATGGGCACAATGAATGAATGGTCCCAGAAGCAACATAAAATTAGCGGTCTTATAGATAGAATAGAAAAAAATGGGAGACCAGAAAAAGAAGTAATACATGAACTAGTTGGCTTCATAAAAGCACAATTTGGTTCAGAGCCAGCGATATTAGCCGGAAATTCTATACATAATGATCGTAATTTTATAAAACAATGGTGGCCTGAAGTTGAATCACTGCTTCACTATAGGATGTGCGATGTAAGTAGTCTCAAAATTATTATGAACAGCAAGTACGATACAGAGTTCAGTAAGAAAGAAGTCCATCGTGCATTTGACGATATCCAGGCTAGCATTGCTGAATTGCAATATTATCTAGATTTCTTAAAAAACAATGAAGCATAAAGAGGTTGAAGAGTATCTGCTATCAATGCCAAATGCGTGGTTAGATTATCCATTTGGCAAGGAAGTAGCTGTGTACAAGGTCAATGATAAGATGTTTGCTCTTATTGGAGAGGGATCAGACCCTGTGAGGATCAGTCTAAAATGTGACCCAAAGCTTGCCGAGGTCTTGCGCGGTAAATACGAGACAGTTATGCCTGGCTATCATCTCAATAAAAAGCACTGGAATACGATAATTTTGAGCGGTCAGTTATCGGATGAAGAGATAAAAGATCTGATACTTTTGAGCTATAAATTGGTGGCAAAGTAGACTACTTTTTGGTAGTCAGTAGAGCATCGACATTTTGATATATCGGCTTCAGCGTGGCTTTTTCAGCCTTGTTCCCAGAGTCGTAGGCTTTTTGAATAAGTATTTTATATTGCTGTAATTTCTCTTCCAATATTTGATTGTAGGTATCATTGAATTTGTTATTCTTGGTAGCTTTTTCCAGGCTTGCGTCCACAGAGGGGTCTTTAGATGAAGCTAGAACTTTGGGATTAACTTTTTTTACCCCTCTTTTTGCAAGCATACTACTGATACTGCTCTGAGAAGAGATAGTCGTAACTTTCACGTTCAGCGCCCGATATTTTGTCGTCTCGGTAGCCGATTCGTCTTTAGAAGGGAGGTCAGCTATCCTGATGAGTTCAGTCTGGGCTTTAGTGATTTCGGTTAGATTATTTTTTTGGGAGTTATTGCCACTATTAATAACGGCGTTTAATAGTATAAAGATAATAACGATAACGAATAGACAAAAACCAATAAAACCAAAAAGCATTTTTGGATTGGCCTTTAGATCAATGGGTGCCTTTTTCTGCTTCTCGGGGTTTAATATAAAGTCGTATTGATTGTTGTTGGGTTGCATAAGCATTATGATACCACAGGCTGGAGGGGTAAAATAAGATCATGGATGCTGTGAGCGATATCAAAGCCAGACTTAATATTGAGGACGTTATTGGAGAGTATGTTCGACTTAAAAGGACAGGTAGGAGCTACAAGGGATTAAGCCCTTTTACGAATGAGAAGACACCAAGTTTTGTAGTTAGTCCAGAAAAAAATATCTGGCATGACTTTAGCTCTGGCAAGGGCGGTGATATGTTCAGCTTTATCATGGAAGCTGAGAGCGTGGATTTTAAGAACGCACTTGAATTATTGGCAAGAAAAGCTGGAGTTGACCTCGATAAATATCAAAATAGTTCGAATACAAAGCAAAGCAAAGACCCCCTATATAAAGTGCTAGAAGATGCGACGCATTTCTACCAAAAGTCTTTGGTTAAGAATAAGAAAGCACTCGATTATCTTTCTCAGCACAGGAAATTTTCAAAACAAATAATCCTAGATTTTCAGATTGGCTATAGTCCGGCGGGCGGAAGAGAATTACTTGATTATTTGATGAGTAAAAAACATTCCCTGGCAGATATAAATAAAGTTGGGCTGACTAGTAAGTATAAAGGTGAGAACCAAGATATGTTCCGTGGGCGAATCATGTTGCCACTTTGTGATTCATTTGGCCGAGTCATTGGATTTACGGCGCGTTTACTTGATGATAATCCCAATGCTCCAAAATATATTAATACTCCAAGCACGTTACTTTATGATAAAAGTCGCCATGTTTATGGGCTACATTTGGCCAAGCAAGCAATTAAAAAAAACAATTTCTCGGTCGTTACTGAGGGAAACCTTGATGTTGTCAGCTCACACCAAGCAGATGTTAAGAATGTGGTGGCTATAGCTGGAACTGCGCTGACGCGCTATCAGACGAAGATACTTGCAGGGCTATCAGAGAACATACGACTGAGTTTTGACCAAGATAGAGCTGGCCTTAACGCTACTGAGCGGTCTTTGGAAGTTGTAGCTGATCAGTCAGTTAATCTCTGCGTTATAACTGTCCCAGAAGGCAAAGATCCAGATGATCTGATCAAGAAAGATCCCGAACTTTGGAAAAAAGCAATTGATAATTACAGCTACGCGGTAGATTGGATAATCGAAAAATATAAAAAAGATTTCGACCTAAAAACTCCCAATGGGAAAAAAGATTTTGGAGCAAAGGTTGTTGATGTTCTTCGCTTGATTAAAGACCCGATAGAACAGGAGCACTATGTGAAGGTTGTTGCTGAGCAGTCAGGCATATCAAAAGAAGCTCTTGTGGCAAAGATTTCTCAGGTAGGAGAGACAGATAAAGAACGACCACTAAAAGCTGTTAAGCATTCAGAGAATATTGATAATAAACAAGATATTGAGTTAAAAAAATCAATAGACCAACTGTTCTCAATAATGCTCTGTATGCCGGGTACTCGTCGTTTTGTGAGTGATTTGTCAGAAGATATACTGCAGAACAATGAACAAAAAGATATTTTTAGATTCTTGCGTGATAATCCAACAGCAGAGCCGAAGTTATCAGATCATGAACAGTTGAGGCAACACGAAAATTATGCTAAGATATTAGTAGTAAACTTTGAAGAATTGTTTCAAGATATTGAGACACTTGAGTTGCAATACGAAGCAGAAAGACTAAAAAACAAAATTATTGAACAATTTGTTAGAAAGAAAAAAATTGAAATTTCTTTGGAACTTAAAAATGCTGATAAGACAAAAGAGCGAGATCTTTTGACCCAGTCAGGCAGACTAGATAAAATGCTAAAAAGCAAGAAGGTGTAACTATGGTTGATGAACAAAAAGATATAAGTGAGATAAAAAAAGAGCTCGTTGAAAAAGCAAAAAAAGATGGCAAGATAAAGCAAGAAGATATATTTGCTCAAATTCCAGATTTGCCAGCGAATTCTGAAATCCTAGACGGTCTTTATACAGAATTGGCAGACCTAAATATTGAAGTTGATAATGGTGAGGCAAGTACTGTCGAGATTACTGACGATTGGTCAACTGAAGATGATGAAGAAGTTATCGTTGACGATAAAGTATATCTGGACGATATAGCTGATGATTCAGTACGTCTTTATTTACGAGAAATCGGGAAAATTCCGTTGCTAAAAGGTGATGAGGAGCTTGAACTTGCTTACCGCGTAGTTGCTGGTGACAAGGATGCTAAAGACAAAATGGCAGAAGCTAACATGCGTCTTGTGGTTAGTATCGCGAAGCGTTATGTTGGTCGTGGTCTGGATCTTCTTGATCTTATCCAAGAGGGCAATACCGGACTTCTCCGTGCGGTTGAGAAATTTGATCCAGACAAAGGGTTCAAATTCTCTACATATGCAACTTGGTGGATCCGTCAAGCAATAACTAGAGCGATTGCTGACCAAGCAAGGGTTATTCGTATTCCGGTGCACATGTTCGAGACTATTAACAAGTTACTCAGAACACAAAGAAGGTTAACTCAAGAACTCAACCGCGAGCCAACAAACGAGGAAATTGCCGAGGCTATGGAGATGGACGTAGAAAAAGTTGAGCATATTATGAAGATCAAACAAGATATTCACTCACTTGATGCTAGCGTGCGTGATGATGAAGAAGACAGTGTTCTCGGAGATTTTATAGAGGACGAAGATACTGTGACCCCGGAAGAGTCTGCAACAGGACAGCTACTCAAAGAGCATGTCAAAGACATGCTGGGCTCTCTATCAGACCGTGAACAGAAGATAATCAAACTGCGCTTTGGGCTTGAGGATGGCAAAAACCATACGTTAGAGGAAGTGGGTCAAGAATTTAGCGTAACACGTGAGCGAATTCGACAGATTGAAGCTAAAGCTCTTGCAAAACTTAAGAAGCACAAAGACGCAAAGAAACTTCACGACTACCTGGGCTAGGCATGAAATTAATAGGTATTGGTGGCACAAACGGTTCTGGAAAGGATACTCTAGGTGAGATCCTACAGGATAAATATGGCTGGAAGTTTATATCGCTAACAGATGTCCTTAGAGATATTGCTCGGCAAAGAGGTATGCCTATAGGCAGAGAAAATCTTCGTCAGATTAGCGCAGAACTCAGAGAAGAACATAGTACAGGAGTGATGATAGACCTAGTTGCTGGCACGTACAAAAATCTAGGCCAAGACTACGAAGGTCTAGTTACGGCGTCGCTTCGTAACGACGGAGAGGCGGATCGCATACACGAGTTAGGTGGTAAGGTAATCTGGATAGATGCCGATCCAAAGTTGAGATATAAGAGGATAGTATCAAGATCTAGGTCTGATGATACGGTTAGCTTTGAAGAATTTATAAAACAAGAACAAATAGAAATGCATGGGGCCAAAAACGAATTTGAGCTAAGGTCTGCAGATGTTAAAGACAAGTCTGACATATTTATTGAGAACGACCTTGGCTACCAAGAGCTAGTTGAAAAGGTCACTATTCTTGCCAAAGAACTTGGGTTATAGCAATCCAAAGGACAAAACATGCTTTTTTGAGATGATGGATTGATGAGATGAAAATACGTGTTTAGTTTTTTGGATTGCTATAGAGTTCTTTTTTAATTTCGTTCGCTAAAGCAGGATTCCACATAGCTCCAGTAGCAGATTGCACTAAGTCTGCTCCAGCATTTTTATAGTCCTGAAAATCATCTTTTGTCATCACTCCACCGACACCAATTATCTCAAAGTCTAGACCAAAATCTTTTCTAATTTTTGACAGTCTCTTAACCATATCAATTCCCGCCCACTTGATTGATGCTCCACATACGCCACTGTTGAGTCGATTTGGTCCAGGAAGTGCTTGTTCGCCCTTTTCATTAACCACGGGTGCTGAGATTGTGTTGATTACTGATACGCCGGCAAGGTAAGGGCTGGTATCTTTAATAATTTTCTCAAGAAGTGTTTGTTGCCCCGCTGAGAAATAGCCGAATTTGGCAATCAGAGGGGTATTTCCAACTTTGGCTTTTACTCGCTTACAAATGCCGATAACTGCGTCATAGTTGTAGCAGAGAACACCTTCAGTGGCAACATTTGGGCAAGAAAGATTTATTTCAATTGCTTCAACACCTGCCTTTGTTGCAAGGCTGGCAGCTTCAGCAAAATCATCCCAATAATCTTCTTCTGAAAATCCGTTTTTAATGGTCCCAACAACACTCATAATCAGTAACTGACCTCTGCCTTGATATGAAACAGCTTTTTTCAAATCTTCTACCCAGAATTCGGGGCCTCTTGAAGGGTTACCAAAAGAATTTGTTATTGACAATTCCTTCTCAGATTTTTCTGTTTTAAGTAGTCCGAGCTGAGGCTTTCCAGCCTTCTCTAAAGTTAAGTCTCCATCAACGTCTAGATACAAAACATTTGGGAATTCGTTGCAACTAAATTCAGTGCTTCTCTGCGTCTTGTAGCAGAGAACATCAAATCCGTTATCAAAAGCATATTTAATATATTCACTATTGAGGAGTGGCCCTGCAGGAATGCCGAAGGGTGAATAAATTTTTTTGCCTAAAAAACTAAACTTAGGCTCGCCAACATCTTTGACGATGACTTCTTTTCCGGTATTTGTTGGCCCATCGTCAAAGTTATCGTCGTAAGTTTTAGTTGGGTCGTAAAATGCTTTTTTTGTCATGATCTATATTATTCTAACAGTTTTAGTTAGCTTCGAATACTGTTTTCCCGCCACTAACTAACTTTGTTAGCTTACCGCCTGCAATATAACCGACATAGGGTGACCAGCCAGTACCAGATAAAATTTCTTGTTCAGTTATCTTGTGAACTTGGGCTTCGGATGTGTCCCACTCCGTGTAATTTTGTTCAGGGTCAAAAGAAAGCCCGAGCACCTCGATAGGTTGCGTATGAGTGGCATCGATAAGTCGTTCAATAGACAGCAGGTTCTTGCGCACCAGACTTAACATAATTGGCATGATGTGCTCTATACCAGGGAGACCAAAACAGGTTGTATGGCTAGAATCGTGGATACCCTCAGGGTTGTTAGATTCAGCCTTTAGCTTACTATCAACAGAATGAGGCGCATAGTCAGACTCTAATATGTCAATTTCTCCAGAAGAGAGAAGTGAAAGTAGCGATTTAGCCTCCGACTGTTCGGGTAGTGGTGGTTGCATTCGAGCAAACCAGCCTTGGCCAATAGTATCGTGAGATGTTTTTAGAAAATGATGAGGACAGACGCCACAACTAAGTTTTCGCCCTTGTTTTTTGTAAGAATTGATCAATTTTACTTGTGCTGTGCTATGAACATGGCAAACATGCAGATGATGGCCATAAGTACCAGTTACTATTTCGATAAGTTCTTCTAAATTATCTGCACCAGCGTGGAGCATAATTGGCTTTTGTGGTGCAACACGATGCCACTCTTTGATAATTGGCTCAAAGTCTTTAGCGGTGTAGTCATTATCATTACCTGTTGTTGGTGCACCGTAGAGCTTTATGCCTACAGCTCCAGCTTTCGCCATGCCCTCAAGCTCATCAAGATTATCAGATTCTGGTTGGCTACCTGCGTAAAACAGTGTTGTGATAACAGAATCCTTCTCTGCTATGGATTGTTTTTCTTGTAATTTAGCCAGGCTCCAGGTCGGGTTTCCCGGGTTATTCGGCATATCACAAATCAGTGAAAATCCCCCACGGGAAGCAGAAAGAGAGCCGTTTTTTATAGTTTCGGCTTTGTTGTCACTTGGCTCACGCAAGTGGACATGTAGGTCGATTGCTCCCGGCAACTTTATGATTGACATGTACGTATAATCCTATAGAAAAACACTATAAAACACAAGTGTAGAGTGCTATAATTGAGCCAAGATGAAATATCAAAAAGAGTTGGACCTCGCTAAAGATTTGGCTGAAAAAGCTGGCAAGATCATGCATAAGTATTTTAATGCTGAGCACAGAAAAACTGTTAAACGTGACGGTTCATTTGTGACGGCGGCCGACACAGAAGCTAACGATATGGTTATTGACGAGATAGAGAAGCATTTTCCAGACCACGGAATTATTGGCGAAGAAGCTTCTCGGCACGCGGGCGAGGACTATACATGGATATGTGATCCTATAGATGGAACACTACAGTTCACGCTTGGTGTCCCAGTCAGCGTCTTTGCTATTGGGCTGATGCATCAAGGCAAGATGCTAATGAGTGTCATATATAATCCATTCACAGACGACCTTGCCTGGGCAGTCAAAGGCGAAGGAGCCTATTTGAACGATAAGAAAATATCTGTATCTGAATGCCATGATTTAAATGGAGCTATCATCGACGTATTTGGAGCTAGTAAATACTTCAATAAGTATGAATTCTTTGGACAAGAGCGCAAAAATTATAAATTGATTCCATCTGGAATATATTCGGGGCTATACGGTGGCATGTTGGTCGCTTGCGGAAGAATTGATGGAGCAATCTTTAATATGTCACCGCCACACGACAGCGCTATGGCTCAACTGCTGGTTGAGGAAGCTGGTGGCGTAGCCACTAACTTAGTCGGTAGAGATCAGCGTTATGATAAGCCAGTATTTGGAATGATAGCTGGCAATAAAACTATGCACAAAAAACTTAAAGATCTCGTAGAGCCATACCTAGAATCTGATCAATAGAAACCTCGGCCAATGATTTGGCTATAACTGATATAATAGGGTTATGAGTTCCGGGCGTAAGAAGTTAGCCATCATTGACGGTAAAAGCGTTTTTTACAGAGGCTACTACGCTATGGGCAATCTTGCTACCAAAGATGGCACTCCGACAGGAGGTGTGTATGGTTTTGCTGTGATGGCACTTGAAGTTATTAAAAGGCTCAATCCTGACTATGTGTGCGTAGCTTGGGACAAACCCAAGACAAATATCCGAAAAAGAAGAGAGTTGTATCCGCAGTACAAAGCGAATCGAAAGCCTGCACCTCCAGATTTTTACGCTCAGATTCCTTATTTACATGAGCTACTTGATTCTTTCGGGTGGCCACTGTATGAGCTAGATGATTATGAAGCTGACGATATAATGGGCGCACTGGCTGTCCAGGCAAAAGAGAAAGACATAGAAACATTATTGATTACCTCTGATCTGGACATGCTCCAATTGATAAATCATCATGTACATGTTTATGCTCTAAAAACTGGCCTTAGTAATATTGAGCTGTTCCATCCGGAGTCTTTTGAGGCAAAATACGGTATAAAAGTAGAACAATTCCTAGATCTTAAAAGTCTCAAGGGCGATAGTTCTGACAATATACCTGGTGCACCAGGTATAGGTGAGAAGACAGCCGTTCAGCTTCTGCAGGAGTATGAAACACTAGATAATGTCTATAAGAACCTAGACAAAATAAAAGAAACAACCAAGAAGAAGCTAGTAGAAGGCAGAGAGCTCGTAGATGTGAGCAAAAAATTAGCTCGCATTTGGACCGATGCACCGATAAAACTAGATCTAGAAGCAGTTGATGGTCGTCATATAAAGCCTGACAAGGTTCTTCAGCTACTCGAAGAGCTTCAATTCAGAACACTTGTTAAGCAAGCTAGGGATGTGTTGGACCTTAGTTCCGCCACAATAGAGGAGTCAAGCCCAACAGAATATCGCGGGGAAGTCATAAAAATTGATGATGCTAATATTGATAAACTATCTGCAATTATCGCTTCAGACAAAATTTTTGTTCAAGCGCGCGTTGAGGACAGCCTTGGCAAAAAGCTGGGAGCTCTAATAGTTAGTGTAGACGTTAAAAAGACGTACATAATTGACGGAAAACTATTGAATGATGCTAAGTTTTTGAAAAAACTTTTTGACGGAAAATCAACAATTATTGGCTATGAGCTCAAGCCACTTATAAAAGTTTTAATAGAAAACAAGTTACCAATAACTCAGAATTTTTTTGATATCAAAGTTGCTTGCTTTTTAAATAATTCACTTGATTCAGATTTTTCATTATCTGGTTTGGCGAGAAATCATATTGATTGGCATGGTCCAGAACTTGAGGAGCTAGATATTGACGGGCTAAAAGCCGTCTCTGGTGAGTTGATGAGCGTCATACAAAACCTATACTCATATGTTCAAAAAGAGTTGGAAAAAACTCCAGAGGTCTTAAAGTTGGCTAAAGAGATCGAAATGCCCATGCTTCCGATTCTCTCTAGGATGGAAAAGTACGGAATTGCGCTTGATAAGAATTATCTTTCAGATCTTGGCGATAAATTAACAGATAAAATTAGTGATATAGAGCAGGAAATATATGGATATGCTGACACAGAGTTTAATATCAGTAGCCCAAAACAACTCGCAGATATACTTTATGAAAAACTCGGTTTGCCAACCCAGGGGGTGAAGAAAGGTAAGACAGGATATAGTACTGCAAGTGGTGAGCTCAATAAGTTGAAATTTGCACATCCAATAATTGACCTAATTCAAAGTTATCGTGAGATGACAAAACTTATGAGTACTTACGTCAGTACCTTGCCCACTCAGGTAGATTCAGATGGCCGAATTCATACTAACTTTAGTTTAGTGGTCGCTCAGACAGGGAGGCTTAGTTCAAATGACCCTAATTTGCAAAATATTCCAACAAAGACAGAGCTTGGCAACGAAGTTCGTAGAGCTTTTAGGGCTCCAAAAGGCAAGGTGTTCATCAGTGCCGACTATAGCCAGTTTGAACTTAGGATAGCTGCTCTTTTGGCAGGTGACAAAGATATGATAGATGTCTTTAATAATGATATAGATATTCATACCGCAACTGCCACACAGATTTATTCACGGAACGAAGAAGACATAACTAAGACTATGCGTAGAGATGCCAAAGTCATCAATTTCGGCGTACTCTATGGAATGAGCCCTCATGGTTTGAGCGAGGCGACGGGCATGACTATTCCAATGGCTAAAGATTTTATTGATAAATATTTCCAAATCAGAAAACCACTTCTTGGGTATATAGAAACGCTTAAAACCCAAGCAAAAGACGAAGGGTACGTCTCAACCTATTTTGGTAGAAGACGATATACTCCAGACGTTAAATCCAGTAATTTTATTGTAAGATCGTCTGCTGAGAGAGCCGCTATAAATATGCCAATACAAGGTACGGCCTCAGATATTATGAAAATAGCTATGATTAAGGTCCAAAAAGAATTAGAGAAGTTCTCAGATGCAAATATGCTTTTGCAAATTCATGACTCCCTCATTATTGAAGTTCCTAAATCAGACGCAGAAGAAATTGCTCATGTGGTAAAGGAGACTATGGAGCAAGCGGTCAAACTAGATGTTAAAATCACTGTTGACACCTCTATAGCCGACAACTGGGCTGACCTATAGGCTTAAGAAGGGAAAACCCAGCAAGGTTTTTCACCTCCCCCAGACTCCAGCTAAAGCTCTAGCGATTCTCCCTTCCCATAGTATTGATTTTTGATGAGCAAGTAATAGAAAACCTAAAATAAATTTGCTAACTATTTGATGCGGATGACGAGTTTTTTATTTGTGTTTAAGATTGCATTAAGTTCAATAATTTTATATCGCAAACTAGTTGCTAAAGGGGCAGAGTCAACGGTTATAATTATTGAATTTTTCCCTAACTCTACATCTGGGGTTGCTTCAAATTGTTCCCAGACAAACTTCTTAATCTGAGCGATTTCTTTCGGCTCTTTGTATTTACTACGACCAAGTAAGTCTCCTAGATTATCCATATGTACTACCATCTTACTATATAATAAGTATATGCCGGAGTTGCCAGAAGTAGAGGTAGTCAGGATGGGCCTCATAGAGTTAGTCGTGGGTCAGAATATCCTTGGTCTAAAATCAGTGAACAGCCCAAAGAGCTTGATAGGTTCTGCGAGTGATATCAAGCAATTCGTCGTTGGGTCAAAGATCATCAACGTTCGCCGAAGAGGTAAGTTGCTCATCATCGATCTGAGTAGTGAGTATTGCCTGGTGGTTCATCTCAAGATGACAGGGCAACTTGTCTATAGATCTCATGACGAGCAAACAAGTTTTGGGGCCGGTCATCCGACGAATAGTTTGGTTGGCAAACTACCTGATGCATCTACCAGAGCTACTATTTCTTTAGAAGACGGAACATTATTTTTTAACGATCAGAGAAAATTCGGTTGGATTCGCCTCCTTCACAGAGATCAGCTTGATGATATTGGACTCTACCGGACTATGGGGCCTGAGCCACTCGATGGACTGGGCAAAGAAATTTTTAGTAAGAGGCTGAGTCGCAAAGCAAATTCCAGGATAAAACCGGCAATACTTGACCAGTCAGTCATTGCTGGTGTAGGAAATATATATGCAGATGAGAGTCTCTGGATGAGTCAAATTCATCCAGCAACCAGAGTTAAAAATATTTCAGAAGATGTTAGAGCATTGTTGCTGAGTTCAATCATTGAGAGCATGAGAACTTCTATTGCTCATGGTGGCTCAACCGACAGAAATTATGTTAACGCCGAAGGCAAGCGAGGTAGCTATATGACTTTTGCTAAAGTTTTTCGGCGTGAGGGTAAGGATTGCTTAAGATGTGGTGATGAAATAATAAAAATTAAGCTTGCAGGACGTGGAACGCACCTCTGTTCCACTTGCCAAAAAGAGGTTCAAGACTCATGAACTATTTAATAACAGGGGATTCATATCTAATCAGTGTAAAACTCAGTCAACTAAAGTCTATGTTCCTGGAAGCTCATCCAAACGGATTGATTGAGAATGTTGATCCAGAGAATATTTCGCTCGCAAAAATTGAGGAAATTCTCGGCAGTACTTCACTATTTTCTGCAGATAAATTGGTGATAGTAAAAGGTCTTGGTTCCAACAAAAATATCGCGAGCAATATTGAACAAATTTTTGAATCTATAGTGGATGGCACAGAACTAGTCCTAGTTGAAAAGACGCTGGATAAGAGAAGTATTTATTACAAATTTTTGAATTCTGACAAGCGTCTGGAACATCATGATCTGACTCCAAACAATGTTGAAAAATGGGTTACAGAACAAGTTGCCCAGCAAGCAGGAAAGATTTCTCAAACAGATGTAAAATACTTAATCGAGGCTGTAGGTTCACAACCAGAACAGCTGTTTTTTGAAATACAAAAGTTGATCTTTTATAGTCCGAATATAACAAAAGAAACCATTGATTTACTCATACAAAAAACATTAACAAGTTCTGTGTTTGACCTTGTGAACGCAATTTTTACTCAAGGCGCTGATAGAGCAACAAAGCTCTATGATCAGCAACGTTTCCTGGGCACAGAGCCAGTGGCGATTATTGGTATGATTGCCTGGCAACTTCACTTGCTAGCCCTGACCAAAACCGGAGATAAAAATTCTGCGGAGATTGCTCGTGAGACCAAGATAAATCCTTACTCGCTGAGTCAATCAGCAAGCATCTCGAATAATCTCAGCCTGGGAGATATCAATCAAATGATAAAGACTCTAAACGCAATTGACTACAAATCAAAAACCTCACCAATCAATATTGATGAGGCTCTGAAGACTTGGATTACTGTCCAAGCGAACTAATACTATTTTTTCTTCGTAGTCTTTTTTGCCGACGTCTTCTTAGCAGGAGACTTCTTTACTGAGCTAGCTGATTTTTTGCTAGCTTTGGCAAGCTGGCTTTTCTTTCTGGCAGCTTTATTCTTGTGAATAACTCCTTTTTTAGCTGCTTTATCAATCTCGCTCTGTGCTTTTGAAAGAGATTTTGCAGTTGGCTTACCTGAGCTCACTGCACTTTGAAGTGATTTTACTGCTTTTTTCAAAGCTCGCTTTGTTTTTAGATTGCGTAGTGTTGCTTTTCGGGCAACAGTAACACGCTTTTTCGCTGATTTTATAATTGGCATATAGCTCCTTACGCTTTTGTTAAATTTTGTATGCTTAACTACACTATAAATAATCTGGTGGAAAAAGTCTAGACAAATGCCCTTAAATGTTGTACCCTGAAGTAGGTAATATACAAAAACAAAAATGGACAATCAGCCAAACGAAAACCACGACCAATTTGACCTTGTTGTTGAGAAGTTAGAATCAGCGACTAATATTCTAGTTACGGTCAAATCAAATCCTAGCGTAGATCAGCTGGCTTCGTTGATTGGTCTGACCCTTTCTCTTAATAAGATCGGCAAACACGCTACAGCAGTTTTCAGTGGTGAAGTGCCATCTGTTCTCGAATTTCTAAAACCTGACGACACCATCGAGGCAAATACCAACAGCCTGCGTGATTTTATCATTGCTATTGATAAATCAAAGGCAGACAAACTTCGCTATAAGGTAGAAGGTGATGTAGTTCGAATATTTATAACTCCTTACAAAACCAGCTTAAGCGACAAAGATCTTGAATTTAGCCAAGGCGATTTCAATATAGATGCAATAGTCGGACTTGGTATTCATGATAAATCAGATCTGGACAAAGCAATTGTGGCTCATGGCAAGATCTTGCATGATGCGACAGTTCTCTCAATAACTAACGACAAGAGAAGTGAACTAGGTAGTGTTCTCTGGGTTGATGATAAATCAAGCAGTTTATGTGAGATGGTCGCAGATGTTGCAAGAGAACTCGATAAAGATATCTTTGATGAACAGATTTCGACTTCTTTCTTGACCGGTATCGTCGCTGAGACATCCCGGTTTAGTAATGAAAAAACTACCCCACATGCTATGAGCGTGGCGGGTCTTCTAATGGCAGGGGGCGCAAATGCTCAGCTTATTAGTACTAAATTAGAAGCACCTAAGAAGACTCATGCAAAAGAAAAGCCTGAAGCTGATTCTTCAGAAGACCAAGAAGTTAAAGATGATGGTACTCTGACAATTAAACATATCGAAAAACCAAAAAAACAAGAAGAAAAGCCGGCCAAGTCTGAGCCAGTTGAACTAGAAGAAGAAACAGACGACATTCATATAGATCAAGACGGCAAGCTTCAGAAGATAGAAGAACTCAAAAAGCTCAAAGAAGAAGATTCGAAAGACAGCGCATTTATAAAAGAGCCACCGACTTTCACAGGACAGCTGACCGCCAACACCAATTCTCCAGACAGTCAGCTTGAACCAAGTTCAGACCCTCTTAGTAGCACGCAAGCCCAAGCTCACCGTCCAATAATGAGCAGACCACCGAGGATTAGTACCAGAAAAGAAGAACCCGTTGAAGATACTGAGAAAACTCTCACAGAAATAGAAAATTCACTTAAGACTCCTGATACAGAAGAGCTTTCAGAAGATCTTCCAAAAGAATCTACCGCAGATCAGGCCCGTGAAGCAATAGATCAAGCAAGGCTTGATACTGTTCGTCCAGAACCGAGGCAAGCCAGTGGTTCCACACCTTTAGATTTAGATGTGCAAGGTCTAAGTAGCCCGCCAGAGCCAGAGTCGAGCGTAGATAATCCTTCTTCGCCACCTCCACCAGTTCCACCCCCAATGATGCCACCAAACTAACCTTCGCACCAGCTCCTGTCTTTTGGCAGAGCCAGAAGCACTGAGCTTCTTGGCGCAGGTAAGTATTTTTGTTTCCGATACTCACTTCACCGTATAATTTGTACGGCTCGTTCTGTTTCTCAACAAGAAATATTTACCTGTACCCAAGTGCGAAGGCTAGTTCCAGCGCATTTTAAAGATAAAACTAAGGTATAGTAGGTATATGTTTGAGGATGGAGTTCATTTGATTGATAAGCACAAAGGTTGGACTTCTTTTGATGTGGTGAATAAAATTCGTTTTTCTGTAGCTAAAGAGCGCGGTAAAAAGCCGAAAAATATTAAAGTTGGCCACGCTGGTACCCTTGACCCCTTGGCAACAGGGCTTTTAATAGTGCTAGTTGGCAAAGAGTTTACTAAAAAGGCCAGTGAATATTCAAAGATGGACAAAACGTACGAAGTAACTATGAAATTAGGTCAAACTTCTGTAACAGGCGACGAAGAGGGTGAAAAGACAGATATGTCTGATATAGAGCCTTCAGCTAAAGAAGTTCAACAATCAATTGATAAGTTTCAGGGAGACATCATGCAAACTCCACATAATTTCTCAGCAATCAAAGTAAATGGGCAAAGAGCCTACAAATTAGCTCGCAAAGGCCAAGAAGTGGCGATAGAGCCTAGAGAAGTTAACATCCACGTAGAACTAACAGATTATACTTACCCTTTGATTAAATTTACCGCAAAAGTTAGTAGTGGCACGTACATTAGGTCTCTAGTAGAAGATATAGGCAAAGACCTCAAAACAGGAGCTTATATGTCAGATCTCCGGCGTACGCAGATTGGGCAATTCAAAGTTGATGAAGCGGAGCATATAGAAAAGGGTTGATCTCAGAGGGTTGATCTGTTACAATAGAGCTCAAGAATGATTACTAAGGAGAAAAAGGCGACTATTGTTGCCGATCACGTTAAAGATAAAAAGAACACAGGCGACCCAGCTGTGCAGGTTGGTATTTTGTCTGCACGGATTTCTGAAATTACAGAGCATCTAAAGGTTAACAAGAAAGATTTTGCTGCACGTCGTGGGCTTCTACAGATGGTAGGTAAGAGAAAACGACTTCTTAAATACATCGCTGAGAAAGATAGTCAGAAGTATCTGGAACTCATTAAAAAGCTTGGTATTAGACGCTAGATCCTAGATTCCCGGGCGTAAATTTTATGCTTAGTAACCTAGAATCAAACATTCTAGTAATTAATTAACGAGAGTGGTAGTTTGCACAAGATCCTTGAGAGAAAAGGAGCTTGGAAAGTGTCACTCTCACATTTAAGGAAAGAGGAAAAGTGAGTACAATAAATCCTTACGGAAAAGAAATAATAACAGTAGAAACAGAATTCTGTGGTCGAAAGTTGAGCTTAGAATACGGACGTGTAGGTTTCCGAACCTCGGCCAGCGTCATAGTACGGTATGGCGACACAGTCGTGCTCGGTACAGCTATGGTCAAAGACAAGCCAGCAGAAGGCTTTGACTATTTCCCGATGTCTATCGACTACGAAGAAAAGATGTATGCAGCTGGAAAGATCAGCGGTAGTCGTTTCATCAAGCGTGAAGGACGGCCAAGTGACGAAGCGGTACTAATTGGCAGGCTAATTGACCGACCGATTCGACCATTATGGCCAAAGGGCTATCGCCACGAAGTTCAGGGTGTCGCATCTGTTATGAGCATGGATCCTGAGTTCCGTCCTGATATGATTGCTATGATTGCAGTTAGCTGTGCTCTTATGATGACCGGTGCTCCTTTTGAAGGGCCTGTTGCTGGAGTGCGTGTTGGAATAGTTGATGATAAGATCGTACCGTTTGCTAGTAGAGATCAACTAGATGGCGGGCCACTTGATCTAGTAGTTGCTGGTAGTAGCGAGGGAATAATGATGGTTGAAGCTGGCGCAAATGAGGTTTCTGAGGAAAAAGTAGCTGAAGCAATGGACATAGCCTTCAAAGCTATCCAGCCAGCAATTGAACTTCAGAAACAATTAGTCCAGAAATTGGATGTTAAACCACAAGAATATACTCTGAGCCTGCCAGACGAGGCTTTCCAAAAACGTGTTGATGCCTGGGTAGATGGTAAGCTGGGTGATGCTATACGCTCTCCATATCCGGAACGAAATGAATTAATTGCTGATATGCGTGCAGAATTGCTTGCAGAGATTGAAGCAGAAGATGCTGAGCACTACGCAGAACACAAGAATACTTATAATGATGCATTCACAATGGCTCTTCACAAAGATGCACGCAGGGGTATAGTTGAGAAGCAACTACGACCAGATGGTAGAAAACTAAACGAAGTTAGGCAACTTTCTAGTGAAGTAGGAATTTTGCCAAGAACTCATGGTTCTAGCTTATTCACCAGAGGTCTAACACAAGCTCTTAATATCGTTACACTTGCACCACTTAGTTACGTTCAGCTCGTAGATACTATGGAGCGAAGTGGTGAGCGACGTTATTTCCACCACTATAACGCACCAGGGTATACTGTAGGTGAAATCCGGAGACTTGGTAGTGCTGGAAGAAGAGAAATTGGCCATGGCTATCTTGCAGAAAGAGCGCTTTCAGCTGTTCTTCCTAGTGAAGCAGAATTTCCATATACAATCCGTACAGTTACAGAAATAATGAGTCAAAACGGCAGCACATCAATGGCAGCAACTTGTTCTAGTTGTCTGGCGCTTATGGATGCAGGGGTTCCATTGAAGCGACCAGTTAGTGGTATCGCGATGGGGCTAATGCTCGGAGAAGATGGCACACCATATATCTTGAGTGATATTGCAGATGCTGAAGACTTTGCTGGAGATATGGACTTTAAGGTTACAGGCACAGAGAAAGGTATTACAGCTATTCAAATGGATATGAAAGTTCATGGTCTAGGTGTTGATGTACTAAAACAAGCCTTGCTAGCCGGAAAAGAAGGGCGTGACTTCATCTTGAAACATATGATTAGCACACTTGGAGCTCCAAGAACATCTATCAGCCAATTTGCCCCACAAGTAGACAAAATACAGATCAACCCTGAAAAGATTCGTGAAGTAATCGGCAAAGGTGGCGAGATGATTAACAAGATTATTGACGAATCTGGCGCTGAGATTGATATTAAAGATGATGGTTTAGTCTTAATCTCCGCTGTTAGTCGCGAGAGCATGGACAAAGCGATCAAGATGATCAAAGACATCACAGCAGAGCCAGAAGTAGGCACTATTTATGAGGATTGTCCAGTGATTAGCGTGCTTGATTTTGGAGCTTTTGTGCAGATAATGCCAGGAAAAGAAGGCTTAGTTCACGTTAGTGAAATGTCTGAGGAGCGAATAGCTAAGACAACTGATTTTATAAAAGAAGGCGACAAAGTCACCGTAAAACTTGTTGCCATTGATGACAGAGGACGTTTGCAACTTAGTATGAAAGCAGCTCAAAGGGAGAAGAATGAGACGAAGAGTTAAGAGAGTTATTTTAAGTCACAATGACTATATCCACTACTCTATTGCGACTAACATAGTCCTGGGAATTATGGTGATATTTCTGGGGTCTAATGCTCTAGACAGTGGTGGTATGCTCTGGTATTTTGCCTGGATAGCTTCTATTTATTATTGGATAGGCATAACTATGCCAGCGCTTTGGCGCTTGACTCGTCGTCGAATAAAAAAACGTATTGATAGTCATGAACACAGACAAAAGAAAACTTCTTGAACAGATTAGAGCAGATATACTCTCAGAGAATATCTGCCCAGATTTGGCCAAGCAGGCCACGAACCTTGTCATGGGCGTAGGAAGTATCGATGCTGATGTTATGTTTGTCGGAGAAGCTCCTGGTAGAGATGAAGACAAACAAGGTGAGCCATTTGTTGGTGCAGCCGGCAGAGTGTTGAATCAGGCTCTAGTCAATAACCAACTAGAGAGAGCAGATGTCTATATAACCAACATCGTTAAGTATCGACCGCCCAACAATCGGGACCCTGAGCCAGAGGAAAAACGTGCTTTTTGGCCGTTTTTACTTCAAGAAATTAAGACGATTGGCCCTAAGCTGATTGTTCCATTGGGACGACATTCTATGGGATATTTCTTGCCAGAAGAGAGTATTTCCAAGGCACATGGAAGAGTCAAAAATGTTGAAATCACCAAAGACAAGGGTCAAAAGCAACTGATTGCAGTTATGCCAATATATCACCCAGCTGCAACCATATATAACAGGCAATTAAAGGCAGATTTTGAAGCTGATTTTGCCAAAATTAAAGAGATTATTAACCAAATAACTAAAAAGGAAGAAAAATGAGTAACCAACCAAACGGTTCAAACAAAAACAATCAACAAAAACAAAATAATAACGGTGGTCCACGACCTGTCAGTCGAGGAGCTGCTATTCGTGCCCAAAAACGTACTAACGAAGACGCTCATAAACTAGCGAGCCAGTACCTGAGCGCAAAAGATAATGGCAAAGAACGAGCTAACTTTATAGATGACAGCCCCCGTCTTAAAATCATCGGACTTGGTGGTATGGACGGTGGTGGATCTAAAAACACTATGCTTATCGAGTATAAAAATGATGTCGTAATCATGGACTGCGGTAATGACCTTGGTGTTGATCTACCAGGGATTAATTACGGAATTGCCGATATGTCATACCTTGAGACTGTAAAGCACAAGCTCAAGGCGTATATCATTACGCACGGTCACCTTGATCACATCGGTGCTTTGCCACACATCTTGCCGAAGTATCCAGCTCCTGTCTACGGAAGTAAATTCTCGATCGGACGTGTTGAGGAAATCTTTGAGAATTTTGGCTTGCCGATGCCAGACGGCTTTGAGCTGAAAACTGTGGCAATGAACGAGGACACACACGAAAGACTAAAAGTAGGTGATTTCTTCGTCGAATTAGTCAGAGTTACACACTCAATACCTGGTAGTACTTGTATTGTGCTTGATACACCTGTAGGACGTATCATAAACACGGGAGACTTTAGGCTCGATCCTAACCCATTAGACCATGAAAAAACAGATGTAGCTCGGCTTGAAGAGCTTGGTCGAGAAGGTGTTCTAGCACTACTAAGCGAGAGTACTACGACTGAGCGTGGAGGGCGTACGCCGAGTGAAAGCACTATTGAACAAAGCTTCAACGACATTATGAAGAATGCTCCAGGGAGAGTTTTTATCGGATTGTTCTCAACCAATATGAACCGTATCCAGATGTTGGTAAATGCAGCCGTTGCTAATAACAAACGAGTTGCTATGGACGGACGAAGTATGGTTAGTACCCTTGAAATGGCTGTCCGGCACGGATTTATGAAAATTCCAAAAGGGACTTTCATCCCAATTTCTAGTGTTGCTAACATGAAAGATCAAGATGTAGTAGTTGTCTGTACCGGTAGTCAGGGAGAGCCAAACTCGGCTCTTCAAAGAATGAGTAACGGTGAGCACCAACACGTAAAGCTTAAAGAGCAGGATACAGTTGTTCTGAGTTCTACGCCGATTCCAGAATCTGGTAACGATTCTCTGATTGGTAACATGGTTGATGATTTTATGCGAAAGAATGTCCATGTCTACCGTCATGAAACATATTCACTTGATGGTTGTGGACCACTTCACGTATCTGGTCACGCCAGTATCGATGAATACAAAGACATGATCAATATGACTAAGCCAAAGTTCTTTATACCTATCTATGGAAGTTTTCGATCCAAAAAACGACACATCGAGATTGCGGTTGAGGAAGGAATTCCGCGCAAAAATACAGTCAATGCAGAGAACGGACAAGTTATCGCACTGACTCCTGACAAGATGGAAATCGTCGGTGAAGTACCTCACGGAACCATGCTTGTCGACCAGATTGGCGAATTAGTTAGTAACGTTGTCGTGAAAGATAGACTGATACTTGCTAAAGAAGGTATTGTTGCGGTCATCCTGACTATTGATAAAAAGACGGGAAGTTTATTGACTAGCCCTGACATAATCAGCCGTGGTTTTATCTATATGAAAGACGAAGAAGAATTGATGAATTCGTTCAGAGCAGAGCTTCGAAGAGCAGTCTCTCAACGGTTCAAGAGAGTTGACCTAGATAGGTTCAAGATCGAACTACGCGAACATGTGACACATTTCCTATACCAAAAGACTAACCGTAGTCCGATAGTTATCCCAGTGGTAAACGTAGTCGGTGGTGCCCAAAAGCAGGGTGGTCAAAACAATAAGAAACCAGGAGCAAAACCTGGGGAAGATCAGGCCGACGCACAAAAACGTTTTGCTAATATGCGAGCAAAACTTCTTAACCAAGACCCTCGAGTAGATTAGACTTTTTGGGGTTGTTCTCTCGAGAATACAACTACAAGTTCAACATCTTCTTCTATGACTCTCGGCTGAGCCTGTTCGCCTATATTTTGAGCGACTGATTCTATAGGGCTGTAGATAATCTCAGGGTTTTCAGTGGCTGTGCCTTTATGAGCGTTTCTTTGAGCACGAATACCCACATGGTCCAGGACATATTCTGCCCCGAGCTTTAATTTACGAGGAATTTTGCCAATATTAACAGCTATTTCTCTCTCATGATTCCCACTTTCAGACCATTTATTGAGGGCTTCTGTAGCGCTGGCGACAGAGTCTCTTAAATACTCATTCCTGGCGTGACGGGTCATTTTACGAGATTTTCCTAAAAACATGTCCGTTATTTATAACAGATAACAGGGGATATACAAAGCATGAGCCATTTGACTTTTGTTGTGATTTTTGCTATAATTGCCTTATGTTATTAAGTTTCTCAATCTGGTAGAATAGCTTTAGCAATATGGCAAAAAAGAAACAAAATAAAAAAACACCAAAGGCAAATTCAGGTCAGCCAAGGACAAAAGTCTGGCGCAATATTATTAGCGTTGTTCTGGTCATAGTGTCAACTCTTGCCTTTGTCGGCTCTTTTAACACGGGGGGCTCTCTACCTATTGGGCTTTATCGTGCATTTGACTGGACCTTTGGATGGGCGTCATTTGTGGCAGCCTTTTCAATAATATATATGGTTATTTACAGATTTACTCGCCCAGACCAAAAACTGAACATAAAACACCTTGCCTCTATGGATGCGTTCTTAATATTTTTGGCGGGATTTTTCCATGTACTTACCATTAAGAGAGATAGCGCTACTGGTGAAGTTAGTGGTGGAGATGGTGGATTTATCGGCGAGATAGTTGGCGGTACTGTATTTAGCTTTTTAGACAAATACCCTGCAATTATTGTTATGTTCATCTTGAGCTTTGTGCTTTTCTTTGCAGCATACAACTTATCGCTCAAGAATTTCCTTAGCTTTATTAGTCGCAAGCTCTTCCCGCCACCAAAAGATGATCAAGATCTTGAAGATCTTCAGCAAAACTCAGGATTCAAACTTAACCAAGGAGTTCCTTTAGAAGATCATACCGAAGATCCTGCGAATAAACCTGCCAGATTGTCATCATTTAAGAATACGGCCAAGCAACTAGCGGGTACAGATAATCAGCACGCGTTAACAGCTATAAAAGATCCTGATTGGAAGTATCCTGGCCTTGACCTATTAGATCTCAAGCAAGACAAGGCAGACGCTGGAGATATTAACCAAAATGCCGACATTATCCGTGATACTCTGAGCAATTTTAGTGTTAACGTTGACATGGAAGGCGCCAATGTTGGCCCGAGGGTAACGCAGTACACCCTAAAGCCACCTACAGGAGTGAGGCTTACTAAAATAACTGCACTTGAAGATAACTTGGCTCTAGATTTAGCTGCGCATTCTATCAGGATAGAAGCTCCAATTCCTGGGAAGAGGTTAGTCGGTATCGAGGTGCCAAATCACAAATCAGCTACAGTGAGGATCGGGGGGATCTTGGATTCTAGTGAGTGGAAAAAACTAAATTCTCCACTTGGTTTTGTTATCGGTAAAGATATTGCAGGCGTGCCAGTTGTAGCAGATCTAGCTAAGATGCCACATTTGTTGGTTGCTGGACAGACAGGCTCAGGAAAATCAGTGATGATTAATACTATTTTGACTAGCTTGCTCTATCACAATACTCCTGCCGATTTGAAATTAATCCTGGTTGATCCTAAGCAAGTTGAATTAACTCCATATGACGGTATACCACATCTGTTAGCGCCTGTTATTCATGAACCAGAGAAGTGCATTAGTGCTCTAAAATGGGCCATAGCAGAAATGGAAAGACGTCTCAAGACAATGGCCGGGGAAGGCAAAAGAAATATTGAGGAATACAACAACCTTAAAAAAGAAGAAGGTATGCCTTACGTCGTAATTGTGATTGATGAGCTCGCAGATCTGATGATGGTTGCAGCCAGGGATGTAGAGGCGCTGATAGTTAGAATTGCCCAGAAAGCTAGGGCTTCAGGTATTCATTTGGTGCTGGCAACCCAAAGACCAAGTGTTGATGTGATCACAGGCCTTATTAAAGCGAATGTACCATCCAGAATTGCCTTTACAGTGGCAAGCCAAGTTGATTCTAGAACGATTATCGACGGCGTAGGAGCTAATAAGTTACTTGGTCAGGGAGATATGCTTTTTAAATCCTCAGTTATGCCAAATGCGAAGAGGATCCAAGCAGCCTTCATATCTGAACAAGAAACAGCTAAAATCAATCAATTCCTAAAGAGTCAGAGAGAACCACAATATGACGACGAGGTGGTTTCTCAGCCAGTCCAGCTCAACGGCAAAGGTGGCATAGTGACACACGATAATTTTGGCGGTGGAAGTGCAGATGATGATTTGTGGCGAGATGCAGTCCAAGTAGTTATAGATGGTCGAAAAGCCAGCACTAGCTTGTTGCAGAGACGTCTAAGGGTAGGTTATGCTCGTGCTGCAAGGTTGATAGAATCCATGGAAGAACAAGGAATTGTAGGACATGCAGATGGTTCTAGGCCAAGAGATGTGCTGGTAAATAGCATAGATGAAGTGTTCGGTAACGAAGACCTGCCAGAAGCGCCGGATGATTTTGCAGATACTGATGAAGCGAAGGACGAGTACCTAAGTCGTTAACCTTATTACTAGAGTTCGCCTTCGTAGAATACATCTGGCTCACCTCTGTTCCTGCGGAACTGAGCAATATCTGTCATCATTGTCGGCACGGTTAATTCAGTTACTTCATTTGGAGGTACAATGCCACCAAGCCTGATTACTGTTGGACGCTCACCCCTGCCAAAACTTGTGTAGACAGGCAAGAGTCCACAGCCCATATCTCCGATCAAACGGATTGTCGCATCTTCTACCTTTTTTGTTAGTATTTTTCCTTCATGCTCGCCTTGGCCAGGGAAGTTAGGAGTACCACCTGGAGACAAAGACCACAGTGTAAATCCGCCGTTTTCATCAGTTGTGTTACTAGCTACTTCAACACTATCTGCCCTCAATTTAGAGTTATATTCTTTTCTGAAACCCTCAGGAATACCTGAATCAATCATTTGTTGATTGATCGGAAATGAAAGGTGAGGATTCACAACCAGCTGTTGTAGTCGCATAAAAGGCAAAGAAAGACGATTTGGAAGACCGGGTTTGCCGATAACTATAGGGGCCAGTCCTCTGGTTGCTATACCGTGAGATCGTCTAATCATAGCTTCCAAATTCTCCTGGTATCTGCCATTTTCGGATGCATGGGCAATCCCAATAGTCGCTGAGTGGAGAGCGAGCGCTGCCTGAAGATCTGGCGAATGGTCATTGACTAGCATTACTGGAAAGTCTTGGAGATCAGCAGTTATCTCAGGTGCTTTTTCTACAAAAGGGGCTACAAATTGTTCATCTATGTCCTCGCCTGACATACGGTGCATTTTCCCGAGTATTCTTTTGCCGATCGGTTCGCTAAATCTGTTTGGTCTGGCTTCCCAGAAGGTTTTTTCATAGTCACAAAGAGGGTCTTTAGGCTCATATGGTGCAGAGAAGGCTAATTTATCAAAGCCTGTTCTCTCAAGATACCTATCAGTAAAATCTTGTGCCAAGATTTCGTGTACTAGTTGATTCTGTGAAACGTTCATTCCAGACTACTTTACTACATATTCCAACAAAAGAAAATTGCTTACGTTTATAAAATTGACTACTGTTAGAGTGAGCAAATTCGATTGACTATATTTGACAGACAGAGTATAATGTTAATTAATGAGTGACGTGTCTAAAGAATTACTGTCAGAGCCAGAAGCTCTAACTTTTGCGAATTTTAATCCTGCTGAGCATTCGGTTTATGAAATCGGCGGAGATGTATTGCCACAGATGGCCGAAGTTTTTGGTCATACGCTGGAAAATGATCCAGATGTAGATAATCTCGGTCAGCTGATCGAGCTTATTGGTCCTGCAAAAGAACTTCAACAGAATATACAAGGAGTACAACAAAGAATTGGCGCCAATGAAGATGCAGTCGACCTTGCGAGAAGTTGGGTTGAAAGATCAGGGCTCTTAACTCCGGTTGAAAGATCCTTCTTGGATCCCGAGGATACATCACGAAGAGATGATGAATTAGTAGGTATTATTACGGGTGGTGTTAGGAATTGGATGCAAAGACGTGCAGATCTGGCATTAAAACTTACAGAAGAAGGGGTAATCTTCAAGAAGATTATACTAGCAGCCGGTCATAGAGAAATGGCTCAAGGTGAAGGTCAAGACGTAGCTCAGAGAATGACAGAAATAGAATATATGAACTTAGTCCTTGCGAATAAACTTCATGGGCATGCTTCTGACGTAGTGCAAATACTGGCTGTAGACTCTGAGGTAGGCGATGATGTAGGAAGAAGGGTTGCAAGTAGCGTAGATGAGTCTGATGATGAACCGCTTGTTATTAGCAACGCTGGTGTATGGGTACAGAACGCAGGTCAGATTAGTAGAGGTTTTAGAGACGAGTATGGCGCTCCTGTTCAAAAAGATGTGCATGTCGTGAGCGACCAATTCCCCTTAGGAACAGGCGAAGAGCCAACCGCTACCCATCAAAATCCTTTTTCAGCTCTTAGTCTTATTATTAGGAATTCTCAGGAATTCGTCCGGGCTCAGAGTTGATTTTTAAGAAGTTTTGTAGTAAAATTTAGGTATTAATAACTCAGCTTGTGGCCATGGAGGGCACACAGGCAGTAACCAAGGAGGAAAACCTTATATGAAAAGCGAATATGAAATCGCAGTCGTCTTTGACCCGCAACTTTCTGTGGATCTAGACAAAGCTACTAATAAAGTAGACCAAATCTTTAAAACAGCTAGTGCAAAAGTTGTAAATATTGATAATTGGGGCAAGAAGAATCTAGCTTACAAAATCGGACAACATTCTGAAGGTATTTATGTTTTTTATAACATTGAAGTTGAAGGATCTCAAGTCGGCAAAATCGAGTCTACACTTAATATCACTGACGAGGTTATTCGATATTTGGTAGTAAAAGTTGATCACAAGAAGGCTGAGAAGATAGAAAAGCTTAAAGAGATCAAGAAAAGTAAGATGCCTGCAGTAGCAAGCGAAAAGAAGGAAAGTTAAGGAGTAGTTATGGCCAGAAGTTTTAATCAAGTAACACTTATGGGAAACTTAACTCGTGACCCAGAACTTCGACAAATACCAAGCGGACAAAGTGTTTGTAGCTTTAGCCTCGCACTTAATCGTAGTTACAAAGGCTCAGACGGTGAGTGGCAAGAAGCTACTGACTACGTTGATGTAGTCGCCTGGGGGCCATTAGGCGAGCGAGTTGCACAGTATGTGACAAAAGGACGACCAGTACTTGTTAGCGGACGTCTGCAAAGCCGATCTTGGGAACAAGACGGTCAGAAGAGAAATAAACTTGAAGTAATAGCCCAAGACGTAACTTTCTTAGGTAGCAGAGAGGGTGGAGCACCAGTTAGTACTGGACCAGCTAGCCCAAAGACCGAATCAAAACCATCAAAAAAAGAAGATTCAAACATTGATGACGAACCAATTAACTTAGACGACATACCATTTTAAGGAGTAAATAATGGCAAAGATATTTAAACATAGAGAAGAAGTACCGTATTTTGACTACAAGGATTTCAAAAACTTGCAACGATACGTTAACCAGTACGGACAGATAGAACCACGCAAGCGAACAGGACTTCGTGAATCAGAACAAAAACGATTGTCACAGGCTATCAAAAGAGCTCGACATCTAGCGCTATTACCTTTCGTAAATAAATAGAGGTAGCACATGAGTGATTTATACAAAGAAGTTATTAGTTTGAGACATAGGCTCAATAATGTTATTGATGACCCAAGTCACTCATCTGCACAATCTCTTAAAAAATTAGTCCAGAGACTAGAAGACGAGATGCAGGTCAACAAAAATCCAAAGAGTCTGGAGTCTACTGTCAAAGATATTATTAACTCTTTAAAACAAGCAGAGCATGCAGGCGTAATTAGCCACTCAGATGTTAACTATTTGCATAAAACCTTTGAGGAAATGCAACAAGAATTGAGACGGATGTAGGCAGAACATGGCTTTTGGCATAACAGATCTTAAAAAAGGCACTATCTTTGAACTAAATGACATTCCGTATAAAGTAGTTGAATATTCTCAGAAAGTCATGGGCCGTGGTGGCTCAATTGTTAACGTAAAAATAAAAAGTTTAATAGACGGTAAAGTGCTTGAAAAGACCTTCAAAGGAAATGAATCAATCAGCCCTGCGCATGTCGATAATAGCAACGCGCAATTTACATATCAGGATGGATCAACCTACAACTTTATGGATCAAGAAAGTTTTGAAAATTATGAAGTAGATAGCGCTACGATAGATGATATTATTGGTTATTTCAAAGAGGGCGACGCCGTCACCGTCCAAAAATATAACGGCAAAGTTATAAGTGTTAGTCTCCCAAAAAATGTCTATCTTAAAGTCACCTACGCTGAGGATGCAGTCAAAGGTGACACCAGTAGTGCCTTAACAAAAAATGCTGAGCTCGAAACCGGTATAAAAGTGAGAGTTCCAGCTTTCATAAAAACTGGCGATGAGATTAGCATTGACGTAGCAACAGGTGCTTATCGTGAACGCAAAAAAAATTAGGCTAGATCAAGCCCTAAGTTTGCGACGCAAACTCAGCAGATCTCAAGCAGAGAACTTCATAAAGCTTGGGCTTGTAAAAGTAAATAATCAGATCGTTACTAAACCAAGTAGCCTGACTAATTCAAATGATAAGATCGATATTTTAGAGCAAGAGACATATGTATCTAGGGCTGGGCTAAAGCTCGCGTCGGTAGCTGATATATTTGAGCTTGATTTCAATTCATCGATAGTTCTAGACGTAGGAAGTAGTACGGGTGGCTTTACGGACTATGCTCTAAAGCATGGCGCAAAAAAGGTGATTGCAATTGATGTAGGCACTGAGCAATTGCACCCAAAGCTTCGAGGCAATCCTAAAATTGATCTTAGAGAAAAAACTGACATACGTAGCGTATCCAAATTAGATGACCGAGTAAACTTTGTGCTCATAGACGTTTCTTTTATTAGTATTCGCGAGATTCTAGATCATTTACCGAAGTTAATTGATAAAAAAACTTTAGTAGTTGCAATGGTAAAACCCCAATTTGAAGCCGGGCAATCAGCATTAAAGCACAAGGGTGTCATAAAAAATAGTTCAATTCGACGAGATATTTTACAAGACTTTGAACGTTGGGTTAAATCTAGGTATAAAATTTTGTCCAAGCAAGATTCTGGCGTTGCAGGGCAAAAAGGAAACCTAGAAAAATTCTATTTACTCAAATTAATTTAAAAGTAAATTAGCAACAAGCTTATGCTAAACTAGTTGACGATGAGATATTTTAAAAATAGAACTGAAGCTGGCAAACAACTTGCCGAGATACTCAGTGATTTTATTTCAGACAATAGTGTAGTTATTGCACTGAATGAGAAATCAGTTTTGGTTGGCGAACCGATAGCGAAGAAAATTAACAGTACTTTGTTCATGCTGGTAACAGATGATATCTACATACCAGGAGAGACAGAACCTATAGCAACACTCTCTTCTGCCGACACATATACGTACAATACGTCCTATTCAGCGGGCCAAATTGAAGATTTCAAGTCTGAGTACAATGCCTATATTAATCAAAAACGTGAAGAATCATTCCACAAGATTAATAGAATTGTTGGAAAGGACGGGGATCTAGACAAGCGTTTGCTAAAAAGGCACACAGTTATAATTGTCTCAGATGGACTAAAAAATGGCAGGTCAATGGATGTGGTTAGAGATTTCTTCAAACCAGTTCTCCTCAAGAAATTAATAGTCGTTGCTCCAGTTGCAACTGTTCAGGCTATAGACAAAATGCATACAACTGCAGATGAGATACACTGTCTCGGTGCTGTTAATAACTACATTAGTACAGACCATTATTATGAAGAAAATGAAGTGCCAAGTCATGAAGAAATAGTGGCGATCATGAAAAACATTGTTTTTAAGTGGAAATAATCTTAAAAAAAGGCTTGATTGTGGATAAACGCTTATGTTAGCCTAAGTACATAGACGATTAAAACAAAAACCGTCTCGGCAAAAAATATATACAAAAACAAAACCAAACCAAAATGAAAAAAAATAAGACAAAAAATGTCTATTATGTGCACGGCTTTAAGGCATCAAGCACAAAGCGTAGACTTGGCGCACCTAGTTTATTAACGGGAATAATGATTATTAGCTTCCTAGCGTATGGTGTATGGGCAAATATTTTACCAAATCCGGCAGTTGCCTTTAGAACTGGTACAGATAAGATAGCAACAAATATTCTTAACCAAAATAATGTTGAGAATCAGAAATCGAACATAGATGGCACTGCACCAGCTAAAAACCCGCAAAAAATTAAACGTAAAAACAAAGAGTTAAACCGGGAATTGGCTATAAAGACTAGAGAATACAGAGACGTAGCGTGGTCTATTTATGTTGAAGATGTTGACTCCGGCCTGACCGCTTCACTAGACGAAGGTGATGATTATCACATGGGTAGTGTGTCTAGATTGGTAACCCTTCCTGCTTTGGAGTCAAAAGTTAACCCCGACAGGTGGGGGAATTATCTGTTTGGTAAATCAGTGAAAGATTGTGTGAACAGTGGACTAGGAGCGGGTAACGACGCTTGTTATGACAAGCTGACAAAATATCTGAGCAAAGATTATATTAACAAAACAACAAAAGCTTACGGCTATGATATAGAAGTCGATCAGAACTTTAATGCAAAGACCTCACCAGACAAGCTCGGGACTTACCTGTCAGATCTAAAGAGGGGGCAAAGTCTCTTTGCTAAGACTAGGAGAGCCGTTTTTGATACGTTGTACTCTCCAAAACAAACAGCGGGGCTTAGCCTTGGATGCGGTGATTGTCGTGTGGCGAACAAGCAATCCTATGATAATAATACTGCGATCGACGCCGGAATCGTGACTCATGGCTCAAGAAGTTATGCGGTAGTCATTGTTGCAAAGGGTGGGACATTTGATCAGATCACTGATATAGCTCAGACCATAGATCATTATATGCAACCCTGATTTAGGAGGGGGGACACCCCCTCCTAACGCTCCGCTGTTCTCCCCCAAGCAGTAAAAATATTCCAGAAGTAAATTCTGAGAATATTTTTGTTTAATAATTAAAGAAATAATGGCTACTTGTTCAACATTTATTTCTTACTATTTGGAAAGGGAGGATCACGAGGATTTATCCGAGTCTAAGGAGGTGAAAAACCTTTTTGGGTTTTCCCTCCTTAAGTTCGGAGTTTGTAGCCTTTATTAAAGAGGTAGTAATTTAGAGCAAAAAGTCCAACCACAAAAGCACTCACTATGCCAATGCAGAGCCAAGGGTCAACATTAGAGCTGCCCAATATGGCATACCGCACAGTGTTGATCATATAATAGATAGGATTTAAATGTACTAAAGTCTTGAATGGGTCAGATAGTAATTCAGATGAGTAGAAGACTCCGCCAAGAAATATCATCGGTGTTAGTACGAATGTTTGGTATGTCATGATGTCATCAAATTTTTCTGCACTAACTCCCGCAAGTACTCCTAAGAACGCAAAGAATAATCCAATAACAAACAGCGAGACAAATAACATCACAGGGTGAGCAATGCTAAAATCTGGTATTAAGACGGCCGAAGTGAGCAAAATAATACATGCAATGATACTAGCTCGGACAAATCCGCCGAGAGAATAGCCCAAGAAAAGTTGTGCATTAGGAATAGGTGATGTCAGCTGATCATCGATGGCTCTCTGGAATTTTTGTTGTAGTATGGACGAGCTATTATTGGAATAAATATTGATTGCAAAAGACATCATCAGAAGACCCGGAATAATAAACAGAAGATACGGATAGCCTTCCAGCTCTTTTATCCTTGTTCCCAGAGATGCCCCAAAAACCAAAATATATAGAGAAGTTTCCAGTAGTGGTCCAACGATGGTCTGACGTTTGATACTCCAAAAACGTGATATTTCACGACGCATGATTGTGATCATGGGCAAATATTTCTCTATCATTTTTTGCCCTTCTTTTTGCCGTGGATTACGTCAAGATATATATCCTCCAGGCTAGATTTTTTATAATGCTTTTTAATCTGTTCTTTGGTCCCACTATAGACGATTTTTCCACCGTTAATCAGCGCTATTTGATCACATAATTCTTCAGCTTCTTCAATATAGTGTGTTGTTAGCAGAATTGTGGTTCCTGATTTATTCTCTTTTTTCATATATTGCCAAAGAGCGTGGCGTAGCTCTATATCGACTCCTGCAGTAGGTTCGTCCAGAATCAAAAATTTTGGATTATGCATCAGGGCACGAGCAATAACCAGACGTCTTTTCATGCCACCTGAGAGATTACGAATGTTGGTTTTTCGTTTGTCTTCCAATTCAAATGCTTTGAGCAATTCGTCGATTTTAGCTTTGCGCTCACTACGCTTCATGCTGTGATATCCGCCGTGATAGTCGAGAGTATCCTCAACACTTAAAAACCAATCAAGATTTATTTCCTGAGGAGAAAGCCCAATATTTGCTCGAACAACCTGGTAGTCTTTCACAATATCATTACCAAAGACAGTTGCATCACCACCAGTTGGCGTTGATAGGCCAGTCAAACAGTGAATAAGAGTAGATTTGCCCGCACCATTAGGACCGAGCAAACCAAAAAATGAACCAGCCGGCACTTGCAGGTTCAATTTATTCAAAGCCTTAAAGCCATTTGAATAGGTTTTTTCTAGGTTTTTGACGTCCAGCGCCAGATTGTTAGACATTAAATTTAAACTCCACGACGTCATCCGGTTTCATGACGTAACTTTTACCTTCTGTTCTAATTTTACCATGAGATCTGGCATTTTGTTCAGAGCCAGCCTCAATCAAATCGTTATAATCAACGATTGTGGCAGCGATAAAACCCTTTTCAAAATCTGTATGGATAGCTCCAGCAGCCTGGGGAGCTGTTGCACCTTTTTTGATAGTCCAGGCCCGAACTTCTTTTGGTCCAGCTGTCAGATAACTTTGGAGCCCGAGGGTGTCATATGCTGAGTGTATAACTTTGTTAAGTCCTGATTCAGACTGACCATAACTCTCTAGCATTTCTGTCTGATCCTTTGCATCAAGACTTCTTAGTTCATCCTCTAATTTTGCACTAACAAAAATCGCATTGGCTGGCTCAACTAGATTCGATAATTCTTTTTTGAGGTTGTCATTTTGTAGGTCATTTTCATCGAGATTGAATAAGTAGATGATTGGCTTGGCAGTCAGAAGTTGCAAACTTTGGAGTAATTTCTTTGTTGAATCTTCTTCGCTATCAATTATCTCTGGATGTTTGTAAAGAGGCGTCTCTGTCTCTAAGATTTCTTTGATTTTTGATAACAGTTCTGCATCCGGTTTAGACTTGGGATTGGCGCGAGCTTCTTTTTCAATTCGAGGAAGAGCTTTAGTTACTGTGCTCAGATCCGCAAGTACTAATTCTGCTAGGACAATGCCAATATCATATGCAGGATCTTTACTAGAGTCGCTTCGGATCACATCTGAATCTTCGAATGCTCTGACGACTTGAATAATTGCCTTACACTCTCTGATATGACTAAGAAATTGATTGCCCAATCCTTCACCCTTGCTCGCACCTTCTACCAGCCCGGCAATATCTACGAATTCAACGCTAGCTGGCAAAATCTTTGTACTACCGTAAATCTTTGCTAATTGTGCTAGACGTGCGTCAGGAACAGGAACTATACCTGTGTTGGGCTCTATCGTTGCAAAAGGGTAGTTTGCTGCCAGTATAGAACTGTCAGTTAAAGCGTTAAAAAGTGTACTCTTGCCAACATTTGGCAATCCAACTATCCCGATAGCTAAACTCATATCTATGTATAAGTTTAACCCACTTTGGTGAATAATCCGAAAATTATGGTTTGTCAATAAAACGTTTATGCTATAATTTAGATAATTATGAGTATATTGAGTGGGGTATCAGATTTTTTTGGACTGGACATTGGCTCAACAGCTATTAGAGTTGTTCAGTTGTCTACTGGACCAAAAAAACAATTGTTGCGTTATGGAATGATGCCTATAGAGACAAAGGTAGCTCTCAGCGACAGTAAAGGTGATCAGCAGAAGGTAGCAGCAAAGATTCAAGAGGTCATGGCAGCTGCCAAGATTACCACGAATAACGTAGCTGTAGGACTTCCTTCATCGCGTGTTTTTACTATGGTGACTGACATTGATAGATTGCCAGCACACGAACTTTCTAAATCCATAAAATACCAAGCTGATTCACTTATCCCAACACCCATAGAAGATTCTAAAATTGACTGGGCAGTTATCGGAGATTCACCAGAGAGTAGTACTAAGATGGAACTATTGCTATCAAGTGTAACCAATGATTATGTTGAGTCTAGACTTGATCTACTCGAGTCAATTGGCCTTAATGTTATCGCTTTTGAGCCGGACAACCTGGTCTTAACCCGGTCAATGCTTCCACCTGATACAACCACACCTCATATGGTTATAGACATCGGTAGTTTAAGCACAGATATTGTGATTACTATCAATAATGTCCCTAGGCTTATTAGGGCGGTCCCAACAGGTTCAGAAGCAATTATTAAATCTGCTATGTCGAATCTGAGTATTGATGAAAAACAAGCCAGCGAATTCGTCTTTAAATTCGGGCTTAGCCAACAAAAACTAGAGGGACAAGTATATAACGCGATTATTGGTACCATAGATTTGCTAGTATCAGATATAGAGAAATCGATAAAATTCTTCCAGACCAGGTATAAAGATCAAAAGCTAGAACGCATCGTTATGACGGGTGCAGCATCATCATTGCCGGAATTTCCACTGCACATAGCCAATAAACTAGGCGTAAATGTAGAGATAGGTAACTCATGGCGCAATGTTATCTATGATCCAACTCGCCAAAATGAGCTCATGAGTTTATCCAATCACTTTGGTGTGGCTGTTGGCCTTGCAGAAAGGAATGTGTAGGCTATGATCCAATTCAATCTACTGCCGGATGTAAAGCTTGAATTTATCAAAGCACAGGCCAGAAAAAGACTCATTATATTGTCATCAATTATTGTATCTGTGACCTTCATGGCTATATTTGTATTGCTAATACTCAATGTTAAAGTTGCTCAACACAAACGGATGAGTGACCTCACAAAAGACATAAAATCTAGTGTGGCAAAGATTCGAGAGACCAAGGACATAGATAAAATTCTAACGGTTCAAAATCAGCTTTCTAGTCTGCCAGGCTTACATGATCAAAAAATTATAAGTTCTAGGTTATCAGACTATCTGTTGCAACTCACACCATCAAGCGCCAAAATAACAAACGCAGAAGTTGATTTTACCGCCAACACTATTGTAATAAAGGGAACTACACCTGACCTTGCTACTGTCAATAAATTTACAGACACACTTAAATTCACAAGCTACAAAGTCAACAATCAAGACGGGCAAGAAGGTAAAGCTTTCAATGGGGTTGTGCTGTCTAACTTTTCAATTCAAGATAAAGTGACAAATCCTCAAGAGAAAGCTACATTTGAAATCACTGCGAATTTTGACGCCATTCTGTTCAAGATGATTAAACAGCAAGGCGTACTTGAAGAAAAAGCAGTGACCCTAACAATACCTAACATAATATCAACTCGCTCAGAGACAGAAAAACCAACAGATTTGTTTACTCCAACACCAAGTACACCACAGGGAGGTCAATAATATGGCTGTTAAGATATCTGCCAAGCGCTTAGCTATAGACAAGGCTAACTCCACGGTTCTCATTGCTATTGGGATAGCATGCTTTATCGTTGTGCTGTGCACAGTTGCCGGTAAGTCATTGATTAGTCAAATGAGTTATCAGTCTAAAGTCATTGGACAAAAAGAAAAGACACTAAAACAGCTCAAGTCTAACGAAAAAGCTGTTGACCAGCTTAAAGTGTCCTATCAGGAATTTGCTTCTGCCAGAGAGAATGTCTTAGGTGGCAATGCTTCAGGTACAGCAGATAGAGACGGCGAGAACTCCCGCATAGTTTTGGACGCTCTTCCTAGCAAGTATGATTTCCCAGCCCTTACAACGAGCCTCGAGAAATTACTAACAGGAAATGGATATTCTATAGAGAGTATCTCTGGAACAGATGATGAAGTTGCTCAAGCCTCTGCAGAAAGTAGTGGAGTCAATTCACAGCCAGTTGAAATGCCTTTTTCTGCTACCGTCAAAGCATCAAATAGTAATACAAAACAATTACTAGGGTTATTCGAGAGATCAATTCGTCCTATGCAGATATCAAAGATAATTCTCAAGGGCGAGACTGACGGCATAAAGGTAACTATTGATGGTAAGACTTACTTCCAGCCACAGAAAAAATTTGATGTAAAAACAGAAAAGGTTAAGCCATGAAGCAAAAAGACATACCAATAATCTTAGCTATTGTTATACTCTCTTCAGTTATATCGTTGCTTATAACCAAGACAATCTTTGTTTCTACAAACGATAAGTCTCTGACTGCGGAAAAAGTAGATATTATAAAATCCGATTTTCAAAAACCTGATACATTTATCTTCAATAAAGATGCAGTTAACCCAACACAGTTGATCAAAATTGGTGATAGTAATAATAGTTCACAGTAAGCTCATAGGTGGTTAGAATAAAGCCATGAGTGTATTATCAGAGGAAAACCAAAAGTTACTCGAAACCTATCTTGTAGAAGAAGGAGCTATTTCTGCGACCAAATTAGAGGAAATAAAGGAAAAGGCAAAGAAAGATTCTTCTCCTATCTTGGCCAAACTTGTTACAGAAGCTGAAGTACCGAATGAGGTATTAACAAAACTAATCGCAAAAATTAACCACGTGCCTTACGTCAACCTTATGGATGCAAGAATCGACAAGGAAGTACTGAGGTTATTGTCAAAAGAAGTCGCTCAGAGATATATGGCAGTGCCACTTGGACAGATTCAAAATAGACTGGTTGTAGCAATGCTCGATGCTGATAATGTCCAAGCAGTAGACTTCCTGTCCAGTCGCATAGGCCGCCCACTCAAGGTCTACACCGCGTCCGAAGAAGGTCTCAAAAAAGTCCTAAAACAGTATGACGAAGATATCGAAGCCGATGTTACTAAGGCAGTTGGCAGTATTTCTTCGGCTGCCACAGACGAGGCAAACCAAGCAGAAGCAGCCAAGCTAGATCAGTCTGGCAATATTAAGACAATTGTTCAAGATTCTCCTATATCAAAAGCACTTTCTGCTATTTTAGAGTATGCGGCCCGCAACCGTGCCAGTGATATCCATATTGAGCCACTAGAGCACGAGCTTAAGATTCGTTGTCGAGTTGATGGAGTTCTTCGAGAGATTATGAAATTACCTAAAAGCACTGAGCCTCCTCTTATATCAAGGATAAAAATCCTGAGTAATCTTAAAATAGATGAGCATCGTATTCCTCAGGACGGACAATTTACTGTGAGTGTAGAGGGTAATGCTATTGACCTACGTATTGCCATATCTCCAGTAGTTTGGGGAGAGCAAGTTGTGATTCGTCTCCTAGATAAATCCGGTACTAGTTTGAGACTAGAAGATATGGGCTACACTGGGCGAGCTCTGAGGACTATTAAAAGAGGTATTAAAAACCCCAACGGAATGATATTAACCTCCGGACCAACTGGTTCTGGTAAATCAACCTCACTGTATGCCTTAATCCAGGAAATCAAGAACGATACTATCAATATTGTTACCCTGGAAGACCCAGTTGAGTACAAAATGGATGGGATTAACCAAATTCAAGTTAATGCAGAAGTCGGCCTAACTTTTGCATCTGGTCTTCGGTCTATATTGCGTCAGGATCCAGATGTAGTGATGGTAGGAGAAATTCGTGATAAGGAAACAGCAAGCTTGGCGGTGCAGGCTGCTTTGACGGGTCACTTAGTCCTCAGTACTCTTCACACCAACTCTGCAGCCGGAATTTTGCCGAGGCTTCTCGACATGGGAATAGAGCCATTCTTAATTGCTAGCACCGTCAGAACAGTTATTGGACAACGTTTGGTCAGGCGTATCTCTGACAAAACGAAAGAAACATATAAATCTACTGATCCGGAAAAACAGGCGATACTCCAAAATATCGGAGGGCTTCTACCTCCTGACGAAAAGAACAAACAGGCTTTCTGCAAGGACTTAGGATACGAGGATTTGCCTTTACGCACCCAAAACGCTTATACTTTATACAAGGGCAAGGATAGCCCAGAAACCCCGGGTGGCTACAAGGGCAGGATGGGTCTTTACGAGGTTTTTGAAGTGAGTGAAACAATTCAAAAACTGATCATTGATCATTCGACCAGTGGAGTGATCCAAAATCAAGCGATAAAAGAGGGGATGATAACTATGAGACAAGATGGTTATCTTAAAGCTTTAGCAGGACAAACATCGATTAGCGAAGTTAATCGAGTTGCAGCAGAGGATAGTGCGTAAGAAAGGGTGGCAAAAATGAGTGAACTCAGAATAGAATTATTACTTGAAGAGGTAGTCAAAAACAAGGCCTCTGATCTTCACCTGCAGGTTGGTCTGCCACCGATGATTCGTACCGACGGAGCGCTCAAGCCATCCGCGAGTGGTTCTGTATTGAAAGAAGAGCAAGTTGAGTCTTTAGTATTCTCTATTTTAGACGATGAGCAGAAACAAATTCTACTAAAAGACAAAGAATTTGACTTTAGTTTTAGTTTTGGAGATCTTGGTCGTTTTCGTGTAAATGCCTTCCACGAAAGAGGCAATTTAGCAGCAGCCCTTAGGCTGATTCCAAACGAAATGCTCAGCATTGAACAGCTGGGATTGCCAAAAATAATTAATAAGTTTGCTGACTATCCCCGAGGCTTGGTATTAGTAACAGGACCAACTGGTTCTGGTAAATCAACAACTCTTGCTGGGCTTGTACATAAGATAAATACAGAGCGTGCAGCTCACATTATTACCATTGAGGATCCGATAGAATTTACTCACAAAAGTGCAAAATCAGTTATTGTCCAACGTGAAGTTCACTATGACACATACTCTTTCTCTGCCGCTCTTCGAAGTAGCTTACGACAAGACCCAGACGTAGTACTTATCGGTGAAATGCGTGATCTTGAGACGATAGCGGCTGCTATAACCATTGCAGAAACTGGTCACCTGGTTTTTGCCACACTTCACACTAACTCGGCAGCCCAGAGCTTGGACCGTATGATAGACGTTTTCCCGCCACACCAACAGCCACAGATTAGAGCTCAGCTCAGCAATATTTTGATGGCTATTTGTTGTCAGCGACTAGTTCCTTCTATAGGAGGCGGACGTGTGGCTGCTGCTGAAATTTTGATAGCAAATCCAGCGGTTAGGAATATTATTCGTGAAGGAAAAAGCCATCAGCTTGATGCTGTAATACAGACCGGGGCTGAATTTGGTATGCAATCTATGGATAAAACACTAGTTAATCTGATACATGCGGGTACTATCACCTACGATGAAGCACGAAATTATGCAGTTGATCTTGAGGAACTTGATAGGTTAATGAGAGGTTAATTCAAGGATATCCTATGTTGACTTTCGAATACGAGGCAAAAAACCCTACAACTGGCGAAAAAGTAAAAGCTACTATTCAGGCAGAATCTGAAGCGGCGGCGGCCAAACTTATAAAGGAGCAATCCCTAACCCCACTTGACATACATGTAGTTGGTGTCGGAGGGTTTAAGCCATTGGCCAAGCTTAAGAACAGAATAACTGCAAAAGATAAGATTTTGTTCTCACGTCAGATGTCAACGCTTATTAATGCTGGGTTGCCACTAGTTCAGAGCTTAAGACAGGTCAATGATCAGACCCAGAACAAAGCGCTTAAAATCGTTATTAGCCAGATAATCACTGATGTCGAAGGCGGTTTGGCTTTTTCCAAAGCCCTAGCCAAACACCCCAGAGTCTTTAATAGCATTTATGTCAATTTAGTAGAAGCAGGTGAAGTATCGGGAACGCTTGATATGGCACTATCAAGGATCGCCACTCAACAGGAAAAGGATGCAGAGATTATTAGTAAAGTTCGCGGAGCTATGGCTTACCCAGCGATAGTTATATTAGTTATGATTGGCGTCGTTGGTTTTATGATCGTAAAAGTTCTTCCTCAGGTAGAAGTTATTTACAAGGACTTACCGGGTGCGCAGTTGCCACTACTAACCAGAGTGCTTTTAAGTATTTCTCACTTTACGACTAAATATTGGTGGTTGATGTTGATATTCTTTGGGCTCGCGGTATTTGTGACTACACGTTACGCTCGTACTGTAGGAGGCAAACAAGTTATTGATGCTTGGAAGATGAAAGCATGGCCAGTCGGTAGTCTGTTTATGAAAGTATATATGGCCAGGTTCTCACGTACTGCGACGACACTTGTTGCCAGTGGAGTCCCGTTGATCAAAGTCCTCGAAGTTGTTGCAGGATCAATCAACAATGTTCATGTAGAAAGATCGATTAACAAAGCGATTGAGAAGGTTAAAGGCGGTAAAGCACTTAGCGAATCTATATCAGGTGACCCAAATTTCTTGCCACTAGTGCCAAATATGCTTAAAATCGGTGAACAATCAGGAGCTTTAGAAGACATGATGGAAAAAACAGCTGATTATTATGAAAAAGAAGTTGATAACCAGATTAAGACAGTATCTACCATAATAGAACCGATGCTGATGGTAGTACTCGGTATCACAGCGTTTATTATAGTGGCAGCCGTTCTGTTGCCTATATATGGGCTAGCAGGTCAGAATATCATCAAGTAGATTGGGGAAAAGTCTTGCATTGTTGTTATTGGTAAGGTATTTTGATATTGTATAAGCATTAACATAATAAAATGTATAAAGGGATGGGAAATATGAAAGATCTAATAAAAAAACAAAAGGGATTCACTATCATCGAGGTATTGATAGTCTTGGCGATTGCTGGGCTTATCATTTTGATAGTTTTCTTGGCTGTACCTGCGTTGCAGAGAAACAGTCGTAATACGCAAAGAAGCAATGATGCTTCACAGGTAGGTGGTGCACTAAATGAATGTTTGGCTAACAGAAACGGTCAAATGGCATCTTGTGACACAACTGGCGAGCTACAAGCTCTGGGTCTAGATACAGCTAAGCTAGGTCAGTTAACAGTTGTTAACGTAACTGCTGGTGCTCCGACAGATCCTGGTGCAACTGTGACAAACACCATTAACGTAGGTTTTGGGTCACGCTGTAACGCCGATGGAGCTGGTGTTGGTGGTGGATCACCAAGACAAGCAGCTGGATTGTATCGTGTTGAGATCCAAGGTAGCAACAACGGTGCTGTGCGTTGTATAGAGTTCTAGATAGCTAAGAAAAAAATACATAATATCAAAAAGGCTCGTTTGTCGGAGCCTTTTTTGATATCATAGTGCTAATGATTATTGGGATATTAATAGTTCTGGGGCTGTGTTTCGGTAGTTTTGTAAATGCTCTCGTCTGGCGGGTGCATAAGCAGAGTCTGCCAAAATCAAAGAGGCCAAAGAATACCAATCTCTCAATAGTTAGAGGTAGATCGGTCTGCGTAAATTGTCAGCACAGTTTGAGCCATATTGATCTTATACCCGTAGTTGGCTGGGTGCTACTTAGAGGAAAATGCAGATACTGTAAAAAATCCATATCATGGCAGTATCCATTTATAGAAGTTCTGACGGCTACTGTCTTCGTAGCTTCTTACCTGTTGTGGGAATTCGAAGTCAAAGGCTCAGAGATTGTAATCTATGGCTTATGGCTTGCCGTGCTAACAAGTTTAGTTGCTCTAGCTCTATATGACACAAAATGGATGATATTGCCGAACAGAATCATGAAATACTCTTTTGGTTTAGCGTTTGTTTTAGCTCTAGCCACTATTGCGATTAGAAATGATGGGTACTCTACCTCTATAATCAATCTCGTTTTATCGGTAGTTATCAGTGGAGGGCTTTTTGCTCTACTATTTTATATATCAAAAGGTAAGTGGATCGGTGGCGGTGACGTAAAGCTCGGCTTTGTTCTCGGTTTTGTAGTCGCCACCCCGGTGTATGCTTGCCTAATGCTATTCATAGGGTCACTGTTGGGCTGTCTAGTGGCAGTGCCAGCTATACTATTTGGTTCCAGAACCATGCAGACGAAGATTCCTTTTGGTCCTTTTCTGATAGTCGCAACAGTGATTGTCTACCTTTTTGGAAGAGAAATATCAGAAGCTTATTTGCGTCTCCTTGGAATCTCATAGAATTGCTATGAAAACATCTTAGAATCAGTTGTATCTAAGCATACCGCTTGTGCTATAATTTAAGGTATGAAACTCTTTGGGAGAACAAGAGTCTTGGGGGGCGTTAAGAGTGTAGACGGCTACACCATAATTGAAGTTATGATATTTCTGGTTGTCTCAGCTGGACTTCTCATCGCAGTTTTGGGTCTAATCAGTGGACAACAACAAAGAACACGTTTTATAACAGGGGTCAACGATTTTGATTCTCAAATTCAGGATATGATCAACGATGTAGAAGTCGGCTATTATCCTGCTGAAACAATAGAAAGTGCCGGGACAAATAGCGGAAGGATATTTTTAGGTAAAGCGATCCAGTTCCACAGAAATACTGCTACAAATGAAGTCAGTGTATACCGCGAAATGACAATAGAAGGTGATGCAACTATAGGCACGCCACCAAGAGATGTAAGTAGCCTAAGTGAGGCTAACCCAAGAGCTCTTGCTGGGGTTGAATCAGAGCACCAGCTTGTCAATGGAGTAGAGCTGACAAGCATTCGCTACGGAGAAAGTGGAGATATCAGCCATGGTTTTGCGATTGTCTCTGGAATATCTAGTGACGGCAAGAAATCTTCTGGATCTAGAGGATTGCTCGCAAGGATAGATATTAACACGGAGGGATCATTACCTGCCGTTATAGGTAGTTTAGGTACAGGAGATCCGGTTGGTGATGCGAGCGGTGGCATGATTTTTTGCTTGCGAGAAGGTGGCGGTGGTAGAGTGGCAGCAGTTGCTCTAGGGATGGCTTTAGAGAGTGGATCAGCTGTGAGTACAGGCCAAAGAAATACCACCAACATATATTATGCAGATGAAGCCGAGCAGTTGGGATGTACAGGATGATAGCTTTATTCAAAAGAAATCAGCAAGGTGACACTATTATGGAAGTGTTGATCTGTATGGCAATGCTTGGATTTATGCTAGGCACCGCTTTCACTCTAACGAATCGTAATCAGCTCAGTGCTAGAAGCTCTCAAGAGCGTGCAGAGGCTACTCGCATAGCAGAGAAACAACTAGAATACCTAAGGACTTACTACGCAAAGAACTCCATTGGTAACCCAATAACAATAGATGAAAATTTCTGTTTCAAGAGTGATGGTGGTGGTGATGACGGCCAATATGTCATGAACGATAGAGATCCCAAATCTACTGGCGAAGACCCAGAGTCAGAATATATTGATGATTGTAGGGCAAGTACTAACGGGTACAGCTATAGGATTAATATCTGGAAGGCTGGTACCGCTGATGCAGGAAGCCTCGGAGCAAGACCATCAGCAAGCGTCATAACTGTTCGCTGGGACAGTTTGACCAAAACAGAGCCAGAAGAAGTAAAAGTGTATTACACGATAGATCAGCTGTCTGCTGGTTATTACGGCAGTGAGCTTGGCTCTGGTGGCGGGCTTGGTCTGACTCCGGCTTGTGGAGATGGTATTGAAAACGATGGTGATGGCTTCATTGATATGCTTGATGTGGGTTGTACAAGCCTAACAGATAGTTCAGAAGTAGATCCGACTCCATCCTTAGCTAGTTTTCCTGTCAACTTAGCTCTATGGGCCAATTCATATCCGACACCACATGAGTATCCTGACGGTGCAAACCCTGACAACAGTCAGATAGGAGTGAGCCCTCATCCCCTCGGAGGAGTCATCGACGTAAACTTAAGTGGTCAAAGTGGCGCAAGGAATCTAGTCATCAGCTATCAAAATGAAGCAGGATGGGGAGGTCCACCGAATAGCTCCGCGTCTTCATTTATACCAGACTATAAGAGTTATGAGATCAAATATTGCGTAGCACCAAGTCGTGGCGCATGTAGTACGTGGACCAGGGCTTATTTGCCTGTCAACATGAACAACCCTAATTCAGCATTAGCATCTAGCCCGTTGGGCGTCAATATCAGCCCAGGTGATCATCTGTATATTGCTTGGATCAACAACCACTGGACGAGCATAAATGGCATTGGACTTGACCCTAATTTACGCATAAATTCAGTTTCTTCTTACACAGTTGTACCTACTGCGACCTATAACAATAGTAGAAATGGTAGTGACTATGTTGCTTGTAGTCCGGCAACTAGTTTTGGCGATGGTCTAGATGGGTGTATCAGGTCTGCACCTTCTGTATATGCGTACAGAATGTTCAATAGCCTGAACTATACTTTGCCGAGCATATCTTCTGGCCCTATTAATGTTGAGATAAGGTATCGCAACAGAGCAAACGCGACACTTACTAATGTGCTACCTAACGGGGTATATTCTCTAAGGCTGGGCGGGGGGTCATATCAAACAGGCCTACTTCTACCTACAATAGGCGCCAATACAGGGCAGAGGACTTATGTAGGACAAATCTACGTTCCTTCATCTATAGAAAACTTGTATTTTGCTTGGGATAACGATTATTACAATGTGGGTGCGTCTATTGACCATAACGTACAGATAGATTCAGTGAGGATTTACCGATGAGAAAACATGTACTAACCAATCAGAGAGGTTTCACAATACTTGAGCTGATCATTGCTTCAACGGTATTTAGCACCATAATGTTGCTCGCCACCACCGGACTTATTCAGATAGGTAGAACCTACCACAAAGGCCAGATAACAGCTAAAACCCAGGAAGCAACAAGGGGAGTTATAGAAGAGATTTCAAGAGAAGTGCAGTTTTCAAATAACGCTGTCCAACAATCTGTTGAGGCTGACTATAGTGCATCGCTTAATGTTGTTAAGGTTAGAGCGGTCTGTGTCGGCAATACTCGCTACACTTTTGTTACAAATCAACCCAGGGCGAAGCTGGCTCAAGCAGACGATATATCAGCAACTTCTCCGACCCTAAGACACTTACTTTGGGCGGATAGGAAGTTAGATAGCGATCCTTGTGTTGCATCAAACCTCAATCTAGCAAATCCAAGCAATGGGAGGGAGCTATTGGCTCAAGGTATGCGACTTACTAACTTTAGAGTTCAGCAAGCAGGCGAGAACGTAAATATTGATATAAAGATATACTATGGTGACTATGATCTTGCCGGAGGACTCGCGAGCCAAGGTACTGATTTTTGCGAATCAAGCAAAACTGGCGGTCAATTTTGTTCCTCTAGTGAGCTAAGTACAGTTGTGAGAAGGAGAATATAAGTGTACTATAAAGATGATATGAGGGCACGACGGGTGAGCTTAAAAGATGATCAGTCAGGCATGGTAGCTTTTGTAGTTACCTCTTTTATCATTATTATGATGAGTTTGCTCGTACTGGCTTTTTCACAAAATACACGTCGTGAGCAGAGACAAGCTCTTGATCGACAGCTTTCAACTCAAGCTTACTATACTGCAGAATCAGCAATAAATGAGACTATAAAATACATAAAAGATACTCCTGCTTCAGAATCTGAGAAAGATGATTGTGCTCCTGTTGGAGGAGGTGTTTTGGAAGCACAAGATACTGCAGGAGTATTCACCTACACTTGTGTGATGTGGGATAAAGACCCCGAGCAACTAGTATTCCAAAACCTAGATGACCAAGGTAAAATAATCTCTCTGCAAGCCAATGGAGACCTTAGAAACATCAGGATTACTTGGGAGGATGTCAGTGGTGGTACAGTATCTGCCAGTTGCAACTCACCGTCCCTACATACATTCCCTCAATCCGGTAGCTATAGTTGTGGTCTGGGTATGATAAGAGCGGCTATTCTTCCTTTTACAGGTGATAGGGCGAGCCTGGTCAATTCTACATATACTGGATTTCTTCGTCCACAAAATAATGCCACACCAGTCACAACCACCTTTTCCAGACATGATGCTGGCAGTGGCGGACAAGGTAATGTTATAGGTGCTTCGTGCACTGGCACAACCTGTACGGTAACAATAAACAATCTGCCTCTAGGTAAAAATTTCTTGTTCATCAAAACAGCTTATAAAAAATCAAATGTGACAATTGAAGGGGTTCTGACTTCCGGTGCTGTAGCGCAGTTTACAGAAGGACAAATAGAAATAGATGCAACAGCCCGGGCCAGTGATGTCATAAAACGTATCAAAGTAGCTGTTCCTAAAATAAGCTATAACAATCCTGGTTACTCTGCAGACGTCATGGATGGAATCTGTAAAGATCTTGAAGTCTGGCCAACAGGCTCAGGTGGCTCTTGCCACAATTAAAGCTATACAACAAGATTATGATTTTTTACGATGGAACTTTTCGTGAACGCTTTTTAGATGAGGATCAGTTATATGAGTGTAGATCTGGGTAGTTGAGATATTACTGTGTCCTAGCATTGCTTGGACTGACCTAAGATCAGCTCCGTTCATCAGAAGATCCGTTGCATAAGAGTGACGGAGTGTGTGAGGTGAAACATGCTTGGTAATTCCAGCTTTCAGCGCGTAACTTGCAACCAGCCTTTGGACACTTCTAGGTGTCAAGCGCATAAAGTTACCGGTCTGATCAATTCGTTTGACACCGCCTACTCTTGCAAAGAGTGGTGGGCTTGAATCAGTACGTTTTTCCAGGTACTTTCTTATCCAGTCGGATGCTTCTTCGCTGATAAATATAGGACGATCTTTTTGTCCCTTACCTCTTACCATAAATTCTCGGCGAACTAAATTGATATGATCACGATTAAGATTGGTAAGTTCTGATACACGAAGACCGCTAGAGAAAAGTAGTTCAAGTATCGCTCTGTCCCGAAGTCCAGCCAATGTTTCAGTATTTGGTTGAGCTAGAAGTTGCTCCATCTCATCTTGGTTTAAAAAAGTAACTTGTACTCGCTTAGTCCTAGCAAGTTCAATTTTATCCGAACTAATAACTTTTAAATCTCTCTTTGTGCAGTATTTCAAAAAACTACGGAGGGCAATTAAATGATAATTTTGAGTATTTTTTTGTAACTCCTCAGAGGTATTGGTACCAAGTCTGTTGAGCCAGAGACGCCATTTTCGGATCAATTCAGGCGTTATTTCACTAACATTAATATCTCCCGCAAAATCTACGAGCCTGGTAAGATAATGCCTATAATTATCAATGGTTTTGAGAGATCTGTTTTGCTCAATCTCCATATGCTCTAGATATTCTTCGATCATTGATTCAAGCTTCATATAGTCATTCTAATCAAAATAAACAAATTATAAAAATTCTATCGCTGAGCTAGAAAGACTGTTATCTGATAGAAACATATCTTTTAGATATATTGAAAGAAGAAACAGTCTTTATGGCCAGCAAGAGGATATTTAGGGTTGTTTATCTTGATTTAGAATGACTAAAGTCATTATACTTGATTGACCTACATCTGTTATAATTAGAGCATTAGCATATAAATAGGAAAATTCATGGAAAAAACATTAATAATCATTAAACCAGATGCCCTGCAAAGAGGATTAGTCGGAGAGATAACAAGTCGTTTGGAAAAAAAAGGCCTGAAATTAATAGGTCTTAAGATGATGAGACTTGATAGCGCAATACTACAAGCTCACTATGCTCACATTGTAGACAAGCCATTCTATAAAGGAATTGAAGATTTTATGAAGAGCTCACCAGTAGTAGTTATGGCATGGCAGGGGTTCGAGTGTATCGAATCAGTAAGGATCTTGGTCGGCGCTACCAACCCGCGTCTCGCAGACTCCGGTAGCATCAGAGGTGATCTAGCAATTGGTCAGGGAAGAAATCTAATTCACGCATCTGATAGCAAAGAGAGTGGCGAAGAAGAAGTGTCTAGGTTTTTTGAGAAGTCAGAGATCTTTGAGTATGAAAAGCTTGATTATGAGCATATCTATGAGCCTTACGAAAGAAAATAGACTGAAACCTGCTGTATTGGCGCATTTTGGGCGAAAATCTGCGGTTCGCACTCATCGTATTTATAATACGACTCCTTTGCGGTCCTTAATTTTCACTCCAAACTGCACTCAATACAGCAGGTTTCAGGTATTAAGAAGTTTTGCCCTGGTAGCTCAATGGATAGAGCAATTCCGTCCTAAGGAAAAGGTTGTAGGTTCGACTCCTACCCAGGGTACCATCTAAGATGAAGGTTAAAATTTAGGGCAATGAAACATTTTAGAGATCAGCTAGAGGACGAAGAAGTTCTGTTTGTTTTCCGCAAGCATCCTGTTGTTATGAGAAGAGGGCTTATATATGCATCGATTGCTCTACTTCTAGGGGTTATCCCATCAATAATCAAGCCAGAATACAGTGTATTGGTAATAGGGTTCTTAGTAGGAATTGTTTTATCCATCGCTGTTATGTTGCCATTTTGGATAACATGGTATTACAGTATTTTTATTGTCACCGACCAAAGATTTGTTCAATTAACTCAAAAAGGCCTCTGGAACAGAAGTGTAGTTGATATAGCTTTGCCACAAATACAGATGGTCAATTATGAAGTAAAAGGCCTAGAGGAAACTGTGCTTGGATTTGGTACAATAATGATGCAGACATTTGTTGGCGACCTGGTAATTCATGATATTCATCACCCAGAGTCTATCCAGAAGTCAATGCTCAAAGTACTGAGAGAAAAGGGTATCATCGGCGGTACGAACACTAATTTTAACAGAGGGAATAATGAAGCGATTCAAGAAGATAATTAAGAAAAATCCAACAGATAACACAGCAGATCAGTCTGAAAAAAGAATTACTAATGACAATTTAGCTCAACATCGTGAGGAAATAATAGGTGCTGGCCGTAAGTTCAAGTACCCACTTGCCGTGACAAAAAATCGTCTTGTAGCTATTTCGTTGATGGTAGCTCTTGTAGCTGTTATTGTACTTTTTACTACCGTCACAGTATTGCTATATAAGACCCAGAGCACTGCTCCTTATCTTCAGAAGGTTACGAGAGTAGTTCCATTCCCAATCGCTCGGATAGGATCTGATTTTGTCTCATATGAAGATTATCTATTTGAAGTAAATCACTATGCCTACTACTACAAGAATCAGCAAAAACTTGATTTCAATAGTGAGTCAGGTAAAGAACAGATAAAAGAGTACAAAAAAAGAGCTTTCGACAAGATTATAAATGATGCCTACGTAAAGCAAATAGCTGAGCAAAATAACATAACAGTATCTGATAAAGAAGTTGACCAGACACTTTCTATCCTAAAATCACAAAATAGACTTGGTGCTAGTGATGAAGAATTTCAGACCACGCTTCGCGAGTATTGGGATTGGTCAGTTAACGATTTCAAGAGAAGCCTCAGACTTCAAATCCTTAACCAAAAGGTACTAGAACATTTAGACAAAGACACCAGAGCTAAAGCTGATGATGCCTACTCTAAATTACAATCAGGGACGCCGTTTGATCAGTTAGCAACACAGGTGTCTGAAGATTCAGTCACGAAATCTCAGGGTGGGCTCATAGGGTTGGTAGACAAGAGCAATAAAGATATCTCGCCGTTCACCGTTGATGCCATCTACAAACTCCAACCAGCTCAATACTCAAAACCTATCAATATTGGCTACGGACTTGAAATAGTAAGGAATAACGAAAAATCTGGCGACAAGATAAAAGCCTCACATATAGTCTTTAACTTTAAAGCCATGAGCGACTTCCTCAACCCCATAAAAGAGCAAAATAAAGCCCGCCTCTACATCTCAAATAAATAAAGCAAGGATCATCAGCTTTTGTCTTCATTTCTAATGACCAGCTCTTGAATTTCTGGCCAATGCTCGCAGTCTGTTTTTTCTAACTGAGTAGGAAATGGCTGTCTGTGTCCCGGTAAACGCGATATAAGTCCCAGTTCTTCTAAAAATTTTAGATGTGGATGGGCATTAACATGGAGTTGTATCGATATTTCTTGACCAAAGAATAATGTGCCTATCTCCATCTCTGCGATTCGACCCACAACAAGTCTTCTGACGGTAGAGCGAGATAGTTTACGCTCTAGTTCTTCAAAATTTAAATTTGGCTCGTCCATAAAATACAGACCTCTATTGCTGTTCGATCAGTCTTAGCATCTGGAGTGCAGATACTGCACGTTCAGGGTCATTAACTCGGACAATATGACCTATCAGATCGGGCCGATCAACTACTTCTTCAACGTCAACTTTTCGTCCAAGAACCAGCTCTGTCGCAATGTGTCTGTTCAGGGGATTTCTTGTATCCCATAGGCTTCTTGCTTTTGTAGCTACATCTTCAACAAAGGGGCCATGTACAGTATCAAACTCATATCCTTCGTATGAACGAAGAATGCATGGATCAATAGCGCCCTCCATACGGGTTTTTACAGGATCTACACTCTTAATTTCTGTCATAGAAGTAAATCTTAAAACTATCATCAAGAAATGTCAATTATTATCCGGCAGTTCCTAAGTGTTCCAAAAGTAAAGCGACCTAAGATTCTTAAAATAATAAAAATGATAGGTCGCAGGTACCCAAGAGGAGACAACGTATTATCTCAGACTCTTGGGTGAAGCTGTGTGCTTCCGTCTCTTCGGGATGTGCTCTCAGGTCGTAGCGACGACTTCTGCTTCTGGAATCTCTTTGAGAAAGTCTTGATAAGACAATTTCTCGCCGACAGGGCCAGTACCGAAGGCGATGAACTTGCCAGCTGAACGCTGAACTGTCTGTACGTCTTCGCACTTGACTCTTCCGGTGTAGGGGATGAACGTGATGGTTCTTGCTCCTGTTCCTTCACAGTCGAGGCAGATGACCGCTACGCCAGGTGGCTCTGCCATCCCTTTATATAACCCAGTGCCTCCGCAGGAAGTGCACTTTGCTTGAACTTCTTGCTGTTGCTCTTGCTGTTGTTGGGTCGCCATGATTGGCTCCTCTTTGTTGTAGATTTCCTGAGACGGACACAACTCTCACCATCAAGGTGCGTATATAATCATACAATAAAAAACTAAAAAATCAATTTCAAAAAATGGCGGGCTCGACCGGGTTCGAACCGGCGATCTCCTCCGTGACAGGGAGGCGTGATAACCACTTCACTACGAGCCCATCAAAATAACTTGATCAGTTAATCGTATCAAAAACAGAGGTAAATATCAAATATTTCTAGAGTTTCGCACCTCTTTTTGCTATAATCAGATTAAATTATGCGAGCAACAAACACATTTTTTCATGATCGGATTGTATTGTTCTTTTTGACGGTCAATACGTTTTTGTTTGTCGTCTATGAAATTTTCAACGCAATCAACTTTGACTCCAATGCCAATTATTTCATTCAGTACAGATCAGGCGCTAGCGTTGACGAATATAAGTCAGGTAATGGAACAGACCTTATATATTTTTCACTGTTTGTAGCTTTCGTATATTTTGCCCAGTTTATCCTCAGCAAGAGGATGTATAAAGATCAAAAGCATGCTTCGTGGGCCATAATGTTCTCATCAACGCTCATATTAGTAATGACCTTCTTAGTTACATGGGCATTATTTAAATTGCGCTAATGAAAAACATAGAAATTCCTCTACAAGCCGAAAAAACCAAAAAATATATTTTTTTTGAAAAATTACCCGCACTTTTATCATGGTCTTTGATATTTCTGCCACTCGTACTTAGCCAAATTAGCCCACCATTAACAGCTTTGTTTATATTATCTTATTTGCTCATGTGGTTTGCCAGAGCTGTCGGGATGAACATAAGAGTTCTGCATGCCTGGAAAGTGCTCAATGAGCACCAGAGGCAAAATTGGAGTATTCTGCTTAGTGATCTTGAGAAACGTGACATTTCTCCTGATCAGCCGAAATGGCACAGCAGGAACATCCAGCGTCTTGAGAAATATCCTGCAAAATTCAAACCCAGCGAAGTATTACATGGCATTATCATAGCGGTTTATAACGAGAGCATCGAAATTATAGAGCCAACTATAAAAGCAGTAATAGACTCCAACTTTGATAAAAAGAAGATAGTTCTAACAGTTGCATACGAAGAAAGAGGTGGTAAAGAAGTAGAGGAGACTGTTAAAAAGTTAGTTAGCAAATATAAAAGTCACTTTTTGATGGCAGATGCATACATGCATCCCATGGATCTACCAGATGAAGTCATTGGCAAGGGTGGAAATATAAACTTCGCAGGTCGTAAGTTGCAGGCTTGGTTTGAAACTCAAAACATAGATCCAGCCAGGGTTTTGATCACTACTCTTGATGCTGATAATCGGCCTCATCCTAACTATTTTGCGAGCTTGACCTATACTTTCTGTCTCTGTCCAGAGCCAAAATACATATCATTTCAGCCTACACCCGTATTTAGTAATAACATTTGGGATGTTCCTGCTCCTATGAGGGTTATAGCGACCGGTAACTCCTTTTGGATGGTTGTTCTATCGATGAGAACACATATGCTACGCAACTTTAGCTCTCATGCTCAACCATTAGATGCACTGATAGAAACAGATTTTTGGAGTAGTAGGACAATAGTAGAAGATGGCCACCAATACTGGCGATCTTACTTTAGATTCAATGGAAAATACGAAGTTTATCCTGTTTATTCAAGTATTTACCAAGATGCAGTTTTATCAGATACCTATCGCAAAACTTTGAGAGCTCAGTTCATACAACTCAGGAGGTGGGCTTGGGGTGCTTCAGATATAGCCTATGTCTTTCAAAAAGGCTTTCTTACCAAGAATAAAGTTCCAAAACTTGATCTAGCCACTAAATTATTCAGATTGATCGAGGGCCATGTCAGCTGGGCTACAGCTCCGATAATAGTTACATTTGCCGCTTTTATACCTATTTTATTCAATCCTGAGGATATTGCGGCCAATCAGTTACCAAATATTGCTAGCTATATACAAAGAATAGCTACCTTAGGTCTTATTATCACAATGTATTTGAGCTTTAAGTCTTTGCCACCCAAGCCCGCCAGGTATAAAAAGCACAGAAATATATTTTTAGTCCTTCAGTGGGCACTCCTGCCAATCACTGGTATTTTCTATAATGCTATGTCCGCGCAGGTGTCCCAAAACAGATTGTTATTCGGCAGATATCTAGACAAATTTGACGTTACCCAGAAATCAATCAAGAAATAACTGTTTTAATCTTTGTGGTGGGCGACATAGCTCACATAAGCTACATCGTCGAACCTCTGTAGAATATCGGCTATGACTCTTCTGAGCGCTTCTTTTTTGATAATGCCGTTATCTTGCTGGTTGCAGATTCTATCAATAACAGTGTCGGTTATGCCACGTGAGTCATAAGTAGGGTCTTTTCTGTGCGTCATTGACTTAAATACGCTCACAAACACCTTATCAGCTATAAAGGGGCTAATTTGGCCATTTCTGTGCTGTACAGCTATAGAAAGCGCATAATCGGGTAGTTCTCTAGTAGTAAATACCGCCTTACAGGAGGAACACTTGTGTCGACGCCAGGTTCTTGGTGATGAATTTGAACTACGGGTTATCGCTGTCGATGTCTTTTGACCACAATATATACATACCATGTACACATATTGACATACAGCTATATAAAATGCTAGTGGATAAACCATAATTAACTGTGCATTACTTAAGAAAAGTGATGATACTAGGGGTAAATAACATCTTACAATCAGCTCTGGAAATTAAAGTGCCCCCTCCGGTATTCAGAGGGGGCTTTTGGTTGTCTTTAACTAAATTTACTTGTCGAGTTCTTCGTAAAATAGATCAAACTCGTCAAGTATCTTGACGTCTGTACTCACCAAACACTCCTGTTTAACTGAATTATATTAACATAAAGAAAAAATAATGTCAATACTTATGTTTAGCACAGACAGCATATACACTGGTGGGCGATAGAGGATTCGAACCTCTCACCTCCACAACGTCAATGTGGCGCTCTAGCCAAATGAGCTAATCGCCCAGCGTGAGTAACAGATATAATATCACACATGCAATGACTAGTTAAGGTGTTAACCACATTTCCCCAGAACCAGTGTAAATATAACAATATAATAGTACTAGCTTTATAATACCATTATTGCTATCATAGTTCTTGTTGGTGGGTTTTGCGATGTGTCAGTGTATAAACTCTGGCAGTGAGTCTCAAGCAGACTTTATCGCAAATTTAAGCGTTTGTCCCAGAATCAAGTATTACTTTTGCGAGGATACTTGATCATCAAAAGGGCAGGCGCTTTTTTATTTGTCTCAAGTCAAGTAAAATAACAGGTAATATATGGTGAAAGAAGATAACACTACAACTATCGAGACAATGCGCCACAGTTTGGCTCATATTATGGCTAGCGCTATTGTTCAGCTCTGGCCAGATGCAAAATTGGGAGTTGGACCTGCAGTTGAAAATGGGTTTTATTACGACCTTGACCTTGGAAAAAGAACTCTCTCAGAAGATGATTTTGATCAGATTGAGAAGGTAATGAAGAAAATTGTAGATGAAAAACAACCTTTTACCAAGGTAGTTAAGTCTATAGATGAGGCAATTGACTGGGCAAAAAAATCAAAACAACCTTACAAAGAAGAGTTGCTTAACGACCTTAAGCGTGCGGGTACGACACTAGCGAAAGACCTAGACAAGAGTGAGCTTGGCACCATAACAGATAGCGAAACAAAAGTTAAAGAAGTGACTTTTTACCAAAATGGTGATTTTGTCGATCTCTGTAGGGGCCCGCATGTAGAAGATACTGGCAAAGTAGGGGCATTCAAGCTCATGCGTGTCGCAGGAGCTTACTGGAGAGGAAAAGAGACAAATCCACAGATGCAGAGACTGTATGGCGTGGCATTCAACACTAAAGAAGAACTCAATAAACACCTGGAGAATCTTGAGGAAGCTAAGAAAAGAGACCACCGTAAACTTGGCAAAGAGCTCGATTTATTTGTCATATCTGATCTCGTCGGTCCAGGGTTGCCATTATTTACTCCGAGGGGAACTGTTCTGAGAGATGAGCTCGGCCGATTCTCCCAAGAATTACAGGCAAGATATGGTTACCAGAGGGTTACCATACCGCATATAACTCGATCAGAACTGTACAAAGTGTCTGGACACTATGATAAATACCCGGAAAAGTTCACTGTCACCAGTGAAGAGTCGGCAGATGAGTTTTTGCTGAAGCCAATGAGTTGTCCGCATCACGCCCAGATATATAATTCTCGACCGCGGAGCTACAAAGAGCTTCCAATAAGATACATGGAAAATACTGAAGTCTATAGAGACGAAAAATCTGGTGAGCTACACGGATTGTCTCGTGTTAGGATGATTACTCAAGATGATAGCCATTGTTTTTGTACTCCAGAGCAGATCTCGCAGGAGCTATCAAATATAATTGAAATGGTCCGAGAGATGTACACGGTACTTGGGATGGAATATCGCGCAATTTTATCGTTCAGAGATGATCAGGACAAGTACTTGGGTGATAAAAAAACATGGGACCAAGCCGAAAAATCCCTAGAAGATGCAACGAAAGTTCAGAATATCGAGTATGAGGTCATAGAAGGTGAAGCAGCTTTTTATGGTCCAAAGGTAGACTTCATGGTCAAGGACGCTCTGGGAAGGGAATGGCAATGTGCCACACTACAGTTGGACTTTCTTCAGCCTGAGCGACTAGATCTTCACTACATCGACAACGAAGGCAATAAACAAAGACCGGTTATGATCCACAAGGCTCTTCTGGGGTCTATAGAGCGCTTTCTTAGTGTTTATATCGAGCATACTGCTGGAAAGTTCCCGATTTGGCTTGCACCAGAACAGATTCGAGTCATAACGGTAAATCAAGAGTATGAGACTTACGCTTGTGCTGATGCTATCTTAGATCAAGCAAAAAAACTTGGCCTAAGGGTAAGTTTAGACAATGACTCACAAAGTGTAGGTAAAAAGATTCGAAAAGCAGAGCAAGACAAAGTTCCCTATACTTTGGTGATTGGCCCTAAAGAGATAAAAGACAAGGTAGTAACTCCGAGGATTCGGAGTGATATGGCTGTAATAGCCGCCCACCCGGAGCTGGGGATAGAAGAATTTCTCAAGACAGTTGCTCACGAAACAAAAGGGCGCGTTACTAAGAGCTCACTGTAGAATCCAGTATCAAGGAGAAATAAATGACAGAGGTAAATTTAGAGTTGAGAGAAAGAGTCTACCACTTAGTCTCTCAAATCCCAGAAGGTAGGGTTATGACCTATGGCCAAATTGCCGTTCTGTGTGGTCACCCCAGAGCTGCAAGAATAGTGGGGCAGATAGCTCACTTTGGCCCAACCGATTTGCCGTGGCACAGAGTAGTCAATAAGCAGGGAGGGCTTGCGAATGAGTTTTCATTTGGCGGGCTTGAAGGCCACAAAAAATTGCTTCAACAGGATGGTGTAGAAATCACGGATAATCATGTTGGTAATATGGATAAGTATTTATGGGATCCAAAGAACAGCCAACAATAGTTATACTTGGACCGACGGCTTCCGGCAAAACGGGGCTATCTTTTCAGATTGCCAAAGAGCTCGGTAATACTGAGATAATTTGCGCAGATTCCAGAACGATTTATAGGGGGATGAACATTGGGACTGCAAAACCGACTTTCGAAGAGCAGAAAATTGCCCCACACCATTTCTTAGATATTTTAGGTCCCAATCAGAGATACAGTGCTGCTGAGTTTCAGAAAAGTGTTCAAAAGCTAATCAGAGACATTAAAAAAAGAGGCAATGTGCCAATGCTAGTTGGCGGAAGTGGGCTTTATATATTTTCTATAATTTATGACTACTCTTTTCCAGCAGGTCCAACAAATAGTAGAAGAAAGGAACTCGAGGAAAAAAATATCGATGAGCTACGCTCAATGTTGCAGTATTTAGATGCTGATACTTATTCCAAGATTGATACAAGTAATCCCAGAAGGTTGGTTAGAGCAATTGAGACAGCAGGACTACACAAAGTCCCTAACTCTCAGCTTGTTGATAATGTCTGTGTCTTAGGTCTCAAGCCAGAACTCTCAGTTTTAGAGGATAGAATACGCCTGAGAACTTCACTCATGATAAGAGATGGCTTGGTTGACGAAGTGAGGACTTTGGTCAACCAGTACGGTCCAGATGCTGAACCACTGCAAACAGTTGGCTATAGAGAGATTATTGATTTTCTTGATAAAAAAATTAGCTTAGAAGAAGCTGAGGAGTTGATCAATGTCCATTCCAGGCAGTTAGCCCGTCGACAAATTACGTGGTTCAAGAGGTCAAAAGACATAAAGTGGGTCAATAATTACCCAGACGCACTAAAAGAAATTAAGAAATTTACTCAAATTTGATATACTGTCGGTATGGTTGAACAACTTTTTGGGTCAAAGACACGAGTTAAGCTTTTACAGCTATTTTATGCTAATCCAAATCGGTCGTTCTATGTTCGTGAGATAACACGAAAGATTGATGAACAGATTAATTCAGTTCGTCGAGAACTTTCAAATTTGCTGAGCATTGGCATAATTTCTTCAGAGACACAAAATAATAAGCTATTCTATGAAGTTAATAAAACATATGAATACTACAAACCACTTTCTCAGATATTTAGCACAGATGACTCTATTGGTGGCGAAGAAGCTCAAGTAGAAGATGAATTAAAAATTTTAGGCAGAGTTGATTTGGCTATAATGACAGGTCAGTTTACTCGCGACAAAAATATTGACGTTGACCTACTTGTGGTTGGAGATATTAACAAAACTCAACTAGATAAGTATGTACAGGTTTTGGAGAAAAAAGAAGGCAAAGAGATCAGATATGTAGTTCTTACTAGTAAAGAATTTGAATACAGAGGAAAAGTTAATGACAGATTCTTGAGTACCATTAAATCAGCTAAAAAACAGATATTAATAGATCGTAATAATTATTTTACAGAAAAGGAATAACGCGTGCAGATAGAATATTTTGGAGCTAATTGTGTTATATTGTCAACAAAAAAAGTGCGTCTTGTATTTGACGACAACTTGAAAGAACTTGGGTTAAAGTCAGTTACAAAGACTGATGATATTGCAGTTTTTACATCTTTGGAGCATTCTGATACAACGGCAAGTTTTGTTATTGACACCCCCGGGGAATACGAGATTCGAGACATATCAGTAAAAGGAATCGGGGCTCAACTACATGTAGATGAGTCAGGGAAAAAAGGGAGCATTTATCAAATTATGATAGATGGCATTAGAATCTGTGTCGTTGGCAATATCTCAGATAATCTCAGTGAAGGACAATTAGAAGAGTTAGGGACGGTAGATGTGCTTATTGTGCCGACCGGAGGTAGTGGTTTTACTCTTGATCCAGTTGGGGCAAAAAAGATTATAAAATCAATTAGTCCGAAGGTCTTTATTCCCGTGCACTACGCAGATAAGTCTATTAAGTATGAAGTCCCTCAAGTGGACTTAAATACAGTTATTAAAGAAATGACAATTGAAAGTACTGAAGAAATTGAATCTTACAAACTAAAATCACGTGATGCAATAGATGAAAATCACAAAACGGTCATTCTAAAAAGAAAATAAGTTTTCTTAGGCTTTAGCTTTTGGAGCGGGGGCTTGAAGTAGCCCTTTTTTCTTGAGTGTTCGTATACCTGCAGCAGAGACTTTGATTTTTGTCTTTTTTCCATCAATTACTACAGTTTTTGTCTGAAGATTTGGCTTCCAAGTCTTATTAGTGCGCCTTAAAGAGAAGCTCACATTGTGACCAAATTGTTTTCCTTTGCCAGTAATCTCGCATTTTTGCATAGTCTCAGATTTTCCAAACTTAAATTAACGCTTTTGTATATTGTATATTTTTCTGCCAAAGAAGTCAACATAGGCTATAATATTCAGATATGGATATTATATCGGGCATTAACATCACTAATATTGTAATACTAATTGTGGCATTACTACTCTCAATGAGTATTCATGAGGCGATGCATGGCTTTACGGCTTATTGGCTAGGGGATGATACTGCCCAAAAAGAGGGTAGACTTACTTTCAATCCATTTGTGCATATTGACCTTTACGTTACTATACTTTTACCTCTGTTATTGATTATTGTTGGATTGCCACCAATTTTAGCTGCAAAACCCGTGCCCTTTAACCCTAGTAGACTGAAATACGAGGAGTTTGGCGCTGCACTTGTCGGTATCTCAGGGCCACTTACTAATTTATTGCTCGCTGTAGCATTTGCTCCACTACTCAATGTTTTAAGCGCAGGCTCTCTGTTTTATAACTTTACAGTGGTGATGATAAACTTGAATGTGCTTCTATTTGTCTTCAATATGCTACCTCTGCCACCTCTTGATGGATCGCGTTTGTTGTATGCTTTTTCGCCAGATCCAGTAAGGAAGTTCCTGCAGCAGATCGAATCACTGGGGATTGTTTTCATTATTGTTATCCTGATGCTCCTGATGCCAATTATTGGACCTTTCATATCAAACATATCATCTGAAATCATCAGTTTCTTAGTCTAACATCCGCTCAAGGATGGTATTATTACTAACAGAGTATTTAACAAAATAATATCTACAGATAAGGAAATTTATGCCTAGTTCAGAGATAAAGAGAAAATATGACTTTGCGACATATGATCAATGTGTTGAATTTGCTAATTTTGTGATGACATTAGCGAAGAAATTAAATCACCACCCCGAAGTTATTGTCAGCTACGGGTCTGTTGAGGTGTCTTCGTATTCTCACGACGTTGGGGCGGTGACTGATAGGGACGAGGAGCTAATTTCACAGATAGATAGCTTTTATAGTGCTAGTCATACATCGGATAGTAAGCACCCTCAAGAGGACGTCTCTGGCTTCAATTTAGATCTTATCAAAATATATACAGACGGTGGTTCTAGAGGTAATCCTGGACCTTCTGCATCAGGATTCGTTATCTATGACGCAGATGACAGGACTATTGTCAGATCCGCTAGTTACATTGGTGTAACAACTAATAATCAAGCCGAATATATATCTATAAGAAACGCCCTACAGTACGCTTGCAAGCTCTCACCAAAAGAAGTTCATGCTTTTATGGATAGCCAGCTAGTGATTAATCAACTAAATGGAATCTACAAGGTCAAAAATCAAGATCTTTGGCCGATTTACAAAGCAGTTAAGGATTTATCAGCAAAGTTACCAAAAATTACTTTTTCTTACGTACCAAGAGAAAATAACAAAGTCGCAGACGCTTTAGTAAATGAGAGTTTGGATAAATCATCCGATGTTCTCTATAATGAGTAATATCAGACTATCGGCTGATCGCTCATTTTTGAGAGGAAAGTCCGGGCAACATAGAGGAGGACAGTTGTTAACGGCAACCGGAGGAGACTCTAGGGAAAGTGCCACAGAGACAATACCGTCCCGCTTGCGGGATAAGGGTGAAAAGAGTGAGGTAAGAGCTCACAGTCGTTTATGGTGACATAGACGAGAGGTAAACCCTGTCTGTTGCAAGGAGAGATGTAGATCATAGGTTCCTCGCTTTCTATGTCTCAGTTAACCGCTAGAGGTGGTTGGCAACAATCATCCAAGATAGATGATCAGCCCTTTTTTAAGGACAAAACCCGGCTTATAGATAGTCTGATAATTAAAAAGAACTTACAATCTACGTAAGTTCTTTTTAAAATCAGCTAGTGCCGAAAGATTTATTTTTTTACTGTCTCGACTATCTTTTTGAACACAGCTGGTTCATTAGTAGCAAGTTCGCTTAGTATCTTTCGGTCTAAAGTCACATTAGCAATCTTTAGTTTGTTAATAAGCTGGCTATATGAAATCCCGTTTTCTCTAGCAGCTGCGTTAATCCGGACATTCCATAGGGAACGGAATGTTCGTTTACGGTTCTTGCGATCACGTGTAGCATAAACAAGTGCTTTTGTAATAGCCTGCTTACCGCGCCGGATGCTTGATCTGTTAGATCGGGTCATTCCCTTCGTAGCTTTACGGATTTTATTGTGTTTTTTGTGGGTGGTTGTTCCTCTTTTTACGCGCATTATTAGCTTACTCCAAGCTTTCTCTTAAGATTTTTAATAGATTTTCCAACAACTTGTTCAGGTGATTTAAAAGTTCTTTTGGCTGATGCTGTCTTTTTCTGTAGGAAATGGTTACGTGCAGTATGACGACGCATGACCTTACCACCCTTGGTGATCTTTATCCTGTCTTTTGTCCCACTATGAGTTTTTTGCTTTGGCATTATTGCTCCTAACCGTAAATATTAATTGTTTGCCTGAGAATTGTGGTTGCTGATCTACTATTATATCATCTCCAAGAATCTCTATTACTTTCTCTGCTAGCTTAAAGCCAATGTCTTTGTGCGCTAGCTCTCTTCCTCGATACATTATCGTTATTTTAGTCTTGTGACCATGCTCAAGGAAGCCAATAACCTTTTTTAATTTTACTCCAAGATCATGATCGCTAATCTTGAGCCCTAGCCTAATTTGCTTTACATCAAGGGTCTTTGCGCTTTTCTTGTTCTTTTGGAGTTGTTTAGTTCGCTGGTAGTTGTACTTCCCCCAGTCGATTATCTTTGCGACAGGTGGATCAGCGTTTGGAGAGATCTCAACAAGATCGAGATTATTAGAATAAGCTAACTGCAAGGCTTCTTCTTTGGATATTACTCCTATTTGTCGCCCTTCATGATCTATAACGCGCAGGTTTTTAGCCCTAATAGCATCATTGATGCGGGTTTGCTTAGCTATTTTAGTGTCTCCTTGTTCTTCTCGCCACTTACTACTCCAACGATTTTACCAAATTTTAGAAGATATTTCAATCTGTTTTTAAGAAGTTTACAAAATTGCGTCTTTTTTTCTATACTGCAATGCCTCTGTAAGGTGAGAAAGCTCGATGTTTTCTGAGCTATCGATATCAGCTATTGTTCTGGCTACTTTGAGTATCTTCATATAGCTTCTTGCAGATAGAATGAGTTTTTGAGCAGCTGAGTTAAAGAAATCTTGTGTCTGGTCGTCTAATTTACAGTATTTTTTAACGTCCTTGTTAGAAAGTTCATTATTCAATTTTCCAGATCTTTTGAGTTGAATTTCTCTTGCATCGCTAATGATTTTACGCCAGTCTCTTTTACTAACTGCGCTATCTTCTAGTAAGCGAGAGTGTTTAACCTCTGTAACTCCTACATAGAGGTCAATCCGATCTAGTATTGGACCTGATATTTTTTGCTGATATCTAATGATGTTGTGTGGAAGGCACGAACATTCTTTCTGACTCCCCCAGTATCCACAAGGGCAGGGATTCGCTGTTGCTATCAAAATGAATTTGGCGGGGAATACGACAGAATCCTTTACTCTGGCTACTGTTATTTCCTTATCTTCAAGAGGTTGTCTTAAAGCTTCGATAACTCTTTTATCAAATTCTGGTAATTCGTCCAAGAACAAAACCCCATGGTGACTAAGGCTTATTTCTCCTGGCTTGGGGTGCTGTCCTCCCCCTATGAGAGAGATATGGCTCGAGCTATGGTGGGGTGATCTGACAGGCCTTCTAGTAATAATTGTTTCATAATTTTTACTGACAAGACTATGTAAATGAGTTATCTCTAGAGCCTCATTTTTTGTTAGACCTGGAAGTATGTTTACGAAAGCTTTAGCAAGCATACTTTTACCGCTTCCGGGAGGACCGTTAAGAAGGAGGTTATGGTGTCCGGCGCCAGCAATGACCATTGCTCGTTTTGCTTGATCCTGATCAATAATGTCGTCCAAAGTCACACTTTGTTCTTTAGGTAAATCACCTTCGGCTATATTTGAATTTGCCTCCGACTTAATAAAAGGAAGTGGAGTACTATCATTAAGTAGCTCATATAGTGTGCGTAGATTGCTAACTTCCCAGATAAATACCTCGGGTATTATCCTAGCTTGATTTGCATTGCCTCTGGGAATAATAAAGTTTTTGTACCCAAGTCTCTTAGCAGCGATAATTCTCCCAATAATCCCACGTATTGCTTTTACTTCTCCGTCTAGGCCGAGTTCACCCATAATGATAGTTTTTTCTGGTAGCCTTACTTTAATCATATCCGAAGCTTTTAGAATCGCCAGAGACATGGGAAGGTCGTAGCTAGATCCTTCTTTGGGTATGTCAGAAGGAGCCATATTTATAGTTATTTTTTTGCGAGGTAATTTGATCCTGCTTGCAACAAAAGCGTTCCTAATTCTTTCTTTTGCCTCATCAATAGATTTGCTACCTAGCCCCACAATAATGATATTTGGTAGTGAGTTGGACAGGGCACATTCAACGTCAATAATTAACGCTTCGCTACCACTTTCTAGTACCGACTGAACTTTGTTTTTCATTCAGTACTTATTATACATTTAATAAATAAATAGTTCATAATCTTTGCCTAAAACAAAAACAACCGCCTGCGAGGAGCGGTTGTTAACAGATTCGTTTTTGTTTTTGAGCACTTTTTTTGTTCAAAGTGCTACGTACATAATAATAGTCCTCATGCTTAGTGTCAACTACTTTTTTTACATTTTTTCTATAAAAATTGAACTAATTTCATACAGGTGCATTTAAATGTGTCAATATATGAATATTTCATGGGATTTTTTGCTATGCGCAGGTATGGTTTCAGGGCCCAATTTCATAATTTTAGTATGACTAAAATTACATTTTTTGGAGATCGGGAACAAAAGGTTTTTCGGCTGGTTAATAAGTACTTTGAATTGAGTAGTTAAAGCAAGCCAAGCGTTAACCAATTAAGAGCTAGCTCATTCACTTAAGAGCCAAGACACATATCAAAAGGCTTATCCCGATTCTTGGCAATATGAATAGCTAATACTTAGCTAAATAGTGTTTCTGGTAAATAACCAAAATATTTTTAGCTTGGAAAAATACACGTGAGTATATCAATTTTAATAAATTAGTTGAAATTGCAAATATGCACCTAATCATAGATTTTATTAATATTTGTTAATTTCCGTTACAAAAAAATAACCACCAGGTCTCTTGCAGACTTCCAGTCAGGTGCTCGTTTGGAAAAAACAAAATGTTGAAAATTTTCAGGGAAAATCACACATACGTCTAAAAGCTGTAGAGAATATATAGATATATTATGTATTCAGCAATAACATTGTGAATAATAGTACAATATTTAATACCAATTTTATTATAGTAATAGTGTAAATAAAACATCTATAGTGTATTGACTTATTATAATAAATGTACTAGTATATATCTATAGTAATCAAACATATAGTTTGTACAAAAATAAAAAGATTACTAAAAATTTCGCTCTCGGCTAAGCTCACGCTTACCAGAGCGGTCAGTCAGTCATAGGACGGTAAGCGCTTAGAAGTAATTATAAAGAGCGGTTTTACTGTCCTTGACCTTTTTGTATTTTAATCAAAGGTAAAGAACTTGAACAAAATAATACTTATACTATCCTCAACACTCCTTGCGGTTATGGCAATACTTGTCAATCCAGAGGAGATAAAAATGGCTCAGTTGATGGTTGTATTAGTCTTAGTTTTCTCTTTCTTGGTGAGTTTGATGAATATTATTTCACAATTTATCTTCGGTAGAACAGCTAAATCAAAAATCATAGCCCTTTCGTCAAGCACTTACATATGGTCTGCACTGGCTATGCAATCAGTTGGATCTGGTTCTTTAAAAGATATATCAATTTTCAGCCTTGTATTTATAATCGCTTTCTTCTATATCAAACACAATTTCTCTTTGAACAGGTGATAAACCGCCGGACAAGTATTCATTCTGTCTTTATATATCTGTTATAATACTTCGTATTATGACAACAGATGATCAAAGCGATAGTGGACAGCTGTTACCACCGGTGAACGATAATAATCTACCAGTGGACTCTTCTGACGCCTCACAGCCAAATAATCAAGGTACTAGTCAGCCAGTGCCACCATCTATCCAAGCACCTCAGCAAGATGAAGCAGGTGATGTTGATGTTATAGAGAAAGCATGGATTGAAAAGGCTAAAAAAATTGTTGATCAGACGTCAACTGACCCTTTTGAGCAACAGAAAATGCTCAGTAAAGTAAAAGCAGAATATATCAAGAAGAGATTTAATAAGGATATCAAGATAAACGACGAATAATGGCGATATTTATAAGTATACTAGTCGGACTTTTAGTAATTGGCTTAATAACAGGGCCAATTTTATTCTTTCATTCTAGATCTGTTCTGAGAGAACAGAAAGATTTTGAGCGAGGGCTTAAAATGGTCACACTATTGATACATTTACCGCCACCAAGTGACGATACTGACATAGGCTCCAGAGACGTTAGAGATGTCACTGATGAGAATATATCAAAAGCGGAGATAGTCTATAACATTTTAGCAAGCACCCTCCAGAAGGGATTCAAAAGCAGTTTTTATGGCCAGAGACACATATCCTTTGAAATAGTTGGGACTAAAGGCTTCATAAATTTCTATGTAGCTGTACCAATATCACTTGTAGAGGTTGTACATCAGGCTGTTATAAGCGCCTATCCATTAGCAAGGCTGGAAGAAGTTGCTGAGCATAATATATTCAGCCCTGTCGGCAAGATAAGCGGAACTCTAGGTGGAGAATTAACTCTTAAAGATAAGTTTGTCTATCCAATTTCAACTTACCGGGATATAAAGCGTGATCCTATGCACTCTATACTGAATGCTCTGTCATCTTTAGATAAAGAAGATGGTGTTGGTATCCAGCTAATGATACGGCCTGCTAATGATGGTTGGCGTAAAACAGCTTCTGAATTCGCTGGCAAAAAGCGTAAAGGACACGAAAGTCACAAGGGTGGAAAACTCTTTGCATGGTGGATAAGACAGCTTTTTGAGGCTCTCTGGCACCCTCCAGAAGACAAAAGTGGCGGAGATAGTGGGAATAACCTATCAAGCCACGAAGAAGCAGTAGTTAATTCTGTAGAGGACAAGACTAAGCACCCAGGTTTTGAGACATCGGTTCGTATTTTGACTTCTTCTAACATTGCTCATAAGTCTCAAACACTTCTCAACAACGTAGTTTCAAGCTTTGCTTTGTTCGATGCACCTGGGAAAAATGGATTTAAATACACACCAGCTCAGGACATAGAGAGATTTGCTACAGCATATATAATGCGGTTTTTCCCAACTGGACACTCCAAAAACATCTTGAATTCTGTTGAATTGGCGACGATCTTTCACTTTCCGCAACAGGATGATATCCCTACATCTCAGCTAACCAGGCAAGAATCAAAACAAGTTGATGGCCCAAGGAACGTGCCAGATAACGGACTTTTGCTAGGCTACAATCTTTTCAGAGGAGTTAAAAAACCAATCAGACTGTCTCATGGTGATAGACAAAGACACATGTATGTTGTTGGACAGACAGGAGTAGGTAAGTCTGTCTATCTGGAAAACTTGGCACTGCAAGACATGATAGAAGGAAATGGTTTTGCGTTTATTGATCCTCATGGTGATACTGCTGAAAAATTGCTATCAATGGTGCCAAAAGAGCGCACAGAAGATGTTATTTATTTCTGCCCGGCAGATACAGATTATCCCTTAGGTCTCAATATCTTTGAGGCAAAGACTGATGATGAGAAAGATTTTGTTATCCAAGAAGTAATCAATGTTCTATATAAGTTGTATGATCCACAACGCCAAGGGATAATTGGCCCTCGTTATGAGCACATATTTAGAAATGCTGCATTGACTGTAATGGCGGGACCAGAGGGAGGAACTTTCATAGATATACCAAAGCTTTTTGCTGATCCAGATTTTGTAAACAAGAAACTTGAATATGTGAAAGACCAAAACGTGATTGATTTTTGGCGTAAAGAGATGGTCCAAGCGAAAAGATCAAATGAATTTGGAGACGTGGTAAGTTGGTTTGTTAGTAAATTCGGTGCCTTCTTGTCCAACTCAATGATGCGTAATATCATTGGTCAGACCCAGAGCTCATTCGATCTAAGAGAAATCATGGATAACAAGAAGATACTCCTGGTTAACCTCAGTAAGGGAAGAACCGGTGAGCTTAACTCTAAACTGCTTGGCATGATCTTTGTTATGAAATTCCAAGCTGCTGCTATGAGTAGGGCTAATATTCCTGAGAGTCAAAGAGTTGACTTCTGTTTATACGTGGATGAGTTCCAGAACTTTTCTACTGATTCATTTGCCACAATAATGTCAGAAGCCAGAAAGTATAGGTTGAGCTTGACTGTCGCTAACCAGTTTACAACACAGCTAACCGACGAGATTAGAGATGCAGTCTTTGGTAACATGGGTACTATCATAGCGTTTAGAATTGGCCAAAATGACGTTGAATCATTGAGTCGCTATTTCCAGCCGATGTTCGACGGTGATGATCTTCTTAGAATACCTAACTATAATACGATTGTTAGAACACTTATCGGCGGAGTTCCGACACAACCTTTCAGTATGGCGACCATTCCACCTCTAGGGGATCCAAACAAGGAGTTAGGAACGGCTCTCAGGCAGTTGTCTGCTGCAAAATTTGGTAGACCGCGATCAGTAGTAGAGAAAGAGATCTTTGCTAGAATCAGAACCAATTCAAAGTCAGATAGCTCGTTGCAAGCACCTAGCGCAACTAATGGGCCTAGAGTGAGCTCGCCAAAGCCAAATACACAAGCATCTTTTCTAGATCAGTGGTTGGCTAAAAAGAAACAGCAGGCACCCGCTAGCCCTTCCTCGAAGCCTTCAAGCCCATCTAGCGCTATTGATACAGCAAGTCAACAGAGTACTAATACAAATCAATCAAATAGCCCTTCTGCTCCTAGCTCAAAGCCATCTTCAGCTTTTGCAGGAGACCAGGCTCCTTTGAAGCAACCAGAGCCGGGTACTGTAATAGAGCCTGGCAAATCTAAGAAAAGACAACGTGGTAGTGATATCTTTATCGGGAGAGATGGCAAGATAGGTCAATAATCCTTAGGCTTGCTATAGATTTAATAAGCGCTTTTGCGACGAAAGACCAGCTTTAGTAGAATCTCTAAGATAGTCCCAATAATAAAGCCACCGACAAATGACATAATTCCAATCATGAAGTTATACTCATAGCCGAAGAAGTAACTTGCCCATAATACCAAGAGGCTAGAGAACAATGAGAAAGCTCCACCCATAGCTAGTCCTACAGGTCTAGCAACTGTTTTACTAGATATTTCGCTGATAGTGTCTACTGTTGGCCTGTGTACGAATTTGCTTAGGATTTTTTGATCAAAAGGTAGTTTTTTCTGAGTTTTTTTGATAATTTGCTTGAATGAGTTATTGCTCAGATCATTTCCAATCATTCGGATGTTGCTATTTGTCTTTTTTGAGTCGCCAGAGCTTTTTTCTTCGATCTCTTTGCTGGTTTTAGCCTTCTCTTGTGCTGATTTGAGAAGTTCGTCAAGTGTTTCCTTGCTTGCCTTTTTAGGTAGGGACTCACTAGAATCGTGATTTACTTCTTTTGAGTGTGATTTTTCTTGAGATTTATTATTTGAATCATCAGTCTCATACCCAAAGTTTATTTTTTCAGACATTTACTAGTTCCCCCCGTAAGTAAAATCTTGTTTTATTATGCCCAGTTCTTTACTAAAGAGTCTGCTTCTTGCAAAAAAGTAGCTACTAACAGTTGTCACTGCGAAGGCAAAGAATATGCTTTGACCCGGGCCAGTATTTGGTAGTTGTTCGATTTGTTTAAGCGTAGGGCAGTCCATATCCATAGATATTTCGTTGCCGTATCCATTTTGAATCTTACAATCGTAGCTAGTAGAGCTAGCGCTTGGAGCATGGGTCACAGGTATACTATCTTTAATCTTAACTCGGAATGTCTTGATTAGTTCACCTTTGGCTGGGATTGTTTGGTTATCCCAATAGACAACCTTTGTTACTGGGTTGAATTTGCCACCTTGAGTTTCTAGATAAGCCTGGTCAACATCGGCGTAATCCAGGATGTCTCCTATGTAATCTTCAACTAGATATTTCTTCTTCTCAATAGTATTTGTATTAGTAGTTATCAAGCTATACTCAATGACATCACTTGCATGAACTTTTGTAGCTAGGGTTTGTTCAGGACTTAAATTTTGCGTGACATTGCGTGCTTTCTTCTGTCTGCCTGGAGTCGTACATTTCGGGTCATCAGCGGTGAGCTTAGGGTCATCAACACAGACACACTTAGGGTCGTCAGGCTTCAGGTTAGGGTTGTTAGGGCACTTTGGCTCTTTACAGTTAGGGTCATTTGATTTTATCGCTGGGTTATAAGGGCAGGGCGGTATACATTCTGGACGATTAGGGTTATTGGTACAGTCTTCAGGGACTACTGTTATCGTTGTTTGACACGCTGGAGCTGTTTTGTCCCCAACAGTACTATTGACCGTTAAAGTAGCTGTGTACGTTATAGGGGCACCGGTATTGTTGGTGTAAGTATGATCAATTACTGTTCCATTATGTCTAATAGTTTGTCCATCACCAAAGTTAAAGGTTAATCCATTAACAATATTTGGTAAGTTGGCAGAGTATGCTCCAGTGAAGCGGACACTAACCGATTTTACTCCAGTCCTTTTATCTCCTGTTAAGTTTGTACATGCTACAGTTGGCTTAGGTGCAGGTGGCTCAGGACCTTCTGCAGGGCGGTAGGCGATATTACCACAGTCTTTTAGGACCCAAACATACCAATATCTATTATCTGTACCTTTGTGCTTACCAAAGTAGTAGGCTGGTGTACTACCTTGCCATTCCGCGGCGCTTCTACTATAAAAGGTCTTCCCGCCAAATTGACCTAGATTGTGATCATTTGTGCTTGCAAAGTTTATTCGACCCACTGTTCGGGTACCTTTAGAACCTTGTTCCTGGAAATTAAAATTAGTGTTCTGAACATTGTCCATGGCGGCGGCATCTAGGCCAAATCTGTTATATAAAGCCTTAACATCGGCTTTATGATAATAGTTTGATTTTAAGTCACTAATACTGCTTACTCCTCCAGATATTACATCGTTAGGAGATGCAGCAAGAGACTGCTTTGCGGGTATAGAAGTTGCGACTATTTGCACAAAAAAGCTTAGAATAATAAAAAACAATCCAAGCCTTCTTATAGACTGTTCTTGCTGTAACCTTCTTAAATAGAAAGATACTTGATCTATAGAACCGGGATTGAAGCTTAGTTTTGAAACAAATTTGTTGATGCTCATTTTTTATTTTCTTATCATTATCAATAACCTCTAGCGTTATTTATACATCTATACCAACAAAAAATCAATACGCTAACAGAGTATTTGTAAAATAATAATTCCTAGGCTATAATAATTGGTAAGTTTTAGAGTTATCAAGAGGGACATTTAATATTTCATGACAAAACAAAAAGATTATGATTCGGGGTCAATCCAGGTATTAGAAGGGCTAGAGCCTGTACGTAAGCGTCCGGGTATGTATATTGGCAGTACTGGCATCGAAGGCCTCCATCATTTGGTATGGGAAATCGTTGACAACGGTATTGATGAAGCTTTGGCTGGCCACGCTACGTCTGTATCAGTAAAGATAGGCAGTGATGGAAGTGTTACTGTTTTTGATGATGGACGAGGTATCCCAACTGATATTCACCCAAAGACAGGCAAAAGTACGGTAGAGACTGTTCTAACTGTTCTTCACGCTGGTGGTAAATTTGGTGGTGGGGGATATAAGGTTTCAGGTGGGCTCCACGGTGTTGGTGTTAGCGTCGTAAACGCCCTTTCTACAAAGCTAGAAGTGAGAGTTTTCAAGGATGGTAAAGTTTATTATCAGGAGTATGCCAAAGGAGCACCTGTAACGGATCTAAAAGAAGTTGGTAAAACTGACCTAAGAGGAACAGAAATAAAATTCTACCCTGATGAGACTATTTTTGAGACGACCGAATTTAATTATGAAACAGTACTGGACAGACTTCGACATGCAGCATATCTCACCAAGGGTATAAAAACTTCACTTGAGGATGAAAGAACTGGTGAAAAGTACGGCTTTTATTTCGAAGGCGGTATAAAAAGCTATGTTAAGCATTTGAATGTAGGCAAAGATGTCGTCGATGAAGATGTCTTCTACGTTGATAAAGAGATTGATAAAGCACAAGTAGAGATAGCTCTACAATATTCAGAAACATTTACGGAAACAGTTAAGCCATTTGCAAATAACGTGTATAACCCCGATGGCGGTTCACACTTAACAGGCTTCCGTGCAGCACTTACTAGAGTAATTAACGATTATGCTCGTAAAAATGGACTGCTCAAAGAAAAAGAAGAAAATCTATCCGGCGAAGATTGTCGTGAGGGTCTAACCGCAGTGATCTTGGTTAAACTGCCGGATCCCCAATTTGAAGGACAGACTAAGAATAAGCTTGGAAATCCCGAGACTAGAGGCCATGTTGAGCAGGTCTTGGGCGAATACCTTAATTATTACCTTGAAGAACACCCAGCTGTAGCAAAGAAAATTATTGGCAAAGCACTTCTCGCAGCCAGAGCCAGAAAAGCAGCCCGAGCTGCCCGCGATAGTATTCTTCGAAAAGGAGTGCTAGAGGGTGCAAGCATGCCAGGTAAGTTGGCAGACTGTTCCAACAAAGATCCAAAAGACTCAGAAATATATCTTGTAGAGGGTGATTCTGCGGGTGGTTCTGCTAAATCTGGGCGTGACAGTAAAAGCCAGGCGATCTTGCCACTGAGAGGTAAAGTTCTGAACGTCGAACGAGCACGACTGGACAAAATGCTTGCCAATAATGAGATTGTGAGTTTGATCAAGGCCCTCGGGGTTGGGATAGACGATTCTTTTGATATTAACGGCCTACGTTATGATCGTGTGATAATCATGACAGATGCCGATGTTGATGGTAGCCACATTAGTACTCTGTTAATGACATTTTTCTTCAGATTTATGAAACCAGTGGTTGACGGCGGGCATCTATATCTTGCAAAACCCCCGTTATTTGAGCTGGTAAAGACAGGACGTAAATCAAGCATATTTATCTATGACGAAGAAGAACTGGAAAAAGTTCTGGATGAGACGATTGCCAAGCGTAAAAAAGAAGGAACAAAAGTTGATGCTAGTGATGATCGCTTAAAACAAGCAGGATTTATAGAGCAAAAACGTTACAAGGGTCTTGGTGAGATGGATGCAGATCAACTATTTGAGACTACTATGAATCCCGAAAAAAGAGTTTTGGTTCAGGTTAAGGTTGAAGACGCAGAAAAAGCAGATGCTATCTTTAACAAGTTGATGGGCACTGAAGTTGAGTTGCGTAAAAACTTTATTCAAACTAATGCTAAATTTGTGAAAGATTTGGATATTTAAGATGGAAGAGAACAACAACGACCAAATGGAACAGTCAGAGCAACCAGAAATCATAGAAACACCAAGAGAAATATCAATGGACGAAAAACGAGCGGGAGTAGAACATGCTCCAGATATTTTAGATACAGGTCATGCTCGGTCCGTAGAACGACGAACTGTTGAGAATGTAATGGAAGACAGCTATCTTCGCTATTCAATGAGTGTCATTATCGATCGTGCCCTCCCTGACGTTAGAGATGGTCTTAAGCCAGTCCACCGACGTATTTTGTACAGCATGAACGAAGATGGTCTCAGAAGTGGATCTAGACATCGTAAGAGCGCCAACGTTGTAGGTGCCGTCATGGGTAAATATCACCCTCACGGTGATTCATCTATCTATGACTCAATGGTCCGAATGGCTCAGCCTTGGGCTATGCGTTATACCCTGGTAAATGGGCAAGGTAACTTCGGTTCCATGGATGGAGACCCGCCAGCCGCTATGCGTTATACAGAGGCAAAAATGCATCGACTTGCTGATGAGCTCCTAGCAGATATAGACAGCAGGACAGTTGATTTTAGGGATACTTACGACGGCGAGAATAAAGAACCTACTGTTCTGCCTGCAAAGTTACCTAACTTACTTTTGAATGGTCAACTCGGCATTGCTGTAGGTATGGCTACTAATATTCCTCCTCACAACTTGAGTGAACTTATTGATGCCGAAGTGCACATGATCGACAACCCTGATGCAAACTTGGATGACCTTTTGCAATTTATTCAAGGTCCAGACTTTCCAACAGGCGGGATTATTTATGGCAAAGAATCTATCAGAACAGCGTATGAGACTGGTCGCGGTGGAGTTGTTACTAGGGGCATAGCTAGTATTGAAGAAACAGCAAAAGGAAGACAACAGATTATTATCTCTGAGATTCCGTACGCTCTTAACAAGGAAACACTGATTCTGAAGATTGCAGATTTGGTTCGAGACAAGAAGATAACTGGTATTAGTGACCTTCGTGATGAGACAGCTCGTGGCACAGTCAAAATCGTGATTGATCTTAAGAAAGATGCGTTTCCTAAAAAGATCTTGAACCAGCTTTATAAGCTGACACCTCTTCAGACAAGCTTCCACTTCAACATGATGGCCCTAATAGATGGAATTCAGCCAAGGGTTCTTGGTCTTCAAGAAATAATTAGCGAACACATCAAACATAGACAGGTTGTGGTACGTCGTAGAACTGAATATGAAGTCAGCAAGGCGAAAGACCGCGCACACGTATTAGAGGGGCTCAAAATAGCCTTAGATCACATAGATGAAGTGATCAAGACTATCCGATCTGCTAATAGCACTGATGAGGCTCAAGAAAAGTTGATAAAGAACTTTAAACTCAGTATTATCCAGGCAAAAGCTATCCTTGCGATGCAACTTAGGGCTCTAACTGGGCTTGAGAGAAAGAAAGTCGAGGATGAACTTGCGGAACTTCTTAAACTTATCGCTAGTTTAGAGGCAATTCTGGCTGATGAGAAGAAGATATTGAAGATTATTAGGGATGAACTACTCGAACTAAAGAAGCAGTATGGTGATGAGAGGCGTACTAGAGTTGTGCCACAGGAGCTCGGCAAGATGAGCGACGAAGACCTTATCCCTGAAGAACAAGTTGCTGTGACCCTAACTTCTGCAAACTACATCAAGAGAAGCCCAATAGGTGACTACAAGAAACAAAACAGAGGTGGTAAAGGCCGAAGAGGCATGGCTACCAGAGAAGAAGATGTTATTCAGCACGTTGTTAACGCAAGCACTCATGACTATCTATTATTCTTTACTAATAAGGGTAGAGTCTTTAGGATTAAGACATATGAAGTTCCGGCAGTAGGACTCAATGCTAAGGGAGTTGCGTTGATTAATTTACTACAACTACAGCCAGAAGAGACAGTTAGTTCCGTAATTAACATTAGTAAAAATGCTGATGGGGCCAACTTATTTATGTGTACAAAGAAGGGTGTAGTCAAAAAGACCGCCTTCGAACACTACAAAAATGTTAGAAGTTCAGGATTGATTACTATTAATCTTGACGATGGTGACGAGCTTAAATGGATTAGAGTGACAAATGGCAAAGACGATATCTTGATATCAACTGCGCTCGGTCAGGCAATGCGATTCAACGAGGAGAACGTTAGAGCTATCGGTAGGACAGCTCGTGGGGTAAGAGGCATTCGTTTGCGACCTGGTGATGAAGTCATCAGTATGGACATCGTACGTGAGGATGCAAGTATCTTTGTCATAAGTGAGTTTGGCTATGGCAAGAGAACAAAGGTTGACCAATTTACTCCTCATGCAAGAGGCGGAGTAGGTATTAGATCTGCAGTTGTAAATGACAAAACCGGAAAGCTGGTTGCTAGCAAATCTCTTGAAACAGCTGATCAAGAAGTGATATTGATCTCTATCGGTGGTCAGACAATCAGGTTAGGACTCAAAGATATACCAGAACTTGGTAGAGCTACTCAAGGTGTGAGAATTATGCGTCTGAATGACAATGACCAAGTAGCTTCACTTGCGCTTGTTGATGCTGATGACGATAGTGAATAATACAACGTCTTTGGTTGACAAACACTTTAGATTTCCAGTATGATTAGTACAAGCATTTTTGGAGCCGTTTATAATTTGGCGCAAAAATCTGAACCTTAAAAAACTAAATCTAGTGCAAAACAACGTCAGTTTACCATTACTTTAAATGGTATTTTTTTAAGAAGAGTTTGATCCTGGCTCAGGATGAACGCTGGCGGCGTGCTTAATACATGCAAGTCGAGCGGTAAGGCTTTCACAGTTTGCTGGTATCTGGTAACAGATCGAGCGAAGTGTGAAAGTACACGAGCGGCGGACGGCTGAGTAACGCGTAGGAACGTACCCCAAACTGAGGGATAACTCCGAGAAATCGGGGCTAATACCGCATGTGATCTCCGGATTAAAGCTTCGGCGGTTTGGGAACGGCCTGCGTATGATTAGCTTGTTGGTGAGGTAATGGCTCACCAAGGCGACGATCATTAGCTGGTCTGAGAGGATGATCAGCCAGACTGGGACTGAGACACGGCCCAGACTCCTACGGGAGGCAGCAGTAGGGAATTTTCCACAATGGACGAAAGTCTGATGGAGCAACGCCGCGTGCAGGATGAAGGCTTTCGGGTCGTAAACTGCTTTTATGAGTGAAGATTTTGACGGTAGCTCATGAATAAGGATCGGCTAACTCCGTGCCAGCAGCCGCGGTCATACGGAGGATCCAAGCGTTATCCGGAATTACTGGGCGTAAAGAGTTGCGTAGGTGGCATAGTAAGTTGGTAGTGAAATAGTTCCGCTCAACGGGATAAACATTATCAAAACTGCTAAGCTAGAATATGAGAGAGGTAGTTGGAATTCCTAGTGTAGGAGTGAAATCCGTAGATATTAGGAGGAACACCAATGGCGTAGGCAGACTACTGGCTCATTATTGACACTAAGGCACGAAAGCGTGGGGAGCGAACGGGATTAGATACCCCGGTAGTCCACGCCGTAAACTATGGATGCTAGCTGTTATCAGTATCGACCCTGGTAGTAGCGAAGCTAACGCGTTAAGCATCCCGCCTGTGGAGTACG